>Ga0209061_1000191_pt1 | contig 196752 bp, 170 predicted proteins | sample Coa_R1_10_FD_187157 | JGI IMG/M metagenome (GOLD analysis project Ga0209061, IMG submission 187157) | Surface soil microbial communities from Centralia Pennsylvania, which are recovering from an underground coalmine fire - Coalmine... | ecosystem: Environmental > Terrestrial > Soil >... | reverse complement strand
CCCGAGCACCTTCACCCCGCCCGCCTCCGCGAACCAGTCCCGGGCCCGCTTACTCAGCCCCGCCGCCTCGATCGCCTCACCCGGCAGCAGCCCGGCCCGGATCCCCTCCCAGAACCGCACCCGCGCCGCCCTCGGCGCCGGCGGACGACCCCGCAATACCACAACCACAACGACCTCCCACATCAGGAAACCGTTGCAACCACCGATTGAATCCGCCGGCCATATTCGGCCGCCAAACCGGCACCGGAGCACCAAACCCATACAGATAATGGCGGCGTCATGACCGTCTTGCCTGGCTGACCGCCTGGCCGGCTCTCGAACGGGCGCGCTGGGGTAACCGCCCGGGAGCCGCTACGCTGGCCGCATGCCGCCGAGCCCGCCGCGCCCGCGCCGTCCTGCCGCCGCGCCGGCCGCGCGCGGCGCGGCGCCGCACCCGCCGCTGATCCGCGAGCTGATCGCCGCGGGCGGCCAGTCGTTCTCCTTCGAGTTCATGCCGCCCAAGACCGAGGCCGACGAGCAGCAGCTGTGGCGGGCGATCCGGCAGCTCGAGCCGCTGCGGCCCACGTTCGTGTCGGTCACCTACGGGGCGGGCGGCTCCACCAGGGACCGCACGGTCCGGGTGACCGGCCGGATCGCCGCCGAGACGACGCTGACCCCGGTGGGGCACCTCACCGCGGTGAACCATTCGGTGGCCGAGCTCAGGCAGGTGATCGGCTCCTACGCCGCGGTCGGCGTGCGCAACATGCTCGCGCTGCGCGGCGACCCGCCCGGCGACCCGAACGCCGCCTGGACCGCCCACCCGCAAGGGCTGAGCTACGCGGCCGAGCTGGTCCGCCTGATCAGGTCGGCCGGCGACTTCTGCGTCGGGGTGGCGGCCTTCCCCGAGAAGCACCCGCGCTCGCCCGACATGGCCACCGACGCGCGGCACTTCGTCGCCAAGTGTCGGGCGGGCGCGGACTTCGCGATCACCAACATGTTCTTCTACCCCGAGGACTACCTGCGCCTGCGGGACCGGGTCGCCGCGCTGGGCTGCGACGTGCCGATCATCCCCGGGATCATGCCCGTCACCAGCCTGCGGGTGATCGAGCGCGCGATCGAGCTCGGCGGCTGCCGGGTCCCGACCGAGCTGTGGCAGCGGCTGCAGGCGGTGGCCGACGACCGGGCCGCGGTGCGGGAGATCGGGGTCGACTACGCGGCCTGGATGTGCGGCAGGCTGCTCGCCGAGGGCGTGCCGGGCCTGCACTTCTACACGCTCAACTGGTCCCGGGCCACCCGGGAGATCTATCAGCGGCTCGGCCTCGGCCAGCGATCGGGGCCCGGCCGGTGGCCGGGCCGCGGCGGACGGGAGCGCAGCGGGAGCACCGCGCCCATCACGGCGTAGGGCGGCTCGTCGCCCGGGACGAAGGCGAAGCCGGTCAGCAGGTCGGTGAAGCCCGCGCCGCGGTACAGCCGCCGGGCCGGGGTGTCGGCGTCCCGCGTCGACAGCAGCGCGGTGCGTTCCGGCCGCCCGGAGGCGAGCCGCAGCAGCAGGTTGCCGCCGATGCCGCGGCCCTGGTACTCCGGCATCACGTGCAGCTCGGCGATCTCGAACGAATCGTCGAGCCACGTCGCGGCCGCCGCGGCGCCGCGGGCGGCGGCCAGCGCGCGGGCGACGGTGTCGTGCCACCACTGGCCGGGCGCGCCGTGGAAGCCGTAGCCGAACCCGACCGGCTCGCCCGCGTCACCGGCCACCGCCAGCGCGCGGAAGCCGGGGTTGGCGGCGTGCCCGGTCATGATCGACCGCCGGCCGGCCAGCAGCCCGGGCGCCGGGCGCATCGCCGCCGCGTACACCCGGACAAGCTGCTCCAGCCGCGCGGTGAACTGGCCGGGGCTCAGCTCCGCGACAGAAAGCTCCCTTTGCACCCTGGCTAGCTTAAAAGACACAGACGATGCCGAACGGCCGGCGGTGCCTGGCCGCCGGGACCGCGGTCAGGACAGCTGGGTGCGCGGGCTTGCCCGCCGGGACCGGACCCGGACCGCGGCCCGGCCGAGCTGCGGGTGGCTGGCCCGCACCGTGATGGCCCCCGGCTGGCCGACCGCGGAGCGGATCCAGGCGGCACCGAGTCCCCCGTACTCGCCGAACGCGAACGGGTTGTCCCCGATCAGCTCCGCGGGGCCGGTCAGCGACAGCGTCACCTGGCCGGAGTCATGCCTGCGCTGGTTGCCGTACTTGTCGAGCGCGCGGAAGACCACCCTGGTCATGTCCGACCCGTCCGCGACGATCTCCGCGTCGTCGGCGGCCAGGCCGAGGAAGTCGCCGGCCCGATCCGACGACATCCGCAGCCGCGCCACCAGCCGGCCGCCCACGTAGCCCCGGATCAGCAGCTCGGGCCGTTCGGCCGGGCGGAACGCCGGGAAGCGCACCAGGAAGGGCGGGTAGCGCAGGCGGCCGTAGCGCGGCGAGGCGCGGGCGGGCAGCGCGGCCGCCACCTGCCTGCCGTCGATGACGATCTCGAGCCGTTCGCAGTTGCTGGCGACCATCGCGGCCGGGCCGGGGACGGCCCCGCCCGGCTCCCAGAAGAACACGGGCACGATGACCGGCCGGACGGCGGGGTCCAGCTGCGACCGGTAGATGGCGGCGCCCGGCTTGGGCACCCGGAACAGGTCCGCCACCCCGGCCCACTTGACCGCGCCGGGCGCCCCCAGCAGCGAGGCGTAGTCGAACCCGGCCCAGCCGAGCGCCCCGGCGTATCCCGGCTCGGAGCGCGCCTGGCTCTGCGCCTGGGCGTGCAGCGCCGCCTGCCTGGCGAGGTGTTCCGGCGGGTCGGTCCAGGCGAAGTGCCGCGGCCTGGCGTCCTCCACGCCGACGGTCTCGGTGACCAGGTACGGCAGGCCGGGGAACGGCGGCCGCAGCCTCACCTCGCCGGCCCCGGGGTCGGCGCCGTAGTCGTTGCAGGCGTAGACGTCCTCGTCCCAGCCGTGCAGCGAGTGGCCGGCCATCGCCCCCGAGCTCGGGCGCGACCCGTCGAGCTCGGCGGCGGCGCGCCTGGTCGCGGCCCACAGTTCCGGGTAGTTGCGCGTCTCGTTCAGCCTGGTGCCCCAGATGACCACGGAGGGGCGGCTCCTGTCCCTGATCACCATGTCCCGCACGTCGGCGATCACCAGGTCCTCCCAGCCCGGCGTGGTGGTCACGTGGTGCCAGCCGGGCGCCTCCTCCCAGACCAGCAGCCCGAGCTCGTCGCAGGCGTCGAGGAAATGCGGCGACTGCGGGTAGTGCGAGCAGCGCACCATGGTGCAGTTGAGCTCGTTCTTGAGGATCTCGGCGTCCCGGCGCTGCACGCGCTCCGGCATCGCCATGCCGGCGTACGGGAAAAGCTGGTGCCTGTTCAGGCCGGACAGCTGCAGGCGCCGCCCGTTCAGGTAGAAGCCGTCCGGCCGGAACGATGCCTCGCGGAACCCGATCCGCCGGGTGACGGCGTGCCTGCCGACGCCGGGGACGGCAAGCGTCGCCCGGACCGTGTACAGCTTCGGGTTCTCGGTCGACCAGAGGGTGACCGGGCCGAGGCCGGCCAGGGTCAGCCTGCCGGTGCGGACGCCGGGCGAGGTGAGGCTGACCGCCGCCGCCCGCGCGGCGACCGGCCGCGGCCCGTCGAGCAGTTCCACGAGCACGGTGCCGGTGGCACGGCCCGCCAGCGCCGAGTCGATGCTGTACTCCACGTCGACCTGCGGCCGCGGTCCGAGCACGTCGCGCGGCAGGGCGAACAGGTCGGACAGGAACGCCCGCGGCACCACCCGGAGCCTGACGTCGCGGTAGATGCCGCCCGGCTGGAGGTAGTCGATGCTTCCCGGGCCCAGCCCGGCGCCGACCGGCGGGACCGGCACGCAGCGCGAGTCCACGATGACCGCCAGCAGGTTGTCGCCCGGGGTGACCTCCCCGGTGAGCTCGGCGGAAAACGGCAGGTAACCGCCCCGGTGGGTGGCGACGGCCTTGTCGTTGATCACCACGGTCGCGTCGGCCATGACGCCGTCGAAGTCGGCGAAGATCCTGTCTCCGGGCTGGCGCGGGCTGACCAGCCGCCTGCCGTCGAGGTGCCGCCGGTAGATCCACACCTGCTGCCATGCGCCCGGGTCCCAGTCGCGCCAGGACAGCTGGGTGACCGTGTGCGGCAGCGTGACCGGCGCGAAGCCGCTGTCGTCGTAGAACGTGCTCTCCGAGCCGGAGGTGTACTGGCCTCCGAACAGCCAGTCGGCGTTCAGCGAGTACACCAGGCCGGCCCGCCCGCCCTCGTACTCCCGCGACAGGCGGCCCGCGAGCTCGAGCAGCGGCAGCGCGGCCGCGCCCGCGCCGGCGATCATCCCCGCCTGCAGCAGCGCCCGCCGCGACATCCGCAGCCCGCCCGCCCGCTCCTTCGCCGGCAGCATCCGACAAAAATACAGTCCCGGCAGGGCCGGTGCCCGCGCGGCGGCGCCGGGCACGGCCCGCGAAAATGTCACACCTTCGCGGTACCTTCGAACGGACATCGAATGACGCTGGACATCTTGACGAATTTAGGTTCGAATAGAGGTATCCACGCCGACCGGATGGGCGGGACAGCGGCTCAGCCGGCCTGGCCACGGAAGGAGATGACGACCGATGGGGAACGTGACCGAGGTGCGCGCGGGCGTCGGCGAGCTGAGCCCGCGGCAGCCCGGGGTGGCGCCGACCGTGCTCAGCATGCTGCAGTCCGCGCGGCGGGGGCTCGCCGAAGCGGCCGACGAGACGGCGCCCGGGGCCCGCTATGTCACCGCGCACCTGGCGGCGCTGCGCGCCGCCGCCGCGGTGGTGGCCGCCAGGGGCGAGCCCAGGCCGAGGCGGAGGAAGCCGCACAGCGTGTGGGAGCTGCTGCCTCAGGTGGAGCCCGCGCTCACCGAATGGGCGGCGTACTTCGCGGCCGGCGCCGGCAAGCGCGCGGCCGCCGAGGCCGGCCTTCCCCGCGCGGCGTCAGCCCGCGAGGCGGACGACCTGCTGCGGGACGCGGAGACCTTCCTGTCGCTGGCGGAAAGCGCGCTCGGCGTCCAGTTGCAGTCCCCGCTCCCGCTGCGGCCCGCGGGCTAGCGGCCTGCGGGCCAGCGGCCCGCGGGGTAGCGGCCCGCGGGCCAGCGGTGCCGGCTCCACCGGCCGGCCGGCCTCGTGCGGCGCCGGGTCACAATCCTTCCACGGCGCCGCGCGCCTCGGAGTCGAGCACGCCCCAGCTGATGAGTTCCTCGGTCAGGTCGGCCGGGGGCTTGTCGTAGATGACCGCCAGCGAGCGGAGATCCTCGTGCCGCACCGACAGCACCCGGCCGTTGTAGTCGCCGCGCTGGCTCTGGATGGTGGCGACGTAGCGGGCGAGCGGGCCGACCTTGTCCTTGGGCAACTGGCTCATGCGCTCGAGGTCGATGACAAGCTTGGGCGACGGCACCAGCGGCGTCGGCGCCGCGTCGCCGGGCAGCAGCTCGGAGACCGGGACGCCGTAGAAATCGGCAAGCTCGGCGAGCTTCTGCACGGTTACCGACCGGTCTCCGCGCTCGTAGGAGCCCACGACGACCGCCTTCCAGCGGCCGCGGGACTTCTCCTCGACCCCGTGCAGCGACAGTCCCTGCTGCGTGCGGATGGCGCGCAGCCGCGCGCCTAGCGTCTTGGCGTACTCAGATGGCATGTCCCTCGGCTCTCCGGCGTCGTCGCTTACGGTAACGGTTACGCTCTGTGACGGTAGGCGGCGGGCGCGACAAGGTCAAGCCGAATGGCGAAAACCGGCGTAACTCGGCCGGCGCCCGGGCCGTCCCCCGCGGGCGGCGGCCGGCCGCCGCGGGCCGGCGAGAACGCAGGCGAAACCAGGTTTCACGCCGTCACCGGCCCGCGGCGGGGAACCGGGGCGGCCGCCGCGGCGCCCCGGCGGGCCCGGTATGTGTGAGGTAAATCACATTCCGTCCCGGCCGCGCGGTCGCGGGCCGGGCGGGCGGTCACTCCCCGTATGATCGCCACGGTAGACATCCTTTAAGGACCGTCCGGCGAGGCGGGGAAGGAGGTCGGTTGCATGTGCGCAACCCGCCCGGAGGTGCCCGCGGACCGGCAGGGCATCGCGGTGCTGGACGCCGAGGAGATCAGGCGGGCGCTGACCAGGATCGCCCACGAGATCCTGGAGCGGACGCACGGCGGCGCCGGGATCGTCCTGCTCGGCATCCCGACCAGAGGCGTCCCGCTGGCGCGCAGGCTCGCCGCCCGCATCGGGGATTTCGAGGGGCTCGCGGTCCCGTGCGGGTCGCTTGACGTGACCATGCACCGGGACGACCTGCGGCTCCGCCCGGCCCGCGCGCTCGGCCGCACCGAGCTTCCCGCACAGGGGGTGGACGGCAAGACCGTGGTGCTGGTCGATGACGTGCTGTACTCGGGCCGCACGGTACGCGCCGCGCTTGACGCGCTGACCGACCTGGGCAGGCCCCGGGCCGTGCAGCTCGCGGTCCTCGTCGACCGCGGCCACCGCGAGCTGCCCATCCGCGCCGACTACGTCGGCAAGAACCTGCCCACCTCGCAGCGGGAGGTGGTCCGGGTGCTGCTGGCCGAGGTGGACGGGGCCGACGCCGTGCTGATCGGCGGCGACGGGAGGCGCCGGTGAAGCGGCACCTGATCTCGGCCGCCGACCTGTCCAGGGCCGACGCGCTCCTCGTCCTCGACACCGCCGAGGAGCTGGCCGGCCTGGCCGACCGGCCGATCAAGAAGCTGCCCACGCTGCGCGGCAGGACCGTGGTCAACCTGTTCTTCGAGGACTCGACCAGGACCAGGATCTCGTTCGAGGCCGCCGCCAAGCGGCTGTCCGCCGACGTGATCAACTTCTCCGCGAAGGGGTCCAGCGTCGCCAAGGGCGAGAGCCTCAAGGACACCGCGCTGACGCTGGAGGCGATGGGCGCGGACGCGGTGGTCATCCGGCACGGCGCCTCCGGCGCCGCGCACCGGCTGGCCGGCTGGGTGCGCGGCAGCGTGGTGAACGCCGGCGACGGCACGCACGAGCATCCCACCCAGGCCCTGCTCGACGCGTTCACGATCCGGCGCAGGCTGCACGGCGGCACCCGCGGCGCGGGGCTCGACGGCGTCCGGGTGACGATCGTCGGGGACGTGCTGCACAGCCGGGTGGCCCGGTCCAACGTGCTGCTGCTGAGCGCCCTCGGCGCGGAGGTGACGCTGGCCGCCCCGCCCACGCTGCTGCCGCTTGCCGTCGAGTCCTGGCCGTGCTCGGTGCGCTACGACCTGGACGGCGAGCTGCCGAAAAGCGACGTGGTGATGATGCTCCGCGTGCAGACCGAGCGGATGACCGCCGCCTACTTCCCGAGCGTGCGTGAGTACAGCCGCAGGTACGGGCTGGACGCCGCGCGGATGGCGCGGCTGCCCGGGCACGCCATCGTCATGCACCCGGGGCCGATGAACCGGGGCGTGGAGATCGCCGCCGAGGTCGCCGACTCGGCCCGCTCCACGGTGGTGGAGCAGGTCGCCAACGGCGTCACCATCCGGATGGCGGTGCTGTACCTGCTGCTCGGCGGCACCGGGTTCCCCGAGGTGGCCCGGTGAGCGCGGCCGGCGCGGCCGGCTCGGCGCAGTGGCTGATCCGCGGCGCCCGGATCGCCGCCGCCGGGGCCGCCGGGTCCGCCGGGGCCGCCGGGGCCGCCGACATCCTGCTGTCCGGCGGGGTCATCGCGGCGGTCGGCTCCGGGCTGGGCCGGGCCGGCGTCCGCGTGCTGGACGCGGGCGGCCTGATCGCGCTGCCGGGCCTGGTCGACCTGCACGCCCACCTGCGCGAGCCGGGACGCGAGGACGCGGAGACGGTCGAGACCGGGACCATGGCGGCGGCGCTGGGCGGCTACACCGCCGTGCACGCGATGGCCAACACCGAGCCGGTGGCCGATACCGCGGGGGTGGTGGAGCAGGTGTGGCGGCTGGGCCGCGCGGCCGGGCACTGCGACGTCCAGCCGGTCGGCGCGGTCAGCGCCGGGCTGGCGGGCGCGAGGCTCGCCGAGCTCGGCACGATGGCCGACTCGGCCGCCCGCGTCCGGGTGTTCTCCGATGACGGCCGGTGCGTGGCCGATCCGCTGCTGATGCGGCGGGCGCTGGAGTACGTGAAGGCCTTCGACGGGGTGATCGCCCAGCATGCTCAGGACCCGCGGCTGACCGAGGGGGCGCAGCTGAACGAGGGCGAGGTCTCCGGCCGCCTCGGCCTGGCCGGCTGGCCCGCCGTGGCCGAGGAGGCGATCGTGGCGCGTGACTGCCTGCTTGCCGCGCACGTCGGCTCCGCGCTGCACGTATGCCACGTGTCCACCGCGGGGTCCGCCGAGATCATCCGCTGGGCGAAGTCGAAGGGGTGGCCGGTCACGGCTGAGGTGACGCCGCACCACCTGCTGCTGACCGACGACCTGGCGGCGGGCTACGACCCGGTCTTCAAGGTCAACCCGCCGCTGCGCACGGCCGCCGACGTGGCGGAGCTCAGGCGCGCGCTCGCCGACGGCACCATCGACTGCGTGGCGACCGACCACGCCCCGCACCCGGCGGAGGCCAAGGAGACCGCGTGGCCGGAGGCGGCGCCCGGGATGATCGGGCTGGAGACCGCGCTGCGGGCGGTGCAGCGGGCGATGGTGGACACCGGGCTGCTCGACTGGGGCGGCGTGGCGGACCGGATGTCCGCCCGCCCGGCCCGGATCGGGCGGCTGGCCGGGCACGGCGGCCCGCTGGAGGCAGGCCGTCCGGCCAACCTCACCCTGTACGACCCGGCGGCGCCCGCGGCGGCGGTGACGCACGGCGCGTCGAAGAGCCGCAACACGCCGTTCGCCGGGATGGAGCTGCCCGGCCGGGTGGTGGCGACCTTCCTGCGCGGCGTGCCGACCGTGCTCGACGGAATGCCGGCGTGACGGTGAGCGGCCGGCCGGCGGGCGCAGCGGAGAGGACGGCGATGCTGGTCCTCGAGGACGGCACGACGCTGCGCGGGACCGCCTTCGGCGCCGAGGGCGAGAGGTTCGGCGAGATGGTCTTCAACACCGGCATGACCGGCTACCAGGAGACGCTGACCGATCCCTCGTACTTCGGCCAGATCGTCGCGATGACCGCGCCGCACATCGGCAACACCGGCGTCAACGACGCCGATCCCGAGTCGCGCCGGGTGTGGGTCAGCGGCTACGTGGTCCGCGAGCCCGCCAGGTATGCGTCAAGCTGGCGGTCCCGGCAGGACCTTGGCGGTTACCTGGAAGACCAGGGCGTCCCGGGCATCGCCGTCCGCGGCACCAGGGCGCTGACCAGGCGGGTGCGCGAGCGCGGCGCGATGCGGGCGGCGATCAGCACCACCGAGGCGAGCCCGGCCGCCCTGCTGGAGCGGGTGCTGGCCAGCCCGCAGATGACCGGGGCGGACCTGGCGCGGCTGGTGACCACGCCGCAGCCGTACACGGTGCGGCCGCCCGGCCGGGCCAGGCACCGCGTGGTGGCCGTCGACCTGGGCATCAAGGCGTCCACCCCGCGCCAGCTGGCGGCGCGGGGCTGCGAGGTGCTGGTGGTCCCGGCCACCTGGACCGCCGGGCAGATCCTCGCCGCCGGGCCGGACGGGGTGTTCTTCAGCAACGGCCCCGGCGACCCGGCCGCCTGCGGCTACGCGGTGGAGTCGATGCGCGGGGTGCTGGCCGAGGGGCTGCCGGTGTTCGGCATCTGCCTGGGCAGCCAGATCCTGGCCCTGGCCCTGGGCCTGCGCACCTACAAGCTGCGGTACGGGCACCGCGGCGTGAACCAGCCGGTCATGGACCTGGCCACCGGCCGGGTCTCCATCACCAGCCACAACCACGGCTTCGCCGCCGCCGTCCCGCGGGAAGCCGTCCCCCCCGCGGGGCCGGCCGGCCGCGGCGGCGAGCCGGTCACAGCCGGCTCACTGCCACGCCGTCCCGGTCACGCGGGCGGCCGGGGGGCACTGCGGCCGTTCGGCACCGGCTACGGGCCGGCGGTGGTCAGCCACGTCAACCTCAACGACGGCGTGGTCGAGGGCCTGCGCCTGCTGGAGCGCCCGGCGTTCGGCGTGCAGTACCACCCCGAGGCCGCCCCCGGCCCGCACGACGCCGCCGGCCACTTCGACCGCTTCTGCGCCCTGCTCGACGAGGCCAGGGGGGCCCGCCGTGCCGCGCCGTGATGACCTCAAGTCCGTCCTGGTGATCGGGTCCGGGCCCATCGTCATCGGCCAGGGCTGCGAGTTCGACTACTCCGGCACCCAGGCATGCCGGGTGCTCAAGAGCGAGGGCATCAGGGTCAGCCTGGTCAACTCCAACCCGGCCACGATCATGACCGACCCCGAGTTCGCCGACGCCACCTACGTGGAGCCGATCACCACCGAGACGCTGGAGAAGGTCATCGCCGTCGAGCGCCCCGACGCGGTGCTGCCCACCCTCGGCGGCCAGACCGCGCTGAACGCCGCGGTGGCGCTGCACGACCAGGGCGTGCTGCACGAGCACCACGTCGAGCTCATCGGCGCGAACATCGACGCGATCCGCGCGGGGGAGGACCGGGAGCGGTTCAAGCAGATCGTCACCGGCATCGGCGCCGCGGTGCCGCGCAGCCGGATCTGCCGCGACCTGGACGAGTGCCTGTCCGTCGCCGCAGACCTCGGCTACCCCGTCGTGGTCCGCCCGAGCTTCACCCTCGGCGGCGCCGGGTCCGGCGTCGCCGGGAACGAGGCCGACCTGCGGCGCATCGCCGGGGCCGGGCTCGACGCCAGCCCCGCCCACCAGGTTCTGCTCGAGGAGAGCATCCTGGGCTGGAAGGAGTTCGAGCTCGAGCTGATGCGCGACGGCAAGGACAACGTGGTCGTGGTCTGCTCGATCGAGAACGTCGACCCGATGGGCGTGCACACCGGCGACTCGGTCACGGTCGCGCCGGCGATGACGCTCACCGACCGCGAGTACCAGCACATGCGCGACACCGCGATCGCGATCGTCCGCGCGGTCGGCGTGGACACCGGCGGCTGCAACATCCAGTTCGCCGTCGACCCGCGCACCGGGCGCATGGTGGTCATCGAGATGAACCCCCGGGTGTCCCGCTCGTCGGCGCTGGCGTCCAAGGCCACCGGCTTCCCGATCGCCAAGATCGCCGCCCGGCTCGCCATCGGCTACACCCTCGACGAGATACCGAACGACATCACCGGCCAGACCCCGGCCTGCTTCGAGCCCGCGCTCGACTACGTGGTGGTCAAGGTGCCGCGGTTCGCGTTCGAGAAGTTCCCCGGCGCCGACCCGGCGCTGACCACGCACATGAAGAGCGTCGGCGAGGCGATGGCCATCGGCCGCAGCTTCCCCGAGGCCCTCGGCAAGGCGCTGCGGTCCCTGGAGAGCAGCCACGGCTCGTTCGGCTACAGCGATCCGCCGGGGGATGCGGCGCGGCTGCTGGCTGCGGCGGCGACCCCGCACGACGGCAGGCTGGCCACCGTGCACCGCGCGCTGCGCGCCGGGGCGAGCGTGGCGGACGTCGCGGACGCCACCGGAATCGACCCCTGGTTCATCGACCAGATCAAGAAGATCCAGGAATCGGCCGAACGAGCCGTGGCGGCGCGGACCCTGGACGCGGGCACGCTGCGCGAGCTGAAGGGCGCCGGGTTCTCCGACGCCCAGGTCGCCGAGCTCCGCGCGGCGTCGGTGGCGGCGGGCGCGAGCGCTGACCCCGCCGCGGACGCGGTGACAGAGGGCGCGGTGCGCGAGTTGCGCTGGCGGCTCGGCGTGCGGCCGGTGTACCACGCGGTGGACACCTGCGCGGCGGAATTCGCCGCCCGCACGCCGTACCTGTACTCCAGCTACGACGAGGAGACCGAGGTGCCGGCCGGGACCAGGCCCAAGGTGATCATCCTCGGCAGCGGGCCGAACCGCATCGGCCAGGGCATCGAGTTCGACTACGCGTGCGTGCACGCCTCGTTCGCGCTGGCCGCCGCCGGCTACGAGACCGTGATGGTCAACTGCAACCCGGAGACGGTCTCCACCGACTACGACACCTCGGGCAGGCTGTACTTCGAGCCGCTGACGCTGGAGGACGTGCTGGAGGTGGTGCACGCCGAGCGGGCCAGCGGGCCGGTCGCCGGGGTGATCGTCCAGCTCGGCGGGCAGACCCCGCTGGGGCTGGCCCGCGGGCTGGCCGCGGCGGGGGTGCCCGTGGTCGGCACCTCGCCGGAGGCGATCCACCTGGCCGAGGACCGCGGCGCGTTCGCCGCCGTGCTGGAGAAGGCGGGGCTGACCGCGCCCAGGCACGGGACCGCGACCTCGGTCGAGGAGGCGGTCCGGGTCGCGCGCGAGATCGGCTACCCGGTGCTGGTGCGGCCGTCGTACGTGCTCGGCGGGCGCGGCATGGAGATCGTCTACGACGACGCCACGCTGCGGCAGTACATGGCGCGGGCCACCGAGGTGAGCCCTGGCCACCCGGTGCTGGTCGACAGGTTCCTCGACGACGCGATCGAGGTCGACGTGGACGCCCTGTACGACGGGTCGGACCTGTACCTCGGCGGCGTGATGGAGCACATCGAGGAGGCCGGCATCCATTCCGGCGACTCGGCGTGCGCGCTGCCGCCGATCACGCTGGGCCGCGGCGACATCGCCGGGATCCGCGCCGCCACCGAGGCGATCGCGGCCGGCATCGGCGTGCGCGGCCTGCTGAACGTGCAGTACGCGCTGGCCGCCGGGGTGCTGTACGTGCTGGAGGCCAACCCGCGGGCCTCCCGCACGGTGCCGTTCGTGTCCAAGGCCACCGGGGTGCCGCTGGCCAAGGCCGCGGCGCGGGTCATGCTCGGCGCCTCGGTCGCGGAGCTGCGGGCCGCGGGCCTGCTGCCCGCGGACGGCGACGGCGGCACGCTCCCGCCGGACGCGCCGGTCGCGGTCAAGGAGGCGGTGCTGCCGTTCGGCCGGTTCCGTGACCCGTCCGGCGAGGGCGTGGACACCGTGCTCGGCCCGGAGATGCGCTCCACCGGCGAGGTGATGGGGATCGACGCGGCCTTCGGCACCGCCTACGCCAAGTCCCAGGCGGCGGTCTACGGCTCGCTGCCGGTCAAGGGCCGGGCGTTCGTCTCGGTGGCGAACCGGGACAAGCGGTCGATGATCTTCCCGGTCAAGCGGCTGGCCGACCTGGGCTTCGAGATCTGGGCCACCGAGGGAACCGCGGAGGTGCTGCGCCGCAACGGTGTTCGTGCCAAGATCGTGCGAAAGCACGGCGACGGCCCCGGGCCTGACGGCGAGCCGACCGTGGTGGCGCGGATCCTCGCGGGCGAGGTGGACCTGATCGTGAACACGCCGTTCGGCAGCCCGGGCCAGTCGGGCCCGCGGCTGGACGGCTACGAGATCCGCACCGCGGCGGTCCGCCGCGGCGTCCCCTGCGTCACCACGTCCGCGGGCCTGGCCGCCGCGGTCCAGGGCATCGAGGCGATCATCCGCGGCGAGGTGGGCGTCCGCTCGCTGCAAGAGCACGCCGCCCTGCTACGGGTACGCCGCTGATGGCCCCGGTGCAGGTCCGCGGCACCGTGCTGACCGTGCGGCGGGTGGACGCCTATCACGCGCTCACGCTGGTCGCGCCCGCCATCGCCGCCAGGTTCCGCCCGGGGCAGTTCATCACCGTCGCGGTCGGCGGGCCGGAAACCTCCATGCTGGGCCGGCGCGCCTTCGCCGTGCACGACGTGCGCCCGGACCACGGCGGCACGGTGGAGTTCGTGTTCGAGACGAGGGGGCCGGGAACCCGGTGGCTGGCCGCGCTGCGGGCCAGGGACGCCCTGGACGCCGTCGGGCCGCTCGGCAGGCCGTTCCCGATGCCGCGGGACCCGTCAAGCTGCCTGCTCGTCGGCGTCGGCTACGGCGGCGCGCCGCTGCTGGCGCTGGCGGCGCGGCTGCGGGATCGCGGCTGCCCGGTCGATTTCCTGCTCGGCGGCACGAGCGCCGGACGGGTGTTCGGCGCGCTGACCGCGCGCAGGACCGGGCGCAGCGTGACCGTCGTGACCTCCGACGGGTCGCTCGGCGCCCGGGGCGCGGTGACCGACCTGCTGGAGCAGGTCGTCCACGAGGCGCGCACCGAGGTCATCTACGCGTGCGCCCCGGTGCCGGTGCTGCGGGTGGTCAGCGCGCTGGCGGCCAAGTACGACATGCCGGTGCAGGCATCGGTGGACGTGGCCATGGCCTGCGGCACCGGGGTGTGCATGGGCTGCGCGCTGCCGGTGACCGGGACGGACGGGATCACCAGGATCGTCCGCGCGTGCATCGACGGGCCGATCTTCCGCGGTGACCTGGTCCGCTGGGACGACATCGGGACCATCCCCTTCGACGCGCTCGGCGCGCCCGGGTGGAAGCCGGGCCGCGCCGCCGGCCCCGACCAGCCGGGTGAATCCCGCCATGCCGGTTGACCTGCGGACCAGGCTCGGCCGGGCGGAGCTGCCGAACCCGGTGCTCGCGGCGTCGGGCTGCGCGGGCGCGGGCCGCGAGCTTGCCCACTTCATGGACGCGGCGAGGATCGGGGCGCTGATCAGCAAGTCGATCATGGCGGAGCCGCGGACCGGCAACCCGTCGCCGCGGCTGGCCGAGACGCCCAGCGGGATGCTGAACTCCGTCGGCCTGCAGGGGCCCGGCATCGACGCGTTCCTGCAGCGCGACCTGCCCTGGCTGCTGTCGCGCGGCGCGCGGGCGGTGGTCTCCATCGCCGGCCGGATCGTCCGGGAGTACGCCGGCCTGGCCGCCAGGCTGTCCGACGCGGCCGGGGTGACCGCGATCGAGGTCAACCTCTCCTGCCCCAACGCCGAGGACGCCGGGCGGATGTTCGCCGCCGACGCGCAGGCGGCCGGGGCGGTGGTCGCGGCGGTGCGCGCCGGCGCCAGGCGCGACATCCCCGTGTTCGCCAAGCTGTCGCCGGACGTCACCGACATCGTGACGATGGCGCGCGCCTGCGTCGCGGCGGGAGCCGACGGGCTGTCGCTGGTCAACACGCCGCTCGGCATGGCCGTCGACCCGGTCACCATGCGCCCGGCGCTGGCGGGCGGCTACGGCGGCCTGTCCGGGCCGGCGATCAGGCCCATTGCGGTACGGTGCGTATGGCAGGTGCGCGAGTCGCTCCCCGACGTGCCCATCATCGGCACCGGCGGCGTGCGCAGCGGCAGGGATGCGCTGGAAATGCTGCTGGCAGGCGCCTCGGCGGTGGGGGTGGGCACCGCTATCCTGCACGACCCGTCGGCATGCTCGCGGGTGCTGCGGGAGCTCGAGGAGGGCCTGTCGGCCCTGGGCGCGAACCGGGTCGCGGACGTGGTCGGCGGCGCGCACGGGACCGGCCGGGTCCGCCGGCTGCCAAGGGCGCAGCGCAGCAACATAATGTAGCAGATAAGATACGATGCGTGATGACCCGCGGGTTGGAGCGAGTGGTGGCGGGAGTGGCCTTGGGCAAGCAGGCGCCGGTGGCGGTCGCGCTGGACGCGCCGGACCTGGAGACGGCGGCCCGCTGGGCCGCGCTTGTCACGCCGCACGTGAGCACGGTCAAGGTCGGCCTGGAGCTCTACCTGCGTTACGGGCCCCAGGTGGTGGCGAGCGTGCGCGGCGGCAACCGGGTGGCGGTGTTCCTCGACCTCAAGCTGCACGACATCCCGGTTACCGTGGCCGCGGCCGCCAGGGCGGTGGCCCGGCTGCGGCCGGACGTGCTGACCGTGCACGCGGCGGCGGGGCCCGACGTGATCCGCGCGGCCGTCGAGGCCGCACCGGGCACGACGGTGGCCGCGGTCACCGTGCTCACCTCGCTCAGCGACGACGACCTGAGCCGGATGGGCATGGCGGGCCGGGTGCCGGACGCGGTGCTGCGGCTGGCCAGCCTGTCGGTGGAGGCCGGCGCGCAGGGCCTGGTGTGCTCGCCGCGCGAGGTGTCGGCGGTCAGGGCCGAGGTGGGCCCGGACGTCACGCTGATCACGCCGGGCGTGCGGCCGGCCGGCGCCGAGGCCCACGACCAGGCGCGGGTGGCCACGCCGGAGGAGGCGCTGCTGGCCGGCGCGGACCTGCTGGTGATCGGCCGCCCGATCACCAGCGCGTCGGATCCCGGCGCGGCGGCCGCCGCCATCGCCGCCTCGCTGCGCCGGATCACCGTGCCGCGCCCGGCGTGAGCCCCGCCGCCCGGCGTGAGCCCCGCCGCCCGGCGTGAGCCCCGCCGCCCGGCCGGGCCGCGGCGCCCGGCCGGGGGCCGCGGCCGTGACCGGAGGTGAAGCCCGGCTCACGCAGCGAGTAGGATGTCTGCCAGCCTTACCGCCGCACGTAGGGCGAAGTAGGACGGATGGCGGTTGGACAGAAGCGGGGCGGTATGTCCGCTAAAATCGCGACGCGTCGGCCGCGCAATGACCTGCGTGGCTTACCCTGGTGTCCCGGGCATGACGGCGGGATATCACCCGGTGAGACGCCCTGCGGGGCACGGGGAAGCGTGATGGTGGCGTTCAGTAATGTTTTGGTTACGATCAGTAATATATTTCGATTTGTAATCTCGTAGACGGAGGTTCGCGTTGCATAAACGGCACCTGATTGACTAGTTTCCCCTCCCGACAAACCTTTTTCCGACGAAACCCGAGGTGACACCGAGTGGCTCTCCCTCCCCTCACACCTGAAGAACGTGCGGCAGCGCTGGAGAAGGCCGCCAGAGCACGCAAAGAACGCGCCGAGGTGAAGAACCGTCTCAAGCGCGGGGCCACGAGCTTGTCTGATGTCATCAAAGAAGGCGCGACCGATGACGTGATTGGCAAGATGAAGGTCTCCGCGCTGCTCGAGTCCCTGCCCGGCGTGGGCAAGGTCCGGGCCAGGCAGATCATGGAAAGGCTAGGCATCGCGGAATCGCGCCGCGTGCGCGGGCTCGGCACCAACCAGCGGGCCGCGCTTGAGCAAGAGTTCGGTGCCGATATCTGAACCGCGCGGCAGGCGGGGGACAGGCCCCTCACGTCCGGGCGGTGCCGCGGCCGCGGCATCCGCGCGTTCCCGGCTGACCGTGCTCTCCGGGCCCTCCGGGGTCGGCAAGAGCACGGTCGTCGCGGAACTGGCCAGGGTCTGCCCCCGCGTCTGGGTTTCGGTGTCGGTCACGACGCGGAAGCCCCGTCCCGGGGAAGTCGACGGGCGCGACTATCACTTCGTGGACGATAACGAGTTCGACCGCCTGGTCGCCGAGGGCGCGCTGCTGGAGTGGGCGGAGCTCTACGGCCGCCAGCGGTCGGGCACGCCGCGCGCGCCGGTCGAGGAACGGCTCAAGGCCGGCCTCCTCGCCCTGCTGGAGATCGACGTGAACGGGGCGCGCCAGGTCAAGCGCGCGATACCGGACGCCCGCATGGTCTTCCTCGCCCCGCCGTCCTGGGAAGAGCTGGTGCGCAGGCTCACCGGCCGCGGCACCGAGCCGCCCGAGGTGATGGCGCGCCGGCTCGCCGTCGCCGAGCAGGAGATGGCCGCCGCCGACCAGTTCGACATCGTGCTGGTCAACACGTCCGTCACGGACGTGTGCCGCGAGCTGATAGCCTTGATGAAGCAGTGAGCCGTTCAGCAACGGTGGAAGGCAGGACGTGGCAGGGACCCAGACCCTCGGAGCCGCCGACGGCATCATCAACCCGCCGATCGACGAGCTTCTCGATGTCGTGGACAGCAAGTACCAGTTGGTGATCATGGCCGCCAAGCGCGCGCGGCAGATCAACTCCTACTACTCCCAGCTCGGCGAGGGCCTGCTGGAGCACGTCGGGCCGCTGGTGGAGACCCGCAGCCAGGAGAAGCCGCTGTCGATCGCGCTCCGCGAGATCAAGGAGCGGCTGCTCAACGTCGAGTCCGCCGAATCCTGACGCACCCATGCCGGCGCGCGTCGTCCTGGGCGTCGGCGCGGGCATCGCGGCCTACAAGTCCTGCGAGCTGCTCAGGCTGCTGACCGAGTCCGGCTACCGGGTCCTGGTGGTGCCGACGCGCGACGCGCTCAGGTTCGTCGGGGCTGCGACCTGGGCGGCCCTGTCCGGCGAGCCGGTCGCCGTGGACGCATGGACGGACGCCGCCGAGGTGCCGCACGTGCGGCTCGGCCGGCAGGCCGACCTCGTCCTCGTCGCGCCCGCCACCGCCGACCTGCTGGCGCGCGCCGCGGCCGGGATGGCCGACGACCTGCTGACCGCCACGCTGCTGACCGCCAGGTGCCCGGTCCTGTACGCCCCGGCCATGCATACCGAGATGTGGGAGCATCCGGCCACGCAGGCGAACGTGTCGCTGCTGCGCGGCCGCGGTGCCGTCGTCCTCGACCCCGCGGTCGGCCGGCTCGCCGGCCCGGACAGCGGCCCGGGCCGGCTGCCCGAGCCGGCGGAGATCTTCGCGGTCGCGGCCGCGCTGCTCGCCGGGGCCTCCCGCGACCTGGCCGGGCGCCGCGTCGTGGTGTCCGCCGGCGGTACCAGGGAAGAGATCGACCCGGTGCGGTTCATCGGCAACTGGTCCACCGGGGCGCAGGGGTACGCGCTTGCCCGCGCCGCGGCCACCAGGGGCGCCGAGGTGACCGTGGTGTCGGCGAACGTCGCGCTGCCGGACCCGGCCGGGGCCAAGGTCATCCGGGTCGTCTCGGCCCGCGAGATGCGCGATGCCGTGCTGGCCGCGGCGGCGGGTGCGGACGCGGTGGTGATGGCGGCCGCGGTGGCGGACTACCGCCCGGAGACGCGCAGCGCGGTGAAGATCAAGAAGGGCGAGGGCCCGCCCGGGCCGCTGCGGCTGACCGCCAACCCCGACATCCTCGCCGAGCTTGCCGGGCACCGCGGCCCCGGCCAGGTCCTCGTCGGGTTCGCGGCCGAGACGGACACCTCGGCCGGGGCCGCCCGGGCCAAGCTCGCCCGCAAGGGGTGCGACCTGCTCGTGGTCAACCCGGTGGGCGGCGGGCTCGGCTTCGGCACACCCGACAACGAGGCGATCGTCTACGCGGCCGACGGCACGGTGACCCCGATCCCGCGGGGACCCAAGGAGGCGCTCGCCGGCGTGGTCTGGGATCTGGTGGCGGCCAGGTTGGCCGACCCGCGCCATCCGGCGGCGTCGGGATAAACTCACCGCACGCGATGCGGTGAGCACCACCGCATGCAGACCACGGAGCGGGGGCCTGGGGCTGGCTCAGGCCACCACCGAGCAAGGAGAGACGACGTGGCGCGCCGCCTGTTCACTTCCGAGTCGGTGACCGAAGGGCATCCCGACAAGATGGCCGATCAGATCAGTGACGCCATCCTGGATGCGATGATCAAGGATGACCCGGGCAGCCGCGTGGCGGTGGAAACCCTGATCACCACGGGCCAGGTTCATGTCGCGGGCGAGGTCACCACCCAGACCTACGTCGACATCCCCGGCATCATCAGGGACAAGATCCTGGAGATCGGCTACGACTCCTCGGCAAAGGGCTACGACGGCGCGTCGTGCGGCGTGTCGGTCTCCATCGGGTCCCAGTCCCCGGACATCGCCCAGGGCGTCAACGACGCGTTCGAGTACCGCGAGGGCGAGGGCACCGACGAGCTGGACCGTCAGGGCGCGGGCGACCAGGGCCTGATGTTCGGCTACGCCTGCCGGGAGACCCCCGAGCTGATGCCGCTGCCGATCATGCTGGCGCACCGGCTCGCCCGGCGGCTGGCCGAGGTGCGCCGCGCGGGGACGGTGCCGTACCTGCGCCCGGACGGGAAGACCCAGGTGACCATCGAGTACGCCGGGGATACCCCGGTCCGCCTGGACACCGTGGTGATCTCCACCCAGCACGCGCCCGACATCAACCTCAAGGAGCTGCTGGCCCCCGACGTCAAGGACTACGTCGTCGACCCGGTGGTGGCCGACGCGGGGATCGACACCGACGGCTTCCGGCTGCTGGTCAACCCGACCGGCCGCTTCGAGATCGGCGGCCCGATGGGTGATGCCGGGCTGACCGGGCGCAAGATCATCATCGACACCTACGGCGGCATGGCACGGCACGGCGGCGGGGCGTTCTCCGGCAAGGACCCGTCGAAGGTGGACCGCAGCGCGGCCTACGCGATGCGCTGGGTGGCCAAGAACGTGGTCGCGGCCGGCCTCGCGGACCGGTGCGAGGCGCAGGTGGCGTACGCGATCGGCAAGGCGGTGCCGGTCGGCCTGTTCGTCGAGTGCTTCGGCACCGAGAAGGTCCCCGTCGATCGCATCCAGGAGGCGGTCATGCAGGTGTTCGACCTGCGGCCGCGGGCCATCATCTACGCGCTTGACCTGCTTCGCCCCATCTACGCGCAGACCGCCGCCTACGGGCACTTCGGCCGCACCGAGCCCGACTTCTCCTGGGAACGCGTCGACCGCGCCGACGCGCTGCGCGCCGCGGCCGGCGCGTGACGGCTCCCGGGGAGTGACACGGGGCCCGGCGGATCAGGCGGTCAGCGGGCGGCTGCCGGTGGCGCGGGTGGCGGTCGACATCCCGCTCGCCCACCTGGACCGGCCGTTCGATTACCTGGTGCCGGCCCGGGCCGACGGCGACGCCGTGCCCGGCTGCCGGGTCCGGGTCAGGTTCGCCGGGCAGCTCGTCGGCGGCTACCTGCTGCAGCGCGCGGAAACCAGCGAGCACCCCGGCAGGCTGTCCCGCCTGGAGCGGGTGGTGTCGCCGGAGCCCGTGCTCACCCCGGAGATCTTCGGCCTGGCCCGCGCCGTCGCGGAACGGTATGCGGGCACGCTCGCGGACGTGCTCCGGCTGGCGATCCCGCCGCGGCACGCCGCGGCCGAGCGGGAGCCCACCGCCAGCCCCGCTCCGGCCCCGCGCCGCCCCGAGCCCGGCACCTGGAGCCGCTACCCGGCCGGGAACGCCTTCCTGTCCGCGCTGCACTGCGGCCGCCCGGTCAGGGCCGCGTGGTCCGCGCTGCCCGGCCCGCACTGGCCGGATGAGATCGCCGCCGCCGCCGCCGCCACGGCCGCCGGCGGCCGCGGCGCGGTGATCGTCGTGCCGGACGCCCGCGACCTGGCCCGCGTCGACGATGCGCTGACCCGGGCCGGGGTCGGGCACGTCTGCCTGGCCGCGGACCTGGGGCCAGCCGAACGCTACCGCCGCTGGCTGGCGGCGCTGCGCGGCGCGGTCAGGGTGGTCGCCGGGACGAGGGCGGCGATGTTCGCGCCGGTCGGCGAGCTGGGCCTGGTCGTGCTGTGGGACGAGGGCGATGACCTGCACGCAGAGCCGCGCGCCCCGTACCCGAACGCGCGCGAGGTCCTCGCCCTGCGCGCGCACCGGGTCGGCGCGGCGGCGCTGATCGGCGGGTTCGCCCGCACCGCCGAGCTCGCCCGGCTCGTGGCGTCGGGATGGGCGCGCCCGCTGGCCGGCGGCGCCGCCGCGGTCCGGCAGGCGGCGCCGCGGGTGCGCGGCGCCGGCGACGAGGCGGAGCTGGCCAGGGACGAGGCGGCGCTGACCGCCCGGCTGCCCAGCCTCGCGCTGCGCAGCGCGCGGGCGGCGCTGGCCGACGGCCCGGTCCTCGTCCAGGTGCCCAGGCGCGGCTACCTGGCCGCGATCGCCTGCGACCGGTGCCGGGCGCAGGCCCGGTGCGGGTCCTGCGGCGGCCCGCTGCGGATCGGCGCCTCCCGGCGGCAGCCGGACTGCCGGTGGTGCGGCGCGCTGGCAGCGGACTGGGCATGCCCGCGCTGCGGCGGCCGCGAGGTGCGCGCCCTGGTCACCGGCGCGGCGCGGACCGCGGAGGAACTCGGCCGCGCCTTCCCCGCGGTCCCGGTGCGGACCTCCGGCGGCGCGCACGTGCTCGCCGCCGTGCCCGCCGCCCCGGCGCTGGTCATCGCCACGCCCGGCGCCGAGCCCGTCGCGGCGGGCGGGTACGCGGGCGCCCTGCTGCTGGACGGCTGGGCGCTGCTCGGCCGGCCGAGCCTGCGCGCCGCGGAGGAGGCGCTGCGCAGGTGGCTGAACGCCGCCGCGCTCGTCCGCCCGGCCGCGCCGGTCGTGGTGCTCGCCGAGGCGGCGCTGCCCGCGGTGCAGGCCCTGATCCGCTGGGACCCAGCCGGTTTCGCCGAACGAGAGCTGGCCGAGCGGACCGAGCTCCGCTTCCCCCCGGCGGTGCGGATGGCGGCCGTCACCGGCTCCCCGGACGCGGTCGCGGACCTGCTATCGCTGGCCGACCTGCCCCCGGGCGCCGAGGTGCTCGGCCCCGTGCCGGCCGCCGACGATCGTTCGGGAGAAGAGCCCGCGCAGCGTGCGCTGGTGCGCGTGCCCCGGGCCGAGGGCCTGGCGCTGGCCCGCGCGCTGCACGCCGCGCAGGCCCGGCGCAGCGCGCGCAAGGACGGCGGCCCGGTTCGGGTGCGGCTGGACCCGCTGGAGATCGTGTGAAAGCTAGACTCACAGCATGAGCGTCAAGCCGATCCGCCTGTTCGGTGACCCGGTGCTGCGCACGCCCGCCGAGCCGGTGCGCGACTTCGATGCGGAGCTGCGCAGGCTGGTGGCGGACCTCACCGACACCATGCTGGACGCGCCCGGCCTGGGCCTGGCCGCGCCGCAGATCGGCGTCGGCCTGCGCGTGTTCACCTACCACGTGGACGACGGCGAGCCGGGTCACCTGGTCAACCCCTCGCTCGACCTGTCGCAGCAGCAGGACGAGGACGACGAGGGCTGCCTGTCGTTCCCCGGCCTGGTCTACCCGGTGAGGCGGGCGCACGGCGTCATCGCCAAGGGATTCAACATGTACGGAGAGCCGGTGACCATCGAGGGCACCGAACTGCTCGCCCGCTGCATCCAGCACGAGACCGATCACCTGGACGGCATCTTGTTCATCGACAGGATGGACCCGGCGCAGCGCAAGCTGGCGATGAAGGCGATCCGCGAGGCGGAATGGTGGGGCGAGCCAGCCCCGCGGGTGAAGGTGTCGCCGCACGGCACCCGGGGCCTGGCGCTGTAGCCGATGCGGCTGGTGTTCGCGGGGACCCCGCAGACCGCGGTGCCGTCGCTCGACGCGCTGCTCGCGTCCAGGCACGAGGTCGCGGCGGTGGTGACCCGCCCGGACGCCCCGGCCGGCCGGGGCCGCAAGCTCGGCCCGAGCCCGGTGGCCCGGCGCGCCGCGGCGGCGGGACTGGAGCTGCTCACCCCGGCCAGGGCCAGGGATCCGGAGTTCCTCGCCCGGCTGCGCCAGATCGCGCCCGGGGCCTGCCCGATGGTCGCCTACGGCGCGCTGATCCCGCAGGCCGCGCTGGACATCCCGCGGCACGGCTGGGTGAACCTGCACTTCTCGCTGCTGCCGGCCTGGCGCGGCGCCGCGCCGGTGCAGCACGCCATCCTGCACGGCGACGACGTGACGGGCGCGACCACCTTCCGGGTCGTCGCCGAGCTCGACGCGGGCCCGGTCTACGGGGTGGTGACCGAGCCGATACGCCCCGCCGACACCGCCGGCTCCCTGCTCGAGCGGCTGTCGGTGACCGGAGCCGGGCTGCTGGTCGCCACGCTCGACGGGATCGAGGCGGGCACGCTGGAGGCGCGCCCGCAGCCCGCCGAGGGGGTAAGCTTCGCGCCCAAGATCACCCCCGCCGACGCGCGGGTGGACTGGAAGCTGCCCGCGCACGCGGTCGACCGGCTGATCCGCGCGTGCACGCCGCAGCCGGGGGCGTGGACCGAGCTCGACGGCGCCCGGCTGAACCTCGGCCCGGTCACGGTGACCGGCGCCGGCCACCCGGAGGCGCTGCAGCCCGGCGAGATCCTGGTCCAGCGGCACGCCGTGTTCGCCGGGACCGGCACGCGCCCGGTCCGCCTCGGCGACGTGCAGGCCCCGGGCAGGCGGCGCATGCCGGCCGCCGACTGGGCCCGCGGCCTGCGGTCCGGCGGCCCGGTGCGGTTCGGCTGATGGCGGGCCGCGCCGACCCCGCCCGCTCGGGCCGCGCCGACCCGGCGCGGCGCGCGGCCTACGACGTGCTGCGCGCCGTCACCGACCGCGACGCCTACGCGAACCTGCTGCTGCCCGCGCTGCTGGCCCGGCGCGGCCTGGGCGGCCGGGACGCGGCCTTCGCCACCGAGCTCGCCTACGGCACGCTGCGCGGCCGCGGCACCTACGACGCGATCCTCGCTGCCTGCAGCGACCGGGACGACCTGGACCCGCCGGTGCGCGACGTGCTCAGGCTGGGCGCCCACCAGCTGCTGGCCACCAGGGTCGGCAGCCACGCCGCGGTGGCGACCTCGGTGGACCTGGCCAGGGACGTGTGCGGCGCACGGCCGGCCGGCTTCGTCAACGCCGTGCTGCGCAAGGTCGCCACCCGCGACCTCGACGCCTGGGTCTCGATCGTCGCCCCGAGCCGGGCAGCCGACCCGTCCGGCTACCTCGCCGTCAGGTACGGGTACCCGCGCTGGATCGTGGCCGCCTTCGGCGACGCGCTCGGCGCCGCCGCGGGCGGGGAGATCGAGGACGCCCTCGCGGCCTGCAACGCCAGGCCCGAGGTGACCCTTGCCGTGCTGCCCCCGGGGCAGCCCGACGCCGCGGAGCCGCTGAGCCGCACCCGCTGGTCGCCGTTCGGCTACCGGCTGCCGGGCGGCGATCCGGCGCCGCTGGTCGCCGGCGGCCGGGCCGCGGTCCAGGACGAGGCCAGCCAGCTCGCCGCGCTCGCGCTGGCCCGCGCCGGGCCGGCCCGCGCGGGCGGGTCGTCAGGTCCGGAGCGGCTGTGGCTCGACCTGTGCGCCGGCCCCGGCGGCAAGGCCAGGCTGCTGAGCGCGCTGGCCGCCGCGAGCGGCGCGCGCCTGGTCGCCTCGGACCTGCGCCCGCGCCGCGCCGCTCAGGTGCTCCGGGCGCTGCGGTCCGCCGGGTCCGGGCCGGACCGCGCCGCCGTCGTCACCGCCGACGGGCGGCGCGGCCCGTGGCGGCCGGGGCTGTTCGACCGGGTGCTGGCCGACGTTCCCTGCTCCGGCCTCGGATCGCTGCGCCGGCGCCCGGAGGCCAGGTGGCGCAAGAGCCCCGCGGACGTCGCCGGGCTTGCCGGCCTGCAGCGCGACCTGCTCGGCGCGGCCCTGGAGGCGGCACGGCCGGGTGGCGTCGTCGCCTACGTGACCTGCTCGCCGCACGTGGCGGAAACCCGCCAGGTCGTCACCGCCGTCACCGACCGCAGGGGCGACGTCACCATCCTGGACGCCCCGGCGGTCCTCGCCGAGGTCCCCGGCCTGCGCTGCCCCGGCGACGGCGACCCGCGCTCCGCGCGGTTCGCCCAGTTCTGGCCGCACCGGCACGGCACCGACGCGATCTTCCTCGCCCTGCTCAGCCGCGGCTGAGCGCCCTGGCCGCCGACGCGAGCCGCGCGTTGCCGATGTCGGCGAGCTCGCCCTTGGCGTAGCCGGCCCGGTAGCCGCCGCCGCTGTAGGTGATGCGGGTCCTCCTGGTCACCGGGTACGCCTGCTCCACCTGGCGGCGGATGATCACGGCCCGGTCGGCCAGCACGAGCGCCGTGCTCGGCCCGGCGTGCCGCTCCGCCTCGGCGGCCGCCGCGGCGCGGTCCTCGGCGGCCCTGACCCTGGTGATGACGGCGGTGACGAAACCGAGCAGCCAGCTCCGCCGCCACGCCCGCGGGCTGGGCACGGCGGCCGGGACCGCGGCGGCGGCCAGGCCCCGTGCCATCTGCAGCAGCAGCGAGGTGTACAGGATGTCGGCTCGCTCCAGGTCGGAGGCGAAGCCGAACACGTGGACGCGCGCGCCGGGCCGCGGCGTGTACAGCAGCACGCACTGGCACCGCATCGCGCCGGCCAGCCCGGCCAGCAGGTGCGCCCGCACCTGCGCCCACGGGTTGTCGATGTCGATGATCCGGCTGGTCGGCCGGTCGGTGTCCGGCCGGGCCGCGGCCAGCCGGGCGCGGTCGATGCCGTACCTGGCCATCAGCTCGGCGGCCTTCGCGGTCAGCGCCTCGGCCTCCGGCGGGGTGACTCCCTCGGCCTCGGCCTTCGCCAGCAGCTTGCGTACCCGGTCCAGCAGGGCGCTTGGCGGTTCGGTGTGCACAGGCAGCCTCCAGGTCGTTTGCTATCGAACCCAGTATCGAACCATACCCGCCCAGGACGACATTTTCGCGCTCCGCGGCATCGTCGCTGGTGCGCCGGCGCGCCGCGGCGGTCCGCAGGTGTACGGATCGTTCGCTCCCGGTTTACGCCTTCCAGGGTGACATCACCACGGGAGGCAGACGATGGAAACAGGCAGCTTCGCGGGCCTGTCCGGCGTCCGTGACGGCGGTACCGGCGGCCGCGCGCCGCTGGTGCTGCTGCACGGGCTGACCTTTGACCACACCATGTGGCGGCCCGTGCTGGCCGCGGTGCACGAGACCGACCCGGGGCGGCAGGCCCTCGCGCTGGACCTGCCCGGCCACGGCGGTTCCCCGCCGTGGCCGCGCTACGGCATCGACAGCCTCGCCGCGGCCGTGCACGAGGCCGTCACCGAGGCCCGCCTCCGCGACCCGGTGGTGGTCGGGCACTCCATGGGCGCGATGATCGCCACCGCGTACGCCGCCAGGTACCCGGCGAGCGGAGTCGTCAACGTCGATCAGTGGCTGCAGGTGCAGTCGGTGGCCGCGCTGGCCAAGCCGCTGGCGGGCAAGATCCGCGGGGACGATTTCGCCGCGGCGTGGCAGCCGTTCGAGGCGAGCATGCACATGGAGCTGCTTCCCGCGCAGGCGCGGGAGCTGCTGCGCACCGCCCGCCGCCTGCGCCAGGACCTCGTCGCCGGGTACTGGCGCGAACTGCTCGACACGCCGGTGCCCGAGCTCGCCTCCCGCATCGAGGCCGCGCTCGCCGGCGTGCGCGGCGCGGCCATCCCCTACCTGTTCATCGCCGGGCACGAGGTCGAACCCGGGTACCGGAGCTGGCTGATCCAGATGATCCCCAACGCCACCGTCGAGGTCTGGCCGCGCGCCGGCCACTTCCCGCACCTGGGTTATCCTCGCCGCTTCGCCCGGCGCGTGGCGGCGACCGCGCGGTGGGCAGGTGCGGCATGATCGGGTTCGCCGGCGACCTGATCTACCCGGGGGACGGCCGGTATGACGCGGCGCGGCGGGTCTGGAACGGCGCGATCGACCGCTACCCGGCGCTGATCGCCCGGGCCCGGTGCAGCTGCGACGTGGCGGCAGCGGTCCGCTTCGCCCGCGCGGAGGGCCTGCCGGTGAGCGTTCGCGGCGGCGGGCACTCGGCAGCGGGCCTGGCCGTCGCCGACGACGCGCTGATGCTGGACCTGTCGGCCATGAAGGCGATCACGGTCGACCCGGCCGCCCGGGTCGCGGTCGCGGCCCCGGGGGTGCTGTGGCGGGAGCTGGACGCCGCGACCCAGGCCCACGGCCTGGCGACCACCGGCGGCGTCGTCGGCTCCACGGGCGTCGCCGGGCTCACGCTCGGCGGCGGAATCGGCTGGCTGGACCGGGCCGCGGGACTCGCCTGCGACAACCTGATCGGCGCCGAGGTCGTCACCGCCGACGGGCAGGTGCGGCGGGCGAGCGCGACCGAGGACGACGGCCTGTTCTGGGCGCTGCGCGGCGGGGGCGGCAACTTCGGCGTCGTCACGTCCTTCCGCTTCCGGCTGCATCCGGTGACCGGCGGCTACGGCGGCCTGCTCGGGTGGGGCTTCGACCGGGCCGCCGACGTGCTGCGCGCCTACGCCGAGTTCGGCGAGCAGGCACCCGATTGGCTCGCGTTGTATGCCGGGCTGGCGACCGCGCCGCCCGCGCCGTTCATACCCGAGCACCTGCGCCGGCAGCGCCTTGCCGTGCTGCTCCCCGTCTGCTTCGCTGCCCGCGATGATGCCGAACGAGCGGTGGCGCGTCTGCGCGCCTTGCTGCCTCCTCCGGCCGTCGACGCCGTCGGCCCGATGTCGTATCAGCAGGTGCAGCGGCTGTCCGACGCCACCTCGCTGCCGGGCATGCACCACTACTACACCGCGGAATGGCTGACCGGGCTGGACCGGCAGACCGTCGACGCGCTGGTGTCGGCGTTCGCCGCAGCGCCGTCCCCGAACTCGATGATCGTCCTCAAGCGGATGGGCGGCGCCGCGGCGCGGGTGCCGGCGGACGCGACCGCGTTCTGGTACCGGCGGGCGGCGCACAACCTCGACATCCACGCGCAGTGGGCTCCCGTTGGCGATCCCGCGCCGCAGGTAGCGTGGGCGCACGCCGCCCGGGCCGCCGCCCGGCGCGCGTCGGCCGGCGGCGGGTACGTCAACTTCGTCGGCGCCGACGAGGGCGCGGACCGGGTGCGCGCGGCCTACGGCGGCAACTACGATCGGCTGGCCGCGGTGAAGGCCGCGTACGATCCCGGCAACTTCTTCCAGCTCAACCACAACATCGCCCCGAAGGCCCCGAAGGCCCCGGAGGCCCCGGAGGCCCCGGAGGCCGCGGCGCCCCCGGCAGCTCAGACGCGCCAGCGCTGCGGGCCGCCGGGAGCGGGGTCGTAGCGGCAGCAGCCGCCGGTGCGGATGGAGGCGCGCAGGTGCGCGGCGGCGCCCGGGGCGGCAACCGCTATCCGGTCGATTGCCGCCCGCAGCGTCCGGGTCACGTTGACGCGCGCCCGTTCCGCCTCCGGCGCGACCTTGCGGGCGCGGCCGCCCAGCCCGGCGGCGCCCCGCAGCTCGCGCAGCAGCGCCTGCCGTTCGGCCTCGGCCCGCGCCGCCGCCTCCCGGTCCCCGGCCCGGTCGGCGGCCTCGAGCGCCGCGGTGACGGCCTGCAGCCGCCGCCGGTAGGCGCGCCGTGCCGTGGCGTCGAGAACCGGCCCCGTGCCCGCGGCCGCCATCCCGGCGCCCCCGGCGGCCAGGTCGAGGCACCGGAGATCCCGGCCGGGCGCGGCGAGCAGGGCACGCAGGTAGTGCAGGCCGCGGACATCCCGGAGCCGGGCCCGCTCCTGGCCGGCCGTCAGCAGCCAGTCGTCGCCGTCCCGGATGAGCGTCCACTCACCGGCGACGGGACCGAGCCGCTCCAGCAGGACGGCCATGCCCAGCCGCTGCGCGATCTCCCCGGCCCGGCGCCGGCACGCGGAGGCCCGCGCGGCATCCCCGGAGGCGGCCAGCGCGTCGGCGAGCCCGGCGAGACTGTGGGCCAGGTACGGGAGCGCGCCGATCCGCTGCTCGAGCTCGATCGCCTCCTCGAAGTCCCGGACCGCGTCTGCGGTCTTGCCCATGGCGGCCGCGAGCATGCCGAGATGGTGCGAGACCGGGCCCCAGGCGATGACGGCGCCTGCCCACACCACCAGCCGCCCCCGGTACGGGGCCAGCGCGGCGTAGATCTGCGCCGCCGCGCCGGCGTTGCCGACGGCCGCGGCCACGAACGCCAGGTCGATCATGGCGCCCACCCACCGCGGCCCGGAACCGGCCAGCGCTCGCGGGAGCAGCCGCTCGAGTTCTGCGGCAGCCTCGCCGCTGCGGCCGAGGATCACCTGGCCCCGTGCCGCGAGCGCCTCGAGCAGGTGCCCGGGACGCTCGCGGGCGCCGGCCAGCGCCATGTCGACGCTGCGCCGCCATTCCTCCTCGGTGGCACCCCGCTCGAACGCCATCGTCCCGGCCAGCGTGCCGGCGATCAGCCCGGCGTCGGCCATCCCGATCGGCTCCGCCGACCGCCTAACCTCCTCGGCGAGCCGGGCGGCCTCGTCGAACCGGCCGCGCAGGATCGCCAGCATGGCGTGGCGCGCCGTCACCATGACCGCGGCCTCCGCGTCCCCGGCCGTCGCGGCCTCCCGGCCGAACGCGGCCAGCGCAGATTCTGCCTCCGGCACCCTGCCCAGCTCCATCAGGGCCACGAACCGCCAGAACATGCCGAGGCGCTCGCGCCGCCCGTCTCCGGCCGCGCGGGCCAGGTCGATGATCTCCGACCCGGCAGCCAGCCGGTCCTCCGCCCCTTGCGGATCCCACAGCGCGTGCAGCCGGGCGTCGAGGACCTCGGCCAGCACCCCGGGGTCTCCGGCCGCTCGGGCCAGGCGGAGAGCCTGGTCGGCCAGCGCCCGTCGCCGGGCGGCGGCCGAGGCGTCGCCGAGCAGTTCGCGGGCCAGCCTGGCCAGCACCCGGGCGCGGGTCTTGTCGTCGGCCACCCGGGCCCGGGCCATCTCCAGCAGGCGGACGAGATTCGTGTCCACGGCCAGGAAGGGCACGGCCGGTTCCGCGTGCAGCGCCAGGTGGACCACCGGGTCGTCATGCTCGCCGAGGCCGTCCAGCTCCCCTGCCAGCCGCAGCGCGACCCCGGGCAGCCCCCGCGACGCCAGCCACAGCGCGTGGCCGGCCTCCGTGCCCGTCCCGCCGAGCGCTGCCGCCAGCTCCCGCTCGCTCAGCCCGCCCAGCCGCAGCTCCGGCCGCAACCCGAGCGGACCGGCGGCCGTCGCGATCACCGCGACAGGGGCGGCCGCGCAGCGGGCGGCCACCACCGACAGCATCCCGAGGGCGTCCGGCCCGCCGCGGTCGGCGTCGTCGATGACGATGAGCCGGAGCGAATCCGACGCCAGGTGGCTGGCGGCGCCATCGAGCTCCAGGGGCCCGGCGCCCTCGTCCAGCAGGCCGGCAACGAGGTCGGCCGGGGCACCGGTGTCGCGCAGCAACTGCGCCCACGCCAGGCGCCCCGGCTGCCGCTCGGCGGGAGACGCCCACAGCACCTCGAACCCGCGACGCCGCGCCTGGTCGGCAGCGGCCGCCGCGACCGCCGTCTTGCCCGACCCCGCCGGGCCGGAGAGGACCAGCAGCCCGCCTCTGCCCAGCTCGGCCCGGTCCAGCAGGCGGCCGACCTCCTCCATCTCCGGGCGTCGCGCGACGAGCACACCTCCGGTATACCCGTAGACTCGGACATGTCATGGGCGTGCAGATCTCGCCGAGCATCCTGTCCGCGGACTTCGCCCGGCTCGCCGACGAGGCGGCCGCGGTCGCCGGCGTCGCGGACTGGCTGCACGTGGACGTCATGGACAACCACTTCGTGCCGAACCTCACCCTCGGCCTGCCGGTCGTCGAGTCGCTGCTCAAGCACGTCACGCTGCCGCTGGACTGCCACCTGATGATCGAAGAGCCCGACCGGTGGGCACCGGAGTACGCCGAGGCCGGGGCGCGCAATGTCACCGTGCACGCCGAGGCGGTCCGCGCGCCCGTGCGGACGTTGCGCGCCATCCGCGCCGCGGGCGCGCGCGCCGGGCTCGCCGTGAACCCGGGCACGGCGGTAGAGCCGTGCGCGGACCTGCTGCCCGAGATAGACATGCTGCTGCTGATGACCGTCGAGCCCGGCTTCGGCGGCCAGCACTTCCTCGACATGGTGCTGCCCAAGCTGCGCCGCGCCCGGTCGCTCATCGCCCGGCACGGCGGCGCCGTGTGGCTCCAGGTCGACGGCGGCGTGAGCGAGGAGACCATCGAGCGCTGCGCGGACGCGGGCGCCGACGTATTCGTCGCCGGCTCGGCCGTCTACACCTCCGACGACCCGGCGCGCGTCGTTCAGGCGCTGCGCGCGCAGGCCGAGCGGGCCACCGCGCGCGCCGCATGGGCCGTGCATCGCCGCCCCGGCTGAGCGGTCAGCCGACCCCGAGGCCCACCAGGACGGTGACCGTGATGCCGCCCGGATCGACGGTGAGCGTGCTGTCCAGCGAGAGCACGCCGCTGACGCTGACCCGGACGGTCACGCTCTGGCCGGCCGCCAGCGTGCCGGACGACGGGAAGACGGACACCCTGCTGATCAGGCTGGACGACTCCGTGATCGACCACGTCACCGGGCCGCCCGAGGCGGTGAGCGTGATGCTGCCGCCCAGCAGCGGGCTGAGCACGATCGTCCTCGGCGACACGCGCAGCGTCCCCGGCTCCGGGGGCGGAGCCGGACTGCTGGGCGGAGGGCTGCTCGCGGACGGCACCGGGGAGCCGGGCGAGCTGCCGGGGACCGACGACGGCGCGGTGGCGGTGGGCGAGGCGCCGCCCGTCGGCGATCCGCTGCCGCCCGGCGATCCGCCGCCTCCCGATGACCCGCCGCCGCCTCCCGATGACCCGCCGGCCGTGGGCGACGGCAGGCCGCCGGCGCCCGGCGTGGGCGATACGCGCACGACGCCGTTCGCGGACACCGGGGCGGTCGAGCGTCCCCGGCTCGCCGGGGACGTCGCGCCCGGGACGGCCCCGGGCGGCCCGGGCGCGCCCGGCGTGCCTGCGCCGAGCGCCGCCTGGCCGCCGTGGTGCGCCCCGCCTCCGCCCAGCAGCGCCAGGCTGATCGCCGTCGCCGCCGCGGCCACCACCGCCGCGGCGCCCACGGCCGCCTGCACCGACCGGGCATGCCACCAGCGGGCCTTCGGCCACGCCAACGGCCGGGGGAAGCCATCCGGGCCGAAAGCTGCGGCGTGCTGCGCCACCGCGGCCCGGTGCGCGGCCGCTTCCGGCCTGTCGCTGCCGGTGAGCCTGAGTACCTGCTCCCGCAGGCCACCGGGCGCGGCGAGCGGCAGCGCGACGAGGGGAGCCAGGCCGAGCAGCAGTTCCGGGGCCAGCTCGCGGCGCCTGCGTTCGGCGCAGGTCGGGCAGCGGTCGATGTGGCGGTTGATCCGCTTGCGCATCAGCGCGGTCAGCTCCCCGTCCCATCCCTCCAGCATGACGTCCAGGGCGGGGCAGTCCTGCCGGCCGGACCTCGCCACGAGCAGCGCGCCGAGCGAGGTCTCCAGCTGGCCGCGGGCACGTGACAGCAGCGCGTGCGCGTGGTTGCGGGATACCCCCAGCACGGCCGCGATGTCCGCGATCTCGAGCCCCTGCGACAGCTGCATCTCGATCAGCTCCGCGTCGCCGGGGTTCAGGCCGCGGATCGCCGCGCGCAGCAGCGCGCGCAGTTCCGCGCGCTCCGCGCCACCGGTGACGTCGGCCGACTCGTCGGTCACGTCCGGCGCGTGCTCCAGCGCCGACGTGACGTGGGCGGCGCCCTCCCGCAGGCGCCGCCGGCACTCGTTGCGCGCCACCGCATAAAGCCATGGCCGCAGCCTGTTCTGATTGCGCAGCCCGCCCAGCCTGGACGCCGCGATGACGAAGGTGTCCTGCACCGCGTCGGCCGCATCGGCGGGCTCCCGCAGCAGGGAGCGGCAGTAACTGTACAGCGGTGAGGCGTACCTGTCGTACGCCTCGGCAAGCCCGTCAGGGTCACCCGCCACGATCGCGGCGGCCACTTCCCTGTCGTGCATAGGGATATGTAACCGCGCGGGCAGGCATCGGGACAACACCGGACCTCCTCCGGGCGGCTCGCCGCGGCGCCGCGCAGGCGCAAGGACGCCGGGAACTCGACCCCCCTCATCGGCAAGTTCCCGGCGTCCCCGGCCCCTCAGCCGCTCCCGCGGGTAAGAGCCGGCGGACCCGCATCCGCCAACGCTTTTCCCCGGGAGTTTCCGGCCCGGTCACGGTCACCAGCGGTCCAGGTGGCGCGGCAGCTCGGCCAGCCGCGTGATGACCGCGTCGGGGACCGCGCCGTCGAACGGCGGCACGCCGGAGTTCGGGATGAGCACCGCGCGCATGCCGACGCTCTTGGCGCCGTGCACGTCGTCGTACGGCCTGTCACCGACGAACACGCAGCCGCCGGGGTTCGTCACGCCGACGGCGCGCATGGCGGCGCGGAAGGCCTCCGGGTGCGGCTTGACCCACGGGATCTCGCTGGTGTAGACGGCGCCGTCGATCAGGTCGCCGATCCCGTCCCTGGCGAATATCTGCTCATGGACGCCGCGCGGCCACATGGTGTTGGAGAGCACGCCCACCTTGATGCCGCGCCGCCGCAGCTCGCGCAGCAGCGGAGCGGCATCGGGATCGGTGAGCGTGTGCGGGTCCCAGGCCTGGAAGTAGCTGGCGAGGAAGTCGGCGGAGGCGGTGAGCCCGGCCCGCGCGAGCAGTTCCTCCAGCGTCGAGCTCTGGTGCGACCGCTCCGCCAGCTGCCACAGTTCCGCCTCCGCGCCGCACGCCGCGGCCGCGAGCGCGGCCGCGTCGGCGTCCGGGTAATGCCGCGCGCATACCGTCCGCCACAGCTCCGAATGGTCGATCGTGTGCCACGGCGTGAGCGTCCCGCCCCAGTCGAAGATGACCGCCCTCACCGCCACGCCCGAATCCTATGCAACGGCGGAATATCCGGTGTGGCACACTGGCTGTACCAGCCACAGCGTGCTCCGGGGTCGGTGAAACTCCGAACCGGCGGTAACAGTCCGCGACCCGTCCGCAGCCAGCGGGCGGCTGACCCGGTGGAATCCCGGGACCGACGGTCAAAGTCCGGATGGGAGGCAGCACGCACCCGGCCGGCGTGCCGGCCGGTCGCCGCGTCCGCCCCGGAGCCCGACCGCAGGGCTTCGAGGAGGGAAGGGCGGATGTTCACCGGGATCGTGGCAGAGCTCGGCGAGGTCGTCGCGTCCGAGCATCGTGACGGCGCGGCGAGGCTGACCGTCCGGGGTGCCACCGACGGCCTGTCACCGGGGGAGTCGATCGCGGTCAACGGCGTGTGCCTGACCGTCACCGGCGTCCCGGACGGCACGTTCACCGCAGACGTCACCGCAGAGACGCTCGCCAGGTCCTGCCTCGGCGCGCTGACCCCGGGGGCGCAGGTCAACCTGGAGCGCCCGGTCCGCCTCGCCGACCGGCTCGGCGGCCACCTCGTGCAGGGCCATGTGGACGGCACCGGCACCGTGCTGTCACGGGCGCCTGCCCCGCACGGGGACCGGGTCAGGATCAGCGTGCCGCGCGCCGTCGCCCGTTACGTCGTGGTGAAGGGATCGATCGCGGTGGACGGGGTCAGCCTCACCGTGTCCGCGCTGGACGACGCCGAGGGCTGGTTCGAGGTCTGCCTGATCCCGGAGACGCTCAAGCGCACCACCCTCGGGGCCAGGCGGCCCGGCGACGCGGTGAACCTGGAGGTCGACGTGATCGCCAAGTACGTGGAGCGGCTGCTGCGCGGGGAGGCCCGGAGTGTTTGACGACGTGGACCGCGCGATCAAGGACATCGCGGAAGGCCGCCCCGTGGTCGTGGTGGACGACGCGAACAGGGAGAACGAGGGCGACATCATCCTCGCGGCGAGCATGGCGACCCCGGAGCTGCTCGCCTTCATGATCCGGTACACCAGCGGCGTGATCTGCGCTCCGCTGCGCGGCGCCGAGCTTGACCGGCTGCAGCTGCCGTTGATGACCTCGCAGAACACCGAACGCATGCGCACCGCCTTCACGCTCAGCGTCGACGCCCGGGACGGCGTCACCACGGGCATCTCCGCGGCCGACCGCGCCACCACGATCAGGCGCCTCGTCGACCCGGCCACGACCGCGGCGGACCTGGTGCGCCCCGGGCACGTGTTCCCGCTGCGGTACGCCGAGGGCGGCGTGCTGCGCAGGCCCGGGCACACCGAGGCCGCGGTCGACCTGGCCAGGCTCGCGGGGCTGCCCGAGGCCGGCGTGCTCGCCGAGGTGGTCAACGACGACGGCACCATGGCCAGGCTGCCCGAGCTGCGCGAGTTCGCCACCGCGCACGGCCTGGCGCTGATCTCCATCGAGCAGCTCATCGACTACCGCCGCCGCACCGAGCGCGTGCTCAGCCGGCAGGCGCAGACCAGGCTGCCGAACGCGTTCGGGCACTGGCAGGCGCTCGGGTACCGGCATGAGATCGACGGCACCGAGCACGTCGCGCTGGTGCTCGGCGACGTGGCCGGCGGCACCGGCGTGCTGACCAGGCTGCATTCGGAGTGCCTGACCGGGGACGTGTTCGGCTCGCTGCGCTGCGACTGCGGCGCGCAGCTCGAGGCGGCCATGGCGGCGATCGCGGCCGAGGGGCGCGGGGTGGTGCTGTACCTGCGCGGGCACGAGGGCCGCGGCGTCGGGCTGCTGAGCAAGCTCCAGGCCTACGAGCTGCAGGACGCGGGCGCTGATACGGTGGACGCCAACCTGGAACTCGGCCTGCCGGCCGACGCCCGCGAGTACTCGGCCGGCGCGCAGATGCTCGCCGACCTGGGCGTGCGCTCGGTGCGCCTGCTTACCAACAACCCGGCCAAGGTCAGCGGCCTGACCGACTGCGGCGTGGACGTCACCGCGCGGGTCCCGCTCGCCGCCGCGGTCACCCCGCACAACCTCCGGTACCTGCTGACCAAGCGCGACAGGCTCGGGCATCAGATCACCGGTCTCGGCCCGGCCGAGCGCGCGCTGGCGGAGCCGGCGTGAGCGGCGAGGGCAGCCCCGGCGCGGCCGCGGTCGACGCGTCCGGGCTGAGCCTTGCCATCGTGGCGACCCGCTGGCACTCCGAGATCACCGAGTCGCTGCTGGCGCGCGCGATCGCGGCCGCCGCCGCGTGCGGCATCCCTGACCCGGTCGTGGTCCGGGTACCCGGCGCGGTGGAACTGCCCGTGGTCGCCGCCGAGCTCGCCAGGCGGCACGACGCGGTGGCCTGCCTCGGCGCGGTGATCCGCGGCGGCACCCCGCACTTCGGCTACGTCTGCGAGTCGGTGACCGCCGGCCTGACCCGGGTGGCGCTCGACGCGGGCACGCCGGTCGGCAATGGCGTGCTGACCTGCGACACGGTAGAGTCTGCCCGCGACAGGTCCGGGCTGCCCGGCAGCCGCGAGGACAAGGGATGGGAGGCCGTGGTGGCGGCGCTGGAGACCGCGCTGGTGCTGCGCTCCCTGCGGGAGAGGGGCACATGCTCTCGCTAGTGCTGCCGAAGGGCTCGCTGGAACGGGCCACGCTCGAGCTGTTCGACGCGGCCGACCTGACCGTGCGCCGATCGTCCGACCGGGACTACCACGCCTCGATCGACGACCCGCGCATCGACAGGGTCCGGTTCCTGCGCCCCCAGGAGATCCCCTCCTACATCGAGCGCGGCCTGTTCGACCTCGGCATCACCGGCCGCGACTGGATCGAGGAGACCGAGGCCGACGTCACCTCGCTGGGAGAGCTGCAGTACTCCAAGGCCACGGCGCAGCCGGTGCGCGTGGTGCTCGCGGTGCCCGCCTCGGCGTCGTGGGAATCCGCGTCCGACCTGCCGGAAGGGGTCAGGATCTCGACCGAATTCCCCTCGCTGACCAGGAGGTTTCTTGACGCGCGCGGGGTCAAGGCGATGGTGATACCGTCCTACGGGGCGACCGAGGCGAAGGTGCCCGACATCGTCGACGCGATCGTGGACCTCACCGAGACCGGGTCCTCGCTGCGCAAGAACGGCCTGCGGGTGCTCGACACGCTGCTGGTCAGCTACACCGAGCTGATCGCGTCCGCGGCGGCGTTCGCGGACCCGGGCAAGCGCGCGGCCATGGAGGACATCGCGCTGCTGCTGCGCGGCGCGATCCAGGCGCGCGGCAACGTGCTGCTCAAGCTCAACGTGCCGGCCGGGCGGCTCGCCGCGGTGACCGAGATGCTGCCGTCGCTGTCCTCGCCGACGATCACCACGCTCGCCAGGGGCGACATGAACGCGGTGGAGACCGTGGTCCCCAAGCGCGGCGTCAACACGCTGATACCGGCGCTGAAGGCGGCGGGCGCGCGGGACATCCTGGAGATCCCCATCTCCAAGATCGTCGAGTGACCCCAATGCCGCCGGCCCGCGCGTTCGGCCACCCCGCCGGCCATGCACCCGCCGGCCGCCTGTGAGCTGTGCTGAGCCGCTGGGATTAGGCTCAAGAGAGCGGCAGGTTCCGTCGACGTAATCGTTGAGGCCGAGGTGACGCGGTGCGTGACATCCTAAGCAAGATCACGAAATGGTGGGAGGCGGGGGAGACCTTTGGCCTGGCCACGGTGGTACGTACCTTCCGGAGCGCGCCCCGTGACCCCGGCGCGGCGCTGGCGGTGTCGGCCTCCGTCGGCAACGAGGTTGTCGGCAGCGTGTCCGGCGGCTGCGTGGAAGGCGCCGTCTACGAGCTGTCGCTCGAGGTGTGCCAGACCGGCAGCCCCGTTCTCCAGACGTACGGCGTGAGCGACGACGACGCGTTCGCCGTCGGCCTGACCTGCGGCGGGATCATCGACATCTTCGTGGAGCGAGTAAACCAGGCCGTATTCCCCGAGCTGGGGGAGATCGCCGCCGCCGTGGAGCGCGGCGAGCCCGTCGCGGTCGCGACCGTCATCTCAGGGCCCGGCCAGATCGGCGCCAGGCGGGTGATCTGGTCCGGGGACGCCCGGCAGGATGCGGGCGGCGGCGCCCAGCATGGCGGCGCGTCCGGCACGCTGGGCTCGGACCGGCTGGACGCGGCGGTGGACGACGACGCCCGAGGCATGCTCGCCCAGGGCCTGACCGGCATCCGCAGGTACGGCGTGCACGGCGAGCGGCGCGGCGACGAGCTGGGCGTGTTCGTGAACTCGTTCGCGCCGCCGCCGCGGATGCTGGTCTTCGGCGCGATCGACTTCGCCGCGGCCGTGGCGCGTGTCGGCAAGTTCCTCGGCTATCACGTCACCGTGTGCGACGCGCGGAAGGTGTTCGCCACCGCCTCGCGGTTCCCTGAGGCGGACGAGGTGGTGGTGGAGTGGCCGCACCGCTTCCTCACCACGACGCCGGTGGACAGCCGGACCGTGATCTGCGTGCTTACCCACGACCCGAAGTTCGACGTGCCGCTGCTGGAGGTGGCGCTGCGCACCCCCGCCGGATACATCGGCGCGATGGGCAGCAGGCGGACGCACGACGACAGGCTGGCCCGGCTGCGCGAGGCCGGCCTGACCGATGCCGAGCTCGCCAGGCTGCGCTCGCCGATCGGTCTCGACCTCGGCGCCAGGACTCCGGAGGAGACGGCGGTCTCGATCGCCGCCGAGCTGATCCAGCTCCGCTGGGGCGGCACCGGCCAGCCGCTCACCGCCACCGAGGGCCGCATCCATCACACCCCCGCCTAAGGAGGAACCGCTCAGATCGGGTACCTGGTCGGTCCGGTGGTGTACCGGCGGCCGCTGGGTGCAGTCCAGCGGAGGGTTCCCGGTGTGACCTGCTCGGCCTGCCACCGTGGGTCCTGCTTCATCCGGTGGTGATGCCTGCACTTGGGGCCGCCGTTACACAGGCAGGTCCGGCCGCCGTCCTCGAACGGGATGTTGTGTTCGAAATCGCAGCGGCTGGCCGGGCGTCGGCACGCCGGGCCGGTGCAGGTGGCGTGCCGGACCCGGGCCAGGTGCCGGAGCATGACGCCGGGATCATGGCCGACGGACTCGAAGCGGTGGTCGCAGTCGCCGACCGCGACCGGGCCGAGCGCGACGATCAGGTCCGGCTGCCCGGGGGACCCGGTGGACAGCCGCCAGGTCCCGTACCCGCCCGGCGGGCCGTGCCCGTCGCCGGGAGCGAACCCGAACCCGGGGTCGTCCACGGCGCCCCCTCCGCCGGGCGGGCCATGGATGGTGGGCATCTCCGGTTTCCGTGCTGTCCCGGGGCACCGGGCGCAGCCGTGCCCGACGGCGACTCCGTGCTGATCGGTCACGGTGACGCACCACGTGGACCGGGGGCTTGCCGCGGCGGCGCGGGCCAGGTCACGGGCCAGCCACGGGTCGACCGGGCCGATCCCGGGCAGCTCGCCCGGCCGGTCCGCCAGGCCCAGCAGCGTGGCCAGCGGCACGGTCAGGTTCACCCGGGCCGCGAACGCCGACGGCACCAGTCCGGCCTGCGGGCCTGCGCCCGGCGCCCCGCCGGGAGCCCCGGACGGTTCGGGACCGGACCCGCCCCCGCCGGCTGCCCCCGGCCCGCCGTCGTCCCCGGTGTCGTCGTCCTTGATGCCATCGCGTCCGTTGTCCTCGTTACCGACCTCATCGCCTGCGGTGCCGTCGCGGTCCGCAGCGTCTCGGCCGTCCGCGGCGGCTGCGGCGCCGGGGCTGGGCCGGGAGTCCACGCCGAGCAGCAGGTCGAGGAAGGCCCGCGCCCGCAGCTGGTCGGCGCTGCCGTCCAGGCCGGCCTTGCGCAGCTGGTCGGCCCAGGCGTTGACCCGCGCGTCGGCGGCCAGCACCTCGGCGGGCGGCAGCTCCCGCCCGGCCAGCGCGGCGTTGCCGGAGTCCTCCGCCCACCGCTCCACCCGCGCCTGCCCGGCCTCCGCTTCCCGCCGCCTGCGGGCCTTGTCCGCGGCGACCTGCATGACCGCCATCGCGATCGCCGCGCGCAGCCCGCCGGGCGTCAGCTCCGCGGCACGGCCCAGGACGAGGCTCTCGGCGGCGCGGGCCTCCGCGGGGTCCAGCAGCGCGGTCGCCGCCGCGATGATCCGCGCCTTCTTCACCGACAGCAGCCCGGCCCGGAACGCCGCCCGGGTGCCGGGCAGGTTCACCTCCAGCGCCCAGGCCAGACCCAGCAGACCTTCGACAGCGCGCCGCGACTCGCCCAGCGCCGGGGCCAGCTCGTCGGCGGTGAACTCCTGCCACGCCGGCGGCATCCCCGCCTCGCCCCCGGCCGCGCAGCCCGGCTCCGGGCGACGGCGGATGAACTCCGCCACCGCGGCGCACTTCAGCGCGGCCGCGTGCGCCTCGGCCCGGTCCAGCGCGCAGATCACCCCGGTCAGCTCGTCGTCGGATGCCCCGCCGTAGCGGCCGCCGTCCCCGGCGGCGTCCTCCGCCAGGCTGAGCAGCACCCCGCAGCCGGGCGCGGTATCGGCCGCGAACCCGGACGCGAACGCCCCGGCCGGCCCGGGATACTCGCCGGGGAACGCCTGCGCCGACCCGGGCATCCCCGGGCCGCGCCGCCCCAGCGCCGCGCCGATCGCGCCCAGCGCGCCGGCGGCGCCCAGCCTGGCGGCGCGCCCGGCCGCCGCGGCCTGCTGCCCGGACGCCTCCCGGGCCGCGGCGATGATCTCCGCGGTCAGGAAGCCATCGCCGCCGGGTCCCTCCTCGTCCTCCGGGGCGTCGTCCCAGCCCAGGCCCAGATCCGGCGGCGGCCCCAGCCCGGCCAGCCGGTCACAGACAGCCCGCCACTCCTCCTCGGACATCGGGTCACCGGCGCCGGGATCACGGCCGGTCCCCCGGCCGGGGTCGCCGTCCCGCCCGGGGTCCCGCGCGGCCGGTCCCGCCGCCATTCGCCACCGTCCGTTCTGCTTAACGAGCTTGAATAAGCTTGTATGGGAACATACTATCGGAACACTTAGCTTGAGGCAAGACGACACGTGGATTAGGCGAGCAATTCCTGAGCTGCCCGGTAGCCTTAGGGACCGTGCGCGATTCGGTGGCGGGCGTGCTGCTCGCCGCGGGCGAGGGCTCCAGGTTCGGCCGGCCGAAGGCGCTCGTCAAACTGGACGGGCTGACCCTCGCCGAACGCGGTGTGGCGCTGCTGCGGACCGGCGGCGCGGAGCCGGTCCTCGTCGTCGCCGGCGCCGCGCAGCTCGAGCTGCCCGGGGCGCATGTCGTCGACAACCCGCAGTGGCGGAGCGGCATGGGCTCGTCGCTGCGCGCCGCGCTGCACGCGCTCAGCGCGGAGCCCGCGGCGGCCGGCCTGCCTGGCGACGTGGGCGCCGCGGTGGTCGCGCTGGCGGACCAGCCGCTGGTGGGGGCGGGAGCGGTCGCGCGGCTGATCGCCGCGTACCGCGCCGGGGCCGGCGTCGCGGTCGCCGCCTACGAGGGCAAGCCCCGCAACCCCGTGCTGCTCGCCCGCCGGCACTGGCCCGACGTGATCGCGCTGGCAGAGGGAGACAAGGGCGCCCGGGCCTTCCTGCGCGCCCGGCCGGATCTCGTTACGCTCGTCGAGTGCGGCGACACCGGCCGCCCCGACGACATCGACACGCCCGAGGACCTGGCACGGATCGCCGGGCATCTCGGCGACCGGTTATCTCCCGGCGAACGCCTGGATGCCCCACGTGTGCGTGACGCTGTCGCCGGGCTCGAGCACCAGCAGGTCATCGGCGGTCACGAAGGCGTTCGGGGGACACGTCATGGGCTCGACCGCGAGCGCCTTGCGCCGCCGTGCGGATTCCAGCGTGTCGCCGGTGAAGACCTGCAGCCAACGGTAGCCTGGCCCGGCCCACAGTCCGACCCGCGATCCGGCAGCGGCCAGGTAAGCCCAGGCCCGGCCGTCGCCGTCGCGGGTGAGCCCGGTCAGCGCGTGGTCAAGCCTGGTGCCGCCGACGGCGCGCGGGACCCGGAAGTCATAGGGCGTGCCGTCGACGGGCTGCGGCACGTCATCCGGGATGCCCCCGTCGCCGGTCGGCAGCCAGTACGCCGCGGGCAGGGCGAGCTCGCACTCGTTGACGGAGCTCACGGGCACGGTCAGGTACGGGTGCGAGCCCGTCCCGTAGGGAGCCACGCGCCCGCCCGGGTTGCGCGCGGTGACCGAGACCCGCAGCCCGCTGCCCGGATCGAGGCGGTACTCGGCCTCCATCTCCAGGCAGAACGGGTACCCCTGCTGCCCGAGGAGCGCGACGCGCAGCAGCACGCCGTCGGCGTCGTGGCTGACGGCCGTCCACGACATCCAGCGGGTGAGGCCGTGGATCGCGTTGCCCGCGTCGGGTTCGGTGAGGGCCAACTGCCACTCGGCGCCGCCGAAGCGGTACCGGCCGCCGCCGATCCTGTTCGGCCATGGCGCCAGCAGCTGGCCCGCCCCGGCGGGCGGCAGCTCGTCGGCGCCGTAACCGACGATGAGCGGCTGCTCGCGGCTGGTCAGCTCGCGCAACCCGGCGCCAAGCTGGGTTACCGTGGCGCCGTAACCGCCTGCCTCGATTCGGTACTGCTGCCCTGTCACCGGAAGGCTCACAGGGCTCAGGATACGGACAACAGCAGCGCCGCGCGGCAGCCGGCGACCAGGCCCCACGCCAGATCCGCTCCCGGCGCCGCGGCGAGCAGCCGTGCGGCCGCTGGCTCGAGCGGTTCCTGGCCCGCCATGCCGAGCAGCACGGCGGACACCTCCGCGGCGGCCTGTCCGCTGGCCGCGCAGTGCAGCAGCGAGGCGGCTAGCGGCGTCGTCCGCTGTGCCGCGTGGCAGGTCGCCGCCGCGCCGAGCCAGTCGGCAAGCCATACCGCCCGCGTGCCGCCCGCGATCGCGCCGCCAAGCAGCCTGAGCGCGAGCAGGACACCGCTGACCACGCTGTCGCCGCTCGGGACCAGGCCGGGGCCAAGGCCCACCAGTCGTTCGGCCGCCTCCACCGCGCCGGCCAGGTCGCCGGCCGCGCAGCAGGCCGCCAGGTCAGCCGGGCCGTCACGGTCGGCCAGGCCAGGCTGCCGCGTGGCTGCGGCGCAGAGCCTGGCCAGCACGGCGGACCCGTGATCCAGCCTGGCCCTGGACAGCGGCCCGAACACCGGAGAGGGGTCCCACCAGCGCACCGCCCGGATGTCCAGTCCGCAGGCGAGCACCCGGTCCTCGCCCGCCCAGCATTCCGCGGACGGACGGGTCGGCCAGGCCATGACCGGGCCGGTGACGACCGCGTTCGGCAGCCTGATGGCGTCCGGCGGCGATACGACGATCACCCGCGGCTCAGGGACGGCATCGCCGAATTCCAGGCACAGCGCCTGGGGCAGGACCGCGAGGACTTTACCGTGCCGACGTGACCCGCGGAGCAGGTCCCGGACCGCCAGGCTGGCGACGCCGGCAACGGCCACTGGCCCGTCAGGCACCCGCGAAGCCACGCCACAACCCTACCGGGAGCCGTCATGGCAGTTAGTCGTTAACTGCGTTTAGTGACGATAGGAGATTGATTCTTGGTGTCGCAGATGTTTTTGTTCCGGAGATCGAACCCACGATTAAAAGGGCCGACGGGGCTGCTTGGGGAGCGGGGGACCGTCAGCCCCGTCGGCTTATTAAACCCTATCCGGACCAGATGCCTGGTTGGGTAAGTTTCCACGCCGTAAGAGCTTCGAAACGTCTCCCGCCGGTATCTGGGGTGCGGCAGGTCCGCGGGAGCCGTTGTGATGTCCGTTCGGCCCGGTCGGGCCCAGCAGCCCGCTGCGCACCGCCTCGGCCGCCAGAACCCCGAACAGGTAGAAATAGGCCGCCTCTTCGTCCTCGAAGAAGCGCACCTCGAGCCTGGCATCGCCCGTGCTGCTGAACACCTCGTACCCTCCGTCGGCCTTGACCAGGCACATGGCCCCGGGTACTTCGGCGTCGACCGCGAAGGAGTTCCGCGGGATGGCGGCCTGGTCGAGAAGGTCGGCAAAGACCGCCTGCGCCGAGACGCGCTCCCGGCGCGCGGCACGCCGGCCGCGCGGCGGGACGGCCTGGGCCGGGGGCCAGGATCCGGACCCCGGACCTGCCGCGGGACGGTGCCCGGCAGGCAGACCGTGCCCGGGCGGAGATCCGCCCGCGCGCGGCGGCTCTGGCCAGGTTTCCGGCGCCGGCGAGCCATGCCAGGCGGCCACCTGTCCGGGAGGCCACGGCGCTCCGCCGGCCGTCGGCCCGGGCGCGGCCGGCGGAGCGGGCCGGGGCGCGGCCGGCGGAGCGGGCCCGGGCGCGGTCCCCGGCGGCGGGAACGCGGCGTCGGCCAGCGGGATCCCAACGACTTGCTCGCTCAGGCCGGTGACCTGCTGCCGCGGCACCACCACCTCGAAGACCTCACGGTCGATCTCCCAGTAACCGAGTTGCCTGGCCTGCACGGTGTCGCGGCCGAGGTACACGATGTGCAGCCGGTCGCCGAGATCATCGAGCACCAGGCACGGCTCGCCGCGGTATTTCCCGACGGGCCGCGATTGCCACAGGGCGTCGAGGTCGCCGATGCGCACCTGCTTGCGCCAGTGCCCGGCCGCGGACAGGAAACCGAGTTCCCGCGGCGGCGGGCAGTCGGCGAACAGCGTCGCCTCGGCGCCGTCGGGACCGAGACCGACCTGGTAGGGCGCACCGCGGTAGGTGGCCATCAGCCGGTATCGCATCGCTCATGGCTCCGTCTGCTGCCACGCCAGGCCGTCATAGCGCGCCACGAGCTCGTCTCCGTCGGCACCGAGCCTGCACATGCCCGCTCCCACCGGTATCGGGATCGGCGCGATGTAGAACTCGCGGTTACCGGGCACCTGGCTCGGCAGGTACCCGTCGGCGGCTCTGGCCAGCCAGCAGATAAGGTACAACTCGCCCATGTCCGGAGCGAAACCCGAATCCTCCCAGCCGAGGTTGAGGGCGAGGTACGCCTCGGCGGGATTGTGAAACCGGACGTTGAGTGCGCTGTATACGTAGCCGGCAAGCACGGTACGCTGCCCGTTCAGGTAGGGATCCACCAGGCGCGGCGGGACGGCCTTCCACATCGGCGTGCCCGGTGCGATCGCAAGCAGCCGCTCGGGCTGGGTCACCCACCCTCCTTCCGGCTTGCGCCGAACATCTCCCCTGAACCGATTGTGCCCAGCCAACGACGTCCGTTGGCGCCGAATGACGTCATTGACAAGGTTAATCACTTAACGTAGTTGACATATGACTCTCTGCCGGAGGAGGCTGTAGGAGGCTGCCGGGACGCGACGCCGCTGGGTCGGCCGGCCGACCGGGTGGCGTATGGTCGTGGCGTGTCCGGGCAGCTGAACCACGGCGGGCACCAGTTCCGCCACGACCACGGCGCGGCCGATGCCCGGGTCGCCGCGGCGCTTGCCGCATACCAGGCGGGGCAGTGCAGTGAGCGGGAGGCGCTTGCCGCGCTGCGTGGCGCGCGGCTGCTCGTCCCCGTGGTGGCCGTCCTCGCTGGCGCTGCCCCCGAGCCCGCGGGACAAGGCGGGGACGAGACCGCAGCACGAAGCGGGGACAAGAACGAAGCACGAAGCGGGGACAAGAACAGCGAGATGATGCTGCCCACGCTGATCGGCCGCGACGGCAGGCCCGCGCTGCCCGCCTTCACCTGCCTGGACGCGCTTGCCCTGTGGCGCAGGGACGCGCGGCCGGTGCCGGCGGAGGCGGGCCGGGTATGGCGCGCCGCGGTCGACGGCGGCTGCGCCGTCGTCATCGACGTGGCCGGGCCGGTGCCGATCGCCGTCGAGGGCGCCAGGCTCGCGGCGCTCGCCGCCGGACGGCCGCCGCCCCCGCCGCACGAGGATGCCGATGTGCGCGCCGAGATCGAGGCGGCCCTGGCCGGCGAGCCGCAGATCGCCGGGTTCATCCTCGAGCCAGGCACCCCCGGCGGCGCGGAGGTCGCGGTCAGGCTGCTGCTGGCCGCCGCCGACGGCATGCAGCCGCTGCTGGACCGGGCCGCGGCCGCGATAGCCGCCAGGCTTGCCGTCCGGCTGCGCCGCGGCATCGAGATAAGCGCCGGCCCCCGATCATGACCGTGCCGGATAAGGGCGCGATATTCGAAGGGCGCCGCCGGGGATACTGCGCCGCCCAGCTGGCACCCCGATAGCACCGGGACCCCAATAGGATCAGCACCATGGCGTTCCGCTGGCTGACCGCGGGTGAATCCCACGGGCGCGCGCTCGTCGCGATCTGCGAGGGCGTGCCCGCGGGCGTGCGGGTCACCAGCCAGGACATCGCCGCGGCGCTCGCGAGGAGAAGGGTCGGCTACGGCCGCGGGGCGCGGATGACGTTCGAGCAGGACGAGGTGGAGCTGACGGGGGGCATCAGGCACGGCGTGACGCTGGGCGGCCCCGTCGCGATCAGGATCGGCAACACCGAGTGGCCCAAGTGGCAGCAGGTCATGGCCCCGGACCCGGTCGACCCCGAGGCCATCGGCCACCTGGCCAGGAACGCGCCGCTGACCAGGCCGCGCCCGGGGCACGCCGACCTGGCGGGCATGCAGAAGTACGGCCATGCCGACGCCCGGCCGGTCCTGGAGCGGGCGAGCGCGCGGGAGACCGCCGCGCGGGTGGCGCTCGGCGAGGTGGCCCGCCGTATGCTCGGCCAGGTGCTCGGCGTCGAGATCCTCAGCCACGTCGTGGCGATCGGGACCGTGACGATCCCGGACGGCATGAGCCCGGGGCCGCGGGACAGGTCCGTCATCGACGCCGACCCGGTCCGCTGCGCGGACCCCCGGGCCAGCAGGGCCATGGTGGCCGAGATCGACAAGGCCAAGAAGGAAGGCGACACGCTGGGTGGCGTCGTCGAGGTGCTCGCGTTCGGGCTGCCGCCGGGGCTGGGCAGCTTCACGCACTGGGACCGGCGGCTGGACGCCCGGCTGGCCGGGGCGCTGATGTCGATCCACGCCATCAAGGGCGTCGAGGTGGGCGACGGCTTCACCACCGCCGCGCGCCGCGGCTCGCAGGCGCACGACGAGATCGAGGCCACCGCGGCGGGCGTGACCCGCCGGACCAACCGGGCCGGCGGCATCGAGGGCGGGATGAGCACCGGCGAGCCGATCCGGCTGCGCGCCGCGATGAAGCCCATCTCCACGGTCCCCCGCGCGCTGGACACGGTGGACATCAAGACCGGCGCGCCGGCCAAGGCGATCAGCCAGCGCAGCGACGCGACCGCGGTCCCGGCGGCGGGCGTGGTGGCCGAGGCCATGGTGGCCCTGGTGCTCGCCGAGGCCGCGGCGGAGAAGTTCGGCGGCGACTCGGCCGACGAGATGCGCCGCAACGCGGAGGCCTACCTCAAAACCCTGGTGATCTCATGAGCGGCGGACCGCGCACGCCGAACGTCGTCCTGATCGGCCCGCCGGGCGCCGGCAAGTCCTCGGTCGGCGTCCTTGTCGCCGAACGCCTCGGCGCGCAGTTCCGCGACACCGACGCCGACGTCGCCGCCGCCGCGGGCAAGCCGGTCGGCGACATCTTCATCGAGGACGGCGAGCAGGCCTTCCGCCGGCTGGAGCGGAACGCCGCCGTCGCCGCGCTGCGCGACCAGGCCGAACGCGGGGGCGTGCTCGCCCTCGGCAGCGGTGCCGTCCTCGACGGCATGGTCCAGCGCATGCTCGGCAGCGGGGAAACCCACGTCGTCTACCTGGCCGCGGACTTCCGCACCGTGGCGCGGAGGACCGGGCTCGACCGGCCGCGCGTCGTGGTGCCGGGCAACCCGCGCGGCCGGCTGCGGGCCATGCTCGAGCAGCGCCGCCCGCTGTACCAGCGGCTGGCCACGGTCACCGTGAACACCGATGACCTTGGCCCGGAGGAAGTCGCGGCGCAGGTCGCGGCGTGGACAGCAGAAGGCCGAAGCGGGTGACCGCCACCAGGATCGAGGTCGCCCCGTCCGGCGGCGAGCGGCCGTACCCGGTGGTCGTCGGCGTCGGCGTGCTCGGCGAGCTGCCCGGCCTGGTGCCGAAGGATGCGCAGACCGTGGTGGTGATCCACCCCGGCAGCCTGGGCCAGATCGCCCGGCCGGTCTGCGGAGCGCTGCAGCAGGCCGGCCTGACCGCGCACGCCGAGCCGGTGCCCGACGGCGAGCAGGCCAAGACCGTCGATGTCGCCGCCGCGCTGTGGTCGCGGCTGGCAGCGCACCACGTGACCAGGTCCGATTGCATCGTGGGGCTGGGCGGGGGAGCGGCGACCGACCTGGCCGGCTTCGTCGCCGCCACCTGGCTGCGCGGGGTTCCGGTGGTCCACGTGCCGACCACGCTGCTGGCCATGGCGGACGCCGCCGTCGGCGGCAAGACCGCGATCGACATCCCCGAGGGCAAGAACCTGGTCGGCGCCTTCCAGTCGCCCGCGGGGGTGCTCGCCGACCTGGCCACGCTGGAGACGCTGCCCCGGGCCGACTACGTGAGCGGGCTCGCCGAGGTGATCAAGGCGGGGTTCATCGCCGACCCCGTCATCCTGGACCGCGTGCGAGACGACCCCGAAGGCGCCAGGCTGCCGCACGGGCGGCACTCGCGCGAGCTGATCGAGCGCGCGATCCGGGTCAAGGCCGCCGTGGTGGCGCGCGACCCGACGGAAAGGGGCACCCGGGAGATCCTGAACTACGGGCACACCCTCGGCCACGCGATCGAGCAGGCGGAGGGGTACCGGTTCCGGCACGGCGAGGCGGTGGCCATCGGCATGGTGTACGTCGCCGAGCTGGCCCGGCTGGCCGGGCGGCTCGGCGAGCGGGACTGCGCGCTGCACCGCGAGGTGCTCGCCAGCGTGGGCCTGCCCACCGCGTACCGGCCGGGCGCCTGGCCACGGCTGCGGGCCGCCATGGCCGTGGACAAGAAGGCGCGCCCCTCCGGCCGCGCCGGCAAGGCGCGGCTCCGCCTGGTCATCCTCGACGGCCTGGCAAGCCCCGCGGTGCTCGACGACCCGCCCGAGGACCTGCTGGAGCGCGCCTACCTGGAGGTATGCAGGTGATAACGCAGGTGCTTGTGCTCAACGGCCCGAACCTCGGCAGGCTCGGCGTCAGGGAACCGGAGGTATACGGCGCGGCGTCGTTCGACGACCTCGTCGAGCTGTGCCGGTCCACCGGCCGCACCCTCGGCCTGCACACCGACGTCCGGCAGACCGACGACGAGAGCGAGCTGATCGGCTGGGTGCACGAGGCCGCCGACGCCAGGATGCCGGTGGTGCTCAACCCCGGGGCGTTCACGCACTACTCCTACGCGCTTCGGGACGCGCTGGCGATGCGCACCGCCCCGCTGGTGGAGGTGCACATCTCCAACCCGGCGGCCCGCGAGGCGTTCCGGCACACGTCGGTGATCGCCGCGGTGGCCGACGGGACGATAGCCGGCTTCGGCCTGCTGTCCTACCAGCTCGCGCTGCAGGCGGTCGCGGCGCTGGCGGCCAGGGAGACCAGCGCGGCGCAGCCCGCGGCGCCAGCTCCGCACTAGGTCACCGCGGAGCTGCCCGACCGCCCCGGGGGCTACCCTTGTCCGCATGCGGGTGGGGATGTCACTGAACTACGCGGGCGGTTTCGCCGAGACCGTGACCGAGCTGGCCGACTACGAGCGGGCCGGGCTTGAGATCGTGTTCGTGCCCGAGGCCTACAGCTACGACGCGGTCAGCCAGCTCGGCTACATCGCGGCGAAGACGGAGAGGCTGCAGATCGCCTCCGGCATCCTGCAGCTCTACTCGCGGACCCCCGCGCTGACCGCGATGACCGCGGCGGGCCTCGACTACGTGTCCGGCGGGCGGTTCACCCTCGGGCTCGGCGCGTCGGGACCGCAGGTGATCGAGGGCTGGCACGGCGTGCCCTACGATGCGCCGGTCGGCAGGGCCAGGGAGATCATCGAGATCTGCCGGATCGTCTGGCGCCGCGAGCCGCTGGTGTACTCCGGCCGGTACTACCAGCTCCCGCTGGCCGCCGGTCACGGGGTCACCGGGTTGGGCAAGCCGCTCAAGCTGATCAACCACCCGGTCCGGGACCGCATCCCGATCGCGCTGGCCGCCATCGGCCCGAACAACGTGGCGCTCGCCGCGGAGCTCGCCGAGGCCTGGGAGCCGATCTTCTACCTGCCGGAAAGGTCCGCCCAGGCGTGGGCGGCCGCGCTGGCCGCCGGCCGCGCCCGGCGCGACCCGGCGCTCGGCCCGCTGGACGTGATCGCCAACGCGCCGCTGGCGATCGGCGAGGACGTGACCGGCCTGCGGGACCTGGCCCGCCCCTACTTCGCGCTCTACATCGGCGGCATGGGCGCGCGCAACCGGAACTTCTACAACGACCTGGCGCGCCGGTTCGGATACGAGGCCGAGGCCAAGGCGATCCAGGACGCGTACCTGGACGGCCGCAAGGAGGAGGCGGCCGCGCTGGTGCCCGCGGACCTGCTCGAGCGGACCTCGCTGATCGGCCCGGAGGGCTACGTCCGCGAGCGGCTGGCGGCCTATCGCGAGTCCGGCGTCACCACCGTCAACGTCACCCCGCTCGCTCCCAGCCACGCCGAGCGCGTCCGCCTCATCGAGCGCGTCTGCGCGCTGGCGGCGTGACTGCCCAGGCCGCGGGCGAGGCGTAAAGTTCCGGATATGCCGGAGATGCACGCGGCGCGGCGGGAACGCGCCCAGCGGCAGGTCGCCGAGGCGGGCGCCGAGGCGGTGCTGATCACCTCGGGCCCGAACGTCCGCTACCTCACCGGCCTGGCCAGCTCCAACGCCGCGCTGCTGCTGCCAGCCGCCGGCCCCGGGCTGCTCGCCACCGACTCCAGGTACGCGCTGGCCGCCGAGCGGGACTGCCCGGATCTCGAGCTGGTCGTCGAGCGGTTCATCGAGCGGAGGCTGGCGGCGGAGATGACCGGCCGGGGCCTGCGCACGGTCGCGTTCGAGGCGCAGGAGATGACGGTCGAGCGCCACGCCGAACTCGCGGCGAGGGCGGAAGGCGTCACGCTCGTCCCGTTCGGGAGAAGAATCGAGGAGCTGCGGACGGTCAAGGACCCGGGCGAGCTCGAGCTGCTCGCCACGGCGTGCCGGATCAGCGCCCAGGCGCTCGCCGACACCTTCCCGCTGATCCGGCCCGGCATGACCGAGCGCGCGCTGGCCGCGGCGCTGGATGCGCGGATGGCCGCGCTCGGCGCGCAGCGGCCCGCGTTCGACACGATCGTGGCCAGCGGGCCCAACGGCGCCATCCCGCACCACTCGCCGACCGACCGGCCGCTGCGCCGCGGCGACCTGGTCACGATGGATTTCGGCGCGGCCTATGGCGGCTACCACGCGGACATGACCCGCACCGTCGCGCTCGGCGAGCCCGCGGGCTGGCAGCGGGAGATCTACGAGCTTGTCGCGGCCGCGCAGCGGGCCGGGATCGAGGCCGCCCGGCCGGGCGCCGACGTCGCCGACGTGGACGCCGCCGCCAGGGACATGATCCGCGACGCCGGGCACGGCGAGCACTTCCAGCACGGCCTCGGCCACGGCGTCGGCCTGGAGGTGCACGAGGCGCCGACCATCGGGTACGGCAGAACGGGTAAGCTTGCCAGCGGGGTTCCCGTCACCGTCGAGCCGGGCGTCTACCTGCCCGGCAAGGGCGGTGTCCGCATCGAGGACGTTCTCGTCGTGGGGGCCGGCGGGACGGGCCTGCTCACCACCACCACGAGAGAACTTCTTGTCCTCTGACCTTGGAGACCGAACGTGGCCACCACGAACGACCTGAAGAATGGCATGACGCTGAACCTTGACGGCGAGCTGTGGACCGTCGTGGAGTTCCAGCACGTCAAGCCGGGCAAGGGCGGCGCCTTCGTGCGCACCAAGCTGAAGAACGTGCTGTCGGGCAAGGTCCTCGACCGGACCTTCAACGCCGGGGTCAGGGTCGACGTGGCCAGCGTGGACAAGCGGGAGATGCAGTACCTGTACCGGGACGGCGACGACTTCGTGTTCATGGACCTGACCGACTACGAGCAGCCGCGCATCCCGGCGTCGGTGGTCGGCGACGCCGCGAAGTACCTGCTGGAGGAGCAGAACGTCACCGTGGCGTTCAACGAAGGCACCCCGCTGTACGTCGACCTGCCGGCGGCGGTGGAGCTCACGATCAGCCAGACCGACCCCGGCGTGCAGGGCGACCGGGCGACCGGCGGCACCAAGCCGGCCACGCTGGAGACCGGCGCCCAGATCCAGGTGCCGCTGTTCATCTCGACCGGCGAGAAGATCAAGGTCGACACCAGGACCGGCCAGTACCTCGGCCGCGCCTGATGACAGCCGGCTCCCGCCATGCCGCCCGCGCGTAGCAAGGCGCGCAAGCGGGCACTCGACCTGCTGTTCGAGGCGGAACTGCGCGGCGTTCCCGTCCTCGACCTGCTCGCCGAGCGCGCGGCGCCGGTTCCCGGGTCCGGCCCGCGTGTTCCCGGGTCCGGCCCGCCGGTTCCCGGCTACGCCGCGGAACTCGTCCGCGGCGTCGCCGCTCATTCCGCCGACATCGACGAGCTGATCTCGCGCTACGCCGAGGGCTGGACGCTGGACCGCATGCCCGCCGTGGACCGGAACGTGCTGCGGATCGGGGTCTACGAGCTGCTCTGGGAGCCGGACGTACCCCGCGGCGTCGCGATCAGCGAGGCAGTGCTGCTGGCCGGCGACCTGTCAACGGACGCCTCGCCCGCGTTCGTCAACGGGCTGCTGGCCCGTATCGCCGAGCTCAGGCAAAGCGAATCCGGAGGCCGCAGCGGCGCAGCACCCTGACGAACCACAACGCGGACAGCGCGGTCCCCGCCGCGATGCCGCCCGCGGTGACCACGGTGACCTGCAGCAGGAACACCCTGACCGGTTCGAGGGCCATCAGCACCGCCAGGCCGACGGTGGAGGTGGCGAAGATCCCCGCCCACAGCCAGGTCGCGCCCTGGAAGAACCGGTGCAGGCCCGGGTGCTGCGACGGGTGCCGCAGCGCCACCACCTCGGCGGCAAGCTGGGCGACCAGGGGGCGCCGCGTCGGCGCGGTCCGCGCGAACAGCAGGCACAGGCCCAGGTTGGCCAGCGGGAACTGCAGCAGGAAGAACAGCACGCTACCGGTGGCGAGCACGACGGCCGTCTGCAGGGTGAGCACGAGCGCCGAGATCGTCAGCAGGCCGGGGACGCTCCCGGCGGCCACCCTGCGCCCGGCGACGGTGAGCCACACCACGGCCGTCGCGGCCACCATGCCGACGTCGCGCCCGTCCCAGCCGGAGGAGCCGGCCAGCGCCGCGCCCGCCAGGTAGCCGGCGACGGGCAGGCCCAGGGCTTCGGCCAGGCTCCACGCCGCGGTGAGCATCAGCCGCCACGGCCGGGGCAACTCCAGGTGCTCAGCCATGGCGACGAGGATACGGTGACGGGCTGCAGCCGCGCTGGATTTGACCCGACGTGGCGCTGAGAAAAATCTGAGAGTCTCGCACGCCCGTAAAACGGCCGCCCGGTCACGGAAGTTCACCTCATAAGCACGGAAAGTGATCGAACCGCGCCTCCGGGCGCCGCCCGCGGGCCGCCGTCCGCGCGGCTTCGAGCCGTGACACCGCAGACAGCGCGTCCACTAGATTGAGGAGCGCGGGGAAGGAGGCTGGCGTGGCCGCAGACTTCAGGCGGGACGGCGCGCGGCCCCGGCTGGTCTGGGACGTGCTGCGCGAGGTCGCCGCGGCGCGGGCCGCCGAGACCGGCAGGCAGGCGCTGGACATCGTCGACGTCGGCGGGGGCACCGGAGGGCTTGCGGTGCAGTTCGCCGCCCTCGGGCACAACGTGACCGTGGTCGACGCCAGCCCCGACGCGCTGGCGGCCGCGCAGCGGCGGGCGGCCGAGGCCGCCGCGCGCCTGGCCGCGGTGCAGGGGGACGCCGGCGGCGTGGACGGCGTCGTCGGCACGGCCGCCGCGGACCTCGTCATCTGCCACAACGTGCTCGAATACGTCGAGGAGCCCGCCGACGCGATGGCGGCGATCGCCCGGGTGCTGCGGCCGTCGGCCACGGTCAGCGTGCTTGCCGCCAACGCGGTCGCCGCGGTGCTGCACCGCGCGCTGGCCGGCCGGTTCGCGGAGGCCCGGCTGATGCTTTCCCGCGTCGGCTCCGGGCCCGGCGCCGCGCCGGGGCGGGGCAGGGGCGCGGACGATGCGACAGCCATCCGGCGGTTCACCCTTGCCGAGCTGACCACGCTGATCGAGGGCGCCGGGCTGCGCCCGGGCGCGGCGCACGGGCTGCGCATCTTCAGCGGGCTGGTGCCCGGCGTGCTGCTCGACGGCGACGCCGGCACGGCCGAGGCGCTGCGCGCGCTCGAGGAGGCCGCCGCGACCGTCCCGCCGCTGCGCGACATCGCGGCCCAGCTGCACGTCCTCGGCCACCGCTGACGTCATGGACGACACCGGCTGCCACATCCTGCACGTGGACATGGACGCCTTCTACGCGAGCGTCGAGGTCAGGGACCGGCCCGAGCTGGCAGGCAGGCCGGTCATCGTGGGCGGGGACGGCGGCCGGGGCGTGGTGCTGTCCGCGTCGTACGCCGCTCGCGCGTTCGGCGTGCGGTCGGCGATGCCGGTGACGAGGGCGCGGCGGATGTGCCCGCATGCCGTGTTCGTGCCGCCGAGGCACCGGGTGTACGCGGCCGCCTCCCGGCAGGTCATGGCCATTTTCGGCGCGATCACCCCCGAGGTGGAGCCGCTTGCCCTCGACGAGGCGTTCCTCGACGTCTCCGGCGCGGTGCGGCGGCTCGGCCCGCCGGCCGCGATCGCCGCGCTGATCCGGGCGCAGGTCGCCGAGCAGCAGCATCTGACCTGCTCGGTCGGGGTCGCCGCGTGCAAGTTCGTCGCGAAGATCGCCTCCGCCCGCTGCAAGCCGGACGGCCTGCTGGTGGTGCCGCGGGCGGATGTGCTCGGCTTCCTGCATCCGCTGCCGGTCTCGGTGCTGTGGGGCGTGGGGGACCGGACGGCGGAGGTGCTGGCGAGGCTGGGCCTTCGCACCGTGGGCGACATCGCGCACGCCCCGGTGGCCGCGCTGCAGCGCGAGCTGGGCCCTGCCCAGGGCAGCCATCTCGCCGCCCTGGCGTGGGGGCGCGACGAGCGCCGGGTGACGCCGCGGGTGCCCGAGAAGAGCATCGGCGCCGAGGAGACGTTTCCCGCCGACGTCGACGACCCGCAGCGGATCAGGGGCGAACTGCTGCGGCTGTCCGGCCGGACCGCGGCCGCGCTGCGGGCCGGCGGCTACGTGGCCCGGACGGTGTCGGTCAAGCTCAGGCTGGCCAGCTTCAAGACCATGACCAGGTCGCGCACGCTGGCGTCCCCGACCGACGTGGCGCACCAGATCTACGCCACCGCCTGCGCGCTGTACGAGTCGGCGGGCCTCGATCGCGCCGCCCGGCTGCGGCTGGTCGGCGTCAGGGCGTCCGGCCTGGCGCGCGCGGCGGACGCGAGCACCCAGCCGGCGTTCGGCGACAGGCCGGTCGGCTGGCGGGAGGCCGAGCAGGCTGTCGACAAGATCGCCGGGCGGTTCGGTCCCGGCGCGGTCCGGCCCGCCGCCCTGCTCCGGGGTCTCGGGAACCGGGGGGGACACCCTTCCACGGGGCACCTCAACGCTCGTATTCTGGACAATGAACCGGGTATGAGGTGAAGATCGCCGCACACGTGCCGGGCGCTAGGTTTTTGGGAGGCGTCGTGCCGCTCTCTGAACACGAGCAGCGCCAGCTGGAGCAGATCGAGCAGGCGCTCTACAGGGAGGATCCGAAGTTCGGGCGTCTCGTGCGCTCCAGCGACCCGCGCGTGCACTACAAGCGCAAGCTCATCCAGGGCCTGGTCGGGCTGGTGATCGGCGCCGGCGTGCTCGCCGCCGGGGTCGTCACCCGTCACGTGTACCTCATCGCGGCGGGAGCCGCGATCATGCTGCTGTCCCTGATCTGGTCGGTGGTGAGCTGGCGGCGGCACGTGGCAAGGGTCCGGCCCGCACGGAGCCGGACGCGGTCCGCGGCGCGTGGCAGGAGCGCGGGCCCCGGCCGGCCGCGGCAGAGCAGGCGCGCCCGGCTGATGGAGCGGATGGAAGAGCGGTGGCGGCGCCGCCAGGAGGGCGACCGCAGGTTCTGACCCGGGTCCTGCCCCCGGGCGCTCAGCCCGCCCGCTCCGGCCGGCGGCCGGCCATCAGCCTGGCCGTGTGCCCGGGCAGCCGCGCGGCGCCGTCGGCGATGGCGGCCAGCACCGAGGCCGGGAAGATCCTGGCCCGCCAGCGGGCGGCGCGCGGCACCGAGGCGGCGATGCCGCGCCGCGCCGCGCCGTACGCTCGCCGCAGGTCCGCCGACGGCATCGGCCGAGCCGCATACCTCGCGCGCTCCTCGGCAAGCGCGATCCTGCGGACGGCGTCGCGGCCGGGTTCGGGAAGCCGGGGCGCCACCCGGCCGGCCAGCGTCCGCGGCGGCTCGCTCGGCCGGAAGCCGATCCCGAAGTCCGACAGGTCGTCGCGGAACTCGCGCCAGGCGGCGTGCGCCCGGCCGGCGTCGTCGGCGGCCAGCGCCCAGCGCAGCCGCCGCAGCGCTACCCGGGCCAACCCGGGCACCCCGAGCAGCAGCGCGCAGGCAGCCCCGAACGCGATGCCGACCGTCTCCCAGCCCGCCCGCAGGCCCGGCCCGGAGACGCCCGACATCGCGCGGTACAGCGCCAGCGCCACGATCACCGCCACGACCGCGCCGAGCCCCGCCGCCGCGGCGGTCACCGGCCCGCGCCGCGGTGACCCCTCGGCGGCCCGGACGGCCGCCAGGGCCCGGGCCGCGGGCGGTGCCGCGGCGGCGAGGACCCCGCAGGCCAGCGCGATCGCCGCGATCACCGCCAGCGCGATGGCCGCCCACGGCGTCCCGGACCGCCCGCCCTGGCCGGCGGCCTGCGGCCGGCCACCGCCGAGGTCCTGCTGCGCCACGTTGCGCGGCACGCCGGCGGCCCTGGTCGCCGACCCGCTCGGCACCGGCCCGGGATTGTAGAGCGGCGGACCTGACAGGCCGCCGCCCGCCGGGGCGCCCATGTAGGCGGGGTCCTGCGCGGTGCCCTGGCCGCTCGGCGTCGGCTCGAACCGGATCCAGCCGTAACCGGTGAAGTACACCTCCGTCCAGGCGTGCGCATCGGAGGTCCTGACCACGTAGCTGCCGGGCGCCTTCGCCTGCGTGCCGGCGGTGTAGCCGACCGCCACCCGCGCGGGGATGCCGAGCAGCCGGGCCAGCACGGTCATCGCGTACGCCGACTGCACGCACACCCCGGCCCTGGTCTTGGCCAGGAACTTCAGCAGCCCGGCGGCCGTGTCGAAGGCCGGAGCGTTCGGGGTGTAGGTGAACTGCCGTCCGGATAGCCACAGCGCCAGCGCGTCGGCCTTGGCGAACTCGGTGTGCGCCCCCGCGGTGACCGACTTCGCGATCCGCTCCAGCTCCGGCACCTTGTACGACGCCGGGAGCTGCAGGTACGGCGCCAGGCGGATCCCGGCGGGCGGCGGCGCCTTGGCCAGCTGCGCCGCGGTCGGGTCCACGGCCAGGCTGTGCACCGTGTAGCTCGTGCCGGCGACCGGGGTGCCCTGGGAGAACACCATGAGGCTGGGGTCGGCCAGCCAGGTCCCCGGCGCGCCGACCGAGACCGAGGTGGGCGGATAGGGCACGGGCAGCAGGGTCGGCAGCGAGCCGGAGGTCGGGAAGTACCTGACCTGCACCGTCGTGGTGACCGGCACCGCGGCCGAGGTGTCGGTGAGCCCGGGAGGCGGCGGCATCGCCGACAGCCGGGTGGCGCCCGCGGCGTAGTCCGATTCCTGCCATCCCGAGCCGGTCAGCGTGTCGAGCACGTACTGCTGCAGGTACTGCGGGTCGCCCTGCTGGATGGCCTGCGGGGCGTCGGTGTGGTAGGTCAGCACGACGGTCTGGCTGCTGCCCCGCAGGTCGCTGAGGGTCTGCGACAGCGGGTCGGGGAGCAGGAGGGCGGGGGCGGTCCCGTTGCCGGCGCCGCCGATGCCGGGCCCGGAGGAGAACAGCTTGCTCGCGTGCAGGCCGGGCAGGATCAGCGGGGCGCACAGCGCGAGCACGATCGAGGCCAGCCCCACCCGCCGGCCCGCCGCGGCGAGCGTGCGGGTATCCGGGCCGCCGCGGAACGTCCTGTCCGCCTGGCCGTCGGCCCGGCGGAACCCCGGGGGCCGCCACAGCGACACCAGGCGCCCCCACACCCGTATCCGCTCCCTGCCGTCGGCGCCGAGCATGGCCAGGTAGCCGATCGTGGCCAGGCAGAAGACCACGACGGCCCCGAACTGGTTGCGCGGCGGGTCCATGGTGACCGGCACGGTGAACAGCAGCAGCAGCGGCAGCCCGGCCAGCGCGGCGGCCCGCAGCCTGGCGGCGATCAGGTCCGTCGCCACGGCGGTGATGCCGACCCCGGCCGCGGCGAGGAACACCAGGCTCGGCAGGTCCGGCGCCGGCGGCGCATACCGGCGCGTGTCGCGGATCCCCGCGCCCGCCAGGTCCCACAGCCTGCCCAGCGAGCCCGGGGTGGGGATGATCGCGAGCAGCGAATGGCTTGCCTCGAACGCCAGGTTGAGGTAGAGAAGCAGGCCCAGCAGGCTGCCGGCCAGGCAGAGGAGGACCGGCAGCGGCCGCAGCCTCATCAGCGCGCCGGTGGCCGCGACCACGGCCACCGCGCCGAGCCCGGCGCCGAACCAGGTCAGGCCGGTGAACAGCGGGTCGAGCACGACCGAGGTGAGCACGCACGCGACCGCGGCGGTCAGCGTCATCCTGAGGGTCGGCGTCACGGCAGCCCGCCCCCCGGCCGGCCGGCCAGCACCGGCCTGTCGACGGGTCCGTGCAGCTGCTGCCAGGCGGCGGCCAGCGGCGTGGCGGCGTTCACGACCGCGACGCGCCACCCCGAGCCGGACAGGATCTCCGCCGCGCGCTCGGTGTCGTCGGCGGCCCCGCCGGCCGGCCACGAGGAGACCGCGAGCAGCAGCGCCATCGCCGGCTGGTTCCCGCGCCTGCTCGCCGCGAGCCGGGACGCGTCCTCGGCGGACAGCCGCCCCAGCACCGCGATCAGCTGGCCGCCGGCGCCGGCCAGTGCGGTGAGGCCGGCCGCCATGCCCACGTCGCGCGACGGGGCTATGACCGCGAGCGTGTCCAGCAGGATGTCGGCGAACGTGCCGCCCGGCACGACCTCGCCCGCCTCGGTGACGAGCCTGGCCCGGAAGCCCTGCTCGGTCAGGTGCGCGCCGACCGAGGCCACCGCGCTCACCGCGAACTCGAACGTCGCCGTCGGCCCGGTGCCCGAGTGCGAGCAGCGGCGGGTGTCGAGGAAGAGCGACGCGCTGTTGCGCCACTGGTGTTCCTCGCGCCGGACCATCAGCTCGCCGTACCGCGCCGTCGACCTCCAGTGCACCCGGTGCAGGCTGTCCCCGTCGCGGTACGCCCGCGGCGCCGCGTCGTCCTCGCCGGTGGCCGAGATGGTGCGCATCCCGCCGTCCCCGTCGCCGAGCCAGTTGCTCGGCGACGCCATCCGCGGCAGCGGGTGGATCCTCGGCGTGACCACCAGCGTGCTCGTCGTCCGGAACGAGCGGGTGATCTCCACCAGTCCGAACGAGTCCGCCACCCGCACCCGCAGCGGGCCGACGGTGAACTTGCCCCTGGTGCCGGAACGGATCGGGTAGCTGAGCTCCCGCGTGCCCCCTGGCTCGATCTCCTCGAGCACGAACCGCGGCCTGCTGCCCAGCGGGTACGGCGTGACGTCCTCGGCGAGCAGCACGCTCGTGCGCAGCCGCGACTCGTTCGCCACCCGCGCGGTCACCACGGCCTGCTGGCCGGCGGACACGCGGGGCGGGTCCAGCCTGCGGGTGCACGACAGCCGGTACCGGGACCTCCGGGCGGTTATCGCCGACACCACCGGCAGCACGACCAGCAGCGCGCCGACGCGGACCAGGTCCGGTTCGGGGATGGCCAGGCCGCATATCACCGCCGCGCCGCCCGCGGCCATGAACGACCTGCCCCGCGTGGTCAGCGAGCCGAACAGGGCCGGCATGACGCCCCCTTCAGCGCCTCGGGAGCGGCAGCTGCGCGACGATCTGCGCTACGACGTCCTCGGGCAGGTGGCGTTCCACGATGGCCTCCGCGGTGGGCAGCACCCGGTGCGCGAGCACGTAGCAGGCCAGCGCCTGCACGTCGTCGGGGATCACGTAGTCCCGGCCGTCGAGCGCGGCCCAGGCCCGGCTGGCCCGCAGCAGGTGCAGCGTGGCCCGCGGCGAGGCGCCGAGGCGCAGCTCGGGCGAGTTCCTCGTCGCGTTGACCAGGCTGATGATGTACTCCTTGACCTGGTCCGACACCAGCACGTCGCGGACCGCGAGGATGAGGTCCTGCACGTCGGCGGCCCTGGCCACCGGCTCGAGCGCATCGAGCGGCGACGCGGCACCGTGCGTGTCGAGCATCTCCCGCTCGGCGGCGGCCGACGGGTAGCCGAGCGAGATCCTGGCGGTGAACCGGTCCCGCTGCGCCTCCGGCAGCGGGTAGGTGCCCTCCATCTCGACCGGGTTCTGCGTCGCGATCACCATGAACGGCGCCTGCAGCCGGTACGTGGTGCCGTCCACGGTGACCTGGCGCTCCTCCATGCATTCCAGCAGCGCCGACTGGGTCTTGGGCGAGGCCCTGTTGATCTCGTCGCCGAGCACGATGTTCGCGAAGACCGGCCCCGGCTTGAACTCGAACTCGCACCGTTCCTGGTTGTAGGCGCTCACCCCGGTGATGTCGCTGGGCAGCAGGTCCGGCGTGAACTGCACCCGGCGCACCGTGCCGTCGATGGCCCGGGCAAGTGCCTTGGCGAGCATCGTCTTGCCCACGCCGGGCACGTCCTCGATGAGCAGGTGCCCCTCGGCGAGCAGGACCGCCAGGGTGAGCCGGATCGCCTTGGGCTTGCCCTCGATCACCGCCTCGATGGCCGTGCCGATCCTGCGCGCCGCCGGGACCAGATCATCGATCAGGCTCCCCGCCTGCCGTCGGGTGTCTAGTACCACATGGCCTCCTCCAGGGCCCTGGCGCGCACGACCGGTGACCCGCCACGCCAACCGCCGTACCGCTACAGTACGTCCTTCCCCCGCGCGCAGGCGACGCCGAGCCGCCGCGCGCCGCCCGCGCCGCCGCCGCCGCGCGCCGCCCGCGCGCCGCCGGCCGCCGCTCCCCGCGGCCGCTCCACTTTCCCCCACCTGGGGATGTCGGCCTTTACCTGCCCATTCGGGGCCGACTAGGGCACCGGACGGCGAAATTGTGCCGCGCGTGGCGTTGACCGTGGGGAGATGTGGGGTACAGTGGAGCACAGTGGGGGAACAGGCCCAGCGGAGGTGGGGTGACCGGTGTTCCTCGGCACTCACGCGCCGCGCCTTGACGACAAGGGCCGCCTGTTCCTGCCCGCGAAGTACCGGGACGAGCTGGCCGGGGGAGTGGTGATCACGAAGGGGCAGGAGCGCTGCCTGTACGTCTTCCCGCGCGAGGAGTTCGCGCGGATCACCGAGGCGCTGCGCACCGCGCCGGTGACGGCCAAGTCGGTGCGGGACTTCAGCAGGATCCTGTTCGCAAGCGCCTCCGACGAGATCCCCGACCGGCAGGGCAGGATCACCGTCCCGCCCGCGCTGCGCCGCTACGCCGGGCTGGACCGGGACTGCGTGGTGGTCGGCATGAACACCCGCCTGGAGATCTGGGAAACCCAGGCGTGGGAGAACTACCAGGCCGCGCAGGAGGACACGTTCGCCGCGGCCGCCGAGGAGGTGCTCCCCGGAATCCTGTAGCGATCCGGAGCCGGTCCCCATCCGCCGCTCCCTGCTGGCATCACTTCCCCGGTGCCAGCCGGCAGCGAAGCGGATGGGGGCCGGCGGCCAGCACCAGGCGCCGAGCTGGAGAGGGGGACGCATGGAAGGGGCAGGACACGAGCCGGTGCTCGTCCGCCGGGTCACCGAACTGCTGGCGCCTGCCCTCGGCGACGAAAAGGCCGTGCTCGTGGACGCCACCGTGGGCAGGGCTGGGCACGCCCGCGCCCTGCTCGACGCGTGCCCAGGCGTGCTGCTGATCGGCATCGACGCCGACGCGGACGCGATCGAGGCGGCCCGGCGGCTGCTGGCCGGCTACGCGGACCGGGTCACGCTGGTGCAGGCCAGGTACGACCAGATCCCCGCGATCGTCGGCACCGCCACCATCATGGGCCTGCTGTTCGATCTCGGCGTGTCCTCGCCGCAGCTGGACGATCCGCGGCGCGGGTTCGCGTACGCCAGGGACGCGCCGCTCGACATGCGCATGGACCGCGGCGCCGGCCGCACCGCCGCCGACATCGTCAACGGCTACCCGGCCGCCGAGCTCGCCCGGGTGCTGCGCGACTACGGCGAGGAGCGCTTCGCCGCGCGGATCGCCGCCGCGGTGGTCCGCAGGCGCGCCAGGGCGCCGATCAGGTCCAGTCAGGAACTGAGCGCGATCGTGAAGGACGCGATACCCGCGGCGGCCAGGCGCTCCGGCGGCAACCCGGCCAAGCGCACCTTCCAGGCGCTGCGGATCGAGGTGAACGACGAGCTCGGCACGCTGCGGCGGGCGCTGCCCGCCGCGCTCGGCCTGCTCGGCGTCGGCGGCCGCGTCGTGGTGCTCGCCTACCACTCGCTGGAGGACCGCATCGTCAAGCGGGAACTTGCCCGGCTGGCCGCCGACCGCACGCCGCCGGGCCTGCCGGTGCCCGCGCCCGCGGCGGCGCCGCAGTTCCGCCTGCTCACCAGGGGCGCCGAGCGCCCGGACCGCGAAGAGATCGCCGCCAATCCGCGCGCCGCCTCCGCCCGGCTGCGAGCCGCGGAGCGGATCAGGCGGGCGGCATGACCCGAGGGGGCTACTGACATGGCCACGGACACGATGAGGCGAACTCCCGGCTCGCTGGCTCCGCCGCGGCCGCGGCCGCGCCCGGTCGGCTCCCCCCGCCACACCAGGCCGGTTGCCGGCGGGGCCACGAGGGCCGCGCCCGGGAGACGGCAAACGCGCCGCCGCGCGCCGAGAACGCCGTTCGTCCTGCTGCTCGTCGGCCTGCTCGGCGGCGCGATGATATCGCTGCTCGTCATCAGCACCACGCTTGCCCAGGGATCGTTCCAGGTCACCAACCTGCAGCAGCAGGATGCGACGCTCGCCAGGCAGGAGCAGGCGCTCAGCCAGCAGGTGGCCGAGGCGCAGTCCCCGGCGCTGATCGCCGCGGAGGCCACCCAGCTCGGCATGCGGCCGAACCCGGAGCTGACGTTCATCGACCCCAGGACGGGAAAGACCGTCTCGGGCAAGGTCTCCCGCGCCGACGAACAGATCAGCGTCCCCGGGTATACCCCGTGACACACCCGCCCCCGGCCCGGGGCCCGGGGACCGGCCGGAGGGACGAGCGCCGCCGCCCGCCCGCGGGGCCGAGGCTGGCCGACGGACCGGGACCTCGCCCGCGCCGCCGGCCCGCGCCACCGGCCGGCCGTCCGGGGCCGCTCGCCGACGGCCGTTCCGCGGCAGGAGACCGGGGGCGGCCGGCGGCCCGGCTGGCGCACCGGGATCCGCCGCGGCGCCCCCCGCCGGCGCCGCCGCGGCCGCGCCGCCTGCCGCCCCGCGGCAATCCGGTGCGCAGGCTCGGCATCGCGCTGCTGGCGATCGTGTTCGTGCTGACGCTGTTCGCCGGCCGCCTGATCCAGCTGCAGGGCCTGGAATCGGGCAGCTACCGCGCGCTGGCGGCGCAGCAGCGGGACAAGACGATCGCGCTGCCCGCGCTGCGCGGTGACATCACCGGCGCGGACGGCCAGGCGCTGGCGATGACCGTGCAGACCTACACGGTGTTCGCCGACCCGGTGATGATGACCGCCGCCCAGCAGCAGCAGGTCGCCGGCGCGCTGGCCGGCCCGCTCGGCATGACCGCGGCGGCGATCCTGGCGCTGATCCAGCACCCGACCTCGCCGCAGTACGTGGTGCTGGCCAGGGACGTGCTCGCGCAGGCGGGCCACCAGATCTCCGCGCTCGACCTGCCGGGCATCGGCTTGACCCCGAGCTTCGCCAGGTCCTACCCGGACGGCGACGTGGCCGCGAACATCATCGGCTTCACCGGCACCGACAGCGCGGGCAACCTGGTCGGCGGGGCCGGCCTCGAGCTTGCCGACAACTCGCTGCTGGCCGGCCGTCCGGGCAGCGAGCAGGTGCAGATCGGCGCGGACGGCCAGCAGATCCCGCTGGCGGGCAGCCGCGACACCCCGGCGGTCAACGGCAGCGGCCTGCAGCTGACCATCGTCCCCTCGCTGCAGTACGACGCCGAGCAGGCCTGCGCGCAGCAGGTCGCCAGGACCGACGCGGACAACTGCACGGTGGTGATCATGCAGCCGCAGACGGGGCGGGTGCTCGCGATGGCGCAGTGGCCGACATTCAACCCGTCGACGATCACCAACGCGGCCCAGGCGACCGACATCGCGGTGCAGGACGAGTTCCAGCCGGGCTCCACGCTCAAGGTGATCACGGCCGCGGCCGCGTTCGAGCACGGCGGGCAGACGCCGATGAGCGCCTACAACATCCCGTACCAGATCTCCGAGGGCGGGCAGCTCATCCGGGACGCGGAGTGGGCGCCGGGGGAGCGGTACACGATCGCGGGCATCATCGCGCACTCCTCCAACGTCGGCATGTCCCAGGTCGCCGCGCACGTCCCGCCGCAGGTCCAGTACGGCTACCTGCGGGCGTTCGGCCTCGGCCAGCCGACCGGCATCGGGCTGCCCGGCGAGACCCCCGGCGACCTGCCCCCGGTGTCGCAGTGGTACGCCGACACCAGGTACACGCTGTCGTTCGGCCAGGGGGTGGCCGTGACCGCGCTGCAGATGGCCAGCGTCTACGCGACGATCGCCAACGGCGGTGTGCGGGTGCAGCCGACGCTGATCGAGGGCACCACCGACTCGTCGGGACGGTACACCCCGGCGCCGCCGCCGCCGTCGCGCCGGGTGATCCAGGCCAGGACCGCCCGCGAGCTGCTGCAGATCCTGCAGCAGGTGCCGCTGGTCAACGCCGCCGGCGGCGAGCCGTGGGGGATCATCCCCGGCTACGCGATCGCCGCGAAGACCGGCACCTCCCAGGAGTCCAACGGGAAATGCGCGCTGTGCGTGTACGGGTCCAGCTACATCGGCATGGCGCCGGGCGACAAGCCGCAGCTCGTGGTCGCGGTCAACGTGCAGCACCCCCGCAGGGACGGCTACTACGGCATCGACGTGGCGGGCCCGGTCTTCTACCAGGTGATGAAGGAAGCGCTGGCCATACTGAAGATCCCGCCGGACGGAGCGACCCCCGCCAAGCTGCGCCTGACGGCGCCGTGATGGAGGTACCCTCACCCCGTGGCGATCCGACCCGCCCGAACCCAGCCGCGGCCGCTGTCCGCGCTCGGCGCGCTGCTCGGCGTCAGGCCGACCGCGGCAGGCGATTCACTGAGCCCGAACGACCTGGGGTTTCTCGCTGGCGTGACCCTTGACTCGCGTGCGGCCCGTCCCGGCGACCTGTATGTGGCGCTGCCCGGCAGTCGGGTGCACGGCGCCGCGTTCTGCGCTGAGGCGGTGGCGGCGGGCGCGGTGGCGGTGCTGACCGACCCGGACGGCCGCGCCCGGGCCGCGGCCAGCGGGGTGCCGGTGTTCGTGCTCGCCGACCCGCGCGCCAGGCTGGGCGAGATCGCCTGCTGGGTGTACGGCAACCCGTCGGCCCGGCTGCGGCTGATCGGCGTCACCGGCACCAGCGGCAAGACCACGTCCACGTACCTGCTGGATGCGGGGCTGCGCGCGGCCGGCCACCTGACCGGCCTGGTCGGCGGGGTGGAGACCCGGGTTGGCGATGACACGCTGCCGAGCGCGCTGACCACCCCGGAGGCGCCTGACCTGCAGGCGCTGCTCGCGGTCATGGCCGAGCGCGGGGTCACCGCCGCCGCGATGGAGGTGTCCAGCCACTCGCTGGCGCTGGGCAGGGTGGTCGGCACGAGCTTCGACGTGGCCGTCTTCACCAACCTGTCGCAGGATCACCTGGACTTCCACGGTGACATGGAGCAGTACTTCCGCGCCAAGGCGTCGCTGTTCACCGCCGCCTACGGCCGGGGGGGTCCCCCCGTGGGCGTCGTCAACATCGACGACAGGTACGGCCGCCGGCTGGCGTCGTCGGCTCCGGTGCCGGTGACCACGTTCTCCGCCGCGGGGCGGCCCGAGGCGGACTGGCGCGCGGCGGACGTGCGGTCCGGCGCCGACGGCAGCACGTTCCGGCTGGTCGGGCCGGGCGGGATCGAGGCGGACGTCTCGCTGGGCCTGGCCGGGGCGTTCAACGTGTCGAACGCGCTCGGCGCGCTCGCCGCGCTGGTGGAGGCCGGCGTCGGCCTCGACGACGCGGTGGCCGGCGTGGCGGCCTGCCCCGGCGTTCCGGGCAGGCTGGAGCGGGTGCCCGCGCCGGGCGGCCTGGACCTGAGCGCCTTCGTCGACTACTCGCACAAGCCGGGCGCGGTGGAGGCGGTGCTGCGCTCGCTGCGGCCGGTCACCCGCGGCAGCCTGATCATCGTGGTCGGCTGCGGCGGCGACCGGGACCGCGCCAAGCGCCCGATGATGGGCGCCGCCGCCGCGTCGCTGGCCGATGTGGCGATCCTCACCAGCGACAATCCCCGGTCCGAGGACCCGCTGGCGATCCTGGCGGCGATGCTCGACGGCGTGCTGAGCGTGCCGCAGCCCGAACGCGCCCGGGTGATCGTGGAGCCGGACCGCGCCGCGGCGATCTGGCAGGCAGTGAGCCTGGCCGCTCCCGGCGACGTCATCGTGGTGGCGGGCAAGGGCCACGAGACCGGGCAGTACGTCGCCGGCACGGTGCTGCCGTTCGACGACAGGCAGGTCACCGCGGAGGCGCTGGAGCGGCTGGCCAAGAACGAGGTGGCCCTGTGATCCCGCTGACGCTGGCGCAGGTCGCCGAGATCACCGGCGGCGAGCTTCACGGCGACCCGGCGGCCGTGGTCCGCGGAGATGTCGTGATCGACTCCCGGCGCGCCGGTCCCGGCGGGCTGTTCGCGGCCGTGGCCGGCGAGCGGGCCGACGGCCACGACTTCGCGGCCGCGGCCGTGGCCGCCGGGGCGGTGGCGGTGCTGGCCAGCCGGCCGGTCGGCGTGCCCTCGGTCCTGGTGGCCGACGTCCGGGCCGCGCTGGCGGCGCTTGCGGGCTTCGTGGCGCGCTCGCTGCCGGCCGCGAGGGTCGCCGGGATCACCGGGTCGTCGGGCAAGACCTCGACCAAGGACCTCGCCGCCCAGCTTGTCGAGCGGCTCGGCCCGACGGTCGCGCCGCCGGGCTCGTACAACAACGAGTTCGGCCTGCCGCTGACCGTGCTGCGCGCGGATGAGGCCACCAGGCACCTGGTGCTGGAGCTGTCCGCCAGGGGCGCCGGCCACATCGCCTACCTGTGCCGCATCGCGCCGCCCCGTTTCGGCGTGGTGCTGAACGTGGGGCGCGCGCACGCCGGGGAGTTCGGCGGCCTGGACCAGGTGGCCCGCGCCAAGGGCGAGCTGGTCGAGGCGCTGCCCGCCGACGGCGTGGCGATCCTGAACGCCGACGACCCGCGCGTGGCGGCCATGGCCGCCCGCACCGCCGCCCGCGTGGTGACGTTCGGGGACCGCGGCCAGGTGCGGGCCGCGGACATGCGGCTTGACGACCATGCGCGCGCCAGGTTCACCCTGGTCACCGCCGAGGGCAGCGTCCCGGTCGCCCTCCGGCTGCACGGAGCCCACCACGTGCCGAACGCCCTGGCCGCCGCCGCCCTGGCGCGCGAGCTCGGCCTGGGCATCGATGGCATCGCCGATGGCCTGTCGGCGGCGCAAGCGCGCAGCCGGTGGCGGATGGAGGTGCACCGGCGCGGCGACGGGGTCACGGTCGTCAACGACGCCTACAACGCCAACCCGGAGTCGGCCCGGGCCGCCCTGGCGGCCCTTGACCGGCTGGCGCGGGACGGCCGCGCCTTCGCGGTCCTCGGCCACATGGCCGAGCTGGGCGAGATCTCCCGGGCCTGCCACGAGGAGGTGGGGGAGTTCGCCGCGCGGGCGCTGCGGACCCGGCTCGCCGGGCTGATCGCGGTCGGGGACGAGGCGGCGCCGTACCTGGCCGGCGCCCGGCGGGTCCGGTCCTGGCGCGGCGAGGCGCTCGGCGTCCCCGACGCCCCCGCCGCGCTTGCCGTGCTCGGGGACAGGCTGAAACCCGGCGACGTTGTCCTGGTGAAGGCATCTCGCGCGGCCGGCCTGGAGGCCGTCGCCGCGGCGCTGGTGGAGGAAGACCGGTGAGGACCGTCCTGCTGTCCGCGGCCATCTCGCTGGCGGTCGCGCTGTTCGGCACCCCGGTGGCGATCAGGGCGTTCAGCAGGCGCGGGTACGGCCAGGAGATCAGGTCGGACGGGCCGGCCGGGCACCTGAGCAAGCGCGGCACGCCGACCATGGGCGGCACGGTCATCATCATCGCGGCGCTCATCGGCTACCTGGTGGGCCACCTGGTCACCAGCGATGCCATGTCCGCGTCCGGCCTGCTCGTGCTGTTCCTGATGACCGGGCTCGGGCTGGTCGGCTTCCTCGACGACTTCATCAAGCTGTACATGCAGCGCAGCCTCGGGCTGCGCGCCGGCGCGAAGTTCGCGGGCCAGGCGATCGTGGCCGGCGTCTTCGCGCTGCTGGCCATCCACTTCCCTGACGGGTACGACCTGACCCCGGCGTCCACCCACCTGTCCTTCATCGCGGACTTCGGCGTCTCGATCGGCCCGGTGTTCTTCGTGGTCTGGGTCATCCTCATGGTGTCCGGGACCTCCAACGGGGTGAACCTCACCGACGGCCTCGACGGCCTGGCCACCGGCGCGGCGATCCTGGCGCTGGCCGCCTACATGATCATCGGGATCTGGCAGCTCCGCAACGACTGCACGGTCTACATCGCCCCTGCCTGCTATGACGTGCGCGACCCGCAGGACGTGGCGATCGTCGCCGCCACCGTGATGGGCGCCTGCACCGGCTTCCTGTGGTGGAACGCGCCGCCCGCCAAGATCTTCATGGGCGACACCGGGTCGCTGGCGCTGGGCGGGGTGCTGGCCGGCCTGGCCATCGTCACCAGGACCGAACTGCTGCTGCTGCTGCTCGGCGGGCTGTTCGTGATCATCACGCTGTCGGTGGTGCTCCAGGTCGGCTCGTTCAAGCTGACCGGCAAGCGCGTGTTCCGCATGGCGCCGCTGCAGCACCATTTCGAGCTGACCGGCTGGGCCGAGACCACGATCGTGGTCCGCTTCTGGCTGATCGCCGGCATGTGCGTCGCGCTCGGCCTCGGCATCTTCTACGTCGGCTTACCGTGGTTCTGCGCCGGCTGGCCCCGGTTCTGCGCCGGCTGGCCCCGGTTCTGCGCCGGCTGGCCCCGGCGCCCGGCGCGTTCGGGCGCCGGAGCCGGCGGCGGCCACGCCGGCCAGGATGAGCGCCCCGCCGGCGAGCGCGGCCGGGGTCAGCCGCTCGCCGAGGAGCGCGACCGCGCCGGCCACGCTGACCGCCGGCTCCAGGTAGAGCAGCAGGCTGACGCGGGTGGTCCCGCCGGCCAGCACGGCCAGGTTCCACAGCAGCATCCCGGCGGCCGTGCTGCCGAGCGCGAGGAAGGCCAGTTCGCCCCACACCGGCGCGGCGAGGTGGCCCAGCCTCGGCGCGGACAGCGTCCCGGCGAACGCCAGGTAGGGGACGGCCCCCACGACGGTGGCGGCGGCGGTGGCGCGGACCGCTCCGTGGGCCTGGCTGAGCGGGCGCAGCACGATCGTGTAGGCGGCGAACGCCAGCGTGCCGGCCAGCACCAGCCCGGCCCCGGCCAGCGCCCGTGCCCCGCCCGCCCCGGTCAGCGCGGCCGGGCCGGCCAGCATGGCCACGCCGCCAAGGGCGACGGCGCTGCCCAGCCAGGCCCTGCCGTCAGCGCGCTCGGTGCGGGACAGCCGCCCGAGCATCATCACCCAGACGGGCTCGGTGGCCAGCAGCAGCCCGGCGGTGGCCGCAGGCAGCCATTGCAGCCCGACGGTGACCGGCAGGTTGTAGCCGATCAGGCCCAGCGTGCCGGCGGCGAGCAGCCGGCCCAGGGAGCGCAGCGTCAGCAGGCGCAGCACCGGCGCGGCCCACGGCAGCAGCGCGAGCGCCGCCGCGGTCAGCCGGAGCACCAGCAACGGCAGCGGCGCGAGGTGAGCGACCGCGGCCCGGGTGGCTACCGGCGCCAGGCCCCACAGGCCGACGGCAGCCAGGCCCCCGGCCATCGGCCATGACCAGTTCCCGGCCCGCCCTGCCCGGGGCGACGGCGCGCCAGGCCGCCGGCCGCGGTGACGCTGTTCCTGCACGCGGCCCATCCTGCTGTAATGGTCTTATGCAGTTCAACACTTACACCTACGCCGGCGCGCACCTTGCCGCATGGCTGGTCAACCACCCCGCCGCCGGGGCGCCGGCCCTCGCCGCGGCGCTGCACGACTACGACGTGCATGAACCGGCGGCGACGGCGGCCCAGGCGCGCGCGCTGCGGCCCTGGGCGCAGCGGCTGCGCGGGGTCTTCGAAGCCGGCACCGTGGCCGAGAAGGCGCGGCGCGCCGACGCGCTGCTGGTGGCCGCCGACTGCCGCCCCCGGCTGGTCAGCCACGGCCAGGGCCTGCCCTTCCACTTTCATTACGCGCCCGTCCGCGCCGGGCTGGCCGCCCGGGTGAAGGCCCTCACCGCGGCCGGGCTGGCGCACATGATCGACGACGGGGCCGGCTCCCGGCTGCGGGCCTGCGGTCGCGCCGGCTGCGGCACCGTCTTCGTCGACGTCTCGCGCAACGGGCGCCGCCGCTTCTGCGGTATCCGGTGCGCCAATCAGGTCAACGTGGCCAACCACCGGCGCCGCCGGCGCCAGGCGCCAGCACGCCAGGCTGAGGTCGCGGAGGAACGGCGATGACCCTGAGCTGCGGATCGAGCGCTGCCGGCGGCCCTGGCAGAACGGCGCCGGGACGCAGCGGGACGTCGTCGTCCGCATGGGGCGGCCCGTCGTCACCGAGGCCCGCGTCGCGGTGGAGCGGTGGACGACGATGATCGACCCGGATTACGGCGAGGTCACCCTGCCGGGCTGCCCGCTGCTGCGCTTCGCCCCCGACGGCCGCTGCCAGGACCTGCGGAGTACTGGCAGGTCCAGCCCGGCCGGCACGGCCCGCCCGACGGCTGGGGCAACTAGAGCCGTGGCCAGTTGCGTTCGCGCCGGTGACGAGGCGCTGCTACTGGCGGGCTGATCGGGCACCGTACTCCCGCGAGTCACGCAAATCACATTTCGTTGCACAAATTCGAAAAGATCTTGGAAGATCTGGCCTTCCCGGAAACTCTGGTACCCTATAGGGTCCATTTTCTTCCGCGGAACCCCGAACTGACGTGAAAATGGTACTCCCGGTACTCAGGATGCCGGTGTGCATTGCTGCCCGGTGCGCCCCCGGTGCGGGCAAGCTAATCCTGATGCGGTACCAGCGGCCGTGCCGCCTACGCACGCACCGCCCGCTGCTCGGCTCCCGGCTGCGGCCGGCCCGCGGTGCGCTGCGACCTGGACCACACGGTCGCCTGGGAGGACGGCGGCCCGACATGTCCCTGCAGTCTTGCGCAGCTGTGCAGACACCACCATCGTCTCAAGCAGGCGGCCGGCTGGTCCTTGACCCAGCCGGAGCCGGGCGTGCTCATCTGGCGAACGCCGACGGGACGCATCTATGCCACCACACCCACCGTCTACGCAGCCTGACTCTCTGGCGGTTCAGGTTAACCGCAGCCTGCGCGCCGGCCGTCAAGACCGCTGGCCAGCAGCTGGGCCAGGTGGATGCCGCGCACCCCGGCGAGCTGAGCGAGCTGGGTGCGGCAGGAGAAGCCGTCGGCCAGCACCACCGTGCCCGGCGCCGCGGCGCGCGCGGCGGGCAGCAGCGCGGTCTCGGCGACGGCCAGTGACACGTCGTAGTGGCCGCGTTCGACGCCGAAGTTCCCGGCCAGGCCGCAGCACCCGCCGACCGCCTCGACCTCGGCGCCCGCGCTGGCCAGCAGCGAGGCGTCGGCGTGCCAGCCCATGACGGCATGGTGGTGGCAGTGCGGCTGGGCAACCGCATGGACCCCGGCGAGGTCCGGTGGCGCCCACCCGGCGGTGCCCGCCAGCAGCTCGGCGAGCGTGCGGGTGGCGGCGCGTACCTGCTGCGCCCGCGGGTCTCCGGGCAGCAGTCTGGTGATCTCGTCCCGCAGCACGGCGGTGCACGAGGGTTCAAGCCCGACGATCGGCAGGCCGGCCCGGATCGCGGGATCCAGGGCATCGAGGGCCCGGCGGAGCTGCCTGCGCGCGCCATCGAGCTGGCCGGTGGAGATCCAGGTCAGGCCGCAGCAGACCGGCGTGCTGGTGACCTGCACCGCGTAGCCGGCCGCCTCGAGCACCCGCACCGCCGCCTGGCCCACCTCCGGCGTGAAGCGGTCGGTGAAGGTGTCCGCCCACAGCAGCACCGCCGCCCCGGCGGCGGTGCTGGTTCTGCCGCCTCCGGCGGCGGGGGCGCGGCCGGCGAACCAGGCACGGAAGCTCTGCCGGGCGAACTGAGGCAGCTCGCGGCGCCCGTCGACTCCGGCGAGCCGCCTGCCGGCACCAGCCAGCGCCCGGTTGGCCAGAACGGCGTTGGCGAGGCCGGGCACGTGCCCGGCAAGGCGGGCCCACCGGGGCAGCCAGCCCAGCGCGTAGTGAGCCCGCGGCCGCAGCCGGCGCCGGTACCGCTGGTACAGCACCTCCGCCTTGTAGGTGGCCATGTCCACGCCGGCCGGGCAATCCGACGAGCAGCCCTTGCACGACAGGCAGAGGTCCAGCGCCTCGGCCACCGCCGCGGAACGGAACCCCTTGACCAGCGTGCCGTTCGCCAGTTCCTGCAGCACGCGCGCGCGGCCGCGCGTGGAGTCCTTCTCGTCCCGCGTGGCCAGGTAGGACGGGCACATCACCCCCCCGCTGGCGGTCGTGTCGGCCCGGCACTTGCCGACCCCGGTGCAGCGGTGCACCGCGACCGACAGGTCACCGCCGTCATGCGGATAGGCGAAGCCCAGGCCCGCCCGGATCGGGCGGGCCCGCGGCACGCGCAGGTCCGCGTCGATCGGCGCCGGGTCGACAAGCACGCCGGGGTTGAAAACGTTGGCCGGGTCGAAGATCGCCTTGACCGCGGCGAACATGTCGATGGCCTCGGGCGAGTACATGTACGGCAGCAGTTCGCCGCGCGCCCGGCCGTCGCCGTGTTCGCCGGATAGCGAGCCGCCGTACCCGCCCACCAGTTGGGCCGCGGCAACGGCGAACCGCCGGAAGGCGCCGGGCGCGCCAGCGAACGGGAAGTCGATGCGGACATGGACGCAGCCGTCGCCGAAGTGCCCGTAGCTGAGGCCGTCCAGGCCGTGCTCGGCCATCAGCGCGCCGAAGTCGCGCAGGTACGCGCCCAGGTGCTCCGGCGGGACGGCGGCGTCTTCCCAGCCCGGCCACGCCGGCGCCCCCGCGGGAGTGCGGCCGCCCAGGCCGGCGCCGTCCTCGCGTATGCGCCACAGGGCACGTGCCGGGGCTCCGGTGACCACCTGCGCGTCCAGGCAGCCCGCGTCCGCGATGAGGCGCTTGGCCGCCGCGCGCGCCTCGGCCTCGGTCTCGCCGGCGACCTCGGCGAACAGCCAGGATCCGCCGCGCGGCAGCGCCGGAACTGCGGCGTCGCCCCGGCGCGCCCGGACAATGGTCACCAGTCGCGCGTCCATGCCCTCGAGAGCCACCGGGCGGTGCGGCAGCAGGCCGGGCACGGCGTCGGCGGCCGCGGGCATGCCCGGATAGCCGAGAACCGCGAGCGCCGCCGCCTTCGGCGACCGCACCAGCCGCACCGTCGCCTCGACGACCATGCCGAGCGTGCCCTCGGTGCCGACGAGGAACCTGGCGAGATCGGCGCCGTTTTCCGGCAGCAGGTGCTCCATGGAGTAGCCGGACACCTGCCTGGTGAACCGGCCGAACTCGGTGCGGATCAGGCCCAGGCGCGCGGCCACCAGGGCGTCGAGCGCGACGCCGGCCTTCCCGGCCGCGGCAAGGCCGTCGCGGCCGAACCGCCGTGCCGCGAGGCGCTCGCCGGACGCGGTCAGCACGTCCAGGCTCACCACGTTGTCCGCCGTGCGGCCGTACCGCAGCGCCCGCGCACCGCAGGCATTGTTGCCGATCGCGCCGCCGATGGTGGCACGCGCATGGGTCGACGGATCGGGCCCGAACCGCAGCCCGTGCCCGGCCGCGGCCGCGGTGATGTCGTCCAGGATCGCGCCCGGCTGGACGACGGCGGCGCGCGCCTCCGGGTCCACCGCCAGGACCCGGTTCAGGTGCCGGGAGAAGTCCAGCACGACACCCGGGCCGACCGCGTTGCCTGCGATGGAGGTGCCGCCGCCCCGGCTGGTGACCGGCACGCCGAGCCGCCTGGCGACCTCCAGCGCGGCCGCCGCCTCGTCGGCGTGCCTCGGGAACGCCACCACGCTCGGCAGCACCCGGTAGTTGGAGGCGTCGGTCGAGTACTCCGCCCGCCGCCGGGCCGAGTCGTCGACCTCGCGCACCCCGGCGGCCCGCAGCGCCGCCGCCAGGGCACGGGAGGATGCCGCCGTCACCATGGTCCCGGATGCTATCTCCCGCCCGGATGCTCGCTCCCGCCCGGATGCTCGCTCCCGCCCGGAAACCCCGCCGACACGCCGCGGCAGATGCGCTGCGCCGCCGCCGCCGGGCGGTAGGGTCTAGGCGAACAGATGTTCGTGCCAGCACGGAGCGCCGGACGGAGACCACCTGGTGAGCCCGACAGATGCGCGGCACCCGATCCGGGTGCTCGGGGTGGACCCGGGGCTGACCAGGTGCGGGCTCGGCGTGGTCGACGGGGCGCCGGGCCGGCCGCCGCGGCTGGTCCGCGTCGGCGTGATAAGGACCGCGGCAGGCGACGACGTGGCTGCGCGGCTGCTGGCGATCGAGGCCGAGGTGGAGCGGTGGCTGGACGCCTGCGGGCCGGACGCGGTGGCCGTGGAGCGGGTCTTCAGCCAGCAGAACGTCCGTACCGTGATGGGCACCGCGCAGGCGGGAGCGATCGCGATCGCATGCGCGGCCCGGCGGGGGCTGCCCGTCGCCCTGCACACGCCGAGCGAGGTCAAGGCGGCGGTGACAGGCAGCGGGCGGGCGGATAAGGGCCAGGTCACCACGATGGTGACCAAGCTGCTGCGGATCACGGACCCGCCGCGCCCCGCCGACGCCGCCGACGCGCTCGCGCTGGCGATCTGCCATCTGTGGCGCGGTGCCGGCCGGCCGATCCCGGCGGCGGCCGGCTCGCGCCTGGCGGCGGCCGGAGGAGGACACGCACGATGATCGCTCACCTGCAGGGCACGGTCGCCGGCCTGGCGCCCGACGGCGCCGTCATCGAGGTCGGCGGCGTCGGCATCCGCGTGCAGTGCACGCCCGGTACGCTGGCGACGCTGCGGCCCGGCGAGCACGCCCGGGTCGCCACCGCGCTGGTGGTGAGGGAGGACTCGCTGACCCTGTACGGCTTCGCCTCCGACGACGAACGGAACGTTTTCGAGCTGCTGCAGACGGCCACCGGGATCGGCCCGAGGCTGGCGCTGGCGATGCTGGCGGTGCATGCCCCGGACGCGCTGCGCCGTGCCGTGGCGACCGAGGACCTCGGCGCGCTGATCATGGTCCCGGGCATCGGCAAGAAGGGAGCGCAGCGGATCGTGCTCGAGCTGCGGGACAGGCTCGGGCCGCCGGCCGACGGCAGGGCGGGGGGCGACGGCCCGCCCGGCCAGCCGCGCCGGGTTCCCTCGTGGCGCGACCAGGTGCAGTCCGGCCTGGTCAACCTCGGCTGGACCGCCCGCGACGCCGACCAGGCGATCGCGGCGCTCGAGGAGGACGGCACGGTCAGCGTCGGCAACGGCGAGGCCGTGGACGTGGCCACCGCGCTGCGTGCCGCGCTGCGCAAGCTGAGCCGCCAGTGAGCGGGGAGCCCCAGGGAGTCGTCTCCCCGCTGGCCGACGCCGACGACCGCGGCATCGAGAGCGCGCTGCGGCCCAGGCGGCTGACCGAGTTCACCGGCCAGGCGCGGGTGCGCGAGCAGCTGTCGCTGATCCTGACCAGCGCCCTGCGGCGCGCCAGGCCGCCGGACCACCTGCTGCTGGCCGGCCCGCCCGGGCTCGGCAAGACCACGATCGCGATGATCGTGGCCGCCGAGCTTGGCGCGCCGCTGCGGATCACCAGCGGCCCGGCGATCGAGCGTTCCGGTGACCTGGCCGCGGTGCTGTCCACGCTGAGCGACGGGGAAGTGCTGTTCATCGACGAGATCCACCGGCTGGCCAGGCCCGCGGAGGAAATGCTCTACCTGGCGATGGAGGATTTCCGCGTGGACGTGGTGGTCGGCAAGGGGCCGGGCGCGACCGCGATCCCGCTGGACATCGCACCGTTCACGCTGGTCGGCGCGACCACCCGGGCCGGGCTGCTGCCCGCGCCGCTGCGGGACAGGTTCGGTTTCACCGCCCACCTGGACTTCTACGCGCCGGAGGAACTCGAGCACATCGTCCGCAGGTCCGCCGGCCTGCTGGGGGTGCGGCTGACCGACGAGGGCGCGGCGGAGCTGGCGGTCAGGTCACGGGGAACGCCGCGGATCGCGAACCGGCTGCTGCGCCGGGCCCGCGACTACGCGGAGGTCCGGGCGGACGGCGTGGTGACGCGGGAGATCGCCCGCACCGCGCTGGACCTGTACGAGGTCGACGAGCACGGCCTGGACCGGCTGGACCGGGGCGTGCTCGACGCGGTGGTGCGCAGGTTCGGCGGCGGCCCGGTGGGCCTGTCCACGCTCGCGGTGGCGCTGGGGGAAGAGGCGGAGACCGTCGAGGTGGTGGCCGAGCCGTTCCTGGTCCGGTGCGGGCTGCTGGCGCGGACCCCGCGCGGCCGGGTGGCCACCGCGGCCGGCTGGGCCCATCTCGGGCTCACCCCGCCCGCCTCGCCCGCCGAGCTGCCCAGCCTGTTCGACTGACGGCGGTGACCTGGCCCGGCGCGCCGAGGATCTTCGCCGGCGGAGTTCCCGACACGCCGCGGGCGGTCGCGCGGGTCACCATCGGCCGCAAAAAGCCGTAGCCTGTTGGTGCGCGGGCGAAGCGCGGCTAGACTTCGGCAGTTGGCCGCCGGCCTCCGCCGCGGCCATGCACGCAGAACCAACTGGAAGGAACCCCCGGTCATGGGGATCATCGCAGCCGCCGAGGCGGCCACCAAGTCTTCGGGCGGTAACAGCTCGTACACGTTCCTGATCCTGATCCTGCTCGTCTTCGTCGCGGTCTACTTCATGATGATCAGGCCGCAGCGCCGCCGGCAGCAGGCGGCGATGCAGACGCGGAACACGGTCACCCCCGGCGCCCAGGTCCGGACCACGGCGGGCATGTACGCGACCGTCACCGCCGTGGACGGCGACGACGTGGTGCTCGAGGTCGCTCCCGGCGTGGAAGTCCGGTACATGAAGCGTGCCATCATGGAGGTCATCGCCCCCGGGGAGCCCGAGGACGCCGGGGACGAGCCGGCCGCGGACGCTCGCTACGCCGGCGAGGACGCCTCGGACGACGACGCCCCGGCAGCGGCATCCGCCGAAGACGCCGAGGCCTCCTCGCCCAAGACGGGATCGGCGGCCGAGGGCCTCGCCGGCTCGCACGACGGCGACCTCGCCTCGTCCGACAGGCACAACATGTCCTGAACGACCGGCTGGCATGAGGGAACGACTGACATTAGACAGGCGGAGACGTGGCAGCCCCATCCAGAACCGCCCCGCACCCGGGACGGGCGCTCGTCACCTTGGGCGTGCTCATCCTGATCATGCTGATCGGTGTCCTCGGCGGGCAGCTGTTCAGCCCCTCGCAGTGGCAGCACCGCTTCAGGGTGGGCCTCGGGCTCGACCTGTCCAGCGGCACCCAGGTGACGCTGCAGGCCAAGACCCTGAACGGGCAGCAGCCGTCGAGCGCCGACATGAACGCGGCGCGGAACGTGATCCTGGCGCGGGTCAACGGCACCGGCAACTCCGGCGCGCAGGTCCAGCCGCAGGGCACCGACCTGCTGGTGGTGTCGGTGCCGGGCAAGGGCTCGGAGCAGACGATCCAGCTGGTCAGCCAGACGGCCCTGCTCATGTTCCGCCAGGTGCTGCTGTACCAGCCCTACAGCGCGGCCAGCACGCCCAGCCCCGGCGCGTCGGCGAGCCCGAGTTCGTCTGCGTCGGCGAGCCCGAGCGCGTCCGGGACGGCGAGCCCGTCGGCCAGCGCGACCAAGACGGCGAAGACCTCCGCGAAGATCGTCCCGGCCGCCGGCGCCAGCGCGAGCCCCAGCGCCAAGGCGAGCCCCAGCGCCAAGGCGAGCCCCAGTGCCAAGGCGAGCCCCAGCGCCAGCCCCTCCGCGTCCTCCAGCGGCACCACCTACGGGGACCCCAGCCTGGTGAACAAGAACGTGCTGAAGCTGTTCGACAAGCTGGTCTGCAAGCCGGGCGACACGCAGAGCTGGAAGTCCCAGGTCGGCTACCAGAACACCACCCCCTACAACAACCCGGACGCCCAGGTGGTGGCCTGCGGCACCGACGGCAACGGCCAGTGGGGCAAGTACGCGCTCGATGTGGCCAAGGTGAAGGGGACCGAGGTCACCTCGGCCAACGCCGAGGTGTCGACCACCTCCAACCAGTGGCAGGTCGTGCTCACGCTGAACAGCGCGGGCGCCGCGGCCTTCAGCGCGCTCACCTCGCACCTGTACGACACCTACTACTCCGGCTACCAGGCGGGCAACGAGAACGACTACTACCTGAACCAGGTGGCCATCGCCCTGGACGGCAACGTCGTGTCGGCGCCGGAGATCATCAGCCCGATCCCCGGCGGCAACGCCCAGATCACCGGCAGCTTCACCCAGGCCCAGGCCACCCAGCTGCAGAACGTGCTCAAGTACGGCTCGGTGCCGCTGGACCTCAAGCCCCTGTACGTGACCTCGGTCTCGGCGCAGGTGGGCCGGAACCAGCTCGACGCCGGCCTGATCGCGGCCGGGATCGGGCTGCTGCTGGTGGTCGTCTACGCCTTCGTGTACTACCGCGGCCTGGGCGTGGTGTCGATCTCCAGCCTGGCGATCGCGGCGCTCATCGTGTACCTCGCGGTGGTGCTGCTGTCGCTGTACCAGAACTTCACCCTCGAGCTGTCCGGGATCGCCGGCCTGATCGTGGCGATCGGCATCACCGCCGACTCGTTCGTGGTGTTCTTCGAGCGATTGCGCGACGAGGTGCGCGAGGGCAAGACGCTGCGGCCGGCCGTCGAGGCCGGCTGGAAGCGGGCCAGGCGCACGATCCTGGTGTCCGACACGGTGTCGTTCCTGGCCGCGCTGCTGCTGTACTACTTCGCCGTCGGCGAGGTCAAGGGCTTCGCCTACACGCTCGGCCTGACCACGCTGATCGACGTGGTGGTGGTGTTCCTGTTCACCAAGCCGATGGTGACGCTGCTGGCCCGCACCAGGTTCTACGGCGACGGCCACCCGCTGTCCGGCCTGGACCCGGCCCGCCTCGGCGCCCGCACGCTGTGGCGGTCCTCGGTCCGCCGGGATCAGGCCAGGCGCAGGCCCGATCCGGTGACGCGCGGCACGGGAGGTGCATGATGCTGCACCTGGGCCAGATCGGCGGCAGGCTGTACCGCGGCGAGGTCTCGGTCGACTTCGTCGGCAGGCGGCGGCTGTGGTACGCGATCTCCGCCGCCATCCTGATCATCAGCATCGCGTCGCTGGCGATCCGCGGCCTCAACTTCAGCGTCGACTTCAAGGGCGGGGCCGTCTTCACCTTCCCCGCGCCGTCCGCGTCGATCAGCCAGGTGCAGAGCGCGGTCAGCGACGGCGGCGTCAGCGGCGCGATCGTGCAGCAGCTTCACGGCCAGGAGAGCGGCTGGCAGGTGCAGACCAAGGCGCTGACCGGCCCGGAGACGGTCAGGCTGGAGGACACGCTGTCCAGCAAGCTGGGCGTGAACGGCAACGAGATCAACACCACCACCGTCGGGGCGAGCTGGGGCAGCGAGATCTCCACCAAGGCGCTGGAGGCGCTGATCGCGTTCCTGATCGTGATCGTGCTGTACCTGTCGATCGCCTTCGAATGGAAGATGGCCGTCTCGGCGTTCATCGCGCTGCTGCACGACCTGGTGATCGCCACCGGCGTGTACGCCCTGGCGGGGTTCCAGGTGAGCCCGGCGAGCGTCATCGGCCTGCTGACCATCCTCGGCTACTCGCTGTACGACACCGTGGTGGTCTTCGACAAGGTCCGGGAGAACACCGCGGGCCTGCTCGGCGGGGCCAGGAGCACCTACAGCGAGGCGGCGAACCTGGCGCTGAACCAGACCCTGGTCCGGTCGATCAACACCTCGCTGATCGCGCTGCTGCCGGTCAGCGCGATCCTCGTCGTCTCGACCGCCCTGCTCGCCCCCAACAACGAGCTCGAGGAACTCGCGCTGGTGCTGTTCGTCGGCATGCTGTCCGGCACCTACTCCTCCATCTTCATCGCCACACCGGTGCTGGCCGAGCTGAAGGAACGCGAGCCGCAGTACAAGGCGCTGGCCAAGCGGGTGGCCGTCCGCGCCGCGGGCGGCCGGGCCGCCAAGCGCGCCGCCGCGCGGGCGGCTGCCGGGGACCGGGCCCCGGGACCGCCGGAGGCCGCGGCCGCGCTGCCGGACCAGGCGGACGAGGACGCATACGCCGACGACACCGCGCCCGCCGACGGCGAGCTGACCGCCGACGGCGAGCTGACCGCTGCGGGGTCGCGGGTCCCGGAGGCCAGCGGGACCCCGGCGGCGCGCGGCGCGCCGGGCCCGGCCCGGACCGGGCCACGGCAGCAGCCGCGCCGCGGCGGCTCGGCCAGGCACAGGCCCGCGAGGTCGGCGGGCAAGCGGAAGCGGCGCTGACCGATGACCGGCGATGCGGCCGCGCCCGGCGGCGACGGGCTGACCGAGCTGATCGCGCGCCGTGTCCGCGACATCCCGGACTACCCGCAGCCGGGCGTGGTGTTCAAGGACATCACCCCGTTGCTGGCCGACGGCAAGGCGTTCGGCGCGGTGGTCGACCGGCTGGCGGACTGCTGCGGGCCCGTGGACAAGGTGGCGGGCATCGAGGCGCGCGGCTTCATCCTGGCCGCCCCGGTGGCCTGCCGTCTCGGCGCCGGATTCGTGCCGATCCGCAAGAAGGGCAAGCTGCCCGCCGCCACGTTCGCGCAGGAATACCAGCTCGAATACGGGACCGCGACCGTGGAGGTGCACGCCGACGCGTTCCGGCCATCGGACCGGGTGCTGATCGTCGATGACGTGCTGGCCACCGGCGGCACCGCCCGCGCCTCGGCGGACCTGGTGCACCGCGCCGGAGGCAGGGTCGCCGGCATCGCCGTGCTGCTCGAGCTGTCGTTCCTGCACGGCCGGTCGCGGATTGCCGACCTCCCGGTCAGTGCCCTGCTGACGTTGTGACGAGGCCGTGCCACACCGGCCGTTCTGCTTGAATCTCCGGGAATCCAGCGGTGTGATCAGGTGTTTACCTGGTCCAAGTACACTTGGGGGCTCGGCAGACGACAGGAGTGCCAGTGGCGGGTGACGTGACCGCGGCCGGCACGGGGATCGCCGACGCCGTCCGGACCGACATGGCACGGGACACCGATCCCGTCCCCGGCGGGGAAGCGACCGAGGCGGCAGCGACATCTACCGTGCCCGGCCGCCGCATGCCCGCCGGCACCCCGAGGAGCGCGGCGGAGGGCCCCGCGTCCGGCGCGGGGGTGCGGCGCAGGCTGGCCCGCCTGGGCGCGCAGCGGGGCGGCACGGCGAACCCGGTCCTGGAACCGCTGATCAAGACCGTGCGCGGCACGCACCCCAAGGCCGACGTGCGCCTGATCGAGCGGGCCTACGACACCGCCGCCTACTGGCACAGGGAGCAGAAGCGGCGCAGCGGCGACCCGTACATCACCCACCCGCTGGCGGTGGCCACGATCCTCGCCGAGCTGGGCATGCCCACCCAGACCATCTGCGCGGCGCTGCTGCACGACACGGTGGAGGACACCCCGTACACGCTGGCCCAGCTGCGCTCGGAGTTCGGCGAGGACATCGCCGCGCTCGTCGACGGGGTCACCAAGCTGGACAAGGTCAAGTACGGCGAGTCGGCCGAGGCGGAGACGGTCCGCAAGATGGTGGTCGCGATGTCCCGCGACATCCGGGTGCTGGTGATCAAGCTCGCCGACCGGCTGCACAACATGCGGACGCTGCGCTACCTGCCGCGGGAGAAGCAGGAGCGCAAGTCCCGGGAGGTGCTGGAGATCTACGCGCCGCTGGCGCACCGGCTCGGCATGAACACCGTGAAGTGGGAGCTGGAGGATCTCGCGTTCGCGACGCTGTACCCGAAGCGGTTCGACGAGATCGCCCGCCTGGTCTCCAGCAGGGCGCCGCGCCGCGAGGCCTTCGTGCAGGAGGTGATCCAGGACGTCATCGCGGACCTGCGCGAGGCGAAGATCAAGGCACGCGTGACCGGCCGGCCCAAGCACTTCTACTCGATCTACCAGAAGATGATCGCGAAGAACGTCGGCTTCGACGACATCTACGACCTGGTGGGGCTGCGCGTGCTCGTCGACACGGTCGGCGACTGCTACGCGGCGCTCGGCATCGTGCACACGCGGTGGAATCCGGTCCCCGGGCGGTTCAAGGACTACATCGCGATGCCGAAGTTCAACATGTACCAGTCGCTGCACACGACGGTCATCGGCCCGGGAGGCAAGCCGGTCGAGCTGCAGATCCGCACCTGGGACATGCACCGCAGGGCGGAGTACGGGGTCGCGGCGCACTGGAAATACAAGGAGCAGGCGGTCTTCGGCGGCCGGGCCGGCGACGACGCCCAGGAGATGGCCTGGCTGCGGCAGCTTGTCGACTGGCAGCGCGAGACCGAGGATCCCGAGGAGTTCCTTGAGTCGCTCCGCTTCGACCTGACCGCTGACCAGGTCTACGTGTTCACCCCCCGCGGCGAGGTGCTGGCCCTGCCGCAGGGCTCGACGCCGGTCGACTTCGCCTACGCCATCCACACCGAGGTGGGGCACCGGACCATAGGCGCGCGGGTGAACGGCCGCCTGGTGGCGCTGGAGTCCACCCTGGACAACGGCGACACCGTGGAGATCTTCACCTCCAAGGCCGCCGAGGCGGGGCCGAGCAGGGACTGGCTCAAGTTCGTCAAGAGCCCGCGGGCGCGGAACAAGATCCGGCAGTGGTTCTCCAAGGAACGCCGGGAAGCCGCGATCGAGGCGGGCAAGGACCAGATCGCGCGGGCGGTGCGCAAGCAGGGCCTGCCGCTGCAGCGGCTCGCCGGCGCCGACACGCTGCTCGCCCTGGCCCGCGACCTGCGCTACTCCGACGTCTCGGCGCTGTACGCGGCGGTGGGCGAGGGCAAGGTGAGCGCCCAGTCGGTGGTGGAGAAGCTGGTCAAGTCGGTCGGCGGGCTCGCGGGCGCGCAGGAAGACCTCGCCGAGGTGACGCTGCCGACCAAGCCGCCGCGGACCAGGGCCAGGGGGGACTCCGGGGTCGAGGTCACCGGGGCGCCCGACGTGTGGGTCCGGCTGTCGCGCTGCTGCACGCCGGTGCCGGGAGACGAGATCACCGGCTTCGTCACCCACGGCCACGGCGTGTCGGTGCACCGCACCGACTGCGCGAACCTGGCCCACCTGTCCGACACCCAGCGGGAGCGGGTGGTCGAGGTGCACTGGGCGCCGACCGACGGGTCGGTGTTCCTCGTCGCGATCCAGGTGGAGGCGCTGGACCGGACCAGGCTGCTGTCCGACGTGACCCGGGTGCTGTCCGACCAGCACGTCAACATCCTGTCCGCCAACGTCACCACGAGCAGGGACCGGGTTGCGCTGTCCCGCTTCACGTTCGAGATGGGCGACCCCAAGCACCTGGGGCACGTGCTGCGCGCCGTCCGCGCCATCGATGGCGTCTACGACGTGTTCCGGGTGACGAACTGAGCCCTCAGCCGCTGAACTCGGCCAGCGTGTGCTCGGCCTCCTCCAGCCAGGCGCGGCGGGCGGCCAGCGCCTCCTCTGCGCTGGCCGCCGCCTTGGCGTCCCCGCTGTCGCGTGCCCTGGCAAGTTGCCGCTCGAGCTGCGCGATCGCCGAACGGAGCTGCGCCACGGTGCCCTCTGCCCGGGCCAGCGCCTCCGGGTTGGACCGGCGCCACTGGCTCTCCTCCGCCTTGCGCACCGCGTCCTCCACCCGGCGCAGCCCGGACTCCAGGTGCTCCCTGGCGTCCCTCGGCACGGCCCCGACCTGCTCCCAGCGCTCCTGGATGCCGCGCAGCGCCGCGCGGGCCGCGCGCACGTCGGTCACCGGCAGCAGCGCCTGCGCCTGCTCGAGAAGCTGCTGCTTGGCCTCGGCGCGCTCGCGCAGCGCGGCGTCCTTGGCCGAGAACACCTCGGCGCGGGCGGTGAAGAACTTGTCCTGCGCCGCGCGGAACCGTTTCCACAGCTCGGCCTCGGACTCCCTGTCCGCCCGCCCGGCCGCCTTCCACTGCCGCATCAGCTCGCGGAACGCGGATGCGGTCGGGCCCCAGTCGGTCGACCCGGACAGCGCCTCCGCGTCGGCGACCAGCTTCTCCTTGCGCGCCCTCGCGTCGTCGCGCTGCTCGGCGAGGGTGGCGAAGTACGCCTTACGCCGCTTGGTGAACGCGTTGCGCGCCGCGGACAGCCGCTTCCACAGCACGGCCTCGACGGCCCGTTCGGCATGCGGGGCCGCCTTCCACTCCTCGAGCAGCTCGCGCATGCGCTCGCCGCTGCTCTTCCAGTGGGTCGCCTCGGCGGCGATCTGCTCGGCCTCGGCGACGATCTGCTCCTTGATCTGCCTGGCCTGGACCCGGGCCTGTTCCCTGGCCGCCCTGGCCTCCTCGCGCCGCTGGCCGACGTCTTCGGTCAGGCGCTCGAGCCGGGCGCGCAGCCCGTCCAGGTCACCGAGCGCGTTGGCTGCCGAGACGTTGCCGATCAGCCGCTGCACGGCGGCGGCCGCCTGAGCGGGCGCCATGTCGGTGTTGGCGATCCGCTGCTCGAGCAGCACCACCTCGGTCTCCAGCGCCTCGTACTTGCGCTGGAAGAAGGCCAGCGCCTCCTCCGGGCTGCCCGCCTGCCAGGAGCCGATCACCCGCTCGCCATCCGCGGTACGGACATAAACCGTCCCGTCGGCGTCTACCCGACCCCACGGATGGTAGGCGGTGGTCACGGCGAACCTCCTGCGTTGTTCAGGCTTTCGGCGTCTTATGGACCGTCACGCTGTCGATGATGACCTTCTGCTTGGGCGCGCCGCCGCCAGCCTCGGCATATTGACACGAGTATCCGTCCTTCGCCACATTCTGGACGATACCCAGCCCGGACGAAACCGTGGCGAACGGCGTATACGAGGCGCTCAGCCCCGAGGTGCTGTCCTTGTACACGATGAAGAACTGGCTCCCGTTGCCGTCCGGGGTGCCGTTGTTGGCCATCGCGACCGTCCCCGCCGGGTACTTGGCGTTGCTGAGGTTCTCGCTGGCGAAATCATAACCCGGCGTTCCGTTGCCCACCTTGCTGCTGGAACTGCAGGTCAGCTTGGTCGTGGCGGTGGCGTACGGGTCGCCGCACTGCAGCACGTAGATGCCGCTGGTCACCAGCCGGTGACACTGGGTGTTGTCGAAGTAGCCGGCCTCCGCCAGGTGCACGAAGGAGTTGACGGTGCAGGTGGCCTTGCTGTTGAGCAGGTTGAAGGTGATCTTGCCCAGGTTGGTGTTGAGCGTCGCGGTGTAGCTCGCGGTGTAGTCGGGCGTCGGTGGCGGGAGGCTCACCGTGCGCGGCGCCGGGGCTGCCTTCGTGTAGGTGCAGTGATGCGCGGGCTCGGCCACCGTGCTCGCCGACGCGGTCGGTGAGGCGCTGGCTGCCGCCTTGGGCTTGCCGCTGCCGCCGGGCAGGAACGCCGCGAGCAGCCCGGCGAGCAGCCCCGCGGCGGCAAGCGCACTGACCCCGATGAGCGCGCGCCTGCGGACCCGGCGCTGCCGGGCAGCCCGCTGCTCCTGCTGCCGCCGGTACCGCTCCCTGGCTTGCCTGCGCTGGCGCTCGTTCCTACCCGCCACCGGTTGTCTCCTCCTCGGCATGTCGCTGTCTGTCTACCGGGGGCACGTACGGGGCAGGCCAGCGAACCCGACGGGAACCCCCAGCCCCCGGTCACGGAACGCAAGCGGTCCGGCCGGGAGACGACCCGGAACCGCCGCACACTTCGCGATCGCTCGCGAATCGTACCTGGCCGATGGCGGCGCCGGTACCGTTGTTATCGGTTCGCGGCCGTGCCGGTTCCCTCGGTAGCCTGAGACACCGTACCGTGAGAAAGGACGTCCGTGCTCGTCGCAGGGTTCCCGGCAGGCGCGTTCGCGGCCAACTGCTACGTCGTCGCGCCCGCGCCGGGTGAGCAGTGCGTGATCATCGACCCGGGCCAGGACGCCGAGGCCGGGATCTCCGACCTGCTCGCCGCGCACCGGCTCAGCCCGGCCGCCGTGCTGCTCACCCACGGCCACATCGACCACGTGTGGTCGGTGGCCCCGGTCTGCGGCGCCAGGGGCATCCCGGCCTACATCCACCCGGCGGACCGGCCGCTGCTGTCCGACCCGGCCCGGGGCTTCCCGCTTGCTCCGGGCCAGCAGCTGTTCGGCGGCATGACGTTCACCGAGCCGGACGACGTGCGCGAACTGGCCGACGGGACCGTGCTGGACCTGGTGGGGCTGCGGATCACGGTGAGCCACGCGCCGGGGCACACGCCCGGGTCGGTCACGTTCTGGCTCCCGGCCGGGGACGGCGTGCTGTTCTCCGGCGACCTGCTGTTCGCCGGGTCGATCGGGCGGACCGACCTGCCCGGCGGTGACCACCAGACGATCCTGCGCAGCCTGGCCCGGGTCTGCCTGACGCTTCCCGACCAGACCGTGGTGCTGGCCGGGCACGGGCCGCGGACCACGATCGGGGCGGAGCGCCGGTCGAATCCGTTCCTGGCAGGATTGGTTCCCGCGTCGGGTCCGGCAAGGGGCATGTGAGGAGAGCCAATGATCCGCACCCATGAGGCGGGGACGCTGCGGGCGCCGCACGCGGGCCAGCAGGTGGTGCTGGCCGGCTGGGTGGCGCGGCGCCGCGACCACGGCGGCGTGGTGTTCATCGACCTGCGCGACGCCAGCGGCGTCGTGCAGGTGGTGTGGCGCGGCGAGGAGGCCGTCGGCCACGAGTTGCGGGCGGAGTTCTGCGTGCGGGTGACCGGGACGGTGCGGGCGCGGCCGCCCGGCAACGAGAACCCGGACCTGCCCACCGGTGCGGTCGAGGTCGTCGCGGACGAGGTGGAGGTGCTCAGCGAGGCCGAGCCGCTGCCGTTCCCCGTCGAGGGGGCCGCGGAGGTCAGCGAAGACGTCCGGCTCAAGTACCGGTACCTCGACATCAGGAGGTCGCAGACCGCGCGGGCGCTGCGGATCAGGTCGCAGGCCGCCTACCTGCTGAACGACGTCATGCGCGAGCACGGCTTCGTGAACGTGGAGACGCCGTACCTGACCAGGTCCACCCCGGAGGGCGCGCGCGATTTCCTGGTCCCGGTGCGGCTGCGCCCGGGCACCTGGTACGCGCTGCCGCAGTCGCCGCAGCTGTTCAAGCAGCTGCTCATGGTCGGCGGTCTCGAGCGCTACTACCAGCTTGCCCGGTGCTTCAGGGACGAGGACTTCCGCAAGGACAGGCAGCCGGAGTTCACCCAGATCGACATCGAGATGTCCTTTGTCACCAGGCAGGACGTCATCGAGGTCGCCGAGGACATCGTGGCGCGGCTGTGGTCGGAGCTGGCCGGGTACCGGATCCCGCGGCCGCTGCCCCGGATGACCTACGCGGAGGCGGTGGCGCGGTACGGGTCGGACAAGCCCGACCTCCGCTTCGGGTGCGAGCTGACCGACCTGACCGGCTACTTCGCCGGGACGCAGTTCCGGGTGTTCCAGGCACCGTACGTGGGCGCCGTGGTGATGCCGGGCGGCGCCGCGCAGACACGGCGGGAGCTGGACGGCTGGCAGGAGTGGGCACGGTCGCGCGGCGCGCGAGGCCTGGCGTATGCGCTGGTCGGCCCGTCCGGCGAGATCACCGGCGGGTCGATCGGGAAGAACCTGTCCGACGCGGAACGGTCCGGGCTGGCCGCCGCGACCGGCGCCGCGCCCGGCGACTGCATCTTCTTCGCCGCGGGCGCGGCCGCGGCGGCGCGGGAACTGCTCGGCGCGGCGCGGCTGGAGATCGCGGACAGGTGCGGCCTGATCGACGAGCAGGCGTGGTCGTTCCTCTGGGTCGTCGACGCGCCGATGTTCGAGGAGGACGGGGCCGGCGGCTGGACCTCGGTGCACCACCCGTTCACGGCGCCGCTGCCGGAGTGGGCGGACAAGTTCCCCGCCGAGCCGGGCGGCGCGCTCGCTGACGCGTACGACATCGTGTGCAACGGGACCGAGATCGGCGGCGGCTCCATCCGCATCCACCGCCCCGACATGCAGCGGGCCGTGTTCGACGTGATCGGGCTGTCGGAGGCCGAGGCGCGGTCGCAGTTCGGCTTCCTGCTCGACGCGTTCAGGTACGGGCCGCCGCCGCACGGCGGCATCGCGTTCGGCTGGGACCGGGTGTGCATGCTGCTCGCCGGCGCCGCCACGATCCGCGACGTGATCGCGTTCCCCAAGGCCGCCTCCGGCCTGGACCCGCTCACCGGCGCCCCCACCCCGATCACCCCCGCCCAGCGCCGCGAGGCCGGCATCGACGCCGCGCCCGGGGCCGCCCAGCGCCGCGAGGCCGGCATCGACGCCGCGCCCGGGGCCGCCCAGCCGCCCGGGTAGCAGCATGGAAGGCCAGCCCGAGGGCCTGTTCGACGAGGCGGAGGAGCGAGCCGCCGCGGCGGCGGCGCCGCTGGCCGTCCGGATGCGGCCGCGCACCCTGGACGAGGTGATCGGGCAGCCGCACCTGACCGGCGAGGGCACCCCGTTCCGCAAGCTGATCGACAACGACGCCCCGATGTCGCTGCTGCTGTGGGGCCCGCCCGGCACCGGCAAGACGACCCTGGCCTACGTGGTGAGCCAGGTCACCAAACGCAGGTTCGTCGAGCTTTCCGCGACGAGCGCCGGGGTGAAGGACGTGAGGGCGGCGGTCGACGGTGCCCGCCGCGCGCTCGGCATGAGCGGCACGCAGACGCTGCTGTTCATCGACGAGGTGCACAGGTTCAGCAAGACCCAGCAGGACGCGCTGCTGCCGGCGGTGGAGAACCGGTGGGTGTCGTTCATCGGCGCCACCACGGAGAACCCGTTCTTCTCCGTGGTGTCCCCGCTGCTGTCCCGGTCGCTGCTGCTGACCTTGCAGCCGCTGTCCGACGACGACATCCGGCAGGTCGTCGGCCGCGCGCTCACCGACCCCCGCGGGCTCGGCGGCGCGGTCACCCTGGACGGCGACGCGGCCGAGCACCTCATCAGGCTGGCCGGCGGCGACGCGCGCCGGGCGCTCACCTACCTGGAGGCCGCCGCCCTCGGCCTGCCGGCCGGCGCGAGCATCGACGCCGCGGCGCTGGAGCGCGCGGTGGACAGGGCCGCGGTGCGGTACGACCGCGACGGCGACCAGCACTACGACGTGATCAGCGCGTTCATCAAGTCGATGCGGGGCAGCGACGTGGACGCGGCGCTGCACTACCTGGCCAGGATGATCGAGGCGGGGGAGGACCCGCGGTTCATCGCCAGGCGGCTGATCGTGCACGCCAGCGAGGACGTCGGGATGGCCGACCCCACCGCGCTGCAGACGGCGGTGGCCGCGGCGCAGGCGGTCGAGTTCGTCGGGCTGCCGGAGGCGCGGATCAACCTGGCGCAGGCGGTGATCCATATCGCGCTGGCGCCCAAGTCCAACGCGGTCGTCAAGGCGATCGGCGCGGCCGGCGCCGACGTGCGCGACGGGCTGATCGGCGCGGTGCCCGCGCACCTGCGCGACGCGCACTATCCTGGGGCGGGCAAGGTCGGCCACGGCAGCGGTTACATGTACCCGCATGACTTTGCCGACGGCATCGTCGCCCAGCGCTACGCTCCGGCCCCGGTTGCGGACCGCACGTACTACGAGCCGTCGCGGCATGGCATGGAAGCCCGCCTTGCCGAGCGCGTCGCCCGGATCCGGGCGGCCCTCGGCAAGACCGGGGCCGACGCCGGATCCACCGACGCGGACGACGAGAGGAAGCGGCCATGAACGGCGCAGAGGTTGCCGCGCTGATTGCCGCGGCGTTCTGGGTGCCGCTTGCCTGCGCGGGCACGTTCGCCCTGCTCCGGATCGGCCGCATGGCGTCCGAGGCCGGCAAGCTGGCGTCGCAGTCGGCCATGCTGCTGCGGCGGGGCGACCTGATGCTGCAGCGGGCGCAGTCGGCGGTCGACGGAGCCCGGGCCGCCGTGGACCGGGCCGGCCGCCAGCTCGAGCGGACCGAATCCGTCATCGCCAGCATGGACGACCTGGGCGCCGGGATGGCCGAACTGGCCGGCCAGGTCGCTGCGCTAGCCCGGGGGGCCGACCCCCCCAGGCCCCCCGGCGGGGGCATGGCGGCGCGCGGCCGCGCGCTGGCCGGCGGGCCGGCGGGCCGGGCGGGCGCGCTGGCCTACGGGCTGCGCCACGCCGTCGCGCTGCGCGGCTCGCGGCGGCGGGCGCAAAGCCCGGCGCTGCCGGGAAGCCTCGTGGACCGCCGCGGGGTGCCCCGGTGATCCGCAGGGGTTTCTGGCTGACCGTCGGCGCGGTGGCCGGGATCGCCGGCTACCGGCGCGCCTGCGCCGCGGGCCGCAGGGTCTCCGCCGGCCTCGGCCTGCATGAGGCGGTCCGGTTCGCCCGCGACGTGCGCGACGGCATGGAGCTTTACCGGCTTGCGCATTCCGCCCCGGCACGCTCTACGCTCGCTACCGAGCGTACGGAGCGTGGCAGCCGTACCGACCACGACACCCGACCCGAGGATGGCCGCTGATGGAGTCGGCAGAGATCGCCCGCCGTTTCCTTGCGTACTTCAAGCAGCACGGACACGCCATCGTGCCCTCGGCCTCCCTGGTCGCCGACGATCCCACGGTGCTGTTCGTCATCGCGGGCATGCAGCCGTTCAAGCCGTACCTGCTCGGCCAGCGGACGCCGCCGTACAAGCGGGTCGCCGACGTGCAGAAGTGCCTGCGGACCCTGGACATCGACGAGGTGGGCAAGACCACTAGGCACGCCACGTTCTTCCAGATGCTCGGCAACTGGTCGTTCGGTGACTACTTCAAGGAAGGCGCGATCGGCTACGCCTGGGAACTGCTGACCCGGTCCGAGGCGGACGGCGGCTTCGGCTTCCCGGAAAGCAGGCTGTGGGCGACGGTGCTGCACGACGACGAGCAGGCGTACGCCATCTGGCGGGACCAGATCGGCCTGCCCGCCGGCAGGATCCAGCGCCGCGGGCTGGCTGACAACTACTGGCACATGGGCGTGCCGGGCCCGGGCGGCCCGTGCTCGGAGATCTACTATGACCGCGGCCCCGAGTACGGCCGCGATGGCGGGCCGGAGGCCGACGAGGACCGGTTCCTCGAGGTCTGGAACCTGGTCTTCATGGAGGACCAGCTCAGCAAGGTCAGGGCCAAGGACGACTTCGACGTCGAGGGGAAGCTGCCGTCCAAGAACGTCGACACCGGGATGGGCCTGGAGCGGATGGCGTCGATCCTGCAGGGCGTGGACAACCTGTACGAGATCGACACCACGTGGAAGATCCTGGACCGGGCGGCCGAGCTCACCGAGCAGGACTACGGACGCCAGCCGCAGGCCGACGTGGCGCTGCGCGTGATCGCCGACCACGTGCGCAGCGCGGTGATGCTGGTCGAGGACGGCGTACTGCCCGGCAACGAGGGCCGCGGCTACGTGCTGCGCCGCCTGCTGCGGCGCAGCATCAGGAACCTGCGCCTGCTGGCCGGCGGCCAGCGCGGTGGCGCCCCGGGCAGCGGCGAGCGCTTCCTGCACGAGCTGGCCAAGACCGCGATCGAGGCGATGGCGCCGCTGTACCCGGAACTGACCCGCGACGCCGCGAACATCCACACGGTCATCGACGCGGAGGAGGCGGCGTTCGCCGGCACGCTGCGCACCGGCACCGCGATCTTCGAGGCCGCGGTGGAGGAGAACAGGCGCAGGCACCTGAACGTGCTGTCCGGCGCCCAGGCCTTCCAGCTGCACGACACCTACGGCTTCCCCATCGACCTGACGCTGGAGATGGCGGCCGAGCAGGGCCTGTCCGTCGACGAGGAGGGCTTCCGCCGCCTGATGGCCGAGCAGCGGGCGCGCGCCAAGAAGGACGCGGCGGAGAAGAAGACCGGCAACGCGGACATCTCGGTGTTCGCGGACCTGCTGGAGCGGTCCGGGCCGGTCACCTTCACCGGATACGACGAGACCGAAACCGAGGCGACGGTCATCGGGCTGCTCGCGGGCGGCGCGCCGGTCCCGGCCGCGGGCGCGGGCACCGATGCGGACGTGATCCTGGACCGCACCCCCTTCTACGCCGAGGGCGGCGGCCAGCTTGCCGACGCGGGCACGATCGCGGTCGCCGGCGGCCGGGTGGAGGTCCGCGACGTGCAGAGCCCGCTGGCCGGGCTCATCGTGCACCGCGGCCGGGTCACCTCCGGCGAGATCACCGTCGGCCAGCCCGCGTTCGCGCGCATCGACGTGGAGCGGCGCCGCGCCCTGTCCAGGTCGCACACCGCGACTCACCTGGTGCACCGCGCCCTGCGCAACGCGCTGGGGGATGCGGCGGCGCAGGCGGGCTCGGAGAACGCGCCTGGCCGGCTCAGGTTCGACTTCACCGCGCCCGGCGCGGTGCCGCCGTCGGTGCTGCGCGACGCCGAGGACGAGGTCAACGAGATCCTGGTCGGCGACCTGGCGGTGCGCGCCTTCTACACCTCGCAGGCCGACGCCCGCGAGCTGGGCGCGCTTGCCCTGTTCGGCGAGAAGTACGGCGATCAGGTCCGCGTGGTCGAGGTGGGCGACTACTCGCGCGAGCTGTGCGGCGGCACTCACGTGCTGAGGTCCGGCCAGCTCGGCCTGGTGAAGGTGCTCGGCGAGGCCTCCATCGGCTCGGGCGTGCGCAGGATCGAGGCGCTGGTCGGCATCGACGCGTTCCGCTTCCTGGCTCGCGAGAGCGTGCTGGTCAGCCAGCTGTCCGAGCAGCTCAAGGCGCCGCGCGAGCAGTTGCCGGACCGGGTCGCCGCCGTCGTGGCCAGGCTCAGGGAGGCCGAACGGGAGCTGCAGCGGCTGCGGGCGGCCAGGCTGCTTCAGGCCGCGGCCGGCATCGCCGCGGGCGCGGAGGACGTCGGCGGGACCGCGCTGGCCGCGCACCGGGCGCCGGACGGCACCGAGCCGGACGACATCCGCAGGCTCGCCCTCGACGTGCGCGGCCGGATGCCGCCGGGCCGGCCCGCCGTTGTCATGGTCGTCGGCGTGCCCGCGGATCGGCCGGTCGTGGTCATCGCGGTCAACGACGCGGCCCGCGCCGCGGGCCTGGCGGCGGGCACGCTGGCGGGGATCGCCGCCCGCGCGCTCGGCGGGGGAGGCGGCGGCAGGCCGGACGTCGCCCAGGGCGGCGGCGCGCCGTTGTCGCAGCGCGGGCCCGAGGCGATCGACGAGGCGTTTGCGGCCGTTCGTGCCGCTTTGCGAGACGCGCCGTCGTCGGCTAGGTAGCGTGTGGGCATGGCGCTGCGGCATCGCGACGTGCCGGTCCTCGACCGGGACGCGCCCGTGAGGCAGGGCGTGCGCCTGGCGGTCGACGTCGGCTCGGTCCGCGTCGGGGTGGCCCGCAGCGATCACGGCGGTGTCCTCGCCAGCCCGCTGGTGGTGCTGCGCTCCGGCCGCGGCACGACGGACGAGCTTGCCAAGCTGGCCGAGGACGTCGGCGCGATCGAGGTCGTCGTCGGCCTGCCCACCTCGCTGTCCGGCCGGGAGGGCACCGCCGCCGTGGCCGCTCGGAGCTTCGCCGCGGGCCTGGCCCGGCGGCTCGCGCCGGTCCCGGTGCGGCTGGTCGACGAGCGGCTGACCACCGCCGAGGCGCACGCCGCGCTGCGCCGGGGCGGGAAGGATTCCCGGGCCCGCCGGGCCAGCGTCGACGCCGCGGCCGCGGCCGTGCTGCTGCAGGCCGCCCTGGATGCCGAGCGCGCCACCGGCCACCCGCCCGGCGAGCTGGCGGTGCCGCCTCCGCAGGCCGAACGCCCCGGACCGCCCCGCGGAGCGGCGCCGTGACCGCGGGCGCAGGCGGCTGGCCGCCGCCGGTGCACCACGAGCCGCCCCCGGCACGTCCCCGCCGTGGCGTCGGCTCTCCCTGGCGCCGGGCACAGCGCGTGTCCGGCGGCTTCGATCCGCCCGCGGACGGCTACGGCGACCATCCCGCCGCGGGCTCCCGCGGCGACCCGGGCCGGTACCCCCCGCGGCCGGACGACGGGTACGGAGACGACCTGCTCGGCCCGGGCGGCGGCCTGCTCGGCCCGGGCGGCGGCCCGCTCGGCCCCGAGGTGCCCGGCGCGGCGGGCAGGCGGAGGCGGCGCAGGTTCCGCTGGCTCGCGCCCTGGGCCGCCATTCTCGTCATCCTTGCCCCGCTGGCGGTCGGCGGCTACTACGCCTACAGCTTCTACATGAGCAAGTTCCACCCGCCCGACTACTCCGGGTCCGGCACCGGATACGTCGTGGTCCAGGTGCCCTCGGGTGCCACGCCCACCAGCCTCGGGCCGAAGCTGCAGGAGCTCGGCGTGGTGGCGAGCGCCCGCGCGTTCGTCCTCGCCGCCGAGCACAGCTCGAACCCGAACGGCCTGCTGCCCGGCTTCTACGGGATGCACAGGCACATGAAGGCGTCGCTGGCGTACGCGCTGCTGCTCAACCCGAAGGACCTCGTCCAGGTGCCGGTGACGATCCCGGAGGGCTGGCGGAACAGCCAGGTCGTGGCCTGGCTCGGCGCCAAGTCCGGCATCCCGGCCAGCGCCTACCTCAAGGTCCTCAAGGACCCGGCGCTGCTGCACCTGCCCGCCTACGCAAACGGCAACCCCGAGGGCTACCTGTTCCCCGCCACCTACGACGTGGTGCCGCACGAGACCGCGCTCGGCGTGCTGACCGCGATGGTGCAGCGGTTCGACCAGGAGGCCGCGGCGATCGACCTGCCCGCGGCCGCCAGGCAGGCGCACCTGACCCCCGGCCAGGTGATCATCATGGCCAGCCTGGTGCAGGCCGAGGGCGGCCGGCTGTCCGACTACCCGAAGATCGCCCGGGTGATCGACAACCGGCTCGCGCTGGGCATGCCGCTGCAGCTGGACAGCACGGTGTTGTTCGGGCTGAACACCTACGGCATCCTCGCCACCGACCAGCAGCTGCAAAGCGACTCGCCGTACAACACCTACCGGCACAAGGGCCTGCCCCCCGGCCCGATCGACAACCCGGGTGCCGCGGCCATCCAGGCGGTGCTGCACCCGGCGTCCGGCCCGTGGCTGTACTTCGTCACCGTCAACCCGAAGACCCGCGAGACCCTGTTCACCTCCAGCCAGGCGCAGTTCGAGCAGTTCCGCGCCGAACTTGAGAAGAACCTCGGCCAGGGCTGAGCGGTGGCCGCACGCCGTGCAGCCGTGCTCGGCTCGCCGATCGCGCACTCGCTGTCGCCGGTGCTGCACGCGGCGGCGTACGCCGCGCTCGGCCTGGACGACTGGACGTACACGGCCATCGAGTGCGACGAGACCCGGCTGCCCGGCGTGCTTGCCGCCTGCGACGACGGCTGGGCCGGGCTGTCGCTGACCATGCCGCTCAAGCGGGCGGTGCTGGCGCTGCTCGACCGCACCGAGCCGCTGGCCGCCGAGGTCGGCGGCGCGAACACGGTGGTGTTCCGCGGCGGCCGCCGGCACGGCTACAACACCGACGTGCCCGGCATGGTGGCGGCGCTGGCCGCCTCGGGCGTGTACTCGCCGCCCGGCGCCACCGTCGTCGGCGCCGGGGCGACCGCCTGCGCCGCGCTGGCTGCGCTGCGCCAGATGGGGCTGGCCGCCGCTGAGGTCCAGGTCCGCGACCATGCCCGCGCCGGCGATCTGCTGGCCGCCGCGCGCCGCCTCGGCATGGCCGTCGAGCTGAGGCCGTTCGGCTCGCCGGTCCGCGGCGGCGATCTGCTGATCTCCACGGTCCCCGCCGGTGCCGCCGATCTTTACGCCGAACGAATCGCCGGCGCCTCCTCAAGGCCCGGATCAGTCCTGGACGTGGTGTACCACCCCTGGCCGACGCCGCTCGCCAGGGCCGCCGCCCGCTCCGGCCTTGCCGTGGCCGGCGGCTTCGACCTGCTGCTGCACCAGGCCGCCCGCCAGGTCGAGCTGATGACCGGCGCCGAGCGGGCCCCCGTGGCTGCGATGCGCGCCGCCGGGCAGGCCGAACTGGCCCGCCGCGCCGCCGCCGTCTCCCGCTAGACACCGGGTCTCAAGGGCGTGGTTACGGCAACGACGCCCACCTGAGGGCCTGGTTGCCGCAACCACGCCCATCAATCCGACAAGAAAATCCTTCTTGACAAATAAAATTGTCGGATGCACGCTGGTCCTATGCTCGATGTGGCAGTCATCGACGATCCGGCGGCGGCCGGGGCCGCGCTGGACCCGGCGCGGGCGCGGCTGCTGGCCCAGCTCAGCGAGCCGAGGTCGGCGTCCATGCTCGCGGCCGCGGTCGGCCTTCCCCGGCAGAAGGTGAACTATCACCTGCGGACGCTGGAGCAGCACGGGCTGGTCGAGCTGGTGGCCGAGCGCCGCAAGGGCAACGTCACCGAGCGGCTGCTGCGGGCCACGGCCGCGTCCTACGTGATATCGCCGTCCGCGCTGGCGGCGGTGGCCCCGGATCCGGCCAGGGCGCCGGACCGCCTGTCCGCACGCTGGCTGCTCGCGCTCGCGGCCCAGCTCGTCCGGGACGTCGGCGGCCTGGTCACGGCCGCCGCCAGGGCGAACAGGAGGCTCGCCACGTTCGCGATGGACGGCCGGGTGCGGTTCGCCTCGGCCGCCGACCGGGCCGCCTTCACCCGCGAGCTGATGCAGGCGGTGGCGTCGCTGGTGGCGAAGTACCACGACGAGCAGGCCGAGGGCTGGCGGGAGCACCACTTCGTCGTCGCCATCCACCCGAGTGCGGCCGGAATCAAGGACGCCTGATGGGCCGCCCGTTCGAGCACGACCACCATGCCGAGGTCCCGGCGAGCCCGGACGAGGTGTGAGCCGCGATCGCGACCGGGCCGGGCATCGACTCCTGGTTCTTCGGCCGCAACCAGGTGCAGCCGGGCGCCGGAGGCACCGTCCGCACCGAGTTCGGCGACTACGCGCCCGAGCTCGGCATAGATGCTCGGCGGCGAGATGTACTTCCGCACCCTGGTCGAGTACCTCAGCTACTTCCGCGGCCGGTTCGCGGTGCCGGTCACCGCGTTCGGCCCGCCGGGCACGGCCTGGGCCAGGGACCGGGCGCTGCTGTGCCGCGCGCTCGGCGTGCCCGAGAAGACGGCGCGCGGCGACCGGGCACGGTTCGCCGCCGATGAGATCGGGCCGGTCGACGGCGTCATCTTCTTTGCCAACGCCCACACGATCGGCGTGCGCGCGCACGATGCCCTGTACCGCTTCCTGCGCGGCTTCGGCAAGCCGGTCGTCGCCGCGCACCAGTTGTTCGCCGGCGACGCCGACCCGGCCAGGGCCCAGCGCTCCTGGGAGGCCTGGCTCGGCCGGACGCTCGCCCGGGGAGGATGAGATGAACACGGCCCGCTCAGCCGACGGGACCACGATCGCCTACACCGCCGAAGGCCCGCGGCCGCGGCGCCGACGGCGGCACGCCGCCGGACCCCGTGGTCAGGGCCCAGGCCACCGCCCCGTGCTGACCGGCTCCTTCGCCGCGGATCGCCAGAAGGGATGAGGACCCATGCGGAAGATCAATGCAGGATTGTTCGTCTCGCTCGACGGCGTGATCGAGTCGCCGGAGAAGTGGACCGGACCGTACTTCAACGACCAGGTAGGGCAGACCGTCGCGACGCTGATGGCGGCCAACGACGCCATGCTGCTCGGCCGGGTGACCTATGAGGGTTTCGCGGCCGCCTTCGGCGGCCAGTCCGGCGGCATGGCCGACCAGATGAACAACACGCCCAAGTACGTCGTCTCCCGCACGCTCACCTCGGCCGACTGGCAGAACTCCACGCTGATCAGCGGTCAGCAGGCCGACGTTGCCGCGCAGATCCGCGGGCTGAAGCAGCGGCCCGGGAAGGACATCGGCATGAGCGGCAGCTCGACCCTGGTCGGCTGGCTGCTGCGGCAGGGCCTGCTCGACGAGCTTCACCTGCTGGTCTTCCCGGTCGTGGCCGGCGCGGGCAAGCGCTTGTTCAGCGAGCCGGACGGCCAGGTGGCGCTTGCGCTGACCGGCTCGGAGACGTTCGGCACCGGCGTCGTCCACCTCAGCTACCAGCCCGCGGCACCAGCGGCCTGATGGACGAGGCCCGCCGGCTCGATCAGGGAAACCCCCGGGGCACCCTGGTGGTCCGCTGAGCGGCTCACCGCCCGCCGACCTCGGGCACCGGGCGGCCGTCCTCCAGGTAGACAAGCCGCCGGCCGCCGGTGGTGGCCCGCACCCGGCGGCGGATCGGGCGCCTGAGCAGGCCGAGCGCGTCGGGAAGCGGCGCCAGCCGGTACCCGGAGACCTCCTCGGGCTGGACCGCGATGCCGGCCAGCACCTCGTCGCTGACCCGGCCGCAGTCGAAGAGGAACCTGATTCCGCCGGGCCTGCCCGGGCGCGGTCGGCGGAAATCCACCGCCGCGAGCCGCGCGCCCGGCACGTCGATCCCGCACTCCTCGCGGACCTCGCGTCGGCACGCCTGCCACGGTGTCTCCCCGTCCGCCTCCATGACGCCGCCGGGGATCGTCCAGCCGCTCTTGTACGTCGGCTTGAGGATCAGCAGCCGGCCCTCCCGGTCGAAGATGAGCGCCCCGGCCGAAACCGGAATACCCGGAACGGATTCCTCGCTCATGCCCCGGCCGGGCGCTGTTTCTTCGGCAGCCTGCTCACGACGGCCGCGTAGGACGCGTCGATGGCCTCGAGCAGTTCCTCGTCCGGGATCGCTCCGCCGACCCGCAGCGTGTTCCAGCCGGACCGGCCGATGTAGGCCATCGCCGCGGCGTCGTCCGGATATCGCGCCAGCCATTCGTCGGCGGCGTCCCGGCTTGTCCCGCACTTCACGCCCACGGCAGACGAACCGGACCCGCCGGACCCGAGGAACGCGAAGATCTTGCCGCCCACCTTGGCGACCACGTCGCCCTCCCAGGGCTCGTCCTGCCAGGCACCCGGCTTGGCCAGGCAGTAGGCCAGCAGGTTCTCCCACGTCATGACGGCTCCAGGTTGGTCGCGCGGCCCGGAACGTCACAGTAGCGCACGGCTGCCGTGCGCCGGGCACGGTGCAGGGCCGGCGGGAGCCGATCGGGCTCCGCGAGCGAGCCTCGCGGCCTGGCGCTTCCGCTGCACACGCAGGGTGGGCTCGCGGAGCGCGCATGGCTCACTCGATCCTGGCCGCGACCGGCGTGCCGAGCTCGACCGTCCGGCTCACCGTGCACAGCCAGTCGTGCGACCTGCGCACCGCATCCGGCAGCAGCGCCCGGGCCTTGTCGCCAGGCTCCCCGTCGGGGAACCTGACCCGGAAGGTCACCACGATGCCGGCCAGGTGGTTGCCGGCGTCGTCGCGGACCTTCTCCGCCTCCACCAGGACCTCGAAGGCGTCGGGCTCGGCGCGGCGGGAGGTCAGGATGTCCACGTCGATCGCCGTGCAGCCGCCGATGCCGGCGAGCAGCAAGTCGACCGGGGTGAAGTCGGCGCCGCCGCCCTTGCCGATGCTGATCCGGCCACCGCGGTCGTTGGTGGCCACGTACCTGCTGTTCTCGATCCGCTCGATCCTGACGGCGCGATGCGCGGCTGTGTCGCTCATGCTCCACCATGACACAATGGGCTGCCGCGGACAGCGGGGGCCCTGCCAGGACCGCCCGCCGGGCGGCGGCGCACCGGCCCGGATTCGCCCGGCTTCCGGCCCGCCGCGGCGATCCGGCAGCCGACGTCGCCCTGGCCGCCGACCGTCGGCAGCCGGCTGCCGGCCGGGCGTCGCGCGTAGGACGGTGACGCTGGTGCCGCAGGGTCAGCCGGCGTGGCTCAGCCAGCCCTCGATGCTGCGGGCCAGCGCCGGCATCGGCAGCGAGCCGTGGTCGAGAACGGCGCCGTGGAAGGCGGGCAGGGAGAACGCCGGACCCAGGCGCCTGCGGGCCTCCTCCCGGATGCGGAGGATCTCCAGCTTGCCGGTGAGGTAGGCGAGGGCCTGCCCCGGCACCACCACGTACCGGTCGATCTCGGCGGCGAGGAATTCCCGCGGCAGCGGGACGTGGTCCGCCATGAACTCAAGCGCCCGCTCGCGGCTCCAGCCGAACGCGTGGATGCCGGTGTCCACCACCAGCCGGGCCGCCCGCATCAGCGATGTGGCGACCGAGCCGAGCAGGCCGCGGTCGTCGGCGTACAGCCCTGCCTCCTCGGCGAGCTGCTCGGCGTACAGGCCCCAGCCCTCGGAGAACACGGGAAGGCTGCGCTGGCGCTGCAGATCGGGGAGGCCGGCGAGCAGCTGGAGGCGGGACAGCTGCAGGTGATGCCCGGGCACCGCCTCGTGGAAGGCCACCACCTCGGTATCCCATCCGGTACCGGCGGTCGGCCGCCGGGTGTTGAACCAGAACGTGCCGGGCCGCCCGCCGTCCAGGCGAGGCGGCGTGTAGTGCGGCGCGGCGCCGCTTGACGCCACGACCTCCGGCATCGGCGTGACCGCGCACGGCGGCGGCAGCGGGCCCGGGAAGAACTGTCCGGCCCGTGCCTCGGCCCGCCTGACGGCGGCCTCCGCCCGGCGGACGGCCTCCTCCGGGGAGGCCTTCCCGGCCGAGTCCCGCAGCGCGGCGAACACCTCGCCAAGGCCGGACAGCCCCAGGCCGGCGCCCAGCCGCACGGCCCGGTCCTCCAGCGCCGCCACCTGGTCCAGGCCGGTCTGGTGCAGTTGTCCCGGTGACAGCGGCAGGGTGGTGTAGACCCGGACCGCCGTGGCGTAGTCCTGCTCGCCGCCGGGCAGCCAGCCCAGCCCGGCCCGCTGCGACGGCCGGGCCCGCGGCAGCAGCTCCCTGACCGTGGCGACCCACCTCGCCAGCGCCGGGTGCACCACCTCCTCGGCGGCCGCCCGGCGCTGCTCCTCCCACGCCGCCGCCCGCCGCCAGCCCTGCGGCGGCCGGGGGGCCAGCACCGGGCTGGTGCCGGGGGAGGCCAGCACGCCCTCTGCCCAGGCTATGGCCCGCTCGGCCAGCGGCGCGACCGGCAGCCGGCCCTTGCCCGCGCCGGCCCGCAGCCGCTCGCCGATCTGGTCGAGCCAGGCCCCGCTGCGCCGCAGCCGGGTCAGGTAGGCCTCGGCCGCGTCCGCGTCGACCAGGACCGTCCTGGCCGCCACCGCCAGCAGGTTCGCCGGCCCCGCGTAGTGCATCGCGGTGACCGTGTATTCAGGACGCGCCAGGTCGATGATGTCCCGCTCCTGGGCGGCCGCCTCCTTCGTGCAGTCGAGCGTGACGGCATCCGCCGGCGTGAGCCGGCCACGTTCGATCGCCTCGGCCTCGCGGAGAAACTCCCCGACCTCGGCGCGCCAGGCCGCCACGCCGTCCTCGCTCTCGTCCGGGACCAGATCGTCGTACCCGGGGATGCCGTAGGAGGTGGCGGCGAGCGGGTTGGATTCCAGCCAGCGCCGGTGGAACCGGTCGGCCAGGTCACGTACCGAGGTCATGGGGCCTTCCGCGATCGGTGATGATTCCCTGGTGGACCTGGACCCTATCAGCCGGCCCCGGCAAGGAGGTCCAGGATCTGCTGGCCGTACCGGGCCAGCTTGGCCTCGCCGACGCCGTTGACCGCGGCCAGCCCGGCCAGCGTGGCCGGCGCACAGGCGGCGATCTCCCGCAGCGTCGCGTCGTGGAAGATCACGTAGGCGGGAACGCCCTGCTCGCTGGCTGCCGCGGCCCGCCATGCGCGCAGCCGCCCGAACGCCCGCTGCGCCTCCGCCGACAGCTCCGCCGGCCGGTCAGGCGTCCGCCGCGACCGCGCGGCCCCGCCGGCCCCGCCTGCCCCGCCGGCCCGGGCCCCCGCAGGACCGGCGCCGCCCGCCGCGCCCGAGGCTGCGGCGCGCCCGCCCCGCGCCGCAGCCGCCGGGACCAGCGCGTCCCGGCGGAACATGACCTGCCGCTGGCCGCGCAGCACCTCGGCGCTGGCATCGGTCAGCGCCAGCGTGCCGTGCTCGCCGGTGACCCTCAGCAGGCCGCTGGCCAGCAGTTGCCGGACGACGCCGCGCCACTCGGCCTCGCTCAGCTCCCCGCCGACGCCGAACACCGGCAGCGTGTCGTGCCGGTACGACAGCACCCGCGGCGTCTTCCTGCCGAGCAGGATGTCGATGACCTGCCCGGCGCCGAACGACGGTCCCGGCCGCCGGTCCAGCCGCACCACCGCCGACAGCAGCTTCTGCGCGGCCACGGTGCCGTCCCAGACCGCGGGCGGCGCCAGGCACGTGTCGCAGTTGCCGCACGGGCCGGGATACGTCTCGCCGAAATACGCCAGCAGCTGCGCGCGGCGGCAGCCGGCGGTCTCGCACAGCGCGAGCATCGCGTCCAGGTGCGTGACCAGCCGCCGCCGGTGCGCCGCGTCGCCGTCAGATTCGTCGATCAGGCGCCGCTGCTGCACCACGTCCGCCAGCCCATAGGCCAGCCACGCGGTGGCGGGCGCGCCGTCGCGCCCCGCGCGCCCGGTCTCCTGGTAGTACCCCTCCACCGAGCGCGGCAGGTCGAGGTGCGCGACGAACCGGACGTCCGGCTTGTCGATGCCCATGCCGAACGCGATCGTGGCCACCATGACCAGCCCGTCCTCGCGCAGGAACCGCGCCTGGTGCGCCGCGCGGGTCCGCGCGTCGAGGCCGGCGTGGTACGGCAGCGCCGCGAAGCCCTCCGAGCACAAGAACGCGGCGGTCTTCTCCGCCGAGGCCCGGGACAGCGTGTAGACGATGCCGGCGTCGCCCGGGTGCTCGTGGCGCAGCAGCGACAGCAACTGCCGCCGCGGCGAGGACTTCGGTTCGATCCGGTAGCGAATGTTCGGCCGGTCGAAGCTGGCCACGAAGTGCCGCGCCGACTCCAGCGCCAGCCGTGAGGTGATCTCGGCGAGCGTCTGCCTGGTCGCGGTGGCCGTGACCGCGATCCGCGGCACCGCGGGCCAGCGCTCGTGCAGCACGGACAGCTCCAGGTAGTCCGGCCGGAAGTCGTGCCCCCACTGGGACACGCAGTGCGCCTCGTCGATCGCGAACAGGGCGACGCTGCCCCTGTCGAGCAGCCGCAGCGCGGACTCGCCGCGCAGCCGTTCCGGCGCCAGGTACAGCAAGTCGAGCGCGCCGTCCATGAACGCGTACTCCACTCCGCGGCGCTCGTCCTGGTCCTGGGCAGAGTTGAGGAACCCGGCCCGGACGCCGCACGCCCGCAGCGCGTCGACCTGGTCCTGCATCAGCGCGATCAGCGGCGAGATGACCACGCCGGTGCCGTCCCTGACCAGGGCGGGTATCTGGTAGCACAGCGACTTGCCGCTGCCGGTCGGCATCAGCGCCACCGCGTCCCCGCCCGCGCAGACGTGCTCGATGATCTCCTGCTGCTGCCCGCGGAACGATTCGTACCCGAAGACCCGGCGCAGGACATCCGCCGCCGCGGGGACGTCGCCGGGCGCTGACAGAGCCACCCCCGGATTCTACGGCCGGGCGCCGTCAGCCGGACCGGCTGAGCTATCGTGCGCACCATGGACGACGAGCTTGCCGACCGTCTTGCCATCAGGGATGTCGTGGAAACCTGGGTCAGCGCCAGGGACGCCGCGGACTGGGAGGCGTTCCGCGACTGCTGGCACGACGACGGCTACATGATGGCGACCTGGTTCCAGGGCCCGAAGGACGACTTCATCAGGGCCAGCCAGGAGGGCTGGGCCAAAGGCGTCAACATCCTGCACTACACCGGCGGCTGCCGGATCACGCTGGCAAAAGCCGCGCCGACCAGCGGCCAGGCCGAGGTGACCCATCCCCGGGCCATCGCGCAGACCAGGATGACGATCATGCAGCGCGCCGAGGTGGACGGCGTGCTGTGCGACGCCACGTGCATCGGCCGGTTCTATGACTTCTTCGAGCGCCGGGCAGGCCGCTGGGCGATCGTGCTCCGCCAGCCCATCTACGAGAAGGACCGGCTGGACCCGGTCGACCCGGCCGCGGAGCTCACCCTGGACAGGGACCTGCTGGCCCGGTTCCCCGAGGGCTACCGGCACCTGGCCTACCTGCAGGCCCGGGCCGGGTTCGCCGTCAAGGAGGACATGCCGGGCCTGCGCGGTCCCGGGGTGGAGCGCCTGTATGCGCGCGGCGCCGCCTGGCTGGCCGGCGAGCCCCTGACCGCGCGCTGAACGCCGAAGCCCCGCCGTCCTTGGTCGCCGCGCCGGAGAACTGGTCGTGCGCGCCGGCGGCGGCTCATCGGGCGCCGCCGCTCCGGCCGACGGGCGTCACATGGATCCCGGCGGGCGTCACATGGATCCCGGCGGTGCCGTCCCGGCCTGAACGGCCGCCGGGCCCCGGGGGTCGCGGATCAGCACGGTGAGCGCGCAGGCGGCCGCGGGAAAGGCGGCGATGACGCCCAGCGCCGCCGTCAGCCCGTGCCCGTCCGCGAGCAGCCCGAACAGCGGGGCGGCCACGCCGCCGGCCGACACCGCCAGGCCGAGCGTGACGCCGCTGGCGACGCCGATCCGGTTCGGCAGGAAGTCCTGCCCGAGGGTGACCTGGACCGCGAACGGGGCGAACAAGGTGATGCCGAGGGCGAGCGCCGCGGCGAACAGCACCGGCACGTCCGGCGCCCACACCAGCAGCAGCACGGCCGCCGCCGCGAGCCCGTAGCCGAGCCGCATGGTGCCGAGCCGCTGCCAGCGGTCCGCCAGCCAGCCGCCGCCGAGCGTGCCGATCACCCCGGAGCCGATGAACACGGTCAGCGCCGCCGAGCCGACCCCCGCCGACTGGTGGAAGTGCCGGATGGCGAACAGGGCGAGCAGCGACGCCAGGCCGAAGTAGGCGACCGAGCGGAGCATCACGACCACGGTGAGCCTCGCGAAGCCGCGCCAGTCGTCCCGCGGGCCGTCGGCTCGCGCGCCGCCTGGCCGGCGCCGGCCGAGCGCCGTCACCTGCCGCCACGGCCGGCGGGCCGCGAGCACGGCGGCCATGACCACGGCCGGCACCGCGAGCAGCGGCGTGCCGTGCAGCCGGGTGGCGAGCAGCACCGGCGTGACGATGACAGGGCCGAGCGCGATCCCCGCGTTGCCTCCGACGGTGAACCAGCTCATGGCCTGGGTCGAATCGCCCGCGAGGCCGCGGGCGGTCCTGGTCGCCTCGGGGTGATACGCGGCGACCCCGATGCCCGAGGCGGCGACGGCCAGCCAGGTGATCAGGTAGCTGTCGCCGGGACCGGACAGCCCGACGCCGAGCCCGGCCACCAGCAGCCCCGCGGCGGTCAGCCAGCCCAGCCGTGAGTACCTGTCGGTCAGCGCGCCGAACGCCGGCTGCACCACGCTGGCCAGGAACGTCGCCGCGAGCGTGATCCCGGTCAGCCCGGTGTAGCTGTAGTGCCGCTCGATGGCAAGGAACGGCAGCAGCGCGGGGACGGCGCCCTGGTACAGGTCGTCGACCACGTGCGTCGAGGTGAGGAAGGCCAGCCTGCGCCGTTCGGAACCAGTCATGACCGGTGCACGACTGCTGACCGTCTCTCGCATCCTGATCAGCAATGCTACGTGGCTTATGCCCGCACGGCCCGCAGTGTGGCGGTGATCATAGGCAGCATGAACTCGCCGCGGGACGTCTCCGGCCGGCCTCGCAGGAAATCGCGGGCCCGGGCAAGCAGCGCGGCGCGTTCGGCCTCGTCCATGACCAGCACCGCGGAGCGAGTGGCGATCGTGGCGACCAGCGAGTCGGCGGTCCGCCGCTGCCCGTGCCGGAACTCGCGGGCCGCCACGCCGCGGAACAGCGCGGCGCCCGTGGCGGCGAGCCGTTGCGCGCGGAACCGGCCGTGGCGGTCACGCCAGTCGCTCAGCGTGACGCGGCCGTCCCCGGTGACCGCGGCCAGCTCGGCCACCCATCCGGTCCGGTCGTCGTCCAGGTTCCACAGTCCGGCCAGCACGCCGCCGGGGACCAGCACCCGGGCGATCTCGGGCAGCGCGCGGTCCAGGTCGAACCAGTGCATGGCCTGGCCGGCCAGCACGGCGTCGGCGCTGCCGTCCGGCAGCGGGATGTCCTCGGCGCTGCCGCGCAGCGCCCGGACCGACGGCAGCCGGCGGCGCAGCTCGGCGAGCATGTTGCCGTCCGGCTCCACGGCGGTGACGTCGGTGCCGAGCCGCAGCAGCGTCGCGGTCAGCTTGCCGGTCCCGGCGCCGAGGTCGACCGCCCGCAGCGGCCGCCGGCACCGGACCGGCTCCAGCGCCCAGCGGACCGCCGCCTGGGCGTAGCCGGGACGGTGGCGGGCGTAGGCGGCCGCCGCCGCGCCGAACGACGAGCCGCGGCGCCGCCGGCCGGCCGTCCCGGCCGGCTCACCCGGCGACGTCACTGCCCGGCGCGGCTTCGGGGGTCGTCGCCTGACAGCGCTGCTTGGCGTCATAGGCGGCGCGGGCGGCATCGATCTCGGGGAGATGGCTGTCGGCCCACGTGACGAGCTGGCCGATGGTGTCGAGCAGCGTGCGCCCCATCGGGGTCAGCGCGTAGTCGACCCGGGGCGGGATGACCGGATGGATGGTCCGGGTCACGATGCCGTCGCGCTCCAGGCCGCGCAGCGTGACCGTCAGCATCCTGGCGGTGATGCCTTCGATCGCGCGGTGCAGTTCGGTGAACCGCCTGGTCCCCTGCCCCAGCAGGTCGATCACGTAGACCGACCACTTGTCTCCCACGCGCTCAAGCACTTCCCGCGCGCGGCACGGCGACAGCGCGCCGGCCTCCGCTGGCGGACTGGCCGGTCGTTCGCCGGCCGACCCGGACGGCTCGCGGACCGGGCCGGCGTGCCCCGACTCCACGGCATCGCCTCCCTGTTGCCACCAAGGTTACGTCGCGCCGGCCGGCAGGCCCACCCCGCCATCTGCTTGACGCTTCAACAACAATAGATTACTATCAGGCAGTCAGATACGCAAAGTAACTCGCGTACGAGAAGGAATCGAAGCACTCACTTGGAGGAACAATGACCGAGACAGCCGTGGCGATTCCCGGCTATGTCGCCGGGACCTGGACGGTCGACCAGGTGCACTCGGAGGTATCCTTCACCGTCAGGCACATGATGGTGAGCAAGGTGCGCGGCCGCTTCGACAAGTTCGAGGGGCAGATCACCACCGCCCCGGACCCGCTGCAGTCCAGCGTCACGGCCAGCGTCGACCTCAGCTCGGTGAACACCGGAAACGACACCAGGGACAACCACATCCGCAGCGCGGACTTTTTCGACGTCGAGCAGCATCCCACGATGACGTTCCGCTCCACCGGCATCCGGCCCGACGGCGACCACTTCCTGCTCGACGGCGACCTCACCCTGCGCGGCGTGACCCGCCCGGTCACGTTCCGCCTCGAGGTGAACGGCTTCGGCCCCGACCCCTACGGCGGCACCCGCGCGGGCTTTTCCGCCACCACCGAGATCAACAGGAACGACTGGGGGGTCAGCTTCAACGGCCCGATCCCCGGCGCCGACAACGGCATGGTCCTCGGCGACAAGGTCACGATCAACCTGGAGATCGAGGCCGTCCTGGACAGGAACGAGTAAGGACGGCCAGGCCCCGCGGGCCGGGGGAACCCCAGATCCTCCGGCCCGCGCCCGCGCCGGCGAGACGTCCGCGCCACATCCGTTTCCCGCTTATCCCGAACGGCCGGTGCTGCCTGGACCCCGCAACGTAGCCCGGTTCCGGCGACCGTGGCGGCGCGCCAGCCACGACCCCCGGTGGGCGTCGTTGTGACAACCAGGCCCTCTGGTGGGCGTCGTTGTCACAACGACGCCCTTGCTCCTGCCCGTGCTCCCGTGCTCCCGTGCTCCCGTGCTCCCGTGCTCCCGTGCCGCTCTGGGACCCCGATGCCGTGTCAGCCGTGGCCGGCGTGCCTGGCGAGGTAGTCGATGTAAAATTGGCGCATCGCGTCGGCGATGTCGTCCTTCCCGGAGCCCACCGCGTCGGCGATCAGCGCGGACACCTTCGTGATATCCCTCCCGGCCTCGGCGTCGTGGCCCTCGGCGGCCTCGGCCGCCGGGAGGGCGCGCAGCAGCTCCCAGAGGAACTCCACGTCTCCGTGGCGCAGGGCCCGGCGCACGGCACGGTCGTGCAGTTCGCGGGAGGTCAGCGACTCCAGTTCATCGCGCGTGGTCACCCGTGGACTCTACCGCCGGCAGCCGCCCCCGGCCCACCTGCCCCCGGGCCGTCCGCCGCCGATCCGCAACATTGCCGCAACAATATCGTGCCCGGCCGCGCCGCAATGAATGCCGAATTTGTCGCGTATTGACGGGCGTTTGCTGGCATTGTTAGCTTTCGTCGGAAAGCGTCTCGTACCGCGGGACGGTTACATCGCGTGACCGCCGGGCCCGGCCGGACCTGGCGGCACGCGTGAGCGCAAAGGAGCGCACCATGCGCACGCCCAGGTCAGCACGGGGAGTTCCAGCGGCGTTCGGACGGGAGTCACCACGGTCGGGCTGGCGGCGATTGCCGGTGCTGCTGGTACCAGCGATGGCCATCGTGGTCGCCGGGCAGCTCGCCCTCGCGGGCACCGCGTCCGCCTCCAGCGCCACGACCGCGGCGAAGGCCGCCGGCACCGCGTACAAGTACGGGCTGTGCAGCGCCGAGGCCCACGGCGCAGGCTGCGTGGACGTGTCGAACGCCTACCCGCCGGTCGGCTGGGGCGGCAGCTACGTCGGCCACGACGAGCCGTCGCTGCTGTTCTACAGCAACAGGCCAGGGTCGGGCGACAACCAGACATACATCGTCAGGCTGCCGAAGGACCCGCCCAAGCCGCCCAGCCAGGACGGCACCGGCGGCACCGACAACTTCATGCTGCACCCGGCGTTCTGGTTCGGCATGGCGATGTGCGACACGCAGTCCTTCCCCAACTACACCACGAACTGCCCGGCGGACTCGGACAGCAACATCTACAACAGCCCGAACCCGTCGTCGCCGCGGTACATCGGCAAGCACCCCGGCACCGCGTTCATGGAGATGCAGTTCTACCCGCCCGGCTGGGCGGCGTGGCCCGCGGGCAACAGCTGCGCGGCGACGCAGTGGTGCGCGGCGCTGAACATCGACAGCTACAGCTCCAACCCGGCGGGCGTCAACAACAACGCGACCTGCCTGAACACGGTCGGCCTGGAGTACGTGAACTTCGCGTTCATCACCAGGAACGGTGTCGCCCAGGCCCCGGCCAACCCGCTGGACGCCACGCTGGCCACCTACACGCCGGACCCGGCGAAGGACCTGTTCATGAACCCGGGTGACGTGCTCAGCGTGCACATGTACGACACGCCGGCGGGCCTGCGCGTCGACATCTTCGACCTGACCGCGCACGCCTTCGGGTCGATGACCGCCAGCCCCGCCAACGGCTTCGCCGAGGTCAACTACCAGCCGACCGCGAGCACGTGCAGCGTGACGCCGTACGCGTTCCACCCGATGTACGCCACCTCCGGCCCGGACACCCGGGTGCCGTGGGCGGCGCACTCCTACAACGTGGCGTTCTCCGACGAGATCGGCCACTTCGAGTACTGCAACACGGTGAACACCAGCACCGGCACCTGCGTGTCGGCGGGCGTGTCGGAGAAGAACGGGGCGCTCGACAACGACGACGTTGGCTGCTTCGCCGCCTCGCAGTCCACGCTCTACCCGATCAGCGGCTGCCTCGGCACCGACAACGACTTCGACGGCCCGCCGTACCTGAACGACTGGCCGGGCACCGGGTCGCCGGGGCACGACGCCAGGTACGACGCGCAGCCGTACATCTTCACCTCGCCCACCTTCAACGGGATCCAGCGCTACTCCCAGGTCGCGTTCGAGTCCGACATGCCCCGCATCGAGTACGCCAACGTGGGCGGCCCCGGACCGTACTGCAACCCGACCACCGGGGCGGGCTGCGTCAACCCGCCGCCGGGCGCGCAGTTCTACCCGATCTACACCACCGCCGGCCGCGGCCGGGCCTGCGTGTGGCGGCTCGGCGGCGCCAACATGCCGGGGACTACGGACAACTTCGGCGGTTCCTCGGTCACCGAGTACCGGAACCTGCTCGCCCTGTTCTACCCGACCGTGGTTAACGGGCAGCCGGCCGCGCAGTACAAGTACGAGGACTTCCACCTGACGCTCCCGTACAACCCCTGCGGGTAACCGTCGGCGCGCCTACCGCGTCCCCGGGTCCCGGCGGCGTACGCTGCCGGGACCCGGGGGTTGTGCCGGGCACGGAAACCCGTCTCCAGCTCACAAAAAGGACGTTTCACGTGCGGACATGCTCGCGCATGATTCATCCAGTTAAGGAATGCATAACGGACTTGTAGAGCATTGACGCACCGTGTGCCGTGATTGTTAGATTCGGCAGGAACGTCTCGTATCCCGGGGCAGTCACGCGCCCGGCCGGCCCCGGCCGGCGCCCGGTGGGGAAGGATCGCACATGCGTACACCCTGGTCAGCACGGGGATCTTCAGCGAGATCCGGCAGGAGCTCTCCGCCAGGCGGATGGCGGCGATGGTGGCTGCTGCTGGTGCCCGTGCTGGGTATCGCGGTCGTCGCCCAGCTCAGCCTGACCGGCTCGGCCGCGGCGAGCACCGTCGGCGCGGCCAGGGCGGCCGCAGACACGACGGCGACGGTCACGCCCTCGACGCCTGGCTTCACCGGTGGCGGCCTAGACTGCAACGGCTGGAGCGCCAAGTACACAGCGGTCAGGAAGCTGGCCGGCGACCTGTGCGTGGACCCGATCAAGGTCGTCAACGGCCAGGGCCAGCGGTTCACCGACAATGGCTGGTATGTCGGGCATGACGAGCCGAGCGTCAAGTTCATCTCCAGCGCGCCGGGCTCCGGCAACACGATGACGTACTTCGCCAAGATCCCGGTGGACCCGAGGGCGGCGCCGACCCCGTCCGGGAGCGTCACCAACTACGGCGAGCTGTCGGTGGCGCCGTGGTTCGGGCTGCCGATCTGCGACCCGAAGTCTTACCCGCAAAACCCGTGCACCCCGGACAGCGACACCAACTCCGGCTCGATCAGCGACCCCAATGCCGCCGGGTCGGCGTTCATGGAGCTGCAGCTGTACCCGCCGGGTTACACGCCGTTCGTGGACAGCGAGAGCTGCAGCCCGACCAAGTGGTGCGCGGCGCTCAACATCGACAGCCTGGAGTGCACGTTCAACTTCGTCATCTGCAACGGCAACTGCATCGAGCCGGTCAACTTCGCCTACCTGCAGACCAACGGCGTTCCCGCAGGCCCGCCGAGCCCGCAGCTCACCGACGTGAGCACGTTCCTGCCGAACGCCCACACGCTGATGATGAACCCGGGTGACGTGCTGGCGGTCTCGATCTCCGACCCGCCGCAGGGATTCACCACCGTCATCCGAGATCTCACTACCCATCAGACCGGGTACATGACGGCCAGCGCCGCGAACGGCTTCATGGACACCAACATCAGCAACTGCAGCGGCACCCCGTTCACCTTCCACGCGGAGTACAGCACCGCGTCGATCCAGAACCAGGTGCCGTGGGCGGCGCTGGAGGGCGGCGTGCTGATGGAGCAGGAGATCGGCCACTCCGAGTCCTGCAACTCCGTGGCAAACCAGGACCCGTTCGCGGCCAGCTACCCTGGCGGCCAGAGCTACGTCGACAACAGCACCTACGACACCTGCCTGGGCGGCTCGGAGGGCCCGAAGGCGGTGGGCGAGGGCCCGTGCAACCCGGAGACCGGCGTCTGCCAGAACGCGACGACGCAGGGTGCCACCGGACCGGCGGCATGTCCCAGCAACAACGCCGCGTCCGGTGACCTGTGCGAGTTCGCCGACGGGTTCTGCTTCAAGCAGGGCACCCGGACCGTGGTGATCAACGGGGTCAGCACGACGGCGACATCGGCAAGCAACGAATGCTTCGCCGACCGGTACCAGAACGGCGACCTGGACTTCGACGGGCTCGACTACGTGCCGTACAGCTGGCCGAACAGCCTGAGGGCCGTCGACCATCCGACGGCGTTCCAGTACATCGGGCCGTTCCAGAGGAACGGGCGGCCGTACCCGGCCATCCAGTTCGAGTCCGACATCGGCGGCTCGTCCGCGCTGTGCGATGTCGGCACCGGGGCTGGCTGCACGGTGCCGCCGATCAGCGCGAAGTTCTACCCGTTCTGGTCGCTCAGCCGGTTCGACGCGCTCGGCGGCTACACGTCCGCCTGCGTGTGGAACTTCGGCAACACGCTGCCGAACACCTTCGAGACCTTCGGCGGCGACGCCCAGTACGGCGCGCCCGACGTGGCCCGCTACGGCGGCACGATCATCAGCGCGCCGCTGCGCAACCCGGAGTTCTCCGGCAGGTGCGGCCGCTCGTTCTTCGGGTGAGGCGCACCGGAAGGTTCACCGCGGTTTAGCGCCGGGACCCCGCCACCCGTGGCGGGGTCCCGGTCGTTTCCTGCGACTGCGCATCATGCGCATCGTGCGCATCAGCGGCTTTTGCCGCCGCCGCGGCGCAGCCCGCCGCAGACCGCGTCCGCGACGGCGCGGACCCCGGCGTGCCTGGGCAGGTCATCCAGCAGCACCGGGTCGCCGTGGCCGTCGGCGAGCGGGATCTTCCAGTTCGGGTACTCGTCCACCGTTCCCGGCATGTTCTGCGGGCGGCGTTCGCCGACGGCGTCGGCCAGCGAGACGCCGATCAGCATGGCAGGCGTCCGGGTCAGGTAGGCGTACAGCGCCGCGGTAAACCGCTGCGCGCTCGGCCTGGCTGGCCGGCCGATGAGGCCCTCCCGCGCCAGCGCCGCCAGCCAGCTGGCCACGTCGGCCTCCGCGGCGGCCCGCTCGTCCGCTTCCGGCCGGGTGAGCAGGCCCAGCCTGGCCCGGATCCTGACCTGCTCCCCGGTGAGGAACGCGGCGGCCGGCGGCACGTCGTGCGTGCCCACCGTGGCCAGGCAGCCGCGGCGCCACCCGCCCGGCCGGCGCGGCGTGCCGTCCGCGCGGCGCTCGAACCACAGCATGGACGTGCCGAGGATGCGGCGGGCGGCCAGGAAGCAGCGCAGCCAGGGCTCGACGGTGCCGAGGTCCTCGCCGATCGCCACCGCATGCGCGCGTGCCGCCTCGGCGGCCAGCACGTCCCCTAGCAGCTCATGGTCGTACCGCACGTAGGTGCCCATGCCGGGCGCCATCCCGGCCGGTATCCACCACAGCCTGGCCAGGCCCATGACGTGGTCGGCGCGCAGCCCGCCGGCGCTGCGGGCGGCCGCAGCGATCAGGTCGGCCAGCGGCCTGCCCTGCTGGGCCGCGAGCCGGCCGGGATGCCACGGCGGCAGCGTCCAGTCCTGGCCGCGCTGGTTGAACTCGTCCGGCGGGGCGCCGACGCTGACGCCGGGGACGACCACGTCCTGGCGGGCCCAGGCGTCGGCGCCGCCGGGGTGCGCGCCCACGGCGAGGTCGCTGACCACGCCGATGGCCATGCCGGCCCGCCGCGCCGCGCGCTGCGCCGCCGCGGCCTGCCCCGCCGCCAGCCACTGCAGCCAGGCGTGGAAGTCGACCCGGTCCGACAGCCTCCGGCGCAGCGCCGCCACCTGTGCGGAGCGCGGATCGGCGAGCCCGGACGGCCAGGCCCGCCAGTCCGGACCGTGGACCTCCGCGATCGCGCACCACGCCGCCCAGTCGTCGACCGCCTCGCGGTCGCGGGCGCGGAAGGCGCCGAACTCCGCGCGCCGGCCGGCGTCGAGCGGAACCGCGCGGATGATCTCCAGCGCCGCGCGCTTGGCGGCCCACACCGCGTCCCGGTCGATCAGCGCCGCCGTGCTGCTCGCGGCGCGCAGCGGGGCGCCGAGCGCGTCGACCCTTGCCCGTTCGGCCGGGCCGAGCGCGGCGACCTCCGGGATGTCCTCGATGCGCAGGTACAGCGGGCTGATGTGGCGTCGCGTCATCGCCAGGTACGGCGACGGGCTGACCGGCGGCACCGGCTCGGCCGCGTGCAGCGGGTTCACCAGCACGAAGTCCGCGCCGAGCTCGCGTCCGCTCCAGGCGGCGAGGTCGGCGAGGTCCCGCAGGTCACCATGTCCCCAGGATCCGCGCGACCGCAGCGAGTACAGCTGCACGGTGAGCCCCCACGCCCTGCGCGCGGGAAACGGCGCCCGGGCGCGGCCCGGGCCGGGCCGCGCCCGGCGCCCGCAGGCCGCCCCGTCTCCGAGCGCCTGCACCACCGCGTCCAGGGTCTCGTCGGCTACCTCGACGACGCGGCCCCGCCAGTCCCGGTAGCAAACCGCCACGCCGGCGGCCGCGGCGCGCCGTCTGAGTTCCTCCCGTGCCGTCACCGCACCAGTGTGCCCATGCCGGGGCACCACCCGCCGTTCGGGCTCGACAAGGACGGTCTAACCGCTGGCCGGCCAGCTCAGTCTTAACGGGCAGACGGATGCCGCGCCCAGCGGATCCGCGTCACTAAGGGGACTGCTGTCATGACGTATTCCTCCGCCGCCGCCCGCCGGGTCGTTGCGATCGCCGCCGCTGCCGCGGTCGCCGGGCTTGCCGCGGCCGCCGGGCTTGCCGCGGCCTCGGCCGCGCTCGCGGCCACCTCCGCGCCGGCCGCGCACGCCGCGGCCGCAATCCCCAGGTGCTCCGCCGGGCCCGACGGCCTCGGCCTGGCGGCGTGGGTCGCGATCGACCAGGGCAACGGAGCGGCGGGGACCGTGTACTACCCGCTTGAGCTCACCAACACCAGCGGGCACGCCTGCTCGCTGTACGGCTTCCCCGGCGTCTCGGCAACCAGCCGCTCGGGCGGCCAGCTCGGCAGCCCGGCCGGATGGCAGTCCGGTCCGGGCTTCGGGACGAAGCACGCCGTTGTCCTCGCGCCGGGTGCGACCGCCCACGCGATCCTTGCCTACCACGACGCGGTGGTCAGCACGGCGCCGGGATGCGACCCGGTGGACGCAACGTTCGAGCTGCGCGTCTTCCCGCCCGGCGCCTACCACGCGACGCACGCCCTGTTCGACCTGGACGCATGCTCGCACGCCGGCCCGGTCTACATGAACGTCGGCCCCGTCCTGCCCGGGCTGGGCACGATCGACGGTTGAGCCCGGCGGCGCCCGGTGCCGCCGGGCCGCCGGCCAGCCGGCGCCGGGCGCAAACGGAACCAGCCTGGTCGCGCCGCACGTCTAAGCTGCATGAGCTACCGGGTTGCGATCGGGCTGGCGACGTCCTTGGTCGCGGTCGCGGCGGCGGTCGGCGGCTGCGGCGAGGTTCCCGCGTCGCATCCAGCATCCGCGCCGCACCCGGGCGCAGCGCCGGCCGGAAAGCCGAGCCGGGAGCCCGGCGTGGCGAGCGCCACCTCGGCGAGCCCGGGGGCGCCACCGGGCTGCCAGGGCTCCGCTGCGGCCGGGCCCGCGGGCATGACGCTGACCGTCACGCTCGCCGGCAACGCGAAGACCTTCTGCCTTCGGGTCGGCGACCGGCTGCGCCTGTACCTCCGCGGCACTCAGGCCGACCCGTGGCTGCCGGCGGTGGTCGGCGGCGGGGTGCTGGCGCCCGTCCGCGGCGCCGGGCCGGCGGTCGTCGAGGGGATCACCAGCGCCTCGTATGCCGCCGTCCGCGCCGGGCGGGTCACCGTCACCGCGGTCAGGCCGCCGTGCGGAGTCGCCGAGCCGTACGGGAAGGGCGACCTGGAGCCGGCGTTCCCGGTTCCCGAGACCCATCCGGGACGATCCTGCCCGGCGGGGCACCTGTTCAGTGCCTCGGTCATCGTGCTGCGCTGAGCGCTGCCGCCGACAGGCCGTCAGGACGCGGCGACCGGCTCCAGCACGAACACCGGTATCTCCCGCGCGGTCTTCTCCTGGTACTCGGCGTATGGCGGGTACGCGGCCACCGCCCGCCGCCACCACTCGGCGCGCTCGGCCCCGCTGACCTCCCTGGCGACCATGTCCCGCTTGCGCGCGCCGTCCTGGAGCTCGACGTGCGGATTGGCGCGGACGTTGTAGTACCACTGCGGATGGGTCGGCGCGCCGCCCTTCGACGCCACCATCGCGTACCGCCCGCCGTGCTCCACCCGCATCACCGGCGTCTTGTGCACCTTGCCGCTCTTGGCGCCGCGGTTGGTCACGATCACCACCGGCAGCCCGGTGTCGCGCAGCGTGGTGCCCTTCGTCCCGCCCGAGCTCTCGTACAGTTCCACCTGCTCGCGCACCCAGGCCGCCGGGCTCGGCTCGTACTCTCCCTGAACAGGCATACCGATATCCAACACCACTCGGCCACGCGCCCGCAGGCAGGGCTCCGCGGGGCCTCAGGGCTTGCGGCCGACCGCGGCCCAGCCGCTGACCTCGTAGTCCTCGACGGGCAGGCCGGGCGCTGGATGCCACCGGTGGCATTGCACCAGGCCGGGCTCGACCAGCTCCAGGCCGTCGAAGAACCTGGCGACTTCGTCGAAGCTGCGCCGGGTCTGGGGGGTGGCGACCGTCCGGTTATACAGCCGGGCGCTCTCGGCGACGACATCGGCCTGGATGTCGCTGGCAGGGTGGCAGATCACCAGGTAGCTGCCCGGCGAGACCGCGTTCATCAGCTTCGCGACGATCCCGTACGGGTCCTCGTCATCGTTGACCAGGTGCAGGACGCCGACGAGGACGACAGCGACCGGCCGGGTGAAATCGAGGGTATCCGCCGCCTGCCGCAGGATCTCCTCCGGGTCACGGAGGTCGGCCTCGATGTATCTGGTCATGCCCTCCGGGCTGCTAATTAGCAGGGCCCTGGCGTGCACCAGAACAACCGGGTCGTTGTCAACATAGACGATCCGGCTGTCCGGGCCCACCCGCTGGGCGATTTCATGCAAGTTCGGTTTCGTCGGTATCCCGGTGCCGATGTCGAGGAACTGCCTTATCTTTGCCCGGTCCGCCAGCCACTCCACTGCCCGGTGCATGAATTCCCGGTTAGCGCGGATATCACGCCTGATGGTCGGCCTGATCGCGATGATGGCCTCGCCTGCGGTGCGATCCGCGGCGTAGTTGTCCTTGCCGCCGAGCCAGTAGTCGTAGATCCGGGCCGGGTGGGCGACGCTGGTGTCGAGAATGGGCCGTTCCTCCGCTGCCTCAGCAGCGTCCGAGCCGCCTGCCTGGTCGCCAGACATGATGCGCCTTCCTTCCCGGATCAAGGATGCCCGTCCCGCGCAAGTCTAGCCCCGCCGCGGCGGCCCCGGCAGCCCGTCCCGGCGGGGCCGGCCGTCCCGGCGGATATCCCGTGCCGTGGCCGGGCTGCAATGTCAGGGCGCCAGCAGGCGGTAATGACATTCCTGGCACTGTCACTTGAACTGCGAATGGTCGGGACGGAGAGATTTGAACTCTCGATCTCAGGTCCCCCAGACCTGCGCCTTAGACCAAGCTGGGCCACGTCCCGTAAGACCACGGGTACATCCCGTGGTACCCGGCCGCGATCGCGGACCGGCCCAGCCAGCTTAGCGCAACCACGATGCGGCGCGGAAACGGAGCCTTGCCGGGCCGGGACCGCGCCGGCGCGCCGGGGCGGTGCGTGAACGCGGGCCGGGCGGAAAGTTACCATGTGCCCCGGGCACACGCGCGGGCCGCGCGTTCGTTGAGCCTGACAGGAGCCGGACGGACGGAGGGCTGGGCAGTTGAGGGTACTTGGCGCTCGCCGCTCGGCCGCCTACGCCGGTGGCTACGACGGCGCGCAGCAGGCCCCCCCGCCCGGGGGCGGCGGCCGGGCCCGGCTGGTCTTCAGGATCGTCAAGATCGTCTTCATCGTGGTGGTCGTCCTGGCGGCAGGAATCGGCGTTCTCTTCCTGGTCACGCCGCCGGCGAGCCAGGCCACCGCCATCGCCGCGGCCCAGGCGCGCGAGCACCGCATCGCCTACCCGGGCCCGCCGGTGCCGCAGTACTTCGCGCAGGCCCTGGTGGCGACCGAGGACCACAGGTTCTACACCGACCCGGGCGTCGACCCGCTCGCGCTGGTCAGGGTCGTGCTCGCCAAGATCACCGGGCGGCGGGACGGGGGCGGCAGCACCATCGACCAGCAGCTTGCCAAGAACCTGTACACCTCGGGCGTCAGCGGCTTCACCCAGGACATCGAGCAGGTGGTGATGGCCGTCAAGCTGCACTTCGGGTACAGCCACGCGGAGATCCTGCGCCTGTACGCGGAGGTCGCCTACTACGGCCACGGCTACTACGGCCTGGCCGCGGCCAGCTGCGGCTACTTCGGCCGGGCTCCCGCGCGCCTCACGCTGGTGCAGGCGGCCATGCTGGCCGGCGTGGTGAACGCGCCGACGGCCGACGACCCGCTGGTCCATCCGGCCCAGGCCCGGGCCAGGCTGGTGCACGTCATCGACCGGATGGCCGCGGTCGGCTACCTGACCGCGGCGCAGCGCAGCGCCGCGCTCGGCGCGCCGCTCGGCCTGTCCGGGGTCCGCGGCTGCCGCTAGCGCGGCCGGCGGGGACCCGGGTCGGGCTGCGGGGGGTGCAAGCGGTGCCGTCCCCCCTGGGCCAGCACGGTCTCCGGCTCAAGCTGCTCCGCGGCCGGCGCCTCCCCGCCGGCATACAGGAACACCCACCGCCGGTAGCAGTACAGCCGGAACAGCGTGGCCAGGCCGATGCCGAGCACGTTCGCCACGTTGTAGGAGAACTTGTCGGTCAGCCCGAGCCCGTACTGCGCCGCGGCGACGACCCCGTCGGTAATGAGGATGCCGATGCCGTTGAAGAAGAAGAACAAGACGGTCTCGCGGCCCCAGTGGCTGCCGTTGCGGTGCCGGAACGCCCAGAACTTGTTGCCGGTGAAGGCGAACACGGTGGCCAGCAGGTTGGCAAGCGTCGTGGCGGTGATCGGGCCCAGCCCGGCGCCGTAGTGGAACGCGTTGAACAGGACAATGGTCAGCACGAACGCGAGGGCGCCGACGACGCCGAACTTGGCGACCTCGTGGATCAGCACCCTGAACCGCGCGTAAAGGTCGCGGATGACAGTCACTCTCGCCTCGTCCCTAACTCGCTCGGTCCTCGATGCATGCGACACTACCGCGTCCGGCTGCGGGCGCGCCGCGCCGGGCGAAAACGGTTCGGGAAGTGCCGGACCCCGCGGGTACGCTGCATCAGGTGTCCCCAGGTGAGGTGCTCGTCCGCGCACGCGGCCTGACCAAGCGGTTCGGCAGCTTCACCGCGGTGGACGGGATCGACTTCGACCTGTACCGGGGCGAGGCGTTCGGCTTCCTCGGGCCGAACGGCGCGGGCAAGTCCTCCACGATGCGGATGATCGGCTGCGTGTCGCCGCCGTCCGGCGGGGAGCTCGCCATCCTGGGCAAGGACCCGGTCCGGGACGGTTCGGCGATCAGGGCACGGCTCGGCGTGGTGCCGCAGGAGGACACGCTCGACATGGAACTGACCGTCCGGGAGAACCTGCTCGTCTACGGGCGCTATTTCGGCCTGCCGCGCGGCCTGATCCGCGACCGGATCGCCGAGCTGCTGGACTTCGTGCAGCTGGCCGACCGGGCGGCGGACAAGGTGGAGCCGCTGTCCGGCGGGCTGAAGCGGCGCCTGGTGATCGCCCGCGCGCTGATCAACGACCCGGAGATCATCCTGCTCGACGAGCCCACCACCGGCCTGGACCCGCAGGCCAGGCACGCGGTGTGGGACCGGCTGTTCCGGCTCAAGCAGCGCGGCGTCACGCTGATCCTTACCACCCACTACATGGACGAGGCCGAGCAGCTGTGCGACCGGCTCGCGGTCATGGACCACGGCCGGTTCGCCGCCGAGGGCTCGCCGCGCGAGCTGATCGCCAGGTACTGCTCGCCGGAGGTCCTCGAGCTGCGCTTCGACCCGGAGACCCACGACGCGGCCGCCGACAAGCTCAGAGACTTTCCCGCCGAACGAAGGGAGGTGCTTGCCGACCGGATCCTGCTCTATGTCACCGATGGCGACGCGGCTCTCGCCGCTGTCCGCGCCGGCGGGCTCGACCCGCTCACCTCGCTGGTCCGCCGCGGCACGCTGGAGGACGTGTTCCTGCGGCTGACCGGCCGGAGGCTGGAGGACTGAGGTGCCTCGGGAAGCTTCCGGGCCGGCGCTGTCGGGCCGCGCGCTGCGCTGCTGGATGTCCCGCTACCGCCGGATCTGGCGGGCCAGCATCTGGTCCAGCGCGGCCGGGCCGGTGTTCTACCTGGGCGCGATCGGCCTCGGCCTCGGCTCGCTGGTCAACAGGCACGGCACCGCCAGGCTCGGCGGGGTGAGCTACCTGGACTTCGTGGCCCCGGCGATCCTCGCCGCCGCCGCGATGACCACCGGGATGACCGAGGCCAGCTACCCGGTGTTCGGCTCGCTGAAGTGGAACAAGATCTACCTGGCCGCGCAGGCGACGCCGCTGCGGCCCGGCGACATCTTCCGCGGCCACCTGCTGTTCATGACGTTCCGCGTCGCGGTGTCGGCCGCGGTGTTCACCGCGGTGATGGCCGCGTTCGGGACGGCCAGATCCGGCTGGGCGGCGCTGGCGCTGCCCGCGGCGGCGCTCACCGGGCTGGCGTTCGCGGCCCCCGTGGCGGCGTGGGCGGTGACGATTCGCCAGGAGCCGTCGCTGACCTACCTGTTCCGGTTCGGCGTGGCCCCGCTGATGCTGTTCTCCGGCACGTTCTTCCCGCTGTCGCAGCTTCCCGGCTGGCTGCGCGTGCTCGCCTACGCGACTCCGCTGTGGCACGGCGTGGCGCTGTGCCGGGCGTTCAGCCTCGGCGAGGTGGACGCCGGCAGCGCGCTGATCAACGCCGGCTACCTGGCCGCGCTCGCCGCGGCCGGCGTGGCGCTCGGCGGCCGCGCCTACCGCCGGAGGCTGTATGTCTGAGACCGCGCTGCCCGCTGCCGCGCCACGGCGGACGCCGGGGACCCCGGCGCTGGCCGTGTTGCGCCGGGCGGGCGGCCTGCGCCTGATCGAGCGGCACGCCCGGGCCTACCGGCACTCGTGGCTGGTGTTCGCCTCCGGGTTCCTGGAGCCGGTGTTCTACCTGCTGTCGGTGGGGCTCGGCCTCGGCGTCCTGGTCGGCAAGGTTCCCGGCCCCGCCGGCCAGCTCGTCAGCTACCGCGCGTTCGTCGCGCCGGGGCTGCTGGCGGTCTCCGCGATGAACGGCGCGATCTACGACTCGACGTTCAACGTCTACGGCAGGCTGAAGTGGGACAAGCTGTACGACTCGGTGCTGGCGACGCCGATCAGGCCGCGCCAGCTCGCCGCCGGCGAGATCGGCTGGGCGCTGCTGCGCGGTGCCGCGTACGCGGCCGCGTTCACGCTGGTGATGCTCGCGATGGGGCTGATCGGGTCGCCGTGGGCGGCGCTGGACGTCCCTGCCGCGGTGCTGACCGGGTTCGCGTTCGCGGCGCTCGGCATGTCCGGCACCACCTACCTGCGGAGCTGGCAGGACCTGGAGTACGTGACGCTGGCCAGCCTGCCGCTGTTCCTGTTCTCCGCCACGTTCTACCCGCTCAGCGTCTATCCGCGGCCTGTCCAGCTGATCGTGGAGGTGACCCCGCTGTACCAGGGCGTGGTGCTGCTCCGCGACCTGACCCTGGGCGCCGCCGGGCCCGGGCTGCTGTGGCGGGCCGCCTACCTGGCCGCCCTCGGCGTGGCCGGCCTGTACGCCGCCGGCCGCCGCATCGCCACGCTGCTGCTGGTCTGAGGCGCTAGACCGCCGCGGCGCAAACAAGACGGGCGGGCCGGGAAGTCTACCGGTGAGTAGATTAAGCTTGGCGGCGGACCGGCCGGGGCGGGCATATGGGAGGGTGGGCTCATGGACTTCGGCTACGACGCCAGGACCGAGGAGCTGCGCGAGCGGCTGGGCGCGTTCATGGCCGAGCGGGTCTACCCGGCCGAGGCCGCCTTCGCCGCGCAGGCGCAGGCCGCCGCCGGCGGCGGCCGCCCCTGGGACCGGGTCCCGGTCACCGCGGAGCTGAAGGCGGAGGCGCGCCGCCGCGGGCTGTGGAACCTGTTCCTGACCGGCAGGGCCGCCGAGGCGGTCCGCAAGCTCGACGGGACCATGCTGCCCGACCCGCCGCTGACCAACCTGCAGTACGCCCCGCTCGCCGAGATCACCGGGCGCAGCCCGGCGCTGGCGCCGGAGGCGCTGAACTGCGCGGCGCCGGACACCGGCAACATGGAACTGCTTGCCGAGTTCGGCTCGCCTGCCCAGCAGGAACGCTGGCTGCGCCCGCTGCTCGACGGGCGGATCAGGTCGGCGTTCTGCATGACCGAGCCCGCCGTGGCCTCCAGCGACGCGACCAACATCGCCACCACGATCACCGCGGACGGCGACGGCTACCTGGTCAGCGGGCGCAAGTGGTGGTCAAGCGGCGCGATGAGCCCGGACTGCACGATCTTCATCGTGATGGGAGTCACCGGGGAGTCGGCAGAGGGCCACCACCGGCATTCGATGGTCCTGGTGCCCAGGGATACGCCGGGGGTCACCGTGCACCGGGGGATGAGCGTGTTCGGCTACACCGACGGGCCGCACGGCGGGCACGCGGAGATCAGCTTCGACCACGCCCGGGTGCCGAAGCAGAACCTGATCGGGGAGCACGGCCAGGGGTTCGCGATCGCGCAGGCGCGGCTCGGACCCGGCCGCATCCACCATTGCATGAGGATGATCGGCGCGGCGGAACGGGCGCTCGAGCTGATGTGCCAGCGGGCGAAGGCCCGCACCGCGTTCGGCGTCACGCTGGCCGACCAGGGCGTCGTGCAGGACTGGATCGCCGAGTCCCGGGTACGGATCGAGCAGGCCAGGCTGCTGGTGCTCAAGACCGCCTGGCTGATGGACACCGCAGGCAACAAGGGCGCGCACACCGAGATCCAGGCGATCAAGATCGTCACCCCGGCGATGGCGCAGTGGGTGATCGACCGGGCGATCCAGGCGCACGGCGCCGCCGGGGTCAGCCAGGACTTCCCGCTCGCCCAGCTGTGGGCGAGCGCCCGCTCGCTGCGGTTCGCCGACGGCCCGGACGAGGTGCACAAGAGGAGCCTGGCGCGCCGCGAGCTGAGGAAGTCCGCCGAGGCGGGAAAGATGTAATCGGGCACGGGAAACCACCGGCCGTTCCGGAAAGACAAGGGAGAAACCCAGTTGACACAGAAAGTCGCGATCGTGACCGGCGCGGCCCGCGGCATCGGCGCCGCCACCGCGCGCAGGCTGGCCGCCGACGGGATGGCGGTGGCGGTGCTGGACCTGGACGAGGCCGCGTGCGCCGGGACGGTCAAGGAGATCGCCGACACCGGCGGCCGCGCGCTGGCGGTGGGCGCCGACGTCAGCAAGACCGACCAGGTGACCGCCGCGGTGGAGCGGGTGGCGGGCGAGCTCGGGCCGCCCGTGGTGCTGGTGAACAACGCCGGGGTGATCCGGGACAACCTGCTGTTCAAGATGACCGACGAGGACTGGGACACGGTGCTCGGCGTGCACCTGCGCGGCGCGTTCCTGATGAGCCGCGCGGCGCAGAGGTACATGGTCGAGGCGCGGTGGGGGCGGATCGTCAACCTGTCCTCGTCGTCCGCGCTCGGCAACCGCGGCCAGGCCAACTACTCGGCCGCCAAGGCCGGCATGCAGGGCTTCACCAAGACGCTGGCGATCGAGCTGGGGCAGTTCGGGATCACGGTGAACGCGGTCGCGCCCGGGTTCATCGTCACCGACATGACCGCGGCCACCGCCGCCCGGGTGGGCATGTCGTTCGAGGACTTCCAGAAGGCCGCCGCCTCCCAGATACCGGTGCGGCGGGTGGGGCAGACGGCCGACGTGGCGCACACGATCTCGTTCCTGGTCTCCGAGGGGGCGAGCTTCGTCTCCGGCCAGGTCATCTACGTGGCGGGCGGCCCGCTGTGCTGAAGCCGGACGAGGTCCGCGAGCGGGTGCGGGCGTTCCTCGCCGAGCACGACCCGGCGGCGGCCAGCCGCGAGGAGTTCCTCAGCGCGCGCTTCGACGCCGGCCTGGCCTGGGTGCACTACCCGGAGGGCCTCGGCGGCCTCGGCGCGTCCCGCGCGCTGCAGGCGGTGGTGGACGCCGAGTTCGACGCCGCGGGCGCACCGGGCATCGACACGAACGTCAACCCGATCGGCCGCGGCATGGCCGCGCCGACGATCCTGGCCTACGGCAGCGACGAGCAGCAGCGCCGCTGGCTGCGCGGGATCTGGACCGGCGAGGAGATCTGGTGCCAGCTGTTCAGCGAGCCGGGCGCGGGCAGCGACCTGGCCGGGCTGGCCACCCGGGCGGCCAGGGACGGCGAGGACTGGGTGGCGTCCGGGCAGAAGGTATGGACCTCGCAGGCGCACCTGGCCCGGTGGGGGCTGCTGCTGGCGCGCACCGACCCCGACGTGGAGAAGCACCAGGGCCTGACCTACTTCGCCTGCGACATGACGGCGCCGGGCGTGGAGGTCCGCCCGCTGCGCCAGCTCACCGGCGAGGCCGAGTTCAACGAGGTGTTCCTGACCGACGTGCGGATCCCGGACCGTGACCGGATCGGCCCGGTCGGGGAGGGCTGGACGGTGGCCAACGCCACGCTGATGAGCGAGCGGGTCAACATCGCCGCCGCGCGCTCCGGGCCAAGGGAGAGCGGCATGATCGGGCCCGTCGCCGCCGCCTGGCGATCCCGCCCGGAGCTGCGCAGGCCCGCGTTGCACGACCGGCTGCTGGCGTTGTGGACCGAGGCGGAGGTGGCGCGGCTGGGCGGCGAGATGCTGCGCCAGCAGCTTGCCGCGGGCAAGCCCGGGCCCGAGGGGTCGGCGGCCAAGCTGGTCTTTGCCCGGCTGAACCAGGAGATCTCCGGGTTCGAGATGGAACTGGTCGGCGGCGACGGCCTGCGCTACGACGACTGGGCCATGCGCCGCCCGGAGCGCTCCAGCTTCTTCGGCCGCGGCCCAGGCTACCGCTACCTGCGCGCCCGCGGCAACTCCATCGAGGGCGGCACCTCGGAGATCCTGCGCAACATCATCGCCGACCGCGTGCTCGGCCTGCCGCGCGAGCCTCGCCCCGACAAGGACGTGCCATGGAAGGACCTGCCCCGATGACCGCCCCAGCCAGGGCTGAGGACTTCCCCGACCTGCTCTACTCTGATGCCGAACGAGCGCTGGCCGACAGCCTCCGGTCGCTGCTCGCCGACCGGTGCGCCGCGGCTGAGGTGCTGGCGCGGACCGAGTCCGCGCAGACCTACGACGACGCGCTGTGGCAGGCCGTCGCCGCCGACCTCGGCCTGGCGGGCCTGCTGATACCCGAGCGCGACGGCGGAGCCGGCGTCGGCTACCGGGAGGCGGCGGCCGCCGCCGAGGCGCTCGGCGCCTTCGTCGCGCCGGTCCCCTACCTGGGCAGCGCGGTGGTCGCCACCGCCGCCCTGCTCGCCGCCGGCTCGGCCGAGGCGGCACGCCTGCTGCCGAAGCTGGCCGGCGGCAGCCTGACGGTGGCGCTCGCGGTGCCCGTCGCCACCGCGCCGCGCTCGGGCTTCCCCGGCTCGGTCCGGCTGTGCGGGCCGCGGCCCGGCGACGCCGCCGCGGGTACTTCCCGGCTGCGCGGGGAGGTCCGCGGGGTGGCCGACGCGCTGCCGGCCAGCCTGCTGCTGGTGCCGGCCGACGGCGTGCCGCAGGGCCTGTACCTGGTGGACATGGCCGCGGGCGGCGCGGCGAAGGCGCCGGTGACCTCGCTCGACATGACCAGGCAGCTGTGCGACCTGTCGTTCGACGACGCCCCGGGCACGCTGCTCGCCTCCGGCGACGCCGCGACGCGGGCCGTGCAGGCGGCGCTGGCCGCCGGCGCGGCCGTGCTGGCCGCCGAGCAGGTCGGGCTGGCCGAGCGCTGCCTGGACATGACGGTGGCGTACCTGAAGGAGCGCAAGCAGTTCGCCAGGCCGGTCGGGTCCTTCCAGGCGCTCAAGCACCGGCTGGCCGACGTGTGGGTCGAGGTCGCGCAGGCCCGCGCGGCGTCCAGGTACGCGGCGGCCTGCCTGACCTCGGGCGACCGCGACGCCCCCGTCGCGGTCGCGCTGGCCAAGGCGTACTGCTCGCAGGTCGCGGTGCACGCGGCGCAGGAATGCGTGCAGTTGCACGGCGGCATCGGCTTCACCTGGGAGCATCCCGCGCACCTGTACCTGAAGCGGGCCAAGGCGGACTCGATCGCGTTCGGCACCCCGGACGCGCACCGCGCCGCCCTGGCGTCCCTGGTCGACCTGCCCGCGCCGTGACCGGGCGGGTCAGGGCGCCCAGCCCGCGGTCATCAGCAGCAGGCTGAACCACACCGACGCGGCGCCGAGCACGGCGATCACTGGGCCGATGAGCCACGCGGGCAGCGGGGCCAGCAGCCGGGCCACCGGCACGGCCAGCAGCACCGCGGGCAGCAGGAAGCGCGGCTTGGAGCTGAGGTAGAGGGGTCCCGAGGCGAAGGCGGTGACCACGACCGCGAGCGTGTAGACGTGCATGCTCAGCGGGAACCTCTCGGCCAGGCTGCACAGGGTGAGCAGCACCGCGACCGCGAGCACCGCGAGCGTCATGACCAGTGCCGGGAAGGAGCGGCCGAACAACGCGGTCCGCAGCGACTCGGCGACACCCTGCCCCCAGTCGAAGCCGTTGCCGCCGTTGCGCTCCAGCCAGGCCCATCCGCCGAGGTGCCCCGTCCTGACCGCGGTGTAGGCCCAGTAGCCGGCCATGCCGGCCGGGGACAGCGCCGCCGCGGCCGCCGGACGCCACCAGGCGGCGGCGGGCTGGCGCCGCCGCCACGCGGTGATGACCGGAGGCAGCGCCGCGACGATGACCGCCGCGGACACCGCGATGCCCGTGCCGCGGACCAGGCCCGCGGCGGCCGCGAGGGCCGCCGCCGTCAGCCAGCGGCGCCCGGTGAGCGCGACCAGGGCCCACACGGCCAGCGCGCAGAACAGGGCCTCCGAGTACACCATGGCCAGCACGATCGAGCCGGGCGCCGCCGCCCACACCGCGACCATGACCAGGCTGAGCCGCCGGTCGCCGGTCAGCGCCACGCCGAGCCTGGTCAGCCCGCACGCCGCCGCCAGGCCCGCGGCGATCGTGACCGCGAAGCCGGCGTGCCTGGGGCCGACCCCGGGTAGCCAGGAGATGGCGTCGATGGCCAGCGGGTAACCGGGGAACCAGGCCAGTATCGAATCGGGATGCCGGTAGCTCGGCAGGTAGGCGTACCAGCGGGCGGCGATGGTCAGGTACCGGCCGCTGTCCCACGACACGATCAGGTGCGCCAGCGACAGGTGCAGGCCGCGGAACCGGCCGCGGCGCAGCAGCAGCGCGGCGGCCGCCAGGCCGAGGACGCGCACGGCGGCGTAGATGAGCGCGCCGGCAGCCGCCAGGGCGGCCGCGGGGCCGGCGTCACGGCGGCCCGGCGCGGCGGCGGCCGAGTCCGGCACGTTACCGGTCCTGCTGGACAGCATCCGCGACCGCCCCCAACGTGGTAAGTCGAAGCTCGGGCGATCCTACTCCGTGCCCGGCTCCGGCATCACCCGGACCTCACCGGCGCCGCCCCGCCGAGCCGCCTGAGCGCACGGACACCGACAGCGGCAGGTCGCGCGAGGACCGTCCGACGTGCACGGCATAGCGGCCGCCCGGCCAGATCCAGCCGGCCAGGTCCTCGTCGTAGCGGGCGAACGCCCGGGCCGGGATCGTGAGCCTGGCCTGCGCCAGGTCGCCGGGCGCGGCTCGGACGGCGGCGAACGCGGCGAGGGCCCGTCGCGGCCTGCCGCGGTCGGCGGGCCGTGCGGGCTCGGCCAGGTACGCCTGCACGACCTCCTTGCCCGGGCGCGGGCCGGTGTTCCTGATCGTCACCACGAGCTGGAGGTCATCTCCGGCTGCCACCTCGGCCGGGCCGTCGACCGACTCGTAAGCCCATGTGGTGTAGCCGAGGCCATGCCCGAACGGGTACCGAGGGGCCACGCCATTCGCGTCGTAGCCCCGGTAGCCGATCAGCAGCCCCTCGGAGTAGTCGAGGATGCCGCGTTCGTCGGGAGTCGCGTGCAGCACGGGGCAGTCGGCCTCCGCCGCGGGCAGCGTCACCGGCAGCCTGCCGCCGGGCTCCGCCGCGCCAAGCAGGACGTCGGCAAGCGCGTCCCCGAACGCCTGCCCTGGCAGCCAGGCGTAGATGATCGCGGCCACCTGCTCCGCCCACGGCATCAGCACGGGCATGCCCGAGTTGACCACCACGACCGTCTTGCTGTTGACGGCCGCGATCCGGCTGACCAGCTCGTCCTGGCGGCCGGGCAGGGCAAGGGTGCTCCGGTCGAAGCCCTCGCTCTCGGTCAGCTCGGCGGAGCCGACCACGACCACCGCCGCGTCCGCCGCGGCGGCCTCGGCCTCGGCCTCGGCGAGCAGCGCCTCGTCGTCGTCGGCCGGCACGATGCCCAGCCGGACGGCAAGCGGGCCCGCGCCGTCCGCGGCCGGCCAGAACTCGACGCGCAGCCCGGTGTCGGTTCCCGGCTCCAGCCACAGGCCCGCCCGCAGCTCGCCGGGGCGCGTCATCGCCTCGACGGGGTCGTCCGGGATCGCGGTGACGTCGTCGATGACGGTGACCCCGTCCGCGGTCACCCTCAGCCGGCCGACGCCCGCGGCGCTGAGCAGGTGCAGGCCCGGCTCCGTGGCGCGGAACGAGGCCCGCAGCACGATCCGCCCCGGCTTCCCCCAGCCGACCCCGGCCGGGACGCCGTCCCACCAGGCAAGGCTGGTCGAGGTGCGGTGCTCGGCGGCGAGCAGCCTGTCCTGCCCGTCCAGGAACTCCAGCCGGACGCCATGCTCTCGCGTGACCGGGTCCTGCAGGGACCCGATGGGCGGCTCAGGCACGGACTGCCAGGTCTGGCAGCCGCTGGCCACGCTGACCTCGGCCCGTCCGGCCAGCGCGGATCGCAGCGCGCCCGCCGGGGTGGAGATCCCGGCGGCGATGACGCCCGCGCTGCCGCCGCCCATGATGGTGGGATGGACCGCGTTCGGGCCGGCGACGGCGAGGCGGCCGATCGTGCCCGGGTCCAGCGGCAGCACGTCGCCGGAGTTCCGCAGCAGCACGAACGACGCTGCTGCCGTCCGGCGCAGCACCGCGGGATCGACCAGCTGCGGCGCGGTGGCGGCGATGGCGGGGGCCTGGCCGGCGGCGGCAGCGGGACGGTGCCCGGCCGCGCCGGCGGGCCGGCCGTCGAGCGCGCCGACGCGGCGGGCCACCTGGAGCAGCCTGAGCACCTTGTCGTCAAGCAGTTCCGCGGCCAGCGTCCCGTCGGCCACGGCCTGCGCCAGCAGGTCCCCCCAGGGCCCGTCCGGACCGGGCATGGACAGGTCGAGCCCGGCCAGCGCGGTGGCCAGCGTGCTGCGGGCCGCGTGCCAGTCCGAGGTCACGACGCCGGTGAAGCCCCACTCGCGCTTGAGCACGTCCCGCAGCAGGTGAGCGTTCTCGGTCATCGGGATGCCGTTGACCTTGTTGTAGGCAGCCATGATCAGCAGCGCGCCGGCCTCGCGGACGCACGCCTCGAATGGCAGCAGGTACAGCTCCCTCAGCACGCCCTCGGCGATCCGCGCGTCGTAGCTCCACCGCCCGGTCTCCGAGTCGTTGCCGACGTAGTGCTTCACCGTCGCCGCCACTCCGGCCTGCTGGACGCCGCGCACGTAGGCGCTGGCCAGCCGGGCGGTGAGGACGGGGTCCTCGGCGAAGCACTCGAAGCCGCGGCCGCCAAGCGGCGTGCGCATCAGGTTGACCGTCGGCGCCAGCAGCACGTCGACGCCCTTGCTCTTGGCCTCCGCGCCCAGCGCCGCGGCAAGCTCGAAGACAAGCTCCTGGTCCCAGGTGGCGCCGAGCGCCGACGGGCAGGGCAGGCTGGCCGACGGCCTGCGCTCGTCCTTGGTCGTGCCCCGCACGCCCGCCGGGCCGTCGGAGGTGACCATCGCGCGCAGGCCGACGGCCTGGCAGCCCGGTATCCGCCAGCCATCGGCCCCGGTCAGCAGGCGGGCCTTCTCGGCCACGGTCAGCGCGGCCACCAGCTTCTCCTCGCCGGCGGCAAGCCTTGTGACCGGCCCAGGAACCGGGCCTGCAGGTTCGGCGTCGGCCGGATCGAGCTGCGATCCGGCCGTCATGCCCGGCACCGCCAGCGGCCGCCGGGGTGGTCTTTGTCCGGGGTCCCTGCCCGGCCGGATGGCCGGCCGGGCAGGGAGCGCCCCCGTGATGGGATCGCCACGGGTCCGCGCAGCCTCAGGAGACTGGCTTGAGGTGCTGGACCACGACGAGCATCTCCGGGATGTTCGGACCCGGGTCCATGTAGGGGTTGCTCGCTGTCGGCCAGCCCGTGTACTGACGGGAGGAGAACTCCGCCCACGACGCGCCCTGCAGCAGCGGCGCCACCGGGACCTCGGTGCTCTCGATGTTCGCCAGCGAGGCGATCGCCGAGCTGAGCGCGGCCGGCGTGGTGGCGGTTGCGTAGGCGTTGAGTGCCGCCTGGGCCGCCGGGTCGTTGAACCGGCCGTAGTCGGCGCCGGCGACCTTGCCGGGCGGTGCCGACAGCGTGTAGTTCATCCAGTTGTTGTAGGTGAAGTACGGGGTCAGCCCCTGGGCGCCCCAGTGGATGGACGAGCTGAAGTTACCGTCGTTGAGGTCGGCCGTCCACACGTTCGGGCCGTTGGTGCCGGGGTCGCCCTTGACCGACACGCTGAAGCCCAGCGCGTTGAGCTGCTTCGCGATCAGCTGCGCGTCGGTGTAGTAGTCGGTGTAGCTGACCGGCTCCTCGATCTGGAACGAGATCTTCTGCCCGTTCTTCTCCCAGTAGCCGCCCACCTTGCTGTATCCGTCGCTGCTCAGGATCGAGCTCACCTTGGCCGCGTCGCCGGTGCTGGGCAGGTTGTTGGCCAGCGACGGCGGCAGGTAACTCTGCTGTGCCGGGAGGATCATGCCTGCGGTGCTGGTCACGGCCGGCTCGTTGTCGGACTCACCGTCCGTCGATAGCTGCTGCCGGTTGACCCCGTAGCTGATCGCCTGGCGCACCTTGGCGTCGTTTAGCGGTGCCTTCGTGGTGTTGAACCACAGGCCCACGACGTTGTTGTCGCTGAAGTACGGTTGCGAGTTCTGCCAGGTGGTGTTGCCCGTCTTGGACAGGTAGTTCTGCGGCACGCCGATGATCGAGATCCCGCCCCAGTCGATCGTGCCGTCGGCGATGGGCGGCAGCAGGTTCGCGTTGCTGGCGTAGGCGGGGAAGCTGATCTCCGGCACGTGCATGCTGGACTTGGCGTAGTAGTCCGGGTTGACCTTCATGGTGAAGCCCGTCGAGCTGAAGTGGTCAAGCACGTACGGGCCGGTGCCGACCGGGTTGGCGTCGGTGTAGGTAGCCGGGTCGGACACGCTCTGCCAGATGTGCTGCGGCACGATCGGCACCTGCAGGATGTAGTACAGGCTGGACAGCTCCGGCTGGGCGAAGGTCAGCACCGCGGTGTCCGAGCTGGTCGCGGTGGCGCTGGCCGGGATCGGGATCGTCCAGTTGGCGTTCAGCGTCGTGTTGTTCTTGATCAGGTTGAACGTGAACGCGACGTCGCTCGCGCTGAACGGCTTGCCGTCACTCCACTTCACGCCGGACCTGGTGGTGATCGTGAGCGTCTTCCCGCCGTTCGACCACGCGTAGCTCGTGGCCAGCTCGGGAACCGGAGGCTGCGTGGGTTCCTGCGTGTTGAACACCATCAGCGGCTCGTCGTAGAGGTTCACCGCGTGCGTCACGTACCCGGTCGAGGTGGGGACGAACGGGTTGAAGTTCTGCACCATCGGCGAGATCGGCGTGGTGACGATCGTGAGCGGTGCCTTGCCCATGCCCGAGCTGCTCGGGCTCGAGCCGGGGCTGGACGTGGTCGAGGTGCTGCAGGCTGCGATCCCCAGCGCGAGGACCGCGGCCGCAGCAATGCTGCCTGCGAGTCTGTGATTCATAGCCGTAAACTCCAAATGTGCCCGGCCGGCCGAGCCGGCCTGTTTGTGCAGTGACCGTGTCGGGGTCTGTTCGATTGGCGGCGTCGGCCGGCTGGGTACGCCAGCCGGGCGCCGTATGTCTGGAAGAGTTGGCTGCCGTCAGGCACTGTCGGCGCTCATCGGTTCTCCTCTCCCAGGTCGGGCGGGTCGGGTCGGTCCCCGTCGACCGCGGGCCAGGCACGCTTCAGGCCCGGAGCAGCGGGGGGCTCGTGGCCGGCGCCGAGCAGCCAGCAGGAGCTGACGTGCCCGGCGCCGGCCGGGAAGGCCGGCGGCACCCGCTCGGCACAGATCGCCATCGCATGCGGGCAGCGGGTACGGAACCGGCAGCCCGATGGCGGCGCTACGGCGCTCGGCGGGGCGTCCCGGCCGCGCAGCGTCACCGGCGTGGTCCGCTCCGGGTCGGGGGCCGCGCTGAGCAGCAGCTGGGTATACGGGTGGGCCGGGGAGTCGGTGACCTGGACGGCCGCTCCCGACTCGACCACCTGCCCGGCATACATGACGACGATCGTGTCGGCCAGGTACCTGGCCGAGGCGATGTCGTGGGTGATGTACAGGATCGCCAGGCGCTCGCGGTCCCGCAGGTCACCGAGCAGGTTGAGCACGCCGAGCCGGATGGACACGTCCAGCATCGACACCGGCTCGTCGGCGAGGAGGACGCGCGGCTGCACGGCGAGCGCCCGGGCGATTGCCACCCGTTGCCGCTGCCCGCCGGACAACTCGTGCGGGTACTTGCGCCAGAACGCGTCCGCGGGGGTCAGGGCCACCCGCTCCAGCACCGCGGCGATCTTGTCGTCGAGGTCGGCCCCGGCCCTCGCCAGGCCGTGGACCCGGAACGGCCGGCTCAGGTGGTAGTGCACGTCGTGCACGGGGTTCAGCGACGCGAACGGGTCCTGCAGGACCATCTGCACCGTCTTGGCGTAGCCGATCCGGCGGCGCTGGCCGGCCCGCACCGGCCGGCCGCCGAGCAGCAGTTCGCCCGCGGTCGGCGTGACCAGCCCGGCCAGCAGCCGGGCCAGGGTGGACTTGCCGGAGCCGCTCTCGCCGACCACCGCGGTGACGCGCGCGGGCGTCAGCCGCAGCGACACGTCATCGACCGCGTGCACGACCGGACGCGGCCCGGCCGCGCGCCGTCGCAGGCGGCGCCCGCCCGCCGCCGCGGCCCCGCGCACGGCGAAGTGCTTGGTCAGGCCGCGCGCCTCCAGCAGCGGCGGGGCCTGCTCGGGCGCGTCAAGCACCGGTGTCGTCATGGCGTGCTCCTGCTGGCGGGTGGTCGGCTTGTCAGGTCCGGCTCGGGGGCAGCCAGCTCGGGCGGGACGGGGCCGTCGCCGTGCAGCCTCCAGCAGGCGGCCAGGCGGCCGCCGCCGGCCGCCTCCAGCGGCGGGGCGTCCGCCGCGCACCGGCCGACGGCGAACCGGCAGCGCGGGTGGAACACGCAGCCGCTCGGCAGCGCCCGCAGGTCCGGGGGGGAGCCGGGGATCCCGGTCATCGGCGCGCGCGGCCCGTGCAGCGGCGGGAACGAGCTGAGCAGCCCGAGCGAGTACGGGTGCCGCGGGGCGCGGAACAGCGCGGTCGCCGGCGCCCGCTCCACCAGCCGGCCCGCGTACATCACCGCGATCGAGTCCGCGATCTCGATCAGCAGCGACAGGTCGTGGGTGATGAACAAGATCGAGAAGCCGAGCCGGTCCCGCAGGTCCTTCAGCTCCTCCAGGATCTCCCGCTGGGTGACCACGTCCAGCGCGGTGGTGGGCTCGTCCATGATGACCACCTGCGGCTGCAGCGCCAGCGCCATCGCGATCATGACGCGCTGCCGCATGCCGCCGGAAAGCTCATGCGGATGACTGGTCAGCCGGTCGCCGTTGATGCCGACCATCTCCAGCAACTCGACGGCACGAGCGTTGCGCTGCCTGCGGGACATGTGCGGAAGGTGCGCGGCGAGCGCGTCGGTGAGCTGAGCCCGGACGGTCAGCACCGGGTTGAGCGCGTTCATCGCGCTCTGCAGCACCAGGGAGACCTCGGACCAGCGCAGCACCCGCAGGGCCGGGTAGCCGGCCTCCAGCAGGTCCACCACCGTCCCATCCTCGGGGTACAGGCGCACCCCGCCGTCGGTGATGACGCCCGGCGGCCGCAGCAGCCTGGTGGCCGCCATGGCGAGCGTGGACTTGCCGCTGCCGCTCTCGCCGGCCAGGCCGAGCACCTCGCCGCGGTGCAGCACCAGGTCGGCGTCGGTCACCGCGTGCACGGCCGCCGCGCCCTGCCCGTAGTCCACGCACAGGCCGCGAATCTCCAGCAGCGGCGCGCCGTGCCCGGCACCGCTCATGGCAGTACCTCCGATTCGGCGGCGGGCGCGGCGGCGGTCCCCGGCGGGCAGCCGGCAGGTGTCGGCCCGGCGGCGCGGATAACCGGGGTCAGCGCGAACTGCTGGCTGCGCCGCGCGCGCCCACGGCGGCCCGGGCGCCGGGTCAGTCCGGCTGCCCGCAGTCGCGGGTTGATGAACTCGTCGATGCCGAAGTTCAGCAACACCAGCGCGGTGCCGAGCAGCGCGACCGCCAGGCCCGGCGGGATGAACCACCACCAGTACCCGGTCAGCTCCGCGTTGGCGCCCTGCGCGTAGAACATCATGCCGCCCCAGTTCCAGTTGGGGTTGACCAGCCCGAGGAAGGCCATCGCGGTGTAGGTCCCGACCGCGTACAGCACGGTGAACAGGAACGAGCTCGCCACGATCGGGGTGAGGTTCGGCAGGATCTCGGCGAAGATGATCCGCCACGGGCGCTCGCCGATGATCCGGGCCGAGTCGACGTAGTCCCGGCTGCGCAGCGACAGCGTCTGCGCGCGCAGGACGCGGGCTCCCCAGGCCCAGCCGGTCACCGAGATGATCAGGCCGACGAGGAAGAGGTCGTTGCTGCCGGTCTTGCCGAGGAAGCCGAACAGGATGACCAGCAGCGGCAGCGCGGGCATCACCAGGAAGATGTTCGCGAGCATGGACAGCAGTTCGTCGGCCAGCCCGCCCAGGTAGCCCGCCGTGACGCCGATCACCACCGAGAGCACGGTGGCGATCACGCCGGCCAGGAACGCCACGACCAGCATGTCGCCCCCGCCGACAAGAAGCTGCGAGAACACGTCCTGCTGCAGGTTCGTGGTGCCGAGCCAGTGCGCGCCCGACGGCGGCAGCGGCACCGGGGAGTTGGCGAAGACCTGGTCCGGGCTGTACGGCGCCACGAACGGGCCGATGATCGACAAGAGCACGAAGAACGTCAGCAGCGCCAGGCCGGCCAGGATCTTGGGGGAGCGGGGCAGTCGCAGCGCCCGCCGCCTGCCGGGAGCCGTTCCGGGCGGCGGCGCGCCCGGCGCGGGCGCGCCGCCGGTGGCCAGCTCGCTGCCGACGCCAACAGCCATGGCTCAGGCCTCCTGCCGGGTGCGTGGGTCCAGGAAGACGTAGACGAAGTCCGCGATCAGGTTGGCCGCCAGCACGGCGAACGTGATGATCAGGAACAGCCCCTGCATCAGCGCGTAGTCGTTGTTCGACACCGCCTGCAGCAGCAGCGAGCCGAGGCCCGGGTAGCTGAACACGATCTCGGTGAGCAGCGAGCCGGAGACGATGAACCCGATCGCCAGCGCGAAGCCGGACACGCTGGGCAGGATCGCGTTGCGGGCCGCGTACCAGATCACCCGGCGCTGAGGCAGGCCCTTGGCCGCGGCGATCAGCACGTAGTCCTCGTCCATCGTGGTGAGCATCACGTTGCGCATGCCCACGATCCAGCCGGCCGCCGAGGCGGCGACGATGGTGAGCGCCGGCAGCACCGCGTGGTAGAGCACGTCGCTGACGTAGGTCCAGTCGAACGCGGGGAAGTCCGTGCTCTGATGCGCCAGGCCGGTCGGGAACCAGCCCAGCGTGATGGCGAACAGGTCGATGGCCAGGAACGCGAGGAAGAAGTACGGCGCGGCCTGGAAGAAGGTGACCGCCGGCAGCAGGTTGTCCAGCCAGCTGCCGCGCTTCCACGCCACCAGCGCGCCGATCACGGTGCCCGTCACGAAGCTGATCACCGTGGCCAGGCCCACCAGCCCGAGCGTGTAGGGCAGCGCGTCACGGATGACGTCGGTGACCGGCGCGAAGCCGTTACCGGAGGAGAGGCCGAGGTTGCCGTGCAGGACGTTGTTCCAGTAGTGGGTGTACTGGTCCCACAGGCTGGCGCTGGTGCCGACGCCGAACTGCAGGTCCAGGGAGCGAATGATGGCGGGCGTGATCGTCACGCCCTGCATCCTGGACAAGATGGCGTCGACCGGGTTGCCGGGGATCAGCCTGGGGATCAGGAAGTCCAGGCTGATCGCGACGGCCGCGGTCACCAGGTAGAAGAAGAGCCGCCGGGCTATCGTGCGCATCTATCCGGCCTCCCCTGCCGTGCCCGGTGCCGGCGGATGGGACGCGCGGGCCAGGCGCGGCCCGGACTCGGCGGGCCCGGCCTGCGGCGCCGCGGCGTCCGGGCTGCAGCCGCAGCTCTCCCGGCGGACGAGCACGGCGGGCAGGGCAATGTCACGGTCGCGCGCCCCGGCGCCCGCCCCGGCGCCCTGCCCGATCATCGCGTAGAGGGTCTCGAACGCCGTGGCGCCGAGATCCTGGATGGACTGGCGGACGCTGGTGAGCTTCGGGCGCAGGTGCCGCGCCACCGGGATGTCGTCGAACCCGGTCACCGCCACCTCGTCGGGCACCGCGATGCCGTGCTGGGCCAGCGCGTGCAGGACGCCGATGGCCGACTGGTCGTTCGCGCAGACGATCGCCCGCGGCAGCGGGCAGCCGCTGGCAAGGAGCCGCTCGATGGCCCGCGCCCCGCCCGCCGCCTGATAGCCTCCCCGCCACAGCTCGCCCTGCAGCAGGGTCGCGCCGGCCGCCGCCGCCTCCTCGGCCAGCGTGCCGCCCCGGGCCAGGCTGTCCGGGCTGTCCTCGTGGCCGGCCAGGAAGCCGAGCGTCCGGTAGCCGTGCTCGGCGATCAGGTGCCGGGCGAGCGCCCGCATCCCGCCGGCGTTGTCGCCGTGCACGTTCACCGTGGCCGGGGTCGGCACGCCGGCCAGCGTCACCACGGGGACCTGCCGCGCGAGCCGGACAAGCTGCTCGGCGGAGAGCACCCGGTCGTGCAGTATCAGCCCGTCGCTCTTGCGGGCCAGCGCGACGATGCGGCGGGCCGCGTCGGGCTCGTCAAGGTCGACGGACCTGATCAGCAGGTCGAACCCGTGGCGCTGGGCGACGATCTCCATGCCCCGGTTGATCATGTCCGGGAACTGCAGGTTCTCGTCCTCGTCGGCGAACATGCCGTCCTCGTGCCACCGCGGCCGCCTGACCACCACGCCGACGACCTCCTTCAGCCGCGCGCTCAGCGCCCGCGCCGCCCCGTCCGGGGCGAACCCGAGTTCGGCGACGGCGGCGAGCACCCGCTCCCTGGTCTCCTGGCGGGGGTTGCGGCGGCCGTTCAGCACCCGGGACACCGATGCGATGGACACGCCCGCCGCCCGCGCCACGTCGTAGATCGTGGGCGGCGCGCTCGGTGCGCCGTCCGGCCTGTCGGTACCGTCCACTGCGCTTCCTCGCGTCTCGTGCCCCGCCAGCGCCGGCCATGCTGGCCGGGCCGACGGCGGCGGTAGGGCTTCCCGGCGGCAGCCGCCGGGGCCGGGGCCCCGCCTCGCCGGCCCACCCTGGTTGCGGTAAGCGCTTACTGGTAAGCGCTTACCGCGGATGCTACGCCGGGGCCTGCCGGATCTCAAGGCCGGCCGCGCGTACTGTTACCGGAACGTGACACGACCGCGCCCGCGCCGGCGCGGGCGGCTCCGGGTTCCCGCGTCCCGGGCCGGGCTGCGGCCCGCGACACACCGAGGAAACCTCGCGCGCAGTCGTTACCGGCCGCGTAACAAACGAGAAATGCCTCCGAAACCCGCGCATGGGACACATTCCTTGCAGGAATTCGCAGCGGCCGGGCTCGCCAGCGCACGTCGGTCCCGGCAGGCCGGTTAGCCCCAGGAGGCGCAGTGGTTCCGTATCCCAGCTGGCTGAACGCCGGGGACAATGCCTGGCAGATGACCGCGGCGACGCTCGTCGGGCTGATGTCGATCCCGGCCCTCGCCGTCTTGTACGGCGGCCTCGTGCAGAAGAAGTGGGCGATGAACACCATGATGATGGTGTTCTGCACGTTCTGCCTGACGCTCATCACCTGGGTGCTGTGGGCATTCAAGATGGGCTTCGGCACGCCGCTGGTGCACACGTTCCTCGGCGACCCGCGCACGATACTCGGCCACGCCGCCGAGCAGGGCCAGGGCAGCATCCCGCTGCTGGGCGGGCTGATGCCGAACTTCAGGTTCCCCGAGTCCTCGCTCGCCTACTTCCAGTTCGTCTTCGCCGCGATCACCCCGATCCTGTTCATCGGCAGCGTGATCGGCCGGATCAGCTTCAAGGTCTGGCTGGTGTTCGTGCCGGCCTGGATTACCTTCGCCTACGCGGTGAACGCCTTCCTGCTGTGGGGCGGCGGCTACTGGGCGGGCAAGGGGGCCCTCGACTTCTCCGGCGGCTACGTCATCCACCTGGCCGCGGGCGTGTCCGGCTTCACCGCGGCGTGGGTGGTCGGGCCCAGGCTCAAGCGGGACCGCGAGCGCGCCATCCCGAACAACCTGCTGTTCGTGGCCGTCGGCGCCGGCATCCTGTGGCTCGGCTGGAACGGCTTCAACGGCGGCGACCCGTACTTCGCCAGCCAGGACGCGGCGGCCGCGGTGCTCAACACCAACCTGGCCACCGCGGTGGCCATGATGACCTGGATCGTCATGGACATGACGATCAGCTCCGAGAAGAAGCCGACCTTCCTCGGCGGCGTCAACGGCATGATCTGCGGCCTGGTCGGCATCACGCCGGCGGCCGGCTACGTGAACGGCCTCGGCGCGATCCTGATCGGGGCGATCGACTCGGCCATCGTCTGGGTGGCCTGGTACTACCTGCCGAGGTACGTCTGGCCGTTCAACAAGGTCGACGACGCGCTGGGCGTGGTGTACACGCACGGCATCGCCGGGCTGTTCGGCGGCCTGATGGTCGGCCTGTTCGCCGACCCGAACATGATCGAGTACATCGGCCTCGGCAAGACCTCCTCGGTCTCCGGCGCCGGCCTGTTCTACGGGCACCCCAAGCAGCTGCTCATCCAGTTCCTGGCCGCGCTGACCATCATCGTCTGGGACGCGGCGGTCACGTTCGCCATCTTGATGGTCATCAAGCACGTGCTCAGGATGAGGCTGCGGCTGCCCGACGCGGACCTGGAGATCGGCGACGTGGCGGTGCACGGCGAGGAGGCCTACCCCTCCGACGAGCTGGTCAGCGCGCGCGCCGCCTCCGTCGCCGACGAGGCACCGCCGCGGGACGGCAAGGTACCGGAGAAGGCGGCGGCACGGCAGGACGACGCCTCACCACGGTTACGCCGGGTACGGCCGCGGCGTGACACCGGGCGCGTGCCGACCCTAGCCCGTTCGCGGCCGCCTGGCCACGGCTGCTCGCGCCATGCCAGGGACGTGCCACCGCCGCTCGTTCGGCAAATAGGGAAAGAAAGGGCGTGCGGCGGCAGGCGGTCCGGGCGGCGGGAACGGCGGTCGGCGCCGCCGGGGGCGGTCAGTGGCCGCGGAAGGCCTCCTCCAGCCACCAGGAGCCGTGCGCCGAGGTCACCTTGGCGTCGACGAGCAGCGGCCGCTCCCGCGGCCCGGCCAGCCACGCCCGCGCCGCGGCCAGGTCGGCGGGGCACCGCACGGTGACTGCCTCGAAGCCGAACCCGCGGCCGATCGCGGCGATGTCGGTCGGCGGGAACCGCACGGTGTCGAGCGGGTCGCCGTCCGGGCCGAAATGGTGCACCTCCGCGCCGTACGCCTCGTCGTCGTAGACGACCACGACCATCGGCAGGCCCAGCCGGACCACGGTCTCCAGCTCGCTGACCCCCATCAGCGCGCCGCCGTCGCCGAGCGCGGCGACCGCCAGCCGGTCCGGCCGCGCGACCGCGGCCCCGATCGCCGTGGCCAGCCCGAGCCCGATCGACTGGAACGCCTGGGTGAAGCAGAACCCGGCCTCGTCGGGCACCGACAGGTACATGCTCGGGTACCCCATGAAGTTCCCCGAGTCCACCGCGACGGTGCGCTGTCCGGGCAGCATGTCGTCCAGCGCGATCGACAGCGTGCGCGGGTCGATCCGCTCGCCGTCGCCCTCGTCGGCGTACGCCACGTCCCGCCACCGTCCCTCGGCAGCGATCCGCTCCCGCAGCCGCGGCGACCGGTACCCGGCCGCGCCGGCGTTTTCTTCATCCCGAACGGCCGGCGGTTCCCCGGCCCCGTCACCGTGCCCGGCGCCGGCCCGCAGCGCCGCCGTGACCGCGCGCGCGGTCTCGGCTACGTCGCCGAGCACCCCGAGGTCGACCGGCCGGTGCGCGCCGATCGCGCCGGGATCGTCGTCCACCTGGACCACGGTGGCGTCCGGCCCGATCAGCCTGCCGTGCCGGGTCGTCCACATGTTCAGCGAGCAGCCCCAGCCGACGATCACGTCGGCGCCGCGGATCAGTTCGGCCGCCAGCGGCGAGGCGAACCCTCCGCTCACGTCCAGGTCCCACGGGTTGCCGCGGAACAGCCCCTTCGCCACCGCCGACGTGGCCAGCAGCGCACCGCAGGCGTCCGCGAGCCGCTCGATTTCCGCGCGGGCCGAGGCCCGCGAGCCGGCTCCCCTGGCTCCCCGGCCCGCGATGAACACCGGGCGCCTGGCGCCGCGCAGCACGTCCGCGAGCGCCCCGGCCGCCTCGGCGGCGGGGGCGGGCGGGTAGCTGAGCCCGACGGCCGGCATCGTGACAGGTTCGCAGGCCGCCGCCTGGACGTCCAGCGGCAGGGCGAGCACCACGGTGCGGCGGCGCAGCGCGGTGGACCAGGCGCGGTGCGCGTCGGCCAGCGCGGAGGCGGGGGAGTACAGCCGCTCCGCGGCGGCGCCGACGGCGGCGGCAAGCCCGGCCACGTCCACGTGGAAGTTAGACCGGATCTGCGGCGCCTCCGCCGCCAGCACCAGCAGCGGAGTCCGGCTCTTGGCCGCCTCGGCGATGCCGGTCATCGCGTTGGTGAGGCCGGGCCCCTGGTGCACGCACACCACCCCCGGCCTGCCGGTGGTCCGCGCCCAGGCGTCGGCCATCACCGCCGCGCCGCCCTCGTGCCGGGCCGCGACGAACCGCGACCCGCCCGCGATCAGCGCGTTGGCCAGGTGGAAGTTGCCGCTGCCGACCACGCCGAAGACGACCTCGGCCCCCAGCCCGGCCAGGCCCCGCCCGACGGCGTCCGCGACCCGCATGCTCAGGAACGCTCCACCAGTGCCAGCACCCGGCAGGGAGACCCCGAGCCGCTGACGATGGGCAGCGGGCCCGCGATGACGACGGCCCCGGTGACCGGCAGCCTGGCCAGGTTCCGCAGCTGGGTGAGGCCGTACTTGCCGGCTCCCAGCAGGGCCGAGTGGCAGGGGAACGGCGGGTCGAACGAGTGCGCCGCGCCGGCGTCGGTGCCGACGGTCTCCACGCCGATGCCCACGATCGGCGCCTCGCTGGCCAGCCACGCCGCGCAGGCGACGCTGACGCCGGGGGTGTGCGGCCCGGTGGCGTCCGCGTTGAGGAACGCGGCCTGGTCGTCCGCCCGCGCGTCCCATCCGGTCCGGTACAGCAGCCAGCCCCCCTCCGGCAGCGGCCCGTGGTCGGCCTCCCACTGCTTGACGTGCTCGACCTCCAGCAGGAAGTCCGGGTCGGCCGCCGCCTCGGCGCTGAAGTCGAGCACGACCGCCGGCGCGATCAGCCGCGAGACCGGCACCTGGGCCACGTCCTCGCGGTCCCGGCCGGTCAGCCAGTGCACCGGCGCGTCGAAGTGGGTGCCGGTGTGCTCGCCGGTCACGATGTCGTTCCAGTACCACGCGGGCCCGCGCTCGTCGTAGCGGCTGATCTCGGTCAGCCGGAACCGGGCGGTGTTGCCGAACGGCTCGGGCAACTGGATGACCGGCGTGGTCGCCGTCAGCGGCGCGGTCAGGTCGATCACCTCGACGGAGCCGTCGCGGACGGCGTCGGCCAGGTCCGTCAGCACGGACATTGATCCTCCTTCGGTCCGAACACACACTAGCCCCCCGCCCCGCGCCGCGGTTTCCTTCGCCCGCCCCGGCCCGGCCCGCCGGCGCCCGCCTCAGCCCGGCCCGCCGGGCTGCTTGGACGCGGGGCTGCCGGACGGGTGGAACACGCCGAGCACCCGCAACGGCTCCCGGCCGGCGTTCTCCAGGCAGTGCGGCTGGCCGGGCGGAAGGTAGATCGAGGTCCCCTCCGCGATCTCGGCCCGGGCCCCGGCGAGGTGCGCCACCCCCCGTCCCGCCAGCACGTGCACGACCTCGTCGTAGGGGTGGCGATGCGCCGGGGCGCGACCGGGCGGGATCACGCCGACGAACTGGGTGATGGCGAGGCCCGCGCTGAGCAGGACCCGGAACTCCCTGTCGCCGGTGCGCTCCGGCGCGCACTCGCCTAGCCTCGCCACGCGCAGCGCGGGACCGGAGTCGTCGCGAGGCGATCCCGCGCGCACCGTCGTCACCGCGACCTCCAGGCCCGGGGGGGCCGCCTGGCAGGCGTAGCGCAGCGACCGGCGCAGCCACACCGCCGTGCCCGGCTCGAGCGGGACCGGCTCGCGCCCCTCGGCCCGCAGCGAGCCTGACCCGGCGATCACGTACCAGGCCTCGCCGAGCCCGCCGGCGGCGCCCGCCAGCGCCGCGCCGCCGCCGAACCGCAGCCGCCGCTGCCGCAGGCCGCGGCTGCCTTCCGCATCGCCGAGCAACTCCGCGACCGTGACGCCGGGCGCCAGCGGGCGGACGGCTGCCTGCCCGGGCGCCCGCACGACCGGCCGGGCCGCAGGCCCGGCGCCGCCGCTCACGGAGCATCCCCCGCCTCGCGGCCGTCGCCGGCCGCGAGGCGGGCCCCGGCGGCCGCGAGGCAGGTCCCGGCGGCCAGCGCCTCGGCGAGCGCGACTTGGTCCCGGGTGTGGCGCAGGCTGCCTGCGCGCCGCCGTCGCGCTGTGACCCGATCGCTGAGTTCCCTGGGTTCGCGGATTGATACCGTCCCTGACGTGGTTATCGCTAACAAGCCTGCGGCGTCCGGAGTATGAGCATGACCAAGCCTATTGTCAAGGCGACGACCCTGGTCACCGAGGACGGCGTGCCGATCGACGCCATCCATCTCCATGGCGGCGGGGACCTGGCGATCGTGGTCGCGCACGGCTTCACGCTGGCATGGCAGCGGCCCAGCGTCTGGCGCGTGGCCACCGGCTTCAACCGGATGGCCGGCGTGGTCACCTTCGACTTCCGCGGTCACGGCCGCTCCGGCGGGCTGTCCACGCTCGGCGACCGCGAGATCTACGACCTGGATGTCGCCGTGGCCTACGCGCGGGAGCTCGGCTACCGGCGGATCGCCGCGGTCGGTTTCTCGATGGGCGCGTCGGTCGTGCTGCGGCACGCGGGCCTGGTCGGCGGGCTGGACGCGGCGGTCTCGGTCAGCAGCCCCGGCAGGTGGTATTACCGCGGCACCGAGCGGATGCGCCGGGTGCACCTGGCGGTCGAGCACCGGCTCGGCCGCTACGTGACCAGGCGGTGGCTGAAGACCAGGGTCAGCCCGGCCGGCTGGAAGCCGATCCCGGTCCCGCCCGCCGAGGCGGCCGCGCAGGTCTCCCCGGCCCCGCTGCTGATCGTGCACGGCGACAAGGACCTGTACTTCCCGCCGGAGCACGCCCGGCAGTTGTACGAGGCGGCACGCGAGCCGAAGGAACTGTGGCTGCTGCCGGGAATGGGCCACGCCGAGGCCGCGTGCAGCGAGGATCTCGTCGACCGCATCGGCCGCTGGATCGACCGGGCCACCGGGGAGGCGGTCGCCGGGTCTGACCGCGTCGAGAAGGCATCTGCCGCGCCGGCCGGCACTCCGGACACGGCGGCCTAGCACGGCAGCGGCCATTCGCCAGCTGACCTGGGCAGTCTCGATAGCTCACGGCGAGCTGCTGCCGCCAGGACAGGCGCCGGCCTGGGCCGACTCGTGCCGCGGCAGGCTGCGTCTGCGCTGTCAGCCGCAGCTCCGCCCCGGACGCGGCGGCGGCGCCAAGCCCAGGCCACCCCTGCGGGAACTCCGTGATCACAGGCATCAATCAGCTCAGGTACGCGGCTCAGCAGCCCGAAGATCGCGGAAGATCGAGCCTGCGCGGAAATAACGGGCAACTATAGGGCACCGGATCTTCCGCGAAGGCCGGAACTTCCGCGATCTTCAGCCACGGCCGGGCGCGGCGGAACGAGGCAAAGGCAAGCGGCCACGGCACTAGCTAGCGCTCCGGGGCGGCTCCGGCGGCGACAAGTCGATCACCAACGGCGTGGGCGGCCCGGTGACATCGGCCAGTAACCCCGGAGTGGGAACGCCCGTCGACCTCACCAGCTACCCGTGACGGCTTGCCCGGTCGCGGCGGCGTCGTTACGCGCGGCCGGGCTCGGCGTGCACGACCACCCAGACGGCGCGCACCGGCTCGCCGGTCTTGTTCAGGTACTCGTGCGGGGTCGAGGAGTCGAAGGCGATCGAGTCGCCCGGGCGCAGCTCGTAGCTCTCGAAGCCCACGTTGGCCTGCAGCGCGCCGCTCAGGACCAGGCCGTACTCCCGGCCGTCGTGCCGCAGCGGGCGCCGCTCGTCGGTGGAGTGGCCGCCGGGGGAGTAGATCACCTCGAGGAAGTCGGTCACCGCGTCCGCGCCCGGGGTGAGCCGCTCCCAGCGCACGCCGCTGGCCAGGTCGATGACCTTGCGGCACCCGCCCCGCTGCACGATGCACGGCCCCGCCGCGGCCACGCCGCCGCCGGCACCGGGGGGCCCGTCATCGCCGGCACCGGGACGCCGGTCACTGCCGGGACCGGGCCGCGCGTCACCGCCGGCACTGGGGGGCCCGTCACGGCCGGGCCGATGCCCCGTCGGGCCGGCGGTGACCGGCGTGCTGTCCCATCGTGGCTTCCGATCCGGCTCGCCTGCCGGGCGCTGCGGGCCGGCCAAGCCAGCCGGGCCGGATGTGCCCCAGGCCTGGTCCGAGCCGAACACCAGGTAGTCGAGCGAGCTGCCGAGCTCGGTGGCCAGCGAGTACAGCACGCCCACCGACGGCGCGGACACCCCCCGCTCGATCTGCGAGACGAGGCTTGCCGAGCACCCGATCCTGCGGGCCAGCTCGCGCACGGACAGGCCGCGCCTCTCCCGGGCAAGGCGCAGCCTGGGCCCCATGTCGCCGACCACAGTGTCAATCTACACTGCACGCTCCCGGCCGGGAATCTTGACAGTGTCACTGCACACGTCATTGGATTGGTGATGCACCCGAGGCCGCCGGCCCCCGGCCAGCCTCACACCGATGTGACATCGTGGTGCCTAGTGCCACATCGTTGTCACATCGCCGCCCACCGCGCGAGGCAACGCGAGACAAGGAGGTCCCATGGCCGTTCCCGCCCTTCCCCTCGCCCCCGCGCCCGGCCGGACGAACGTTGACTTCGAGGCAAGGGTCGACTTCCCCCGGCTGCGTGCCTACCGGCTCGACCGCGCCCGGCGCGCCATGGAAAACGCCGGGCTCGGCGCGCTGCTCGTCTTCGACAACAACAACATCAGGTACCTGACCAGCGTCGCGATCGGGGAGTGGACCAGGGACAAGCTGTGCAGGTACGCGCTGTACACCCGCACCGGCGAGCTGGTGCTGTGGGACTTCGGCTCGGCCGCGGTGCACCACAGGATGTACTGCCCCTGGCTGAAACCGGAGAACTGCATCGCCTCCTACACCACGATGCGCGGCGCCGCCCCGCCGGCGTCCGGGCTGACCGGCAAGCAGGTTGCCGAGATCAAGGACCGGCTGCGGGCGGCCGGCATCGGCAACGAGCCCGTCGGGGTGGACTGGGCCGAGGTGCCCACGTTCGTTGAGCTGCAGAAGCAGGGCATCGAGGTCAGGGACGGGCAGCAGGTGATGCTGGACGCGCGGGAGATCAAGTCCTCCGACGAGATCACGCTGCTGGCCACCGCCGCCGCCATGGTCGACGGCACCTACCAGGACATCGCGGACGCGCTGCGCCCCGGCGTCAGGGAGAACGAGATCGTGGCCCTGGCCAACAAGCGCCTGTACGACATGGGCTCCGACGACGTGGAGTCGATCAACGCGGTGTCCGGCGAGCGGTGCAACCCGCACCCGCACAACTTCTCCGACCGGATGATCAGGCCGGGGGAGCAGGCGTTCTTCGACATCATGCACTCCTACAACGGCTACCGGACCTGCTACTACCGCTGCTTCGCGGTCGGCAGGGCAACCCAGCCGCAGATCGACGCGTACAAGAGGGCCCGGGAGTGGATCGACGCCGCGATCGAGATGATCAAGCCCGGCGTCTCCACCGACCAGGTCGCCAGGCTGTGGCCGGAGGCCGCCGAGATCGGCCTGGCCGACGAGAAGACCGCGTTCGGCCTGGAGTTCGGGCACGGGCTCGGCCTGGCGCTGCACGAGCGGCCGATCATCTCCAGGCTCACCTCGCTGGAGGCGCCGATGGAGATCAAGGAGGGCATGGTGTTCGCGCTGGAGACCTACTGCCCGGCCACCGACGGCCGCTCGGCCGCGCGGATCGAGGAAGAGGTGGTGGTCGGCGCGGCCGGGGTGGACATCCTCACCAAGTTCCCCGCCCAGGACCTTTACGTCACCAACCCATACTGAGGCCATGACAGAGCTACCCGAAGCCACCGCGCTCGAGATGTACCGGAAGATGACCGAGATCCGGCTGTTCGAGAAGCGCGCGCACGACCTGTTCATGCAGAACCTGGTCAAGGGGACCACGCACCTGGGCACCGGCCAGGAGGCGATCGCGGCGGGCGTGTCCCAGGCGATGAACGACGACGACTACATGTTCGTCACCTACCGCGGCCACAACCACGTGCTGGCGCGCGGCACCCCGATGACCCCGGTGATGGCCGAGCTTCTCGGCCGGGAGAACGGCCTCATGCACGGCAAGGGCGGCTCCATGCACCTGCTGGACGTCTCCCGCGGCATCATGGGCGCCTACGCGATCGTCGGCGCGCAGCTGGTGATCGCCAACGGCGCGGCCTGGTCGGCCAGGTACCGGGGCACCCGGCAGGTCACGGTCTGCTTCCTCGGCGACGGCGCCACCAACGTCGGCGCGTTCCACGAGGCGCTCAACCTGGCCGCGGCGTGGAGGCTGCCGGTGGTCTTCATATGCGAGAACAACCTGTACATGGAGTACACGCCGATCTCCGCGGTGACCGCGGTGCCACGGCCGGCCGCCGACCGCGCCGCCGCCTACGGGCTGGAGCCGATAACCGTGGACGGCAACGACGTGGAGGCGGTATACCACACCGCGCGCGCCGCGATCGAGGCCGCCAGGGACGGCGGCGGCCCGGCGCTCATCGAGGCGGTCACCTACCGGCACGGCGGCCATTCCCGCGCCGACCCCGGCAAGTACCGGCCCAGCGACGAGGTGCAGCGGTGGCTGGCCAGGGATCCGCTGCCCGCCTACCGTAAGGTCCTCGTCGGCCGCGGGGTCGACGAGGCGGCGCTGGACGCGATCGAGGCGGAGGCGAGGGCGAAGGTCGACCGCGCCACCGAGGAGGCGAAGGCGGCCCCCGAGCCGCGCACCGAGCTGGCCTTCACGAACGTGTGGGCCGACGGCGGCAACGCATGGAGGAACTAGCGGTGGCCACCGAAGTCGTCATGCCGCGCATGGGCGAGACCGTCGGCGAGGGCACGGTCAACGAGTGGTTCAAGCAGGTCGGCGACCAGGTCACCGAGGGCGAGCCGCTGCTCGAGATCGGCACCGACAAGGTCGACACCGAGGTGCCCGCGCCCGCCACCGGCGTGCTCGCCGAGATCCGCGTCGCCGAGGGCCAGACCGTGCCCGTCGCCACGGTGCTCGCCGTCATCAGCTGAGTTTTCATACCGAACGGAGGTCAGGTGTCTGTCATCACCTACCGCGAGGCGGTCGCCCGGGGCATCGCCCAGGAGATGCGGCGGGACCCGAGCGTGGTCTTCCTCGGCGAGGACGTGGCGGCGGCCGGCGGGGTATTCAAGACCACGGTGGGGCTGCTGGAGGAGTTCGGCCCGCAGCGGGTGCGGGACACGCCGATCAGCGAGCAGGCGATCCTGGGCGCGGCGATGGGCGCCGCCATGACCGGCCTGCGGCCGATCGCCGAGATCATGTTCAGCGACTTCTTCGCGGTGTGCTGGGACCTGGCCGCCAACGAGATGGCCAAGAGCAGGTACATGTCCGACGGCCAGGTCGCGCTGCCGCTGGTCATCCGGTGCGCCAACGGCGCGGGCGTGCGGTTCGGCGCGCAGCACTCCCAGTCGGTGGAGAACTGGGCGATGGCGGTGCCCGGCCTGAAGGTCGTCGCCCCGTCCAACCCGGAAGACGTCGTGGGCCTGCTCGCGGCGGCCGTGCGCGACCCGGATCCGGTGCTGTTCTTCGAGCACAAGGGCCTGTACGCGACCAAGGGCGAGGTCCCCGACGGTCCCGGGGTCGAGGTGGTCGGCGAGCTCGGCCGCGCCGCCGTGCTGCGCGAGGGCGGGGACGCGACGATCCTGGCGCTGGCGATGATGGTGCCGCGGGCGCTGGTCGCCGCGGAGCGGCTGTCCGCCGAGCACGGCATCGAGGCGACGGTCGTCGACGTACGGTCGCTGGTGCCGCTGGATGTCCGCACGATCCTGGACCGGACGGCCAGGACCGGCCGGCTGTTCACCGTCGAGGAGAACCCGCGGCTGTGCGGCTGGGGCGCCGAGATCGTCTCGATCGTGGCCGAGGAGGCGTTCGGCGCGCTGAGCGGCCCGCCGGTCCGCATCACCACCCCGCATATCCCGCTGCCGGCCGCCGATAGGCTTGAGGATCATGTGCTGCCCTCGGTGGACCGGATCGCCGAGACGGTCCGCAAGTCCCTGGAGACGTTATCCATGACCGCTGACCTGGCCGAACTGACCGGCATCGACGTCCCGACCCGCCTGCTCGTCGGCGGGCAGTGGGCGGGCGGGCGCGGCGGGGGCACCTTCCCCGTCATCGACCCGGCCACCGAGGAGCCGCTGACCGAGGTGGCCGACGGCACCGTCGAGGACGCGCTGGACGCGGTGGGCGCCGCGTACCGGGCGCTCCCGGCGTGGGCGGCGACGCCGCCGCGGCAGCGGGCGGAGATCCTGCGCCGCACCTTCGAGCTGATGACCGCGCGCGCCGAGCCGCTGGCCAGGCTGATGACCGCCGAGAACGGCAAGTCGCTGCGGGACTCCCGCGCCGAGGTGAGCTACGCGGCGGAGTTCTTCCGCTGGTACGCCGAGGAAGCGGTGCGGATGGAGGGCGTGCTCATGCGCGCGCCGTCCGGCGCGAACCGGATCCTGGTGACCCGCCAGCCGGTCGGCGTGTCCGTGCTCGTCACCCCGTGGAACTTCCCGGCCGCCATGGCCACCCGCAAGATCGGCCCGGCGCTGGCGGCCGGCTGCACCGTGATACTCAAGCCGGCCTCGGAGACGCCGCTGACCGCGCTGGCCGTGGCGGGCCTGCTGGCCGAGGCGGGCGTGCCGGCCGGGGTCGTCAACGTGCTCACCTCCACCAAGTCCGGCGCGACGGTATCCGCCATGCTCGCCGACCCGCGCGTGCGCAAGCTGTCGTTCACCGGCTCCACCGAGGTCGGCCGGGTGCTGCTGCGCGAGGCCGCGGAGACCGTGGTGAACTGCTCGATGGAACTCGGCGGCAACGCCCCGTTCATCGTCTTCGACGACGCCGACGTGGACGCCGCCGTCGAGGGGGCGCTGATCGCCAAGATGCGCAACGGAGGGGAGGCGTGCACCGCCGCGAACCGGTTCTACGTGCACGAGGCGGTCGCCGACGCGTTCGCCGGCGCGCTGGCGGCGCGGCTCGGCGCGATGGTGCTCGGCCCGGGCCTGGACGAGTCCACCGACGTCGGGCCGCTGGTCAACCAGCCGACCCGGTCCAAGGTGGCCGAACTGGTGGACGAGGCGGCCGCATCAGGCGGCCGGGTGCTGGTCGGCGGCAAGGCGCCGCGGCGCCGCGGCTACTTCTACGAGCCCACCGTCATCGACCGGGTGCCCGCGGCGGCCGCCATCCTCGGCACCGAGATCTTCGGCCCGGTCGCGCCCGTGGTCACGTTCACCGACGAGGCGGACGTGATCGCCTGCGCCAACGACACCGAGTACGGCCTCGTGTCCTACGTCTACACCCGTGACCTGGCCCGCGGCCTGCGGGTCAGCGACGCGCTCGAGGCCGGCATGGTCGGCCTGAACCGCGGCCTGGTCTCCGACCCGGCGGCTCCGTTCGGCGGCGTGAAGCAGTCCGGCATCGGCCGCGAGGGCGCGCACGATGGCCTGCTGGAGTTCACCGAGACCAAGTACATCGCAACGAACTGGTGACCCCCGCCCCGCCTGCGTCCCCCCTTCTTCAGCTTCGGCGGCTACAATCCGCTATCCGTGGGCGCAGGGCGCACCAGCGCGGGCAACCCGCAAACCCGGCGGCTTCCGGGCCTGGCCGCCTCCGCCGGGCACGCGCAGCGTGCCGGCGCAGCGGCCACGCGCCGCCGCCGCGCGGCGGCGGCGTACCTGCTGGCCGGAGCAGGGCTGTTCGCGGTGTACCTGCGGCTGTCCGACACCGCTGCGCTGAACTCCGACAGCGCCAACATCCTGCTGATGGGACGGGACCTGCTGCACGGCAACCTGCTGCTGCACGGCTGGTACATGTCGGACGTCTCGTTCTACCCGACCGAGCTGCCGCAGTACGCCGTGCTGGAGAGCTTCCTCGGCCTGCGTCCGCAGACGGCGCACGTCGCGGCGGCGATGACCTACACGCTGGCGTTCCTGCTCGCGGTGGCGCTGGCGCGCAGCGGCTCGTCCGGGCGCGCGGCGGCGGTCCGCACGCTGGTCGCCGCCGGCGTCATGCTGGCGCCGCAGCTCGGCGCCGGCGTGTTCGCGCTCGACCTGTCGGTCGGGCACATCGGCACCTCGGTCCCGCTGCTGCTGGCCTGGCTGGTGCTGGATAGGGCACCGGCCCGCTGGTACGTCCCCGTGCTCACCGCGGTGCTGCTCGCCTGGGTGCTGGTCGCCGACGACATCACCTACGTCGTCGGGATAGCCCCGCTGGGCCTGGTCTGCGCGGCGCGGGTCCTGCACGGGCTGGCGACCGGCGCCGGGCGGTGGCCGCGGCGGCTGGCCGCGCGCCGGTACGACCTGTTGCTCGCCGCCGCGGCCGCCGCCGCGGCGGGGCTGGGGTGGGCCGCGGACCGGCTGCTGCGCGATCTCGGCGGCTACACGGTGAACACGCCGCGGTTCTACCTGACGCCGTGGGCGGACCTGCACAACAACGCGCAGGCCGCGTGGAAGGTGCTGCAGGCCTTCGGCGCGGACTGGGCCGGGACGGGCGGCGTTCAGCTTGCGCTGGCGCTGCTGCACCTGGCCAGCGTGCTGGTCGTGCTGCTCGCGGTGCTGCTGGTCGCCGTGCGGTCCGGTCGCGGCGGCCCGGTGGCCCTCGTCGACCAGGTGCTGGCGGTCGCGGTCGTCGCCAACGTCGCGTTGTACCTGCTCACCAACGCCGCCGACCTGGCCGCGCACGAGGTCGCGATCATCGTGCCGTTCGGCGCGGCGCTGGCCGCGCGGATGCTGGTCCGCCCCGGCGCGCCCGTCCGCCGCGGCGCGGTGGCCCGTCTCGTCCGCGGCGCCGTCCTCGCCGCGTGGCTCCTGGTGCTGGCCGGCTACGCGGCCGGGCTCGGCTACGACGACGTCGCGCGGCCGCCGGTTCCCCCGGCCAACACCGGCCTCGCCTCCTGGCTGCTCGGCCACCACCTGAGCTACGGGCTGTCCGGCTACTGGACGAGCAGCGTGGTCACCGTGGACAGCGGGGAACGGGTCCAGGTCAGGGCGCTGCTGAAGGCCAGCCTGGCGGAGGACCTGTGGATGGCGGACTCGTCGTGGTACGACCCGGCGAAGCATTACGCGAACTTCGTCGTCACCGACAGCCAGCCCGGCGATTTCTCCCGCTGGGAGCCGCGCGCGCTGATCATGAGGTACTTCGGCGCCCCGGCACGGACGTACCGCACCGGCCCCTACACGATCATGGTCTGGCACCGGAACCTGCTGGACGATCTCCCGCGCTGAGGCCTCCGGTCAGGCCCGGTGACCTCCCTGGCGAGCGCCGCTGCCGCGGGCACGGGCATGGTTCAATGGGGCGGGTGAGCGCCAGCGAAGCGCTGCTGTTCCAGCCCGGGGACGAGGGGGCGCCGGGCACGGCGGCACCGGTCACCGCTCGTCCCCGGCGGCTGCGCCGATGGGCGACGGCGGCGGCGTGGGCGCTCGGCGCGATCGCCGCGTTCGCGTGCTACCTGCGGCTGTCCCGGACGCGCGCCGTCAACTCCGATGGCGCGTCGCAGGCCCTGCAGGGCTGGGACATGCTGCACGGCAACGTGCTGCTGCATGGCTGGTCGCTCGGCGACGTCTCGTACTACACCACCGAGGTGCCGCAGTATGCGCTGGTGGAGTTGCTGCGCGGGCTGAACTCCGACGACGTGCACGTGGCGGCGGCCATGACCTACACGCTCGCGGTGCTGCTGGCGGCGTTGCTGGCCAAGGGCACCGCCACCGGGCGCCAGGCCGTCGCGCGGGCACTCATCGCGGTCGGCATCATGCTCGCGCCGCAACTGTCGTCCGGGGTCAACATCCTGCTGTCGTCACCGGACCACATCGGCACCTCGGTGCCGGTGATGGCTGCCTGGCTGATCGTGGACCGCGCCCGCCCGCGCTGGTACGTCCCGGTCATCACGGGGGCAGTGCTCGGCTGGGCGATGGCGGCGGATGAACTGGTGGCGCTCATCGGGGTGCTGCCGCTCGCGGCGGTCTGCGCGATCCGGGTCTTGCGGGCCGCGGCCATCCAGCGGAAGGCGCTGGCGGCGCAGTGGTACGACATGGCTCTCGGCGCCGCCGCCGTGGCGGGGGCGGCCGCGGCCATGCTGGCGCTGCACGTCATCCGCGCGGCCGGCGGGTTTGCCATGCCCGCGCCCACCACGCATCTGGCTCACGGCACGCTGCTGGCGCACAACCTGGGCGTCGCCGGCCAGGGCCTGCTGCTTCTCGGCGGTGCCGACTTCCTCGGGCTCCGGCCGTCGGCCGGCGCCGCGTTCACCGTGCTGCACCTGGCCGGCGTGCTGGTCGCGGCGTGCGGAACGTGCCTGGCGGCGTGGCGCTTCCCGCGGGACCGCGACCGGGTCGCGCAGTTGCTGGTCGCCGGCGTGGCCATCAACCTGGCCGCCTTCGTGCTCAGCACCAGGGCAGGCGTGGTCACCCAGGCCCGCGAGATCGCGCCCGTGCTGCCGTTCAGCGCCGCCCTGGCCGGGCGGCTGCTGGGCGGGCCGCTGCTGGCCCGGCCGCTGCTGGCCCGGCCGCTGCTGGCCCGGCCGCTGCTGGCCCGGCGGCTCGGGCCGGCCGTGGCCGTGCCGCTGCTGCTCGCCGTCATGCTCGGCTACCTGGCCGGCCTGGCGGTCGAGATCAGCAAGCCCGCGGTGCCGGCACAGGACCAGCAGCTCACCTCCTGGCTGGAGGCCAGGCACCTGCACACCGGCCTGTCCGGCTACTGGGAGTCGAACGTGGTCACGCTGACCAGCGGCGGCCGGGTCCGGATCCGGCTGGTAAACGTGTCATACCGCCGCGGGCGGCTCCTCCCCAGCTCCTTCGAGGGGAGGGCGGACTGGTACGACCCGCGCCGCAACACGGCGAACTTCGTCGTGCTCTTCCCGGGCGCCGCCGAGTATCACGGCTTCACCCAGGAGTGGGCGGTGCTGGCGACGTTCGGCAAGCCGGCCCGGACCTACCACGTCGGTGCCTACACGGTCCTTGTCTGGGACAAGAACCTGCTGCGCGGCCTCCGCTGACGCGCGGCAGCATCCCGCGGCGGGCGGTACGCGTGCGGTCAGGACAGGGTCAGCCTGCGCTGGGTGACCACGATGAGGGCCGGCAGCAGCAGCCCGGTCAGCCAGGGCAGCACGGCGGCCGCGAGCCCCCGCCGCGGCGTGCCCAGCAGGATGACCACGGCCAGCAGGTACACCTCGACGAAGGACCGCAGGTCGGCGTCGAGGCTGCCCCAGGTGCTCGGCGTGACGACGCAGATCTCGATCAGGAAGCCGATGAAGGCCACCCGCTCGTGGAGCGGCGCGCTGGTGGACCGCAGCGATGCCAGCGCCGCGGCCGCGAACAGGGCCAGGATGGCCACTTCGAGGAGCCACAGGTCCCACTGGTCGAACGGGCGCGCGTTGAGGTGGGCCACGTCATGCTTCAGCGCCTGGATGGCCGCGACGAACGGCGTGCCCGCGTTGCGCCCGCCGTCGGACAGCAGCGGAATGCTCCCGGTGGCGGCCTTCACCACGGCTTGCCAGGCCACGAAGGCCAGCGACGGCACCGCCCACGGCAGGTCGCCGCGGCCGGGCCCGTGCCGGCGGCGGGCGATGCCGGTCAGCCGGACGACGGCGATGGCCGCGACGGCGACCATCACCGTCTCCCGCGTCAGCGCCCCGTAGCCGAGCAGCGCCGCGGCCAGCACCGGGCGGCGCGCCCGGATCGCCAGCAGGCCGCCGAGCAGGCAGACGGCGGCCAGCGGCTCGGCGGTGTCCCTGGCCAGGCTGGTGATGATGCCGAAGTACGCCGGCAGCAGCAGCCCCCAGGCGGCATGCCGGCCGCCCTGCCTTGCGAAGACGGCGCCGAGATAGCCCATGGCCCCGATCGCGGCGATGTTGACCGCGACCAGCATCACCGGGACCAGCCAGTGCTGTCCCAGCGAGACCAGCCAGGTGAGCACCGGATAGCCGATCCGCATGTACCGGTAGGGCCGGTCCATGGTGATGCCGTACGCGGTGTGGTGCAGGTTCAGCGGGTTGAGCGCCAGCCGGTAGAAGAACTGGCCGTCGTAGCCGTAGGTCGGCGACACGGGTATCCCGCGCGGCAGCCCGGCCGGAGCCACGAAACGGCGCCCGACCAGGATGAAGGCGCCGATGTTTCCGCCGGCCCAGGTCTGCCAGCGGGCCAGCGCGAAGGCGAGCGCGGCGGCCGCGGCGATCAGGCCCGCCACCACGGGCCGGTCGGCGCGCCCGGCAAGCGACCCGGGCCGCGGGCCGGGTCCGCCCGCCGCCCGGACGCCGGGCGGCGCCGGGCGCGCGACCCGGGCGCCGGCCGGCGCGCGCTCCTGACCAGCCATCGTCCGCTCCGCATCTGGTGAACGGCGGGCGTATCGGGGTCATCGGGTCGGGGCCGGCCGCGCCGCCGCGCTGTCGTCGCTGCGGCAGCTTACCGGGTCCGCGGCGAGGATGCTAAGGGCATCGTGCCGGTGTCGGGGCAGGGCCGTGGCGGTAAGGTAAGCGCCAGACACGTGGGATGCCAGGCAGCGGCGGGCCCGCGACGATCAGCCGGAGGTAGGCGCGGTGACCAAGTTGCCGGAGCGGGGGACGAGCCCGTCAGCCCCCGCCGATTCCCCCCCATCCGCCGCCAGGGACGTGGTCGTCATCGGGGGATGCGGGCACGTCGGCCTGCCGCTGGCGCTCGCGTTCGCCAGCCGCGGCGCCGTCGTCGCCATCTACGACGTGAGCCAGGCCGCGGTCGACGTCGTCAACGCGGGACGGATGCCGTTCGCCGAGCCGGGCGCCGACGAGGTGCTGCGCCGGGCGCGCGCCGCCGGGCGGCTGGAGGCGTCGACCGATCCGGCCGTCGTGGGCTCGGCGGAGCATCTGGTGGTGGTCATCGGCACCCCGGTGGACGCGCACCTCAACCCCGATCAGACCGCCATCACCAAGGCGCTGGGCGGGTGCGCGAAATACATGCACGACGGCCAGCTCGTGATCCTGCGCAGCACCGTGTTCCCCGGGGTGACCGCCCTGGTGGAGAAGATGATGGCCGGGCTCGGGCTGCAGGTGGACGTCGCGTTCTGCCCGGAGCGGATCGCCGAGGGCAAGGCGATGACCGAGCTGTTCGAGCTGCCGCAGATCGTCTCGTCCCGGACCGCCGCCGGCACGCAGCGGGCGTCCCGGCTGTTCGGCAGGCTGACCAGCAAGCTCGTGGTGATGTCGCCGGAGGAGGCGGAGCTGGCGAAGCTGTTCACCAACGTGTGGCGGTACCTCAAGTTCGCCACCGCCAACCAGCTCTACATGATGGCCAACGACCGCGGCCTGGACTTCGAGCGGATCCGGCAGGGGCTCGCGGAGGACTACCCGCGCGCGGCGGACATGCCGGCCGCCGGCTTCGCGGCGGGGCCGTGCCTGTTCAAGGACACGATGCAGCTGGCCGCCTTCAACCACAACAACTTCCCGCTCGGCCACGCGGCGATGGCGGTCAACGAGGGCCTGCCGCTGTACCTGGTGCACCGGCTGGAGCAGCGGTACGACCTGTCTGCGATGACCGTCGGGATCCTGGGCATGGCGTTCAAGGCGGGCTCGGACGACATCAGGTCGAGCCTGTCGTACAAGCTCAAGCGCATCCTGGAGTTCAAGGCCGCCAGGGTGCTGTGCACCGACCCCTACGTGACCGTGGACCCCGGCCTGCTGCCGCTCAACGAGGTGATCGCCGCGGCGGACCTGCTCGTCGTGGGCGCGCCGCACCCGGACTACCGCGGGCTGGCAACCGGCAAGCCGGCGGCCGACATCTGGAACATCCTGGGGCACGGCGTCCGGATATGACCGAGCGTCCGCGGGTCTCGGTGGTCGTGCCCGCCCGCAACGAGGGCGAGCATGTCGTCGGCGTGCTGGACCGGCTGTTCGAGTCGGTGCGGCTGCCGTGCGAGGTGCTGCTCGTGGTCGACTCGCCCGACGACACCACCGTCGGCGTGGCCGAAGAGTACGCGCGCAAGGAGCCGCGGCTGAAGTGCCTGGTCAACACCTACGGCACGGGGCCGGCCAACGCGATCAGGTTCGGCATCGACGCCGCGGCGGCCCCGGTGGCGGTGGTGACGATGGCGGACGGGTGCGACGACGCCAGGCAGATCGACGAGCTGGCGCGGCTGGTCGAGCGCGGGGTGGCGGTCGCCGCCGCGTCCCGGTACATGCCGGGCGGCCAGCAGGTCGGCGGCCCGGTGCTCAAGGGCGCGCTGTCCCGCCTGGCCGGGCGGTCGCTGCGGCTGCTCGCCCACGTCGGCACCAGGGATGCGACGAACTCGTTCAAGGCCTACTCGACGGAGTTCGTCCGCGAGGTGGGCATCGACTCGCGGGGCGGCTTCGAGATCGGCATCGAGCTGACCGCCAAGGCCAGGCGGCTGCGCCGGCCGGTGGCGGAGATCCCGACCATATGGCTGGACCGGCAGGCGGGTGTGTCCAACTTCAAGCTCGCCAGATGGGTGCCCGGCTACCTGCGCTGGTATCGTTTCGCGTTCGGGCCGCGCATGACCGCCGAGCAGGTCAGGCGGCGCGGGCCGGGCGGCAGGCGGCAACGGCGCGAGGGACGGGAGAGTTGATGGAGAAGGTGCTTGTCAGCGGGTCCGCGGGCTTCATCGGCGGCTACGTGGTCGAGGAGCTGCTGGAGCGGGGCTACGCGGTCGTCGGGCTGGATAACTTCTCCAAGTACGGCAAGGTCAGGAAGTCCTACGACGGCCATCCGCGCTACCGGCTGGTCGAGGGCGACGCCAGGGACGTGGGCCTGATGACCGGGCTGCTGGCGGACTGCGACCACTTCATCGCCGGCGCGGCCATGATCGGCGGCATCTCCTACTTCCACAGCTACGCCTACGACCTGCTCGCCGCGAACGAGCGGATCATCGCCTCCTCCTGCGACGCGGCGATCGCGGCGCACCGGCACGGGCGGCTGCGCAAGGTCACCTACCTGTCGTCCTCGATGGTCTTCGAGAGCGCCGACTCCTGGCCCTCGTACGAGGGCCAGGAGCGGGAGATCCCGCCGCCGATCTCGTCCTACGGGTTCCAGAAGCTGGCCGTGGAGTACTTCGCCAGGGCGGCATGGGACCAGTACCGGCTGCCCTACACGATCGTCCGGCCGTTCAACGCGGTGGGGATCGGCGAGAGCCGCGCGCTCGGCGACAAGGAGATCACCAGCGGGAACGTCAAGCTGGCGATGAGCCACGTCGTCCCCGACCTGATCCAGAAGGTGCTCAAGGGCCAGGATCCGCTGCACATCCTGGGCTCGGGCGAACAGGTGCGGCACTACACCTACGGCGGCGACCTGGCGGCCGGCGTGGTGACCGCGATGGCGCACGACGACGCGTTCAACGAGGACTTCAACCTGTCCACGGCGCGCAGCACCACGGTGCGCGAGCTTGCGGAGCTGATCTGGCGCAAGATCAAGGGCGACGGCGTACCGCTCCGGCTCGTCCACGACGAGCCGTTCCCCTATGACGTCCAGCGGCGCGTGCCCGACACCACCAAGGCCAGGAAGGTGCTCGGCTTCGAGGCGACCACGACGCTGGACGCCATGCTGGATCAGGTGATCCCCTGGATCGATGCGGCCATGAAGGCCGGGATGATCTGACCACCATGACGGCCACCGGCGCCGGCACCGGTGCGGTCCAAGCCGTCGGCGGCCGGGACACCGCCGCCGGGCGGCGGCCGTGGTGGATATGGGCGGCGCCGGCCGCGCTGCTGTTCGCGCTGCTGTGCCTGCGCAACGGGTTCCTGTTCACCGCGCGGCTGTACGAGCAGGGCGACGCGGGCGCCAACTCGATCCTGATCGAGCAGGCCAGGCACTTCACGCTGCTTGTCGGCAACTACTCGCGCGAGCGCTTCAACCATCCGGGCCCCGGCTACATGTACGTGCAGGCGTTCGGCGAGTACGTGTTCCGCGACGCGCTGCACGTGGTGCCGACCGCCTGGAACGCGCACATGCTCTCGGTGTTCGCGCTGAACTGCGCGTTCGTCGCGATGGCCGTCGGGATCGTCTACGGGTGGACCCGGTCGCTGCGGGGCGCCGTGACCTGCTTCGCGGTCTTCACCGCCTTCGCGGCCGCCTACCCGGCGATCCTCGACTCCGACTGGATGCCGTACATGTACGTCGTTCCGTACATGGTCTTCGTGCTCGCGGCCGGATCGGTGGCGGCCGGGCGGGCCGCCGACGCGTGGATCCTCGCCGCGAGCGGCTGGCTCCTCATCCACGGGCACGCCTGCTTCCTGATGTTCGTGCCGGTGATGACCGTCGCCGTGCTCGCGGCGGTGCTGTGGCCGCGCCGGCGCGGCCTGCGCCGGTCGCTCGGCTCGTTCTTCCGCACCCAGCGCGGGACATGGGTCCCGGTCGCGGTCATCAGCGCCGCGTTCCTGCTGCCCATCGTGCTCAACCTGGCCCGGCACTGGCCGGGGGATTTCGGCAAGTACCTGTCGTACTCGACCTCGGCCAAGGCCGGCGGCCACGGCCCGCGGCAGGTGGCGGCGTACGCGCTGTGGTTCTGGTGGCCGCACCGGCCGGCGCGGCTGGCCGCGCTCGCGGCCGCGGCGGCGTCCGGGCTCGCGCTCGCTGTCGGCCTCGGGCTCGCCCGCGGCCGGCTGCGCCGGTTCCTGCTCGCGCTGCTCGCCGTCAACGTGGTCTCCTCGCTTGCGTTCCTGTTCTATGCCGCCGCCGAGATCGACGACCTGTCGGAGTACTACATCGGCTACTTCTACTGGTCCGCGCCGCTGGTCACCGTGCTCGTCATCGCGCTGGGCGCGGTCGAGGCTGCCGGATCGCTGCGCAGGCCGGCGAGCGCGTTCGCCTCCGCCGCGGCGGTGCTGGCCGCCGCGGCCGCCTTCGCCGCGCTCGCGGTGATACCGGGCGCCCGCGCCAGCACCAACGACATCGACGAGTCGCTGCCGCGGGTGGTCGCCGCCCTCGCCGCGCGGGCGCACGGCAGGACGATCGTGCTGCACATCGAGCACAGCGCCTGGGTGGAGACGACGGGCTTCCTGGTCCAGGCGGAGCGCACCGGCGTCCGGGCCTGCCTGGACGATCCGAGGTTCACCTTCCTGGTCACCAGGCAGTTCATCTGCACCCCGGCCCAGGCCGCGAGCGGCCAGGGCTACTGGTTCTACGTGCCGGCCGGCCTGCCCCGGGGTACGCCGGTCATGCTGCGCTTCAGCGGCATCGCGGTGGCGCGCGCGCCGTCGTGAGACACCGCCGCCCGCGGTGTCACATGTACAGGACGCGGCGCCTGGCGACGACGGCGAGAGCCGGGACGATGCAGGCGGCGATCAGGCCGAGATGGTACCGGGACAGGTACCGCCTCGGCGTCGCCAGCAGCAGGACCAGCGCCAGCAGGTAGGGCTCGATCAGCGACCGCCCGTCGCCGAACGTGCTCGTCCAGATCTGGCCGGACAGCAGGCCCAGTTGCAGCACGAACAACACGAACGCCAGGCGTTCGTGGACCGGCGCGGTGGTGACCAGCAGCACCGCCAGGCCGGCCAGGATGACGACCGCCAGCGTGGCGTACTCGAGCAGGTCGATGTCGACCAGGCCGAGATGAGCGGTGCTGATGTGGGCGACATCGTGCCTGAGCGCGCCGGCAAGGGCGGTGAACGGCATCGCGAGGTTGCGGCTGCCGTTGGCGAGCAGCGGGAACTCTCCGCTGAGCACGAAATGGGCCGCCACCTCGAGCGCGCCGTACGCGGCGGCCGGCACCACCCACGCCAGGTCCGCGGCGCCGGCCGAGGACCGCCGCCGCACCATCGCGATGATGCGGGTCACGGCGATGGCCGCCGGCGCGAGCAGGATGGTCTCCCTGGTCAGCGCCCCGGCTGCGAACGCCGCGGCGGCCAGCAGCGGCCGCGCCCGGCGGTAGGCGAGCAGGCCGCCGAGCATGCACGCCTCGGCGAGCGGCTCGGCGGTGTCGCGGCCGACGCTGATGACGAGGCCGAAGTAGGCGGCGAAGGCGAGCCCCCACAGGGCGTGGCGGCCGGACTGGCGGGCGAACATGCCGCCGAGGACCGCCATGGCGGCCACGCAGACCAGGTTGACCGCGACGAGGGCGACGGGCACGAACCGGTGCTGGCCGAGGGAGGCCAGCCAGGCCAGGAACGGGTAGCCGATCCGGGTGTACCGGTAGGACTGGTCCATGGTGATGCCGAACGCGGTCTTGGCCCAGTCGAACGGGTCCAGCGCGAGCCGGTAGTAGAACTGCCCGTCGTAACCCGCGGCGCCCGGGTCGGCGATCAGCACTCCTGGCGGCAGCTGATGCGCGTGCGTGTAGCCGGTGCGCCCCGAGCCCAGCAGGATGAACAGGGTCAGGTGGCCCTTGGCCCAGATCTCCAGGCGGGCCACGACGAAGCCCAGCCAGCCGAGCAGCGCGATCACGCCGGGCACGGCCGGCCGGTCCATCCTGGCCCACAGCGACGGCGTAGTCCTCCGCACGGAACTGCGTTCATCCGCTCTCGAGGTGAGCTGCACCGGCTGGCCTCCAGGCGTCGCGGCGATCGTGGCCAGGCGCGGGCAGCTTACCAGAGCGGGATGAGGTCACGCCCGCGGCCGTGCCAGGCTACGCTTACAGGCCGGGCCGGGCTACCGGCCGAGCCGAACACCCGAGGGACGTGGGGCCGCCGTGCATACCAGCGGGACGCCGCAGCAGTCGGCCGCGCCGCCCGCCGCCGCCGGCCCGCGGGACCTGCCCGCGGCGCAGCGCGGGCCCGCCGCGGGGCGCCTTCTGCTGATCGCGCCTGCGCTGGCGCTCGGCGTGGCGCTGCTGTTCCTGGGCTACCTGCGGGTGTCCCGCACCTACCCGGCGAATTCCGACGAGGCCAACGACCTGCTGATGGCGTGGGACATGCTGCACGGCAACGTCCTGCTGCACGGCTGGTACCTATCGGACGTCTCGTTCTACACGACCGAGCTGCCCCAGTACGCGCTGCTGGTCTTCCTGTTCGGCCTGCATCCCGGCACCGCGCACATCGCCGCCGCGATGACGTACACGCTCGTGCTCGTGTTCGCGGTGCTGCTGGCCCGCGGCAGGGCGGCCGACAGGGGCGGTACGGGGCTGGCGAGGACGCTGCTGACCGCCGGGATCATGCTGGCGCCCCAGCTGGGAGTCGGGGTCTTCATCGTCTTGCTGTCCCTCGGGCACATCGGCACCTCGGTGCCGCTCATGCTGACGTTCCTCGTCATCGACAGGCTGCGGCCCGGCCAGCCCGGGGAGGACGGCCCCCGCCGGGCCCCGGCCGCGAGGGCAGGGTACGTCCCGGTGCTCGTCGGCCTGCTGCTGGCCTGGGTGCTCATCGCCGACCAGCTCGTGCTGCTGGCCGGGATCGTCCCGATCGCGGCGGTGTGCCTGCTGCGGGTCATCAGGGAGGTGCCGGCCGCCCGCCGCGCCGCACGCGGCGCCGGATGGCTGCGGGCCTGCCTGCGCGCGAGGCGGTACGAGCTTTCCCTCGCGGTCGCGGCGCTCGCGGCGTGGCCCGTCGCGTGGGCCGTCTCCAGGCTGCTGCGCGCCAGCGGCGGCTTCGTGCTGCACCCGATCGGCTACAAGCTCGCGCCGCCGAGCACGTGGCCGAAGCACGCCTGGGTGAGCGCGGAGGGCCTGCTCGCCATGTTCGGCGCCAAGCCGCAGCTGCCGGTGCCGGAACTGGCGTTCGCGCTGGTGCACCTGGCGGGCGTGGCGCTCGTCGCCTGGGCAGCCTGCCGGGTGGCCCGCCGTTTCCTCGGCTGGCCCGACATGATCAGCCAGGTGCTGCTGGCCGCGATGGTCGTCAACGTCGCGGCGTACGTGCCCAGCACGCTGGCGGACGCGACGGACCTGAACGCGCGGGAGTTCGCGGTCGTGCTGCCGTTCGGCGCGGTGCTCGCCGGGCGCACGCTGGCGCCGGCCGTCGCGTCCTGGAAACCCAGGGTGCTGCCGGCCGCGCTGGCCGGCGCGCTGCTGGCCGGTTACGCGGCCAGCCTCGGGTACGCCGCCGCCCAGCCCTCCGCCCCGCCGGCCAACTCCCGGCTTGCCCAGTTCCTCGCCGCGCACCACCTGGGCGACGGGGTGGGCGGCTACTGGCTGTCGAGCATCGTCACCGTCCAGTCCGGCGGCGCGGTCACGATCAGGGCGCTGGTCCCGGGAACGCTGCAGCCGGACCTGTGGGAGGCGAAGGCATCCTGGTACGACCCCGGCGCGCACCGGGCGACGTTCCTGGTCACCGACAGCCAGCGCGGGTTCTTCAACCACTGGATGCCGGAGCCGGCGGCGCTGGCGGCGTACGGGCCGCCCGCCCGGACCTACCACCTCGGCCCGTACACGATCCTGGTCTGGGACAAGAACCTGCTCGCGCAGGGCCGGGCGCCTTGACCTGGCCGTCCGCGCGGCCGCGACCTGGCCGTCCGCGCGCCGCGGCTTGCCGCGCCGAGCACCGGCACGCTGTTCCCGCGGCGCGCGGCGGGACGTAGCCTTGGCCTGTGGACCGGCGAATTTTCGGGCTCGAGAACGAGTACGGCGTCACCTGCACGTTCCGCGGGCAGCGGCGGCTGTCGCCCGACGAGGTGGCGCGTTACCTGTTCCGGCGCGTGGTGTCCTGGGGGCGCAGCAGCAACGTGTTCCTGCGGAACGGGGCGCGGCTGTACCTGGACGTGGGCAGCCATCCGGAATACGCGACGCCCGAGTGCGACAACGTCCTCGACCTGGTCGCGCACGACAAGGCGGGCGAGCGGATCCTGGAGGGGCTGCTGGTGGACGCCGACCGGCGGCTGCGCGAGGAGGGCATCGCCGGGGACATCTACCTGTTCAAGAACAACACCGACTCAGCGGGCAACTCCTACGGCTGCCACGAGAACTACCTGGTCGGCAGGCACGGCGAGTTCGGGCGGCTGGCCGACATCCTGATCCCGTTCCTGGTCACCCGGCAGGTGATCTGCGGCGCGGGGAAGGTGCTGCAGACCCCGCGGGGCGCGGTGTACTGCGTCAGCCAGCGGGCCGAGCACATCTGGGAGAGCGTGTCGTCGGCGACCACCAGGTCCCGGCCGATCATCAACACCCGGGACGAGCCGCACGCCGACGCCGAGCGGTTCCGCCGCCTGCACGTGATCGTCGGCGACTCGAACATGAGCGAGACCACCACGCTGCTCAAGGTCGGCGCCACGGACCTGGTGCTGCGGATGATCGAGGCCGGGACGTTCCAGCGGGACCTGACCCTGGACAACGCGATCCGAGCGATCCGGGAGGTCAGCCACGACATGACCGGCCGCAGCCGGGTGCGGCTGGCCAACGGGCGCGAGCTGAGCGCGCTGGACATCCAGTACGAGTACCTGAACAGGGCTAAGGACTTTACCCTCAAGAACGGCCTCGACCCGGTGAGCAAGCGCGTCCTGGACCTGTGGGAGCGGGCGCTGACCGCGATCGAGACCGGCAACCTCGACATGATCGCCCGGGAGATCGACTGGGTGACCAAGTACCAGCTGATCGAGCGGTACCGGGCCAGGCACGACCTGCCGCTGTCCTCGCCGCGGGTGGCCCAGCTCGACCTGGCCTACCACGACGTGCACCGTCGCCGCGGGCTGTACTACCTGCTGCAGCGGGCCGGGGCGGTGGAGCGGGCCGCCCGTGACATCGACATCTTCGAGGCCAAGTCGGTCCCGCCGCAGACCACGAGGGCGAAGCTGCGCGGCGAGTTCATCCGCAGGGCGCAGGAGAGGCGGCGTGACTTCACCGTCGACTGGGTGCACCTGAAGCTGAACGACCAGGCTCAGCGGACCGTGCTGTGCAAGGATCCGTTCCGCTCGGTCGACGAGCGGGTCGAGAAGCTGATCGCCGGCATGTAATCGGGCGTGGGCGGCCGGGGATGCCTGTAGGCTGGCTGCGCCGAAACCCACCACACTGAGAGTTACAATGCGACGCTTTCTCTGGCTCATCGCCGTTCCAGTGCTGGCCTGCCTTGTCCTCGCCGGCTGCGGGTCGTCGAAGCCTGCGGCCGCGGCCAACGCGAACGCGTCCGTGACGGCGACCGGGTCGTTCGGCAAGACGCCGGCGGTGACGATCCCCAAGGCCAAGGCGAGCAGCACGCTCACCGTCAAGACGCTCATCCAGGGCACCGGGCCCGTGCTCACCAGGTCGGACGCGCTGGCCGCGAACTTCGTGCTCTACTTCTGGAACGGCACCAGTTCCACCCTTGAGGCGAACACGTTCACCAAATACCCGACCGTCATCGGCAGCACCATGCTGCCCGGCCTGGAATCCGCCCTGGTCGGCAAGAAGGTCGGCAGCCGCGTCCTCGCGGTGATCCCGCCGGCCGACGGTTACGGCACCTCCGGCGACTCCCAGCTCGGCATCTCCGGCACCACCACGCTGGTGTTCGTCATCGACATGATCAAGGAGTACCCGGTCACCGCGACGGCTCCCGGCGCGCAGCAGTCGGACGGCGGCGGCGGACTGCCCACGGTCACCGCCAAGCCGGGCGGAGCGCCGACGGTCACCATCCCGTCCTCCGCGCCGCCGAGCACGCTGGTCGCCAGGACGCTGATCAAGGGCAGCGGCCCGAAGATCACCAAGGGGCAGTTCGTGGTGGCCCAGTACGTCGGCTACATCTGGCGGACGAAGAAGGCCTTCGGTTCGTCCTGGTCGAGCGGAACTCCGTTCGGCTTCGTCGTCGGCGCCTCGCCCGAGCAGGCGATTCCCGGCTGGGACAAGGGCCTGGTCGGCCAGACGGTGGGCAGCCGGGTCCTGCTCGTGCTCCCGCCGAAGGACGGCTACGGCAGCTCCGGGCAGTCCCAGGCCGGCATCAAGGGCACCGACACGCTGGTGTTCGTGGTCGACATCCTCGACGCGCTCCCCGCGCCCAGCTAGCCCCGCCGGGGCGACCCCCCGCACCCCCCGCACCCCCCGGCCCGCCGCGCCGCCCGCCGCGGTATCGCGCGGCCCGGGGCCGGCCCCGCGGCCCGCGCGATCGCTGCGCGCCCCGCGGTACTAGGCTGCCGGGGTGATCACCTGGCGGGACGGCACGGTGAGCGGGACGCGCCGGGAGTGGCCGGGGGCGGTCGAGCTTGACGTGTCGGTGGACGGCGCGCAGGTGCGGGCGCTGGCCTACCCCGCGCTGACCGGCCGCCCGCGGCCCGGGGACCGGGTGCTGCTCAACACCACCGCGCTCGACCTCGGCCTCGGCACCGGCGGCTACGCGATGGTCGTCGCGGTCCCCGACCGGCTGCCGCCCGACCCGGAACCGCCCGGCCACCTGGTCAAGGCCAGGTACACGCCGCTGCAGGCCACGGTTCTCGGCGCCGACGAGCAGGGATCGCCGCACCATGAGGTGCTGCGGGACGCCGACGACATCGGCGGGATGCCCGTCGTGCTGGCCGACCTGCACTCGGCTGTCCCGGCCGTGCTGGCCGGGGTCTTCGACCATCCCGAACGACCCGGTGCCGGCTCCTCACCGCACCCGCGCGTGTCCCCGGCGGCGTCTCCGTCCCCCTCCCCGCCCCCGGCGGCGTCCCAGGCTCCAGCCCCGGCTCCAGCCCGCGTTGTATACGTTATGCAGGACGGCGGGGCCCTGCCGGCATGGTTCTCCCGCACCTGCGCCGCCCTCAAGGAGGCGGGCTGGCTGACGGCGACCGTCACAACCGGGCAGTCGTTCGGCGGCGACCTGGAGACGGTCACCCTGCACACCGGGCTGCTCGCCGCGCGACACGTGCTGGGCGCCGACCTCGCGGTGGTCGCGCAGGGGCCTGGCAACCTCGGCACCGGGACCCGCTGGGGCTTCTCCGGCGTGGCGGCCGGCGAGGCGGTCAACGCCGTCGCGGCGCTGCGCGGCCGCCCGGTTGCGTCGCTGCGGGTCAGCGACGCGGACCCGCGCGAACGCCACCGCGGCATCTCCCACCACAGCCTGACCGCGTACGGGCGGGTGGCGCTGGCCCGCGCGGACGTCGTCGTCCCCGCCCTCGGCGGCGAGTTCGGCGCCGCGATCGCGGCCGCCGCCGATCCGCTGCGCGCGCGGCACGCCGTCGTCACCGTGCCCGTGGACGGCCTCGAAGCGGCGCTGCGGGCCTGCCCGGTGCCGCTGTCCACGATGGGCCGCGGCCTGGACCAGGACCTGGCGTACTTCCTCGCCGCCGCGGCGGCCGGCCGCCACGCAGCCCGCCTGCTCCGGCCCGGCCCGCCCTGACAGCCGCCGCCGCGCCGGGAACGCCCTCACACGGACCGCGTGGCCCCCAGGGCAGCAAAGAACGTGCCCGCGGGCCCACCGACTCCAACGGACGGGGCCGTGGCCGCGCGCTGCGTGGCCCACCGGGCACGTAAGAAGGTGCCCAGGGGGCCACCGACTCCGGTTGCAGGCCTCGGGTCCGCGAAGGTACCCGCGGCGGGTGCAAGAGAATAACCTGAAAGCTATGTCGAGGCGCAAGACCGAGCGGCTGCTCGGCCTCGTCGTGTGCCTGCTGTCCACGCGGCGTTACCTGACCGCCGACCAGATCAGGCACGCGGTACCCGGCTACCCGGAGCAGGACGACCTGTTCAAGCGGATGTTCGAGCGGGACAAGGAGGATCTGCGCGAGCTCGGCGTGCCGCTGGAGACCGGCGTCAACCACCCCTTCGACGAAGACCCGGGCTACCGGATCAGGCGACAGGCCTACGAGCTGCCCGAACTGCACCTGGAGGCGGACGAGGCCGCGGTTCTCGGCCTGGCCGCCCGGGTATGGGGCCACGCCGAACTGGCCGGGGCGGCCGCCGGGGCGCTGCTGAAGCTGCGGGCGGCTGGCATCGAATCCGGGGATGAGCGATCACCAGCCGTGCCGCAGGGCATCGAGCCGCGGCTGGGCAGGCCCGAGCCGGCGTTCGGGCCGCTGTGGGAGGCGGTCAGGGACCGCAGGCCGGTGACGTTCAGCTACCGCGCCGCGGGCCGCAGCCAGCCGCAGCGGCGCGAGCTGGAGCCCTGGGGGGTGGTGAACAGGCACGGCCGCTGGTACGTGGCAGGCTGGGACCGCGGCCGCGCCGCCACCCGGGTGTTCCGGCTCGGCAGGATCGCCGGGCCGGTGAAGTTCTGCGGACCGGCCGGCAGCGTGACCGTGCCCGAGGGGGCGGACGTGCGCGAGCTTGTCCGCGACTGGGATTCGGCGCCCGCGCGCGACCGGACCGCGACGCTGAGGCTTCGTTCGGGCAAAGGCGTGGGCCTGCGGCGGCACGCCATCTCGGTGCGCCCGGACGAGGCCGGCGGCGACTGGGACGTGGTGACCACCCGGTTCGCCGACGTGGGGTGGTTCGCCGATTACGCGGCCTCGTTCGGCGCGGACGTGATCGTGCTCGACCCGCCGGACCTTCGCGACGCCGTGATAGCCAGGCTCAAGGGGGTTCTCGCGTGAGCACCCGGCAGCTGGTCACCTCCACCGAACGCCTGCAGCGGCTGCTGGCCCTGGTGCCGTACGTGGTGAGCAGGCAGTCGGTGGGCCTTGCCGAGACGGCGGCGGCTTTCGGGGTCAGCGAGCGCGAACTGGTCGATGACCTGAACCTGCTGTGGTGCGTCGAGCTGCGCGCCCCCGATCCGTACTGCCCGATCGACCTGTCGTACGAGGGCGGCGAGATCGTCGTCAGCCAGGCCGAGTCCATCGGCCGGCCGCTGCGGCTGGCCGTCGACGAGGCGAGCGCGCTGCTGGTCGCGTTGCGCATGCTGGGCGAGGTGCCCGGCCTCGAGGACAGGTCGGCGCTGTCCAGGCTGATCGCGAAGCTTGAGGCCGCGGCGGGCGAGGCCGCCTCGGCCAGCGCCCAGGTCGCGGTGCAGGTCGACGCCCCGGCCGACGGCGCCGAAGGGCCGACCGCCCGGATCCGCGCCGCGCTGGACGCCCGCAGGCGGATTCACCTGCGGTACTACGTGCCGGGCCGGGACGAGGCGACCGAGCGGGACGTGGACCCGATGCGGCTGCTGGTCGTGGAGGGCCGGACGTACCTGGAGGGCTGGTGCCGCCGCGCCGAGGCGGTCCGGTTGTTCCGGCTGGACCGGGTGCTCGAGGCGTCCGTGCTCGACGCGCCCGCCTCCCCGCCCCCGTCGGCCGAGCCGGTCGACGTGGACCGGGGCCTGTTCCGGCCGTCGCCCGACGACGTGCTCGTCGAGCTCGAGCTGTCCGCGGATGGGCGCTGGGTGGCCGAGTACTACCCGTGCCAGGAGGTCACCGACCTGCGCGACGGGCGGCTGCGGGTGGTGCTGCGCACCCCGGACACCGGCTGGGTGCGGCGGCTGGCGCTGCGGCTCGGCGAGGAGGGCCGGGTGGTGGCCCCGCCGTCGCTCGTGGCCGAGGTCCGCGACGCCGCCGCGGCCGCCCTGGCGAACTACGTCCGCTGACCGGGACCTGTGTCGCCGCCAGGCCGCCGTGTAGACTCGCCTTGCAAGCCCCGAACATGCGGGGACAGTACTCCCTGCAGAAGAGGACGCACATGGTTGGTGACCTGTTCGACAGCCCATGGAAGATCCTGATCATCGCCTTGGTGATCATCGTGCTGTTCGGGTCCAAGAAGCTGCCCCACGCGGCGCGCTCGCTCGGCCAGTCGATGCGCATCCTGAAGCGGGAGGTGCAGGGCCTGCACGAGGACGAGCCGGAGCCGGCCACGGTCAAGGCGCAGCCGGAGCTCACCGCCGCAACCGGCGGCCAGCCGGACCAGCAGGCGCAGCTCGAGGCGCTGCAGCAGCAGATCCGCGACATGCAGCGCGCGTCCGCCATGGACACCCCGACCGTGAACGCCGGAGCGCCCGCGGACCCGCAGCGCAACCAGCCCAGCTAGGACGCGGCGAAGCCGGCCATGGCGAGGCTCCCCGGCGCCATCCAGGGCGCCCGGATCGTTGGCGAGCGCTTCGTGCAGACCCGTCGGCGGCGCAACCCCGAGGGCCGCATGCCGCTCGTCGATCACCTGCGCGAGCTGCGCAACCGCATCGTCAAGATGGCGCTGGCCCTGGGCGCGGGCATGGTCGTCGGGCTCGTCTTCTTCACCCCGGTCTGGCACTTCATCGAGCGCCCGCTGTGCGACACGACGATCCGCGGACACCGGGGATGCGCCACCCCCGGCTTCAACCAGCTGATCCAGCTCAGCCCACTGGACCCGTTCTACCTGCGGGTCAAGGTGGCCTTCATCGTCGCGGTGATCATCAGCTCCCCGGTCTGGCTGTACCAGATCTGGGCGTTCATCGCGCCCGGCCTGTACGCCAGGGAGAAGCGGTGGAGCTACACCTTCCTCGGCACCGCCATCCCGCTGTTCGGAATCGGCATCACGCTGTGCTACCTGTCGCTGGGCCGGTCCATGCACTACCTGCTCGGCCTGACCCCGTCCGGGGTGGGGAACTACATCCAGGTCGACCAGTACCTGAGCTTCGTGATGGCGATGATGCTTGCGTTCGGCCTCGCGTTCGAGCTGCCGCTGGTCATCGTCATGCTCAACCTGGCCGGCATCCTCACCCACCAGCGGTTCCGGAAGTGGCGGCGGGTGATGATCTTCGGGGTGTTCCTGATCGCCGGGATGGCCAACCCGAGCCCGGACCCGATCACCATGCTGATCCTGGGCGGCGGCTGCGCGGCCCTGGTCGAGGTCGCCGAGTTCATCGTGTGGTCCAACGACCGGCGCCGCGCCCGGCTGCACCCCGACCCCTACGCGGGCCTGGCCGACAACGAGCTGTCCCCGCTGGAGCTTGACGACACCGAGACCCGCTGAGCGGCCGGCCAGCCAGGATCGCCGGCCGTCATAGTCTGGAACATATGACCACCCCGGCGGGACGCCACGCCGCGTGCCGCGAAGCCGATCCGGAACTCGCGTCCTTCCGCGCGCTGTACGACTTCGAGTTCGACGACTTCCAGGTCGCCGCCTGCAGCGCGCTGGGCGCGGGCAGCGGCGTGCTCGTCGCCGCGCCCACCGGGTCGGGCAAGACCGTGGTCGGCGAGTACGCCGTGCACCTGGCGCTCGCCCAGCGCCGCAAGTGCTTCTACACCACGCCGATCAAGGCGCTGTCCAACCAGAAGTACGCCGACCTGGTCCGCCGCTACGACACCCGGACCGTCGGCCTGCTCACCGGCGACAACAGCATCAACGGCGACGCGCCGGTGGTCGTGATGACCACCGAGGTGCTGCGCAACATGCTGTACACCGGCTCGGCGACGCTGGCGGGACTCGGCTACGTGGTCCTCGACGAGGTGCATTACCTGGCCGACACCTCCCGCGGCGCGGTGTGGGAGGAGGTGATCATCCACCTGCCGGAGTCGGTGCGGGTGGTGGCGCTGTCCGCGACGGTGAGCAACGCCGAGGAGTTCGGCGAATGGCTGGACCAGGTCCGCGGCGGCACGGCGGTCATCGTGGACGAGCACCGCCCGGTGCCGCTGTGGCAGCACGTGCTCGCCGGGGACCGGCTGTACGACCTGTTCACCGACGAGGAGCGCACCACGGTCAACCCCGGCCTGGTCAGCCTCGCCCGGCGGGAGTCCTGGACCGACCGGAAGGCGCCTGCGTCACGGAGCGGCGGGCGCCCCCGCAGGCCGCTGCCCGCCTACCGGCCCGACGTGGTGGCGCGGCTCGACGCCTCCGGGCTGCTGCCCGCGATCACCTTCATCTTCAGCCGGGCCGGCTGCGACGCCGCGGTCGAGCAATGCCTGAACGCGGGGCTGCGGCTGACCACGCCGGAGGAGGCGGAGGCGATCCAGCAGGCCGCCGAGCGCCGCACCGCCGACATCCCCGCCGACGACCTGGACGTGCTCGGCTACGGCGAGTGGCTGGCCGGGCTGCGGCGGGGCATCGCGGCGCACCACGCCGGGATGCTGCCCGCGTTCAAGGAGATCGTCGAGGAACTGTTCGCCGCCGGGCTGGTCCGCGCGGTGTTCGCGACGGAGACGCTGGCGCTCGGCATCAACATGCCGGCCAGGACCGTGGTCATCGAGAAGCTGGACAAGTGGAACGGCGAGGCCCACGCGGACCTGACACCGGGGGAGTACACCCAGCTAACCGGCCGCGCCGGGCGGCGCGGCATCGACGTGGAGGGGCACGCCGTGGTGCTGTGGCAGCCCGGCATGGACCCGGCCGCGCTCGCCGGGCTGGCCAGCACCCGCACCTACCCGCTGAACTCCAGCTTCCGGCCGTCGTACAACATGGCCGTCAACCTGACCGGCTGGGCCGGGCGGGCGAGGGCGTCCGCCCTGCTCGAGTCCTCCTTCGCGCAGTTCCAGGCCGACCGCGGCGTCGTCGGGCTGACCCGGCAGATCCGCAGGAACCGCGACGCGATGACCGAACTGGCCGCGCAGATGGCCTGCGACAAAGGTGATTTCGCCGAGTACGCGCAGATCAGGAGGTCTTTGACCGAACGAGAGGGCGAACTGGCCCGCGTTCGCGCGTCGGCACGGCGGGCCGAGGCCGCCAGGTCGCTGTCGGCGCTGCGCCCCGGCGACATCATCCGCGTGCCCGGCGGCCGCCGGGCGGGCCTGGCCGTCGTGCTGCAGCCGGGCGTGCACACGAACGCGACGGGCGCCCGGCGCAACGAGTCCGCGCGGCCGCCCGCGGAGTTCGCCGGCCACCAGGGGTTCTCAGGGGCAGGCCCGCTCGTGCTCACCGAGCGCCGCCAGGTCAGGCGGCTCGCGATCGCGGACTTCCCGGTGCCGGCCGAGGTCATCGACAAGGTGCGCATCCCGGCGTCGTTCAGCCCGCGGTCGCCGCAGCACCGCAGGGACCTGGCGGCCACCATGCGCAACAAGCTCGCCGGGCACGACCTGCGTCCGCGCCGCCCGGATCGCGCGGCCGGCTCCGAGGCCGACGGCTCCGACCTCGCCCGCCAGGTCGCCGAACTGCGCGGCAGGCTGCGCCGGCATCCGTGTCACGGCTGCCCGGACCGCGAGCAGCACGCCCGCCACGCGGAGCGCAGCTTCCGGCTGGCGCGGGAGACCGAGGCGCTCGAGCGCCGGGTGGCGGGCCGCTCGCACGTGATCGCCCGCACCTTCGACCGGGTGTGCGCGGTGCTGGAACGCCTCGGCTACCTCGACGGCGACACGGTCACCGCGGACGGCCGGCGCCTGGCCGGCCTGTACACCGAGCTTGACCTGCTGGCCGCCGAGTGCCTGCGCCGCGGCACCTGGGCGGGCCTGGCCCCGGCCGAGCTAGCCGCCTGCGTGTCCGCGCTGTCGTTCGAGTCCCGGCAGGCCGAGGAGATCCAGCCGCCCCGGCTGCCGGACGGCAGGGTGCAGCCGGCGCTGGCCGCGACGATGCGGACCTGGGCGGATCTGGACCGGCTGGAGAAGGACAACGGGCTGTCCTTCCTGCGCGAGCCCGACCTCGGCTTCGCCTGGGCCGCCTACCGCTGGGCGCGGGGAGCGAAGCTGGAGACGGTGCTCCGGGAGTCGCCCGGGCTGACCCCCGGCGACTTCGTCCGCGCGGTCAAGCAGCTGGCGGACCTGCTGGACCAGATTGCCGCCGCGTCCGCCGGCGAGCTCACCGAGGCCGCCCGCGCCGCGATCGGCGCGGTGCGCCGCGGCGTGGTCGCCTACTCGGCCGTCACCGACTGATCAATTTTCTCGATATGTAACCGGCAGAATTGGCATTGGTGTCGATGAGCGGGCGGTCGTTAGCCTTCGGGCATGCAGGCAGCAGCAGCGGCACCCGCGGGCGCCTGCCCGGAAAGCCTCGCCGGCGCCGTCCGCGCGATCCGGGCCGAGGTCGGCCGCCGCCTGGATTGGCAACGCACCGCGGAACGGGTGGCCGCCGTGCTGCGCGGCAGCCTTCCCGGGGCCGCCGCCATCCTGCCCGCGCGGCTACGCCGCGGCGACCGGTCCGGCTACCAGAGCCATCTGCTGCACGCCGAGCCCGACGGCTCCTTCTCCGTCGCGGCCATGGTGTGGCTGCCGGGCCAGCAGACGCCGATCCACGATCACGTGGCCTGGTGCGTCACCGCCGTGCTGGCCGGATGCGAGCACGAGGAGGTGTTCGCGCTCACCGGCGGCGGCCGCGCGCTGCGGCTGGTCGCCAGGAACGCGAACCCGCCGGGCACCGTGACCGGCTTCGCGCCGCCCGGCGACATCCACCGGGTCCGCAACAGCGGCGGCGGCGTGGCCGTCTCCATGCACGTGTACGGCGCCGACATCTCCCGCCTCGGCACCAGCATCCGCCGCGAGTACCCCCTCCCCGTGCTCCCCTGACGGCCCCGTCCGTTCCCCCTCAGGCCCCACGCCCACTTCCGCCTCGTCCGTAACATCCCTCGCGGTCCTGGCGGGGCCGGCAAAGGGCGTGGTTGCGGCAACCACGCCCTCAGGTGGGCGTCGTTGCGGCAACCACGCCCCTGGGCCTGGGCGTGGCAGAACCGCGTGGGCGTGCCGGAGCCGTGCATCGACGTCGGTCCGGCTTGCGCGCTCACGCCCCCGGGTCCGGGGGCTTGCCAAACGATGTTTATAGATATATCGTTGGCCTAACTAGATTGACTCTAGAAGCACAGAAGGAGTATCAAGATGCACGACCAACCATGGGAAGGCCCGCCCGGCCCGGGCGGGCGCCGTCACCACGGGCCTCGCGTCCGCGTGGGGCGGGGCCGCCGGGTCGGCGGCCCCTGGGGCGGCGGCCCGGAATTCGAGTTCGGGCCCCGCGGCGGCCCGTTCGGTCCGCCGAGGTTCCGCGTCCGCGGGCCGCGCGTCCGGCGCGGTGACGTGCGCGCCGCGATCCTCGACCTGCTGTCCGAGGGCCAGCCGTGGAACGGGTACCAGATCATCCAGGAGATCGGCGCCCGCACCGAGGGCGTCTGGGTGCCGAGCGCAGGCTCGGTATACCCGGCGCTGCAGCAACTGGAGGACGAGGGTCTCGTCCGGGCCGAGGCCGGCGAGGACCGGCGCCGGATGTACACGCTGACCGAGGAGGGCCGCGGCTACGTCGAGGCGCACGCCGAGGAACTCAGGGCGTCCTGGGACGCGGTAACCGGCAGCGTGGACGACGCCGAGTTCCAGCTGCGGGACACGGTCAAGCAGGTCCTGGTGGCGGTCCACCAGGTCCGCGAGGCAGGCTCCGCCGCCCAGGTCGCCCAGGCGGGCAAGATCCTCGTCGACACCCGGCGGGCGCTGTACCGTATCCTCGCCGCAGACGGCGAAGACGCGGGAGAGGGCACCCAGGGGTGATACCGGCCATCTCGGTCAGCGAGCTGACCAAGAGATACGGTGAGGTCGAGGCCGTCCGCGGCATCGATTTCGAGGTCGCCGGCGGCGAGACGTTCGGCTTCCTCGGGCCGAACGGCGCCGGCAAGTCCACCACGATCAAGATCCTGTGCACCCTGGCGGACCCGACCTCGGGCACCGCCAGGGTCGCCGGTCACGATGTGACCAGGGAACGCGACACCGTCAGGCGCAACATCGGCCTGGTGTTCCAGGACACCACCCTGGACAGCTACCTCACCGGGGAGCAGAACCTGCGCTTCCACGCGGACCTGTACGGGGTGCCGAAGGCGGCGTTCGGGCCGCGGCTGCGCCAGGTGCTGGAGATGGTCGGGCTGTGGGACCGCCGGGGCAGCGTGGTCGCCACCTACTCCGGCGGCATGCAGCGGCGCCTGGAGATCGCCCGCGGCCTGCTGCACGCGCCGCGGGTGCTCTTCCTCGACGAGCCCACGGTCGGCCTCGACCCGCAGACCCGCGAGGCGATCTGGGAGTACATCAACGAGCTGAAGAAGCGCGAGGACATCACGATCTTCCTCACCACGCATTACATGGACGAGGCGGAGAACTGCGACCGCATCGCCATCATCGACCACGGGAAGATCGTTGCCATGGACACCCCCGAGGCGCTGAAGGCATCCGTCGGCAAGGACCGGGTGCAGATCAGCACCGCCGACGACCAGGCGGCGATCCGCGGGCTCGCCGACGCGTTCGGCATCGGGGCGGCGATGCACGAGGGGCTCGTGACGTTCTCCGTGGAGTCGGGGGAGCACTTCGTGCCCAGGCTGTTCGCGGGCCTCCCGGTCGCCATCCGCTCGGTGAGCGTGTCCCGGCCCTCGCTCGACGACGTGTTCATGTCCTACACGGGCAAGACGATCCGGGACGCCGAGGCCTCGGTCACCGACCGCAACAGGGCCACGGTGGCCCGGTTCCGCAGGAGGTAGCCGATGGCGGCACAAGACACCCTCGAGGTACGGCAGGAGCGGGCGCTCACCGAGACGATCAGGGTCGCCGTGCCCGAGCGCAGCCTGCGCCACGACCTGCGCGCGGTCAGCATCGTCTGGCGCCGCGAGCTGATCAGGTTCCGCAGCGACCGGCTGCGCGCGGTCACCTCGCTGGTGCAGCCGGTGCTGTTCCTGTTCGTGCTGGGCACCGGGCTGTCCAGGCTGGCCTCTCGCGGCCTGCCGGCCGGTGTCGACTTCAAGACGTTCATCTATCCCGGCGTGCTGGCGATGTCCGTGCTGTTCACGTCGATCTTCTCGGCGGCGTCGATCGTGTGGGACCGCGAGTTCGGCTTCCTGCGCGAGATGCTGGTGGCGCCGGTGCGGCGCTGGGCGATCGTGATCGGCAAGTGCCTGGGCGGCGCCACGGTCGCCACGTTCCAGGGCATCATCTTCCTGGCCCTGGCCGGCGTTGCCCACGTGCCATACGATCCGGCGCTGCTGTTCACCCTGGCCGGGGAACTGCTGCTGCTGTCGTTCACGCTGACCGCGTTCGGGGTGATGATGGCGGCGCGGATCAAGCAGATCCAGGCGTTCATGGCGCTCACGCAGATGGTCGTGCTGCCGCTGTTCTTCCTGTCCGGCGCGCTGTACCCGCTGAACGGCCTGCCGCCCTGGCTGACGGTGCTGACCCGCATCGATCCGCTCACCTACATCGTCGACCCCATGCGCCACGCGGTGTTCGGCCACCTGTCGATCAACCCGGCGGCGCAGGCCGTGCTGAGCCCCGGCGTCACCTGGAACGGCTGGCTGGTCCCGGTGGGCCTCTCCCTGGCCATGGTGGCCGCCATGGGCCTGGCCATGCTGGCCGTGGCCATAGCCGAGTTCCGCAAGACCGAGTAGCGCCCGCGTAGCGGAAGGGCCCCCTGTGGCGGCGGGGACAAGGCGCGCGGCGAGCGCCGGGCCGGTGCGGGTGCCGCGCGGGGGGTCCGGGGGGTCGTCCCCCGGGCCAAGACTGCGAGCCCGCGGCGAAGGTGATCGAAGATCACGGAGCATAAGGCGACGCCGGGTGGCTACGGGGGCAAACCACCCGGCGTCGCAATCATCGGCGTTCCGACGGGGGCCCGGAACGCCGGCAGCGGTGCTCCGACGGGGGACCAGAGCACCGATATGAATGCTACACGGAAACTCCCCCCTATGTGTCAAGACCCAATTACAACCAGGTCCCGGGAAGGCGCTGAGCAGCGGAATCGCCGACGGCGCCGAGAGCCGTGCCGCGGCGCCCGCGCCAGCCGGCATCGGCCCGCCCCCGCCGTCAGGCCTCCTCGTCTCCCCGCTCGGGCCCCGCGGGCCGGCCGCTGCCGTTCCCCTCGGCCTTGTCCCTGGTGGCGGGCAACTTCGGCCGGTACTCCATGAACCCGCGGACGTTGTCCGGCTCCCGGCCGGCGTTGGCCAGCACCACGGCGAAGTAGGGGAGAAAGATGGCCGCGACCGCCGGTATCGCGGTGAACCAGCCGAGGTGGTTGATGAACATGATCACGGCGATACCGAAGCAGACCGTGCGGATGCCCATCATCCACAGGTACCTGCGCTGCCGGTAGGCGATGTCAGCGGACCGCGACCGGTGCGCCTGCGTCACCAGGTGCACTTGGTGTCCCCGGCCGGGGTGATGACCTATCCGCACACTTCCACGGTAAGCCCGGGCGCGGGCGCTGAGGACACCCGCTCCTGCCGCGGCGCAGCGGCTGCCGAGACGGAGCGAGGCCGCGCCGTCGGCGCGGACCGCCGTCATGCTGTGACGTCCTGTTATAAGCAGTAACGCAGCAGACATAAATGGGCGCAATATCGACCACGGTGAAGCAAGTTACCCATGTGCACGGTGTACGGAGCCCGCCGCCGACGAGCGCCCCAGACATCGATGAAGAACCGTGATAGTTTCGGGTGAAAATCTCTACCAACCTGCCTTTACTCTCGGCCTGAGCTAACCGCCGGTGCCAGAATCCGGCATGACTGGAGGAAGGCAAGACACATATGACCCGATCACGAGCACGCGATCGGCGCACCCGCCGCATTGCGGCTTCCGCGGCAGGACCGACGGTCCGACACCTCGAGGCGGGTCCGCGCACAGCAAAGGATGGCAAGAGATGATGAGGTTCGGCACCAGAAGGGCAGGCGTGGCGATCCTCGCCGTCGCCTGTGCCGCCGGGATGGCGGCGTGCAGCAGTTCCAGCACCAGCTCGACGAAGCCGTCGACGAGCGCGGTGAAGTCCGGGGGGACGGCCACCGTCTCGCTGGACGAGGCCCTGGCAGGCTTCAACATCAACCAGGCGGACGACAACGAGGCCGTGCTGCAGTGGGTCATGAACCAGATCTGGCCGTCGGTCTGGATCGTGCAGCCGAACCTGACGCTGAAGCTGAACACCGACCTGGTCACCAGCGCGACGCTCACCAAGACCAGCCCGCAGACGGTCGTGTACCAGATCAACCCCAAGGCCACCTGGTCGGACGGAGTGCCGATCAACGCCACCGACTTCATCTACAACTGGCAGGCGCAAAGCGGCAACCCGGCGTACAAGGACGTCGGCGGCAAGGCGTACATCCCGGCGAGCACCGCGGGCTACAGCCAGATCAAGTCGATCACCGGCTCGAACAACGGCAAGACCGTCACCGTGGTCTTCTCCTCGCCGTTCAGCGACTGGAAGTCGCTGTTCGCGGACCTGATGCCGGCGCACATCGCGAGCAAGGTCGGCTTTAACAACGGCTTCCAGAACTTCGGCCCGGCCGTGCAGGTGTCCGGCGGCCCGTACGTGATCCAGAGCTACGCGGCCAACCAGGACCTGGTCGAGGTGCGCAACCCGCACTACTGGGGCACCCCAGGCAAGCTGGACAAGATCGTCTTCCGGTTCATCCTGGACGACAACCAGATCCCGCCCGCCATGCAGAACGGCGAGGTCAACGTGGTGACGCCGCCGGCGGTGGCCGCGGTGTCGTTCACCGACTCGCTGAAGGCGATCTCGAACTCCACCACCACCGGGATCCCGGGGCTTGAGTTCCAGCACATCGACTTCAACCAGGCCAACCCGTACCTGGCGCTGGCGAACGTCAGGCACGCGATCGCCTACGGCACCAACCGGGCGCAGATGGTGCAGCGGATCGCCGCCCCGATCGCCCCGTCCACTCAGGTGCTGCAGAACCGGATCTGGATGCCGATCCAGCCGCAATACCAGAACACGTCCGGCAGCTACGGCAACTTCGACCCCAGCCTGGCCAAGAAGCTGCTGCAGCAGTCCAACATGACGATGGGGTCGGACGGCTACTTCCACCCGAACTTCGGGCCAGACAAGGGCAAGGACCTGACGCTCAGCATCTCCACCACCAGCGGCGTGCCCGCCCGGCAGGAGATCGAGGAGCTGTTCCAGGCCGACATGAAGGCGATCGGCATCAAGATCAACATCCAGAACTACCCGGCCAGCACGCTGTTCGGCACCGTCGGGCCCAAGGGCGAGTTCGACATCATCGAGTTCGCCTGGCTGCTGAGCCCGTTCGCGTCCGGGAACCAGTCGATCTACTGCTCCTACACCAACACCGCGGTGTGCGGCGAGAACTGGGACCACTACGCGAACCCGCAGGTGGACAGCCTGCTGAACAAGGCGATCGGCACCCTCGACCCGACCACGTCGGCGAGCCTGTACAACCAGGTCGACGCGATCCTGTGGAAGGACATGGTCACGCTGCCGCTGTTCGAGTCGCCGCAGGTGTACTCCTGGTCGAACACGTACGGCAACATCACCCCCAACCCCAGCTCCATCGGCATCACGTGGAACGCCCAGACGTGGGGGCTTAAGGCCTCGTGAGCCGGCATCACGTCTCACCCCCGGCCCGGAACGGGCCGGGGGTGACGCCCTCCGCGGCCTCGGCACCCCGGGCCGCGGTTGTGCGTTTACACGACAAGCGCATAATTCGATCATGAGCGGAAACATGCGTGAGCCATGAGCGGTTACATCGTTCGGCGCATCCTCGCCGGGATCGCGACCCTGATCGTCACGACCTTCCTGGTCTTCCTGCTGGTGGCCGTGTCGGGGAACCCGCTGGCCAACCTGATGGCGAACCCGCACATCTCCCCGGCCACGATCCAGGCCGCCAGGCTGCAGCTGCACCTGAACCAGCCGCTGCTGGAGCGGTACTGGACCTGGCTGACCGGCGTCCTCCACGGCAACTTCGGCATCAGCACCACCGGGCAGCCGGTGGGCTCGCAGCTGGGAGCGCGCGTCCTGGTCACGCTGCGGATGGTGATCCCGGCGACGGTGATAGCGGCGGTTATCGCCATCGTCATCGGCGTCGTGAGCGCGGTCAAGCAGTACAGCATCACCGACCACGTGCTGACCGCGCTGGCGTACCTGTTCTACTCGACCCCGGTCTTCGTGGTGGCGATCCTGCTCAAGGACTTCCTCGCCGTCGACGTCAACAACGCCGCCGGGCACACGCTGTTCTACACGATCGGCCAGAACAACCCGGGCGTCACCGGGACGTGGAGCGTGTTCGTCGACGCGCTGCAGCACACGGTGCTGCCGGTGCTCACCCTGGTGCTGATCACCTACGCCGGCTGGAGCCGCTACCAGCGCGCCTCCATGCTCGACGTGCTCAACGCCGACTACGTGCGGCTGGCACGAGCTAAGGGCCTTACCCCGCGCCGGGTGCTGTACGTGCACGCGCTGCGGAACGCGCTGATCCCGGTCACCACCGTGGTCGCGCTCGATTTCGCCACCATCATCGGCGGCGCGGTCATCACCGAGATCGCGTTCGGCTGGCAGGGCATGGGCCAGTTCCTCCTGCAGGGGCTGACCGGGCCGGTCAGCCCGGACACGAACGTGGTCCAGGCCTGGCTGGTCGTCGCGGCCACCGCGGTGATCCTGTTCAACATCATCGCCGACCTGCTGTACGCCGTGCTCGACCCGAGGATCCGCTATGCCTGACCCGCTGCCCGACTCGCACAGCCCGCTGTTCGTGCCGGAGGGGGTGCCCGGCTACGGAGAACTGGAAGGAGGCGCGCCCGGCGAGGACGGCCTGCGCGGCAGGGCGGCCACGCTGCCGGTCTCGGCACCGAGCGCCGAGGCGCTGGAGGCGGCCCGGCAGGGCCTTGCCATCAAGAGCCGCAGCCAGTTCCGGATGGCGGCGGACCGCTTCATCCACCACAAGATGGCGCTGCTCGGCCTCGGCATCTTCCTGTTCCTGCTGCTGCTGTCCACGATCGGGCCGCTGTTCTACCCGTACAGCTACACCGAGATCACCAACCAGTTCGGCACCGGGCCCTCGGCGCAGCACTGGTTCGGCACCGACACGATCGGGCACGACCTGTTCGCGCAGGTGCTACACGGTACGGCGACCACGATCAAGACCGCGCTGCTGGTCGCCGTCGTCGCCACGATCATCGGCGCGCTGATCGGGGCGCTGGCCGGCTACTACGGCAAGTGGGCCGACCAGGCGCTGATGCGGATTACCGACCTGGTGCTGGCCGTGCCGCTGCTCGCGGTGCTGCTGGTGCTCGCCAACAAGTTCAGCAAGCAGGCGAACAGCTGGTTCTTCGTCGCGCTGCTGCTCGCCGTGCTGCTGTGGACCTACATGGCCCGGCTGGTCCGCGGCACGTTCCTGTCACTGCGCGAGCGCGAGTTCATCGAGGCCGAGCACGCGATCGGCGCCAGCGATCGCCGGATCATCCTGCGGCACCTGATCCCGAACGCGGCCGGCGCCATCGTGGTCAACGCGACGCTGACGGTGGCGGTGGCGATCCTGATCGAGGCCTCGCTGTCCTACCTCGGCCTCGGCATCCAGCCGCCCGACGTGGACCTGGGCACGCTGGTCGCCTCGGGCGAGGGCGACGCCACCGCGCTGCCGTGGCTGTTCTACTTCCCCGCGGCGTTCATTATCCTGGCGATCCTCTCGGTGAACTTCGTCGGCGACGGCCTGCGCGACGCCCTCGACCCGACCCAGCGGGTCAGCACATGACCGAACCAGTCTCCTCGCTCGTCATCGAGACGAGCGGCCTGTCGGTCACGTTCCCGACCAGGGACGGTGACGTCCGGGCGGTCAGACACGTCAGCTTCGGCCTGGAGCGCGGCGAGACCATCGGCATCGTCGGCGAGTCCGGCTCGGGCAAGTCCACGGTGGCGCTGGCCATCCTCGGCCTGCTGCCCAGGTACGCCAAGGTGACCGGCTCGGTGCGCTGCATGGGCCGGGAGCTGCTCGACCTGCGCGAGGAGGACCTGGCCAAGATCCGCAGCAGCGTGATCGCCTACATCCCGCAGGACCCGCTCACCTCGCTCAATCCCGCCTTCACGGTGGGATGGCAGATCGCGGAGACGATCTGGACGCGGCGGCATGTCTCCAAGGACGAGGCGAACCGGCGCGCGGTCGAACTGCTCGAGATGGTGGGCATCCCCAGGGCCGCCGAGCGGGCGAGATCCTATCCGCATGAGTTCTCCGGCGGCATGCGGCAGCGCGTGGTCATCGCCATCGCCATGGCCAACGACCCGGACGTGATGATCGCCGACGAGCCGACGACCGCGCTCGACGTGACCGTGCAGGCCCAGGTGCTTGAGGCGCTGCGCGCCGCCAAGGAGCAGACGCAGGCCTCGCTGATCCTGATCACCCACGACCTCGGCGTGATCGCCGGCATGGCCGACCGGGTCATGGTGATGTACGCGGGCAAGCCGGTGGAGACCGGCTCCGCGGACACCATCTTCTACCGGTCGAAGATGCCGTACACGCTCGGCCTGCTCGGCTCGCTGCCGCGGATGGATGCCAGGAGCCGGATGCTGCGGCCGATCCCCGGCAGCCCGCCGTCCCTGCTCAACCTGCCTCCGGGCTGCCCGTTCGCACCGCGGTGCTCGATCGTCGTGCAGCACTGCCTGGAGGAGGAGCCCCCGCTGGCCGGCGTCGGCCCCGACCACCTGGCCGCCTGCCACCGGTCCGGGGAGCTGACCGGCGGCGCGACCGGCCTGTTCGCCCCGACCTGGACCGACGCCGAGGCAGGGGTGGCGGAGGACCAGGCGGCCCGCGCCGCAACCGAGATCGCCGCCGACGCCGACGCGCTCGGCAACGGCGCGCGCGCCGTGCACGGGACGCTTGTCGAGGTCCGGGACCTGGTGAAGAACTTCCCGATCCGCGGCGGCAGGCTGGTCCGGCACACGGTGGCCGAGGCGCAGGCGGTTTCCGGGATCTCCTTCGATCTCGCGGAACGGGAGACGCTCGGCCTGGTCGGGGAGTCGGGCTGCGGCAAGTCGACCACCGCGCGCGCCGTGCTGCAGCTGGTGCCGCCGACGTCGGGATCGGTCAGCTACCTGGGCACCGAGCTCGTCGGCAAGACCCGCAGGCAGCTGCGGCCGATGCGGCAGCACCTGCAGATCGTGTTCCAGGACCCGTTCGCGTCGCTGGACCCGCGGATGCCGGTCGGCGACATCGTCGCCGAGCCGCTGCGGGTGCACGGGCGCTGGGACCGCACCACCGGCCCGCAGCGCGTCGACCGGCTGTTCGAGCTGGTCGGCCTGAACCCCGAGCACCGCAACCGCTACCCGCACGAGTTCTCCGGAGGCCAGCGGCAGCGGGTCGGCATCGCGCGGGCGCTCGCGCTGGATCCCAAGGTCCTCGTCCTCGACGAGCCCGTGTCCGCGCTCGACGTGTCCATCCAGGCCGGGATCGTGAACCTGCTGGAGGAACTGCAGGACCGGCTGGGGCTGGCGTACCTGTTCATCGCGCACGACCTGTCCGTGGTCCGGCACATCTCCGACCGGGTGGCCGTCATGTACCTCGGCAAGATCGTCGAGACCGGTACGGCCGAGCAGGTCTACGAGGCGCCCTCGCATCCGTACACGCAGGCCCTGCTGTCGGCGGTGCCGGTTCCCGATCCGGCGATCGAGCGGCGGCGGCGGCGCATCCTGCTGACCGGCGACGTGCCGAGCGCCGTGGCCCCCCCGTCGGGCTGCCGGTTCCGCACCCGGTGCTGGAAGGCGCAGGAGATCTGCGCCGCGGAGGAGCCCGCGCTCGTCGACCGCGGCCAGGGCCACCCGGTGGCCTGCCACTTCGCCGAGGTCACCACGGTCGTCCCCGGCCAGTGAGGACGCTCAGCTGGCCTGGGACACCGAGGACATGTTGAAGCTCTCGACCCGGATCGGCGGCATGGCGGCGCGGTTGAAGTAGTCGCCCCACTCGCGCGGCAGCGTCGGCACCGTCGCGCCGACCTCGGCCAGCCGCCCGAGCATGCCGACCGGCGACTCGTTGAAGCGGAAGTTGTTGACCGCGCCCACCACCTCGCCGTCTTCGACCAGGTACACCCCGTCCCTGGTCAGCCCGGTGAGCAGCAGGGTCTGCGGGTCGACCTCGCGGATGTACCACAGGCAGGTCAGCACCAGCCCGCGCCTGGTCGAGGCGATCATGTCCTGCAGCGTGGCCGTGCCCGCGGCCGAGGCGAAGGTGAGGTTGCCGATCGCGGGCGTGACCGGCAGGTCGGCCAGCCGGGCCGAGTGGCGCGAGCAGTGCAGCGCGGCCAGCGACCCGTCGCGGATCCACTCGGTGCGGCGCAACGGCAGCCCGTTGTCGAAGACCGAGGAATCGGGCCCGGACGCGTGCGCGACCACGAACGGCGCGCACTCCAGCCCCGGGGCGGCCGGATCGCTGGACAGCGTGACCGGCAGGCCGGAAAGCCGCTCACCCACCCGGGTGCCGCCGTCACAGCTGAACACGCTGCGGCCGTCCGCCGCGTCCTTGGCGCCCGCCGACCAGTACAGGTAGACGAGCAGGTCGGATACGGCTGTCGGCGGCAGCACGGTCTCGTAGCGGCCGGCCGGCAGCGAGACGCTGCGCTTGGCCCAGTCCAGGCGCTCGCCGAGCCCGGCATCCAGGCCCGCGACGTCCACGTCGGTGAAATCCCGGGTGGCCACCCCGGCCCAGGCCGAACGCGTCATGTCCGGCGACTTCGCGTTCAGCTCGACCCGGCCGGCTGGCTGGTCGTGGCGCAGCCGCAGCCCGGCGGAGGAGCCGAGGAACGTGCTGACCAGCTCGTGCTCGGCGAACCCGTACAGTTTCCGGCCGGACGCCTCGGCGGCGCGCAGCACCTCGCCGAGCGCCGCGGCGAACTCGCGCATCACGCCGATGTCCGTCCGGGTCGCCGGCTCCTCCCACCGGGGCCGTTCGTCACCTGGCCCGATCAGCTCCGCGGCGTCCTCGGCGGGCACGGCCTCCGCGGCGGCGTGCTCGGCCTCGCGCACCACGTCCTCGATCTGGTCCGGCCGGACGCCCGCCCGCGACACCACCCCCGCCGCCGCGCCGTCGCCCCGCCGGTCGATCGCGATGACCGTGAGCTGGCGGGAACTGGACACGCCGTTGGTGGTCAGGGTGTTGCCCGCCCAGCGCAGGTTCGCCGACGAGCTCTCCTCCGCGATCACCACGCAGTCATCGCTGCGGGAGACGGCCAGCGCTCGCTCCACGGCCTGCTGCGGGGACAACCCGGTCACGCCGACCCCTCCTCTGCCGTGTTCAGTATCCGGACGCCGCGCATCAGCACGGACGGGCAGCCGTGGCTGACCGGGGCGACCTGCCCCGGCTGGCCCTTGCCGCAGTTGAACGCGCCGCCGAGCAGGTAGGTCTGCGGGCCGCCGACGGCCTCCATGCTGCCCCAGAAGTCGGTGGTGGTGGCCTGGTAGGCGACGTCGCGCAGCTGGCCGCTCAACCGGCCGCCGCTGATCTTGAAGAACCGCTGGCCGGTGAACTGGAAGTTGTACCGCTGCATGTCGATCGACCAGCTCTTGTCGCCGACGATGTAGATCCCGTCGTCCACGCCGCCGATGAGATCCTCGGTCGACGGCCCGCCCGGCGCCGGCTGCAGCGACACGTTCGCCATCCGCTGCAGCGGCATGTGACCCGGCCCGTCGGCGAACGCGCAGCCGTTCGAGCGCCCGAAACCCCGCAGCTGCGCCATCCGGCGGTCGAGCTGGTAACCGACGAGGATGCCGTCGCTGACCAGGTCCCAGGACTGGGCCGCGACGCCCTCGTCGTCGTAGCCGATCGTGGCCAGGCCGTGCTCGGCGGTCCGGTCCCCGGTGACGTGCATGACGCCGGAGCCGTACCGCAGGACGCCGAGCCTGTCCAGCGTGGCGAACGACGTGCCGGCGTACGCGGCCTCGTAGCCGAGGGCGCGGTCGAGCTCGGTGGCGTGGCCGACCGACTCGTGGATGGTGAGCCACAGGTTGGACGGGTCGATCACCAGGTCGTAATGCCCGGCGCGGACGGTGGGCGCGGCGAGCTTGGCGGCGAGCAGTTCAGGGAGCTCGGCAAGCTCCGCGGCGAAGTCCCACCCGGTCCCGGTCAGGTACTCGTAGCCACGCCCCGCCGGCGGGGCCAGCGTCCGCATGGTGTCGAACCTGCCGTCGTCGGCCACCGCGACCGCGGTGAGCACCGGGTGCAGCCGGACTCGCTGCTGGGTCGCGGTGGTCGCGCCGTCGCAGTAGAACTTGCATTCGCGCACCTGGTGCAGGGAGGCGTCCGCGTGGCTGACCGCGTCGCCGGACAGCAGCATCCGGCTCCACTCGGCCAGCAGCGCCACCTTGTCCGCGACGCTGACGGCGAACGGGTCGACCTGGTAGGCCGACACCCAGGTCACCTCGCCGTAGCCGGGCTCGGGCGCCAGCTCGATGCGCTCGCTGGACAGCGCCGCCGCCACCCTGGCCACCTCGGCCGCCTGCCGCGCCGCCAGTGCCGCCGCGTCCGGGGTCAGGTCGACGGCCGACGCGAACCCCCAGGTCCCGTCCACGATCACCCGGACGGCCAGGCCGACCTCGTCGGCGTCGAGCAGCGTCTGCAGGTTCCCGTCCGACAGGCCGATCCGCTGCTCCCTGATCCGCTCGGTCCGGAAGTCGGCATGCTGGGCACCCAGGTTTTTCGCCTGCTCCAGCGCCGCGTCCGCGAGTTCCCGCAGCGGCAGCGCCGTGAACTCCGGGTCGACCGCTGGCTGAAGATCATCCACGGGACGACAACATATCTCACTGGCGGTACCCTCGTCTGGCGCGGGAAAGGAGATGCGGACGTGGCGCGATCGGTGCTGGTGACCGGCGGGAACCGCGGCATCGGGCTGGCCATAGCGCGGCGGCTCGCCGCGGGCGGGGACCACGTGACGGTGACATCGCGGTCCGGCGACCCGGTGGACGGGCTGGCCGTGGTCCGCTGCGACGTGCGCGACGCGGCATCGGTCGACCAGGCGTTCGCCGCCGTGGAGGCCGGGCAGGGACCGGCGGAGGTGGTCGTCTCCAACGCCGGGGTGACCCGCGACCAGCTCCTTGCGCTGATGAGCGAGGACGACTTCGGCGCGGTGATCGACGCCAACCTGGCCGGCGCGTACCGGGTCGCCAAGCGGGCGGTGCGCGGCATGATGCGGATGCGCCGGGGGCGGCTCATCTTCATCTCCTCCGTGTCGGGGCTCTACGGCTCCGCGGGCCAGGCCAACTACGCCGCCTCGAAGGCCGGGCTCGTCGGGTTCGCGAGGTCGCTGGCGCGGGAACTCGGGTCGCGCGGCATCACCGCCAACGTGGTCGCGCCGGGCTTCGTGGACACCGACATGACCGCCGCGCTGCCGCAGCAGCGCAAGGCCGCGATCCTCGGCGCGATCCCGCTTGGCAGGTACGCATCACCGGACGAGGTCGCCGCGGCGGTCGCGTTCCTCGCCGGTCCCGACGCGGCCTACATCACCGGCGCGGTCATCCCCGTGGACGGCGGGCTAGGCATGGGACACTGAGGCCATGGGAATCCTCGCCGGCAAGCGAATCCTGGTCACCGGGGTGCTGACCGACGCCTCGATCGCGTTCCACGTCGCGCGGCTGGCGCAGCAGGAGGGCGCGGCGGTGGTGCTGACCGGGTTCGGCAGGCTGAGCCTGGTGGAGCGGATCGCCAAGCGGCTGCCCGCGCCGCCGCCGGTCGTCGAACTCGACGTGACCAACGACGCGCACCTCGACTCGCTGGCCGAGCGGGTGTCCGGTTACCTGGACGGCCTGGACGGGGTGCTGCACGCGATCGCGTACGCGAATCCCGCCACGGCGCTGGGCGGCAACTTCCTGCGCACCGGGTGGGCCGACGTGGCGACCGCGGTGCAGGTGTCCACGTACTCGCTCAAGGCGGTCACGATGGCGGCGCTGCCGCTGATGGACGGCGGCGGGTCGGTCGTCGGCCTTGACTTCGACGCAAGCGTGGCGTGGCCGGGCTATGACTGGATGGGCGTGGCGAAGGCGGGGCTCGAGTCCTGCGCCCGGTACCTCGCCCGCGACCTCGGCCCCAGGCAGGTGCGGGTGAACCTGGTGGCGGCGGGGCCGCTGCGGACCATGGCCGCGAAGTCCATACCCGGGTTCGAGCGGTTCGAGGGCCTGTGGGGCAGCCGGGCCCCGCTCGGCTGGAGCATCACCGACCCCGAGCCCACCGCGCGGGCCTGCGTGGCCCTGCTGTCCGACTGGTTCCCGGCGACCACGGGCGAAATCGTCCACGTCGACGGCGGCGTGCACGCGGTGGGTGCCTGATGGCGGAATTCGTCCTCACGCTGACCTGCCCCGACCGGCCGGGGATCGTGCACGCGGTCGCCGCCTACCTGCACCGGGCGGGATGCAACATCATCGACAGCCAGCAGTTCGGCGACAGGCTGGTCGGCCAGTTCTTCATGCGCGTGCACGTGGAGACCGTGGCCGGCGCGGACACCGGCTACGACGCCCTGCACGCCGGCTTCACCGCCGTGGCGTCCGAGTTCGGCATGGACTGGGAACTGCACGATGTCGCGGTCCAGCCGCGGGTGCTGATCATGGTGTCCAAGGCCGGCCACTGCCTGAACGACCTGCTCTACCGGCGGGCGGCGGAGTCGCTGCGCATCGACGTCCCGCTCGTTATCGGCAACCATCCGGACCTGGCGCCGCTCGCCGCGGCCCACGGCGTCCGGTTCGAGCACGTCCCGGTCACCGGCTCCGACACGCTGGCCAGGCAGCAGGCCGAGGGCCGGCTGCTGGACCAGATCGCCGAACTTGGCATCGACTTCGTGGTGCTCGCCCGCTACATGCGGATCCTGACGCCCGAACTGTGCGCCAAGCTGCCCGGCCGCATCATCAACATCCACCACGGCTTCCTGCCCAGCTTCAAGGGCGCGCGGCCCTACCACCAGGCGTATGAGCACGGGGTGAAGCTGATCGGCGCGACCGCGCACTACGTCACCGCCGAACTCGACGAGGGCCCGATCATCGAGCAGGAGGTCGTCCGGGTGGACCATACCGCCGGCCCGGAGGACCTCGCCGCGCTCGGCCGCGACGCCGAGCGGATCGCGCTGGCCCGCGCCGTCCGCTGGCACGCCGAGCACCGCATCCTGCTGCACGGCCGCCGCACCGTCATCTTCAGGTAACGCGGCAGCGACGGCACGGGCGGCTGTGCCGTGTGACGGCGGGCCTGCAGCGCCGTTCGTTACACTTGGAAGCTGAGGCAGCACCGAACCTGGGCTTCCGCTCATGGCGGTGGCTCTCCGGTCAGCCCATCATGCGGCGGCGATGCTTCCGAACCGCGGACCGTGATCATCCTGGGGTTGGCCGCGACCCGGGCGCCCCGCGGGGCGCGGATCGGATCACCGGCGCAACCGTGCGCGATGGGCAATCAGCTGACGACTCCAGCGCGGGCCAAGGCCGCGGACAGCGCGAGGAGGGAGTGCCGATGAGCTTCCGCAGGAAGGCGATGGGGGGCGTGGCCGTCGCAGCGGCGGGCATCACGGCGCTGACCGCCTGCAGCAGCGGCAGCTCATCGGTGACAGGCACGCCGGTCTCCGGGGGCACCGCGACGTTCGCCGAGCTGCCGGCGACCCCGCCCGACTACATCTTCCCGTTCACCAGCAGGCCCTACCTCAGCGCGGCCAACATCGGCCTGTTCCAGTTCCTGATGTACCGGCCGCTGTACTGGTTTGGCACCGGGAGCCAGCCGACGCTGAACCTGTCGCTGAGCCTGGCCGACTACCCGGCGTTCGACGGCAGGAACGTCACCATCACGCTGAAGCACTACATGTGGTCCAACGGCCAGCCGGTGACCGCGCAGAACGTGATGTTCTGGCTGAACATGGAGCAGGCGGTCGGCGACGTGGACTACGGCGCCTACACCGGGTTCCCGGACTCCGAGGTCAGCAGCATGAAGGCGGTCAGCCCCACCACGGTGGTGCTGACGCTGACCAAGGCGTACGACCCGACCTGGGTCGTGTACAACGACCTGAGCCAGATCACGCCGATGCCGGAGGCGTGGGACCGCACCGCGTCCGGGCCGAGTCGCTGCTCGACCCTGGTCAGCGACTGCGCGGCGGTGTACAAGTACCTGGACGCGCAGTCCAAGAACCTGAGCGGGTATGCGTCCTCGCCGCTGTGGAGGATCGTGGACGGGCCGTGGAAGCTGACCGCGTTCAACCCCGACGGGCACGCCACCTTCGTGCCCAACAAGTCCTATTCCGGGCCAGTCAAGCCGAAGCTGTCGGCCTTCGAGGAACTGCCGTTCACCACCGCCGCCGCCGAGTACAACGTGCTGCGCTTGCAGACCCCCGGCCACAAGGTCGACGTCGGCTACATCCCGGCCGAGGATCTCCCGGCCAAGCCGGCCAGCGCGGCCGTCGGCACCAACCCGCTGCAGGGCTATACCCTGGCCCCGTGGTACCGGTGGGGGATCAGCTACTACACGATGAACGAGCAGGACAGCATCGGCGACCACGGAGCCATCATCCGGCAGCTGTACTTCCGGCAGGCGATGGCCTACCTGATGAACGAGCAGGCGGTGATCCAGGGCCCGCTGAAGGGCTACGCCTTCCCCACCGCCGGGCCGGTGGCGAGCCAGCCGGTGACCCGGTGGCTGTCGCCGCAGCTCAAGGCGGCGGGTGACCCGTTCCCGTACAGCCCGGCGAAGGCCCGGAGCCTGCTGGCCCGCCACGGCTGGGCCGTGACCCCCGGCGGGACGGCCACCTGCGCCAACCCGGGCCTGTGCGGCCCCGGGATCAGCAAGGGCAGCCCGCTGAGCTTCACCTTCAGCTACGCGAGCGGGTATTCCTGGATCGAGGCGGAGCTGACCCGGCTGCAGTCCAGCGCGGCGGCGCTCGGCATCAAGCTGAGCCTGAAACCCGAGCCGTACAACACGGTGGTGGCGCAGTCGGCGAGCAACTGCGTGGTGGCCAGGATCCCGTGCAACTGGGACATGGCCGACTGGGGCCTGGGCTGGTCGTTCTACCCGGACCTGGAACCGACCGGCGAGGAGCTGTTTAGCTGCGGCGCGATCGCCAACTCCAGCGGGTACTGCGACAAGGCCGACGACGCGATGATCAACCAGACGCTGACCAGCAGCAACCTGTCGTACATGTACGCCTGGGAGAACTACCTGCAGACCAAGCTCCCGTACCAGTGGCAGCCGGACGCCCCGTACCAGATCACCGAGGTCGCCAGCAACCTCAGGGGCGTGCTGCCGCAGCAGCCGACGCTCACCATAACCCCGGAGAGCTGGTACTTCGTGAAGTAGGCACCGGCGGGTGACCAGCCCTCCGCCCGGGGAGGACCGCGGCGGCCGGCCCTTGTCGCGGCAGCCGATGATGCCGATACTTCATTCATGGGAGCGTCGGCGGCGGACACGCCCACCAGGCCGGAGTCGCTGCGCGCCTCCGACGCGGAACGCGACCGGGCGGTCGACGAACTGCGCAAGGAGTTCGTCGAGGGCAGGCTGTCGCATGACACCTTCATGGCCCGCATGCAGACCGCGTTCGGCGCGCGCAGCCGCGGCCAGCTTGCCGACCTGTTCACCGACCTGCCGCGGCGGCCCGGCCCGGCAAAGCTGCTGGCCCGGGCGCGGGAAGCGCTGCGCGGTGCGGGCCTCCAGCCCCGCGCCGGGCAGGTCCGCTGGCCGGAGCCGGCGCCGGTGCAGCGGCTCACCTTCCCGCCGGGCAGCGGGGCCACCTTCACCATCGGGCGCACCCACGAGTGCGACCTGCGCATCCCGGACATGTCGGTGTCCCGGCTGCACGCCAGCCTTGCCCGCGAACCCGGCGGCTGGGTGCTCACCGACCTGGGATCGCGGAACGGCACCAGGCTGAACGGCTGGCGGATCCGCGAGCCGGTCCCGGTGCGTGCCGGGGACCGGGTCGAGTTCGGCGCCGCCGCTTTCGTCTTCGCCGCGGACCCGCGGCAGCCGCCCCCTGGGTAAGCCGCCGCGGACCGCGGCCGTCACCGGCCGCGGCTCCCCGTCACTGCGGCTGACCTCGGGCCAACGCGAGGGACAGCGCTTCGCGCAGCCGCCGCGCGGGCCGGACCGCGTCGTCAGGCGGGTGCATTACCCTCGGAAGGCGTGACGACGGTTCTGCTGGTGCGACACGGGCTCACGGCGACGACCGGTCACGTGCTGACCGGCTGGATGCCCGGCATCGAGCTGGACGACCGCGGCCGCGCCCAGGCGGCCGCCCTGGCGGCCAGGCTGGCCCCGCTCCCGCTGGACGCCATCGTGTCCAGCCCGCTGGAGCGCTGCCTGCAGACCGCGGCCGCGATCGCCGCCACCAGGGACGGCCAGCAGGTCATCACCGACGACCGGATCGGTGAGTGCCGCTACGGCGACTGGACGGGCAAGCCGCTGAAGAAGCTGGCCCGGGACCGGCTGTGGCCCGTGGTGCAGGCTCACCCCAGCGCGGTGACCTTCCCGGGTCCCGGCGGGGAGTCCATGCCGGACATGCAGCACCGGGCCACCTCCGCGGTCAGGGAGTGGAACGCCAGGCTCGGCAGGGACGCCACCTACCTCATCTGCTCGCACGGAGACGTGATCAAGGCGATCGTCGCGGACAGCCTGGGGTTGCACCTCGATCAGTGCCAGCGGATCCAGGCCGATCCCTGCTCGCTGACCGTGATCCGGTACACGCCGCTGCGGCCCTTCCTGATCCGGATGAACGACAGAGGGGGTGGGGTAGATGACCTCATGCCACGGGCCGGCGGCCACCACGGCAGCCGTCACCGGGCCGACGGCGACGCCGTGGTCGGCGGGGGCGCGGGCGGAGCCGACCGGGACGGGAACCGGGACATGCCGGACGCGGTGATCGGGGCGGCGGCTCGCCGGCAGGCGGCGGACACGCGAGGATAGGACTATGCCGGTCTACTTCTACGACCCGCCGGACAGGTTCGTGGCCGGCGCGGTGGGCCAGCCGGGTGAGCGGGTCTTCTACCTGCAGGCGATCTCCCGCGGTCGCGTCACCAGCGTCGTCCTGGAGAAATTCCAGGTCAGCCTGCTCGCCGAGCGCATCGATGAGCTCCTCGACGAGGTGCTGCGGCGCAGCGGCGGGTCGGCGGACGTGCCGGCCACCGCGCCCGCCGACCTGCAGGACGACGAGCCGCTGCAACTGCCGCTCGACGAGGACTTCCGGGTCGGCCCGATCGCGCTGGCCTGGGACGGCGAGGGCGGCATGGTCGTCATCGAGGCGCAGGAGGAATCGGAGGACCCCCCGGAGCCGCTGGCCGACGACATTCCGCCCGACGGGCCGGGGGTGCTGCGGGTCCGGATCACGCCGGGCGCCGCGCGCGCCTTCGCCCAGCGCGCCGCGAGGATCGTCGCGGCGGGCCGGCCGCCCTGCCCGCTGTGCGGCCTGCCGCTGGATGCCGACGGGCACGTCTGCCCCAGGCAGAACGGCCACCGCGCCAGCCATGCTTGAGCCGGCCGCCTCGGCGCAGGATGCCGGGCAGGAGGTTCTCGGCCTGCTCGCCAACGGGAAGCTCGACATCGAGGGACGGCTGGTCGACGCGTCCAACGCCACGCTGTACTGCACGATCAAGCCGCCGCGGGACGCCAGGACCCGGGGGAATCCCGGCAACCTGATCGCCTGCGTGTACAAGCCGGTTGCGGGCGAGCGGCCGCTGTGGGACTTCCCGGCGGGCACGCTGGCCGGCCGGGAGGTGGCGGCCTACATCGTGTCCCGCGCGGCCGGCTGGGACGTGGTCCCGCCGACGGTCATGCGCGACGGGCCGTTCGGGCCCGGCATGTGCCAGCTGTGGATCGACCACGACCGCTCGGTCGACCTGATCGCGCTGTCGCGCAGGACCGATCACCCGGGCCTGCGCGACATGGCGGTGTTCGACGCGGTGGTGAACAACGCGGACAGGAAGATCGGCCACCTGCTGCCTGTCCCCGGGGGGCACCTGTACGGCTGCGACCACGGGGTGTGCTTCGCCGAGGATTACAAGCTGCGCACCGTGCTGTGGCAGTGGCGCGGGAAGAGCCTGCCACGGCGCTCGGTGGAGGCGCTGCGCCGGCTGAACGCGGGCCTGTCCGAGGGCACGCTGACCGCGCAGCTGTCCCCGCTGCTGAGCGAGGGCGAGATCGATGCCATGAGGATCAGGGTGCAGACGCTGCTCAAGCACCGCATCCACCCCTACCCGCCCGCCGACTGGCCCGCGGTGCCCTGGCCTCCGGTGTGACCCGCTCGTCCGGTCAGCTCCGGCCGGGGTCCCCGCCGCGGCCGCCGTGGCGCCTGAAGTAGCGCTCAAACTCGCGGGCGATGGCGTCGCCGCTGGCCTCGGGCAGGTCCAGCGCGTCCTTGGCCTCCTCCAGCGTCCGCACGTAGTCCGCGACCTCGGCGTCGGAGGCGGCCAGCTCGTCGACGCCCCGTTCCCAGGCCCGCGCCTCCTCGGGCAGGTCGGCCAGCGGCAGCGGCGCGTCCAGGATGTCCTCCACGCCGCGCAGCAGCGCCAGCGTGGCCTTCGGGCTCGGCGGCTGCGCCACGTAGTGCGGCACCTGCGCCCACAGCGACACCGCCGGGATGCCCGCCGCCGCGCAGGTGTGCTGCAGCACGCCCAGGATACCGGTGGGCCCCTTGTAGTCGGCCCGGCCGGCGCCGCGCAGCGCCGCGTCCGCGGCCAGCCTCATGTCCGACGCGCCGACCGACACCGGCACCGGACGGGTGTGCGGGGCGTCGGCGAGCAGCGCGCCGAGCAGGATGACCAGGTTGACGCCGAGGCGCTCCAGGCCGCGGATGATCTCCTCGCTGAACGCCCGCCAGCGCATGTTCGGCTCGATGCCGTGCACGAGCACGACATCGCGGGACAGCCCGGTGGGCGGGAGCGAGGGCCCGGACTGCTGCGACGGCTCGTCGGGTCGCGCCCGTGCCAGCGAGAACCTGGTCGTCGGCCAGATCAGCCGGTGGATGCGGCCGTCCTCGATCTCGATCACCGGCCGGTTGACCTGGAAGTCGTAGTAGTCCTCGGGGTCGATGGCGCCGATCGGTGCGGCCTGCCAGGCGATGCCCAGGTGGTTCACCGCGCCGCTCGCCGCCTCGCCCGCGTCGTTCCAGCCCTCGAACCCCGCGATGGCAACCGGGGAGGCGAGTTCGCCGATGCCGCCGAACTCCACGCCGAACCACCTCCCTCCCGACGAGGGTCGTCCCGTACAGCCTACGTGCTCGGCCCTGCCCGGTGTGTGATCAGACCGGTATCTGCGGGCATGCCGGGCCGCTCTCGTACAATGATGCGGATGATCACGTTGCGGGCCGCGCTCGCCGAGCGGGTCGTGGTGGCCGACGGGGCGATGGGCACCATGCTCCAGGCGAGCGAGGCCACCATCGACGACTTCGCCGGGTATGAGGGCTGCAACGAGATCCTGAACGTGACCAGGCCCGACATCGTGACCGGCATCCACCAGGCCTACCTGGCGGCGGGCGCGGACTGCATCACCACCAACTCGTTCGGCGCCAACCTGGGAAACCTCGGCGAGTACGGGATCGCCGACCGGATCGCCGAGCTGTCCGAGGCGTCCGCCAGGCTGGCTCGCGCCGCCGCCGACCGCTGGGCCACGCCGCGCCGCCCGCGCTGGGTGCTCGGCTCGCTCGGCCCCGGCACCAAGCTGCCGACGCTCGGCCACGTCAGCTTCCGCGAGCTCCGCGACAGCTACGTCGCCGCCGCGGCGGGGCTGCTGCGCGGCGGTGCCGACGCGCTGATCGTGGAAACCTGCCAGGACCTGCTGCAGGCGAAGGCGGCGCTCATAGCGGCCAAACGAGCCGTGGCGGAGGCGGGCACGGACACCGTGATCGTGGCCCAGGTCACCATCGAGACCACGGGAGCCATGCTGCTGGGCAGCGAGATCGCCGCCGCGCTGACCGCGCTGGAGCCGCTCGGCATCGACATGATCGGGCTGAACTGCGCGACCGGCCCGGGCGAGATGAGCGAGCATCTCCGTTACCTGGCCGCGCACTCGCGGATCCCGATCTCCTGCGAGCCGAACGCCGGCCTGCCCGTGCTCACCGCGGACGGCGCCCGCTACCCGCTGACCCCGGACCAGCTCGCCGACGCCCACGACAGGTTCACCAGGGAGTTCGGCCTGTCGCTGGTCGGCGGCTGCTGCGGCACCACCCCCGAGCACATCGCCGCGCTCGCGCAGCGGGTGGCCGGCCGCGCGGTCGCCAAGCGCCGGCCCCGCCCCGAGCCCGGGGTGGCGTCGCTGTACCAGCACGTGCCGTTCCGGCAGGACACCGCGTTCCTGGCCATCGGCGAGCGGACCAACGCCAACGGGTCCAAGGCGTTCCGCGAGGCGATGCTGGCGGGCAGGTACGAGGACTGCGTGC
>Ga0209061_1000190_pt1 | contig 197415 bp, 181 predicted proteins | sample Coa_R1_10_FD_187157 | JGI IMG/M metagenome (GOLD analysis project Ga0209061, IMG submission 187157) | Surface soil microbial communities from Centralia Pennsylvania, which are recovering from an underground coalmine fire - Coalmine... | ecosystem: Environmental > Terrestrial > Soil >... | reverse complement strand
CCAGGACCTCGTCGCGCGGCTCGGCGGCGACGAGTTCCTGCTGCTGCTCGCGATGCCCGATCGCGCCGCCGCCCGCCGGCGTTGCCAGGCGATCATGGCCTCGATCGCCACCTGCCCGTGGGCGGAGATCTCGCCCGGGCTCGACGTCACCGCGAGCGTCGGCGTCGCGGTCGGCTCGGTCGAGCGCTTCGACGAGCTCTGCGCCCGCGCCGACGCGGCGCTCTACCGCGCCAAGGAAGCCGGACGCAACCGGCTCGCCGACTGACGCCCGCCGCCGCCTGTGACACGACCGGGCGGCGGCACCGCGTGCGGTGAGCCGCTACACCGGCTCCTCGGTCACGTCGCGGCTCACGAGTGCCGCATAGTGCCCGCCGCGCTCCATGAGCTCCTCGTGGGTGCCGCGCTCGACGATCCGCCCCTCGCTCAGGACGACGATCTGGTCGGCGTCCCGCACGGTCGAGAGGCGATGGGCGATCGTGATCGTCGTGCGGCCCTCGGCGAGGCGCTCGAGCTCGCCCTGGATCGCGAACTCGGTCTGCGTGTCGAGGGCGCTCGTCGCCTCGTCGAGCACGAGCACCGGCGGGTTGCGGAGCACGGTGCGCGCGATCGCCATCCGCTGGCGCTCGCCGCCGGAGAACCGGTACCCGCGTTCGCCGACGACCGTGTCGTAGCCGTCGGGCAGCGAGACGATCAGCTCGTGGATGCGCGCGGTCTGGGCCGCCGCCTCGATCTCGGCGTCGCTCGCCTCCGGCCGTGCGAAGCGCAGGTTCTCCCGCACCGAGGCGTGGAACAGGTACGTCTCCTGCGAGACGACCCCGACCGTCGCCGCGAGCGAGGCGAGCGACAGCTCGCGGATGTCGACGCCGTCGATCGACACAGTGCCCTCCTGCGGGTCGTAGAGCCGTGCGACCAGATAGCCGAGCGTCGTCTTGCCCGATCCGGTCTCGCCGACGACCGCGGTCCGGGTGCCCGCCGGGATCTCGAGCGTGATGTCGCGCAGCGTCCATGGCGGCTCCTGCGTCCCGTCCGGCAGCACCGCCGCCGAGTAGCGAAACGAGACCCCGGTCAGTCGCACCTCGCCGAGCACCTCATCGGCCCGCAACCTCACCGGATGCTCGGCCTCGACGATGTCGATCGGCAGGTCGAGGTACTCGAAGATGCGGTCGAACAGCGCGAGCGAGGCCTCGATGTCGGCCTGCACGCCGAGCAGCGAGTTGATCGGGAACAGCAGCCGCGTCTGGAGCGTCGTGAACGCCACGACTGTCCCGATCGCGACGTGACCGACGAAGCTCTGGCCGGCAAGCCAGTAGATAACCGCGGGCTGCACGGCGAAGATGAACTGGATCGTGCCCATCATCCAGCGGCCCGTCATGCGGCTTCTCACCTCGGTCTCGGCGATCGTGCGCGACTCGGCCGTGAACCGCTCGGCGAGGTCGTCGCCGCGGCCCATCGTCTTGCCGAGCAGGATCCCGGACACCGACAGCGACTCCGAGACGAGCGCCGAGAGGTCGGCGAGCTGCTTCTGCTGGGTGACGGTGATCGAGCGCCGGAGCTTGCCGATCCGTCGCGTCGCCCACACCGACGGCGGCACGAACACGAGCGAGAACAGCGCGAGGCGCACGTCGAGCAGGCACATCGCGACGAGCGCCGCGATCACCGTGGTCGCGTTGGCGGCGATCGTCGTCGCGGTCGTCGTGACGACCGCGTCCAGGCCGCCGATGTCGTTCGCGATCCGCGACTGCACCTCCCCCGTGCGCGTGCGCGTGAAGAACGCGAGCGACATCTTCTGCAGATGGCGATAGACGGCCGCGCGCAGGTCGTGCATGACGCGCTGCCCGACGACGTTCGACAGGTAGGTCTGCCACACGCTCGTCGCATTCGAGAAGAGCGCGACCCCGATCATCCCGAGCGTCGCCCACCCGAGGACACCCGCGTCCCGACCGATCAGGCCGCGGTCCACGACGTCCCGCAGCAGGAACGGATTGAGCATCGAGACGCCCGCCGAGGCGATGATCATCACGAGCACGACCGCGAGGCGCAGCCGATAGGGCCTGAACAGCGCGAGGATCCGCCGCCCGTCGCGCCGGCGCGTCGGGTCCATGAGATCCGGCGGCTTGCGGCTCCCGCCCCGCAGCGAGCGCATCGCGCCGGTGCCGGGGGTGCCCGCCGCCGCGGCCACGCCCATGCCGTGTGCTCCGCCGCTGCTCATGCGCTCATCATGGCAGCGTGCATTACCCTCGCTGGCCATGAACGACGACTGGCGCGTGCGCGTCGACCTGCACGATCACGGCTTCGCCCACCGGCTCGGGGAGTCGCTGCAGGCGGAGGAACTGGAGAGCGACCTGCGGCGCTCGTTCGCCGACCGGATCGTGATCTCCGTCGACGGTGACGAGATGTTCCTGTACGCGGCCGACCGCGCCCAGGCCGAGACCGCCCAGCAGCTCGTGCGCCGGATCGCCTCCGAGCACGGCTGGACGGTCGAGACCGAGCTGCGGCGCTGGCATCCGATCGCCGAGATCTGGGAGGACCCGGACAACCCCGAGCCCACGACGCCTCGCCAGGAGCGCACCGAGCGCGAGATCCGCAACGCGGTCGAGCGCCGCGAGTCGGCCGAGGAGGGCTATCCCGCGATCGAGGTGCGGGTCACGTGCCGCTCGCGCCGCGAGGCGGGCGAGCTCTCCGAGCGACTCGACCGCGAAGGGATCCCGAACGTCCACCGCTGGGCCTGGGTGCTGATCGGCGCCCGCGACGAGGAGGACGGGAACGCGATCGCCGCCCGGCTGCGCGACGAGCTGCCGGGCGCCGAGATCGCCGTCGAGTCGAACCTGCGCGCCGTCTGGGACAGCCGCCCCGGCAATCCGTTCGCATGGCTCGGCGGACTCGCCGGGTGAGAGCGGGCGCTCAGCCCACCCGCGCGGCGCGGGCGGGCTGGGCCCGTCGGTCCGGCGGCCTGAGAGCCTCCCGTCAGCGCTTGCCTTTGACCACCCGTCCGTGATACTGCGCGCCGTGCGCGACGAGACGACATCCCGCTCCGCGAGAGAGAACGGCGCCTCCGCCCCGGCTCAGGCGCCGGTGTTCGCGCCGCTGCCCCGGCCTGAGCCGGCCGCGCGGCTCAGCCATCAGAGCTCGTTCCCGCCGATCGCCGACTACGCCTTCCTGTCGGACTGCGAGACGGTCGCGCTCGTCGCGCCGAGCGGCGCGATCGAGTGGATGTGCCTGCCGCGGGTCGACTCCCCGTCGGTGTTCGGCGCGATGCTCGACCGCGACGCGGGCCACTTCCGGCTCGCCCCGGACGGGATGCTCGTGCCGACCGCGCGCCGCTACCTGCCCGGCACGATGGTGCTGGAGACGAGCTGGGGCACGGGCAAGGGGTGGATCGTCGTGCGCGACGTGCTCCTGATCGGCAACTGGCACCACCAGCGCGACCGCTCGCACACCCATCGGCGGGCGCCGACCGACTACGACGCCGATCACGTGCTGCTGCGCACCGTGCGCTGCGTCAACGGCGAGGTCCAGGTGCTGCTCGACTGCGAGCCGAAGTTCGACTACGGGCGTGAGCCGGCGCGCTGGCGCTACTCGGCCGAGGATTACCACCAGGGGACGGCGACCAGCGCGGACGGCTCGGTCGAGCTCACGCTCACCACCGACCTGATGCTCGGCTTCGAGGGCTCGCGCGCGACGGCGCGGCACCTGATGAAGGAGGGCGAGGTCGTCTACTGCGCGCTGTCGTGGTCCGAGCACGCCCCGCCCCAGGACGTCGACGAGGCCTACGACCGGCTCGTGTGGACCGCGCACCACTGGCAGCACTGGCTCGACCGCGGGCGTTTCCCCGACCATCCGTGGCGCCAGTTCCTGCAGCGCTCGGCGCTCACCCTCAAGGGGCTCACGTACGCGCCGAGCGGCGCGCTGCTCGCCGCGGCGACGACCTCGCTGCCGGAGACCCCGCACGGCGAGCGCAACTGGGACTACCGCTACAGCTGGATCCGCGACTCGACGTTCATGCTGTGGGCGCTGCTCTCGCTCGGGTTCGAGTGGGAGGCGAACGACTTCTTCTACTTCATCGCGGACGTCGCCTCGGGCGAGGAGAAGCTCCAGGTGATGTACGGGATCGGCGGCGAGCGCCGCCTCGACGAGTACGAGCTCGATCACCTCGACGGCTACGAGCGCGCGCGCCCGGTGCGGGTGGGCAACGCCGCCTATGAGCAGGAGCAGCACGATGTCTGGGGGGCGCTGCTCGACTCCGTCTACCTCCACACCCGCTCACGCGACTCTCTCGACGACCGCGTCTGGAAGATCCTCTCGCGCCAGGTGGAGGAGGCGATCGCCCACTGGCGCGAGCCCGACCGGGGGATCTGGGAGATGCGCGGCGAGCCCAAGCACTTCACCTCCTCGAAGATCTTCTGCTGGGTGGCGTGCGACCGCGGAGCGCGCCTGGCGATGCTCCGCGAGGACGAGGAGCGCGCCCGACGGTGGCGGGGGGTCGCCGACGAGATCCACGCCGACGTCTGCGAGCACGGGGTCGACGAGCGCGGCGTGTTCGTCCAGCACTACGACTCCGACGCGCTCGACGCGGCGCTCCTGCTCATCCCGCTGATGCGCTTCCTGCCGCCCGACGATCCGCGGGTCCGCGCGACGGTGTTCGCGATCGCCGACGAGCTCACCGAGCAGGGCCTCGTGCTGCGCTACCGCACCGAGGAGACCGACGACGGCCTGCACGGCAAGGAGGGGACGTTCCTCATCTGCTCCTTCTGGCTCGTGTCGGCGCTCTGCGAGATCGGCGAGGTCGAGCGCGCGCGGCTCTTGTGCGAGCGGCTGCTCGGGTATGCGAGCCCGCTCGGCCTCTACGCCGAGGAGGTCGACCCGGAGACCGGCCGCCACCTCGGCAACTTCCCGCAGGCGTTCACGCATCTCGCGCTCATCAACGCGGTCATGCACGTCATCCGCGCCGACGAGCAGCTGAGCGAGCGGGCGCAGTCGCGCTGGACGGCCTGGAACCTCGAGGGGTGACGCGGGTTCGCCGGGGAGCGATGATTCGCCGGGGAGCGATGAGTTTCGGCGACGGCGGAGGTCTTAGTGTTCGTCAACCCCCTCACTCCCCAGGAGGAGAAGAGATGAGCACCACGGCGACGCGCATCGGGCAGATCAGCATCGTCTGCGTTCCCACGGTCAAGCAGGACGAGGCGATCGCCTTCTACGAGTCGATCGGCTTCGAGAAGCGCACCGACACCGAGTTCGGCGGCGGGACGTACCGCTGGGTCGAGGTCTACCCGCCCGACGGCACCGCGGGGATCGCGCTCGCGCCCCCGCCGCCGGGCCAGGAGATCGCGCCGGCGCAGACCGGGATCACGATCACGACCGACGACATCGAGGTCACCCACGCCGAGTTCAAGGCGCGCGGCGTCGACGTCGACGCCGAGGTCTCCCGCATGGGCGACCCGGTCCCGCCGATGTTCTGGTTCCGGGATCCGACCGGACACACGCTGATGGTGGTCGAGCAATCCTGAGCGCACGGCCTCCCAGCACGGAGCCTGACTTCTCGGCCCTGGTCGAGCGGCACCGAGCCGAGCTCCATGCGCACTGCTACCGCATGCTCGGCTCGGTGCAGGACGCCGAGGACGTGCTCCAGGAGACGCTGCTGCGGGCGTGGCGGGGCGCGCCCGGGCTGCGCGACGAGGGCGCCGCGCGCGGTTGGCTGTACAAGATCGCGACGAACGCCTGCCTGACCGAGCTCGAGCGCCGCAAGCGCCGCGCGCTGCCCCACGACTACGGCCCCGCGGCCGAGCCCGGCACGCCGCCGGGCGAGCCGGTGAGCGAGGTGACCTGGCTCGAGCCCTATCCGGACGAGGCGGTCGGCCTGCAGGGGGGCCGCGCCTCGCCGGAGGCGATCTTCGACCAGCACGAGGCGGTCGAGCTGGCGTTCGTCGCGGCGCTCCAGCACCTCGGCGCCCGCCAGCGGGCGGTGCTGCTGCTGCGCGACGTGCTCGGGTTCAGCGCCCAGGAGGCCGCCGCGACGCTCGAGACGACAGTCGCCTCCGCGAACAGCGCGCTGCAGCGCGCCCGCACCGCGGTCGCCTCCCGGGTCCCGCAGCGCACGCAGCAGACGACGCTCCGTGAGCTCGGGGACCGCGGCCTGCGGGAGCTCGTCGGGCGCTACGTCGAGGCATGGGAGCAATGCGACGTCGACGGCTTCGTCGACCTGCTCGTCAGCGACGCGTCGTTTGCGATGCCGCCGCTCGCGACCTGGTACACGCCCCGGGACTCGATCGCTCGCTGGGCCCGCGAGTCCCCCATGTCCGGCGCGTGGCGCTGGCGCGCCCTGTTCGTGCGCGCGAACGCGCAGCCGGCGCTCGGCTTCTACGCCTACGACGAGTCGGCCGGCACTCATCTGCCGTTCGCGCTCAACGTGCTCACGCTCCGCGACGGGCGGGTGAGCGACGTCACCGCGTTCATCATCCGCTCGATCGCGGCTCCGGAGCCCGAGGCCTACGTCCGCTTCCCCGAGCAGCCGATGAACCCCGAGCGGCTCGCCTCCACGTTCGGGCGCTTCGGGCTCCCGGACTCGGTCGACTGAGCGGCGGCGGTCGGCGGTCAAGGCCGGCCGCGAGCGGTCGAGGGCGAGCCGCGGGCGGTCGAGGGCCGCCGCGGGCGGTCGAGGGCCGCCGCGGGCGGTCAAGGCCGGCCGCGGGCGGTCAAGGCCGGCCGCGGGCGGTCGAGGGCCGCCGCGGGCGGTCGAGGGCCGCCGCGGGCGGTCGAGGGCCGCCGCGGGCGGTCAAACGGCGACAGGGTCCTCCCCTGCCCCCGGTACGCTTGCGGAATGTCCGTTCCGCCGCTCGCAGACCGCTCAGCGTCGCGGCCGCCCGCGGCCGGCTCCGGGGCGCTGCCACAGGCCTGGTCCGCGCTCGCGCCCGACGTCAAGCGCGAGCGGATCATCGAGGCCGCGATCGCCGTCTTCTCCCGCCGCGGGCTCGAGGCTCCGATGCACGAGGTGGCGGCGGCCGCGGGCGCCGGCGTCGCCTCGATCTACCGGGTGTTCCCCTCCAAGCACGACCTCTGGGCCGCGATCGTGATCCGTCGCCTGCAGGAGATGACCGCCGCGTTCGAGCGGGCGTGCGAGCAGCCGGGGCCGCGCTGGGACGCGCTCGTCGAGGTCCTCGCCAGGCATGTCACCCACCAGTCGCCCGAACCGTTCTTCACCGAGGCCCGCGCGGTCGTCGAGGACCGCCCGGAGGTGGCGGCGGCGCACACGCACTGCGTCGCCGCGCAGGCGCGGCTCCTCGACGCCGCCCGGGCGGAGGGGCGGCTCCGCGCCGATGCGACGCCCGAGGACCTGAAGCTGCTGTTCGCCGCCACCCGCGCGGCCCGCCGCCACGATCCGGACAGCGTGCCGCGCATGCTCGAGCTGATGCTCGACGCGCTCGAGACGCGCGACAGCGCGGCCGCCGGCCGGATCAGTGCCGGTGCGCATTGACCCCGAGAACGCGGATCGGTCCCGGTGCGCGCTGACCGACAACGTCCGTCGGTGCAGGTGCGCGCTGACCGAGAACGTCGCCCCATCGGGCGCGGCGAGCACCGCGCGCCGGAACGGCGCCGCGTCGTGGGGCGGCGCGAGCACCGTGCCCCCGTGGCGCCGCGTCAGCGGCCGCCCGGTCGGCATCCCGCGATCCAGAAGTCGACGTTCCACAGCGCCGGCCGTCCGGCCTCGCTCGGCATCGCCGCCGCGACGACGTCCCGCGGGACGGGCTTGCGCGTCGAGGGGGATCCGGACGCCGCCGCGACGGTTCTTCAGATGTTCGAGCGTCCCGCACCGGTCGCGGCCGACGGCGCGTGAGTGCTCTCGCGGCGGCCGGTCGACGGGTAGGGTTCCCGGCCCCGTCAGCCACCGACCGACCACGAAGGAGCGCCGCCGTGCAGATCAGAGCCGCCGTGCTGGAGCAGTTCGGTCAGCCTCTCAACCTCACCGAGCTCGAGCTCGCCGAGCCGCGCGCCGGCGAGGTGCTCGTTCGCCTGGCGGCCTGCGGGATCTGCCACACCGACATGTACACGGCGTCGGGCGTCGACCCGTCCGGCTATGCCCCGACCGTGCTCGGCCATGAGGGCGCAGGTTTCGTCGAGCGGGTCGGCGAGGGCGTGAGCTCGGTCGCGCCCGGGGACCTCGTGGTCACGCTGTTCTCGCCCCAGTGCCGGGAATGCGTCCACTGCCTGTCGCCCGACACGAACCTCTGCCTCGCGATCCGCGAGCAGCAGAACAAGGGCTACCTGCCCGACGGTACGACCCGGCTCTCGCGAAACGGCGAGCCGATCCGCCACTTCATGGGCACGAGCACGTTCGCCGAGTACACGGTGATGCCGGAGATCGCGCTCGCGAAGGTGCCCGCCGAGACCCCGCCGGAGCACGCCTGCCTGTTCGCCTGCGGCCTCTCCACGGGCCTCGGCGCGGCGATGTTCACCGCGAAGGTGCGGCCGGACGCCACGTGCGTCGTGTTCGGAGCCGGGATGGTCGGGCTCGGCGCCGTCGCCGGCGCGCGGTTGCAGGGCGCCGAGCGGATCATCTGCGTCGACATGTCCGAGGAGCGCCTCGCGCTCGCGCGGGGGCAGGGCGCGACCGACACGTGGCTCGGCGGCCCCGACGTCGTCGAGCGCGTGCTCGAGGAGACCGGCGGGTTCGGCGCCGACTACACGTTCGAGGCGACCGGGCTCGTCGCGGTCATGCGCCAGGCGGTGGAGGCGGCGCGCATGGGCTGGGGCCTGTGCACGATCGCGGGAGTGGCGGGCAGGGGCGAGACGCTCGACGTGATCCCGCGGCTGCTCATCACCGGCCGGCGCATCTGCGGCTCCTCGTTCGGCGGGGTCAAGGGCCGCGACCAGGTGCCTGAGCTCGTCGGGCTCGCGCTCGACGGCCGGCTCGACGTGACGCCGTTCCTGTCGCATTCGCTGACGCTCGACGAGATCAACCGGGGCTTCGAGCTGATGGAGCGCCAGGACGGGATCCGCAGCGTGATCTCGTTCTGAACCGGGGCCGGCGCGCCGCGTCGGGGCCTCCCTGACCGCGATCGACCTCCCGCCGCGATCGAGCCCTGGTGATCCCGCCGCGACGGCCGGTGAGTAACCGCGCCCGAGGCGGGTAACCCTCTCCTGGCTGGACAAACCGCCTTGGAGGAGGCACGACATGCAACGCAGACGCGGAGTGTCGCTCGCAAAGGGGCCGATCGCGCTGATCGGCCTGCTCGGAATCATCTACGGCGTGTCGGCGCTGATCGTGCGCGCCCACGGCTTCGCCATCCACTTCCCGTCCGGGCACGTGCGCGGCCCGTTCTGGCTGCACCTCGAGGTGAACGGCTGGACCGCGCTGCTGTTCATCGCCGCCGGGCTCGCGCTCCTGTTCTCGGCCGCCGCGCACGTCACCGCCAAGACGATGGCGCTGCTCGTCGGCATCGTGATGATCGTGCTTGCCGTGATCGGCTTCTTCCAGAAGCACGGCACGCTCGGCATCTTCGCCTCCGACCACTGGACCGAGCTCGTGTGGGCGGCCGGAGGCGTCGTCCTGCTCGTGCTGGCGATGCTGCCGCGCGTCGGCGGCGGCCCCGTCCGGACCGCGCCCGTGCCCTCCGGCACGACGGGGGCCGGCGCCGCGCCGACCGGCACCGTCCCGGCTCGCGGGACCACGGCGGGCACGACCCGCGACACGACCACACCGGGCGCGACCGGGGCCGACACGGGCGCGACCGGAGCCGACACGGGCGCCACCCGGGCCGGCACGGGCGCGACCGGGGCCGGCACGGGCGCGACCGGAGCCGACACGGGCGCCACCCGGGCCGACACGACGACGGGCGACGCGACCACGGCCGGCACGACCACGGGCAGCACGACCACCGCCGGCGGCGCCCCCGCGGCCGGGCGTCCGGAACGCGAGCCCGCCGCCGAGGAGCGGGTCGTCCGCCGCGAGCCCGCGGGAACCGAGCGGTCGGTGGCCGACGGCGACGAGCCGCTCGTGACCCGCACTCAGCCCGTCCCCGACGGCGAGCGCCGGGACTGACCTGAGCTCGCCGCCGAAGGCGAACGGCGCGGCGGACGCGGGTGCCCGCGCGGGGCCTGCCGGCCGACGCCGTGCGGGGAACCTTTGTCCGCCTGAGAAGGACAAACCTTCCCACGCGCCGCGGGGAACCTTTGTCCGCCTCAGAAGGACAAACCTTCCCACGCGCCGCGGGGAACCTTTGTCCGCCTCAGAAGGACAAACCTTCCCCGCATCGCGCCGCGCCCCCACCACCCCGATCGCCTGAGCTTGCCGTGGCACGTGGCGTAGCGCTCGCCCGTGCGGGAGACGACCGCGCGGGACGCCTCGGCGTCCCGCGCGTCGACGTCAGTGGGCGAGCGCGGCGGCGGGCTCCTCGGCGCCGAGCGACTCGCCGATGAGGAAGTCCCGCTGGCGGACGAGCACGGTGGTGAGCAGCGCACCGGCGAATGCCGCCACCGCTCCGATGAGCAGCACGGTGTTCAGACCGGTCGCGAACCCGCCGCGCGACGCGTGCGCGGCGTACGCGGCGAGACGTGGCGGCAGCGCGGCGAGCATGCCGCCGATCCGGCCGTCGGCGGCGGCCTGACCGAACGCGTGCGCGTGGGCGGAGAGCGGCCCATGGCTCAGGGCCACGGTGACGGAGTCCGCCACGCGGGAGGCAAGGATGCTGCCGAGCGCCGCCACGCCGGTGGCGATGCCGACCTGACGCAGGGTCGAGTTGATCCCGGATGCCATGCCGGCACGGGCCGGCGCGACGACACCGACCGCCGTCGAGGCGAGCGGCACGTTGATGAGCCCGGCGCCGACGCCGGCAACGATCATCCCCGGCAGCAGGTGAGTCCAGCCGTCGGACGCCGTGACGCCTCGCATCAGCAGAAGGCCGGCGCCGACGAGCGCGAAGCCCGGCCCGATCAGCCAGCGCGTCGGCACGCGCCCGGTCAGCCGGCCGGCGATCCCGGCCGTGAGGAAGATCGCGCCGGTCAACGGCAGCACGCGCACTCCGGTCTGGATCGCGGAGAAGCCGAGGATGTTCTGCAGATAGATGACGACGTAGGTGAGAAGCGAGAACAGCGAGGCCGAGATCGTCCAGGCCGCGATCAGCCCGCCGCCGAACGTCGGCACGCGCAGCAGCGAGAGGTCGAGCATCGGCTCGCGGGAGCGCCGCTCGACGATCAGGAACGCGCTCAGCATCGCGACCGCGACGGCGAGCGAGGCGACGACGGTCGCCGAGCCCCAGCCGTCGGCATGGCTGCGGATCAGGCCGAACACAAGCCCGGCGAGCGCGATCGTGAACGTGGCGAAGCCGAGCCAGTCCGGCCGACGGACGACCGGCGCGCGGGACTCGCGCACCCGGGTGAGGGTGACGACGAGCGCCCCGATCCCGATCGGGACGTTGACGAAGAAGATCCACCGCCAGGAGAGACCGCTGGTGAGCGCGCCGCCGAGCACGGGCCCGATCGCCACCGCGATGCCGGTCACCGCGCCGAACACGCCGAAGGCGACGCCCCGCTCCTCGGGCTCGAACGCGTCCGCGAGCAGTGCCAGCGAGGTGGCGAACATGATCGCCCCGCCGATTCCCTGCAGGCCGCGGGCGAGCGTGAGGAACGTCGTTCCGGGGGCGAAGCCGCACAGCGCCGAGCCGAGCGTGAACACGACGATGCCGGCCGAGAACACCTTGCGGCGCCCCGCGAGGTCCGCGATCGAGCCGGCGGTGAGCAGCAGCGCGGCGAGGCTGAGCGCGTAGGCATCGATCACCCACTGCAGATCGGCGAGAGAGGAGCCGAACGCGCGCTCGATGTCGGGCAGCGCGACGTTGACGATCGTCACGTCGAGCAACAGCATGAACACCCCGGTGCAGACGGAGATCAGGGTCCACCACTTGCGTGCCATCACGTCCCTCCTTTTCTGAGCGTGCGCTCAGGATAACACACATCCTGAGTTGGTGCTCAGAAATTTCTCGGCGCCTCTACGCTGTTGGCGATGAGCGAGACGCAGCCCAGGCGGCGCGGCCGCCCTCCCGGGGACGGACGCGAGGCGATCCTCGAGGCCACCGGCGACCTGCTGCGCGAACGCGGCATCTCCCGGCTGACCACGCGCGAGGTCGCGGCGCGCGCGGGCGTCTCGGAGGCGAGCGTCTTCTACCACTACGGGGACCGCGCCAAGCTGCTGCAGGCCGCGTTCGACCGGGGACTCGCGCCCCTGCTGGCGATCGCCGCCCAGGGCGAGGTCGCCGGAGCCGACCGCCACCAGGTGCTCGAGCGGGTCGGGCGCGGGATCGAGCGCTTCCTGATGGAGGCGATGCCGATCCTCACCGCCGCGCAGTCCGACGCGGAACTGCGCGACGAGCTGGCGGCGATGATGAGCGAGCGCGATCTCGGTCCGCACCGCGGCGTGAGCAGGGTCGGCGACTACCTCGCCGCCGAGCAGGCCGCCGGCCGCGTCCGCGGCGACGTCGACCCCCACGCGGTCGCCGCGAGCTTCGTCGGGACGTGCGTGATGCGGGCGTTCCAGGCGACCATGCACCTGCCGACGCGCCGGCTTCCGCCGCTGTCGGCGGTGATCGACGCCCTCGACACGATGCTCGAGCCGCCGCCCGGCTGACGCGCGGCGATGGCGATGCGGGGATCGTTTCTCGGCCTCCGTTCGAACGACCTTCCCCGCAGCTGCTGCGGGTCGTCGCGCGGGCCGGCCCCTACCGGCGCAGCGCGGACTTCTCGAGCGCCGGGTTCGTCCAGCCGCCCGTCTCGAGGTCGAGGTTCGTCCCGGGCGGGACGATCTCATCGATGCGATCGAGGATGTCGTCGGTGAGCCTGACGTCGACCGCGGTGAGCTGGGACTCGAGGTGCTCCAGCGTCCGCGGCCCGATGATCGCGGCGGTCACCGCGGGGTGGTTGATGACGAACGCGAGCGCCATCTCGATCAGCGTCATCCCCGCCTCCTCGGCGAGCGCGGTGAGGGCGCGGACCGCCTCCAGCTTGCGGGCGTTCTCAGGGGCGCTCGCGTCGAAGCGCGTGCCGCCCATGCGACCGCGCATCTCCGAGCCGGGGCTCGGGTTGGCGCTCGTGTACCGGCCGCTCAGCCAGCCGCCCGCCAGCGGGCTCCACGGGATGACGCCCATGTCGTACTTGCGGCACGTGGGCAGCACGTCCTTCTCGATCCCCCGGAACAGCAGCGAGTACGGAGGCTGCTCGGTGACATAGCGCTCGCGACCGCGCTTCTCCGCGATCCACTGGTTCTCGACGATCCACGCCGCCGGGAACGTCGAGGAGCCGATGTAGCGGACCTTGCCCTGCCGGACGAGGTCGGACAGCGCACCGAGCGTCTCGTCCCAGGCGGTGTCGAGCTCCGGGCGATGGATCTGGTAGAGGTCGATCCAATCGGTCCCGAGCCGCCGCAGCGAGTTCTCGACCTCGCGGATGATCCAGCGCCGGCCGTTGCCGAACTCGTTCGGGTCATCGCCCATCGTGCCGTGGACTTTCGTCGCGAGCACGACGTGGTCGCGGCGGCCGCCGGCGAGCGCCTTGCCGACGATCTGCTCCGACTCGCCGCGGGAGTACACGTCGGCGGTGTCGATGAAGTTGAGGCCCGCGTCGAGCGCGCGGTGGATGATGCGGACGCAGTCGTCATGGTCGGGATTGCCCCAGGCCCCGAACATCATTGCGCCGAGGCAGAGCGGTGAGACCTTCGTTCCGGTGGTGCCAAGCGTGCGGTAGTCCATGGTTCGACCCTACCCCGCGACAGACGCGGGGCTCCGCGCGGTCGTCACGCCCGCTCCCGGGCCACAAGGCGTCGCGCGTCGACCTCGGGGGCCACGCGCGCGAGGTGACCGCGCGCGGGTCCCCGGATCAGCGCCATCCGTCAGTGGCCGGTGCGGGCGGCATGGCGCGGCAGCCACAGGACCGCGACGCCGGCCGCCACGAGGAAGCCGACGGCGACAAGCAGGCCGTGCTGGGTGGCGCCGACGAACGCGCTCGGGCCGACCCGGCCCCCGAGGCCGTCGAACAGCACGGTCCCGACGACCGCGATCCCGACCGACATCGCAAACTGCTGAACGGACTCGAGCAGCCCCGAGGCCGACCCGAGCTCGTGGTGGGCGACACCCGCGAGCACGATGTCGAACATCGGCACGAACACCATGCCCATGCCGTAGCCGGTGAGCGCGAGTGGACCCGCAAGCTGCCAGGCGGCGAGCGAGGCGCCCGTCGCGTGCAGGACGACGACCGTGACGACGAGCCCGACCGCCATGACCGCGCTGCCGATCAGCATCGTGAGCCGCCCGAGCCGCTCGAGCAGGACCGAGGAGGTGATCGAGCCGCCGATCGCGGCCACCGGGATCGCCGCCGTCTCGAGGCCCGAATGCAGCGGGCTGTCCCCGAGCCCCGTCTGGAGCATCACGTTGAGCGCGATCATCATCCCGCCCATCGCGCCGATGAAGCAGAGCACGACCGCGAGGCCGGCGATGTAGGGCCGGCGGTGCAGGATCGCCGGGTCGATGAGCGGCGTGCGCCCGTGGCGGGCGCGGATGTGCTGGCGCCACACGAACGCCGCGAACGCGAGCGCGCCGAGCCCGAGCAGCGCGAACGACCACGCCGGCCAGCCGTGCGCCCGGCCCTCGATCAGCGGGTAGACGAGCCCGAAGCCACCGACCATCGACAGGCCGACGCTCAGCACGTCGGGCCGCGCGCCGGGCGCGCTCGGGGCGCCCGCCGGCAGGTGCCGCAGGCCGATCGTGATCGCGGCGAGCGCGATCGGGAGGTTGATGAGGAAGATCGCGCGCCAGCCGGAGCCGAGCAGGTTGAGGTCGATGAGCCCGCCGCCGGCGAGCGGTCCGAGCACCGCGCCGAGGCCCATCACGGGCCCGACGATCCCGAGCGCCTTCGCCTGGCCCTCGGCACCGAACAGCTCACGGATGAGACCGAAGCACTGCGGCACCATGAGCGCCGCGCAGGCGCCCTGGAGCACGCGCGCCGCGACGAGCGTCGTGGGATCCGGGGCGAATGCGCACAGCGCCGAGGTGCCGGCGAACCCGGCGATCCCGGTGAGCAGCATCCGCCGGCGCCCGACGATGTCGCCGAGGCGGCTGCCGAGCAGCAGCGTGACCGACATCGCCAGCGTGTAGCCGGCCGAGATCCACTCGAGCACGGCGAACGAGCCGCCGAGGTCGTGGCGGATCGCGGGCGCCGCCGTCTGCGCGATCGTCGAGTCGAGCAGGTCCATCAGGGAGGCCGCGATGACGACCGCGAACCCGATCCAGGCCGATCGCGCGCGGGAGCGCTCCGTGGCCGCCGTCTGTGGGGTGAGGGAGATGGTTGACATGACGACGAGGCTCCCGTCTAATGAGGTCAGCTCCCGTCCTCATTTCGAGGGCAGCGGACAGATGTTGTCCTCTATCGCCGCCATCATCGTCCACACCATGATCGAGACCTCCGCCCGCCTGCTCGCCCTCCTGTCGCTGCTCCAGATGCGCCGTGAATGGACCGGCGCAGAGCTCGCCTCGCGCCTCGAGGTCGACGTTCGCACCGTCCGCCGAGACATCGACAAGCTGCGCTCGCTCGGCTATCCGATCGAGTCCGCGCGCGGGGTCGCGGGCGGCTACCGGCTCGGCGCGGGCGGCGAGCTCCCGCCGCTGCTGCTCGACGACGCCGAGGCGGTCGCGGTCGCCGTCGGCCTGCGCACGGCCGCGTCGGGCTCGGTGACCGGCATCGAGGAGGCGTCCGTGCGGGCGCTCGGCAAGCTCGAGCAGCTGCTCCCGAGCCGGCTGCGCCGCCGCGTGCGCGCGCTCGGCGACGCGACCTCGGCGTTCACGTTCCAGACCGAGCGGATCGACGCCGACCTGCTCGCGGACGTGGCCGCGGCCTGCCGGGACACGATGCAGGTGCGCTTCTCCTACCGCACGCGCGACGAGCGCGCGGGCGAGCGCCATGCCGAGCCCGCGGCGGTCGTCTACAGCGGCTCGCGCTGGTACCTGCTCGCCTGGGACCTCGAGCGCGAGGACTGGCGCACGTTCCGGGTCGACCGCATCCGCGGGCGACTGCGCCCGGCCGGGCGCGGGCGCCACCGCCCGATCCCGGGCGGCGACGCGGCGGCCTACGTCCGCGGGCGCCTGCAGAGCGCCGGTGAGCGGATCGCGGGCGAGGACAGCCCGCCCGGGCGCGTGCGCGTCCACGCCCCCGCCGGCCGCCTGCGCGGGCGCATCCCGGCGCGGTGGGCGACGGTCGAGCCCGACGGCGAGGACGCGTCTGTGATCACGAGCCGCGGCCCCTGGCGTCGGGACTTCCTCGTGTGGATGGCGACGCTCGGCGAATCGTTCGAGGTGCTCGATCCGCCCGCCCTGCGCGACGCCGGGCGGGAGCTCGCCGAGCGCCTGGCGGAGTCGACCGCGGAGGGAGGGCGCCCACACAATCGTTCGCATCGCCATCGGAATGAGCACCGGCGGTAGCGTCCGGGGTCATGAGCCCCTCCTCGAACGACACTCACTTCGGCCTCACCGGCCTGGCGACGATGGGCGCGAACCTCGCCCGCAACGTCGCCCACCACGGCATCCCGGTCGTCGTCCACAACCGCACGACGAGCCGCATGACCCGCTTCCTCGAGGAGCACGGCTCCGAGGGACCGATCAGCGGCCGCGAGACGGTCGCGGAATGGGTGCAGGCGCTCGAGCGCCCGCGCGTGCTCATGTCGATGGTCCAGGCCGGACCGGCGACCGACGCGGTGATCGACGAGATCGCGCCGCACCTCGACGAGGGCGACGTGCTGATCGACGGCGGCAACGCGTTCTACCGCGACACCCAGCGCCGCGAGGCCGCCCTGCGCGAGCGCGGCATCATGTTCATCGGCGCCGGCGTCTCGGGCGGCGAGGAGGGCGCGCTTCACGGCCCGAGCATCATGCCCGGCGGCGACCCGGGCGCCTACGCGCGCTCCGTGCAGCCGATCTTCGAGGCGATCGCCGCCGAGGTCGACGGCACGCCGTGCTGCACCCACGTCGGCACCGACGGCGCCGGTCACTTCGTGAAGATGGTCCACAACGGCATCGAGTACGCCGACATGCAGCTCATCGCCGAGAGCTACGACCTCCTGCGCCACGGCTGCGGGCTCGAGGTGGCGGAGATCGCCGAGCGGTTCCGCGCCTGGAACGAGACCGAGCTGGAGTCGTTCCTGATCGAGATCACCGCCCGCGTGCTCGCCCAGGTCGACGCCGCGACCGGAGAGCCCCTCGTCGACGTCATCCTCGACGCCGCCGAGCAGAAGGGCACCGGGCGCTGGACGGCCCAGAACGCGTTGGAGCTCGGCGTCCCGCTCACCGGGATCACCGAGGCGGTGTTCGCCCGCGCGCTCTCCTCGCTGAAGGACGAGCGCGTCCACGCCGCCGGCGTGCTCCGCGGCCCGGACCCCGACACGGGCCGGACGCAGGCGGGCGTGGCCGGTCCGGGGGCCGCGGACCGCGGCGCGGACTCCGACCCGGGCCGCACCGGGACCGGCGCCCCCGATGAGCAGCTCGCCCACGACCTCGAGCACGCGCTCTACGCCTCGAAGATCGTCTCCTACGCGCAGGGCTTCGCCCAGATGGCCGCGGCCGCCGACGCCGAGGGCTGGGACATCGACCTCGGAGCGATGGCGACGATCTGGCGCGGCGGCTGCATCATCCGCGCCCGCTTCCTCGACCGGATCCGCGAGGCCTATGACCACGAGCCCGGGCTGCGCAACCTGATGCTCGCCGACTTCTTCGCCGACGCGCTCGCCGAGGCGCAGGACCCGTGGCGGCGTGTCGTCGCGCGCGCCGCGGAGCTCGGCATACCGACGCCCGCGTTCTCATCCTCGCTCGCCTACTACGACGGCTACCGCCGCGCCTGGGGGCCGGCCTCGCTCATTCAGGGACTGCGCGATCTGTTCGGCGCGCACACGTACCGCCGGATCGACCGCGAGGGCTCGTTCCACACGCTCTGGGCGGGGGACCGCAGCGAGGTGGAGGCCTAGCGCCACACCTCGGCATGGCCTAACCTCCGGTTATGCCGTCCCGCCTGCGGCCGGTCGACCTCGTCGAGTTGCGCGGCTTCTGCCTGGCGCTCGAGCTCGGCAGCCTGGGACGGGCGGCGGTCGCGCTCGGCATCTCTCAGCCGGCGCTCTCCAAGCGGATGCGCGAGCTCGAGACGTTCGCCGGAACCGGACTGCTGCAGCGCTCACCGCGCGGCGTGGTCGCGACCGCGGCGGGCGAGCGGCTGTACCGCGAGGCGCGCACGCTGCTCGGTCACGCGGAGGCCGTCGAGCGACTGCTCGACGGCCTGCGGGACGCGCAGACCCCGATCCTGCTCGCCGCCAGTCACACGATCGCCGAGTTCCTGCTGCCGGCGCCGCTGGCCGCCTATCGCGAGCAGCTCGGCCACGGCTACGCGCTCGAGCTCGTGGCCGCCAACTCCGCGGTCGTCCGCGCGATGGTGCGCGAGCGGCGCGCCGACCTCGGGCTGGCGGCGACGATCGAAGCCTCGCCGGGGCCCGGGCTCGTCGAGCGGGTGCTCTGCACGGACGAGGTGCTCGTCGCGGTCTCCGAGCGCCACCCGTGGGCGCGCGCGGGAACGGTGGCGCTCGAGGAGTTCCTGGCCACGCCGATGGTGATGCGCGACCCGGGCTCCAACACACGCCACCTGCTCGACCGCGAGCTGCGCGCGCGGGGCCTGACCGCGGCCCCACCGCTCGCCGAGGTCGGGTCCACGGCCGCCGCGATCGCCGCCGCAAGCTCCGGCGCGGCGCCCGCCCTGCTGTCCGCGCGCGCGGTCGCCGCGGCCCCGCCGCTCGTCGCGGTGCGAGTCGCCGGGCTTGCGCTGATGCGCGCGTTCACGCTCGTCACCCGTGAGTCGGCGATGCCCACGCCCGCCGTCGTCGAGCTCATCGACTACCTGCTCGGGGCCCTCGCCGGCGGCCCACCCGGCCATAACTTCAGGTTGGGTCAGCCTGCTCCGATCGATGTGTAGCGCGGCCTCGCCGCGGGCAGTAGCGTGTCCCTGTGGGCCCCCTCGCTGCGATCCTCGCCCAGAACACGTACCTGCGTGACGCGAGCCAGCTGCAGTCGCTGTCGTTCGCGGTCCATATTCCACTCGTCTGCTTCGGGATCGCGCTCCCGGCGCTGATCGCCTACCTCGAGTGGCGGTTCCTGCGCACCGGCGACGAGCTGTATCGCACGATCGCGCGCCGCTGGACGCGGGTGATGGCGGCGCTGTTCGCGATCGGCGTGATCACCGGCACGATCCTCTCCTTCGAGATGGGGATGCTGTGGCCGACGTTCATGTCGACGTTCGGCAGCGTGTTCGGCCTGGGCTTCTCGATCGAGGGGTTCTCGTTCTTCCTCGAGGCGATCTTCATCGGGATCTACGTCTACGGCTGGAACCGCCTCTCGCAGCGGCTGCACTTCCTGTGCGTGCTGCCGATCGTGCTCGCCGGCTTCACCGGCTCGCTCAACGTGATCGCGGTGAACGCCTGGATGCAGCACCCGTCGGGGTTCCGCCTGCGCGCGGGCCGCGCCGTCGACGTCCACCCACTGGCCGCGCTGTTCGGCAACAGCTTCCTGTGGAACGAGTTGATCCACATGTACGTGGCCGGGTTCATGGTCACGGGCTTCCTGCTCGCCGCCCCCTACGCGGTCCAGCGCCTGCGCGGCCGCTGGCGTCGCTACGAGCGCACCGCGTTCGCGCTGCCGTTCACGGTGGCGGCGGTCGCCTCGCCGCTGCAGGTGCTGATCGGCGACTGGGTCGGGCGCGACGTGGCCACCGAGCAGCCGGTCAAGCTTGCCGCACTCGAGGGCCTCGCGCGGACGACCCGCGGTGCGCCCGAGCACCTGCTCGGCTGGTATCACGCCGGCAGGATCTCGTTCGGCATCGCGATCCCGCACCTGCTCTCGCTGCTCGCGTTCCACTCCTGGAACCACACGGTGCGGGGGCTCGACAGCGTGCCGCCGGCGCAGCGGCCGCCGATCAACATCACGCGGCTGTCGTTCCAGACGATGGTCGGGATCGGCACGCTGCTCGCGCTGCTCGCCCTCGTCTACCTGTTCGTCCTGTGGCGTGGCCGCGCGCTGCCGGCGAAGCGTCCGTTCTATGCGGTGGCGGCACTCGCCGGGCCGCTGTCGGTGATCGCGCTCCTTGCCGGCTGGGTGACGACCGAGGTCGGCCGCCAGCCGTGGGTCGTCTACAGGGTGATGACGACGACGCAGGCGGTGACGACCGCGAGCAGCGTGCCCGTCAGCTACGGCGTGCTCGCCGCCGTCTACGTGCTCGTGGCCGCGGCGGCGGTCTGGCTCCTGCGCCGCCTCGCCCGCATGGAGCTTCCACCCCTGCGCGCGGCCGCTCGCGCCCCGATCGCCCACGGCGGCGCGAGAATCTGAGGAGCGCCGCGGTGCATCTCTACGAACTGCCGATGATCTGCGTGCTCGTCGGGCTGGCGCTGTACGTCGTGCTCGGCGGTGCGGACTTCGGCGCGGGGCTGTGGCAGCTGGAGTCGGTCCTCGTCCCGGCCCGCGACGAGCCCGCGCGCCGGCGGGCCGAGGAGAACCGCGAGCACGCCCATCACTCGATGGGAGCGGTGTGGGAGGCCAACCACGTCTGGTTGATCTTCGTGCTCACCGTCACCTGGACGGCGTATCCGCGCGCGTTCGGCCCTATCGCCTCGACGCTCGAGGTGCCGCTGCTGATCGCGGGGGTGGGGATCGTGTTTCGCGGCGCGGCCTACGCGCTGCGCGCCGGCAGCTCGAGCGCCCGCGAGTCGGCGCTCATCGACACCGTGTTCTCGCTGTCCTCGGTGCTCACCCCGTTCGCGCTCGGCACGATCATCGGGGCGATCGTGCTCGGCCGCGTGCCGCTCGGCGACGCGGCCGGCTCGATCGTCTCGAGCTGGACGGGCCCGCTCTCGATCCTGCTCGGGGTGCTCGTCGTCCTGCTCTGCGCCTACATGGCCGCGGTCTACCTCGCCGCCGACGCCGCGCGCGCACACGAGGACGAGCTTGCCGCCCGCTTCCGCGCGCGGGCGCTGCTCGCGGCCGTGCTCGCGGGCGGGTTCGCGATCGCCCTGCTCCCGGTCCTCCACGGCGAGGCGCATCGCTTCTACGCGCGCCTCGTCACCGGCCCGGGGCTCGTGGGCGCGATCCTCTCCGCGCTCGGCGGACTCGGCACGCTCGCACTCGTGCTCCTCCGTCGCTTCGACGCCGCACGCGCCTCCGCGGCGATTGCCGTCGCCGGACTGATCGTCGGCTTCGCGCTCGCGCAGGAGCCGGTGTTCCTGCCGGGTCTCACGCTCGCCCGGGCGGCGGCGCCGACGCAGACGATCGTGCCCCTGCTGTTCGCGATCGCCGCCGGCGTCGTCATCCTCTTCCCCTCGCTCGGCTTCCTGTTCGCGCTGCACCTGCGAGGCCACTTCGATGCGGCCGAGCAGGACCGGGCGAGCGGCCCACGCCGCGCGACCGGCATGGGGACGGCGCTCGCCGTCTCCCGCCGGGGCCTCGCGGCGCGCGGCGCGATCGCCGGCCTGCTCGGCGGTCTCGGCTTCCTCACGATCGCCGACGCCCCGTGGGCGCACATCGTCGGCGTCGTCAGCCTCGCGGTCTGCGCGCTGTGCGCGATCGCCGCCGTCGGCCCGGCCGAACTCGCCGCCCGCGGCGACGAGCGGGCCGGTTGAGCGTCCCGTCGAGCCCGGGTCAGCTCACGAGCCCGAGCCGCTGCGCGCGCTGCACCGCCTCGGTGCGGTTGCGGACGCCGAGCTTGCGGTAGACGGCGCTCGAGTGCTCCTTGACCGTGTGCCGGGAGAGGTGGAGCGCCTCCCCGATCTCCGGGTTCGTCCTTCCCTGCGCCATGAGCACGAGCACGTCGCGCTCGCGTTCGGAGAGGCCCATCGCCCCGCTCGGCCGCGCGGGAGCGTCATCGCCGCGCGTCGGAGCGAACACGGTGCCGCCCATGCCGACGATCCGCACCGCCGAGGCGATCCGCCGCGCCGGCCAGTCCTTGGAGGCGAACCCCGAGGCGCCCGCCGCGCGGGCGGCGCGCGGCGAGATCTCCCCCGCGCCCGAGAAGAGCAGCACGCGCGTCGCCGGCTGCTCGGCACGCAGCCGCTCGCACACCTCGGCGCCGGACTCCTCGCCGATGAACAGGTCGACGAGCGCGACGTGCGGCCGGTAGCGACCGGCGAGGGCAAGCGCCTCGGCGCCGGTGTGGGCGCTCACGCAGCGTTCGACCCACGGCTGCTGGGTGAGCATCAGCCGAAACCCCCAGTGCACGACGTCGTGGTCGTCGACGACGAGCACCCGCAGCCGCTCGGGTGAGCGCTCCGCCTCAGCCACCTGCGAGCTCCCGCCCCTCGGCATCCGGCGTCGGCACGACGAGGCGGACCTGCCAGACCCGCTCAGGTCCGGTGCCGCGCTCGCCGAACTCGATCACGCCGCCGGCGCCGAGCGCCTCGAGCGCGGCGAGCCGCAGCCCCATTCCGGCGCGCGCCCGCCCGGGTGGCGCGTCGCCGAGACCGTCGTTGACGATCTCCATCGAGAAGGCGCCGTCGGCGCGTCCGACCCGCACGGCCACGCGCGTTGGTCGGGCGTGTTTGGCGGCGTTGCGTACCGCCTCGGCGAGCACCGACTGGGCGAGCGGCTCGAGCTCCGGCGGCACCGACACCTCGTCCCCGGCCGTGAGCACGAGCCCGATGTCGGCGTGAACGCGCTGCAGGCGCGCCAGCTCGGCCCGCAGCGTCGTGCCGGTCGCCCGCGGTGCCCGGCCGAGCGGCCGCTGCAGCGCGGTGCGCAGGTCGCCGAGCGCCGTCTGGGTCTCGGCCGCGCAGCGGGCGCGGGCGTCGGCCGGCAGGTCGCCCTCCCCGTCGAGCGCCATCGAGACGCCGAACAGCCGCTGGATCACGTCGTCGTGGATCTCGCGCGCGAGATCGATCCGCTGCTCGAGCGCGGAGGCGCGCTCGAACTGGGTGGAGACCGAGCGCGCGACCGAGGCGAGCGCCGCCGCCTTGCCGAGCGTCCACAGCAGCCGGCGGTCCGCGTCGGTGAGCTCGGGCTCGGACATGAGCCGGTCGGCGAGAATCACCCCGATCATCCGCCCGCCGGCCGCCATCGGCGCGCACACGAGCCGCGCGGGCTCGGCGACGATCGTCGAGAACTCCGCCGGCGCCTGGTCGCGGACGTCGCCGACGGCCTCGACGACTGAGTCGGTGCGAAGCGCCTCGGCGGCGATCGGCGCGGACTCGACCGTCACGTGCGCGTCGGCGAACGGCGCGATCGACATCCCGTGCGCGCCCACCGCCCGCACCCGCCGGTCCGCCGAGTCGTAGCGGAAGATGACCGCGCGCCGCATCGACGCGAGCTGACAGATCGCCTCGCACAACCGGTCGTAGAACCCGTCGGTCGTCGAGCCGGCCACCGATTGCGAGAGCACCTCGACGAACAGGTCGAGCGCCCCGATCCCGAGGCCCGCCTGGTCGACGCCCGCCTCGAGCGAGCTCATCGGGCGATCCCGGTGGGAGTTGCGCGGCGGGCCCTCAGCGGGCGTGCGCGAGCATCAGCCCGAGGCGCAGCGCCTGCTCGGGCGTGAGGTAGACCCGCCAGCTCTCCACGCACGTCGGGCACTCGCATGAGACGAACGGATCGTAACCCTCGAGCGTGACCTCCCGGGCGACGGGTTCCTCGCGCAGGCAGATCGGGCAGGCGAACGCGGCCGCGACGACGACATCGGCGTCCTGCGCCGTGAACCGAGCGACGTCCGTGAGCGGACCGGTCATGTGCCGATCCTCACGCGCGGGCGCGCGCCCGGCAAGCGCGCGCTGGGGCCGACCACCCACCTGGGGGGCTCGGTGGCAGGTGTTCGCTCAGCCGACCGGCGGGCCCCACTCGAGCACGCCCGCGCCCCATGTGAAGCCCGCCCCGAAGGCGCCGAGCAGGACGCGGTCGCCGTCGTGCAGGAGCCCTGCGGCGACCGCGTGGTCGAGCGCCAGCGGGAGCGTCGCCGCCGACGTGTTGCCGTACTCGGCGATGCAGTCGACGACGCGCGCCGGATCGAGGCCGAGCCGCTCGCCGACGGCGCTGAGGATGCGGCCGTTGGCCTGGTGGTAGACGAACAGGTCGATCTCCTGGAGCGCCAGGCCGGCCGCGCTCACCGCCTGCTCGGTGGCGAGCGACAGGTGCGAGACGGCCTCCCGGTAGGTCTCGTGCCCCTGCATGCGGATGCAGCCGTCCTCGCGCGTGATCTCGATGTGATGCGCGCCCTCGGCGTCGGAGCCGAGCACGACGGGACCGAGGCGGCTCGGACCCTCGATCGCCTCGAGCACGACCGCGCCCGCACCGTCGCCGAACACGGCCGACGTCGAGCGGTCGCCGGGATCGAGCACGCGCGACATGAGATCCGCGCCGACGACGAGCGCGACCCGGGAGCGGCCGGCCTCCACCTGCGCGGCGCCGACCGCGAGCGCAGACAGGAACCCGTTGCACGCCGCGCCGACGTCGAACGCCCCGGCGCCGTAGGCCCCGATCTCGTGGGCGACAAGCGGCGCGGCGGCCGGCATCAGCTCGTCCGCGGTCGTCGTGGCGACGACGACCAGATCGACGTCGGCGGCAGGTCGGTCGGCGCTGCGGAGCGCCTCGCGCGCGGCCGCGGCGGCGTGGGTCTGCAGCCGCTCCTCGGGCCCGGCGAACCGGCGCTCCCGGATCCCGGTCCGCCGCTCGATCCAGTCGGGGGCGAGCCCGAGCCGCGCCTCGATCTCGGCGGAGCTCACGACCTGCGCCGGCAGGCTCCCGCCGACCCCCGTCGCCGCCGCCCCACGGCCGAGCCGCGGGACGTGCCGCATCGCCGCGCGCGGGGCCGTGCGGGTGTCGAGCAGGGAGGCCATCACCCGAGAGGCTCCGCGCGCCGACCCGCCGACTCCAGCAACGGGCGGCGTCAACCCCCCAAACGGGGGGTCGACCGGTTCGCCGTCGGACGGCGAGCTCGTCGGTGAGCGGGGCGCGGCAGCGCGTGAGGCTCGGACGACCGGCGGCGAGCCCGCCGATGAGCCGGGCGTGGCAGCGCGTCAGGCGTCGGACGGACCGGCCGCGAGCTCGTCGATGAGCACGGCGAGCCGGCGCAGGAGGTCCGGGGCGAGCGCGCGCTGCGCGTCGGGGAGCGTGGCGAAGAACGCCTGCTGACGCGCACGCAGCCACGCGTCGCGCCGCTCGAGCGCGAGCCGTCCGCGCTCGGTGAGCGTCACCGTCACCCCCCGCCGGTCGCCGGCCGCGCGCTCGCGACGGACGAGCGAGCGCCGCTCGAGCGTGTCGAGGATGCGCGTCGCGGTCGACGGCGTGATCGCGGCCACGCCGGCGAGGTCGCCGATGCGGGCCTCGGAGCGGTTCGCGAGCGCGCGCACGAGCGCGTACTGGGAGAGGCTGAGGTCCTCGGAGTCGCGCGCCGGCGCCCCCCGGGCGCGCCGGATCGCCTGGGCGAGCGCATCGAACGACTCGTGGAAGGAATCCACCCCGATCCCACCACCGAGCTCCTCGAGCGTCCGCACGCTTGTCACCATAGCAACGACTGTCATGCTAACCTTTGGCATGCCAATGAATCGCAGGTGATGGCGTGTTCCGCAACATCCTCGTATGCGTCGATGACTCGCCCCAGGCAGAGGAGGCGCTCGCGCAGGCGATCGACCTCGCCGATTGCCAGCGCTCCCGGCTCACGATCCTCACCGCGATCGCGCGCCCGCCGGCGTGGCTCGCGACGCCGATGACCGCCGCCTCGGTCGAGCCGCTCGGCGCCGACCTGCGCGCCGAGGCGCAGAAGATCCTCTGCCGCGCCGTCGACCGCGTGCCCGACTCCGTGCCGGTGACGAAGATCCTCTCCGAGGAGCCGATCCGCGAGGCGCTCGCCGCCGAGCTGCGCCGTGGCACGTACGACCTGCTCGTGCTCGGGAGCCACGGCCGCGGGGTCGTCGCCGCCTCGCTGCTGCGCTCGCTCAGCCGCTACGCGGTGCGTCATTGTGAGATTCCGGTGCTCGTCGTCCGCGCCGAGGAGGCCGCCGAGACGCAGGCGGCCGCCGAGCCCGACCCGGCGGGCGAGACCGCGACCTCGCACCGGGCCGGCTTCGCGGTGTAGCCCGAGCGGGCCGCGCCCCGGCCCCGTGCGGCCGCTACGCTGCCCGGATGCCGCTGCTCGTGATCGTCCGGCATGGACAGGCATCGTTCGGTTCCGCCGACTATGACGTCCTCTCCCCCGTCGGCCGCCAGCAGGCGCATCAGACCGCGAACGCGCTCAAGGCGGCGGGACTCGAGGCGACCCGCGTCATCACGGGCTCGCTGCGCCGCCAGCGCGACACCGCCGAGGCGATCGGCGATGCCTACGGGCTCTCGCCGATGGTCGACGAGCGCTGGAACGAGTACGACGCCGACGCGGTTCTCGCCCATCACTCCGACACGCCGCAGCGACTCGAGCATCCCGAGTCGCCGGCGGAAACCCCGAGCTCGCCGCGCGAGTTCCAGCGGGTCCTGGAGCGCGCGCTCGAGGCGTGGATCCTCGCAGGCGAGGACTCGCCCACGCCCGAGACCTGGCCGGCGTTCAACGCCCGCATCGGCGCGGCGCTCAATGACGCCGGCGACGCGAGCGCGGGAACGAGCGTCATCGTCAGCTCGGGCGGCGTCATCGGCGCGCTCGCGGTCAGGCTGATCGGCGTCGACCCGATCAGCTTCCCGCGCCTGAACCGGGTGACGATCAACTGCGGGATCACGCGCGTGATCGTCGGATCCGCCGGCACGACGCTCGTCTCCTTCAACGAGCAGGGCCACCTCACGACAGGCATGCGCACCTACCGCTGAGCCGCCTTTCGCCGGCGCGACTCGGCTGACTGGCCGACCCGGCCCGTCCCGGCGCCAGACCTCGCCCGCTCAGCCGACGAGCCGCGCGTGGAGCGACTCGAGCATCGCCTCAGGGTCGTCGCACAACCCCGTGTGCGCGGCCGAGGGCTGCACGATCGTGCTCGATGGGGCCGCGAGCCAGCCGAACCGCTCGGAGGGCTCGAGCCTCGCGACCGGGCCTGCGTCCGGAGCCCCCTCCGCGACCCGCACGAGCGCCGCGAGATGATCGGCGATCTCCCGGAGCTCGGAGCCCGAGGCGCCGACCGCGGCGAGCCGCGCCTCGTCGAGCGTCACACGCGCCCCGAGGAAGCCGCGCTGGCGGCAGAAGAGCACGACGCCGACGTTGACCCGCTCGCCCCGCTCGACGTTCGGGACGGCCCGCAGGATGAGGTAACTGAACGGGCTACGGGAGCTCGAGTCGGGCACGCTCCCCCTCCTCCTCGAAGCCGCCCCAGTCGGCGCGCGCGGTCAGGTAGTCGGCGTACACCGCAGGCGGGTCGCCGCCGTGAAACCAGCCGCTGGGCACGAGCGCGAGCGACTCGGCGATCGCCTCGTCCAGCGCGACCCGCGCGCGCAGCCGCTCGCCCGCCTCGACGACCGAGGAGGCGCGCCGCAGCAGCACGTGGTCGGCGATCAGCGGGAACGGGCGCTCGGCGAGCTCGGTCCGCAACCCGCCGTGCTGCAGGTAGAGCGCCGCGCCGTGGTCGATCAGCCACAGCCGGTCGTGCCAGCGCAAGAGGTTCGGGTTGCGGGCGGTGCGGTCGACGTTCGTCGTGAGCGCGTCGAGCCACACGATCTCGGCGGCGAGCTCCGGATCCGGCTGCCAGGCGCCGGCCGCCGTGTACGGCAGCGAGCCCGGCAGGAAGTCGACCCCGAGGTTCTCCCCGGCGCTCGCGGCAAGCAGCTCCTGGATCTCCGGATCGGGCTCGGCCGCGCCGAGCCGGGCGTCGAGCTCGATCCGCACGAGGCGCGGCACGAGGAGCCCCGCCCTCCGGACCAACTCGCCGACAAGCACCTCGGCGACGAGCGCCCGCAGCCCCTGCCCGGCGCCGCGGAACTTGACGACGTACAGCCCGTCGTCGTCGCCCTCGACGAGGCCCGGCAGCGAGCCGCCCTCGCGCAGCGGGGTGACGTAGCGGGTCGCGAGCACGGGCTCGAGCACCGGCCGGTTTCTAGCATCAGCAGGGTGCTCGTCTCGGTCCTCGACCAGTCCCCGATCTCCGAGGGATCGACGGGCGCGCAGGCGCTGCGGAACACGATCGAGCTCGCACGGCTCGCCGACCGGCTCGGCTACCACCGCTACTGGGTGGCCGAGCATCACGGCGGCCCGATGCTCGCCGGCCCCTCGCCGGAGGCGCTGATCGGGCCGATCGCGGCGGCGACGCAGTCGATCCGGGTCGGATCCGGCGGGGTGATGCTGCCGCATTACAGCCCGCTCAAGGTCGCCGAGACGTTCTCGCTGCTCGCGGGGCTCTTCCCCGGGCGGATCGATCTGGCGCTCGGCCGCGCGCCCGGAACCGACCAGCTGACGATGCTCGCGCTGCAGCGCGATCGCCGTCAGGCCGCCCCCGACGACTTCCCCCAGCAGCTCGCCGAGCTCCTCGCCTACCTCGAGGACGACCTCCCCGAGGACCATCCGTTCCGCCACCTCGCGCGAACCCTGCCGGGCCGCCCGGAGCTGCCCGTCCCGTGGCTGCTCGGGTCCTCCGCACAGAGCGGCGAGTGGGCCGCGGAGCTCGGGCTGCGCTACGCGTTCGCCGACTTCATCAACAATCAGGGCGCGCCGATCGCGCACGCCTACCAGTCGGCGTTCCGGCCCGTCCGGGATCTCCAGGCGCCGTACACGGCGGTCGGAATCTGGGTGCTGTGCGCACCGAGCGACGAGGAGGCCGCGTTCCTCGCGACCTCGAGCCGGATGGCGTTCACGATGCTCCGCCGCGGCCAGCTCATCCCCGTCCCCTCCCCGGAGAAGGCGAGCGCCTGGCTGGAGCGCGAGGGCCGCACGCTGACGCCGTCCGGGCGGGGCGGGCGGCGCACGATCGTCGGCTCGCCGGAGACCGTGCGCGCCGCCATCGAGGAGGTCGCAGCCGAGTACCGCGCCGACGAGCTGATCGTTGTGACGATCACCCACGACCACGAGGCGCGGCTGCGCTCCTACGAGCTGCTCGCCGAGGCGCTCGGGCTCACCCGGCGCGACCCGGCGCGCGCGCCCGCCGCCGCCTGACCGCGGAGTCGGCGGGCTCCGAGCGCCCGACGGCCGGAGCCGATCGCGCCGCAGGCGCTCCGGCCGATCACCGCGCGCGCGTCACTGGGCGGTCCAGCCGCCGTCGACCGCGAGCACGTGGCCGGTGACGAGCGCCGCCTCCTCGGAGAGCAGGAACAGCACGGCGCCGGTGACGTCGGCGACCTCGGCGATCCGCCCGAGCGGAATTCGGGAGAGCACCTCGCGCTCGAAGCCCGGCACCGCGAACATCGGCGCGGTGAACGGGGTGCGCACGAACGTCGGCGCGACCGCGTTGACGCGGATGCCGTGCGGCGCCCACTCCAGGGCGAGCGCCCGGGTGAGACCGTCGACGGCGTGCTTGCTCGCGCAGTAGGGAGCGCGGCCCGGGTAGCCGACGCTCCCCATCTGGGAGGACAGCGTGACGATCGCGCCGCTCCGCCCGGCGGCAAGCGCGGCACGCGCGAACGCCCGGCAGGCGACGAACGCGCCGGTCACGTTGATCTCGAGAATCTCGCGCACGTCGTCGAGCGGCGTGTCGAGAAGCGGGCCGGGGCGGTTGATGCCCGCCGCGCACACGAGCAGGTCCGGCTCGGACCCCCGCACCGCCTCGCCCATCGCCCGCTCGTCGCGCACGTCGGCGACGACGCCCGAAACCGAGCCGGGGAGCCCGGCTGCCTCGGCGCCGAGCGCGTCGAGATCGGCGCGCGTGCGGGCGGTCGCGGTCACCTCGACCCCCGCGGCCGCAAGCGCGAGGGCGACCCCGCGACCGATGCCGCGCCCCCCACCGGCGATGAGCGCGCGCTGCCCGGGGACGAACCGGCTCATCTCCGCCCCCGCGGCGGCACAAGCGTCCGCCGCATCACCATCTCGGGCTCGAACACCCGCTGGCGGACCGTCGTCGGGTCGACGATGCCCTCGATCCGGTCGAGCAGCAGCCGCACCGAGGTGCGCGCCATCTCCTCCATCGGCTGACGCACCGTCGTCAGGCTGAACACCTCCCATGCCGCCATCGGGAGATCGTCGAAGCCGACGAGCGAGACATCGTCGGGAACGGAGACGCCGAGCCCGTGGGCGGCATTGAGCGCGCCGATCGCGACCGTGTCGTTGGAGCAGAGCACGACCGAGGGACGCTCGGGCGCGCGCAGCAGCTCGGTCATCGCCTCGTGCCCGACCTCGTAGTTGAAGGGCCCGCGCCGCACGAGCGCGTCGGGCAGCTCCACCCCTGCCGCGGCCAGCGTCGCGCGCACGCCCCGCTCGCGGTCCCGGCCGGTGCTCGTGTTCTCAGGCCCGAAGATCGCGCCGATGCGCTCGTGGCCGAGCCGGATCGCCTCGCCCGCGGCCAGCGAGGCCCCGAGCGAGTTGTCGACGACGGCGCTGTCAGCGGCGATCCCCTCGACATGACGGGTGAGGAACACGAACGGCAGCGACCGGCGCTGCAGCTCCCGCGGAACGACCCCGTCGAGCCGGCTCGTGCTGAGCACCACCCCGTCGATCGAGCGGTCGAGCAGCCGGTCGAGCAGCGGACGGACCGCCTCGACCGTCGGAGCGGCGTCGGATTCGACGCCCTCGGTGAACAGAGCCATGCGGTAGCCGCTGCCGGTCACCTCGTCGTGCAGGGGCGCGGCGATGTACGGATAGAACACGCTCGTCAGGTCGGTGACGACGATCCCGATCGTCCGGGAGCTGCGGGTCGAGAGGCTGCGGCCGACGTCGCTGGGGATGTAGCCGAGCTGCTCGACGGCGGCGAGCACGCGCTCGCGGGTCGCCGGCGCGATGTGGCTCTCGCGGCGGAGCACCCGGGAGACGGTCGACTGCGAGACCCCGGCCGCGCGCGCGACGTCGTGGCTGGTCACCGCCCCGGCGCGTCGTCCGTTGCGGCGGCCCGGCGCCTCGGCGCTCATCTCGGCGTGGCGAGCCCGGTCATCTGTCCGGCGAGAGCGTACGGGATGCGCTGCGAGGCGGTGGGACGAGCGCGCCGCCTCACGCGCTTGCCGCATACCGAGCGACCCTCAGATCGCAGGTCCGCGCGTGCCCCTCGAAGTTCTCGATCCGACACTGTCGCGCGCACACCTCGCCGATCCGGCGGCTCGCCTCCGGCGTGCAGCGCTGGTAGGTGAGGGTCTTCAGGAACTTGCCCACCCACAGCCCGCCGGTGTAGCGGGCCGCGCCGGCGGTCGGCAGGATGTGGTTGGTGCCGATCGTCTTGTCGCCGTAGGCGACGGTCGTCTCCGGGCCGAGAAACAGCGAGCCGTAATTGCGCAGGCCCTCGAGGTAGGCGTCGGGATCCGCGGTCTGGACCTCGACGTGCTCGGCGGCCAGCCCGTCGGCGACGCGCAGCGCCTGCGCCCGGTCGGCGACGTCGATGATCTCGCCGCAGTCGCGCCAGGCGACCGAGGCGACGTCGGCGGTCGGCAGGTCGGCGAGCTGGCGCTCGATCTCCCCGCGCACCGCATCCGACAGGGCGGGCGAGAGGCTGATCAGGGTGGCCCGGGACGTCGGCCCGTGCTCGGCCTGGCCGAGCAGGTCGGCGGCCACCAGTTCGGCATCCGCGGTGTCGTCGGCGATCACGAGGATCTCGGTCGGGCCGGCGAGCAGGTCGATGCCGACGATCCCGAACAGCTGGCGCTTGGCCTCGACGACGAACGCGTTTCCGGGACCGACGATCATGTCGACCGCGGCCAGCTCGGCGGTTCCGAAAGCCAGCGCGGCGATCGCCTGAACGCCCCCCAGCAGCAGGATCTCGTCGGCGCCGGCCAGGTGCATCGCGGCGATCGTCTCCGCGGGCGGGCGTCCGCGCATCGGGGGCGTGCAGGCGACGACCCGCTCGACGCCCGCGACCTTGGCCGTGACGATCGACATGTGCGCCGAGGCGACCATCGGGTACCGCCCGCCGGGGATGTAGGCGCCGACTGCGCCGACCGGGACGTTGCGGTGGCCGAGCGTGACCCCCGGCTCGGTCGCGACCTCGACGTCGGACAGCGCGGCGCGCTGCGCCTCGGCGAAGCGCCGCACCTGGGCCTGGCAGAAGCGGATGTCCTCGAGCACGCCCGGGTCGACCCCGGCGACGATCCGCTCGACCTCCGCGGGCTCGAGCCGGAAGCTCGGGGGCGTGTGATGGTCGAACCGCTCGGCGTACTCGCGCACCGCCTCCTCGCCGCGCGCCCGCACGTCGCGGATGATTCCGGCGACCGTTGCCGCCACCGTGTCCTCCGCTCCGACCGCCTGGCTGGCACTGCCTGTCGAGACGCTCATCTGCCGCTCCTTTCGGGGCAGTCGGCGGCTGCCGCGCCCCGCACGTTCTTGACTACGTATGCAGAACTATGCCATGATTGCTCGGCGGCCGCAAGCGAGCGGCTCGCGGGTCACACAGAGAGGACGAGCGAATGACCGAGACACCGGCGCACCCGGACCCGATGGAGGGCCGCATCGCACGCTTCGAGGACATGCGGGGGCGGGGCACGCCGATCATGTTCATCGACAGCGTCCTGCCTGGCCACTACCGCATGAACTACGCGGTGATCGGCGACACGGCCTCCGAGAACCCCGACTTCACGCCGATGATCACGACCCCGCACAAGTTCCAGATCGGGATGTTCGAAGCGCCTCCGGGCAACGGCCCGGGTTGGCACACCCACGACTACGTCGAGCTGTTCATGCCGCTGAGCGGCCGCTGGCGGTTCCTGTGGTCGAGCGATCCTGAGGACCCGGAGCCCTCCGCCCGCGAGGCCGTCCTCGGCCCCTGGGACGTGATCTCGTTCCCGCCCGACGTGATGCGACGCTTCGAGAACGCCTCGGGGCGGAACGCCTGGGGCTTCGCGGTCCTCGACCCGCACGAGCACTTCACCGGCCCGGATCCGCGTTGGCCGGCGTTCATGATCGAGGCCGCCGCCGAGCGCGGGCTGCGCACCGACTCACACGGCCGGCTGGTGATGCCCGAGAACCTCGCCGAGCTGGAGGCGGAGGTCAGCGCACACATCGCCGCGGGCGCCGTCGCGACCGGCGACGGGCACGCTCATGGTCGTCCCATTCCCGCCGCGCGGGCCGGCGACGGACCCGTGTCCGCCATCGGAATCACCGAGGAGGAGAGGCAGTGATGCTGAATACGTATTCGGAACGAACGGCCGCCGTGCGGTGGCGCCTGGCCGTGCCATGAGCGTCGTCCTGGAGGCCCGGGAGGTCGTCAAGCGCTACGGGCACGTGACGGCGCTCAACCAGGCCAACTTCGAGGCGCACGCCGGCGAGGTGACGGCGCTCATCGGCGACAACGGCGCCGGCAAGTCGACGCTCGTGAAGGTGCTCTCGGGCGTGATCGCGCCGGACCAGGGCGAGATCAGGCTGGAGGGCGCGCCGGTGGCGCTGGACTCGCCGCAGCACGCCAAGCAGCTCGGCATCGAGACCGTCTTCCAGGACCTCTCGCTCGCGCCTGAGCTCGGGCCGGCGGAGAACGTGTTCGTGGGCCGCGAGCTGCTGAAGCCCGGATGGCGCGGGCGGCTCGGGGTCCTCGACAAGGCGGCGATGCGCACCCAGGCGCTCGAGTCGTTCGTGTCGATGGGCACCGACGTGAAGGACATGTACGCGCCGGTCGCGGCGCTGTCGGGCGGGCAGCGCCAGAGCGTCGCGATCTGCCGCTCGGTGATGTGGGCCGACAAGGTGCTGTTCCTCGACGAGCCGACGGCGGCGCTCGGCGTGCGCCAGACCGCCAACGTGCTCCACCTCGTGCGGCGCGTCGCCGAGCGTGGCGCCGCGGTCGTCCTCATCAGCCACAACATGACCGAGGTGCTCGACGTCGCCGACCGGATCGAGGTGCTGCGGCTCGGGCAGCGTGTCGCGCAGTACGGGCCGAAGAGCGCGGGCACCACCGTCGAGGACCTCGTCGGCGCGATGACCGGGGCGCTGGACTTCCACGAGGAGGTGCGGCCGTGAGCGTTTCCAAGCCGGTCGCGACCGCGGGCTCGGCCCAGCCGGGAGGCGGCATGGGCCCGATGGTCCAGTCCGAGGATCTCTCCGATGCCCGGCGGCGTGCGATGCGCCGCGCCGCCACGAGCTCCCCGACGTACATGTTCGGGGTGCTGATCGGCATCTTCGTGGTGTTCACGATCATCAGCCCGAGCGCCTTCCCGTCGACCGGCAACCTCCAGAACATCGCCCTGGACGCGTCGACGCTCATGGTGATCGCGGTCGCGATGACCTATCTGATGGTCGCCGCCGGCCTGGACCTGTCGGTCGGCTCGGTGCTCGTGTTCGCCAACGTGATCGCCGCCAAGGTGATGGGCGCGATGGGCGGCGACAACGTCGGGGTCGTGATCGTGGGGCTCCTCGCGGGCCTCGCCGTCGGCCTCGGGTGGGGACTGTTCAACGGCATCTGCTCCACGAAGCTCAGAGTTCCGCCTCTGATCACGACGCTTGGCACCCTCGGGGCGGCGCTCGGCGCCGCCGATCTGCTCACGGGCGGCACCGACATCCGCTCGGTCCCGCTCACGCTGATCAACTTCGGCACCGACACGTTTCTCGGCCTCAGCTACATCGTCTGGGTGGCGATCGCCGCATCGGTGCTGGGCGGGCTCATCCTGCACCTGACGCGATTCGGGCGCCATACCTACGTCATCGGCTCGAACATCGAGGCCGCGCGCCGCGCGGGCATCAACGTCGACCGCCACCTGCTCGTGCTCTACGGGGTCTCGGGCATGGCGGCGGGGCTCGCCGGGTTCCTGTCCCTCGCTCAGTTCGCCTCGACGACGATCTCCGGGCACACCACCGACGTGCTCGCGGTGATCACGGGCGTCGTGCTCGGCGGGACGAGCCTGTTCGGCGGCATCGGGTGGGTGTTCGGGACCGCGATCGGGATTCTCATCCCGACGACGCTCAACAACGGATTCATCATCGCCAACGTCCAGCCGTTCTGGCAGCAGGTCGCGACCGGTCTGATCCTGATCGCCGCGGTGTACATCGACCAGCTCAAGCGCCGCTCGCGTGAGCGCGCGTGACCACCAGGAGGAGAAACACGTGTCACTGAACATCCGTCTGGGGGCTGGCGCCTGCGCGGCGCTGCTCGCCCTCGCGATCACCGGCTGCGGCAGCTCCTCGAAGAGCTCGGGCTCGAGCGGATCGTCGGGCAGCTCGGGCCCGCTGTCCGGCAAGGGCCTGAAGATCGTCTACATCCCCGGGCTCACGGGCAACCCGTTCTACTCGACCGTCGCCTGCGGCGCCGCCGCCGAGGCCAAGAAGCTCGGCGCTCAGTTCTCCGTGCAGGGCGCCCCGACGTTCGCCGTCAACGCCCAAACCCCGGTCGTCGAGGCAGTCACCGCGCGCAAGCCGAACGCGATCATGATCTCCAACGACGACCCCAAGGCGATGATCCCGCCGCTGCTCAAGGCCCAGGCGCAGGGGATCAAGATCGTCAACATCGACGGCGATCTGGCCGAGAAGAGCATCGGCGTCACCAACGTCCAGTCCAACGATACGGTCGGCGGCGAGCTCGCCGGCAAGGAGATGGGCAAGCTCACCGGCGGCAAGGGCGACGTCCTGATCCTCGACAACGCGCCCGGCTACGCCGTCTCCGAGGAGCGGCGCAACGGGTTCATCTCCGTGCTGAAGAAGAACTATCCCGGCCTCACGGTGCTTCCCGTCCAGTACACGAACAACGAGACCTCGACGGCGGCCAGCGACGTGCGGGCGGTGGCGGCGGCCCACAAGAACCTCGTCGGCGTCTACACGGTGGAGACGAACAACACCCAGGGCGCGATGACCGGCCTGGAGGAGGCGAAGCTGGCCCATAAGATCAAGCTCATCGGCTACGACACGTCGGCGCCGATCGTCGCCGGCATCAAGAGCGGCGTCGTCTCCGCCGACATCGTCCAGTACCCGTACGGGGAGGGCATGCTCGGCCTGCGCTCGGCGGTGATGGCGGTCCGCCACCGCTCGGTGCCGCGCGAGCAGACGCAGCCGTTCGTCGTGGCGACCAAGCAGAACATCGACACCCCGAAGGTGCAGAAGTTCATCTACAAGACGAGCTGCAGCTCGTGACCGGCTCACGACACGAGCGGGTCGACGGCGAGGGGAGCGCGGCGACGCGCCTGCCGACCGACGGCGGGGGGAGCGCGGCACCGCGCTCCCCGGCCGCGCCCGCGGACCCCTCGCCGACAGCGGACGCCACGCCGGGCGGCCTGCGCTTTACCCCCGCCCCGGACCTGTCGATCTCCGTGCGGGCGCGCCGCGCGCGCGGGGAGCTCGAGCCGGATCCGACTCGGCCGCGGGCGCAGCCGATGCGCGGCTACGAGGACACCTACGTCGACATCGTCGACTACATCATCCGCATCACCGATCGCATCTGGGAGGACCAGGACGTCGGCTACATCTACGACACCTACTCGCCGGGCTGCCGGGTCTACAACCACCACATGCAGTACGGCGTGGAATCCGTCCTGCAGCACACGCTGGAGGCGTTGAGCGCGTTCCCCGACGCCCGCCACATCGCCGACGACGTGATCTGGGCCGGCAACGAGGACGAGGGGTTCGCCACCTCGCACCGGGCGGTGAACGTCGGGCGCCATCTCGGCGCCTGGGAGTGGGGCCCGGCGACCGGCGCGAAGATCCAGACCTGGGTGATCGCCAACTGCGTCTCGCAGGAGAACGTGATCTTCGAGGAGTGGATCCAGGACAACGCCTGCCAGCGGCTGATGCAGTGCGGCGTCGACCTCCGCGCGGCGGCGCGGCGCTTCGGCAACGCCGGACGCATGGACTCGATCGGCGAACGTGAGCTGGCCGAGGTCGACCGGCTGCGCGCGGGACGTCCGCCCAGGCGAGCCGCCGAGCCGCCGCGCGGCACCTCCGACCTGGACGCGCTGTTGCGCGCCTACTATCACAACCTCTACAACCTGCGCGACCTCTCGGCAGTCGACCGCCTGTACAGCGCCGGCACGCGCTGGCACGGGCCGTCCGACCGGGAGGGCCACGGCCGGCAGGCGCCCAAGGCGATGGCCCGAAACCTGCTGGCCACGTTCCCCGACCTCGGCGTCGCCGTCGATGAGGTGTACTGGATGGGGTCGGCGGGCGAGGGGTACGCGGCCTCGGTCCGCTGGACGGGAGCGGGGACGCATCTCGGCCACAGCCTGTACGGAGAGCCGACCGGACGCCGGGTGCACCTCTGGGGCATCTCCCAGCTCTACCTGCGCGACGGCGAGGTCGTCGAGGAGTACGGGCTGTTCAACGAGTTCGACGTGCTCGCCCAGCTGCTCCGCGACGAACCCGCCGCCCTGGAGGCGAGCCGTCCGTGAGCGCCGGGACCGGCGCGTGAGTCTCCGGGCGCGACTCGACGCGGGCGAGCCGCTGCGCGCGCTGCTCGTCAAGATGCCGGCGCCGGGCGAGGTCGAGCTCGCCGGCCATGCCGGGTTCGACGTGGTGATCCTCGACACCGAGCACGGTCCCGCGTCCGGCTCGCTGCTGGAGCATCACCTGCGCGCCGCCGATGCCGCCCGCGTGCCCGCTCTGGTGCGGGTGCCCGGCTCCCCCACCCCCCAGCCGCCCGATTCGGCCGCCATCCAGGCCGCGCTGGACGCTGGCGCGCAGGGCGTCGTCGTGCCCCACGTCAGCTCTCCGGAGACCGCGCAGGCGGTCGCCGCGGCCGCCCGCTATCCCCCGCGCGGAACCCGCGGCTTCGCGCTCACGACGCGGGCGGGCCGGTACGCGACCACGGCGCTGAATGCGCACCTGGCCGGCGCGGACGCCCGGACGCTCGTGCTCGTCCAGATCGAGGATCGCGAGGCCGTCGGCCGGGCACACGAGATCCTGTCCGTCGACGGAATCGACGGCGTGCTCATCGGCACCGGCGACCTGTCGCTGTCGCTCGGCCATCCCGGCGAGAGCGGCCATCCGGCGGTCGGCGCCGCGGTCGACGAGATCCTGCACGCGGCGGCGGCCGCGGGCAGGCACGCCGCGATGGTCCTCGGCGATCCGGCGCAGATCGCCGGCGCGGAGTCACGCGGCGTGACCCTGTCGGTGCTCGTCGACACCCAGCTCGTGCGTGACGCATTCACCCGGGCGACGGCGCGCCGCGCGCGGCCCGCGCCCCCCGCCGCAGAGCCGGTCTTGTTCCTGCCGGGCATGCTCGGGACCGCGGAGCTGTGGGGCCCGGTGATTGCCGGCCTGTGCGCCGACGGGCGCGTCCGCCGGATCGGCGCCGAGATCCGCGTCGCCCGGATCGACCTCGACGACACAGTCGCCGAGATGGCCGCCTCGGTGCTCGCCACCGCGCCGGCCAGGTTCGGCCTGGCCGGCCACTCCCTCGGCGCGATCGTCGCGCTCGAGATCGTGCGACGCGCCCCGGAGCGCGTCGCGCGGCTGGCGCTGCTCAACGCGAGCGCGCGTCCCGGCTCCGGTGAGCAGCTCGCCGCCTGGACGGCGCAGCGCGAGCGGATCGCCGCCGGCGAATTCCCGGCGCTGTGCGACGAGTTCGCGGCCACCAACGCGCCGAACGGGCCCCCGGAGCTCCTGGCGACGCTGCGCCGCATGGCCGGCGCGGTGGGCGCCCGCGGGTTCGACCGCCAACTCGCCGCGCAGGCAAGCCGTCCCGACGCCCGCGCCGGGCTGGCCGCGATCGCCTGCCCCACCGTGGTGCTGAGCGGCGCCGAGGACCGCGTCTGCCCACCCGTGCTGCAGGAGGAGCTCACGGACGGGATCCCGCCGGCCGAGCTGGTGCGCCTCGACGGCTGCGGGCACATGTCGCCGCTGCAGGCGCCCGAGCGGGTCGGCGCCGTGCTCGCGGGATGGCTCGCATGACCCCGGTGCCCGGGGATCGGGCGCTGTCGGTCGCGGCCAAGGGCTCGACCCGGCGCTGGCTGCACCCCGATCGGGACACGGACCCCGGCCACCCGAACCAGGCGATGCGCGGCTTCGACCCCGGCTATGCCGACATCGTCGACTGGATCATGCGGATCACCCACCGCATCTGGGAGGAGAAGGACATCGGCCATATCTACGACACCTACCGGCACAACGCGGTCGTCACCGACGACGCCGGAGTGCAGTATGGACGCGACAAGATCGTCGCCGACACGGTCCACACGATCGCGGCGTTCCCCGACGTCCGGCTGTACGCCGACGAGATCGTGTGGGCCGGCGACGAGGACGAGGGCTTTCACACCTCGCACCGGACCGTCATCGTCGGCCACAACACCGGCTTCAGCCGGTGGGCCGCGCCGACCGGGCGACGGGTCGTCGTGTGGGCGATCGCGAACTGCCGGGCCGTGGAGAACGAGATCGTCGAGGAGCACGTGCTCTACAACACATCCTCGCTGCTCTCCCAGCTCGGGTTCGACCTGCGCGCGCTCGCGCGTGAGGCGGCCGCCGGCGGCGAGCCACCGGAGATCGACGATGTCTGTTTCGGGGAGCCCGAGCGGCTGCGCGGCCAGGGGCCGCCGGCGCCTCTGCCGGCGCTGCCCGACGACGGCTTCCAGCTCGAGCCCTTCCTGCGTCGCCTCTACGACGAGATCTGGAACTGGCGCAACCTGGGCGCGATCGACCGCGCCTATGCACCGGGGATCCGCTACCTCGGCGCCGGCAACCGCCGGCTGTACGGACGCGGCGATCTCAAGGCGCTGATCCTGACGATCATGGCGATGCTCCCCGACCTCGTCATGCAGATCGATGACCTGTACTGGATGGGCGATGAGCGCACCGGGCATCTCGCGGCCGTGCGCTGGTCGATCGTCGGCACCCACCGCGGCCACGGTCCTTGGGGCGCTCCGACCGGACGCCGCGTCCACCTCTGGGGGATCAGCCAGCATGAGCTCCGTGACGGACGGATCGCAGAGGAGTGGACCGTGTTCAACGAGTTCGACGTGCTGCGGCAGCTTGCGCGCGCGTGAGCGTCGCTCCAGGCGGCGCCCGAGCGCTCGCCCCGGCCGGCGAGCGCCTGGAACGGCGAGCGGGGTCAGCGTTGGAACGGCAGGCGGGGTCAGCCTTGGGACGGCAGGCGCGCCAGGCGCCGGGTGGCGGTCGCGCGATGAGCCGGCAGTCCCTCCGCTGCGGAGATCTCGGCGACCGCCTCGGCGAGCGGACGGGACGCCTCCGGGTCGCTGACCCGCTGGTAGGTGAGGGTCTTCACGAAGCGACTCGCGCTCAGACCCCCGGCGTAGCGCGCGGCCCGGCCCGTCGGCAGCACGTGGTTGGTGCCGGTCGTGCCCTTGTCCGAGAACGCCACCGTGGTCAGCGAGCCGAGGAACAGCGAGCCGTAGTTGCGCAGGCGTCCGAGCCACCAGTCCTCGTCGGCTGCGTGGACCTCGAGATGTTCGGGGGCGATCGCGTCGGCGACCTGGGCGGCCTCCTCGCGGTCGCCCGCGACGATCACCGACCCGTAGTCGCTCCATGCCGCGCGGGCCGTGGCGTCGCCGAGCTCGTCGAGCTGGCGCTGCGCCTCCTGGATCACGCGCTGCCCGAAGGCCTCGGAGAGGCAGATGAGCACGGCGGGCGAGGTCGGGCCGTGCTCGGCCTGGCCGAGCAGATCGGCGGCCGCAAGCTCGGGGTCGGCCTCGTCATCCGCGATCACCGTGATCTCCGACGGCCCGGCGAGCAGATCGATGCCCACGCGCCCGAACAGCTGCCGTTTGGCCTCCGTGACGTAGGCGTTGCCCGCGCCGACGATCATGTCGACCGGCGCCTCCCCCTCGAGCCCGAACGCCATCGCGGCCATCGCCTGCACGCCGCCCAGCGAGAACACGCCATCGGCCCCCGAGAGGTCGGCGGTGTGGAGCATCGCCGGGTGCCCGGCGCCGCCGCCGCGGGGCGGCGTGCAGGCGAGGACCGTCTCCACGCCGGCGACCTTGGGGACGAGCACGGTCATGAACGCGCTGGCCATCAGCGGACGGTGCCCGGCGGGCAGGTAGGAGCCGACCCTCCCCACCGGCACCTTGCGGTGGCCGACGATCAGCCCGGGCGCGATCTCCCGCTCCAGCTCGGTCGCGGTGCCGAGCTGCAGTTCGGCGAAGCCCCGGACGCGGGCGAGGCTGAGCGTCAGCCGGGCGCGCACCTCGGGAGCGACCGCTTCGGCCGCCGCGTCGAGCTCCTCGCGGGTCGCCCGGAACCGTTCGGGCGCATAGCCGTCGAGCTCCTCCGAGTAGCGGCGCACTGCGCTCATGCCATGCCGGTCGATGTCGAGCAGGATCGCCGACACCCGCTCGACGATCTCGGGATCGCGCAGCTGTTGCCCGGAGGGGATCCCCTCCTTGAGATATCGCGCCTCGCCCGGGAGCGGGAGCGACCCCGGACGAGAGGTTGTTGAAACATTCATTTCAACGATGCTATCTTAGCGCAATGCCTCAGTCAAGGGCGGGCGCTCACAGCCGGCGGCGTGCGGGAGCGTGCGAGACTGCCGACGATGGCCACCGACACCCACCACCTCGACCTCAACCAGGACCTCGAGCTCCGGCTGGCGGAGGTGGGCGGCCGGCTCTCCCCCAACGACAAGCGGATCGCCGCCCTCCTGCGCGACCACGCGCAGGAGCTCGCCTTCCACACTGCGGAGTCGCTCGCGCAGGGCGCCGGCGTGAGCGCGGCAGCGGTTGTCCGCTTCGCGCGCCGGCTTGGCTACTCCAGCTTCCGCGACCTCCGGGACCGCGCCCGCGCGGAGCTTTGGTCCGACCAGCAGCAGCCACCGCCGGCGGCGCGCGCGACCGACACGCTGTCGCGCAAGACCGAGCGGGACATCAGCAGCCTCCGGCTCCTGCCGCATCTGCTCGGCGACACGATCGCCGACGCCGCCAAGACGATCTCCGAGGCGGAGCACACCTGGTTCCTCGGCAACCGGGAGGTCTACGGCCTTGTGGCGTACGCCTACCGGCTGCTGCACCACGCCCGCACCCGCGTCGGCCTGATCGACCCCTCCTTCCCCGACGCCTGCCGCGACCTCGGTCCCGGCGACGTGCTCCTCGCCTGCACCTTCCGTCCCTACGCGCGCGAGACGCTCAACCTCCTGCCGGAGGCGCGGTCCGCGGGAGCGGAGCTCATCCTCCTCACCGACGGCCTCGCCCATGACTTCATCGAGCCCACCGACACCGTGCTCGCAGTCCCCGTCGACAGCCCGACGATCTTCCTGTCCTTCACCCCCGCGCTCTGCGTGCTCGAGACGCTCGCGGCGCTCGTCGCAAGGCTCGATCCCGACCGGACCTACGACACGCTGGAGGCGACGTCGAAGTTCGTCGACCGCCAGCAGCTCGAGCGCGATCCCCACGAGCGCGATCCGCGCCGCTCGGCGCGCCGGCGGCGGGAGCGCTCGTCGCCGTGATGCCGTAGGGCCAGCCCGAGGGACTCGATCGGAACGCGCGGGCGGGCGCTCACCGTCAGGCCGGCGCAGCTGGGTGCGCGTCGAGAGCCCGTTCGCCGGCCTCTGAGCCTCACTCGCCGCTCGGCCGTCCGCGCTCGTACTTTCGTCGTAGGCAGCCAAATCAGTTCGCGGCTACGATGCCCGCCCCATGACGCGCTGGGTCTACGACTTCGCCGACGGCTCCAAGGAGATGCGTGAGCTGCTCGGGGGCAAGGGAGCGAATGTCGCGGAGATGACCCGGGTGCTCGGGCCTGACCGGGTGCCGTCGGGGTTCACGATCACGACCGAGGCGTGCGTGGAGTACATGCGCGCCGGCCAGACCGAGCCCGACGGGATGGCCGGCGAGGTCGCCGACGCGCTCGCGCGCTTGGAGGAGCGGACGGGCAAGCGGCTGGGCGATCGCTCAGACCCGCTGTTGGTGTCCGTGCGCTCGGGCGCGCGGGAGTCGATGCCGGGGATGCTCGACACGGTGCTCAACCTCGGCCTGAACGACGCGTCGGTCGCCGGGCTGGCCGAGTCGACCGGCAACGAGCGGTTCGCGTGGGACTCCTACCGGCGGTTCGTGCAGATGTTCGGCAACGTCTCGCGGGGGATTCCGGGGGAGCGCTTCGAGGAGACGATCGCCGACGCGAAGCGATCCCGCGGCGTCACCGAGGACACGGAGCTCGACGTGAACGCGCTCCGGGAGCTCACCGCCCGCTTCCGCGACATCTACCGCGAGGAGACCGGCGACGAGTTCCCCCAGGATCCGCACGAGCAGCTGCGGCTCGCGATCCGGGCGGTGTTCGACTCGTGGGTCGGGCCGCGGGCGGTCGCCTATCGCCGCCAGCATCACATCCCCGACGAGTGGGGCACCGCGGTCAACGTGCAGCAGATGGTGTTCGGCAACAAGGGCGAGACGAGCGGCTCGGGTGTCGCGTTCAGCCGCGACGAGGTGACGGGCGCGCCGGAGCCGAGCGGCGACTTCTTGCCGAACGCGCAGGGCGAGGATGTCGTCTCGGGGGTGCGCACTCCGCGCGACATCCGCGAGATGAAGGACTGGCTCCCGGACGTCCACGCGCAGCTGATGGAGATGCTGCGCACGCTCGAGGCGCACTACCTCGACATGCAGGACACGGAGTTCACGGTCGAGGAGGGCCGTCTCTACATGCTCCAGACGCGCAACGCCAAGCGGCCGGCGCAGGCGGCGGTGCGGTTCGCGGTCGACGCGGTCGCCGAGGGGCTGCTCACCCGCGAGCAGGCGCTTTTGACGATCGATCCCGGCTCGCTCGACGCGCTGCTGCACCCGACGTTCGACCCGTCGGCCGAGTTCACGGTGCTGGCCACCGGCGTGAACGCCTCCCCGGGCGCGGCGACCGGCACGATCGTGTTCAGCGCCGAGGACGCGGTGGCGGCCGCCGAGGAGGGACGGGAGGTGATCCTCGTGCGGCCGTTCACCGACGCCGAGGACGTCGCCGGGTTTCATGCCGCGAAGGGGATCCTCACCTCCGAGGGCGGCAAGGCCTCGCACGCCGCGCTCGTCGCTCGCGGCATGGGTCGCCCGGCGGTCGTCGGCGCGCAGGCGTTGCAGATCGACCTCAAGACGCGGACGGTGACCGTCGACGGGACGGAATTGTCGGAGGGGGATCGGATCTCGATCGACGGCACGACCGGCCGGGTGACGATCGACGAGGTGCCGCTCGTCGACGCGCGCGTGGATGAGAACTTCCAGACGGTGCTCGAGTGGGCCGATGAGCTTCGCCGCATGAGCGTCCGCGCGAACGCCGACACCCCCGAGGACGCCGCCCGCGCCCGGGAGCTGGGGGCGCGCGGGATCGGGCTGTGCCGCACCGAGCACATGTTCATGGCCGCCGACCGCCAGCCGAAGATGCGGGCGATGATCATGGCCGACACGTCGGAGGCGCGGCGCGAGGCGCTCTCGGAGCTGCTGCCCCTGCAGCAGGCCGACTTCGAGGGGATCTTCGCGGCGATGGCCGGCCTGCCGATCACCGTGCGGCTGCTCGACCCCCCGCTGCACGAGTTCCTGCCGAACGCGGAGGAGCTCGCCGCTCAGGTGGAGCGCGCCCGGATCGAGGAATCCGAGGACCTCCCCGAGCTCGAGCGGATGCTCGACCGCGTTCACGAGATCGCCGAGGAGAACCCGATGCTCGGCACCCGCGGCTGTCGCCTCGGGATCCTGTTCCCCGAGATCTACGAGATGCAGGTCCACGCGCTGATGCGCGCCGCCAAGGCCGCCGCAGCCGGCGACGGCGAGCCGCCGCACCTGGAGATCATGATCCCGCTCGTCGACTACGAGCAGGAGATCGAGATCATGCGCGAGCTCATCGTCGGTGTCGGCGAGCAGGAGGCCCTCACGGTCGGCGAGGACTACACGGTCGGCACGATGATCGAGCTGCCCCGCGCCTGCTTCGTCGCCGACCGCATCGCCCGCCACGCCGACTTCTTCAGCTTCGGCACCAACGACCTCACCCAGACGGCGCTCGGCTTCTCCCGCGACGACGTCGAGTCGAAGTTCGTGCCCGCCTACCTCGCGCGCAAGATCATCGACCGCTCGCCATTCGAGACGATTGACAAGCCCGGCGTCGGCTGGCTCGTCCGGCTCGGCGCCTGGGTCGGCCGCGAGGCCCACCCGGGGCTGAAGCTCGGCATCTGCGGCGAGCACGGTGGCGACCCCGAGTCGATCGTCTTCTTCCACCGCGCCGGCCTCGACTACGTGAGCTGCTCCCCCTACCGCGTGCCGATCGCCCGGATCGCCGCCGCCCAGGCGAACATCGAGCACCCGATCGGCCGCTGGGACTGACCGCCGGACCGGCGCACTCCCGGATCGTCCGGCCCAGCGGGACGAAGCCGCCCGCGGCGCCGGGGCGTCCGTGACCCGGGGATGGCCGGCCCCCGGTCGGTGAGCGAAACCCGCGCGGGCTGCGTGACGGCGACCCGGCCCGCGACGGATGCCCCTCGCGCCCGGGACCTGACGATCAGTGCGCCAGCACCGGCTCGCCGCCCATCGACTCGGCGGTGACCCTCACCCCGCGCTCGTAGAGGAGCGCGCTGAGGCCCGCGCCGACGAGGAAGATGAGCGCCGAGACCCAGAACGCGGTCGTGTAGCCGTGGATCGATGAGCGCTCAAGCAACAGCGCCTTGCCGGCGAGCGAGTGGACGCTCGCCGCGTGCGAGTGGCCGAACGACGTCGCGGCGCCGGCGGCGATCGTCGAGAGCAGCGCCGTCCCGAGCGCGCCGCCGACCTGCTGGCAGGCGTTCACCAGGGCCGAGGCGACGCCCGCGTCGGAGGGCGCGACACCGATCGTCGAGCTGTTCATGGCGGTGGCGAAGATGAAGCCGAGGCCCATGCCCATGACCAGCTCGCCGGGCAGGATCGGCCACAGGTAGCTCGTCGAGACGCCGATCCGGGTGAACAGCGCCATCCCGATCGCGGCGAGGATCATGCCGGCGGTGACGAGCACCCTCGGCCCGACCCGCACGAGCAGCACCGTCGAGACCGTCACCGCGGTGATCATGATGATGCCGGTCATCGGCAGGAACGCGAGCCCGCTCCTGATCGGCGAGTAGCCGCGGTTGTCCTGCAGGTAGTAGGTGAGGAACAGGAACACGCCGAACATCGCGGCCGCGGGCAGCAGCATCGCCAAAAACGAGGCGCCGCGGTTGCGGTTGGCGACGACGCGCATCGGCATCAGCGGATGCGCGATGCGGCGCTCGAGCAGGACGAAGCCGATCAGCAGCACGACGCCGGCCGCCAGCGAGATGAGCGTCACCGCCGCCGTCCAGCCGTCGATCTGCGCGCGGTTGAAGCCGAAGACGACCGCGAACAGGCCGAGCGAGACGGCGATCGTGCCCGGGAGGTCGAGCCTCGGCTTGTCCGGGTTCGGGACGTTGTGGAGCAGAATGAGCGCGCCCGCGAGAGCGAACAGCGCGATGACGTCGTTGACATACATCGAGAACCGCCAGTCGAGCGTCTGGGTGAGCACGCCGCCGAGCAGCAGACCGATCGAGGCGCCGCTGCCCGCGATCGCGCCGTAGACGCCGAACGCCCGGTTGCGCTCTTCGGTCGCGGTGAACGTCGTCGTGAGCAGCGACAGCGCCGCCGGCGCGAGGATCGCCCCGAACGCGCCCTGGAACGCGCGGGCAACGGCGAGCATGAGGAACGACTGCGAGGCGCCGCCGACCGCGGAGGCGAGCGCGAAGCCGGCCATCCCGCCGATGAACGTCCACTTGCGGCCGAACAGATCGGAGATCTTGCCGCCGAGCAGCAGCAGCGAGCCGAACGCCAGCGAGTAGGCGGTCACGATCCACTGACGGTTGTCGTTTGAGAAGTGCAGGGCGCGCTGGGCCGAGGGCAGCGCGATGTTGACGATCGTCGCATCGAGCACGACCATCAGCTGCGCGAGGCCGAGGATCGCGAGGATCGCCCAGCGGCGCTCGTGGTGGGGATTGGTCTCGGTCATGGTCGGGTCCTCGGTTCGAGAGGGGATAAGCGGAATGCTTTGTCCGAGTGGATGCCTGGTATCCGCTTTCTGTATTGACACCCTACCACGGAAATGGATACTGTCAATCCACTTCTTGCTACCGTGACGATCCTCACGATGACCGCCCTCCCACGCACCTCATCCGACCCGGGCGCCGGGGCACCTGCAGCGAACGCGCGAGCGGACCCGGGCGCCGGGGCACCTGCAGCGAACGCGCGAGCGGACCCGGGCGCCGGCGCGCTCGCGGGCAAGCCCCTGCGCAAGGACGCCGAGCGCAATCGCCGGCGCATCCTCGACGCCGCGCGGGAGCTGTTCGCCGAGCGCGGCCTCGGCGTGACGCTCAACGACGTCGCCCACCACGCCGGCGTCGGGGTCGGCACCGTCTACCGCCGGTTCCCCGACAAGACGGTGCTGATCGAGAGCCTGTTCGAGGAGCGGCTCGAGGAGATCGCCGAGCGGCTGCGCACGGCGGTCGCCGACCCCGACCCGTGGCACGGGATCGTCACGTTCCTGCAGCGCAACTTCGAGGCTCAGGCGAGCGACCAGGGGCTCAAGGAGCTCATCACGGCGGCTCCGGACGGCCTGGCCCGCGTCGCGCGGCTGCGCGACCAGCTGCTGCCGCTGTCCGCCGAGCTCATGCGCCGCGCGAAGGAGAGCGGCGCGATCCGCAAGGACGTCGCCCCGACCGACCTGGCGATCGTCCAGCTCATGATCGCCTCCGTGCTCGACGCCGCGCGGGATGTCGAGCCCGAGCTCTGGCGCCGCTGCCTGGCGATCATCCTGCGCGGTCTCTCCGCGCGCCCGGACGAGCTCGGGCCGCTGCCCGTCGCGCCGCTCTCAAGCGACGAGGTCCCGCGCGTGATGACCCTTCACAAGCTGGGCCGCCCCGGGCAGGCCGCCCCACCGCCGCGCTGACTCCCGCCACCCTGCGCGGCCGAGCGGAGCTCTCGTGGCGCCGGCATCTTGCCCGGTAGGCGGGAGAGCGGGAGCTGCGGGGCGCTCTCACCGCGGCATCCGGATGCCCACGCGCGCGCGTCAGGTCCGCGTCAAGCCGACCGCACCACACCGCATCATCCGCGCTTCACAGCTGTTTCACAGAGCGACGCGGGACCGCGCGAGCGTGCGACCCCGCATGACTCACGTACCGTCGAGACGAGGTTGCCCGCATGATCCTTCCCTTCTCACGCCGGCGATCGCCGCGGCGCACCGCGACGACGCTCGCGTCCGCGCTCGTGCTGGCGCTGCTCGCGCCCGCGGCCGCGCGCGCCGCCACCGTATCGGTCTTCCCGAGCCCGGGAGACCGCGTGGCCACCCCGAGCACCCAGATCACGATCCGCGGCGTTCCGACGAGCGAGTTCGGCACGATCACGGTGACCGGCTCCAAGACGGGCGTGCACGCGGGGACGATCGAGGCCGACTCGGACGGCGACGGCGGGAGCTTCATCCCGAGCAAGCCGTTCGCGCCGGGCGAGACCGTGACCGTCGCCACGGGCCTGTCCGTCGCGGGCGCCGGCGGCGGGACCTGGAGCTTCCAGGTCGCGACGCCCGGCCGCGTGACGATGCGCAAGCTGCAACCCGAGGCGGGCGCGAGCGGCGCCACCTGGAGCTACAGCACGAACCATTCGATTCACCCGCCGGTCATCCACGTCACGACGAACCGCAAGGGGACCGCACCCGGATACCTGTTCTTCGGCCCGCAGCTCGGCCCGATTCAGAACGGCGCGGAGATCACCAACTCGAACGGGAAGCTCATCTACTTCAACCCGGTGCCGCGGGGTCAGTTCGCAATGGACGTGCGCTCGCAGCAGTACGAGGGCCGGCCGGCGCTCACCTACTGGCAGGGCACGGTGACCACGTCGGGCACCGGCGTCGGCGAGGACCAGGTTCTCAGCACCTCCTACAAGCACCTGGCGACGATCCGGCCCGGCAACGGGCTGAGCGCCGACCTGCACGAGTTCCTCCTCTCGGGCAACGACGCCTGGATGACGGCGTATCAGCCGGTGATCTGGAACGCGACCTCGGTCAAGGGGGGCCTCAGGAACGAGATCGTGCTCAACTGCGTCGCCCAGGAGATCGACCTGAAGACCGGTCTCGTGCTCTTCCAGTGGAACAGCCTCGACCACGTCCCGCTCAACGCCAGCTACTCCCCGGTCGCCAAGCCGGGCGTGCCGTGGGACTACTTCCACATCAACGCGATCCAACCGCTGGCCAACGGCAACGTGCTCATCTCCTCGCGCAACACGAGCGCCGTCTACAACATCAACATGTCCACCGGCGCGACGAACTGGAGCGTCGGCGGCAAGATCGGCACGTTCAAGCTCGGCCCGGGAGCCCGCTTCTGGTACCAGCACGATGCGCGCCTGCAGGCCAACGGCCAGCTGACGATGTTCGACGACGCCGGGGCGCCCTTCCGCGAGAAGGAGTCACGGGGCCTGACGCTCAACCTCAACCCCGACACCGACACGGCAACCGTCGCCCACCAGGAGACCGATGGTCCGCTGCGCGCCGCCGCAGAGGGCAACGACGAGCTGCTCAGCGACGGCCACACCTTCCTGGGCTGGGGCCAGGCGGCCGATCTGGCCACGGAGTTCAGTCCCCAGGGCGCGGTGCTCTACAACGTAAAGTGGGCGAGCCGGAACTCGTCGTATCGCGTGTTCCGCCAGCCATGGCGGGCACTCCCGGCGACCAGGCCCGCCGTCGCCGCCCATGTCTACCGGGGCCAGGTGACCGTGTCGGCGAGCTGGAACGGAGCCGACACCGTGCACCGCTGGCGGATCCTCGGCGGCACCTCCCCGACGAAGCTCCGCCGGATCGCGTTCGATCTCGATCGCTTCTTCCAGACGAACATGCAGACGCACCAGAATCCGCGCTACGTCGAGGTTCAGGCGGTCGACGCGGCCGGTCGGACGCTCGCCAGCTCCAGGGTGCTCAAGGTCGCGGGCTGACCGTCGGGCGGCCCCTCGGTGGGTCGGGGACACGGCGTCCCGGCCCCACCGGGCGGGCCCGGGGCGGGCGACGCGGAGGTCGCCTGCCGGCGGGCCCGCGCGGCGGTCAGGCGAGCCGCACGACGTCGCTGCGCCCGACGACCTCGCCGCGCGTATCGACCGCCTGCAGCTGCACCAAGCTCGGGACGCGGTCGAGCGCGATCGCGGTCTCGAAGCCGTCGACGTCGGCGATCGCGATCTCCGACAGCGCGCCGGCGCGCACCCCGCCGAGCACCCGCCAGCGGCTGTGGACGGTCGCGCCGTTCCAGCTGACGTAGAGGGTCGCTCCGCGCCCGTCGCGGCGTACGACGAACTTCGGCGGAGCGTCGGGGACGCCGCGCCACGGCTGCTGGAAGGCGCGGTAGGAGATCACGCCGGGCGGCAGGTGCGCATCGAGTACGACCGCACCGTCGGCGTCCCACTCGGTGAACCAGCTCGGGCGTCCCCAGCCGACGAACACGCCGCCGTGCTCGAGCGTCTGCACCGAGCCGAGCGCCGGGGCGAGGATCGGCGGCACGTGGTGGTACTCGCGCACGAACGAGACCGTCCGCGCGGCATCATCGACGCGGATCACGAGCGCGCGGGACTGCGAAGCGTGCGCCGGCGGGCCGGCCTCGTTGTCGAACATCGTGTAGATGCCGTGCTCGTGGGCGACGACGTGGTGCTGCCAGGCGAAGCGCGCGCGCGGCTCGATCTCGAAGTCCGAGCCCTCGCCGCCCAGCCGCCAGATCGTCTCGCCGGTCGTGCGATCGACCTTGTAGACCTGCCACAGGTTGCGGCTCGAGATGATCAGGTTGCGGTCGACCGGGTCGACCGTGATCGAGTTCATGTGGAAGTAGTCCCAGGGCGTTGCGCGGCGGTGCGGCAGCCCGTGGTGCGAGGCCGAGAACGGGACGTTCGCGTCGCTGCGCCATTGCAGGAGCAGCCGCCCGGAGGCGATGTCGACCTCCTGGGCGCAGCAGTACCAGTACGGGCCCCGGCGCAGACCGCCCGCGCGACTCGGAATCTCGGCGTGGCCGACGCCGAACGTCGTGAAGAGCGCGGTGTCCTCGGGGGTGATGACGAACTCGTGCAGATCGCCCTTCATCCCGTCGGCGCCGTGCACCTCGGCGATCTTGCGGTAGCGCTCATCGTAGATCTCGTAGTGCCCGGCGCCGTGGTTCTCGACCAGGCGACCGATCCAGAACGTGATCACGGGCCGGCCGCGGTAGCGCTGCACGCGCACGTTCATCGCCCGGCGGCGCGGGCTGCCGTGGTCGGAGACGGGCATGAACCAGCGCAGCCGCCCGGCGCGGTCGATGATCATCGGGCCCTGCTGACCGCGGCCGTGCGCCTCGGTGAGCACGAACAGCTCCTCGCCCGGGTCCGCGGGTCGCCGCGCGACGTCGATCACCGGCGGGCGCAGGCCCGGCTCCGACTGGAACCGTGCGGGCGCGGGCACGGTCGTCACGTCGGTCACCGTGCGCGACCCGCCGAGGAGCCCGCAGCCGCTGAGCGCAAGCGAGGCGCCCGTGCCCCCCGCGAGCGCGAGGAAGCCGCGCCGGCTGAGCGCCCCGTCCGCCGAGGGCAGCCGCCGCGTCGGCGTCGGACCCCTCGCGGGGTCGGGCGAGTCCGGATTCGTGAGACGCGGGTCTGTCATGGAGGAGGACGCTCAGACAGGCCCCGACTGCCGACCGGATGAGGGTAGTACGCGACCGGCGAGCGCGATCGGGCGACGGGACGGCCGAGGCTCCGCCGGTGGGTCACCGCAGCGACCGGCTCGCGGAGACGGCGGCGCGGTAGGTTGTGTGCGTGCTCGCCGCCTACGCCTCAGCGATCTCCCGCGAGGACCCGCTGAGCGGCCTCGTCGTCGGGGACCGTCCGGAGCCCGAAGTCCCCGGGGGGTGGACGACGGTCTCGGTGCGGGCCGCGACGCTCAACCACCATGACCTGTGGTCGCTGCGCGGCGTCGGCCTCTCGGAGCAGGCGCTCCCGATGATCCTCGGCTGCGACGCCGCGGGAATCGCCGCCGACGGCACCGAGGTGGTCGTCCACTCGGTCATCTCGCGCGGGGACTGGCGCGGCGACGAGACCCAGGACCCCCGCCGCTCGCTGCTCTCCGAGCGTCACCAGGGCACGCTCGCCGAGCGTGTCGCGGTCCCCATGCGCAACCTCATCCCCAAGCCGTCGGAGCTCTCGTTCGAGCACGCCGCCTGCCTGCCGACCGCGTGGCTGACCGCCTACCGCATGCTGTTCACGCGCGGACGCGTCGTCCCGGGGATGACCGTACTCGTCCAGGGGGCGGGCGGCGGCGTCGCGACCGCGCTCACCGTACTCGGCGCCGCCGCCGGAATCCGCATGTGGGTGACGAGTCGCTCGGAGGAGAAGCGCGAGCAGGCGCTCTCGCTCGGCGCCGACCGCGCGTTCGAGCCAGGCGCTCGCCTGCCCGAGCGCGTCGACGCGGTCATGGAGACGGTCGGGGAGGCGACGTGGGCGCACTCCATCCGCTCGCTCAAGCCGGGCGGCACGCTCGTCATCTCGGGCGCGACATCCGGGGACGCGCCGCCGGCCGAGCTCACGCGCGTGTTCTTCCTGCAGCTGTCCGTGCTCGGCTCGACGATGGGCACGCGTGATGAGCTCGAGCGGCTCGTCCGCTTCTGCGTCGAACACGAGATCCGCCCGGAGATCCACGCCACCCACGCGCTCGCCGACGCCCGCACCGGCTTCGAGCAGCTGCTCGCCGGCGAGGTCGTCGGCAAGATCGTCATCACCGTCTGAGCGCCGGGCCGCGCTCACAACGCGCTCAGAACGCGATCAGCACCCGCCCGCGGAGTCCGCCCGCGTCCATCCGCTCCTGCGCCTCGGCCGCGCGCTCGGGCGGGAACTCGTCGAGCGGTCGCAGCGCGATGCGCCCGTCGCGCGCCATCTCGGCGAGCTTGCGCAGCCAGTCGGTGCGCTCGAGCACCGTGAACACGAACACGTTGTGGATCGTGATCCCGCGCTCCGCAGGCCCGTCCCAGCCGCGGACGACGGCGAGGCCGCCGCCGTCGCGGATCGCTCCGAGCGCACGCTCGTCGAGCACGGCGGTGTCGAACACCGCAGCGACGCCGTCGGGCCGGACAGCCCGCACCGCGGCGCCGAAGTCATCGGAGCGCTCGATCACGACGTCCGCGCCAAACCCTCGGACGAGGTCCGCCTCGTCGGGGCGCGCGTCGGCGATCACGGTGAGCCCGGCATCCTTGGCGAGCGGGATCACGTACGAGGCGAGGAGCCCGGCGCCGCCGCTCACCGCGAGCGTCTCGCCGTGCCCCAGGCCGAGCATCTCGAGCCCGAGGATCGCGGTGAGACCGTTCATCGGCAGCGTCGCCGCGGCCCGCAGCGAGACGCCGGGCGGAACCGGGACGGCGCTCGCGGCCGGGACGACGATCAGCTCGGCCTGCGCGCCGCCGTCGGGGCGGCGCGGGCTCGTGGCCGCCATCACCTCCGCGCCGACCTCCAGGTCGGTGACGCCCTCGCCGACGGACTCGACCGTGCCCGCCGCGTCCATCCCGGGAGTCCACGGGGGCTCGACGCCGCTCGCGCCCCGCTGCCGCGTGGAGATGTCGGTCGGATTGACCGCCGCGTAGCGCACGCGGATCCGAACCTCGGCGGGTCCGGGCTCCCGGACCGGCCGCTCGATCACCCGGAGGACCTCGGGGCCGCCGGGCTCGGTGATTCCCACTGCTCGTGTCGTCGTCATACCCGCAGCCTAGGTAGGTCCGGCCAATGCGCGAGCGCCGCCGACGCGTGCACCTCGGGCGACCCGTCGCCCGCGCTCGCGATCCACCGCATCGGCCCGCTCCTGAGAATCCGCTTCGGCCCCGCCTGGGCCGGCGTGCGGTACTCGATCTCGATGTCGACGGCCGTCGAGTCGTCGACCGGGGCGCCCGCCGTGAGCAGCTCCTCGTCAAACGGCGTGAAGTAGGCGGCGTTGTTGACGTGCAGCGCGATGTCGGTCTCGGCCTCGCGGAACCGCCACGGGCGCTCGGCGACGTCGCCCGGAGGTGCGGGGTGCCCGAGCCGCGCCTTCACCGGGCGGGTGCTCTCACCCGTCCACATGTCGAGCTCGACCCGGTGGATCGGGCTCGGCAGCAGCCGCTCGGGATCGATGTGGACCCAGATGCAGGCGACCTCGACGATCGGCTCGCGCTCATCGAGGGCGACGATGTCGGTGCGCCGCTCGGCCCACATCCGTCCGACGCCGGTCACGTACGTGGTGAGCGCATAGGCGGAGTCGAGCTGCGGGAAGCGCCGCACGCGAATGCGCGTGCGGCGCACGAGCCAGATCGTCAGCTCCCGCAGCCCGGCGTCGTCGACGTCCGCCCAGGCGACGTCCTGGGCCCAGCGCGCGATCGAGTCGAGCCGCAAGCGGCCCGACGGCCCGACCTCGCCGACCCCGGCCCGGCGCTCCCGGGTGAAGGCGCGCACGTCGTCCGGCTGGGGGACGAGCGGCTGGAGCTCGGGCAGGCCTCCGGACGACGTCGGCACGTCCGGGGCTAGACCTGCGCCGCAGCGGCCTCGCGGATTGCGCGCCACACGCGCTCGCCGTTGGCCGGCATCTCGATCGACCGCACCCCGAGATGCGAGAGCGCGTCGATCACCGCGCCGATCGCCGCCGGCGTCGAGCCGATCGTGCCCGACTCGCCGATCCCCTTCGCACCGAGCGGGTTGATCGGCGTCGGCGTCTGCATCCGCACGAGCTCGAACTGCGGGAACTCCATCGCGCTCGGGATGCAGTACGTGACGAAGTTCGCGTTCTGCGGGTTGCCGTCCTCGTCGAAGCAGAGCTCCTCGAACAGCGCCTGCGCGATCCCGGCGGCGACCCCGCCGTGAATCTGGCCGTCGGCGATCATCGGATTGATGATCGTGCCCGCGTCGTCGACCGCGACGACTCGCTGCAGCGCGACCGCGCCGGTCTCGGTGTCGACCTCGACGACGATGATGTGCGCGCCGAACGGAAACGTCGGGTTGTCCGCCTTGAAGTCCGTCTCGACCGACAGCTCGCCGAGCCGCCCGTCCGCGGCCAGCCGCTCGGAGAGCTCGCGCCAGTCGAGCGAGGGGCTCGGCGCGCCCGTCACGTGGAAGCGGCCGGCGCCGAGGTCGAGCACCATGTCGCGCGGATCGGCCTCCAGCTGCTCGGCGGCGAGCTCCTTGGCCTTCTCGACGAGCTCCTCCGCCGCCTGCCGGGCGGCCGCGCCGCCGATCTGGGTCGACTTCGACCCGTACGTGCCGGTGCCACGCGCCACTCGGTCGGTGTCGCCCTTGATCACCGTGATCTTCTCCACATCGATTCCCATCTGCGCGGCGGCGATCTGCGCGAACGTCGTCTCGTGCCCCTGGCCGTGGGAGAAGGAGCCGGTGCGGAGCGTCGCCGTCCCGTCCTCGTGCATCTCGAGCGCGCCGAACTCGCTCTCGCCGAGCCCGTTCGTGATCTCGACGTACGTCGAGATGCCGATTCCGAGCAGCTTCGTCTCCCCCGCCTCACGGCGGCGCGCCTGCTCGGCGCGCAGCTCGGCGTAGCCGGCGGTCTGGAGCGCGGTGTCGAGCGCCCGCTCGAAGTCGCCGACGTCGTAGCGGGCGCCGACCGGGGTCGTGTACGGGAACGCGTCGCGAGGGATGAAGTTGCGGCGCCGCAGCTCGGCGGGGTCGAGTCCGGCCTCGGCGGCGAACACGTCGATCGCCCGCTCGACGACCTGCGTCGCCTCCGGGCGCCCGGCGCCGCGCAGCGCCGCGGTCGGCGTCGTGTTCGTGACGACGGCCTCGATCCGCGCCTCGATCCGCGGGATGCGGTAGACGCCCGAGGCCATGAGCCGCGTGAGGTTCGGCAGGAACGCGCCGATCCCCGGATACGCGCCGGCGTCCTGGAGGAGCCGGAGGTACAGCGCCTTGAGCGTCCCGTCACGGTCGCCGCCGAGCTGGAACCAGCTCCGCTGCCCGCGGCCGTGCCCCATTGCGACCATGTGCTCGGAGCGGGTCTCCGTCCAGCGCACCGGGCGGCCGGTCGCGCGCGCGAGCCAGGCGACGAGCACGTCCTCGGCGCCGAGTCCCTTGCCGCCGAAGCCGCCGCCGACATCGGGAGCGAGCACGCGCACCTGCCCGGGCTCGACGCCGAGCGCGGCGGCGAGCTCCTCCTTGTCCTGGTGCGGCGTCTGGGTCGAGAGCCAGATCGTGAGCTTCCCGTCCTCCCAGAGGGCGGCGTTCGCGCGCGGCTCGATCGGCGCCACGTGGATCCGCTGGCTGTGAAACTCGCCGCTGGCGACGATCTCGCAATCCGCGAACAGATCCTCGCTCGGCTGCTCGGGCCCGTCGGCGAGCGCGACGTTCGTACCCGCCTCCTCGTGGAGCAGCACCTCGTCCCGGATGGCCTCGCGCACGTCGGTGACGACCGGCAACGGATCAAGCTCGGCCCACACCTGCTCGGCCGCGTCGGCGGCGGCGGTGCGGTCCTCGGCGAGCACGGCGGCGAGGATCTCGCCGGCGAAGCGCACCTTCCGCGCGGCGAGGTAGGGCCGCTCCATCCGCCCGGCGAACGCCGGGAAGCCGCTGCGGCTGCCGAGCTCGACGTCGGCGGCGGTGAACACCCGCACTCCGTCGAGCCCCTCGAGCGCCGAGGTGTCGATCGACTCGATCCGAGCGTGCGCCCACTCCGAGCGCACGAAGCCTGCGTGGAGCGCGCCCTCGAGGCGCAGATCGTCGACGTACCGCCCGTGTCCGGTGATGAACCGCGGATCCTCCCGCCGACGCACGCGCTGTCCGATCATGCCCCTCTCTCCCTGTACGGCGCGAGACCGGCCGATGACGCCGGAGCCGGCGCCCGCGCGGTGAACACTGCCTTGCCAACCGTCTGGAGCAAACCGACGGGCACGCTAGCGCAGCGCGCGGCTCAAGTTCGGCGCCGCGCGACCGATCACCCCCTCGCCGGCCGGCGCCGGTATGGCGCCGGCCGATGCAGCTTCCCTCCGCGCCCGGCACGGCACGTTCACACGTTCTTATTAGAAGCCTCCTCGCATCATCTTGGACGGCAGGGTAAGGATTCCGCGCATGGCAATCCTCGCCCCCCGCCCCCACCCGCACGACCCCGATTCGACCCCCGGGGCGGCGGGCTTTCCGCGCGTCGACATCGTCATCCCGGTCTACAACGAGCAGGCCGCGCTCGAGCGCTCGGTACGCCGGCTGCACGCGTTCCTGTCAAGCGACCTCTGCCACTACGACTGGCGGATCGTGATCGCCGACAACGCCTCGTCGGACGCGACGCTCGTGATCGCGCGGCGCCTCGCGACGACGCTCGAGCGGGTCCGCGCCGTGCATCTCCCGACGAAGGGCCGCGGCCGGGCGCTGCGCGCGACATGGTCGGCCTCCGACGCCGAGATCGTCGCCTACATGGACGTCGATCTGTCGACCGACCTGCGGGCGCTCTCCCCGCTGCTCGCGCCGCTCGCCTCGGGGCACAGCGAGATCGCGATCGGGACCCGCCTCGGCGGGCGCGGCCGGATGCCGCGGGTGACGCGCGGCGCCAAGCGCGAGCTCATCTCCCGCGCCTACAACCACCTTCTGCGGATCGTGCTCGGCGCCCGCTTCTCCGACGCGCAGTGTGGCTTCAAGGCGCTGCGCGCGGACGCCGCGCGACAGCTGCTCCCGCACGTCGCCGACGGGGCCTGGTTCTTCGACACCGAGCTGTTGATCGCCGGCCAGCGCCGCGGGATGCGGATCCACGAGGTCGCCGTCGACTGGATCGACGACAGCGACTCCCGGGTCGAGATCGTCCCCACGGCGCTCGCCGACCTGCGCGGCGTGGTCCGGCTGCGCTTCGACTCGCCACTGCCCCGGTTCCTCGCGATCGGCGTCGCCTCGACGCTCGCCTACGCGGCGCTCTACCTGCTGCTGCGGGCGGTCGGCGCCGACTCGGTGCTCGCCAATGCGCTCGCGCTTGCGATCACCGCGGTCGCGAACACGCAGGCGAACCGCACGTGGGCGTTCCGCATCCGCGGCCGCGAGGGCTTCTGGCGCCAGCACGGCGCGGGTGCGCTCGTCTACCTGCTCGCGCTCGGCCTCACCGACGGGGCGCTCGCCGTGCTGCGGGAGCTCGTCGTCCGGCCGAGCCGGCTGCTCGAGGTCGCCGTGCTCGTCGTCGCGAGCCTCGTCGCGACCGCCTGCCGCTACGTCGCGCTCCGCACGTGGGTGTTCGCCCGCGCCCGGCGGGCCGATCAGCCCGCACCGCTGCGCGGGACCTGAGCGCCCGGCGCCCGTTCCGCGGCCCGTCGCCCCGCTCGCCCGGCGAGCCGCTGGGCGTGAAGGTTCGCCTCACGCGACCTCTGCCGTCGAGCGCGCGCTCGGCGAAGGCTCTACAACATCGCCATGACCGATGATCCGGGCGCGGTGGTGTACGGCACGATGCTCGCGGCGACGCTGCTCGCCGCCGAGACCCCGGGGCGCGAGACGTACGCGGAGACCGCCGGAGCGGTCGCCGTCGCCGCCCTCGTCTACTGGCTCGCCCACGCCTACAGCACGTTCGCCGATCACCGCGCCCGCTCGGGACATGGGTTCGCGCTGAGCGGCCTGCGCGCGGCGCTCATCGACGACATCGCCGTGCTCGCCGGCGCGGCGATCCCGCTGCTCGTCGTGCTCGCCTGCTGGGCGGCGGGCGCGAGCCTCATGACGGGCGTCTGGGTGGCGATCGGCGCCTCGATCGGGACGATCGTCGCCACCGAAATCGCGCTCGGGCTTCGCTCCGATCACAGCGGGCGCGAGCTGGTCGTCCGCACCGCCGTCGGCGTCACGGTCGGGGTGGCGATCCTCGCGGTCAAGCTGCTCCTGCACTGAAGGTGGGCGCCGGCCCGTGGCGTGCGCGACTCCGGGGACGGCCGCGCCCGACCAAGGCGCCCGCGCGGGATCGGATCAGCGCTGGCCGGGCGTGACAGGCTGACGTCCCCGGGTTGGACGACGCGGCCGAGCCGTGTGTTCTAGCGTTCGGGGCATCGTCATCACGAGCGTACGGAGGCACCGATGAGCACCGTCCCGCAGACCGCCGGAGCCAGCCTGTGGAACCCGCAGGGCCAGATGGGCCATGTGCTCGGCGACCGGCTCGTGATCGTCTCCGGCGAGGGCGCGAACATCGTCACCGACGACGGCCGGACGCTGCTCGATGCGACGGCGGGGCTGTGGCACGCGAACATCGGACACGGCCGGCCGGAGCTCGCCGAGGCGGCGGCGGCGCAGATGCGCCGGCTCGAGACGTACCACACGTTCGGACGGATCGCCAACGACCAGGCGCTCGCGCTCGCCGACCGCATCTGCGCGATGAGCCCGATCGAGGACGCGCGCGTGTTCTGGGTGAGCGGCGGCTCGGACGCGATCGACACCGCGGCGAAGCTCGCCCGCCGCTACTGGCAGGTGCGCGGCGAGACGAACAAGCGGATCGTGATCAGCCGCGCCGGCGCCTACCACGGCCTGCACGGGTTCGGCACCTCGATCCTCGGCATCGAGCCGATGCGCGAGGGCTACGGGACCGAGTCGCTCATCCCCGAGACAGCGCGTGTGCCGGCGACCGACGCCGACGCGCTGGAGGCCGAGATCCTGCGCCATGGCCCGGACCGCGTCGCGGCCGTGTTCGCCGAGCCGATCATCGGCACCGGCGGTGTCATCGTCCCGCCCGAGGGCTACCTGGAACGGGTCGAGCAGATCTGCCGCGAGCACGACGTCCTGCTCGTCGTCGACGAGGTCATCACCGGCTTCGGCCGCACGGGCGAGATGTTCGCGACCGAGCTCTTCGGCCTGCGGCCGGACATGGTGATCCTGGCCAAGGGGATCACCTCCGGGTACGCGCCGCTCGGCGGCGTGCTCATCGGACCACGCGTGTGGGAGCCGTTCTACTCCGACGCACCCGACGCGCCGGTGTTCCGCCACGGCGTCACGTACTCCGGGCACGCGACCGCCTGCGCGGTCGCCCAGGCGAACCTCGACGTGCTGGAGAACGAGCAGCTCGTCGCGCGCGTCGCGCGTCTCTCGCCTGAGCTCGTGCGCGCCACCGAGCCGCTCGGGGCGCATCCGCTCGTCGAGGAGGTGCGCGGCGGGATCGGCCTCATCGCGGGCATCAAGTGCGCGCCCGAGGTCGACGGCGACCGGCTCATGCGTGACTGCATCGAGGCCGGCGTGCTCGTCCGCATCCTCGGCGGCAACGTCGTGCAGATCTCGCCGCCGTTCGTCGTCGACGAGGAGGATCTGCGGCGGATCGCGGAGGCGATCGCAAACGCCCTCGACGGCCAGCGCAGCTGAGCTCGCGCGCTCAGACGCGCCGGCAACGAACCGAAGCGCCGGATGCTCAGACGAGCCGGCGACTGACGCGCCGGACGCTCAGACGAGCCGGCGGCGACTGACGCGCCGGACGCTCAGACGAGCCGGCGGCGACTGACGCGCCGGACGCTCAGACGAGCCGGCGCCGCGGCTCGAGCTCCCGGCGCCCGTCGGCGTGGATCACGACATCCCCCGCCAGCTTGTCGTGCCAGCACTGGCGCTCGGAGTCGCCGAGCATCCACAGGTAGCCGATGAAGCACACCATCGCGGAGACGATCCGCGTCAGCCAGCGGACGAACGCCCGCGGATACCCGATCGGCGCGCCCGTCTGCTTGTCGACGACGCGCAGCCCGAGTGCCCGCTTGCCGGCGCCCGCCCCGCCGGGACCGCCCTCGAAGGCCGTGAAGTAGCCCGCCGAGACGAGCAGCGCGAGCCAGCCGCCGACGTTGCCGTGGATCGCCGCGGCGAGCAGTCCCGCGACGATGCTCACGAGCAGCCCGTCGATGAGGAACGCCCCGAGCCGCGGCCACCAGCCCGCCCGCGCCGGCCGGGTGGGCGCGGGCGCGGAGGAGCGCACGGGCATCGGCAGGTCGTCGACGAGCGCGTCGAGCTCCCCGTACGTCGTCGCCGAGAACGCGCGGGCGACGCGCTCATCGAGCTCGTCGGCGGAGAGCCGCCCCTCGGTCGCCGCGTCGTGCAGGAACGCGACCGCCCGCTCGCGGTCCGCGTCGGAGGCGCGCAGACGCTCACGGGAGCTCATGCCTGGAAATGTACGCCTCCCCCCGCGCCGCCGCGCCCGCTCGAGTGGGTGCGGGCCTGTTCAGTGGGTGCGGACCGTCTGCAGGACGCTGTCCTCGACGGCGTGGAACTCGCCGAACAGCCTGTCGGGGTCGGTGTGGATCTTGTAGTCCCACACGAGCCCCCAGATACCGAGCGTCACGATCGACAGGATCAGGTAGAGCGGGAAGCTGCGGCGCTTGGAGCGGTCGGCCGCGTAGGTGATCGGGTAGCGGATGATCCCGAGCGCCGTCCACAGCTGCGAGAGGCGGTCGTCGAAGTCCTGTTCGACGACCTGCGCGTCCCACCAGTAGCGGTTCTCGCGGTACAGGACGACGTACCCGTAGATGCCGAGCGTCACGAGCGTGAGCAGGAACGAGCGGCCGGCGCGGATCGGGCGCAGCTCATGGCCGTAGGCGAACGCGACCGCCGTCTCGAGGTCCTGGAGCTCCGCCTCGATCTCGCCCGCGCGCTCGTGCCCGGCCGCCTGCCGGCGCGTCCATTCGAGCAGTGCGCGGTAGTAGGCGCGCTTGCGGGCGCTGAAGGCGTCGATCCGGTTGATCCGCTTGAAGAACAGGTACAGCCCGTAGAACCCGAACGTGATCCACGAGACAAACAGGAAGTACAGCCACCAGTTGATGAGCGGCTGGTCGGTCTCGCGGCGCTCCTTGATCGCGCGATCGATCCGCGTCACGCTGTCGATCAGGTCGGCCCGCGTGGCGGGCGTCGCCGCCTCGCTCGATCCCACGACGACGGGCGTCCACCCGGTGCCGGTTTCTGATTCCGTCATTTCGATACCCCTTTCGTGCCCCTGAATGGCGGGCCGGCGCTCGGGCCTCCACGCCATGGCCGGCTGCTTCGCCGCCGCGCCCATCCTGGACCTGGCGACCCCATGATCGTACGGGCCGGACACGGCTTCGGCAAGCCCGCTCGGCATCTGCCCGGTCCCAGGTGCCGGTGTCGGGCCCGCACCTGATGACGGCGATGGGGGACACGATCGGCTTCCACCGGCTCCTCACCCACCGCGCGTTCGCCACGCATCCGTGGCTCGAGCGGACCATTGCGGTGCTCGGCTCGCTCGCGGTGCAGTACTCGGTGCTCGACTGGGTCGCGCGGGGCCGGGATCGCGCTCGCGCCGGCTCGCCCGCCAGCCTCACTCCGTCCGCCCGACCGCCGCGCACGTGGCGGCGCTGCCTTGGGGCTCGAATCGCGGTCCGCGGCGTCGGATTCGTCGCGATCGCCGCGCTGCGCACAGGGTTTGCGACACATCCTCCCGCCAAGCGTCGGATTTGTCTCGATCGCCGCGCTGCGCGCAGGGTTTGCGACAGATCCACCCGCCAGACGGCCGCATCGGCCGGACCCCGCCCTCGGAACCAGGCACCTGGGTTGGACGGGGCCCTGGCAGCGTTGCGCGGCCGTTCATTGCCGATGGCGCGGCGCCGGCCGAGCGGCGCCCCAGCGCCCGCCCCGCAACCCGGCGCCGGCGAGCACCCGCTCCCCGCGGCGGCTCAGCCCACGGACCGCTCCGGGCACATCGAACCCCTCGACGAGCTCCCGCAGCCGCGCCTCCCGGCGCAGGACGAGCGTCCGGATGTCCGCCGGCGGCCTCACGGGGCCGCTGTCTCGTGGTCTCTCCGTACATACGCGCGCACCGAGAGGTGTGGCTCAGGGTGCCGGGCAAGGACGCGGGCACCAACGGCGAAGCCGCTGGTCCGACGGTGTGCCTCTGGCACATCGAGTGTCCGAGTACGCCGCCGGGCGCCGCCAGGGGCTGCCTCGACTGCACACGAACCGGCCAAACGGGACGCTAGGCTCGCTCTCGTTGTCCGCTCGCGGGTTCACCTCCGACAACGCCGCCTCCGTGCATCCGGACGTGCTCGCCGCGCTCGCTCGCGCGGACGGCGGGCACGCGATCAGCTACGGCCACGACCCGCTCACCGAACGGGTCCACGCCGCGCTCGAGCGGGAGTTCGGCGCGGGCGCGACCGCGGTGCTCGTGTTCAACGGCTCGGCGGCGAACGTGCTCTGCCTGCGCGCGGCGTGCCGCCCCTGGGAGGCGGCGATCTGCGGCGCCGCATCGCATCTCAACGTCGACGAGGGCGGCGCACCGGAGGCGGTCGCCGGCGTGAAGCTGCTCACGGTCGCCACCCCCGACGGCAAGCTCACGCCCGAGCTCGTCGCGCCGCGGATCGAGCGGATCGGGGACGAGCACGCCGTGCAGCCGCGCGTGCTGTCGGTCACCCAGTCGAGCGAGCTCGGCACGGTCTACTCGCCTGCGGAGCTCCGCGCGCTCGCGGAGTTCGCCCACGACCGCGACCTGCTCCTGCACGTCGACGGCGCGCGGCTTGCGAACGCGGCGGCGGCGCTCGACTGCTCGCTCGGCGAGGCGGCCGCCGGCGCCGATCTGCTCTCGCTGGGCGGCACGAAGAACGGGCTGCTGCTCGGCGAGGCGGTGATCGTGCGGGCGCGGGCGGCCGAGCTCGGCGCGACGCTCCCCTACCTGCGCAAGCAGACGCTCCAGCTCGCCTCGAAGATGCGCTACATCGCCGCGCAGTTCGACGCCTACCTCGATGGGGAGCTGTGGCGGCGCACCGCCAGCCATGCCAACGCGATGGCCGCCCGGCTCGGCGCAGCGGTCGCCGGGATCGGCGGCGTCGAGGTCACCCAGGCCGTGCAGGCGAACGCGGTCTTCGCCCGGATCCCGCGTCGCGCGGTCGCGCCGCTGCAGGAACGCTTCCCGTTCCATGTGTGGGCGCCGGGCGAGGGCGCGGAGGGCGCGATCCACGACGAGGTCCGCTGGATGTGCGCCTGGGACACGACCGAGGACGACGTCGACGCGTTCGCCGCCGCGATCGGCGAGGTGCTTGCGGGCGCGCCCGCGGCCGCTCGATAGTCGTCCTGGACCGTCGCGGGTGACCGCGGGCCGCTCAATAGTCGTCCTGGACCGTCGCGGGTGACCGCGGGCCGCTCAGTAGTCGTCCTGGACCTCGATCGACCAGCGGGTGTCCCCGGAGGCGGGATCGACCCGCACCCGGTAGACGCCGGGGCCGCTCCGGAGCACGACCGGCGCCCGCACCTCGTCGGACAGCGACAGCGTCCGCAGCGTCGAGGAGCCGGCGGCGCCGCGCAGCACGCGCAGCTGCGCGGAGTGGCAGAACACGAGCCACGAGCAGTGGCTCGTCCCCGAGGCGCTCACGAGCAGGCGCCAGCGCGCGCCGCGGATCCCCAGCGGCCGTGAGCTGCGCGTGGCGAACGTCGCGACCGTGCGCCAGCGCGGCACCTCGGCGACCGACAGGTGGACGGTTCCGCCCGCGGGGACGCTGTGCCCGCCGGCCGGCTTCTGCTCGGTCACCGTGCCCGGGCGGATGCCGGGGGCGGGCAGCGCCCGGGTGCGCACCCGGAGATGGAGGGCGCGGAGCCTCGCGCGGGCGACGTCGGTGCTCTCGCCGACGACGAGCGGCACCTCGGCCGGCCCCGACGCGGCGGGCGCGCTCCGGCGGTCCCGGGCGCCGCGCGCGGAGCCTCCGCCGGTGAGCAGCGCGGCCGCGATGAGGCCGCCGAGGAGCCCCCCGGCGAGCGACAGCAGCGCCGCCGAGCGCCGGCGGGCCGCGGGGTTGAAGACCGCGCGCGGCGCCCGGCGCGGCACGCGACGGGTCGCCGATGGGCCAGGCTCGTCCTCCGCGGCCTCGGCTTGGCGACGCGGGGAAGGTTTGTCCTGCTCAGGAGGACAAAGGTTCCCCGCGACCCGGCCCGAGCGGCCCCCGCCTGCGTCCTGCAGCGCGCGGGCCATCGCGCCCGCGTCCGGGTAGCGATCCTCGGGACGCTTGGCGAGCGCCGTCTCGACGGCCCGGGCGAGCGCCGGCTCGACCCGCGCGACGTGCGCGGGCAGCGGGGAAAGCGGGTCCTCGCGGTGACGAACCGCGAGCTCGACCGCCGTGCGCCCGTCGAACGGCGGCCGCCCGGCGAGCATCTCGTAGAGGATCGCGCCGATCGCGTAGACGTCGGTCGCGGGCGTGACCGGACCTCCGTCGGCCTGCTCGGGCGCCATGTAGCGCGGCGTGCCGACGATCAGCGACGGGCCGTCCTCGGTCGACTCCGCCAGCCGCGCGACGCCGAAGTCCGCGACCTTGACCCGGGCAGGCGACGTTGCCGTCCCCGCTGAGCCCGCTCCGGTGTTCCCCGTCCCGCCGGCACCGCCGCGTGCCCGCTGCGTTCGGTCCACGCGGTCGTCCGCGCGCCCGGCGACGATGAGCACGTTCGCGGGCTTGACGTCGCGGTGCACGATGCCCGCCGCGTGAGCGCCCGCGAGCGCCTCGCACAGCCCGAGCGCGAGCGAGCGGGCCGCTGCGGGATCGAGGCCGGCGCCGCCGGCGCGGCACAGGCGCGCCGCGAGGTCCTCTCCGACGACCAGCTCGGAGACGTAGTACAGCCCATCCGCGCACTGCCCGACGTCGTGGATCTGCACGATCCCGGGGTGGTTGACGCGCGCGAGCAGCCGGGCCTCGCGCTCGAACACCGCGACCCACTCGGGATCCTCGGCCCACCACGGCTTGACGACCTTGATCGCGACCTCGCGCTCGAGGCGCCGGTCGTGTCCGCGGTAGACGCGTCCGAACGCGCCCTCGCCGATCAGCTCCCGCAGCTCGTAGCGACCGTCGAGTGCGGTACCGCGCAGGTCCGGGGCGATCGGCATCACCTCAACGTACACGCGCCGCGCACCGGGGTTTCGGGCCTCAGCCCGTGTTGCGCAGGCCCGACGCGATCCCGTTGATCGTGAGCTGGCTGATGCGCCGCAACTCGGCCGCCTCGGCGTCGTGGTCGTGGCGCCGCAGCCGCCGCAGCAGCTCGACCTGGATGAACGAGAGTGGATCGACCGCAGGGTTGCGGCGGTCGATCGACGCCTGCAGCACGGGCTCTGAGTCGAGCAGGCGACGGCCTCCGCCGACCTCGACGAGCTCGGCGACGGTGAGCTCGAACTCGGCGCGCAGCACCGACCAGATCCGGTCGCGGGCGGGGTCGTCCCAGAGCGCGACATAGCGCTCGGCGATGCCGAGGTCGGCCTTCGCACAGCCCATCTCGGCATTCGAGAGCACGCTCGTGAAGAACGGCCACTCGTCCGCCATCTGGCGCAGCACGCCGAGGCCGTGGCGCTCACGGGCGTTCCGCAGCGCCGTGCCGAGCCCGAGCCAGGCGGGCAGGATGATCCGCGACTGCGTCCAGGAGAACACCCACGGGATCGCGCGCAGATCGGCGATGCCCGCCGCCGCGCTGCGTTTCGCCGGTCGGGAGCCGAGCCTCAGCCGCGAGACCTCGCTCACCGGGGTGACGCCCTCGAAGAAGCGGACGAAGTCCGGATCCTCGTGGACGACGCGGCGGTAGACCGCCTCGGAGTCCGCGGCCATCTCGGCGAGCAGCGCCTCGAAGTCGGCGGAGCGCACGTGCGGCCGGGCGCGGCCGGTGGCGAGCGTCGCCGAGGTCGCCAGCTCAAGCTCGCGGTGGGCGATCTCGGGCACCGCGTACTTGGCCGTGAGCACCTCGCCCTGCTCGGTCATCTTCAGGCGGGCGCGGACCGTGTCCGGCGGGAGCGCGAGGATCGCGCCGTTCGTCGGGCCGCCGCCGCGGCCGACGGCGCCGCCGCGACCGTGGAAGAACAGCCAGCCGACGCCGTAGGAGCGCAGCACCTCGACGATCTGCACCTGCGCCCGATACGCGAGCCACGCGGAGGCGAGATAGCCGACGTCCTTGTTGGAGTCCGAGTAGCCGATCATCACCTCCTGCTCGTCGCCGACCGCCCGCAGCGCGGCGCGGTAGACGGGGGTGTCCATCAGCGTCCGCATCGTCTGCGGCGCGTTCGTGAGGTCCTGGCCGTATTCGAACAGGGGCACGATCCGCAGCGCGCAGTCCTCGCCGCCGGCCCTGGCGAGCGACGACTCCTTGGCGAGCAGCAGCACCTCGAGCAGGTCGGCGGGGCCCTCCGCGCCGGAGACGATATACGTGCGCACGGCGCCGCGGTGGCGGCCGTGCAGCGCCGTGCGCAGCGTCCGGAACGTCGTGATCGTCTCGCGCGTCGCCTCGCCGAAGCCGTCGATGTCGGTCGGGATGAGCGGGCGGCGGTCGGCGATCTGGGCGGTGAGCAGCGCCAGCCGCTCCCGCTCGCCGAGCGCGCCGTAGTCGCACACCCCGAGCTCGGCGTAGATCTCCTGCAGCGCGTCGCGGTGGCGCCGGGCGTGCTCGCGGACGTCGAGCCGCGCGTAGTGGAACCCGAACACCTCGACCCGGCGGATGAAGTCGGCGAGGTCGGAGGCGGCGGTGAGCGCACCGGAGCCCTCGCGCAGCGAGCGGTCGATCCGTCGCAGGTCGGCGAGGAGCGCGTCGGGATCGGGGTAGCCCGCCTGTCCGGTCTCGCGGGTCGCGCGCACGCGTTCGCGCACGAAGCTGAGCGCGCGCCGGTAGGGCTCCTCGGGGTTGATCGCCGCAAGCGTCCGCGCGAGCTCCGGGAAGTCCCGCTCGCCCGCGGACAGGATCGGTGCGAGCCCCGGCGCCGGCCCGGTGAGGCGCTCGGACAGCGACAGCCGTCCGGCGAGCTGCTCGAGGTGGTGGTCGTAGAGGCGCAGGCACTGCTCGCGCATCAGGTCGAGCGCCCGCACGGTCATCTCGGGCGTGACGAACGGATTGCCGTCGCGGTCGCCGCCGATCCAGGAGCCGAACAGGAGGAGCGGCGGCACCGGGATCCGGCCCGCCTCCGGATAGCTCTCGGCGAGCGCCTCCTCGAGGTCGCGGTAGGTGCGCGGGACCGTATCCGCGAGCGTCGAGGCGAAGTGGATGAGCCCGGCGCGGACCTCGTCGAGCACGGTCCGCTCGGCGGCGCGGATGTCGTCGGACCCCCAGAGCTCCTGCACGGTGGCGAGCAGCCGGCGGCGGCCGTCGGCGCGGTCCTGCGGCGTCGCCCGGTCGGGGCGGTCGAGCTCCCGCAGGACCGCGAACACGCGCGCCAGCTTGTCGATCGTCGTCCGCCTCCGGGCCTCCGTCGGATGGGCGGTCATCACGAGGCGCAGCCGCGCGTGGGCGAGCAGCTCGGCGATCTCCTCCGCCGTCACGCCGGCGTCGGCCATCGCCGCGATCGCCTCGCGCAGCGATCCCTCGCGCGCGTAGCCGGGATCGTCGGCGCCGCGCGCGTCGCGGTCGGCGAGGCGCCTGACCCGCTCAGAGTCCTCGGCGAGGTTGATGAGCTGAAACCAGCGCGTGAGCGCCCGCACGAGCAGCTCGGTGCGGGGAGGGTCGAGTTCGCCGATGAGCGCCGACAGCCGGTCCGCGGCGGCGCCGTCGCCCCCCCGGGCGGCGCGGCCGAGCTCGATCGCCTGCTCGAGCAGCTCGACCGCCTCGGGCCCATCGCTGAGCGCGATCGCCTCGTGGAGGACCTCGGTGAGAAGCGCCTCCTCGGCGGCGAAGCGATCGGTGCTGGGAGACGTCAGCGCAGCGATGGCCCACACGATAGGAGAGGCGGCCCGGCGACGGCGTCGCACGCCGGCTGCAGGCCTTGGCGCGGGCGCCGAACGCGGGCCCCGGGGCCGGAGCTACCGCCGCTCTTCGACGGTGAACTCCAGCTCCAGGTACTCGTGGATCGCCAACGCGCGACGCGGCTCGCGCCGGCGGACGATCCTTCGCAGCGGGGGCCGTTCCCGCACCGGACGCGCCGTGCGCTTTGGCCGGCCGGGTCGCTGCCGCGGGCGGCGCCCTCTGGGACATCGTTCGTGCTCCCGCGGGATCACGAACTCATACCGTGGGTATTGCATGAGCTTCTCCTGAAAGACATGACAGTGGATGTGGTCCGACGTATCAGCACACGTGTGAGCGCAGGGGTCACCGACGCCCTCTCGGATGTGTCACCTCGGGTGATATGCGCGTCATGCGGGTGACGCGTTGGCTGTGGTGGGGATCCGCTTGTCCGGTCAGCCGGGAATCGGCGTGCCGCCGGCCGGTCAGGCCGCCGAAGCGGTCCGACTGTGGCCCTTTGCGGTCAGCCGCCCAAGCGAACCGACCGCTGCGTGCCGGTCAGCCGCCGCGGCCGGCAGTTCGCGGGTCGGCACCGCTCGGCGCGCGGCGCGGGCCGGATCCTCACCGTGTCGTGAAGCTCCATGTCATTGACGTTCTCCGTTCAGTGCGTTTTGCAGGTCGTGTGGGCACAAAAAAGGCGACCCATCTGGGTCGCCCTCGTCGCGAGTCGGATGCGCGCTCTTGCTCTCAGATCAGAGCGCGCACCTCGCCACGAGGGCATGATTCTCACCGTTGGCATCGCCGAGCTGACGCGCGATGGTGCCCATCCCCATCGTCGGCGCCAGACCGCCGCGCGAGCGCACAAGCACGCCTGCGGTGCGGTCGGTTGCCTTCGGCTCGATGTGGAAGAGGGCTGCCATGAGTAACTCCTTGGCGGTCACTGTAACCGATGCCCCGGACGGATGCAAGCGGGTTGACCTGGCAATCGAGGTGACATCGGCTCGGGAGCGCCACCCCGTAGCCTTCGCCGGCGTGTTGCACCTCCATCGCGCCGCCCGCGCCGACGTCCTCGCGCAAGCGCTCGGCGATCTGCTCTCGGTCCCGCCAGAGGACCCGTTCACGCCAGATCTCGTCGCCGTCCCGACCCGCGGGATGGAGCGCTGGCTCGCGCAGACGATGTCGGGGGCGCTCGGCGCGACCCCCGGCCGCGGCGACGGGGTCTGCGCGAACGTCCTCTTCCCCACGCCGCACCGGCTCCTCTCCGATGCGGTCGCCACCGCCTCGGGCATCGACCCGGAGACCGACCCGTGGCTGCCCGAGCGCCTCACCTGGACGCTCCTGGAGGTCGTCGACGCCCATCTCGACGATCCGTGGCTTGCGCCGCTCGCCGCCTACCTCGGGGCCACCGAGGCGACCGCCCGCGGTCCCGCCGCGCCGCTGCGCCGCGACCGCCGGCTGTCGATCGTCCGCCACCTGGCCGGCCTGTTCGATCGCTACGCGCTCCACCGTCCGGAGATGCTCGCCGCGTGGGCGGCGGGCCGCGACGTCGACACGGCGGGCGTGGGGCTGCCGCCCGCGACCGCCTGGCAGGCGCAGCTGTGGCGGAAGGCGGCGGCGAGGATCCCCGTGCCCGGCCCCGCCGAGCGCCGGGAGCGGGCCTGCGCCGCGATCGTCGAGCAGCCCGAGCGCCTGGCGCTCCCGGGGCGGCTCGCGCTGTTCGGGCTCACGCGCCTGCCCCAGGGCCATCTGCGGGTGATCGTGGCGCTCGCCGCCGCTCGAGAGGTGCACCTGCTCCTGCTCCATCCCTCGCCCGCGCTCTGGGAGGCGGTCGCCGCGCATCGCGAGAGGCATCCGGCGGCGCTGCGCCGCGCCCGTGACCGGACCGGTGAGCTTGCTCGCAACGCGCTGCTCGCCTCGTGGGGGCGCGACGCCCGGGAGATGCAGCTCGTGCTCGCCGACGCCGCCGACCGAGCGCGCACCCGGGATGACGCCCGTCCGGTCGCCGACGGTGAGGCGCTCACGCTGCTCACCCGCCTGCAGCGCGACGTGCGCTCCGACCGCCCACCGCCCGGCGTGCCGCTGCCGGGCAGCGCCGACGAGCGCGCCGAACTCGCCCCCGAGGACGAGAGCGTCGTCGTGCACTCGTGCCACGGCCGGGCGCGTCAGGTCGAGGTGCTGCGCGACGCGATCCTCCACGCGCTCGCCGAGGACGAAACGCTCGAGCCCCGGGACGTGATCGTCATGTGCCCGGACATCGAGACGTTCGCGCCACTCATCCAGGCGACGTTCGGCGCAGCGGTCGAGGCCGGCGCCGCGCGCGGCGAGGAGGTGACCGACCTGCGCGTCCGGCTCGCCGACCGCTCGCTCACCGAGACCAACCAGATTCTCGGCGTCGTCGTCGAGCTGATGGCGCTCGCCGGTGAGCGGCTCACCGCCTCCCAGGTGCTCGACCTCGCCGACCGCGGGCCGCTGCGCCGGCGCTTCGGCCTCGACGACGACGACCTTGCCCGTCTGCAGGACTGGATCGGACAGGCGGGCATTCGCTGGGGCCTCGACGCGGGCCATCGGGCCCCGTACGAGCTGACCGCCGTCAGCGCCGGCACGTGGCGGGAGGGCCTTGACCGCGTGCTGCTCGGGGTGACGATGACCGAGGACGAGGACCGCCTGTTCGAGCAGGTGCTGCCGCTCGACGACGTCGACAGCCGCTCGATCGACCTCGCCGGACGGCTCGCGGAGATGATCGAGCGACTCGCGTCGGTGCTCGGCTCGTTCGCGCACAGCCGACCGCTCGCGGCGTGGGCGCAGGCGATCGCCGACGCGGCCGACGCTCTCACCGCGACCTCCGGCCGCGATCGCTGGCAGCGCGCCGAGCTCGACCGGATCCTCGCCGAGCTGGCGGGCGAGGCCGAGCGCCCCACGCCGGCGCTCTCCCCGGCCGAGGCGCGCGCGCACCTGACGGCGCGGCTGCAGGGCCGCCCGACCCGGGCGAACTTCCGCACCGGCCACCTCACCGTGTGCACGCTGATGCCGATGCGGTCGGTCCCCCACAGGATCGTCTGCCTGCTCGGACTGGACGACGGCGCGTTCCCGCGCAAGGCGCCGCGGGACGGCGACGACCTCATGCTGCACGACCCGCGCGTCGGCGAGCGCGACCCCCGCAGCGAGGACCGCCAACTGCTGCTCGACGCGCTGCTTGCGGCCCGCGAGCGGCTGATCGTCACCTATACGGGCAACGACGAGCGCACGAACTCGCCGCGCCCTCCGGCGGTCCCGGTCGGCGAGCTGCTCGACGCCATCGACGCGACCGTCCGCTGCCCCGAGGAGCCGACCCGACCCGCACGCGAGCACGTGTGCGTCCGCCATCCGCTGCAGCCGTTCGACCCGCGCAACTTCGAGCCCGGCGCGCTCGCGGGCGGGCGGGAGGCGACCTCCTGGAGCTTCGACGAGGTGGCGCTCGGCGGAGCGCGCGCGCTGAGCGGTCCGCGCACGCCGCCCCGCATCGGCGGCGCCGGCTTCCTGCCCAGGCCGCTCGCGCCGCTCCAGGAGCCGGTGATCGACCTCGAGGATCTCGTGAGCTTCGCCGAGCGCCCGATGCGCGCGTTCCTGCGCCGGCGTCTCGGGATCTCGCTCGCCCCCGAGGAGGGAGAGGTCGACGATTCGCTGCCGATCGAGCTCGACGCGCTCAGCAGCTGGGCGGTCGCTGAGCGACTGCTCGAGGCGCTCCTGCGCGGCAGCTCGCTCCGGGCGGCGGCCCGCGCCGAGAAGGCGCGCGGGACGCTGCCGCCCGAGGCGCTCGGCGACCGCGTGATCGACGCCGTCCGCGAACCCGTGATCGCGATTGCGACGCAGGCGGAGAAGATCCGCGCCGGGCAGCCCGACCGTGACCCGATCGACGTGCGGGTGCCGCTCGGGTCCGGACGGCTCCTCAGCGGCACGATCTCCGGGGTGCGGGGGAGCGTGCTCATGCGCACGAGCTACTCGCGGGTCTCGCCCACCCACCGGATCGCCGCCTGGATCCGGCTGCTCGCGCTGACCGCCGCCCATCCCGACGATTCGTTCTCGGCCGCGACGATCGGACGGGCGACGCGCGGATCGGACGTGCGAACGTGCTGGATCCCGGCGCTTGACGACGAGCCCGCAGAGCGCCGGCGGCTCGCGCTCGCCGCGCTCGAGCCGATCGTCGAGCTCTACGACCGCGGGATGCGCGAGCCTCTCCCGATCTTCCCGAGGACGTCCGCCGCCTGGGCGCAGGCGGCCGCCGCCGGACGCGATCCCCGCCCGGAGGCCGGACAGGAGTGGACGTCGGGCTGGCGCTTCCCGCGCGAGGACGCAGACCCGGTGCACCGGCTCGTGCTCGGCGCGACCATGCCGTTCGACGCCCTGCTGCGGGAGGCTCCGCTGCCGCACGAGGCGGGCGTCGGCTGGCGCGAGGAGGAGACGACGCGCCTCGGCCGGCTCGCCCGGCGCCTGTGGGACGGCCTGCTCGCGTACGAGGAGTCGGAGAGCCGATGAAGGCGCCGCGCGAATTCGACGTCTGCGGGCCGCTGCCCACGGGGGTCACCGTGCTCGAGGCGAGCGCCGGGACGGGCAAGACGCACACGATCGCGACACTCGCCGCGCGCTACATCGCCGAGGGGGTCGCCGACCTCGACGAGATGCTGCTCGTCACTTTCACCCGGATGGCGACCGGCGAGCTGCGCGAGCGCGTCCGGCAGCGGCTCGTCGAGGTCCATCGCGGGCTCGCCGCCCACCTCGCCGGCACGCCCGCCGTCGCGGAAGACGTCGTCGCGGATGACGTCATCGCGCTGCTTGCCTCCGGCGACGCCGAGCGGGCATGCGGCAACCTCGCGCGGGCGATCGCGGGATTCGACGCGGCGACGATCCTCACGACCCACGGCTTCTGCCAGGAGGTCCTCTCGAGTCTCGGGATCGCCGGCGACCTCGAGCCCGACGTCACGTTCGCCGAGGACCTCTCGGGCCTCGTCGCCGACGTCGTCAATGACCTCTACATCCGCAAGTACCGCCGCGACGAGCATCCGTCCCTCAGCCTCGAGGAGGCGGCGCGCATCGCCCGCACGGCGATCGAGAGGTTCACCGCGCACATCCACGAGTGGCCGGCCGCCGACCCCGAGGAGCGCGTGCGTCTCGCCCACAAGGCGCGTGAGGAGTTCGAGCTGCGCAAGCGCCGCGCGGCGGTGATGAGCTTCGACGATCTCGTCGCGCGCCTGTGCGCGGCGCTGCGCGGCGCGAGCGGCGAGCGGGCGCGGAGCCTGTTGCGGAGCCGCTTTCGGGTCGTGCTCGTCGACGAGTTCCAGGACACCGACCCCGGGCAGTGGCAGATCCTGCGTGACGCATTCGGCACCGAGCCGGCGCCGGGCTCGGCGCTCGTCCTGATCGCCGACCCCAAGCAGGCGATCTACGCCTTCCGGGGCGCCGACGTGTACGCCTACCTCGAGGCGATCGCCTCCGCCGAGGACCAGGCGACGCTGCCGGTCAACTGGCGCTCGGACCAGGGGCTGATCGGCGCCCACGACGCGCTCTTCGGCGGCGCCCAGCTCGGCCACGCGGACATCGTCTACCGCCGCGTCCGCGCCGCGCCCGGGCATGAGCGCACGCAGCTCACCGGCGCGCCTCACGGCGAGCCGCTGCGGGTCCGCGTCGCGATGCGCGAGGACCTCGAGCTCACGAAGGGGGGCTTTGCGCAGAAGGGCTTCGCGCAGCGCTTCGTCGCCGAGGACCTCGCCGGCGACGCGGCGCGGCTGCTCGCCTCCGGGGCGCGTGTGCGGGACGAGCCGATCGCCCCCGCGCACCTCGCCGTGCTCGTGCGCACGAACGCCCAGGCCGAGCTCGCGCACGACGCGCTGGAGCGCGCCGGCGTGCCCGCGGTCGTGGGCGGAGCGGGGAGCGTGTTCGAGACCGACGCGGCCGTCCAATGGCTCACGCTCCTGCAGGCTCTCGAGCGCCCCTCCTCGGTCGCGCGCGCTCACGCCGCGGCGCTCACCGACTTCGTCGGTTGGTCGGCGGGCCGGCTCGCCGCCGCTCGCGCCGCCGAGGACGGGCTCGACTCCGACCGACTGCACAGGCGCCTGCACGACTGGGCGCGGATCCTCCGCACCCGAGGGGTCGCCTCGCTGCTCGAGGCGATCACCGCCGGCGAGGACATGCCGGGGCGCGTGCTCGCGCAGACCGACGGGGAGCGGCGCCTCACCGACATTCGCCACATCGGCCAGCTGCTCCACGCGGCGGCGAGCGCCGAGCAGCTCGGGCCGACGGCGCTCGCCACCTGGCTGCGCGGCCGCGGCGGTGAGCAGAGCCGCGAGGAGGAGCGCGCCCGCCGGCTCGACTCCGACGCCCAGGCCGTCCAGGTGCTCACGATCCATCGCGCGAAGGGCCTCGAGTTCCCCGTCGTCTACGTCCCCTACCTGTGGGAGGTCCCGGGCAATCCCGACGACGCCGCGCCGGTCGCGTTTCACGATCCCGGGAACCGTGACCGGTGGACGCTCGACGTCTCGCCACACGGTCCCGACCGCGCCGCCCACGTCCGCCAACGGCTGCTCGAGGAGCGCGGCGAACAGCTGCGCCTTGCCTATGTCGCGCTCACCCGGGCCCGCCACCAGGCGATCGTGTGGTGGGCGGGGTCGTGGGACAGCCGCTGCTCGCCGCTCGGGCGGCTTCTGTTCGCGCGCGGCGACGATGGCGTCGTCGCGCCGCAGGCGGCGAGCACGCCCGACGACCTCACCGCGCTGCAGCGGCTCGGGGAGCTCGCGCGCGCCGCCGGCGGGGCGATCGGGGTCGAGCGCGCGCGGCCGGACCCGGACGCGCGCTACGTCCCGTCGACGGCCCCCGTTGACGAGCTCTCCGCCTCGAGCTTCGAGCGCTCGCTCGACGTGCGCTGGCGGCGAACCTCCTACACGGACCTGACCGCCGCGAGCTACGAGGCCCACGTCGGCTCCGAGCCGGAGGAGCCGCTCGTCGAGGACGAGCCCGGTGCCGAGGAGCCGGCCCCGGCGAGCGCGCTCGCCGCCGCGCCGGAGCTCTCGATGCCGGCGCTGCTCGGAGAGATGCCGGTCGGCGCCGAGGTCGGCACGTTCGTGCACCGCGTGATGGAGGCGACCGACTTCGCCGTGCCGGACCTGCGCGAGGAGGTCGCCCGGCGGATCGTGCAGGTGCAAGGCCGCCGCGCGGCCGAGATCGGCGATCCGTCGCTGGTCGCGGACGGCCTCGCGGCGATGATCTCGACGCCCCTCGGTGACGTTGCCGGCGGGATCGCGCTCCGTGACGTGACGCGCGAGGACCGCCTCGACGAGCTCGTCTTCGAGCTGCCGCTCGCGGGCGGCGACCGGCCCGAGGGCTGGGTGACCGTCGACCGGATCGCGGATGTGCTGCGCGAGCTCTGCGCGCCCGGTGACCCGCTCCGCGGCTACGCCGAGCGGCTGGCGGACCCGTTCCTGCGTCGGACCGTGCGGGGCTACCTCACCGGCTCGCTCGACCTCGTCGTCCGGCTGCGGAGCGGCGCGGGCGAGGCGGATCGCTTCGTCGTGCTCGACTACAAGACGAACTGGCTCGGCGAGCCCGACGAGCCGCTCACCGCGTTCCACTACCGCCCACAGGCGCTGCTCGCCGAGATGTATCGCCACCACTACGCACTCCAGGCGCTCCTCTACACGGTCGCCCTGCACCGGTTCCTGCGCTGGCGGGTGCCGGGCTACGAGCCGGACGTCCAACTCGCCGGCGTCGCCTACCTGTTCGTGCGCGGCATGACGGGCGGGAGCGGCCTCGACGGCTCGGTCCCCGGCGTGTTCGCCTGGCGTCCGCCGCCGGGGTTGCCGGAGGCGCTCAGCGACGTGCTCGAGCGGGGGGTCCCGGAACGGTGAGCGCACCGTCGCCGTCGCCGGCCGAGCGCGACCCGTTCGACGCGCGACTCGCGCTCACCGCCGCCGGGCCGCTGCGCGAGTTCAACCGCGCGGGGGTGCTGTCCGCCGCCGACGTCCACGTCGCGCGGCGGCTCGGGTCGCTCGGCGGCGAGACCGACGAGACGGTGCTGCTCGCGGTCGCGCTCGCCGTGCGCGCGCCGCGGATCGGACACGTGCTCGTCGACCTGGAGACGATCGCGCGGACGGCCGCGGTCGACACCGAGGAGCCCGTCGACCTCGGCGCGCTCGAATGGCCCGAGCCGGGGGGCTGGATCGCGGCGGTCGCCCAGTCGCCGCTCGTCGCGCTCGAGGGCGTCGGCGATGAGGAGGTCCGACCGCTGCGCCTGCGCGGCCCCTGGCTCTATCTCGACCGCTATTGGTCCGAGGAGCTCGCGGTCGCGCGGGCGCTCCGCGCGCTGCTCGACCAGCCGGCCGAGGATGTCGACGTCGCGGCGCTCCGCTCCGGGATCGAGCGGCTGTTCGAGGGCGAGGCCGACGAACGGCAGGCGGCTGCGGCCGAGGTGGCGGTGCGTCGTCGCTGCGCTGTGGTCGCCGGCGGCCCCGGCACCGGCAAGACGACGACCGTGGCACGGATCGTCGCGCTCCTGCTTGAGCAGGCGCGCGCGGAAGTCCCCGAGGCAGCGGACGATCCGGCCGGCACGCAGCTCCGGGCACAGCGCTCGCCGCTCGTCGCGCTCGCCGCCCCCACGGGCAAGGCCGCCGCGCGCCTCGAGGAGGCGGTCCACGACGAGGCGCGGTCGCTGCCCGTCGACGAGCCCGTCCGCGAGGCGCTGCTCGGGCTCGGAGCGACAACGATCCACCGGCTGCTCGGCTGGCGCCCGGGGTCGAGCAGCCGCTTCCGGCACGACGCCCACCGGCGGCTGCCGCACGACGTCGTGATCATCGACGAGACCTCGATGGTGTCGCTGTCGCTGATGGCGCGGCTGATCGAGGCGTTGCGCGCCGACGCGCGGCTCGTGCTGGTCGGCGATCCCGGCCAGCTCGCGTCGATCGAGGCGGGGGCGGTGCTCGGCGACATCGTCGGCGGCGAGGCGGAGCCGGGCCCCCTGGCGGCAGGCGGCGGCGAGGCCGCCACGGCGGACGCCGCCGGACCGTCGCGGGCCGGGATCGTCGTGCTCGACCGCGGGCACCGCTTCGGCGGCACGATCGCCACGCTCGCCGCCGCGATCCGGGACGGTGACGCCGACCGGGTGATGGAGCTCCTGCGCGCGGGCGCCGAGGACGTCACGTGGATCGACGTCGACGCGGGACGACCGGAGCCGCCCGCGGCCGTCCGCGACGAGGCGCTCTCCGCGGCCGGCACGGTCGCCGATGCCGCGCTTGCCGGCGCCGGCGCCGACGCGGTCCGTGCGCTTCGGGCCTGCCGGGTCCTGTGCGCGCATCGCCGCGGCCCGTATGGCGTGGCGAGCTGGAACGTGCGCGTCGAGGGCTGGCTCGCGGACGCCGTCTCCGGCTTCTCCACCGCCGAGCGCTGGTACGTCGGCCGCCCGCTGCTCGTCACCGAGAACGACCGTGAGCTCGGGCTCGCCAACGGCGACACCGGCGTCGTCGTCCAGGTCTCCGAGGGGCGGGCGATGGCCGCATTCGAGCGCGGCGGAGAGCTCGTGCTCCACCCCCCGAGCCGCCTCGGCGCCGTCGACACCGTGTACGCGATGACGATCCACAAGAGCCAGGGCTCCCAGTTCGAGGTCGCCGCCGTGCTGCTGCCCGAGCCCGGCTCCCGCATCCTCACCCGCGAACTGCTCTACACCGCCGCCACCCGCGCCCGGCGTCGCCTCATCCTCGTCGGCCCCGAGGAGACGATCCGCGCCGCCGTGCAGCGACGCGTCGCCCGTGCGTCGGGGCTGGCGGCGCGGCTCTGGGGCTGACGCTCAGCGCGGCGCCGGATCGCCGCGGAGCGCGACACCGGCGAGCGGCCCGCGCAGCCAGCGCTCGATCTCGCCGCGGCTGCGCAGGCGCACGACCGGAAGCTCCGGCCGGCGCGTCAGGGTCTCGCCGATCCGGGGCAGCGACAGGTCATGTGTCCGCCACGCCCAGCGGATGATGTGCTCCTCATCGCTGAGGATCGTGCGCAGCGGCGGCTCGCGGTTGCCGTTCCAGAGCTCGGTGCGAAGGAGCGCGCGCCCGACCGTGCGGCGGATGACGCGCCACATGACGAGCGCCCGCGGCAGATCGAGCCAGACGAGCAGGTCCGCGCGCTCGGCGAGCAGCTCCCGGGTCGTGTGGTACTGCCACTCGGTCACCCAGCGCGGCTCCTCCACGCGCGCGCTCACCTCCTCGACGAACCCCGGCCGGGGCGTCCATCCCGGCCCGTGGTAGAGCGCGTCGATCTCGAAGTACGGGAGCCCGAGCGCCTCCGCGAGGCGACGCGCAAGCGTCGTCTTGCCCGAGCCCGACGTCCCGGCGACGAGCACCCGCGACGGCGGCGCCGACAGCTCGTCGTCGGCGCTCAGCCACCCCATGCGCCGTGAGGGTACCGCCGCGCGCGTTCACCACGGCGCCACCGGCGCCGCCGCTTGGGCTGTCGAGAAAATGCTCTCCCGGGGCCAGGGGATCGGCCCTCGCGGCGGCGCCGGCCGGGCGCCCGGTGAGCGGACGCCCGGCCGCCGGGTCAGCTTGCCCCGAGGCGCTTGGCGAGGTTCGTCCCGGACGGTGAGCCGAGGCCCGTGCAGGCGTCCCAGCCGGGGCCCGCTGAGTAGGCGCCGTTCGAGCCCGATGTGATGTCGTGGAACGCCGTCGAGCCGAGCAGCGCGTAGAGGCGCGCCTGGGAGAAGCCGAGCGGGGCGCCAAGCGACTGGTTGAGGAGCGCGACGAGCCCTGCCCACAGCGGCGCGACCGCACTCGTGCCGCCGACCGTCTCCTCAGCGCCGTCGACGCGGATCCTGTAGCCGGTCTGGGGGTTGGCGTCGCCGGCGACGTCCGGGACGCCGCGGCCGGGCCTGCCGGTGTTGGCGTTGGCCGGGACGTTCGCGTTCGCCTGGTAGCTCGGCAGCGCGAACACGTCGCTCACGCCGCCGCCGGTCGCGCCGTTGGAGGCGGTGTCCCACACCGTCTCGGAGCCGATCGTCGTCCCGGAAAGCTCGAGCGTCGTGCCGCCGCAGGCGAGCGCGTGCGGGGCACTTGCGGGGAAGTCGACGTGCGCGCGCCCGTCGCTCGCGCCGTCGCCGGAGCCGTTGTCGCCCGCGGCCACCGTCACCGTGACGCCGAGCCCGCCGGCCTCGGTGAGGATCGTCTCCATCTGATTGCGCGCCTGCGCGGTCCAGCTGTCCTCGGAGCCGCCCCAGCTGATCGACACGACCGACACCTTGTGGGCGGCGTCGTGGACCGCCTCCGAGACGGCGTCGATGAACCCCTGGTCGGTGTTCGGCGCGAAGTAGACGACGATCCGTGCCGCGGGCGCGATCGAGCCGACGATCTCGATGTCGAGCATCACCTCGCCGTCGGCGTTCGTGTCGGCGCCGGGGTCGTTGGCGCCGCCGTCGACCGGGACCGCGGTGACCGCCGGCGGGGCGATCTGCAGCGACTCGAAGTACGCGGTGAGGTCGGCCTCGCGGTAGCCGCCGCCGAGCTCGATGATCCCGACCGTTTCGCCGCCGCCGTCGACGCCGGTCGGGAAGCCGTACGCCTTGGCGACGTCGGGGGGCGTGTAGGCGACCGCGCCCGCCCGCGCAAAGCGAATCTGGGGCCTGGCGATCGGCCGGTCGTCGAGTCCGAACACGCCGGTGACGATGTTCCCGAGATCGGCCGGCACGGTGAGCGGGCCGCTCCGCGCCCGGTAGGCGGGCGCGTCCTTCGCCGGCGCATACATCCCCTCGAAGCGCGCGCCGAACGCCTCGGCGACGGCGCCGACAGACCCCATCAGCTTCACCTGCCGCCGCGCCTCGTCGGTGCGGCCGACGACCAGCCCGCACGCCTCCGCGAACCGGCAGACCGCGTTGACGTGGTGGGCGCGCGCACCGTGCGCCTGGGCCCACTCCTCGCGTGAGATCCGCCTGCGGGCCGTCGGCGGGCGGCGCGCCTCATCGTCGACCCAATCGGGCGCGACCCGGTGCGCGAGATAGACGGTCACCTCGACGTTGCCGGTCATGTCGACGTCGCCGACCCGCACATGCTCGGGGTGGGGCGCACGCTCCGAGCCGGGGACCTGCACACGCTCTGAACCGGGCATCGCTGACCTCTCGATCGCTGGGGGCGGGGCGCCCGACACGCTACTCGTCGGGGGGCTCAGACGCGCACGGGCGCGCTGCGGGCGAGCTCACGGCCCGCGCGATCGAGCGCAACCGCGACGAGCAGCCCCGAGCCGCGGCCGAGGTCGATCGCGGTCTCGAAGCCGGCGCGCGTCGCCTCCGCGAGCGGACGCAGCCCGCTCCCGTCGATCGCGTGCCCCCGGACGCCGTGCCGGCCCGCCGGCCCCGCGAGCACCCGCCAGCGGGCGACCTCGGTGGCGCCGTTCCAGCTCGCGTACAGCCGCACCCCCCCGTCTCGCCGGGTGCGAGCGGCGGCCTTCGGCCTGCCCGCGCCGAGCGCACGCCACGGGAGCCGGTACGCCCGGTAGGAGTGCTGGCCCTCGGGCATGGCGAGCTCCGCGACCACGCGGCCGTCGGGAGCGAACTCGAACGAGTACGGGTCGTTGCCGAAGCCGACGAACAGATGCCCGTCGGGCAGTCGCTGGACGTTGCCCATCGAGGAGGTGAGCAGCCGCGAGGGGCTCTCGTAGGCGCGGACCAGGCGCACCCTGCGACCGGCGAGGTCGACGTCGAGCGCGAGCCCGCGGGAGAACGGATGGCTCTTCACGCGCCCGTCGAAGCCGTCGTCGAAGATCGTCATCCGCCCGCCGCCCAGCCAGCGCGCGTCGTGGGCCCACGCGAACTGCGAGCCGCGGCCCATCGCGAAGTCCGAGCGCTTGCCGCCGAGCCGCCAGACGACCGCGCCAGTGCGGCGATGCAGCTTGTAGGCGGCCCACGTGTTGCGCGCACAGATGAGCAGGTCTCCGTCCGGCAGCACGTCGATCGAGTTGACGTGCAGGTAGTCGAACGGCGCGAACTCCCGCCGGTAGGACTCGCGCAGCGCGATGTGGTCGAGCGAGCGCCACTCCATCAGCAGCCGCCCGCTCGAGACGTCGACCTCCTGGATGATCGACTCGAGCGCGTGGGCGCGGCGCGGGCCACCGAGGTGCCTGAGATCGACGGTCGAGATCTGCGGCGTGCACGTGAAGAGCGCCGTCCCCTCGGGAGTGAGTTGGAACTCGTGCAGGTCCATCGTGCGGCCGTTCGCCGCCCGCACGCGGTGAAGCTCCCGGTAGGAGGTGTCGGCGATCACCGCCTCGCCGACCCCGTAGCCGGCGTCGAGGCGCCCCTGCCACCAGGTGAGCACCGGCCGCCCCCGCCACGTGCGGACCTGGAGGTTCGTCACCCAGTGGCGGTAGGGAACCGGGTGGAACCAGACGAGCTCGCCGCCGTCGAGGATCATCCCGCCGGCGTCGACCGGCCTCGAGCGATCCGGGCCGACGAACATCAGGCCCGGAGCGGCCTGCCGGCTCGCGTCGTAGCGCACGATCGTCGGGTGCAGGCCCGGCGCGGACACGAACCGCTGTGCGGTCCCGTTCGGCGGCAGGCCGTTGCCCGAACGATGGCCGAGGAGCCGGTCGACGCCGAGCCCCGCCCCGGCGAGTACCGCCGCGCCACCGAGCCCCGCCCCGAGCAGCCGGCGGCGGGTGAGCCCGCGATCGGGGGTCGGCGGGGGCGCCGGCCGGTCGGTCTCGGGGTCGCGGGGTGTGAGGAGCTCGGTCACGGCGGTGGAGTCTCAGCCCGGAGAGGTTAGGCAGGCTTTCGAAGCGTTTTCGCAGCGGAGACGATCGGGTGGCTGCGCCGCGATGCAGTGGCTGATACCCGGAATCTTGCACTGGACGGCGGTCACCCCGTCGCCCCACCTCAGCGGACGCGGGGCGCGCTGCGCCTCACCCGCCCGGCGCGAGGAACCGCGCGAGCGCCCGGTGCGTCTCCTCCGGCCGCTCGAGCTGCGGCACGTGCCCGCAGTCGAGCTCAAGATGCTCGGCCGCGGGCAGCGTCCGGCGGACATGGCTCTCGAAGCCGATCGGCACGAGCATGTCCCGCCGGCCCCAGACGAAGAGGCTCGGCGCCTGAAGCGCGGGCAGCCGCGTCCACAGACCGCGCTTCCCGTGCGGCGGCTCGAGGTAGATGCTGCGGGCGGCGGCGTAGAACGCCGCCCGTCCGCGGGGTGTGAGGTAGGAGCGCAGGAACTCGTCGACCCCAGCGGCCGCCCACGGCGAGTTCACTCCGGTGCCGAGCAGCGTCCGGACGGTCGCCTCGACGAGCGACCGCGGCGCCGGCTGCAGCAGCCCGAGCCGCGGCGAGAGGAGCCGCAGTGCGGGCGCCCATGGGCGGCCGCGCAGCCACGCGAGCGAGGGCGCGAGCAGCCCGAGACGCCGCGTGCGCTCGGGGAAGCTCAGCCCGACCTCGAGCGCGACCCGGCCGCCGAGGCTGTTGCCGACGAGGTCGGCGCACTCGATCCCGAGCGCGTCCATGAGCGCGATGACCGTGCCCGCGAAGTACCGGGCGTCATATGGCGCCCGCAGCGGCTTGGTCGAGTCGCCGAAGCCGGGAAGGTCGAGCGCGATCGCCCGCCGCCCCTCCTGCGCGAGCGCTGCGAGCGTCGGCAGCAGCGAGACCTTCGTGGCGCCGAGGCCGTGGATGAGGATCGCCACCGGCCCCGCCCCCGCCTCGTCGATCGAGATCTCGCCGGCCGACGTCCGCACCTGGGCGAAGCGCAGGGCGGCGGCTGGGTCCCCGTCCCCGACGGCGGCCGTCGCGGCGAGGAAGCCAACGCCGAGGTGCAGGTCGCGGCGGATCGCAAGACGGCCCTCGTGGAACGCCCGCAGGCCACCGCGCGCGTCCTCCAGCACGCGCGCCCACGTTTCGCCGTCGGCGGCGATGATCGCGTCGGCTCGGCCGGCGGGCGCGACAAGGAACGCGCGGTCGCCCTCGAACGCGACGTCGTGCTCGGCGGCCTCGTCGACCGTCGCCTCAACGATGCACAGGCGCACGCGCACGCCCGCGCGCGCGGGCCAGAACAGCTCCGGGTCGAACCGGGCGACGAGCTGCGCGAGCGTGTCCGAGCCGGTCGTGACGCTCACGTCTGGCAGGCCGGGCACCAGTACGTCGTCCGCCCGCCGATCGTCGCCTTCTCGAGCCGATGGCCGTCGCGCGGGCAGACCTGCTCTTGGCGGCGCGCGCGCACGAACGCGCCCGTGTGAGCGCCGCCCCGGCGGATCGCCTCGCGCAGCGCCCGGCGCAGCTCGCGCCGCAGGCGATCGAGCTCATCGACCGTCAGCGATCCCGTGTCGCGGCGCGGCGAGAGCCTCGCCTGCCACAGGACCTGGTCGGCGAGCAGGTTGCCGACGCCCGAGATCGCGTGCTGGTTGAGGAGCCGCGCCTTGATCGCCGTATGGCCCCGGCCGATCCGCCTGCGAAACTCCTCGCGGCCGACGTCGGCGGCGTCGACCCCGACGTGGCTGTAGTCGGGGTTGAGCACCGCCCGGCCGAGCCGCCGGCGGTCGCGCAGCGCCATCCGCGACCCGTCCTCGAACTCGATCGCAAAGCGGTCGAAGCGCGAAGGCTCGGCGGCCTCCTCGTCGACGACGATCTTCCCGGCCATCCCCAGGTGCAGCCCGAGCGTCGGCCCCTCGTCGGTCTCCATCCACAGGAACTTCCCACGCCGGCGGGCGGCGACGAACCGCTGGCCGGTGAGCGCCGCCGCGATCTCCCCGGGCTGATGCGGACGGGACACATACGTGTCGTTGTCGTCCACGGCCGCGATCGTCCGGTGCAGCGCGGTCTCGAGCGTCTGGCGGGCGCGCTCGGCCTCGGGCAGCTCGGGCATCGGCCGAGAAGGTTACGCCCGCCCTGCCTGAGATGATGCGAGCGTGGCCGGTTCCGAGGCGACCGAGATCGAGGTGGGCGGCCGCCGCGTCCGGATCACCAACCCTGACCGGGTGTACTTCTCCGCGCGGGGAGAGACGAAGCTCGACCTCGTCCGGTACTACATGGGCGTCGGCGACGGGATCGTGCGCGCGCTGCGCGAGCGCCCGTGCATGCTCCACCGCTTCCCGAAGGGCACCGACGAGTCGAAGGTTCATCAGAAGCGGATCCCGAGCGGCGCCCCCGAGTGGCTGCAGACCGTCCGCGTCACGTTCCCGCGCTACGGCCGCACCGCCGACGAGCTGTGCGTCACCGAGCTCGCGTCGGTCGTCTGGGCGGTGCAGATGTCGACCGTCGAGTTTCACCCGTGGAACTCCCGCCGCGGCCACGTCGAGACACCGGACGAGTGGCGGATCGATCTCGACCCGATGGACGAGTGCCCGCTCGAGCGCGTCAAGCACGTCGCGCACGTCGCCCACGAGGTGCTCGACGAGCTCGGGGCGGTCGGCTGGCCGAAGACCTCCGGCGGCCGCGGCATCCACATCTACGTGCGGATCGCGCCTGAGCATGGGTTCGCCGACGTCCGTCGCGCCGCGCTCGCGTTCGCGCGGGAGGTCGAGCGGCGCGCCCCGGAGGAGGCGACGACGACCTGGTGGCGCAAGGACCGCGACCCGCGCGGCGTGTTCGTCGACTTCAACCAGAACGCGCGGGACCACACGATCGCAAGCGCGTACTCGGTCCGGGGCGTTCCCGAGGCGACAGTCTCGGCGCCGTTCACCTGGGAGGAGCTCGACGACGTCGAGCCGCGCGAGCTCACGATCGCGACGATGGGCGAGCGCTTCGGGCGGCTCGGCGACCTGCACGCCGGGATTGACGACGCGGTGTTCTCGATCGAGCCGCTGCTCGAATGGGCCGATCGCGAGCGGGTCGAGGTCCCGGACGCTGACGTTGGAGGCGAGCGCTGACTCCGGCGTCCCGCACCGCTCCCGACCGGTCCGCGGACGAGTTTGTCCGGACAGGCGGCCCGGGTAGCCAGATCAACGATCCCTGCGAGCACGAGAGGACCGACGATGGCCGAGACGACAGGACCGACGACACGAGCGACACCGCCGACGCCCGAGGCCTCGGCCGCCGGCACGGGGCGGCTGGAGACCGAGCGCGGGACGACGACGATCGCCGAGATCGTCGTCACGAAGGTCGCGGGCATCGCCGCGCGGGAGGTGGCGGGCGTGCACCGGCTCGGCTCCGCCGTCTCGCGCGCGTTCGGCGCGGTCACCCAGCGGCTTCAGGTGAGCGACGGCAGCACCCAGGGCGTGAACGTCGAGGTGACCGAGACCGATGCACGCGTCTCGATGAGCGTCGTCATCGACTACGGCGAGTCGATCCCCGAGGTCGCGCAGGCGATCCGCGACAACGTCGTGCGCCGCATCGAGGCCACGACCGGCCTGCACTGCGCGGCGGTCGACATCGCCGTCACCGACCTGTATTTCCCCGGTGACGACGACGAGCCCGTCGCACCGGCCGCCTGACGGCACGCCCATGGAGCAGCCGGCGCACGGCGCGCCCATCGAGCAGCCGACGCCCGGCGCGCCCATGGAGCAGCCGGCGCACGGCACGCCCATCGAGCAGCCGACGCCCGGCGCGCCCATCGAGCGCCCGGCGCCCGGCGCGCGGATCGCGCTCGCCGCGCTCGCCCGGGACGTCGCGCTCACGGTGAACGGCGTGGCCGGGCTCGACGACGGCCCGGCGGGCCTGTTCGTCACCGCCGGCGGCGGTGAGCGGATCGGCGGCGTGCGCTGCGTGGCGGCGCCGGAGGGCGGCTACGAGGTCTCGCTCCGGCTCGTCTGCGAGCTCGTGCCGCTGCTCGACCTCGCCGATCGCGTCCGCGCGGCGGTGACGGAGGCGGCGCGGGCCGCGGAGTTGCGGTTGGCGAGTGTGACGATCACGATCGCCGACGTCGTCGAGGAGGGCGGGCGCTGATGCTGCTGCTCAAGGCGCTCGCGCGACTCATCGAGCTGCTGCTCATGGCGGCGATCGCGCTCGTCGGGATCGGCGTCGGGCTGTACTGCCTGTCGCTGCGCATCTCGCTCGGGGGCGCGCAGCCGGACCGTCTCCTGCGCCTGCCGGCCGTCCGCGCCCGGGTCGGCCATTTCCTCGCCGGCCTGGCCGCCCCCGGCCCGGTCGCGCTCATCGCCCTGCTCTGCGGGGTGGGCGCGATCCTCGCCGGTGTCGGTCTGCTCTTCGGGCTGCTCGGGTCGCGCCGCGAGCGGCTGCTGATCATCGAGGACGGCGACGCCGGGGCCGGCGGGCTCTACGTGCGACAGCGCACGATCGCGCGCATGGTGCGCGCGGAGACGGTGCTCGCCCCCGGCGTCACCGGGGTGCGGCGCGCGCGCGTGCACCTCGCGCGCAGCGGCCGCCACGGGCGCGTGCGGCTCCTCGCCGTTCGCGGCCCCCACCCGGACGCGGCGACCGTCGACGGCGCCGTCCACGAGCGAGTCGACCCGGTCATCGAGCCGCTTGGACTGCGTGGCGACATCCGCGTGCGGCTCGAGCAGCCGGCGGCAGCACGGGAGGCGCGCTCGTGATCCGCCAGCGCGTGAGCCTCCGCCGACCGACCGGCGCGCTGCTCACGCGGGGACTGGCGGTCGCCTTTGCTCTCGCGCTCGTCTACGGCGGCGCGCTCGACGTGATCCTCGCGCTCAAGCTCCACGGCCTCGGGCCGGCCCAGGTCAACCGGATCAGCGGCTACCGGACAGCGTTTCACTGGCTCGCGGGGCTCGATCGCGCCGACTTCACGACCGGCCGCGCGCTGATCGCCGGGTTCGGCGGGCTGCTCGTGTTCCTCGTGTTTGCGGCGCTCGCTCTTCGGACGCTCCCCCGGCCCTATCTCACCCGCACGGAGATCGGCCTGTCGCCCGACGAGCGCGGCGCGACCGTCGTGCGGCCGCGGGCGGTCGAGCGAATCGCCGAGGTCGCGGCCCAGGGCAACGAGCACGTCGTCGGGGTGACCGGCCGGCTCGGCGACGGTGAGCTCCACGTCGACATCGGAATCGACACCGCCCCCGCCGCCGCGTCGACGCTCGCCGACGTCCGCACGCGCGTGCGCGACCAGCTCACGCGCCATGATCTTGAAGTGATGCCGGTCAACGTCACGCTCACCGGCTATGAGCCCTGAACCATGAACCACCGGAAGGGAACGTCATGACCTCTTCACAGTTCGCCGCGCTGCTCGGCTTCCTGTTCGCCGCCGCCTGGATCGCGTTCGGCCTCGGCAACGCCGTCCTGTGCCTGATCGGCGCGCTCGTGTTCATGCTCGCGAACGCGTTCTACCGCGGTGAGCTCGACCTCGCCGCGCTCCAGCAGCGTGCCTCCGTCTACCGTTCGACCCGCCGATGAGCCGCGCGCTCATCATCGTCGACGTCCAGCGGGACTTCCTGCCCGGCGGGCCGCTCGGCGTCCCCGACGGCGACGCGGTGATCGGGCGCATCAACGAGCTTCTCCGGGGCGGCGACTACGACGTTGCGCTCGCCACCCGCGACTGGCACCCGCAGGACCACTCCTCGTTCAGCGAGCAGGGGGGCCCGTGGCCCGCGCACTGCGTCCAGGGCACGCCCGGCGCCGAGCTCTCGCCGGAGCTCGACCACGAGCGGATCGACGCCGTCGTCGACAAGGGCGCCGACCGCGACGGCGAGGGCTACTCCGCGTTCGAGACCGGCGAGCTGGGGAACCTGCTCCGCACCGAGCGCGTCACCGAGCTCACGATCACCGGGCTCGCGACCGACTACTGCGTCGCGGCAACCGCGCGCGACGCGTTGCGCGAGGGGTTCCTCGTGACGATCGACCGCGCGGGGGTGCGCGGGATCGACGCCGAGGGCTCCGAGCGCGCGCTCTCCGAGCTGGAGGGGTCGGGCGCCGTCCTCACCGGCTGACCGCGGCCGCCCAGCCGCTCCAGCGCTCGACATCGACCGCGAGCACGGCCCCGGTGACCCGCTGCTCCGGGTAGCGCCTGCGCAGTCGCGTGATCGCCTCCCGCGCCTCCGCCAGGTCGGGCTCCAGCACCCGGGCTCGGCCGTCGCCCCGCGCCCACCAGAGCGCCGACCAGTCCTCCTCGTAGTGGTCGGCGAGCACGCTCGCCACCGGATGCGCGGCCACATTCGCGAGCCGCGCAAGCGCCCGGCTCCGCTTCGGCTTCGCGTCGACGGCCGAGTAGACGGTGTCGCCGGCGAGCGCGAACACGATCGGGACGAGATGTGGACGGCCGTCCGGGGTGATCGTCGCGAGGCGCGCGACGCGGGCCTCTGCGAATCGGCGGCGAGCCGCGGCGGCGTCCATCCGCGTCCGGTCGCGCCTCGGCGAGCGTCTCAGCTTTCGCCGAGCAGCTCGGCGATCGCCGCCTCCCGGCGCTCGAGCGCGGCCTCGATCGGCCCGCGCCCGGCGGACGGCAACCAGTGCACGACGCGGATGATCCCGAGCCGCTCGCAGCGCTCGAGCACCCCCGGGTCGGCCGGCGCCCCCATCGCCATCACGTCGATCGTCCGCTCGGCGCGGCTGCGCAGCTCGGCGACGCGATCCTCGAGGTCATGCTCGACCTCGCCCCAGTTCGGGAACCAGGCGTCGCCGAAGGCGAGCACGCGGTCGAGCACCGTCGGGCCGCTGCCGCCGACCAGCACGGGCGGATGCGGGCGCTGAAGCGGCTTCGGGTACTGCCAGATCTCCTCGAAGTCGACGAACTCGCCGTGGTAGCTCGCCGTCTCGTGCGTCCAGATCTCCTTCATCGCCTGCACGCGCTCGGCGACGAGCCGCATGCGCGTGCGCGGGTCGGTGCCGTGGTTGCGCATCTCCTCGCGGTTCCAGCCGGCGCCGACGCCGAACTCGAAGCGTCCGCCCGAGATGTCGTCGAGCGAGGCGACGAGCTTCGCGGTCGTGATCGGGTCCCGCTCGCCCACCAGGCAGATCCCGGTCCCGACCCGGAGCCGGGTCGTGACCGTCGCCGCCGCGGTGAGCGCGACGAACGGGTCGTAGGTGTGGTTGTACCTGCGCGGCAGCTCGCCGCCGCCCGGATATGGCGTCGCGCGCGAGGCGGGCGTGTGCGTGTGCTCGGCGACGAACAGCGACTCCTGCCCGTGGTCCTCGATCATCCGGGCGAGCGCGGCCGGGCCCATCGCGTCGTGTGTCGGGAAGTAGCCGATTCCGAAGTTCATGGGGGCGAGTCTAGGTGCGGCCCTTCCTTCGTCATGCGGGTGGTGGGCGAATTGCTTCCTGCGTCGCGCTCGGACGCTCGGTCGGGCTGCGCAGCGCGGGAACGAGCGCTACGCGTCCGGCCAGGTCGCGCCCTCGGCCGACGCGCGCAGCTCGATCTGCTCGAGCGCGACGTCGGTGCGGCGGTCGGCGACCATCGCCTCGAGCGCCTCGGCGACTGACCGCGCCCACACGCGGCGCACGACGGCCGGCTCGAGACCGCCCGGCCGCAGCTCGTACCAGTCGAGCGCGACGGGAGCGCGCACGGGCTCACCGGTTTCCGTGGAGGCCCGGCCCTCGTACAGAGTGAGCTCGGCGCGCCAGCCGTGCGGGCAGAGCTCGCTCATCAACGCCCGCGCACGACGCTCGGCGCCGACCTCCGCACGCACGCGCCGCCAGCGCCGCAGCCGGCCGCGCACGGCGCAGTGTCCGTGCGCCCCGCCCTCACCCCGCGGCATCCGGCGGTCCGGAAGCAGGCCGCAGCTGCGCAGCAGCCGGCTGCCGCGGGTGACGACGGCCCGGACGACGACCCGGACGAGCGGCAGGAGCAGCGCCCCCGCGGCCGCGCAGACCCCGATCAGCACGAGCGGGCCGAGCAGGCCCTCGGCGTGCGGTCGAACCCCGAGCTCGGCGAGCAGTGCGACCACGGTGAGCTCACGGTACCGCTCGCGCGCGACCCCGGAACCCGCCTCCCCCCGCCCGGTCAGGCCGCTGACGGCCACGATCTGTCAGTGTGCGCCCGTGCCACCACGCCGCGCCGCGTCCGAGGTCGCCTCGTGACCCGCCCGACCACTCGACGGTGACCCGTCCAACCACTCGACCATGACCCGTCCGACCGCCAGCGAGCGGGCGCTTGCCGTCGCCCGCGGGGACGCACCCGCCGACACGCTCGTCCGCGGTGGCCGCGTGTTCAGCACGTCGACCCGGGAGTGGATCGACACTGCGCTCGCGATCGCCGACGGCGTGATCGCGGGCTGGGGCGAACGCGACGCCCACGAGACGATCGACGTCGACGGCGCCGCGCTCACGCCCGGGTTCATCGACGCCCACATGCACCTGGAATCGACAAAGCTGTGGATCGACGCGTTCGTCGAAACCGTGCTGCCGCTCGGCACGACGGCTGTCGTCGCCGACCCGCACGAGCTCGCCAACGTGCTCGGCGTTCCCGGGGTGACGGCGCTCATGCGAGCGGTCGCACCGCTGCCGATCACGTTCGCGGTGTACGCGCCGAGCTGCGTCCCCGCCTCGCCGTTCGAGGGCGCGGGCGCCGAGCTTCAGGCGAGCGACATGGTGACGCTGATCGACGAGCATGGCGCGCGCGGGATCGCCGAGGTGATGAACTTCCCGGGCGTCGTCGCCGGCGAGCCCGAGATGCTCGCGCGGATCGCCGCCGCCGGACCGCTCCGGGTCGACGGGCACAGTCCGCAGCTGTCCGGCCCGGGGCTCGACGCGTATCTGGCGGCGGGCGTCGAGTCCGACCACGAGGCGACGACCGCGCACGAGGCGCTCGAGAAGCGGCGCAAGGGCATGTGGGCGTTCCTGCGCGAGGGATCGGCGAGCCGCAACATCCGCGCGCTCGCGCCGACGATCGTCGAGCACGGGACCGACCGCGCGGCGTTCTGCACCGACGACCGGGAGCCGAGCACGCTGCTGTCCGACGGTCACGTCAACGACTGCGTGCGGATCGCGGTCGCGTCCGGGATCGACGAGCGCGACGCGATCGTGATGGCGACCGCCCGCCCCGCCGAGTACCACGGCCTGCACCGGCTGGGGAGTCTCGGACCCGGCCACCAGGCCGACGTGCTCGCGTTCGACGCGCTCGCCTCCTGGGTCCCCACGCAGGTCTGGCAGGCGGGCCGCCGGCTCGTCCGGTACGGCGTCCTGCAACCCGGCGCGGTCCCGGCGGCGCCGCCCGAGCGTCTCCTCTACGGCACCGTCAACATCGGGGGCCTGCCGAGCCCTGACGACCTCGCTCCGCCGATCCCCGCCGGCACGCGCGTGCGGGCGGTCGGCGTCGAGTCGAACAGCCTCACGACGAGGCACGCGATCGTCACGATCGGCTCGGGCGAGGATCTCTGCCGGGCGGCCGTCATCGAGCGCCACCGCGCGAGCGGACGGATCGGCACCGGCTTCGCGACCGGCTTCGGCCTCGCGCGCGGCGCGCTCGCCTCGACCGTCGCGCACGACGCCCACAACATCGTGTGCGTCGGCGCCGACGGGGGCGACATGGCCACCGCCGTCGCGCGGCTCGCGGAGATCGGGGGTGGCCAGGTGGCGGTGCTCGGCGGGCGGGCGCTCGCCGAGGTGCCGCTGCCGCTCGCCGGGCTGATGAGCGACCGGCCGGCCGCGGAGGTCGCCGAGGCGCTGCGGTGGCTCGGCCGGGTCGCCGCCGGCGAGCTCGGCGTCAGCATCGCCGAGCCGTTCATGCAGCTCTCGTTCCTCGCCCTCTCGGTGATCCCGGCGCTCCGACTCACCGACCACGGTCTCGTCGACGTCGACGCGTTCGCACACATCGAGGTGACGGCGAAATAGTTCGAGCGCCCGCAGATCCGGGCACGTCCACCGAGTGACCCGACACCCTCGAGATCGTGGCTCGATCGCCGACGAGCCGGCGTTCGAGCGCCGCGGCATCGACTACATCCCGCTGTCCGAGCGCCGGGGCAAGCCGACCGACCTCGCCTGGATGTGGGCCGGCGCGCTGCTCAACGTCGAGTACGTCGTCTACGGCGCCCTGATCATGTCGTTCGGGCTGCGGTTCTGGCAGGCCGCGGTCGTGATCGTGCTCGGGAACCTCTCCTACATCATCACCGGCCTCGGATCGCTGCAGGGGCCGCGGGCGGGGACCGCCGCGTTCACGATCAACCGCGCCCCGTTCGGGCCGAACGGAGCGAGGATCATCGCCGCCTTCAACTGGATGACCCAGGTCGGCTTCGAGATCGAGGGGCTCGCGCTCGTCGTGCTCGCCGGACTCGCGCTCGCAGACAAGGCAGGGGTCGGCTCCTCGAACGGGCTCAAGGTCGCGCTGATCGTCGCCGCCGCGTGCGTCCAACTGCTCCTGCCGCTGTTCGGTCACCGCGCGATGCTCCGCGTCCTGCGGGCGCTCGTCATCCCGTTCGTGATCCTGTTCGTCGTCTTGACCATCCTGTCGATCGGCAAGGTCCACTTGGGCGCGGGCAGCGACGGCGGCTGGCAGACGATGTTCGTCGCGCTCGCGCTCATCTTCTCGGCCGGCGGCTATGGGTGGCCGATGAACGCCAACGACTTCAGCCGCTATCTGCCGCCCGCTGCGAGCCCCCGACGGATCGTCGCCTCGGTCGCCGTCGGCGGCTACGTCCCCTCGGCGCTCCTTGAGCTGCTCGGCGCCGCACTCTTCACGATCCCGGCCGTCGCCAGGGCGGGCGGCGGCGCCATCTCCGGCCTGCCGTCGGCGTTCGGCGCCTGGTTCATCTGGCCCTACCTCGGGTTCGCGATCGTCCAGCTGTTCGCGATCAACTCGGTCGACCTGTACTCCTCGGGGCTGACGCTGCAGGCGATCATCCCGAGGATCAAGCGCTGGCAATGTGTGCTGCTCGACACGATCGTCGCCGGCGGCCTCACCGCCTTCGCGGTCTTCTCCGCGGGCTTCAACGCGTTCGTCAGCGACTTCGTGCTCATGATCCTCATCTGGCTCGCGCCATGGGTCATGATCTACCTCGTCGACTACCTCCTGCGCCGCGGCCGCTACGACTCCCGGGCGCTGCTCGACCCCCGACCGGGGATCTACTGGCGTCGCGGCGGCCTGCACTGGCCCGGCCTCGTCGCGATGGCGTGTGGAATGGCCGCGGCCGCATCGTTCCTCAACGCCTCTCCGTTCTGGGAGAGCCCGCTCACCACAACCTCGCACGGCGCCGACTTCTCGGTATTCATGGGCGCGCTCGTCGGCGGCGGCCTCTACTGGCTGCTCGGGAGGCGCTCGGTGAGCGCCGAAGCCGAGCGCACCCCCGGCCTCGAGACCGAGGACGCGGCGATCGCCGCGATGGCCCCACCCGCCTGACCGCCGCCCCGGACGGTGCGGCGCCTCCCCCGTGCGAGGTCGTCGCGAACACCTGCTGGGACGGGGGTTGTCCGTCGCCGCGTTTCCGGCACGCACGGGGTTGCCGGCGGTGCGTGCGTGGTTGCCGGGCGGTGCGTGCGTGATCGGGCCCGCCATGCGCACGTGACGACGCGCGGCATCCGCTGCCGGCGGGGCGCGCGCGAGAGATGAGTGCGCCTTGGCCGGGCCCGGCGGCCTGCGCGCGGGGTCTTGGAGCGGATCGTGGTTCGGATCCGACAGCGACGCGCTCCAAGACACCGCCGGGGCAAGCGCTCGGGAATCGGGCTCAGGCCCACCGCCGCCGCGCGGCGCCCACACACCGACGCGACAGACTCTGCTGGGGGATATGCCGTAGATCGGGGTCAGCGTCGACGCAGCGGCGCGTTTGCCAGCGCCACCACCCCGTCGCCGCCGCCGTAGTACTGCCACCAGCGACCGCGATAGAAGTTGATGTCGTTCGTGAACACCGTGTGCGGGGTGAACCCGTAGATCTCGTACGGTGCCTGCGGGGCGAGCGTCGGCCGCCGCAGGACGTGCACCGGCCGCAGCAGGTGGCCGCGCGTGAAGTCGACCTGGCTGATCGCGTAGAACCACCGCCCGTGACCCATCAGCTCCCCGGCGACGAACAGGTCGATGCCGGTCCGCACGGGCCGGCCGGCGATCGTCGGGTAGTCGGTGACGGCGACGCACAGCTCCCAGGGCTTCCAGGAGGCGGGGAATCCGAGGTGCACGCGGCCGACCGTCCGCCAGCTCGTCATGTTCGTCGACTCGGCGAGGAACGCGCCGGTGCCGACCTGGCCGTAGTACATGAGGTAGTGGCCGCCGATCTTCACCGGCGTACCCTCGGGGTCGGCGACCACCGCGGCGTCCTTGTTGTCGTGCAGGACGGGACCGAGCTGCCGCCAGTGGACGGCGTCGGTCGAGACCGCCTCGTTGATCTCGATCTTCGTCCCGTTGTAGCCGGTGAAGAACGAGTAGTACGTCCGGCCCAGGTGGTAGAGCCGTGGATCCTCGACCCCGTGGGTCTCCGAGGGCAGCGAGTGCCTGATGACCGGCGCGGTGAGCGCGTGGAAGTGATGCCCGTCGGTGCTCGTCGCGGCGCCGATCTCCGAGTAGTCCTGATTCGTCGCGCCCCGGTAGAGCATGTGGAAGACCCCGCCCTCGATCACCACGCCGGGGTTGAACAGCGATGGGAACTCCCAGGCTGTCGCCGGGGTCGGATCGGCCGGCGGCGCGAGGATCGGATTGCCCGCGTAGCGGGTGAACGGACCGATCGCCCACGCGGGCAGCGGTCCGGCGGCAGGCGAGCCGCCGGGGGTGTGACCGGCGCCGCGGGCGGGTGCTCGACCCAGTGCGGGTCCGGCCCAGAGCAGCGCGGCGGCGGTGGTGAGGACGGCGGCGATGCGCCGCGTCTGACGGCGTCGATGCATGAGGACCTCCCTCGCTGCGTGGCCGAACCCGACCACTGCGGACAACGTTGTCAACCCGGTTACCCACGGTGCCGCGCCCCGCAAACCCCGGTTGTCCCGCTGCCCACCCGCACCTGATGACCATCCGGCACATGCCGCAGCGCTTCCGGCCTCGGCGTGCCGCATGGATGCGCCGGCGACCCGACGCACGGTCGAAGTCCTGCCCGGTCGCGGCCCGGCCTCGCTCAGACCGGGGCCGGGGACTCCACCGGGGCCGGCTCCTGCAGCGTAGAGGTGCTCGTCCACGGCGGCGACGCTCCCCCGGCGCTCGGCACGCCCTCCGGACGCGTGAGCATGGGGCCGGCGCCCGACGATGCTGCTGGAGAACCCGATGACGGTGTTCGGCCTCATCGTGATCGCCGGGCCGATCCTGTTCTCGTTCATCGGCCCGCTCGTCTATCGCACCAATCGGACCGGGACCTTTCTCCTGGTGAGAACCTGACGCCGTCGGACCGGTTCCCGCTCGGGACCCGACCCGGAGGGCCGCGACGAGCTCGGGCGGCTGATGCTCGGCGGCCAGAGCAGCCTCGAGGCCGGCTTCGGCGTGGCGGTGGTCGCGACGATCCTCGCGTTCGCCGCGCTCGTGCTCGTCGAAATCGCGGTCAACATCGTCGGCGACGGAGTCCGCGACGTTGTCGAGCAGCGTCTGATCCGGCGCTGAACCGGCGGCGCTCAGCGGAGCTCAGCGGAGCTCAGCGGAGCTCAGCGGAGCTCAGCGGAGCTCAGCGGCGCTCAGCGGAGCTCAGCGGAGCTCAGCGGAGCTCAGCGGAGCTCAGCGGCGCTCAGCAGCCGGACGGTCGGTTGCTGGCCGGCGCGGATGCGGAACTCGATCGGCTCGGGCCGCCGACGCGGCGCGCGGATCGTCACGTCGAGCCGGTCGCCGGCGTGGAGCGTCACGCGCTTCAGCGCCGACCAGAGTCGACCGACGCGCCGCACGGACACTGTGTGCGGGTGCAGCCTCGGGCAGCGCGGCCCGGCGCAGGCGGCGCTCACCATGCCGCCGGACGGGAGCGCCCGCGCGCTCACCGAGTGCACCCGGGTGCGCGAGCCGGCGAACGTCCAGCCGACGGCGAGCCGCGCGTCGACCTCGCCGCGGCGGCGCGGCCGCGGTGAGATCACCGGGTTGAACGTCGTGATGGAGCGGCTGAGCACGGTCGCCGTGTCGCCGGCCGCGTCGGACTCGGTCACCGTGAGCCGGTGACGCTCATCCGAGAGGCCCGCGGTCGGGACGGGAATCGTGACCCTGGCCACCGGCGCGCACGGCTGCGCGTGATCGAAGAGGAGCCCGCCGGTCGCCGCGTCGGTGCCGAGCGGCGCGCACTCGCCGCGGTGCGTGTTCGGAACGCCGCTGTAGACGGTCGTCCCGTCGATCTGCACCGTGACCCCGTAGACCCCCGGCCCGAACCCACCGATGGCCATCGGGTCCGACGCGGTGAACACGAGCTCCGCCGCACCGCGCGCCCGACGGGCGAGGAGCGTCCCCCTGAAGTTCGTCGCCGTGGGCGTCGCGTCGACCGACAGCTCGATGAGCGACTGCGTGATCGACACCTGGGCGTCGACCCCGCCGCCGAGCGGGCACGTCGGAGAGCTGAAGTCGACGCACAGCGCGGGCGCGTAGATCGCCGTGCCGCCCGGATGGTCGATCGCGAACGTGCCGCTCCGCGTCCCGTTTGCCCCGCACGGTCCGTTCAACTGGCAGTTCACGATCACGTCCGCGCCGTCGTAACCCGCTTCGGGCGTCCCGATCCACGCCTGACCCTGCGGCGAGGTGAGCGAGGCGGTCACCGATCCCCCGGCGATCGTCTCACCGCCCGGCGCGTTGAAGATCCACTCGGGTCCGGTGTAGCTGGCCGCGGATCCGGCCGCGCTCGAGACCGCCGTGAGCGACCCGCCGGGCGCCGCGCAGCTGTTCGCGTCGCCGCTGCCGGGGGTCGGTCCGCCCGCCCAGTATCCGGTGCTCCAGCCGTCGGTCGGCGCCGGCTGACCGTTCGGCTGGCTGCAGCCGTCGAGCGTCCACGTCCCCGCGCGGGCGCGGCCGACGCCGGCGCAGAGCACCGCCCCGACCGACACGAGGAGCACGAGCGCGGCCCCGACCAGCGCGTGTCCACGAACGCTCAGCATCGCCCCGAGCGTACCCGCCGCGCGTGCTCTCCCTCCCACTCGAGGAGCTGTCCCCGCCTGCGCTGCCTCTCCTCCAATGGAGGGCCTAGACCCAGGCCTCGGGCTCTGAGCCCTCGCGCCAGACCCCGCGATTCATCGCCTCGCTCGTGAACGACAGCGCGACCGCGCCCTGGGCGTCGACGGCGATCATCCCCCCGGTCCCCTCGACGATCCCGACATCCGCGAGCGTCGCCCGCACCGCGGGCCCCAGCTCCTGGCCCCCGGCGACGCGCACCGCGAGCTGGTGGGCGGCGGCCGCGCGGATGAACGCCTCGCCATCGCCGGTGCAGGAGACCGCGACCCGATCGTCGGCCCACGTGCCGGCACCGATCACGGGCGTGTCGCCGACGCGCCCGGGCAGCTGGCCGCGCCGCCCGCCGGTCGAGGTCGCCGCCGCAAGACGTCCGGCGGCGTCGAGGCAGACCGCGCCGACGGTCCCGCGCTCGAAGTCCGAGCCGCGCTCGGCGAGGCGCACCCGCTGGCGCTCGGTGACGTAGTAGTCGGGCGCGCAGGGCTCGACCCCGTGCTCGTGGGCGAAGCGATCGGCCTCCGGCCCCATCATCAGCACGTGGTCGCTCACCTCGAGCACCGCGCGCGCCGCCGCGATCGGCCACCGGCTCCGGGTGACGATCGCGACCGCCCCGGCGGCCCGGTCGTGGCCGCGCATGAGCGCCGCCGAGCATTCTGCGGTCCCGTCCGAGCAGAGCACCGCGCCCCGGCCCGCGTTGAAGAACTCGACCTCATCCTCCATGAAGGCGACCGCCGCCTGCACGGCGTCGAGCGCCTCTCCCCCGTCGGCCAGCGCCGCGCTGCCGCGCCGGAGCGCCGTCCGCAGCGCCTCGCGGGCCTCCTCGCGCAGCTCGGGCGGCGGCGAGGAGCTCGCGGCGCCGGCGTGGATCGCGATCACGGGCTGAGGCACGCGCGGGAATCTAGCCGTGCGCGCCCCTGCGCGGCGGTCTGGTGCCGCGGAGCGCTCGCGCGGCGGCTCAGCGGCAACGGCCCGGGGCGCCGGAGCGAAGCGCGCGCGACCTCAGCGGTGCGCGGCCCTCGTGAACACGTCGCGGCCGAACGGGCGCGTCACCGTCCGGGCGTCGCCGAGCCGCGGCACGCCGAACAGGTCCTCGAACGTCGCGAGCGAGGAGTAGTGGTTGTACGGGGTGCGGGTCCGGGTGCCGGGTGCGATGAACGGGGAGATGAGCACGGCGCCGACACGACCGCCGCCGGGGCCGGCGATCCCCGGCGAGGGCGCCGCCGGTCCTGGGTACTCGCCGCAGCAGGCCGAGGCGTCCGGCGTGAGGCCGTCGGCCTCGTCGAACGTGATCTCGATGAGGCCGCCCGCACGGTACGCCGGTGAGGCCATGATCCTCGGCACCCAGGCGCGGAGGAAGGCGTCGACGTCTGAGAGCGCGGTGGGACCGCCGCGCTCGTTGACACACGGCTGATCGTGGCCGTCGGCGCACAGGTTCGGGGTGATGAACGAGAACGCGGGCGTCGTCCGCGCCGCGCGCAGGTCGCTTGCCAGGCCCGTCTCCCCCGGGAGCGCAGCGGCGGGCATCCTCCCACGCGGCGAGCCGAGCGCGACGATGTGCGCGTCGCAGTAGGCCGCGCGGTCGATCACCGAGTGGAAGTAGATGAACGGATCGTGGCGGGCCGCGTAGCCGTCGCCGGCGACCGCCGCCTGCGTGTGGTCGACGGCGTTCAGCCGGGGGTGGCCGCAGGCGGCCGCCTCGCGGCGCGGGTCGTTGCCCATGTCCTGCTCGTAGGCCTTCCATGAGAGCCCGGCGGCGGTGAGCTCGGTTCCCAGGTTCGGCACGTCGTTCGGGTAGACGCAGCCCATGCCGCTCTCGATCCCATTCGCTTCCAGGCGCCCACCGCGGAAGTCGGCGAACACGTGGCAGTCGCCCTGATTCTCCGGGTTCGGCGGCTGCCCGGAGACGAACGAGACGTAGTTGTCGTTGCTCTCGTGCCCGATCGCGTAGTACCGCTCGAGCAGCGCGCCGCGGCGCGCGAGCGTCCGCGCGAGATACGGATCGGCGCGCGGTTCCCCGAACGTCGAGGCGTAGCTATCGTTCTCCAGCATGATCACCCAGACGTGGCGGATCGGGGGCAGTTGACCGGCCGCGGCCGGTGGGCGCGCGGACCGCGAACGACCGCCGGTGAGCATGAGCACCGCGACGACGGGCGCGGCGATCGCAAACAGCGCCGAGGCCGCGAGCAGAGCACGGAGTGTGACGAGCGGGCGGGCCACGGCCAGCCCAGGTGTACCGCATCCTGTTGCGGACGCAAGCCGCCGTTTGAAACCTGCCGAGAGCGGTGATACACCGCTTTATTGTGTGAAGGAAGCGCAGGTCGGACGCGCTGACGCCCGTTCGAACGAGCGCAGAGGCCCGTCGCGAGACGGGGTCCGCGGACCGAAATGAGGTGAGATGGGACGACGTGCAACCGCAGGCGCGACCGCGTTCGCCTGCATCGCCGCGGCGGGGCTCGCCGCCGGCAACGCCCGGGCGGCCGCCGGCTGGAGCGCGACCGCGACGCACGCGATCTCCGGCTCGGGAATCGCCGACACGGGCGCGCTCGCGCCCTCGACCCCGATGACGATCGAGGTCGCGATGAGCCTCCGCAACACGACCGCGCTCAACCAGGACATCGCCGCCGGGGACACGATGTCGGTCGACGCGTTCAAGTCGCAGTTCGGGCCGACCGCGCTGCAGCTGAGGGCCGTCAAGTCGTACCTGACGAGCTCCGGGCTGACCCCGACAGCGGTGACGCCGAACAACCTGCTCATCACCGCGACCGGTCCGGCCTCCGCGGTCGAGCGCGCGTTCAACACCCGGATCGAGACGGTCACCGCCGGCTCGGCGAGCGGCTACGCGAACGTCACGCCGGCCCAGGTGCCGAGCGGCTTCGCTTCGACGGTTGCGGCGGTTCTCGGGCTGAACGACGTATTCTCGATGTCGCTCGGCTCGCTCCACGCCGCCCAGCCCGCGTCCTCGTGCACGGTCCAGGGCGTCGGCTACCTGTGCGACTACAACCCGCAGGGCTTCCAGCACGCGTATGACGCCACCGGGACCCCGACGGGCGCCAAGACGACCGAGGCGATCTTCGCCGAGGGCGACCTCACCCAGGTGATCAAAGACCTGCGCACCGAGGAGACGGCGAACAAGCTCCCGAAGGTGCCGGTCACGATCGACCACACGGGGATCGCGAGCAGCGACACGAGCGGCGCCGACGAGTGGGATCTCGACACCCAGTACTCGACCGGCATGGCGCAGACCGTCAAGGACCTGCGCATCTACGACGCGACGTCGCTCACCGACTCAGATCTCGCGTTGTCGTTCGCGGACTTCGCCGGCCAGGACAAGGCGAAGGCGGGCAGCGCCTCGTTCGGCGAGTGCGAGGCGCTCGCGTTCCTCGACGGCTCGATGGTCGCCGACGACGAGTCGTTCGCCGAGGCCGCCGTCCAGGGTCAGACCGTGTTCGCGTCCTCCGGGGACACCGGCGGCTTCTGCACTGTCGCGCCGACGAACGGGGTGCCGGCCGGAATCCCTGACGTCGAGTATCCGGCGGCCTCGCCCTACGTCGTCGCGGTCGGCGGCACGACGCTGCTCACGAACGCCGACGGCAGCTACGACGAGGAGCTCGCGTGGCTGGCCGGCGGCGGCGGCCCGAGCTACTTCGAGCTCGCGCCCGGCTGGCAGGCGGGCGACGGGGTCGTCGGCACGATCGGCTCGCTCACCGGGCTGCGCACGCTGCCGGACGTCTCGATGGACGCGGATCCGAACTCCGGCGCCAACGTCTATGTGAACGGCACCCCGGAGACGGTCGGCGGCACGAGCCTCGCCTCGCCCCTGTCGCTCGGCGTGTGGGATCGTCTCGAGTCCGGCCACGGAAACGGGCTCGGGTTCGCCTCGCCGAAGCTGTACGCGCTGAACGGCAGTGCTGCGTTCCACGACGTGACGCTCGGCGACAACGGCCCGTATCCGGCGACGCCGGGGTACGACCTGGCGACCGGCATCGGCAGCTTTGATGTGGCTCAGGCAGAGTCGCTGATCAAGTAGCGCCGCTGGGCTCGCGGCGGCGGCTGCGGTGGGCGTATGCTCCCCGCAGCCGCCGCGTGGGAGCGGCGGGCAACCGGGAGGTGAGAGGCATGGGACGTCGACTTCGATCGGTTAGGGCGGCGCTTGTGGGACTGGGGATCTTCGGAGCGCTCGTCGTACCCGGGAGCGCGTCTGCCCTGACCGCGGCGCTGTCTCACGGAGCCGCCGGCGGCACGGTCGCACCCGGCGCTCCGGGCTCGCTCAGCTACTTCGACCTCGCGCGCAAGGACTGCGTCGGCACCGCCCGGAACACGTCCTCGAAGGTGTGGTTCACGGTCGCCGACGGCGCGCTCTCGGACACGTACTGGCCGACGGTCGACGCGACGAACGTGCACACGCTCCAGTACCTCGTCTCCGACGGCTCGACGTTCACCGACCTGCAGCAGCGCGACATGACCTACCGGGTCGCCTCCGACCCGACGGGCATGGCCTGCACGGTGATCGCGAAGGACACCGCGCACGGCTACACGATCCGCACGACGTACATCGGCGATCCCGATCGGAACGCCGTGCTCATGCGCGTCTCGTTCACCGGGCCGAGCGGCGACCGGCTCTACCTGCGTCTCGACCCGCTCGCCGGCGGCACGGGCGGCGGCGGCAGCGAGAACGCCGGCGGAAACTCAGCGCAGCTCGCGAGCGCCAAGGGCGTCTCCGGGCCGATCCCGGTCGCGTTCAACACGAATACGACGACCGATGCGACGAACCGCTCCTACGCCGTGCCGACCTACGAGGCGCTCGAGGCCTCGACCGGCTTTGACCAGGCGAGCGTCGGCTACGCCGGAACCGCAAGCGACGGCCTGTCGATGCTCGATTCTGCGCACGCGCTCACAACGTACGACTCGGCACCCGACGGCCACGTGGCGTTGACCGCCGAGCTGCCGGTGAGCTCGGGCGCGCCTCCCGTGAACGTCGCGCTCGGCTTCGGCACGACCGAACAGGCAGCGCTGAACACGGCCCGGGCGTCCGTCCGCTCGGACTTCACCGCCGCCGAGCGCCAGTACGAGGCGGGCTGGGACTACTACGACTCCGGGCTGACGCCGCCGCCGGCGTTCCTCGGCGCGGCGGGCGCGCGCGAGTACACGGAGTCGCTCAACGTCGTCAAGGCGAGCGAGGACAAGACGTTCCCGGGCGCGATCGCGGCCGGCCTCGCCTCGCCGTGGGGCCAGTCGGTCCCCGCCGGCAACGACACGAACGGCGCGCCCACGTACTTCGGCTCCTACCGCGAGGTGTTCAGCCGCGACCTCTACGAGGCCGCGAGCGCGCTGCTCGTCGCCGGCGACCCCGCGACGGCGCAGGCCGCGACGAAGTTCCTGTTCGACCGCCAGCAGCTGCCGAGCGGTGCGATGCCGCGCAACTCGCTGCTCAACGGCAAGCCCGCACCGGACACCGGCGGGCTCCAGCTCGACGAGGTCTCCTACCCGATCCTGCTCGACTGGGAGTCGGGCCTTGCCTCGAACCGCGGCCTCTACCTGCACCACGTCGTCCCGGCGGCCGACTTCCTCGTCGCGCACGGCCCGTCCGACGGCTCCGAGCGCTGGGAGGAGCAGTCCGGCTACTCGCCTTCGACGATCGCCGCCGAGATCGCAGGGCTCACCGCCGCCGCGAACATCGCGCGCGTCAACGGCGACCCGGCGCGCGAGGACGTCTACCAGGCGACCGCCGACGACTTCGCCCGCAATGTCGTGAGCTGGACGGTGACGACGAACGGCCCGTACATCAGCTCGTCCGTCCCCGCCTACTTCCTGCGCCTGTCAAAGAACGCGGATCCGAACTCGCCCGATCCGGTCAACCTCGGCAACGGGTCGATCACCGTCGACCAGCGCTCGCTGATCGACGCCGGGTTCCTGGAGCTCGTGCGGCTCGGGATCCTGCCGGCGAGCGATCCGGTCGTGCAGCAGTCGCTCACGGTCGTCGACGCCACGATCGAGCGCCGGACGCCGAGCGGACCGGGCTTCTACCGCTACGGGACGAGCGCGAAGGGCTCGCAGGACGGTTACGGCGACTGCTATCAGCCGAGCTCCTCGAGCTGCTCGGTGATCGGGGCGCCGTGGCCGCCGACCGACACCGGGACCGGCCACCTCTGGCCCGTGCTCGACGGCGAGCGCGGCGAGTACGAGATCGCCGCCGGCGATGCCTCGCGCGCCGGCTCGATGCTCACCGCGATGCGGAGGATGACCTCCGGCGTGGGGCTTGAGCCCGAGCAGGTGTGGGAGGACCCGAACCTGGCCCCATCGCCGTACGGGAGCGACCCGACGACCGCCTCGATCGGCTTCGTCGACGGCAGGCCGGCCGGCTCGGCGAGCCCGCTCACCTGGGCGCAGGCGCAGTACGCGCGGCTCGCGCTCGCGATCGGCTCCGGCCATGACCTCGAGACCCCGCGGATCACGCTACAGCGCTACGTGACGAGCGGGATGCCCGGCTCGCTGCCGGTGACCGTGAGCTCCCCGGCGGCGGGCGCGATCGTCGACAGCTCGTATGTGCGGGTGAGCGGCACGACCACTCCGGGCGCAACCGTGGCCGTCGAGGCGGCGGGACCCGCCGGCGGCACGGTACCTGTGTCGAGCACGGTCGCGGCGGCCGGCTCGGGTGCGTGGTCGGTGCGGCTGCCGGTCGCGATGGGGACCACGACGATCACCGCAACCGCGACGAAGGCCGGCTCGACCGGCTACACGCAGCTCTCGATTGACAACACGAAGGTGCCGGGCACGACCGTGTTCACCGTGACCGACCCCGCCGGCGACGATAACGGGCCGGGCACCTACCAGTATCCGACCGCTGCAGACTTCAAGCCGGGCGCGTTCGACCTCCTCGGCTTCACCGTGAGCGAGACCGCGACGAAGGTCTACCTGCAGACGAAGATCGCGAACCTGGCGGCGACGTTCGGGTCGAACTTCGGCGCCCAGCTCCTCGACATCTACGTTCACGACCCGGCCGCGGGCACAACCTCGACGGCCGCCCCGTACGCCTCGCGCAACTACACGATCGCGCCCGCCGATGCGTGGAGCGAGTACCTGGAGGCGCAGGGGTTCGCGGCGCCGGTGTGGCAGAGCGCCGCCGGCGGATCGCTCGGGACGCCACAGCTGATCGTCGACGGGACCGCCGGGACCGCGACGCTCGTCGTGCCGCGCGCGACGTTCGGCAGCGTCGGGTCCGGCTGGACGTTCACGCTCGCGCTCACCGGCCAGGACGGCTTCAGCCCCGACCAGGCACGGGCGTTCACCGCGACCCCGGGCTCGTACACGTTCGGCGTCTGCGCATCTGGCGACAACGCGCCGATCTGCTCGGTCGATCCCTCGAGCGTGCCCAAGGTGATGGACACGATCACGCCGAGCGGGGTCTCGCAGTCGACCGAGCTGAACCCGCTGAACGGCCCGGTGGCGCTCCAGGGCGTCACCGTCGGGTCCGCGGGCTGAGCGGCGTGACCGGGGGTGGCCGGGGCCGCGGGTCGGACGCGCCTGCGCGACGTGGCCGGGGCCGCGGGCTGAGCGACCGTGCGGGCCGAGGCGCTGCGTGACCTCTGCCTGTCCCTCCCGGGGTCGGAGGAGACGTTCCCATTCAGCCCCGAGACCTCGGTGTTCAAGGTCGCGGGCAAGATGTTCGCGCTCTCCCGCCTGACCGCCGAGCCGCCGCTGACGATCAGCCTCAAGTGCGAGCCGGCGCTCGCCGAGCAGCTGCGCGAGGCCCACGCCGCGATCACCCCGGGTTACCACCTCAACAAGCGCCACTGGAACACGGTGACACTGGACGGCTCGCTCCCCGAGGCGATGATCCACGATCTCGTCGAGGACTCCTACGACCTGGTCGTGAGCGCCCTGCCACAAGCGCGGCGTCGCGCGCTCCGCTGGCGCGGCGAGGCGCGCGCCTGAGACACGAGCCGCGCCGGGCGACGGTGCGCCGGACCCCGCCGGCTTGAGCGCGAGGCCGCGCCCGCCGCGGACACGCCGGGCCCCCGGTTCGCGGGCCCGTCGCGCGCGGACCCTCCGGCCTGCCGTCCACTGCCCGCCCGGACTCGAGATGGGCCCGCCGGCGTCCTCGAGCACCCCGGCCTGATGTCTCGGGCGAACGGGGCTCAAGGTTTCGTCGAATTTCGCCGAAAGTGTGTCTGGGCGCACAGGAACACAACTGACGCGCAGCTAGCATGCAAGCCGTAGCCCACATCCGAAAGCGATCAGCTTCTCCACCGAGACCACGGAGATCACGACATATGAAGCACCTCACCCACACCCTCACCGAGCGCGTCCGCCTGTCGGTCGCGCGCAGCCGCGAGCGTCGGGAGCACGACCGCGCGATGACCGACCCGCGGATCCGCGACGAGCACTACGCCGCGCGTGCCCGCGAGGTCGCCGCCGGCGGCCAGGACTGCCACTTCTGCGTCTGAGCGCGGCCGGCGCCGGAGGCGTCCCCGACCCGGGCGCCTCCGGCCCTCCCCGGCGGGCGTCCGCGAGCGCTCGCCCGCGCGGCGGTCCGGACCCGTTGCTCGCTGCGCTCCGGGAGCCTCAGGCCGCGGAGAGCGGCACGACGTTCCCAGAGTGCGACACGGTCGAGCCGCGGGGCTGCGTCCCGTCGAGGATCGTGGCCTGACGTGCAGCACGACGCTCCCAGGGTGCGACACGGTCGAGCCGGCACCCCGCGTCCAGGAAGCACCCGGCGCCGCGCGGTTCCGTCGGCAGCACGTGTCAGTCCGACAGGGCGCGGACGACGGCGTCGGCGAACAGTCGCCCGTCGCGGGTGAGCCGCACGCGGTCCCCGACGACGACCGCACGTCCGGACGTGACCTGCTCATCGAGCGCCCGCCGGCCCGCCTCCCCCAGAACCCCAAGCTCGAGCCCCTCGCGCGTCCGCAACCTGAGCATCACGGTCTCGAGCGTCCGCTGCTCGGCGGTGAGCTCCTCGCGCCCAGCGGCCGGGGAGGCGCCGCCCGCCAGACGCCGCGCGTAGTCGGCGGGCAGGCGGACGTTCCACCAGCGCACGCCATCGACGTGCGAGTGCGCCCCCGGGCCGATCCCCCACCAGTCGTATGAGCGCCAGTAGCCGAGGTTGTGATGGCAGCGGGCCTCCTCGCTCGCCGCCCAGTTGCTGATCTCGTACCACTCAAGGCCGGAGTCGCGCAGCCGCGCGTCGGCGATCAGGTAGCGGCGCGCCTGCGCGTCGTCGTCGGGTGCCCGGGCCTCGCCCCGGCGGATCGCGGCCGCGAGCGCGGTCCCCGGCTCGACCGTGAGCGCGTATGCCGACACATGATCGGGCTCCGCCGACAGCGCATCCTCCAGGGACGTCTCCCAGTCGGCGTCGGTCTCCCCGGGCGTCCCGTAGATGAGGTCGAGCGAGACATGCTCGAACCCGGCCTCGCGCGCCTCGCGCGCGGCCGCCACCGCCCGCCCGGGCGTGTGCACACGGTCGAGCGCGCGCAGCACGTGCGGCGCCGAGGACTGCATGCCGAGCGAGACACGGGTGAAGCCGCCGCGCCGCAGCGCCCGGAGCATCGCCGGGTCGACCGACTCGGGGTTCGCCTCGGTCGTCACCTCGGCGTCCGCGGCGAGGGCGAACGTGTCCGCGACCCCCTCCAGCAGCCGCAGCAGCGCGGGGGCGCCGAGCAGCGTCGGCGTCCCGCCCCCGAAGAACACCGTGCTCACGGGCCGGTCGGCGCCGAGCTCGGCGCGCGCGAGCCGCAGCTCCTCGAGCGCCGCCTCGACGAACCGCGGCGGCTGTCCGGGATCGGTCGGCACGTACGTGTTGAAGTCGCAGTAGCCGCAGCGGGCCGTGCAGAACGGCACGTGGATGTAGATCCCGAGCGGTGAGCGACACATACCGACACATGATGCTCACCCCACGGCCGGCCGGTCCGCGGGCCGCGCCACGGGGCGACGCGGCCCGCGGCACGGCGCGGACCCACGCGGCCCGGCCGCACGGCCCGGGCGCGTGCGAACCCGCGGCACGGCACGAGGCGACGCGGCCCAGCCGCACACGAGGCGACCGCGCGCCGGAAGCGGGGAAGGTTTGTCGCCCTGAGGAGGACAAAAGCGCTCCGCACCGGGAGGCGCGAGGTTGTCCGACCTGAGCCCGAACAAAGTTCCCCGCGGCGCCCCGGCGACGGCCTCGCGATCATGACCGGCTCGCGCGGCGACTCGGGCCGGCGGCCGTCCGGCTCACCTCAGATACCTGACTACGCTGATGGGGTTCGTCGGCAACCCGCCGGCGCCCGACATCGACAAGGAGCCGCGATGAAGATCGTCCTGTTCGGACCCACCGGCATGATCGGCAGCCGCATCGCCACCGAGCTCACGAGCCGTGGGCACGAGGTCGTCGGCGCGAGCCGCTCGACCGGGACAGACATCACCGACCCCGCCCAGGTCGCCGCCGCCGTCGAGGGCGCCGACGCAGTCGTGTGCGCGGTGTCCGCCCGCACCGGCGACTTCACGCTCTCCGACGTCGCGCGCTCGCTGCTCGACGGCCTGCGTCGTGCGGGCGTGCGCCGGCTGCTCATCGTCGGCGGTGCCGCCAGCCTGCAGGTCGCCGGCGGCGGCCGGCTCCTCGACACGCCGGAGTTCCCGGACGAGTGGAAGCCCGAAGCGACCCAGGGCGTCGAGGCGCTCGAGGTGTACCGCGCGGTCGACGACCTCGACTGGACGTACGTGAGCCCGGCGGCGTTCATCCACCCCGGGGAGCGCACGGGCGGCTACCGGCTCGGAGGCGAGCAGCTCCTCACCGGCGAGTCCGGCAACAGCGAGATCTCGGCCGAGGACTACGCGATCGCGATCGCCGACCTCATCGAGAGCGGCGAGCACGCCCGTGAGCGCGTCGGGGTCGCCTGGTAGGCCGCGGCGCCGGGTCGTCCCGGACGGGCGACGGCTCGGGCGCCGGGGACCCGAGCTTGCCCGCCACGAGCGCGCGTCAGCGCCGCCGACGCGCCGTGAGGATCGCGACGTCGTGCGCGGTGGCCGAGACCTGCGAGACCCGCACGACGTGCACGACCGGCCGCGTCAGCGGTCCGCCGGTCGTCCCGCGGCCGACGTCCCCCTCGGTGTCGCCACCCCATGACCACAGCCGGTCGTGCTGATCGATCGCATACTCGGTCTGCCCGCCCGAGCTGACCGCGACGAAGCGCACGCCGCGCGGCTCGGAGAGCCGGAACGGACGCAGCCGATCGCCAATGGCGCCATCGCCGAGCTGACCGACCTTGCCGGCGCCCCACTCCCACAGCGCGCCGCCCGCCAGGAGCGCCATCGTCTGGCCGTTGTTCGCCAGGCTCCCGCCCATCGACACCGAACGCACGCGACCGGGGAGTGGGACCCTCACCGGCGTGTCGCGCTCGACCGTCGCGCCGTCCCCGAGCTGGCCGTCGGCGTTCAGGCCCCAGTCGTAGTAGGCGCCGTCTGCCATCAGCGCCCCGGTATCGCCGTAGGCAGCGGTGAGCGCGACCACCCGACCACGCGGCAGCCCGTGGACCGCCACCGGCCTCGCCGTCTGCGAGCTCATCCCGGTCGTGCCGTTGCCGAGCTGGCCGAACTCGCCAAGGCCGCAACTCACGATCCGCCCGCCCGCGTCGTAGGTCGCGTGGCGTGCGGCGCCGACCGCGAGCGTCACGTGCGGGAGCGGGACCCGCACCGGGGCGTCGAGCAGCGCGGGACGGCGCAGGCAGAACTCATTGTTCATGTCGTTCCCCCACGCCCACACACGCCCGCGGGTGTCGATCGCCATGCCGCCGTCGAACGGCATCGGATCGGGTAGCGACGCGATCCGCACCCCTGGCGGGAAGCGCACGCGGACCGCGGTCAGCGACAGGGTGAGCGGCGCCCCGTCGCCGAGCTCGCCCTGTCCGCCGGCGCCCCACGCATACACGGCGCCCGCCCGGGTGAGCGCGTAGCCGTCGGAGTTCGAGGTCGAGATCTGCCGGACCGCGCCGTGGATGCCGGGCACGATCGTCGGGCGGGTCCGCACCGGGCCGACACCCGCGCCCATCCCGGTGCCCTTCGGCATGACCCGCACTCGGCTGCGGCCCCCACCTCCGCCGAAGCGGCCCCACGCCTCGACCGCGCCCGCGACGTGCGCGGCGCGCCGCAGCGACGGGGCGCTCGGCCGGCGCGCCGCGCCGCAGCCGGCAAGCGCCGGCGCAAGGACACCCGCGAGCAGAACCGGCACGGCCCGCCTCACGGACATCGGGCTCCTCTCCGGGCGGACATCTCCGGCACGGTAGTGAACCGCGTTGTTGCGTCGCGCCGCCCCGCGGAGGATGCTGTGCGCATGACGAACGTCACGCCCTCCCCGGCCGGCGCGCCGGCGGCGACCCTCCCGGACGCGCTCCGCCTCGGCCCGGTCCATCTCACGGTCTCCGACCTCGAGCGCGCGATCACCTGGTACGAGCACGCGCTCGGCCTGCGAGGGCGCTCGACCGAGGGGCGCACCGCCGAGCTCGGCGACTTTGACGCGACGGTGGTCGTGCTCCACGAGGACCCGGAGGCCGGCCCGGCCGGACGGCACGCCGGGCTCTACCACTATGCGCTGCTCTACCCGAGCCGCGAGGCCCTCGGCCACGCCGCGCTGCGGCTCGCCGCGACGGGCACGCCGATCGAGGGCGCCTCCGACCACCGCACGCACGAGGCGATCTACCTGCCCGACGCCGACGGCAACGGGATCGAGCTCGCGTGGGATCGGCCGCGCAGCGCCTGGCCACCTGACCTCGGCTACGCCGGAGGACCGGAGCCGCTCGACTTCGCCTCGCTGATGGGGACGGTCGCCGAGCAGGCTCCCGAGCCACATGTCGATGACGGGCTGCGGGTCGGGCACCTGCACCTCCACGTCGGCGACATCGCGCAGGCGCTCGCGTTCTACCGCGACCTCGTCGGCTTCGAGACGCAGATCGACCTCGGCAGCGCGGCGTTCGTCTCCGCCGGCGGCTACCACCACCATCTCGGGCTCAACGTCTGGCGCGGCCGCGGCGTCGGCCCGCCGCCCGCCCATACGGTCGGCCTGCGCCACTGGACGGTGACGCTTCCGCACCGCGACGACGTGAGCACGGTCCGCGCGCGGCTGCGACGCGCCGGGGTGGCGACGGGTGACGCTCCGGGCGGTTTCGAGGTGGCGGACCCCTGGCAGACCCGGCTGCGGATCGAGACGGCCTCGTGAGTCCCGGCCCTCAGGGCAGCGTCGTCCCCGCGCACGCCGCCGAGCGCCCGATCGACCCCCACGTGCGGATCGGGCACGTCCATCTCCGCACAGCCGACATCGAGCGCGTCCGCGCGTTCTACGTCGACATCCTCGGCTTCGACGTCGTGTTCGAGGCGCGCGACGTGCCGGGCTGGGGCACGACCGGCGACGTCCTGTTCGTGTCGGCCGGCGGCTACCACCACCACCTCGCCTTCAACACGTGGAAGTCGCGCGGCGGCCGGCCGCAGCCCGACGGCGTCACCGGCCTGCATCACGTCGCGCTCAACTTCTCCTCGCGCGCCGAGCTCGCCACGAGCGTGTCGCGGCTCCTCGACGCGGGGGTCCCGCTGCGCCAGCTGACCGACCACGGGACCCATCTCGCCGTCTACCTCTCCGACCCCGACGGCAACGATCTCGAGCTCGCGTGGGATCGCCCGGTCGAGGAGTGGCCCCGCTCCGATGACGGGCCGGCGTTTCGCGACGCCCCGCTTGAGCTCGATGACCTCCTCGCGACCGCGAGCGCCGCGGAAGGCTGATCGACGAGCGCGAAGCGGCCGGCGAGCACCCTGTCGACCATCGAGGGCCGCGGGTCGGGGCTCGGGGCGAGCTCGCCCGCCGGGTCGGTCGCAGAGCGCCATCCCGGGCCGTCGGAGAGGAGCCGCGCGAGCGCGTTCGCCACCCGGACGGGGGCGCCGGCGCGTGCCCGTCGTCGCTCAGGCCGCTGTGAGCGTCTCGCAGAGCCGCGCGACCATCGTCTCGGCCGCGACCAGCTGGTCGAGCGCGAGCGACTCGTTAGCCCGGTGGGCGTCGCGCATCGAGCCGGGTCCGCAGACGAGCACCGGGATCCCGAGCGCGCGTGCGTAGAGCCCCGCCTCGGTGCCGAAGTCGACCGCGGCCGGGCCGCCCCCGGCGTCCTCCTCGAGCGCCGCGCTCACCGCCGCCGCGCAGCGCCCGACGCCGCCGTCGTCCGCCGGCGCGAGGCCCGGATAGCTCGAGAGCGGCTCGACGCTCACGCCACAGCCGTCGTGCTCGGCGCGCATCGCCGCTGCGACGTCGTCCGCGAGCGCCCGTACGCGCTCCATGAGCTCGAGCGGGTCGACCGCCGGGACCGTCCGCAGCTCGACGTCGAGCGTGCACCGGTCGGGGACGATGTTGACCGCGACGCCGCCGCGCACGGGCCCGATCCCGACCGTCGAGAACGGCGCCCGGAACGCCCGGTCGAGCGGCCCGGCGCGGAGCTCCTCGGCGAGCTCCAGCAGCCGCGCGATGAACACGCCCGCGTGCGCGACCGCGTTGACGCCATCGGCGGGCACGCTCGAGTGGGCGGCGAGCCCGCGCAGCTCGATCCGGGCGGCCGCCTTGCCCTTGTGGCGATCGACGATCCGCAGCTCGGTCGGCTCTCCGACGAGCGCCCACGCGGGCCGCACCGGCAGCTCGGCGAGCGCGTCGAGCAATGGCCCGACGCCCCGGCACCCGAGCTCCTCGTCGCTGGAGAGCGCGATATGAACCGGCCGCCGCAGTCGCCGCGCCAGGCCGTCGCGCTCGAGCGCGGCGAGCGCCGCCGCGAGGAAGCCCTTCATATCAGCCGACCCGCGCCCGTACGCGCGGCCGTCCCTCACGCTGAGCGCGAACGGGTCGTGCGTCCACGGCTGCCCCTCGACATCGACGACGTCGCTGTGGGCCGCGAGCAGGATCCCTCCTGGTGCATCGGCCGGCCCGAGCACCGCGTGCAGGTTGCGCGCGTCCTCGCGCACCGACTCGACGACGCGCACGGCGGCCCCGAGGCCCGACAGCCGCTCGGCGAGCGCGTCGATCAGCGCGAGGTTCGAGCGCCCGGCGACCGTCGGCTCGGCGACGAGATCGGACAGGATCTCCAGCGCGCTCACGCTCACCATCCCCGCGCGCTCACGCTCACCATCCCCGCAGGCTCACGCTCACCGCCCGTCAACGAGCGCCGCCACCTCGCCGGCGGCGACAGCGCGCCGGCAGTGCTCGCAGAACGCCTGCACGAGTCGCGGCTGGCGCATCGCGCGCAGCGTGACGAGCCCGATGATCATCGGCCGGACCGGCCCCTCGATCGGCACCGAGCGCAGCCCGTGCCCGTCGAGCGCCCGCTCGTTGGCCGCCGGCAGGTTGAGGATCGTGAACCCGAAGCCGTTCGCGACGAGCGAGCGGATCACCTCGAGGTGCGGCGAGCGACGGACGACGTTCGCCTCGAGGCCCGCGGCGACGAACAGCTCCCGGAAGTACTCGCGGCTGAGCGGCAGGTCGAGCAGCACGAGCGGCTCGGCGGCGAGCTCGGCGAGCGTGACGCCCGGACGCTCGGCGAGCGGATGCCCGGCGGGGAACAGCGCGTAGGGCGGCACCTCCCGCAGCGGGTCGAAGGCGAGATCGGGCGCAAGCTCGAGGTCGTAGCTGAGCGCGACCGACAGCCGCCCGGTGCGCAGACGCTCGACGATCTCCGATTGCCCGGCCTCGGTCATCTCGATCCGCGCCTCGGGGTGCTCGCGCAGGAACGGCCGGCAGATCTGGGGCATGACGAGCGGTGCGACAGTCACCAGGCAGCCGAGGTCGAGCGTTCCCGAGAGCCCCTCGGTGAGCTCGTCGGCGAACCGCTCGAGCTGCTCGACATCGCGCAGGAGCGCGCGGGCGCGGACGAGGAACTCACGGCCGGCGGGCGTCATCGACACGCCCTGGGCGTGGTGGCGGATGAGCAGCTGCACGCCGAGCGCCCGCTCGAGCTGGGCGACCGCGGCCGACACCGAGGATTGGGCGACCGGGATCGTGAGCGCGGCCTCGGTGACCGAGCCCGCCTCGCAGGTCGCGATGAAGTACTCGAGCTGGCGCAGCGTGAAGCGCATCCGCCCCATTGCAGCAGCCCGGGCGCGCGCCGGGGCGACACGGTCGGGCGCCGGCACGCTCGCGATCCTCGCTACTCGTCGCCGGGCACGCCGAACGCCGGCGCGGCGTCGGGCGAGAGCGCGCGGGTGACGTAGTCATCGCGCAGCGGGGCGTAGAGCGCGTGCAGGCGCTCGAGCCCCCCGACAGGATCGTCGGCGTCGTCGACCCGCAGGTCGACGACGGGCCAGTCGACCGCGGCGCTCACGAGCATCCCCGCCGAGCGCAGCGGTCCGGCTTCGCCGCCCGCCTCCGCGCCGGCCCGGAGCGCGGCGAGCAGCCGCTCGGCGAGCGGGCGCCCGTCCGCGGCGCTGAACCCGGCGAGCAGCGCGTCGAGGACGCGCTCGTCGGCGAGCAGGTTCCCGGCGGCGACGCAGCCCGGCTCGACCCGCTCTCCGTGGATGCCGAGCGCGCCGGCGCCCGACCACGCCGCCCCGGCGCCGCGCGCGTCGAGCACGGAGAGCTGGCGGTACTCGATGTGGGATGCGTCGGCACGGACCTGACGCACGGCGTCGTCCGGTGCACGTCCGGCGGCGAGCAGATCGAGGAGCGCCGGGCCGAGGCGCGGATCGGTGACGTTCTGGCTGGCGGCGACCCCGACCCGCGGCCGGATGTGGGCGCAGCGCGCGGCGACCGCGGGACTCGAGGAGGCGATGACGATCCCGAGCTCCCCGGCGGCCGGATCGGCGGCGATGAGCGACAGCGTCATGTGCGGCCTCCGGTGTGGGTGTCGGTCACGGGATGACCGCGGTCGCGTCGATCTCGACGAGCCACTCGGGCCGCGCGAGCGCGGAGACGACGAGCCCGGTCGAGACCGGGTGAACGCCCTTCAGCCAGCGGCCCATCACCCGGTACACGGGCTCGCGGTAGCGGGGATCGACGATGTAGACGACGACCTTGACGATGTGCGAGAGCTCCGAGCCGGCCTCGCGCAGCAGCATGTCGATGTTCGCCATCGCCCGCTCGGTCTGGGCCGCGACGTCGCCGACGGCGACCGACTCGTTCGTGTCGAGGTCCTCTCCGATCTGTCCCCGCAGGTACACCGTGTTGCCCGCGACGACCGCCTGGCAGAGGTCGTTGTCGAGATCCTGCTCGGGATAGGTGTCGCGCGTGTTGAACGGGCGGATCCGCCGGTGGGTCATCGCATCGCTCTCCGGGAGGTTGGGACGGTCGTCACCGGAGTCTCGACGGGCGGCGCATCGGCCGCAATGCGAAGAGCCGCCACGCTGGATCGGCTGGGCCGATCCAACGCGCGAGCCGATCGCCGGAATCGTTGGTTCGGGCACTCCGATGCGCCAGAGCGTGAGAATCGATTGACGGGATGCATCCCCCCGTCCAGACTCGGAGAGCCCGTCGCCCGGCGGCGGTGACCAGTGCCGCGATCCGGAGGAGAGAGAAGGGACCCCACGATGGCTGAAGACCTCGCTGCAGTCGAGACCCCCGCCGAAATCGAGCAGCGCACGATCGCCCAGGTGCCGGACTCGGAGCGCAAGGGCCGGGTCCGCAACCTGTTCACGATCTGGTTCGCCTCGAACATCATGCTCCTCACGGTCGTCACGGGGGCGCTCGCGACGACGGTCTACGGCCTGTCGCTCGGCTGTGCGGCGCTCGGCCTCGTCATCGGCAACCTGTTCGGCGGCGTGTTCATGGCGCTGCACTCCGCCCAGGGGCCGAAGCTCGGGGTGCCGCAGATGATCCAGAGCCGCGGCCAGTTCGGCGCCTATGGGGCGCTCGTCGTCGTCGCCGTCGTGATCATCATGTACCTCGGCTTCATCGCCTCGAACGTCGTGCTCGGCGGACAGGCGCTCAACAACCTCACCTCGGGGATCTCGGTCGACCTCGGGATCGTCATCACGTCGCTCGTCGGCCTCGCGATCTGCGTGTTCGGCCACGACATGATCCATCTCGTCAACCGGGTGCTCACGCCGCTGTGCCTGGCGGTGCTCGTGCTCGCGGTCGTCGCCCTGTTCGTCAAGGGCGCGCCCCACGGCACGCTCAGCCGCGGCACGATCACGTTCACCGGCTTCGTGGCGACGATCGCGGTCGCGGTGCTGTGGCAGATCGCCTACGCCCCCTACGTGTCGGACTACTCGCGCTACCTCCCGGAGAAGACCCCGGCGTCACAGACGTTCTGGGCCTCCTACTGGGGCTGCGTGCTCGGCTCGGCCGGCCCGATGATCTTCGGCGCGCTGCTCGGCGCCGCCTCGCCCGCGGCGAGCACGATCTCCGAGATGCACACCTCCGCGGGCGCGGTCGGCTGGCTCGTCGTGCTCGTGATCGGCTTCGGCATGGTGAACACGATCTCGATCAACATCTACGGCGGCGTGCTCGGCGTCGTCACCTCGGTCCAGACGTTCCGTGCCTCGTGGGTGCCGCGCGGCTCGGTGCGCCTCGCGCTGTCGGTCGCGATCACGATCGTCGCGGCGGTGATGGCACTTGCCGGCAAGAACAACTTCGTCACGAACTACACGAACTTCATCTTCCTGCTGCTCTACCTGCTCATCCCGTGGACCGGGATCAACCTCGTCGACTTCTACCTCGTCAAGCACGGCCACTACGACGTCGGCTCGTTCTTCCAGGACGACGGCGGGATCTACGGGCGCTTCAACCTGCCGGCCTGCGTCGTCTACGTGATCGGCGTCGCGGTCGAGGTGCCGTTCATCGCGACGACGCTCTACACCGGCCCGGTCGGCTCCTCGCTGCACGGCGCGGACATCTCCTGGCTCGTCGGCCTGGCGGTCGTGTGCCCGCTCTACTACTGGGCGGCCAAGCGCTTCCTCTCGCGCCAGCAGATCGACGTCGACGGGCATCAGGCCGAGGTCCCGGTCGTCGAGGCCGGCATCTGAGGTGCCGGTCGTTCAGGTGAGGGGTGACCTCCGTGCCTGACGGCTCGCCGGGACCGCTCCGCATCGGCCTCGCGCAGTGGTGCGCGATCCCCGGCGACGGGGCGCGAAACCTCGCCGACGCCTGTGAGCTGATCGCGCGCGCAGGCGCCGCGGGCTGCCGGCTCGTCGTCCTGCCGGAGCTGTGGGCGAGCGGCTACGACGCGCGGACGCTCGCGGCCGATCTGCGCGCCTGCGCCGAACCGCTCGACGGCCCGCGCGGCGCGCGGCTGGCGGCGCTCGCGCGCGAGCATTCACTGTGGCTGGCCGCCGGCAGCGTGCCTGAGCTCGACGCCGACGGGCGCATCTACAACACGCTCGCGCTGTACGACCCCGACGGCCGGCTCGTCGCCTCCCATCGCAAGTTCCATCGCTACCTGCCGGGTGGCGAGGACCGCGCGTTCAGCGCCGGCGAGGGACCGACCGTCTGCGACTGCGGCCCGGAGCTCGGCGTCGTCGGGCTGTCGATCTGCTACGACGGCGACTTCCCGGAGACGGGACGGGCGCTGCGCGAGGCGGGCGCGCGGCTCGTGCTGCAGCCCGCCGCCTATGAGCACGGGGCGGAGAGCTGGTGGGACCGCCTGTATCCGGCGGCCGCGCTCGCGAACGGCCAGTGGTGGATCCTCGTCAACCAGAGCGGCGCGGCCGGCTTCGGCGCGAGCCGGGTGATCTCGCCGCTCGGGGAGATCCTCGCCGAGGCGGCCGGCCGCGGCCCGGCGGTGGGCGAGACGCCCGCACCGGAGCTGCTCGTCGCCGACATCGACCTCGCCGGCGAGATCGCTCGCGCCGACGCGGAGGCGGGGTCGCTGTTCGGCGAGCGGCTGCCCGGTGCGCCCGTGCGGAGGCTGATCGCGCCCGGGCGCAGGCTGAGCGCGACCGCGGCCGTCCCGTGAGCGACGCGTGCACCCGGGTGGCGTGAGCCGCACCTACGACGTCCTCGTCGTCGGCGGCGGGACGGCCGGCGCGGTGATCGCGGCACGGCTGTCCGAGGACCCGCGCCGGAGCGTCGGGCTCGTCGAATGGGGGCCCGACGACCGCTCCGAGCCGCGGGCGCTGCAGATCCGGCGGTGGTTCGAGATGCTCGAGGGCCAGTACGACCTCGACTACCGCAGCGTGCCCCAGCCGCGCGGCAACTCACACATCCGCCAGGCCCGGGCGCGGATCCTCGGCGGCTGCTCCTCGCACAACACGATGATCGCGCTGCGCCCGCCCGACGCCGACTTCGACGACTGGGCGGCCCGCGGCGCCGCGAACTGGGATGCGGCATCGATGCGGCCGCTGTTCGACCGGCTTCAGACGCGCATCGAGCCGGTTGCGCCCGCGCACCGCAACCCATACCTCGCCGACGTGATCGACTCCGCCTCGGCGGCGCTCGGGATCCCGGTGCGCGATGACTGGAACGCGCGTGGCGACGGCGTCGGCGGCCCGACCGGCGGCGGCCACCCGGACGGCGTCGGCTGGCTTCCGATCGGCTACACGCCGCAGACCGGCGTGCGCTCGAGCTCGTCGGTCGCCTACCTGCACCCGGTCATGGACGAGCGGCCGAACCTTCAGGTGATCACGAACGCGCGGGCGCTCCGGGTGACCGTGTCGGACGGGGCCGCGACGGGCGTGCTCGTCCGCCGCGACGACCGCACGCTCGAGGAGCTCGGCGCACGCGCGGAGGTCGTCGTGTGCTGCGGGGCGATCGACACGCCGCGGCTGCTGCTCCTGTCGGGGATCGGGCCCGCCGAGCAGCTGCGCGCGCACGGGCTCAAGATCGTCGCGGAGGTGCCCGGCGTCGGCGAGAACCTCAGCGACCACCCGGAGGGACTCCTCGTCTGGGAGGCGGCACGGCCGATTCCGCCCGTGTCGGCGACCGACTGGGACGTGACGATCATGGCGCGGCTGCTCGACCCGAATGCGGCCGTGCCCGACGTGCTCTCGCATGTGCCGCTCATGACCTACGCGGTGCATGCCGAGATGTTCGGGCTCACGCTGCCCGAGCACTCGCTGTCGCTCACCCCGAACGTGACCCGGCCGCGCAGCCGCGGCCGGGTGTGGCTTCAGAGCGCCGACCCGGACGCGCCGCCGCTCATCGACTACCGCGCATTCACCGATCCCGAGGGCTACGACGAGCGCGCGCTGCTGGCGGGGATGCGGATGGCGCGACGCGTGGCCGCGCGGGCGCCGATGTCGGACTGGGTCGGCCGGGAGCTCTTCCCGGGGGCCGACGTGGAGGACGACGAGCAGCTCTCGGAGCTGATGCGCGCCACCCACCACACGGTCTACCACGTCTCCTGCACGTGCCGCATGGGCGCCGCCGACGACCCGCTCGCCGTGCTCGACCCGGCGCTCCGAGTGCGCGGAGTGCGACGCCTGAGCGTCGCCGACGCCTCCGCGTTCCCGTCGCTGACGACGGTCAACCCGGTCGTCGCGGTGCTGATGCTCGCCGAGCGCGCCGCCGAGCTGATCGCCCGCCGGACCGCCGGCTGAGGGTTCGCTCCGAGGCCGCTACTCCGCCGCCTGGGTGAGGATCTCGAACTGGATCGCGCGATCCTCGGTGATCGTCGCGTCGAGCACCTTGTCCTGCAGGAACGGCGAGGCCGACTCCTCGACGAACACCTGGGCGCCCGCGGTCTCGATCACCTCGTCACTCGCCTCCGGCGCGTCGACGACGCTCATCTGCAGCTGTCCGCTGCCGCCGTCATCGGAGCTCGGGGCGATGCGGATTCCGGTGGCGGTCTCGGACTGCTGGAGGATGCCTTCGATCGCCTGGCTGGCGTCTGCGGTCAGGGCAAGCATGTGCTCTCCTTCGGATTGCGGACGAAACCTGCGCCTACCCGTCGACCCCGTGGTCAAACGTCTCGCGTGTGCGACGTCACACGGAGCGGTGCCTGATGTGCAGTCCGACATCGCCGTGGCGTGGGTGCGCGAACGCGGGCGGAACCGTGCCGATGACCTCGAAGTCGAGCGAGCGCCAGAGCGCGCCGGCCAGATCTCGGGCCAGCCGGCGGCCGTGGCGTCGCGGATGCGCACGGCGCTCGATCATGGACGGCCTCGCGGGCGGCCGGCCTCGCGGTGGCCCGCGAAGTTGAATGCGTCGCCATCCCGGCTCGCAGCGCCGTCAGCGCGACACACCCGCCGCCGCCGGCATCCCTCCCGCGAACGCGACGCGCGATGGTCGACCGCCGGTGGCGCCGCTGTCGATCTGCACCGGGTACCCCGCCCGCAGCACCGCAACGGTGGACGGTGGGGTCAGCAGCTCAGCCGCGCCCCGGCGCGGACGGCGCCGCCGCTCGCCGTAGCCGTCCACCGACCACGCGGCCACCTCCCGTCCCACAACGAGCGCGGGGGCGCCGTCCACGAGCACGAACGCACCGTCGGGCAGCGCGTCCCAGCGAGCCGGATGCGTCCGACGCCGGCGCGTACCCGCGACCAACCGCTCACCGTGCAGCGTGCGGTCGATCTCGTCGTGCAGCGGCGCCGGCCCCGCGTCGGCCCAGGCGGCGCGGAACGCGGCGTAGGCGCCGTGGCGGCAGGAGGCGCACGGCCGGTGGCCGGCGGCGAGCGCGACCGCCTCGTCGTGAAAGAAGAGCCACGTGAGCCGGCGGGGGGCCCACTGCTCGCGGCGGACGCCCTTCCACTCGAGCCTGCAGATCAGCCAGTGCGGGCTCGCCCAGGGGCGCACGATCTCGGTCCCGCGGTGGAGGTTGCCGCGATTGCCGGTCCAGGCGCCGCGCAGCGGGATCGCCACGATCTCCCCCGTCGGCGTGACGCGGTTGCGGCGCGGGGCGGGCACCGCCCGGGTGTATCACCCGCGCGCGACAGGGTCACCCCATGAGCGCGGGAGATTCACCCCCGCGGCGGAGTACGAAAAGCGGCCCACCAGGCATCAAAACGTACTCCCCGCTGCCCGGCACTGAGCGGTCAGTCGCCCGGATCGCTGAGGCGCCGCCCGCCGCGCGGGTCGAAGACGTGCAGCCGCCGCGGCTCGAAGCGGAGCGTGAGCGGGGCGCCCTCGCGCACCTGGCTGTCGAGCGGCAGGCGGGCGACGAGCTGGTTGCCGCCGCGGCGCGCGACGGGATCGAGGCCCGCGTCCGCGAGGCTCGCGGCGTCGGCACGGTCGAGGTCGGCGACCTCCCCCACCTCGCCCGCCTCGGGCAGGTCGAAGTACGCGTAGTACTCGGCGCCCATCGCCTCGAGCACCGCCACCTCGCCGGTGTACGTCACCGCATCACCGCCGCCGTTGCCGCCCCCGAGGCCCGCGTCGAGCAGGTGCTCGGGACGCAGGCCGACGACGACCATCCTGTCCCCCTCAGCCCGCCCGAGCGCGTCGCGCAGCCGCCCGTCGAGCGGCACGTCGCCGATCGGGGTGCGCAGCGCCTCGTCCTCGACGCTGGCGGGGAGCAGGTTGATCGCGGGGGACCCCATGAAGCCCGCGACGAACAGGTTCGCGGGGTGGGCGTAGAGCTCCTGGGGCGAGCCGACCTGCTGGAGCACGCCGCCCCTCATCACCGCGACCCGATCGCCGAGCGTCATCGCCTCGATCTGGTCGTGGGTGACGTAGACGGTCGTCGTGCCGAGGTCCCGCTGGATGCGGGCGAGCTCGGTGCGCATCTGGGTGCGCAGCTTCGCGTCGAGATTGGAGAGCGGCTCGTCCATCAAAAACGCCTTCGGGGCGCGGACGATCGCGCGCCCCATGGCCACCCGCTGGCGCTGGCCACCGGACAGCTGGGCGGGTTTGCGGTCGAGATGCTCGGTGAGATCGAGCGTCTCGGCGGCTTCGGCGACCTTGCGCGCAATCTCCGCCTTGTCGAGCTTCGCCTGCTCCAGGCCGAAGCTCATGTTCTGGCGCACGGTCATGTGCGGATAGAGCGCGTAGTTCTGGAAGACCATCGCCATGTCGCGCGCCTTCGGCGGCAGCTCGTTGACCATCTGCCCGTCGAGCCAGAGCTCGCCCTCGGTGATCTCCTCGAGACCGGCGATCATGCGCAGCGCGGTCGTCTTGCCGCAACCGGAGGGTCCGACGAGGATCATCAGCTCGCCGTCGGAGATCTCGAGGTCGAGGTCGTCGACGGCGAGCGTCCCGTCGTCATAGCGCTTCGTGATCCCCTTCATTGTCAGCTCGGACATCCTGGATATTCCTCTCTCCTCATTTCAACCCGGTGCCGGCCACACCCTCGACGATCTGCCGTTGGCCGAACAGGAACACGACGACGAGCGGCAGCGCGCCGAGCACCGCCGAGGCCATGACGAGCGCGTTCGTGATCCCCGAGCCGGGAATGACCGTGCCCAGGCCGGCCGGGATCGTCATCATCGGCGTGTTCGTCGACGCGAGGAACGGCCACAGGAAGTTGTTCCACGTCCACACGAACGTGAAGATCGACACCGCCGCCACCGCCGAGCGAGCGAGCGGAAGCGCGATTCGCCGGTAGCACGTCCACCAGCTCGCACCGTCCATCCTTGCCGCCTGGTCGAGCTCGCCGGGCTGTCCGTCGAAGAACTTCTTGAAGATGAACACAGCGACCGGCGAGGGCACCTGCGGCAGGATGAGCGCCCAGTACGTGTTCAGTCCGTGGACCGCCTGGAACTCCCGGAACAGTGGCACCATCAGCGCCTGCGGCGGAATCATGATCCCCGCGAGGATCGCGGCGTACAGGAGGTTCTTGCCCCGGAACTTCTGGCGCGAGAGCGCATAGCCGGCCATCGACGCGGTGATCACGGTGAACACAGTGACGAGCACGGAGACGATCGCGGAGTTGATATACCAGCGGCCGATGTCGCTGGCCGAGAAGTCGTTGCCGTAGGCGGCGAACGTGAGGTGCGGGATGTCCCATGTCGCCGGCACCTTGATCGTCGCCGGCTCGGGCTTGATCGAGGTGTCGATCGCCCACAGGACGGGCGCGAGCCACAGCAACCCGAGGGCGATCATGACGCCCGTGACCAGGCGGCCGAAGAGCCGCGCTCTCAGGTCGGTCCTCATACGCCCTTCTCCTGTCGCCGGACGAGCGCAAGCCACGCGAAGCCGATCACCGCGATGATCACGAACAGCACAAGCGACGCCGCCGACGCATACCCGACGCGCCCGCTCGTGAAGCCGTAGTCGTACACGTACTCCAGCGCGACCCGGGTGGAGAAGTTCGGGCCGCCCTGCGTCATCAGGTACACCTGGTCGAAGATCTTCAGCGACGCGATGATCTGCAGGACGGTGACGAGTGTCATCGTGCGCCCGAGCATCGGCAGCGTGATCCGGCGGATCTGGGTCCACTGCGAGGCGCCGTCCATCGCCGCCGCCTCGTACATCTCGCCCGGGATCTCCTGCAGCCCGGCCATGAACAGGATGTAGTTGAAGCCGATTGTCCACCACAGGGTGACGAGGATGATCGAGTAGAGAGCGACCGACGGCGAGGACAGCCACGGCACCGGTCCGAGGCCGACCGCCTGCAGCGCTCCGTCGAACAGCCCGTAGCCCGGCTCGAAGATCCACACCCAGATGAGCGCGATCACCGCCGAGGGCAGGATGTACGGCATGAAGAACGCCAGCCGGAAGAACCACTGCCCGTGACGGCGGCGGTATGTCGCGAGCGCGAATGCGAGCGCGACGACGACCAGCAGCGGCGTCGAGACGATCGTGAACAGCACCGTGTGCCACAGCGCCGACCAGAAGTAGGAGTCGGAGAACAGCTCGCCGTAGTTGTGCAGCCCGACCCAGCGGCCGAGACCCGGCAGCACGAGGCTCGTGTTGAACAGGCTGAAGATGATCACGAGCACGAGCGGCAGGATCAAAAACAGCACGTAGAAGACGAGGAACGGCGTGACGAAGCCAAGGCCGGTGACGCGGCCGGCGCGCGCCTGGCGCGACTGCGGCCGTCCGGCACGGACCGCGGGGGTGGAGAGTGCGCTCGTGCTCATACCGGGCTTGCCTGCTTGGAGAGGGCCACGAGCGAGGAGTGCATCTGGTCATATGCGGCCGTCGGCGTGCTCGTGCCGGTCATCACCCCCGCGATCGCCCCGCCCGCGAACACCTCGAGGTTCGAGCCCGAGCCGCTGTACCACGCCGGCGGGTCGTACACGACGTGGTTCGCGACCGACGCGTAGTTCGACTGCGGCTTGAGCTTGTGGTAGGCCGCCGAGTGACGCACCGGCAGCCATGCCGGGATGTGACCGCCGCTCGCCCAGGTGAGGCTCTGGCCGAGCAGCGAGCGGATGAACGTGAGCGCCATCGCCGTGCGCTCGGGATCGTGGGTCGGCTGCACCGGCATGACGAACGTGTGGGAGTCGGCCTGCGTGAGGTTGCGACCGAACACGGTCGGGAACGGCTGCATGCTGAACGGAAGCTTGGCCGCGAGGAAGACGTCGACGTTCCACTCCCCCTCCCAGTAGAGCGCCGAGCTCCCCTGCGAGAACGCGGCCACCCCGCCGTTCGCGTCGACGTTCGCGTTCATCAATCCCTCGCGGGCGAGCTGCGCGATGAACGACAGCACGCGCAGCGACAGCGGCCGGTCGAGCACGACCCTCTTTCCGTTGTCGGCGAGCACCTTGCCGCCCGCCTGGGAGTAGAACGTGTAGAAGAGCCGCCACGGGGTCGCCGGATCGTTGAGCGTGTCGCAGACCACCGGCGTCACCCCCTTCAGCGACCTCAACTTACGCAGCACGGTGAGGAGTGCCTGCTGGCCGACGATCGGCTTGAGCATCCCGGAGGAGTCGAGCAGTCCCGCCTTCCTGCAGATCTTCGTGTTGAAGTACTGGACGAACGGGTGGGTGTCGAGCGGGATCGCGTACAGGCGGCCGCCGACGTGCGCCTTGCGGAACGCGAGCGGGGTGAAATCGGAGGGCCGCATCCCGTGCGCCGCGAGCTCGCCCATGTCGAACGGCTGGAGCAGCTTCGCGGGCACGAACTCAGGCAGCCTCGTGAGGTGCATGATCGCGATGTCCGGCGGGCTGCCGGCGCGGATCGCCATCGCGAGCTTCGTGTAGTACGGGTTGCCCCACTGCAGGACGGTGGCGTCGAGCGCGTCGTGGGGATGAGACCTGCGGTAGGCCTGCTCCATCTCCTGCATGTGCTGGCCGTCACCGCCGCTCAGCAGGTTCCAGTAGATGAGCGTCGTGCGGTTGCGGCCCGAGGCGGGGCTCACGAACCCGCCGGCGACGTCGTAGGTGGCGCCGCAGCCGGCGGTGGCGAGCATCGTCGCGCCGGCGCCGGCAAGCGTGAGGAACCGCCGCCGGGTGAGTTGCTCAGTCATCGTGCACCTCCGGACTGAGTCGTGATCACGGTGTGCGAGCAGGCCGGGAACCGGACGGTCGCGCCGTCCCCGAGGGTTCCGGACTCGACCTCCACCCCCACCCGGTCGGGCTGCTCGAAGGAGTTCGTCGCCTGCGGCTCGGGGCCGAGCACGCGCTCGATCCGCGCGGCCCGGGACTCGAACGCGTCGGCGAAGCGGATCTCGGCGTCGAGCGCATCGCTCGGGGAGCGATTGACGACGCTGAGCGTGAGCCCGTCGCCATCGGCGTCGCGCATCGCGGTCACGTCGAGCAGCGGGAACGGGCCAAGATCGGCGACCCGGTGCGGCCAGCTGCCGGGGCTCTCGACGTCGATGTGCTCGTGGGTGGCGCAATCGACGTGAACGTCGAGCGCGACCGGGCGCAGGTGGTCGGCGAACAGCCGCAGCGGGTGGAAGATCGTCTGCAGGAAGAGGCCGTCGGGCGAGGTGACGATCGGCGCGATCACGTTGACGAGCTGCGCGAGGTTCGCCATCCGGACGACCCGGCAGTGGCGCACGAACGCGTGGAGGTAGGTGGCGACGGCGAGCGCGTCGGCGAGCGTGTAGCGCTCCTCGAGGCCCGCCTCGCGCTCGCGGAACCAGACGTTCCACTCGTCATAGGCCACGTGGATCGGATGGGCGATCCGCCTGCGGTACCGGGCGTCGGCGATGAGCGCCTCGACGCGCCGGAGCGCCCGCTCGGCCTGGTGGGGGCTGAGCACGTCGGTCCAGTAGTCGTCGGATCCGGTGTAGATGTGGATGCTGTGCCAGCGCACCATGTCGGCGAGCCCCTCGACGACGATGCGGTCCCAGTCGGAGAGGCCGTTCTCACCGCAGGCGACGAGCTCGATCTCCGGGTCGGTCCAGCTCATCACCTTCGCGAACTCGCGGGCCCGCTTGACGTAGTCCTCGGCCGACAGCGCGCCGATCTGCCACGGTCCGTACATCTCGTTGCCGAGGCCCCAGTAGCGGACCCCGTACGGCGCCTCGCGGCCGTTGTCCCGGCGGCGCTGCACCCACTCGGTGTCGCCGCTTCCGTTGCAGTACTCCACCCAGGCCTGCGCCTCGTCCATCGACCCGGATCCCATGTTCACGCACAGGTACGGCTCGGTCTCGACGAGCTCGCAGAAGCGCAGGAACTCGTCGGTGCCGAAGCGGTTGGATTCCTCGGAGTGCCAGGCGAGCTCGAGGCGCCGCGGCCGGGCGTCCTGCGGCCCGATCCCGTCGGTCCAGTGGTAGCCGGAGACGAAGTTGCCGCCCGGCCAGCGCAGGACCGGCGGGCGGAGCGCCTTCACCGCCTCGATCACGTCGGTGCGGAACCCGTCGGAGTCGGACAGCGGCGAGCCCTCGTCGTAGATGCCGCCGTAGATGCAGCGGCCAAGATGCTCGGCGAACCCTGAGAGGATCCGCCGGTCGACGCTGCCGAGGCGGCGGTCGAGGTCGAGCTTGATCGTCGCGGTCATCGTGCGTCCCCTGTCTCGCTTGCACAGCCACACGACTCACGCGCGACGAACGCGACCGGCAGCAGGGTCGAGCGTGTCGGGGCGGGCGCGCCGTCGATGAGCGCGACGAGCTGGGCCATCGCGATCCGTCCCGTCTCCTCGAACGGCACCCGCACGGTGCTGAGCGCGGGCACCGTGTAGCGGGCGGGCGGCGCGTCGTCGCAGCCGACGACCGCGACGTCGCCGGGCACACGGCGGCCGCACTCGTGCAGCGCGCGTATCGCGCCGAGCGCCATGTAGTCGTTGTGCGCGAACAGCGCTGTCAAGTCGGGGGCGCGCTCGAGCAGCCGGAGCGTCGCCGCGTAGCCGCCGGCGATCGTCCAGTCGCCCTCCTGGGTCCGCTCGCCGCCGTCGTCGTCGAGCCCGGCGTCGCGCAGCGCTCGCTCGCAGCCCGCCATCCGCAGGACGGTCACCTGGCGCCCGGACGTGCCGCTGATCACGCCGATCGCGCGGTGGCCGTGCTCGATCAGGTGCGCGACGGCGAGCGCGCCGGTCTGGACGTGGTCTGAGCCGACGAGCGGCACCCGGAGCCCCTCGATGTGGTGCAGGCTCACGACCGGCAGCCGGTCGCGCAGGCGGGCGCCGAGCTCTGCGTCGGCCTCCGCCTGCGGCGCGGCCATGAGGATCCCGTCGACGCGGCGCTCTGAGAGCACGTCGACGCAGCCGGCGACGTCCGACCCCGCGGCGTCGACGTTCGCCACGACCGTCGCCCAGCCGAGGCGCCGCGCCTCGTTCTGGGCGGCGACGATGAAGCGGCCGAGCACGTGGTCGCTCGGATCGGCGGCGATCACCCCGAGCGTCTTCGTACCCCGGGTCACGAGCCCTCGCGCGAGCGCGTTCGGCACGTAGCCGACCTCGTCCGCCGCGCGCTGGATCCGCTCGAGCGTCGCCGGCGCCACCGAACCCCCGCCGTTGAGCACCTTGCTCACCGTCTGGTAGCTGACACCCGCCCGGCTTGCGACGTCCTTGATCGACGCGTACCGGCGTCCCGCGTCGGCGCTGCCCGGACCCGGCTCTGTGGGTGCCATCACCATCGACCTCTCCCGAAGATCCTCGGTGCCTTAGCTGCTCAGTCCCTGCCGAGAGGTGGCGCCGGCGCGGCGGCCTCCCGCCATCATCTAGGCGAACGTTCGCCCTACTGGATTCCTATCGGGTCCGCCCCGCCCGTGTCAAGCGCGGCCGAAGCATTTGTTCGATTCCCAACCGCGGCGGCGCAGGGTCGCTGACAAGGCGAGCTCAAGCTCGAGCTCGTCGTGGATCGCGATCCCGTACTCGCCGACCTCCGGGATGCCCGGCTTGAGCTCGCGCGCGCGGTCGACCGCGCCGCGATGGACGGCGACGAGCCGCAGCCCGCGCCGCTGATAGAAGCGGACCGCGTCGAGGTTGTCGTTGGAGGTGATGAGCCATAGCCGCCGGCAGCCGCGGGCGCGCGCCCAGTCGGCGGCCGCGGACAGCAGCGCGGAGCCGACGCCCCGCCGGCGCGGGAAGGCGTCGAGCGTGACGAGCTCGCACTCGCCGTTCTCAAGCGACAGCGTCGCCAGCCCGAGCGGATCCCCGCCCTCGGCGGCGAACGACAGCAGCGCGGGCAGCCGCGACGCGTCGTGCACCCTGCCCCGGCTGACGACCGTCGTCGCGCCCCATGACCCGCGGAGCAGCCGCTCGATGCAGGCGCGGTCGGCGTCCGTCGCCACGCGAATGCGGATCGCATCGGCGGTCGGGCTCACCGGTGCCCGGTCGTCGGAGTCGGCCGCGCTGTCCATACGAGCTCGCATGGATAGCGCAAGCAGCTCGGGGCGGGCCGTGAGATGCTTGCGGGCGTGTCGGTCCGGGTGGCTTCCCCGCAGTTCGTCGGCCGCGCCGCCGACGGGGCGAGCGGCCTCGGCGACCGACGGCCCCAGGCTCGGCCACCCGCCGGAGCGGAGCAGCGCCACGAGGCGCCGGAGCAACCGGGGTGAGCGGTGGGCGCCCGCCGTACGATGAAGCGCCGATGGCGGGCGCTTTCACGATCGACCTCAACAGCGACCTCGGCGAGGGCTACGGCATCTGGAAGCTCGCCGACGATTCCGCGCTGCTCAGGATCATCACGAGCGCGAACATCGCCTGCGGCTTCCACGCCGGAGACCCGACGACGATGCGGACCGCCGTCACCGCCGCCGTCGCCGGCGGCATCGCGATCGGCGCTCATGTCTCGTTCCCCGATCGCCGCGGCTTCGGCCGCCGCGACATGGCGATCCCGCCCGCCGAGGTACGCGACGACGTCGTCTTCCAGGCGGGGGCGCTCGACGCGATCGCCCGCGCGCATGGCTCACGCGTGAGCTTCGTCAAGCCGCACGGCGCGCTCTACAACCGGATCGCGATCGATCGCGAGCTCGCCGACGCGGTCGTCGCGGCGGTCGGCTCACTCGACGGCCCGCCGGCGCTCGTCACGCTGCCGGGCTCGGCGGCGGAGACCGCCGCGCGCGCCACGGGACTCACGGTCATCGCGGAGGCGTTCGCCGATCGCGCCTACGCGCGCGACGGCCGCCTCGTCGCGCGCGACCGGGCCGGCGCGGTCATCTCCGATCCGGACGCGGTCGCCGCGCGCGCCGTGCGGATCGCATCCGAGCAGGCAGTCGAGACGATCGACGGCGAGACGATCGAGCTGCGGGCGCAGACGCTCTGCGTCCACGGCGACAGTCCAGGCTCGGTCGCGCTCGCCGGCGCGATCCGCGCCGCTCTGGAGCGAGCCGGGTTCACGCTCGCGCCGGCAGTCTGAGGACTCAGCCGCGGCTACCGGCGCGAGCCTGGGACGAGAACGCCGACCCGTTCACGAACGCGGTGCGGATCACGGTGTCGGGACTGCGCAAGCGGCTCGGAGAGCCGTGGGTCATCGCCACCGTGCCGGGGGTCGGATACCGGATCGACGTGGGGACTGACGCCGCGCGGACACCGGACGCGCATGCGTAGGCCGCTCCGTCGGCCGGCGCCGACCATGCGCCTGCGACTCACGCTGCTCTACAGCGGACTCTTCCTCGCTTCCGGTCTCGCGCTGCTCGCGACGACCTACCTCCTGTTCCGCGGCAGCACCGGGGTCGACCTGATCGTGCCCACCGGGACCGGTGGCGGCTCGGGCTTGACAGGCGCCCACGGCGGGGCCCTGATGCACGCGGAATTGCAGCGCGTCACCGCGATGTTCGACGCCGCGGTCCGGCGCAACTCCCACCGGTTGCACGAGGGGCTCATCCAGTCCGGGATTGCGCTCGCGTCATGACCGCCGTTTCCGTGGTGCTCGGCCGGGTGGTCGCGGGTCGCGTCCTGCGCCCGCTCCGCACGATGACGACGCGGACGCGACGGATCTCGGAGCGCAACCTCGGCGAGCCCCTCGCTCTGTCAGGACCGCGCGACGAGCTGAAGGACCTCGCGGACACCGTCGACGGCCTGCTCGATCGACTCGAGGCGCACGTCGCCGAGCAGCGCCGCTTCGCGGCCAACGCCTCCCATCAACTCCGCACCCCGCTGGCGATCAGCCGGACGCTGCTTGAGGTCGCCCGCAGCGAGTTGCCGGGGGACTCCGGCGGCGCTCCTGCTGCAGCTGTCGACGAACCTCCTCCACAACGCGATCGTCCACAACCTGCCCGAGCGAGGCGCCGTGTGGATGAGAACGAGCGCAGACGCCGCGGATGTGGTGCTCACGGTCGAGAGCACGGGCGAGCCGCTCGCCCCGGCGCTCGTCGCCACGCTCACCGAGCCGTTTCAGCGCGGGAGCGCCCGCGCCCGCGGCGAGAACGCGGGGATCGGCGCGCCCGTGGACCACGTCGGGGTCGGCCTCGGCCTCGCGATCGCCAGAAGCGTGGCCGAGGCCCACGACGGGACGCTCACCCTGACGCCGAGAGCCGAGGGCGGACTCCGCGCCGTCGTGCGGCTTCCGGCGGCGCCGGTCAGCCGCTCTGCTCGGCCACCTGCTCGATCGTCCGTCCCGTCTTGACCGACTCGGGCTGGGTGCTCTGCGGGTTGCGCCGCGCGTCCGCGCCCTCGTCTCGGCGCTTGATGAGCAGCCACTGTGGCTTCTCGCCGGCGCGCGTGCGCTGCAGCGTCCAGCCCCCGGTGAGCCTCTCCCCCTGAAGCCAGAAGCGGGCATGCCCGTCCGCGATCGCGTCGGCCATCGTGCGCTCCTCGTCGAGGCTGCGGTACGTGCCCCGATCCCAGACGAGCACGGTCCCCTTGCCGTAGCCCTCCTCGATGACCCCCTCGAAGTCGCCGTAGCTCAGCCGGTGATCCTCGACCTCGACCGCGAGCCGCTTGTCGCGCGGATCGGTCGACGGTCCCTTGGGGACCGCCCACGACTTCAGTACGCCGTCGACCTCGAGCCGGAAGTCGTAGTGCAACGAGGACGCGTCGTGCTTGTGGATGACGAACCGCGGGTCGGCGCTCACAGGCCGTCGGCTACCCGCAAGCGCGCGCCGAGACGCCTCTCCATCACCCCGCACGCCTCGGGGTTGGAGTCGACCAGCACGTAGCGGCGACCCTCCTGCGCGGCAACCGCACCAAGCGTCCCGCTGCCGGCGAAGAAGTCAAGACACCAGTCGCCGGGGCGGCTCGAGGCAAGCACCATGCGGCGCACGACCCCCTCGGGCTTCTGCGTCGGGTAGCCGGTCTTCTCGCGGCTGTTCGTGGGCACGATCGTGTGCCACCAGACGTCGGTCGGCAGCTTGCCGCGCGCGGCCTTCTCGGCGGTGACGAGCCCCGGCGCCATGTACGGCTCGCGGTCGACCGCCTCCGAGTCGAAGTGGTACGCCTCGGCGTCCTTGACGTAGACCAGGATCGTGTCGTGCTTCGCGGGCCAGCGCCCCCTGGCCCGTGCCCCGAAGTCGTAGGCCCAGATGATCTCGTTGAGGAAGCGCTCGCGCCCGAAGATCTCGTCGAGCAGCAGCTTGCAGTAGTGAGCCTCGCGATAGTCGATGTGGAAGTAGAGCGTTCCCGTGCGGTGCAGGAGGCGGCGCGCCTGCTCGAGCCGGGGCGCGAGGAACTCGAGGTAGGAGTCGAACGCGTCCCGGTAGGAGGACTCGGCAAGGAGCCGCGTCGCGTACCGCCGGCCCTGGAACCCGGTCCGATCGCCGTCGGGATCGGGCGCCATCGCGAGCGTCCTGCGCCGCCGCTCGCGGCCGGTGTTGAACGGCGGATCGATGTAGATGAGCTGGAAGCTCGCGTCCGCGAAGCGCGGCAGCACGTCGAGGTTGTCGCCGAGGATGATCTCATCGCGCGTCGGCTGCTCCGGCACGCCGGCGAATCTAACCCTCGGCGCGGCGGCGCGGTCGCGGGCCGTCGGGCGCGGCGGCGCGGTCACGGGCCGGCCGAGCGCGGCGGCGGGGCGCGCCGAGACGCCCGCCGCGCCCGGATGCGAGCGTCCGCCGGGGGCCATACGCGGCATGCGCTCAGGTAACGTCCGCGCGGATGGTGCCGATCCGGAGCGTGCTGGCGTTCGCGGGTGTGGCCGCAATCCTGGTCGCGATCCCCGGCCCGAGCGTGTTGTTCACGGTGAGCCGCGCGCTCACCGCTGGGCGACGCACCGCACTGTGGAACGTCGTCGGCAACGAGCTCGGGCTGCTCGTGCAGGTGATCGCGGTCGCGTTCGGGCTTGGCGCACTGATCGAGCGCTCCGCGGAGGTGTTCGCCGCTGTGAAGCTGGCCGGCGCCGCCTACCTCGTCTACCTCGGAGTCCAGGCGATCCGCCATCGCCGGTCGCTCACCGACGCGATCGCTCGCGGCGTCGGTCCCATGCCGGCGCGCCGTGCCGTCCGCGACGGGGCGATCGTCGGCGCCACCAACCCCAAGACGATCGCGATCTTCCTCGTCGTGCTCCCCCAGTTCACCGATCCCGCCGTCGGCCGGCTCACGCTCCAGCTGCTCGTGCTCGGCCTCGTCTTCCCGGTGATTGCGCTCGTCCTCGACGGGATCTGGGCGATCGCAGCCGGGACGCTCAGTGAGTGGCTGTCCCGCTCGCCACGACGGCTGGCCGCGATCGGCGGCGCCGGGGGCCTCGTGATGATCGGGCTCGGCGTGAGCGTGGCGGCGACCGGCCGCAAGGACTGACGCAGCCGTCCCAGTGTGCGAATCGGTGCACTCGCCGCCGTCGCTGACGAGGCTTCGAACCTGCCCTCGCAGGCAGGAGCGTCACCCGCCGCTGGGAACGGCCGGGAAGGAGGGATGATCGCGTCGCGCGTCGGCTATGGCGGCACGTGCGGAACCTGCTGGACGCGCCTGCGGGCTGAACCGTCTTCCGGGCGCGGAATCTCCCGGACTCCCCCGCGGCTCGAAACCGGTCTGCGGAGCGCTGGGCATCTTTGGTCGCGCGGGCTACCGCAGATGCCCAGCGGCATGTGAGCTGTCACAACTCCGCAACAGATCTGCACCAATTGGGTGACAAACGTTGAGATGCTCCGGGCTCGTGCCTACGGTCGCGTCGTGGCGAAGTTGCTCGACCAGCGCGGGGCGATCAGACTCCTGACGAGGGACGGCTGGACGCAGACCCGCGGCGGCAAGCACGTCGTCAAGATGATCAAGCCCGGCAGGCGTCCGATCACGTTGCCCCACCATCACGGTCAGCCCTACGGCAAGGGGTTGTCGGCGGCGATCGTCAGGCAGGCCGGTCTGGACACGACGAAGGACGGCAGATGCGTCTCGAGATCCTCATCCATCAGGACGGCCAGGAGTACTGGAGCGAGGTCGCCGAGCTCCCGGGATGCTTCGCGTCAGGCCGAACGCTGAGTGAGCTGCGCGATGCGCTCGCCGAGGCGGTCGGGCTCTACCTGTGGGATCTGCCGGCCGAGCTCGACCCCGTGGAGCTGACGACCGAGACCTCGGTGATCGACGTGCGACCGGCCGCGACGGCGACGGGTTAGGACCCGGCGCTGCGGGGAGCGCCGCGCTGGGGCCGCGATGCAGCCTGTCCGACGACACAACGCGGTTGGCCTCGGCGCGGGTCCGCTATGGTCAATGGTGGCCAGGCGTCCGCCTGGCGGTTATCCGCAGTGCCCGCGTTTCGCCAGTTCGCTTCTCAGCGCCCCTCGTGTCACGCTCGCACGTGAACGAAGGAGGGCGCAGATGCCCACAGGAACGGTGAAGTGGTTCAGCGACGACAAGGGCTTCGGGTTCATCACGCCCGATGAGCCGGGCAAGGACCTGTTCGTCCATCATTCCTCGATCCAGGGCGACGGCTACCGGTCGCTCACCGAGGGGGCGAGGGTCAGCTACGAGAGTGAGCAGGGCCCGAAGGGTCCGGCGGCCTCGAACGTCGTCGCGGTGTGAAGACCACCCGCGAGCGGGCCGAGGAGAGGCGCCAGGCGCGCCTCGCCGAGGTCCGCGAGCAGGTCGCGAGCGGCTCGCTGGTGATCCGGAAGATGACCGAGGAGGAGCGGCGACGCTATCCCGCGCGTCCTCGGCCGGCCGGACGGACCCGCCGGACCTGATCCGCGGCGCCTAGCTCGCCGCCGCGGGCCGCCACGCAACGGGCGGCCCGCGACGGTCGGTCCCCCGATCCTCGGCGGCGCAGCGCGGCCGCTCGCCGGAGCCCGCCGCTCAGCGCACGAGGACCGGACGGGTCGACGCGCTCCGCGCCCCCGCGGCGTTGCGCGCGGTCACCCGGCAGCGCACGTGCCGCCCTTTGAGCGCGCGACGCTCGATCAGCATGCGGCGCGAGCCGATGCTCCGCCGGCGGCCGCTCGCGTACCAGCGGTAGGAGAGCCTGCTCGGCGAGTGCGACCAGCGGCCGGCGTGGCAGACGAGGACGTGCCCGCGGCGCGTGACCCAGGGCGCGTGCACGACGGCGGGAGCGACGGGCATGGGCTGTGTCACCGGCGGAGTTCCGGTCCCCGTCCCCGTTCCGGTCCCGCTGCCGGCGGCGGCGCTGACGGTCCCCTCGAGCTGACCGCTCGCGACGCTCGAGAAGTCCGAGTCGACGTAGCCGCAGAGCAGGTAGGGGCCCGGACCCGAGAACGTGTACTTGAACGGCACGCTGTAGGTCCCGGAGCTGCCGACGTAGAAGCCGCTCGAGGGGCTCACCCAGGACTCGTTGCCGTTCGAGCCCATCGCGGCCGCCTCCTCGGTCGCGAGGTCCGCGGCGCACGTCGGGTCGAGGCTGGGATCCTTGGCGAACACGTAGATGCTGAAACCGAACATCGTGTCGGCAGGGTTGAGGGCGCCGCTGGCCGTGAAGTTGACCGCCTGATCGGCGACCGCGGTCGGATCGTCCTGGACGATCGAGATCGACTCTCCGTCGGCCCTCGCCTGCGTGGCGCAGACGGCGAGCGCGGCGGGCGCAACCAGCCCGGCGACGAGCGGCCGCCGGAGAGTGCGAAGACGGTGGTGAAGGCGAGCTGATGTCATGCGGCGCATGGTTCGCCGCGCCGCTCAACGATCGCTCAACAGGTACTCTCCGCGTGGGATCGTCGGGACGTGGGGACGCTGGAACTGCTCATCCTCGGGCCGCTGGAGGCGCGAATCGACGGGGAGCCGGTCGCGCTCGGACCCCCGCGGCAGCGGCTGCTGCTCGCCGCCCTGCTGCTGGCGGCGCCCACGCCGCTGCGCCGCGACCAGCTGATCGACGAGCTGTGGGGCGCCGCGCCGCCCGCGTCCGCCACCCACGCGATCGAGGTCTACGTGAGCCGGCTGCGCGCCGCCCTCGGCGCCGGCGCGATCACCGGCGGTCCGGACGGCAGCTACGGGACCGTGGCGGCGGCCGACGCGCGTCGCTTCGAGGAGCTCGCCGCCGCCCGGCCCGAGCGGCCGGAGCGGCTCACCGAGGCGCTCGAGCTGTGGCGCGGTGACGTGCTCACCGACCTCACCTACGAGGGGTCGCTCCGGACCGAGATCTCCCGCCTCGAGGAGCTGCGGCTCGCCGTTCGCGAGCGGCTCGGCGACCTGCGCCTGCAGGCGGGCGACCATGCGGCGGCGCTCGCGGACCTGCGGCCGCTCGTCGCCGCCGAGCCGCTGCGCGAACGGGCCCGCGGGCTGCTCATGCTCGCGCTCTATCGCGCCGGCCGTCAGGCCGAGGCGCTCGAGGTCTTCCACGCCGGGCGCACGCGCCTCGTCGAGGAGCTCGGGATCGAGCCGGGCCCGCAGCTGCGGGAGCTGCACGAGGCGATCCTCCGTCACGACCCCGGGCTCTCCGAGCCCGCGCGGCGCCGGGGGTCGCGTCTGCCCACTCCCCCCACCCCGCTCGTCGGGCGCGAGCGCGAGATCGAGGAGGTCACGACGCTCCTGCGCGGCCCGGCGCGCCTGGTGACGCTCACCGGGCCCGGCGGGACCGGCAAGACGCGGCTCGCGCTCGGGGCGGCGGAGGCGCTCCTCGACGACCTCCCCGACGGCGCGCACTTCGTCGACCTCTCGGCGCTGCGCGAGCCCGCCGCGGTGCGGCCCGCGATCGCCCGCGCGCTCGAGCTCGACGCGGACCTGGAGCTCGCACCGCAGTTGCGCGACGAGCGCGCGCTGCTCGTGCTCGACAACTTCGAGCAGGTGCTCGACGCCGCGCCCGAGGTCGGCGCTCTCCTGCGCGCCGCCCCTCACCTCCGGGTGCTCGCGACGAGCCGCATCCGGCTCGACCTCTACGGCGAGCACGAGTTCGCCGTCGAGCCCCTCGCGCAGGACGTCGGCGTCGAACTGTTCTGTGCCCGCGCGCGGGCGCGCGATCGCCGCTTCATCCCCACCGCCGCCGTCAGCGACATCGTCGCCCGGGTCGAGCGCCTGCCGCTCGCGATCGAGCTCGTCGCCTCGCGCGTCAACCGCATGAGCGTCGAGGAGATGGCCGCGGGCCTGCCCGTGCTCGAACTCGCCGGCGACGGTGCGCGCGACGCTCCGGAGCGCCACCGGGCACTGCGCGCGACGATCGACTGGAGCCTCGAGCTGCTCGACCCCGCCGACCGCGAGCGATTCGTCGCGCTCGGCGTGTTCGCCGGCGGCCTCGACGCGGCCGCCGCAGCCGCGGTGCTCGACTGCACCCCCGCCGACCTCGACGCGCTCGTGGACCAGAGCCTGCTGAGGCGCCTTCCCACGCGGTGGGTGATGCTGGAGGTCCTGCGCGAGCGGGCGCTGGAGCTCCTCGGTCCCGGAACTCCGGTCCGCGCGCGCCACGCCGCGCACTACCTGGAGCTCGCGGAGCGTTCCGAGCCGGAGCTCAAGGGGCCTGACCAGGCCGTCTGGCGCGAGCGGCTTCAGCGCGACCACGACAACCTGCGCGCGGCGCTCACGTACGCCGGTCCGATCACGGCATTGCGGATCGCGGCCGCCCTCGGCTTCTTCTGGTACACGCATGGAGACACTGCGGAGGGGATGGTCCACCTCGAGCGCAGTCTCGCGGCGGCGGCCGGGGCGCCGGCGCTGCTGCGCGGACGGGCGCTCCATGCCCTCGGCATCATGCGCGCCCAGCGCGGTGACGAGCGGGCCGAGGCGACGTTTCGCGAGGAGTTGGAGATGTTCCGCGTCGCCGGCGACCGGACGCGGATCGCGATGGCTCTCAACTCACTCGGGATCGTCGCCCGTGAGCGCGGCGACTCCGCCGGCGCTCGCGCGGCCTTCGAGGAGGCGATCGGCCTGCACCGCTCGCTCGGTGATCTGCGCCGGGTGGCGGACGCGCTCTCGAACCTGGGGGTCGTGGCGGTTGACGAGGGGCGGCTCGACGAAGCCGAGGCGCTGTTCGAGGAGAGCAGCACGCTCGACCGCCGGTTCGACAACCAGTGGGGCATGGCCCAGACCATCTGCGGACAGGCTGCGCTCGCGCTCGCCCGCGGTCGCGCGGATGAGTCCGCGGCGCTGCTCTCCGATGCGGTCGAGGTGTTCGACCGGCTCGACGATCGCCCGTCCCTGATCGGAACGATCGAGCAGTTCGCCGCCACCGCCTCCGTCCGAGGGGAGCATCTGCTGGCGGCGCGGTTGTGGGGCGCGGCGACGGCGCGGCGCGCAGACATCGGGCAGCCGTGCTCGATCGGCGAGACGGCGGCGATCGAGCGGTACGTCGGCGCCTCGCGCACCGCTCTCGGCTCGACGGCGTTCGCCGCGGCCGAGGCCGCGGGGGCCGCGCTCGAGCTCGAGACCGCGCTCGCCGAGGCTCGGACCCTGACCGGCGCCCAGGACTCAGCGCGCGGCCGCCGATGACCGACCACCGGTGCCCAGCAGCCCCCGGAGCGCGGTGTCGAACGCGGTCAGCTGCTCCGCGATCCACGGCAGCCGGACGGGATCGGGGTCCGCGAGCGCGCGCAGCCGCCGCGCGTCATCCTCCCCGTACAGGCCGCTGGTCGCCAGGCGCAGCGACAGCACCTCCTCGGGCTCGCCGAACGCGCTCGCCGGCAGGGTCGCGACGCCGTGGCGGTCGAGCAGCTCGGCCGCGAGCCGCGGACCGGTGTCCGCCCCCATGGCCGCGAGCCGCTCGCGGTGGGCCTCGAAGCTCGGGTACAGGTAGAAGGCGGCCGCCGGCGCACGCAGCGCGGCTCCGTGGCGGACGAGCGCATCCGCGACCGCCCGCGCGAGCACGGCGTGCAGCATCCGGCTCGCGGCGATCCGCGCGACGACCGGCTCGGGCTCGCCGAACGCCCACGCGGCGGCGCGCTGAATCGGAGCGGCCGGCGCCGACCAGATCTCGCTCGCGATGCCGAGCACGGCGCGGTGGAGCTCCCGGCCCCGCGGCCCGGCGGGGAAGCGCGCGGCCCCGATTCGCCAGCCGCCGAGGGCGAGGTTCTTGCTGAGCCCGGTGGTGAGGATCGTGCGCTCGGGGACGAGCTCCGCCGGGCTCACGACCGGTCGCTCGGCGTCGTGAACGAGGTCGCGGTAGATCTCGTCGCAGATCACGAGCAGGTCGTGGCGCTCGGCGACCTCGCAGACCGCGCGCACGGTGTCCGCGTCCGCGAGGGTGCCGGTCGGGTTGTCGGGCAGCGTGAGGATCGCCGCGCGCAGCGGAGCGCCTTCGGCCCGGGCGCGGCGCGCCGTGTCCTCCAGCCGGTCGGGCGCGGGCACGCCGCCCGCGTCGCCCGCGACCGGCACGGGCACGGCCCGGGCGCCGGCGAGCGCCGCCTGCGCCGCGTAGCTGACCCATGAGGGGCGCGGCAACGCGATCGGCCCGCCGATCGCGTGGACCGCCGCGTACAGCAGCGGCTTGCTCCCGGGCGCCGCGATCACCCGGTCGGGGGCGGCGTCGATCGACCGCCGCCGCCAGTAGCCGGCGATCGCCTCGCGCAGCTCCGGGATGCCCGCGACCGGACCGTACTCGGCGCGTGGCGCCGCCCCGGCGAGGCGCTCGACAAGCTCGGGCAGCACCGGGATCCCGGCCTCGCCGAACCCGAGCGCAACGACCGGCGCCCCCGCGGCGCGGCGGCGCGCCGTCTCCTCGTTGATCCACAGCGTCGGCGACAGCGCCGGGCTCACTGCGCTGGGCGTCTGCGGTCGTCCCACGCGACCGGAGATGCCCAGCGCCGCGGGTGCGTCCGGGCCGCTCACGCGGCGCGCTCGGCGACTTCGAACCACACCGTCGTCGTGGGGCCGGGGGCGACCCCCCAGCGGACCGCCTCGCGCTCGACGAGGTAGAGCCCGAAGCCGCCCGCGACGCGGTCGGGATCCCGCGGGCGGGGCGTGAACCGCGGCCCGTCGTCACGGACCTCGACCCGCACGGCGCCGTCCGCCGGCCACGCGCGAAGCGTGATCGTCGCATTCCGGTCGACGTCCGGGTGGACGACCGCGTTGGTCACGACCTCGGAGACGAGCAGCTGCAGGGTGGCGACCGTACCCGGCGCGACGCCGTGGGCGGCGCAGAAGTCCTCGATCGCCGCGCGGGCCTGGGCGGGCGCGCCCGCGTCGCGCGTGAGCTCGATCGTCAGGCCACGACCGGGACTCTCGGTCGGCGCGGGCGTCATGTCGCCGGTCCGTCCTCGAACGGCAGCGCCCGGTCGGCGCCGGTCGCCCGCAAGACGAGCGCCGCGGCCTCCGCGCGCGGCGGCGTCAGGCGCAGCCTCCAGCCCTCGCTCCGCGCCCGGTCGGACAGCTCGATGAGCAGCCGCAGGCCGGAGGAGTCCATGAAGGACAGCTCGCGCAGGTCGAGCCGGAGTTCGCTGACGCCGTCGGTCAGCCGTGCGCCGACGCGCTCCGAGAGCTCGCCGATCGTTCCCATGTCGAGCTCGCCGCGCACCGCGAGGATTACCGATGGCGGATCGCCGTGCTCGACGATCTCGAACTCCGGACGGCGCGCCATCACGTGCTCCGGAGCGCGGCCGGGCGCGCGTCGCGATGGCGGCGTTCGGCGGCGCCGTCGGAGTCCCCGCGACGCCGTACGGCAAGCACCGTCGTATCGTCGGCGTGCTCGCCGACCGAGAAGGCCCGGATCGCTCCCGTCACCGTGCGGATGAGATCGGCCGGCGGCAGCTCGCCGCACCCCGCGAGCGTGTCGCGGAGCCGGGCGAGACCGTAGCGCTCCCCGTGCTCACCGAGCGCATCGGTGACGCCGTCGGTGAAGAACACGAGCGTGCTCCCGGGAGCCAGCTCGAGCCGCGTCTCGGCCCAGCCGACGTCCTCGAACGCGCCGAGGAGCGGCCCGAACTCCCCGGCCGGCTGCGCGTCGCCGGCGTCGAGCAGGATCGGCAGCGGGTGCCCCCCGACCGCGAGCGTGACGCCGTCGGGTTCGACCCGGGCGCAGATCGCCGTGCAGATCGACTGGCGTCGCTGCTTCTTGAGGATGTGATCGAGCCGGATGAGGAGCTCCGCGGGGCTCGAGACGAACTCCGAGGTCGCGCGGAGCGTGTGACGGACAAGCGAGGTGAGCGCGGCCGCCTCGACTCCCTTGCCGGTGACGTCGCCGACGACGAGCATCCAGTGCCCGCGCGCCTGCCACACGTCGTAGAAGTCGCCGCCCACCTCGCTGTGCGCGAACGCCGGGATGTAGGCGCTCGCCAGCTCGTAGCCGGGGACCTCCGGCAGCTCATCGGGCAGCAGGCTCTGCTGAAGCGTGTGCGCGATCCGCGAGCGCTCGCTGTAGATCCGCGAATTCTCGATCGCGACCGCGGCCCGCAGCCCGACCTGCTCGGCGAGTTCGAGATCGGAGCGCTCGAGCCTGCGCCGCGACTCGGCGGTGACGAGCGTCATTGCGCCGAGCACCCGCGTACCGAGCCGGATCGGGACGATCGCGACGGAGCGGAACCCGACCGCGCGCAGCAGCTGGAGATGCCGAGCGTCCGTCGCTGCCTCGGCGAGCATCTCGTCGCTGACCTCCGGATAGAGCAGCGACTCGCCGGTGGCGAACACGCGCCCGAGCCCGCGCTCGGGGTCGGGCCGCTCCGGCTCGTGCGCCCGCAGCTCATCCGCGAGGACGAGCTTTGCGGGATCGACGTGGGCGACCGACACCGGGATCCGTTCCCCGTCGGTGTCGAGCAGGTCGACCGCGCACCAGTCGGCGATCTGCGGCACCGCCAGCTCGGCGACGCTGCGGAGCGTCGCCTCGTAGTCGAGCGAGGCCGTGAGCGCGCGGCCCGCCTCCGCCAGGAACACCGCGCGCAGCTCGGCCTGCTTCTGCGCGGTCACATCCTCGATGACGAGCACGGTCGACTCGATGCTTCCCGCCGCGTCGAGCAGCGGCGCGGCCTTCAGGACGTTCCAGCGCGAGCTTCCGCCGCGGCGGTGGATCGTCTGGATGAGCAATGGCTCCGGCGTCTCGCCGCGCAGCAGCCGCACCGACGGGATCGCGTCCATCGTCACCTCGCTCCCGTCCTCCGCGAGCACGATGTAGTCGGCCATGATCGCGCAGGGCGGCGTGCTGCGGAGCTCGTCCAGCGTGCGGAAGCCGAGGTGGTCGAGCGCGGCGCGGTTGGCGTAGACGATGCGGTCGCGGCGGTCGCGGATCGTCACCGGATCGCTGAGCGACCCGACGATCGCCTCGAAGCGCCGCTCGCTGCCGGCGAGCGCCTGACGCAGCTCGTCGACGAGCCGCTCCCGCTCGCGCTCGGCCTCCCGGCGCTCGGAGATGTCCTGCAGGAACGTCGTGAACGTCCAGGCTTCGCCCTCCCGGATCGCCGAGATCGTCATCTCGACCGGGATCTCCGCCCCGTCGGCTCTGAGTGCCGACACCTCGATGCGGCGGCCGAGCAGCGGCCCGGTGCCGTCCAGGAGGAAGCGTCGCAGCCCGGAGCGGTGCGCCTCGCGGAAGCGCTCCGGGATGATGAGCTCGGCGACCTCGCGCCGGAGCGCCTGCTCGCGAGGGATGCCGAACACGCTCTCGGCGCTCGGATTCCAATACGTGACCCGACCGCGCTCGTCCATCGAGATCACCGCGTTGTGGGCTTTGTCGAGCACGAGCTCTGTGCGGGTGAAGCCGATCACCCGCGGGATTATCGCCGTCACGCCGAGTGGCGCGGTGAGCGGCAGAGCCGCGAGCCCGCGACGGCGAGCGCCTGCGCGCAGCTCACGAGATCGTCGATCGGCACGTACTCGCCGACCGTGTGCGCCCAGTCGATGTGCCGCGGGCCGTACATGAGCGCGGGCGAGCCGGTCTCCAGCGCGAACGTCGCCCCGTCGTACCAGGACCCGAGCCCACCGAGCGTGAGCGGCAGGCCGAGCGCCCCGTTCGCACCGAGCAGCGCCTGGACGCTGTCGGCCTGCACCGGTGTCTCGGACGGGTTGGTCTCGACGTACCAGCTGAACGTCGGCGGGTGCTCGCAGAGCCAGTCGTCGGTGTCGCACCAGCGCCGCAGGTATCCCTCGACCTCCTGCCGCACGCTGCTCGTCCAGCCGTCCGCGTCGGCCTGCGACGGCTGCAGCAGCACGGCGAGCGTGAGCTCGGCCCGGCCCGGGATCGTCACGTCCCACCCGGCGTCCGCCGACAGCCGGACGGGCACGATGTCCGGCGGGTCGAGCAGCGGATGACGGAAGGCGGCGCGGCTGCGCCAGTCGGCGCGGAGGCGGTCGACGCCGGCGAGCAGGTGGCGCGCCTTCTCGATCGCGTTGACGGCGCCGCCCTCGCGCCAGTGCGGGTGCTCCTGCTCGGCGTGCCCGGCGCGCCCCGCCACCGCGATCGCGGCATAGACGCTGCCGCGGCAGGCGGGCCACACCTCGAGGCCGGTCGGCTCGGTGACGATCGTGAAGTCGGCGCTCACCCCATGGCGCGCGCACGCGAGCGCGCCCGCGCCGCCGGACTCCTCCTCGGTGTTCGTGCACACGACGAGATCGCCCGAGAGGGCGCCGTCCTCCGCGAGCGTCTCAGCGGCGATCACCATCGCGGCGATCCCGCCCTTCATGTCGCAGGCGCCGCGCCCGGTGATCCGTCCGTCCCGGACCTGCGGGTCGAACGGGTCGTGGTCCCACCCGTCCTCCAGGGCCGCCGGGACGACGTCGATGTGCCCGTTGAACATGAGCGATCGCGTCTCGCGCCCCGCGGCGCCGCGGAACCGCGCCGCGAGCTGCGGGCGCCCGTCGAACGCGAATCTCCGCCCGCGGGTCAGAGGATGATCGGCGACGTCCTCGGGGACGGGCTCCCAGACGTCGACCTCGGCGCCGGCCGCCCGCAGTCGCTCGGCGAGCCGCTCCTGGAGCGCCGCCTCCTCCCGCGCGGGCATCTCCGGGCTCGTGCGGCTCGTCGTGTCGAACGAGATGAGCTCGCAGGCGAGCGCGACCAGCTCGTCCCGGCGGGCGGCGACCTGCTCGACGAGCGCCTGCTCCTCGGGAGCGAGGGTGGCGGCGCTCAGCGCTTCGGTCATCGGGGTATCGGTCATCCGCGTGTGTGCCTCCGGGCCTCCGTCGTCGGATTCTCAGCCGATGGTCGCGGGCGCGGCCGGTTCGCCGACGTCCTCGGCGGGCACCGGCTCGGTCTCGTTCATCCACGCGTTCACCCGGCGGCGCAGCCGCTCGAACTCGAACGCGATCCCGCGTGGGAAGAAGATCACGATCGCCAGCAGCACCGCGCCGAGCACCGTGAACTCGGTCCCCGGGTGGTCGATCAACAGCTGCTCGATGAGCGTCACGATCGCCGTACCGATGAGCGGGCCGGTCATGGTGCCCATGCCGCCGATGACGAGCATCGTCACGTAGATCGACATCGGCGTGAGCCCCATGACCGTCGGGGAGATCGAGCCGTTGTAGATCGTGTAGAGCGCGCCCGCCAGGCCGGCGACGAACCCCGAGAGCGCGAACGCCGTCACCCGGAAGCGGAGCGGCGCGATCCCGCGCGCCGACCCGTAGGGCAGCGAGTCGCGCAGCGTCCGCAGGCCGAGCCCGAACGTCGTGCGCGTGAGGAGCGCGGTCCCGGCCACGGCGAGGATGAGGATCCCCAGGCACGTCCAGTACCAGGCGCGCTCGTTCCACAGCGGCGAGAGCGATCCGAACAGCCCGCGGACCATCGGCAGCCCGAAGTTCCCGCCGGTCGTGCCGGTCGTGTCGTTCTCGATCACGAGCTGGACGACCTCGGCGGCGGCGAACGTGAGCAGCGATGTGTAGATGCCGTACAGGCGGAGCGTCGGCACCGAGATGATGACCGCGAGCGCGGTGCCGGTGAGGCCGCCGCCGATGATCGCGATCGCCGGCGGGATCGGCGTGTGCAGGATGATGAGTCCGGCGCCGTAGCCGCCGACCGCGTAGATCGCGAGCTGACCGAAGTTCCAGACGCTCGCCACGCCGAGGATGAAGTTCCAGCTCACGTTGAGAAGCATCACGATCAGCATCGTGACGAACACGTCCATGCCGTACTGGCTGTGGTCGATGAACGGCACGAGCACCGCGAGGACCGCGACCGCCGAGTTGATCGCGAGCTTCTCCGGCGTGAACGTCGCCCGCAGCGGTGTGCGCCGCCCGCTCGCGGCGTGCGCGACCGGGGCGCGCTCGACGCTCGCAGCCGGACCTCCCTCGACGGTCACAGCCGGACCTCCAGCTTGCGTCCGGCGAGGCCCTGCGGCCGGATCACGAGCACGACGAGGATGACCGCGTAGAGGATCGGCAGCGACCATGTCGTGCTGATCCACACCGAGACCGCCGACTGGATGAGGGCGATCGCAAACGCCGCGTAGATCGTGCCCGGGAGCGAGCCGAGGCCGCCGAACACGACGACGATCAGCGCGATCAGGAGCGGCTGCTCGCCGGCGACCGGCGAGGCGAAGTACTGGGCGGCGAGGAACACTCCGGCGATCCCCGCCAGCGCGGAGGCGAAGCCCATCACGATCGGGAACAGGCGCCGGATCGGCACGCCCATGAGCCGGGCGGCCTCGATGTCCTGGGCGACGGCGCGGATCGCGATCCCGTAGCGCGAACGGGTGAGAAACACGCCGAACGCGAGGATGATCGCGACCGAGATGCCGGTCATGAGCACCGACTGCCAGGGGACGGACACGCTGCGATAGAGGTGGAGGTTGCCGGCCACGATGTTCGGCACCGCGTGCTGCTGGGCGCCGAAGATCTGCAGCGCGAGGTTCTCCAGCACCATCGCCACCGCGAACGTCGTGATGAACGTGACCATCTCGAAGTCGACGCCGCGGCGCCCGATGAGCGGTTGCACGGACAACAGCTGGGTGAGCACGCCGAGCACGAACGCGGCGCCGAATGCGGCGAGGATCGCGATCACCGGCGAGAGCCCGGCGTTCGTGAGGATCGCCCAGCCGATGAAGCCACCGACCATCACCATCGACCCCTGCGACATGTCGAGCACGCGCAGGATTCCGTAGATCAGCGTCATGCCGATCGCCACCAGCCCGTAGATCGAGCCAAGGACGATCGTGCTCGCGAGGATGCTGATGATGTTCGTCACCCGGCGGCTCCGAGGTAGGACTGCATGACGGTCTCGTCGGCCATCAGCTCGCTGGCCGGGCCGGTGCGGACGATTCGACCCATCTCGAGCATGCACACCCGGTCGGCGAGCTCCTCGATGTGGGTGAAGTTCTCCTCGACGAGCAGCACTGACGTTTCCCCGCCGGCGATCTCCGCGATCGTGTCGTAGACGGTCTCGATGATCACCGGCGCGAGGCCGAGCGACGGCTCGTCGACGATCAACAGCCGCGGCCGGCGCATGAGCCCGCGGCCGATCGCCACCTGGCGGCGCTCACCGCCCGAGAGGCTCGAGGCGCGCTGGGTGCGGCGCTCGCGGAGGGTCGGGAAGCGCTCGAACACGCGGTCGACGGCCTGCCGCCGCTCACGCCAGGAGGCGCGCGGGAAGGCACCCATCATCAGGTTCTCCTCGACGGTCAGCTCCGGGAACAGGTGGTCGCCCTGGGGCACGTGCACGAGTCCGAGCTCGGTGAGCGCCTCGGCGCGCCGCCCGTCGATCCGCTCGCCGCCGAACGAGATCGTGCCCGTGCTCACCGGCAACAGGCCCGTGATCGCGCGCATCAGCGTCGTCTTGCCATGTCCGTTGGGGCCGACGATCACGAGCGTCTCCCCGCCGCGCACCTCGAGCGTGACGTCGCGGACGATCGTCGTCTCGCCGTAGCCGGCGCTCACGTCGCGCAACTCGAGCGCCGGCCCGCCGCCGGTCCGCTCGAGCGCCGCGCCGCCACCCGTGTCACTCGCGGGCACGCCGCGCCGCCTTCTCGCCGAGGTAGATCTCGATCACCCGCCGGTCCTGGAACATCTCCTGCGGGGTCCCTTCGAAGAACACCCGTCCGTGGTGCATGACGAGCACGCGGCCGGCGATCTGCACGAGCGCCCGCATCACGTGCTCGATGCAGACGACGGTCACGCCGAACGCGGCCACGCTCCGGATGAGCTCGACGGTGCGCGCGATCTCGTTCGGGTTCAGACCGCCGAACGGCTCGTCGAGCAGCAGCACGGACGGGCCCATCACGAGCGCCGTGGCGATCATCAGCCGCTTCTTGTCGAACACGCCGAGCAGCTCGGCGGGCTCGTCGCCGACGTGCTCGATCCCCGAGAACGCGAGCACCCGCTCGGCGTCGTCGCGCGCGCTCTCGCCCAGGCCGCACCAGCGGTCGGCGGCGCGGCTGTAGCGCGCGGCGACGAGGATGTTCTCGTAGGCGGACAGCGACCCGGCGACCGTCGGCTGCTGGAACGTGCGGGCCATGCCCGCGTGGCAGCGGTCGTGCACGCTCATCCCCGACAGCGACTCGCCGCCGAGCAGCACGTCGCCGCCGCTCGCGGGGGCCAGGCCGGTGATGACGTCGAACAGCGTCGTCTTGCCGGCGCCGTTCGGCCCGGCGACACCGAGCACCTCGCCAGGCGCAACGGTCGCCGAGACCCCGTCGACCGCTCGCAGGCCGCCGTAGTCCTTGGCGACGGCGCGGAGCTCGAGCGCCGCGGGCGCGCGCAGCGTGAGCTCGGGGTGGCGGATGGCGGTGCTCAGGTCAGCCACGGCTGCGTCTCATAGCTCCCGGTCGTGTACGGCTCGGGGTTGATGAGCACCTGCTTGCCGTTCTGGATCTGGAAGGTGAGCAGCGGCGTGCCGAGCGACGGGTCCTTCGTGTACGCCGGGTAGGGCATGCAGGTCTGCGTCGTCGGCCCCATCTTGTAGGTGCCGTTGACGCCGCGGAAGATCATGTACCGGACGTTGTCGCCGACCCGGTCGTAGTCGTAGGGGTCGGGCGCGAGCGCCGCCGCCTGCGCCCACAGGCGCACGAGGTCATACTGGTTGCCGGCGTTCGCGAGCCCCGGCGGCTGGTGATAGGCGGCCTCATAGGCCTTCGCGTAGCGCTTGCCGACGTCGTCGGAGAGGATCGAGCCGGTCGTCGTCGCCCACAGCACGCCGTTCGACGCCGTCCCGGAGAGCTGCCGGTACTCGGGGATCGACGGGGCGTACTGCTGGTAGACGAGTGACCTCGTCGGTGCCTGCGCGAACTGCTTGATGAACGACGCCTCGTCGCCGGCGAAGTAGTCGCTCTGGAAGACGAGGTCGGGGTTGTGGTTGCGGATCCGGGTGAGGACGCCGCCCCAGTCGGCCTGCGGGACCGTGTACGTGTCGTACTGGACGACCTTCCAGCCGAGCTTGCCAAGATCGGCGCGCAGGGTCTGGGCGATGCTCGAGCTGTACGCGTCGTTCGAGGTGACGATCGACACGGTCTTGTTGCGCGGCGTGAACTTGCCGGCCTTGATGAGGCCCTCGAGCACCGCACTGAACCCGTGCGCGTACCAGATCTCGCTCGGGCAGCCCTCGAAGATGTTGCGGAAGTGGTGTCTGACCGCGAAATCGACGTTGCCCTGGAACGTGTTGACGTGGAACGTCGGGATCTTCGCCGGCCCGATCACCGCGAGGTCGACGTTCGTGTAGGTGAGGAACGGCGAGAACACCGCCGCGACGCCGTCGGCGGCGAACTTGCGCATCGCCGCGACCATGACGTCCGGCGGCTGGTCCTTGGCGTCGAGCAACTCGATCGTCACCGGGCGCCCCGCGACCCCGCCGTTCGAGTTGATCTCGTTGACGCCGAGCTTCAGCCCCCGGAGCATCTCCTGGCCGTCGCCGGCGCTGGCGCCGGTGATCGGAATGAGAGCGCCGATCGTGATCGGCTGGCCCTTCGCGGTGGCCGCGGACGCGTTCGTCGAGGAGCGCCCGCCGAAGAACCCGGCCGCGCCCCCGGCGAGCACGCCGCCGAACGTGGCCGCGCCCATCCCCTGGACCAGCTCCTTGCGGGTGACGCGCATCGGCCGCCGTGGCTGCTCATCGGTCATCGCTGTCTTCTCCTCCTCTCTCGGCGTCAGCCTACGGCGCGGGGTGTGGGTCGCCCATCCGTCAACCGACCGGTGCCGCGGCTCCCGCGCGACATCTGTGCCAGGACGCGCGCTCGTCGCACGGCCCGCCGCGCCGGACGCTCAGGTCGCCCTTGGCCACGTCGAGCCCGACGGTCGCGAGCGTCGCCCATCGGTCGGCGAGCGGCGCGTCATCGGCGGCGTGGCAGCACACCGACCCCGGGCCCGCGGAGTGGTCGGCGAGCCTGTGCACGAGCTCGTCGAGGTCGGCGGCCGGCCGGTCGTGGAGCGCCCGCCGGAGCACGTCGAGGCGCAGGTAGCTGTCGGGTCCGAGCCGCGGCGCGCGGTCGTGCGCGGCGAGGTGCGGATCGAGGAAGTGGTTCGTGTGCAGGTAGAGCCCGCCGGCGTCCGGGAGGACGTAGCGCGGCCCGTCGGGCGAGAGCTCGGCACCGGCGACGGCGCTGCCGCCCTCCGAGGCGCCGATGATCGTGAGCACCGTCGAGGCCGACGTCTCGGCCTGGCCGAGCAGCGCGAGCGCGGCACCGGGATCGTCGGCACCCTCCAGCACGGCACGGGCGAGGATGTGGACGGGCGCCCCGATCGGGCCGCCGTCGCGGGCGTGCTGGAGGATGTTCATGTGCACCCCGACGCCGCGGGAGCTCACGCCGATCTTGGCGAGGATCCCGTACTCGGTGACGGTGTGGACGACCCGCCCGTCCGGATAGTCGATCGTCCACGCAAACCAGCCATCGGCGAGCGTGTCGTGCCAGTCCCAGGTCTGGATCGTGAGCGGCGAGCGCCTGCCGCGGAGGTCGACGACCGTCGAGCATTCCCCCCGCGCGGGCGCGCCGAGCCGCGCGAGGATCTCCGTGCGGGCGTTGAGCGCCGCGAGCTGCCAGGGCTCGAGGCCGGCGCCGCCCGCGATCCCGCGGATCTCGCTCTCGGCCGCCGCTGAGTAGGCGGCGATCGCGGCGAGCGCCTCCTCGCCGAGCGGGCGCAACTCGACCGGGCGGCCGGCGGCCGAGCGGCCGGCGACGGCGTCGAACAGCTCGGCGTAGCGCTCGTACGTGGCGCCGACATCGGAGGCGTTGGCCGCGCCGAACGCCTCGCCGCGGTCGTGCGGCGAGGCGCTCGGCGAGCAGAACGTGCGAACACGATCCATGGGGGCGCTTCACGCTACGGCGGCGCGCGCGTTTCGGCCATCGGTGAATCGACCGATGCCGCGTCGGGTCGGTGAGGCGACGGATTGCCGCGCGCGTCCGCCGGACCTACGGTGCGGCCATGGCTTGCGGCGGACTGGTCGGCATCGACGTCGGCGGCACGTTCACGGACGCCGTCCGCGCGGACGGCGGACGGCTGCGGGTCGCCAAGGTGCGCAGCACCCCGAGCGACATCACCGCCGGGTTCCTCGCCGGCCTCGATGAGCTCGGCGCCGCCGGAGGCGGCCTCGCCCCCGAGTATCTCGTCCACGGCACGACGGTGGCCACGAACGCGATCGTCCAGCGGCGGCTCGCGCGCACGGGCCTCGTCACGAACCGCGGCTTCGGGGACATCCTCGAGATCGGCACCCAGATGCGGCCGCGCGTCTACGACCTGTGGACGCCGTTGCCGGCGCCGCTCGTACCCCGCGAGCGCTGCTTCGAAGTCGGCGGGCGGATCGCGCCCGACGGCGCCGAGGTCGAGCCGCTGTCGCCCGAGGACGTCGCGCTTGCCACGGAGGGGCTGCGGGCGGCCGGGGTCGAGTCGGTCGCGGTCGTGCTCCTGTTCTCGTTCGTCGACGACCGGCACGAGCGGGCCGTCCGGGCTGCGCTCCGGGCCACGCTTCCCGACATACCGGTCGCCCTCTCGTGCGAGGTCGCGCCCGAGTTCCGGGAGTACCTGCGCGCGAGCACGACCGTCCTGAACGCGGCGCTGCTGCCTCTGGTGGGCGGCTACGTCCGGTCGCTGTCCCGGAAGCTGCGCGGCCGCGGCGTCGACGCCACGCTCCACCTCATGCAGTCAAACGGCGGCGTTGCGACCGCCGGCACGGCGGCGGATCTGCCCGCGGGACTCGCCTCCTCGGGCCCGGCGGCGGGCGTGATCGGCGCGGCCCGGCTGGCCGAGCGCGCCGGTGAGCGCGACCTCTTGACGTTCGACATGGGCGGGACGACCGCCGACGTCGCGCTCGTCCTCGACGGCCTCCCCCAGCTGCGCTTCCGCGGCGAGCCCGGAGGTCACCCCGTCAACCTGCCGCAGGTCGACGTGCTCTCCGTCGGGGCCGGCGGCGGCTCGATCGCGAGCGTCGACGCGTTCGGGTCGCTCACCGTCGGGCCGGACAGCGCGGGCGCCGTGCCGGGCCCCGCCTGCTACGGCATGGGCGGCGAGCGGCCGACTGTCACCGACGCCCACCTCGTGCTCGGGGTGCTCGACGCGGAGCGTCCACTCGCCGGGCGGGTCGCGCTGGACCCGAGCCTGTCTCGGGACGCGATCGCGCGCGGGGTCGCCGAGCCGCTCGGCATGTCCGTCGAGCAGGCGGCCGAGGCCGTGCTCCGCGTCGCCGACGCGAACATGGCGGCCGCCCTGCGGGTCGTCTCCGCCTCGCGCGGGCACGACCCGCGCGACCTCACGCTCGTCGCGTTCGGCGGCGCGGGCCCGATGCACGCGTGCGCGATCGCGCAGGAGCTCGGGACGGTCCGGATCCTCGTGCCCCGCCACCCCGGCGTCACCGCGGCGCTCGGGCTGCTGCTCTCCGACGTCCGCCACGATCTGCGCGTGAGCCGGGTCGCGCCCACGGCCGACGCGCTCGCCGACCCGAGTGGGCTCGACGGCGCGCTCGCGTCGCTTGAGCGGGAGGCGCGGGCGCTGCTCGAGCGCTCCGGGAACGGCGAGACCGGCTCGGTCGCGTTCGAGCTCGACATGCGCTACCGCGGGCAGGCGTACAACCTCACGGTCGGGATCGCGGCCCGGCCGGTGACGGCGGACACCGTGGCCGCCGCAGAGCGCGCGTTCGTCGAGGCGCACCGCCGCGCCTACGACTACACCCCGTCGCTCGAGGAGACCGAGATCGTCACGATCCGGGCCCGCGCGACGGCGCCGGGGGCGCGGTTCGACTGGTGCGCCGACGCAGGCTCACGCGACGGTGCGCGCCGCGCGCGACGGGCGTGGATCGACGGCGGATGGCGGGAGTGCGCGGTCCTCGAGCGCGGTTCGCTCGCGCCCGGTGAGGCGGTTGCCGGCCCGGCGATCCTCGAGGAGGAGGACGCGACTGTGCTCGTGCGGCCCGGGTGGAGCGCCCGGGCGGGCGCCGACGCGGCGCTGCTCATCGAGCGGAGCGACGGATGAGCGCGCCGGGCGCGGGCGCTATGGGCATGGACGCTGTCGGCGTGGGGGGTGTGGGCATGGACGCTGCCGTCGGTCCGCGCACGGATGCGCCGGCGGGCGCCGCCGATCCGGTCACCGCCGAGATCCTCGCGAGCGCGTTCTCCGCGATCGCCGAGGAGATGGCGGTCGTCGAGTACCGCTCGTCGTTCTCGCCGATCATCCGCGAGATGCTCGACTTCAACTGCGGGCTGTTCGACGCAACCGGGCGCATGATCGCCCACTCCGAGCAGATCCCCGCGCAGCTCGGGCTCATGCAGTTCGCGCTCCAGGCGGCGCTCGAGAAGCACGGCGCGCTGGCGCCGGGCGACGCCGTGCTCACGAACCACCCGTACATGGGCGGCACTCACACGCCCGACCTGCAGGTGTTCGCCCCGATCCACCACGGCGGCCGGCTCGTCGGCTACGGCGGCTCGATTGCGCACCACATCGACATCGGGGGGCGCGTGCCCGGGACCGAGAGCGCCCAGAGCACCGAGCTCTTCCATGAGGGGCTGATCTTCCCGGCGGTCAAGCTGACGGAGGACGGCCGCCGCAACCGCGCGCTCTACGAGCTGATCGCCGCGAACGTCCGTGACCCGAACGCGACGCTCGGCGACCTCGACGCCCAGCTCGCCGCGTGCCGCCGCGGCGCCGAGCGACTGTCGGCGCTGTGCTCGCGGTACGGGGCCGGCGTGGTCACGGGCGCGATGGCCGATCTGCTCGACCGCACGGCGGCGCGCGCGGCGGCCGCGTTCGCGCGGTGGCCGGCACGCGCGGTGAGCGCCGAGGGGTTCCTCGACGACGGAGGCTTCCCGGACACGCCGCCGGTCGGGATCAGGCTCACCGCAGAGGTGCGCGACGGCGCGCTCGAGGTCGACCTCACCGGCACCGACGACCAGGTCCCCTCGGGCGTCAACGTGCCGCTCGCGAGCACCCACGCGGGCGTGTTCTTCGCCGTGCGCTCCTTCATCGGCGTGCCCCAGAACGCGGGGCTCACGCGGCAGATCCGGCTGCGGACGCGGCCGGGCTCGCTGCTCGACCCCGTCTTCCCCACCGCGCTGAGCGCCCGGCACCTCGCCGTCCAGCGCCTCGCCGATCTCATGGTGCAGGCGCTCGGCGACCTCTTGCCCGAGCGGGCGGTCGCCTCCAGCCACGTCTCCTTCCCGGCGTTCGTCTTCCAGGCGGTCGACCCGCGCGTCGGCCGGATGACGCTGCTGGCCGACATCCTCGGGGGCGGCGGGGGCGCGCGCCGCGACGCTCCCGGCGACGATGCGATCGACCCGTACACGTCGAACTGCGCTTTGCTGCCGGCCGAGATCGCGGAGATGGAGTACCCGTGGCGGGTGCTGCGCTCGGAGCTCGTCGATGGCTCCGGCGGAGCGGGCGCGCAGCGGGGCGGGCTTGGGCTGCGACGCGACTACGAGCTGCTCGCCGACCACGCCGAGGGCATGTACTACGTCGAGCAGCGCGACCCGCGGTTCGCGGCGCGGGGTCGGGACGGCGGCGGCCCGGGCGCGGGCGGGCGGGCGCTCCTGCGTCGCGCCGGAGCCCGGGAGTTCGAGGAGCTGCCCGGCAAGGGCTACATTCACCTGTCGCGCGGGGACATCGTGTCGTTCGTGGGAGCGGGCGGTGGCGGGTTCGGGACGCCCGGTCAGCCGACGTCCGATGCCGACGGCTCCCCCGGGGAGCGCGCGTCCGGTCCTGCCGGTTCCCCCGGGGAGCGCGCGTCCGGTCCTGCCGGTTCCCTTGGTCAGCCCGCGTCCGGTCCTGCCGGTGCCCCCGGTCAGCCCGCGTCCGGCGCCGTCGAGAACCAGGGCGGCAGCCGGAACGTCGACTCGGCGTAGGGCGCCGGGTGCAGGATCCGCTGCGCGCCGTCCTGGATCTGGAAGACGAGGTGCGCCTGGGCGACAGACGGGTCGGGCGTCTCGTCCGGATATGACACGGTGCACTGGCGGTCGTCGTCGAGCGCGTACGTGCCGTTGACGCCGCGATAGGTCAGCCGCCGCAGCTCATCTCCGACCCGAGCGAACGCGCGCGGGTTGCCGACGCCCGCCCAGGCGCCGGCGAGCAGCCCGACCTGGTCGTACGAGGCGCCGACGAGCGAGTGGCCGGGCGCCGCGTCGAACGTCCGCGTGTAGCGCTCGGCGAACCGCCGTCCGATCCGGTCGCCGTAGCGCCCGGTGACGGTCGACCACACGACGCCCTCGGCCGCCTGGCCGGCGAGCTCGCGGTACTCGGGCACCGACGGCGCGTAGATCCCGTAGACGAGCGTGTTCGTCGGCCGAGCATGGAACGCCCGCTGGAAGGCGGCGAGCTCGGACGGGACGAACTGCGCGAGCACGAGCACCGCGGGCTCGGTCCGCAGGACCTGCTCGACGATCCGCTCGGGGTCGGCGCCGCGCGTCGGGACATGCAGGAGCGAGTCGATCTCCCAGCCGGCCCGCTCGACGGCCTCCGCGGTCGCCGCGTCGACGATCCGTCCGCCGACCATCCCGGTTTCGACGAACATGATCCGCCGGCTGGGCGGCGTCCACGCCCCAGAGCCGGTGAGCGTCTCGACGAAGCGCACCGCACCGCTGCCGTAGTGGATCTCGGTGGGTCCGACCTGGAACACCTGGGCGAGGTGGTCGTGGTCGGCGCGCACCCAGTCGCTGAGCTCCTCGGAGGTCATGGAGGACAGCACCGGGCACCCGTAGGCGCCGACCTCGGCGAGGTCCTCGGGCCCCAGCGTGTACGCGTAGCCGAGCGTGATCGCGTCGACCTCGGCCTCGATCAGCCGCTGCAGCGATCGCTGGACGCCGGCCGACGTGGTGATGTCGGTGTCGACGACGAGCTGCTCGATCGGACGCCCGGCGATCCCGCCCCGCTCGTTGATCTCGCTCACCGCCAGGCGCGAGCCGTTCCAGAGCTCCCGCCCCTCGGCCGCCGCCGGCCCGGTGAGCGGGAGCGCCGAGCCGATGATGTACGGCCGCGGCCGGGTGGCGGGGCGGGGACGGGTCGCGGACCGGTGCGGGGGGCTCGGGCCGGTGGCCCCGCGGCGCCGCGCGGCGTCGAGCTCCGCGATCGCGAGCCCGCCCAGGCGGTGCGGGCCGCCGGGGATCGGCAGACGCAGCAGGCCGCGCTCGACGGACATTGCGGCCGCTCCGGCACGCGAGGGCTGCCCGAGCTTGCGCAGGACCCGCTCGACGTGCGTCATCACGGTGCGGACGCTCACGCCGACCTGAGCGGCGATCTCCGGGTTGCTGAGGCCGCCGCCGATGAGCGTGAGCACGTCGAGTTCCCGCGCCGTGAGGCCGTACGGCGGCGTCCCGGAGACGATCTCGACCTTCGCCGCGGCCTCCCGCTCCACGGGCCGCGGCATCCGCTGGATCCGCACCGCGTTCCAGCTCCCGCCAACCTCATCGATCCAGATGAACGCGGCGCTCCCCAGCTCGCAGCCGAGCAGCGCGCGAACATAGTCGGCGAGCTCCGGGCTCGCCTCGAGGATCCGCCGCCCCCGGCCGTCGTTCAGCTCGGTGACCTCGCCGCGCGCGTCGACGAGCGCCGACGGGACGACGGCGGGCTCACGAACGTCACGGGACTGGCTCGGCATGCTTCTCCTCCCCGGGGCGGCGCGCGGATCGTACTGCCCGCGACGATCGCCAGGCGTCAGCGCGGCGGTGCTCATCTTCAAACTGAGGCTCGCTCGAAACGCGCGCGCGTCGTTCGCGGGGCCGCGCCGGCTCGCCCGCCACCACGATGAGCCCGACGCCGTGGGCATCCCTGGTCGCGCAGCGCCACCGCAGGTGCCCGGCGTGCACCGCCCGCGCCCGCTCGGAGCGGGCCGTCTCATATGGACAACAAAGCGGTCCAAGTGCCTGTCCCGCTCCGCCGCGACGACCACTTGGAGCGCTCGACTGTCCGGTGGCGACACAAGAGCCCTCCAAGTGCGCCGACGGCTCAGGGCGCGGCGGCGTCTCGGCTGCGTCGCGCGGTGCCACGGGAACGGTGCGACGTCCGCTTCGCGCGCGGGACGCTCGTGAGCGCAATCGGACCAGCTCGCCCATCCTCGGCCGTCAGGTGATCGTCGCGCCCCCGTCCACCGGCAGGTCGGCGCCCGTGATGTAGGCGGCGGCGTCCGACAGCAGGAAGGCGATCGCCTCCGCGACGTCGCCGGCGGCGCCGAGCCGCCCGAGCGGGACACGCGCATCGAGGTACTCCCGCGCCGCGGCCGGATCGTCGGTGAGGCGGAGCATCGGGGTGTCGATGACGCCCGGACTCACCGCGTTGACGCGCGTCGCCGGGCCCCACTCGACCGCCATCTGGCGCACGAGGCCGAGCAGCCCCGCCTTGGCGGCGGCGTAGTGGGCGGCCGGCTCGTGCCGGTCGGCGCTGCGGGCCGCCATCGAGGCGACGAACACGAGACTCGCCGGCTGCCCGCTCCCCGGGCCGCACTCGGGGTGCCCGCCCTCCGCGACGGCCGCGTGCACCGCGCGGCCGACGAGCATCGCCGCGCGCAGGTCGACGGCGAGCGTGCGATCCGAGGCGGCCGGCTCGAGCGCGTCGAGCGCCGCGATCTCGTAGATGCCCGCACAGTGGGCGAGCAGCGTCGGCGGGCCCGCGAGGTCGGCGGTCGCTCGGTCGATCGCGCCGGCCGCCTGGTCGGGGTCCGCGAGGTCGGCCTCGATCGGAATCGCGTCGAGCCGGGCTGCTTCGGCGCGGGCCCGGTCGCCGTCGAGGTCGACGATCGCGACCGATGCGCCCGCTCCCGCGAGCAGCTCGGCGGTCGCCAGGCCGATGCCGGAGGCGCCGCCGGTGACGAGCGCGCGGGCGCCTTCGAACCGCCGCCGGGTGACGCTCGCGCTCGCTTGCCCCGCCACGGTGGCGCCCGCCTCCTCCGTCACGCGGGAGCCCGCCCCGTGACGCTCGCCGCGATCTCGGCGCAGGTCGTGATCCGGACGTCGCCGTGCGAGGCGACGAAGCTCAAGAACGCGTCGAGAAACGCGAGGCGGCTCGGTCGCCCGATGATCTGCGGATGCATCGTGAAGATGCAGACGCCGCCGAGGCGGCGGATGCCGAGGAACTCCTCCTCCCAGATCTGCCGGACCTCGCCCGTCGTCGAGATCTTCTTCTCCCAGGTGTCGTTGGCGAACCAGAAATGCGGCGCGTCGTCGAGGATCCACTGGATCGGCAGCTCGACGAGATCGGAGCCCTCGTGAGCGTAGGGGCGGATGTCGTCCATGAAGTTCGACGAGTAGCGCAGGCCCTGGTCGGCGAGCAGCTCGACAGTGTGGGGGCTGAACTCCCAGGAGGGCGAGCGGTAACCGTGAAGCGTCGCCCCCAGCTCCTCCAGCACCCCGCGGGCCTTGGCGAGCTCCTCGCGCTCCTCCTCGGGGCTGAGCGCCTGCGGCGAGCGGTGCGTGTAGCCGTGCAGGCCGACCTCGTGACCCGCCGCGATGATCTCCCGCACGCGCGCTGGATGGCGCTCACCCACCCGCCCGGGCACGAAGAACGTCGCCTTGACGCCGTGCCGGTCCAGCAGCTCGAGGATCAGCGGGACCGCGACCTTCGCCCCGTACGTGCCCTGCGAGAGCACCCCGGGCCGGTCCGCGTTCGCGGGATCTTCGCCGATCCACACCTCCTCGGCGTCGAAGTCGAACGTGAACGCGGCGTCCATGGCGGGCCGACGCTACCGGCCGCGCCCGCCCCTGCCCATCGGTGAACTCACGGACCGCTGGCATCTGCGATCGCCCCACGCGACCACAGACGCCCAGCGCCTGGACAGCTCCGGGTGCGGCGCCGGCGGGCGCTTCAGGCGGTCCGCGACGGGGGCGATGCGCGCCAAGCTCAAGCGCTGGTTCTGGTGCGCCTGCCTCACCGGCGAGTACGAGAGCTCCTCGGCGACGCTCGCCGAGCGCGACGCCCCTGTGCTCCGTGCCCGGCTGGCGGATGGCCCCGAGCTCCCGGCGTCCGTGAATTCGACTGGTCGAAGGAGCGCTGGCGAACCGTCACAACTCGGCGGCGGGGGCTGTACAGCGCGACCATCGCGCTCACGCTGTCCGGGCGCCCACGGGACTTCCACACCGGCGCACCGCTCACCGCCGAGGCGATCGATGCGCACCACGTCGAGGACCACCACGTGTTCCCGCGTGGCTTCCTGAAGGACATCGGGCGCGGCAACGAGGTCCGACTCGGCGCTCAACCGCGCTCCGGGGTGCGATGGATGTGCACCACCAGGACCAAAATGTCGACAGCGGGGCGTGAAGCGCGGCCGCCGTGGGGGCAGGTCGGGGTCGCTACCGGCCGGTCACGAGCGGCCACATCGGCTTGACCTGGGCGGCGTCGCTCGTGGCGCCGAGCCTCGGCAGGCCGAAGCCCTCCTCGATCGTGAGCAGCATCGAGTAGTGGTTGGAGGGCGTCGCGTCGCGCGCGTGGCGGGGACCGCTCCGACTGATGACGATCATCGGCGCGGAGCCGCCGCCGTAGAGGCCGCCGGGCCACGAGGGGCTGATCTCAGGGTCGCCCTTGGGCAGGTAGGGCGAGTCGCAGCAGCCGGCGGTCGAGAGGTAGTCGCCGTTGTCGGGCTTCGACCCATCGAAGTCGGTCTCGTCGGCGGTGAGGAAGATGACGCTGTGCGCGGTCCACGCCCGGCTCGTCATGATCGTGTGGACGGCCCGCTTGACGAACCGGTCGGCGTCGGCCTTGAGCGCCTCGTCGTTCGCGTCGCCGGCCTTGTTCGAGTACGGGCACGGGGTGTCGGGGAAGCCCCTGATGTGCTTGCTCACCCCGCCGTGCATGTCGTCGCACAGGTCGGGGCTGATCCAGACGTAGCGCGGCGGGTTGGGACCGTTGAGGTCGGCCGCCATGTCCGGATAGGGCTTGATGTGCGCGCGGCGCCGCGCGCTGCGCCGGATGTCGTTGTAGAGGATGAAGGGGTTGTGCTTGCTCTCGTACAGCGGGCTTGAGCCGGGCGTCGTCGGCCACGCATCGGGCAGGTAGCCGGCGGTCGGCATGCCCTGCATGTAGGCGTCCCAGGAGATGTGCCGGGCGATGAGCTCGTCGACGATGTTCGTGTGCGGGTAGTGGTTGCCCGCGATCGCCGGGTTCGGGTAGTGGTTGCCCGTGTACCAGCCGTCGTCGTCGTTCGTGTTCCAGGTCGAGCCGCTCGTGGCGGCGATGTAGTTCGGCTCGCTCGAGTGGGTGACCCCGTAGTACTTCGTCGCCACGCCGTAGCTGCGGGCGAGCGCCGTGATGAACGGGGCCTTCGGGTCGCCGATCACATGGTCGGCGGCGTGATTCTCGAGCATGATGATGAACACGTGACCGAGCCGCCCGCCGCCGGAATGGCCGTGGCCGGCGCCGGCCGAGGCGAGCGCCGGCGCGGGACCGCGGGACGACCGGCCGACCAGCGCCACGCTCCAGGCCGCAGCCGCGGCGAGCGCGGCCACCCCCACGAGCCGTGCGCAGTTCCGGATGATCGTTCGCAGCCGCGTCGGTTTCCTCCCGCTCTGACGTTCCCCTGCCCGCCGAACCTAATGCCGACCCCGGCCGGCGTCAAGGACGTGCGCGGGCATGCCGAGGGCCCACCGGCATGCGGACGGAGTCGCCGGGCAGGTGTCGCAGTGCGCCGACCGGGCTGGTAGCTTGCCCCCACACAAGGGGAAGGTGAGCAGAGAGGAGTCGGCGTGAGGGAGTTTCGTCGCAGGCGACCCGGGGGGCGGGTCGGATCAAGAGCAGGACGGTTCGGATGGCGCGGCCGGGTGCCGGCGTCCGCGGCGACGCTGGCGGTCGTCGTGGCCCTGGCGCCGACGCTCGCGGCGTGCGGAAGCAGCAAGCAGGGCGGATCGGGAAGCTCGGGCAGCAAGGGCGCGAGCTCGACGGCCTCGAGCGGGGGGTCGTCGTCGGGCTCCTCCGGCGGCGGGAGCTTCAGCGTCGGCCTCGTCACCGACATCGGCGGGCTCAACGATCACGGCTTCAACCACCTGTCGTACATGGGCGTGCAGCAGGCCGCGTCGCAGCTCGGCGTCAAGTACAAGGTCCTGCAGTCGAGCTCCGGCGCGGATTACATCCCGAACCTCACCAAGCTCGCGCAGGGCGGCTACAAGCTCGTGATCGCGGTCGGCTTCCTCATGGCCGGCGACCTCCAGAAGGTCGCCACGCAGTTCCCGAAGACGCACTTCGCGATCGTCGACAACCCGGGCGGCACGCCGCCGGACACCGCGAAGAACATCGAGGGGATCGACTTCGCCGAGCAGCAGGCGGGCTATCCGGCGGGATACCTCGCCGGCCTCTACCTGAAGGCCCACCACTACACGACGGCCTCGACCGTCGGCGGCCAGAGCATCCCGCCCGTCGACCTCTACATCGCGGGCTTCCAGGCGGGTGTCAAGGCGGCGGACCCCTCGGCGAAGCTCATGAACGCCTACTCGCAGAACTTCACCGACGAGTCGGCCTGCAAGGAGCTCGCGCTCAACCAGATCAACGCGGGCTCGAAGGTCGTCTTCCAGGTCGCCGGCGCCTGCGGGCTCGGCGTGATCTCGGCCGGGGTGCAGACGCACACGCAGGTGATCGGCGTCGACGCCGACCAGAGCTACCTGTCGCCGCAGTACGTGCTCACCTCGGCGATGAAGAAGGTGAACACGGGCGTGTTCACCGCGATCAAGAACCTCAAGGCGGGCAAGTTCTCGGCGAACCTGCAGGAGAACATCAACAACGGCGGCGTCGGGATCGGCAAGATCGACGCGGCCGGCGCGCCGTTCAAGGCGAAGGTCGAGCACGTCATCGCCGAGATGAAGGCCGGCAAGATCAAGCCGCCCACCAAGATCCTGGTCACGAAGTAGTCAGGGCGGGGCGGTGGCGCACGAAGGCCCCCCGGTCCTCGCCCTCAAGGGGGTCACGAAGAAGTTCGGCCCGGTCGTCGCCAACGACCGGGTCGACTTCGACCTGTACGCCGGCGAGGTCCACGCGCTGCTCGGCGAGAACGGCGCCGGCAAGTCGACGCTCATGTCGGTGCTCTACGGCCTGTACAGCCCCGACGCGGGCGAGATCCTCGTCGACGGCACGCCCGTGCAGATCGGCTCCCCCTCGGACGCGATCCGCCTTGGGATCGGCATGGTCCACCAGCACTTCATGCTGATCGACGTGATGACGGTCGCCGAGAACATCGTCCTCGGCCAGGAGCCGAGCCGCGGGGGCGTGCTCGACCTCAGGGCCGCGCGCGCCCGAGTCCGTGAGCTGTCCGAGCGCTTCGGCCTTGCGGTCGACCCCGATGCCCGGATCGAGGACATCACGGTCGGCGCCCAGCAGCGGGTCGAGATCCTCAAGGCGCTCTATCGCGAGGCGCGGGTGCTCGTGCTCGACGAGCCGACAGCAGTGCTCACCGCGCAGGAGGCGCGGGCACTCACCGGGGTGCTCGGCCGCCTCAAGGCGGACGGGCGGGCGATCGTCTTCATCTCGCACAAGCTCGGGGAGGTGCTCGAGGTCGCCGACCGGATCACGGTGCTCCGGCGCGGTCAGAAGGTCGACACGGTGCCGCGCGACGGCGCGACCGAACGGAGCCTCGCGCGTCTCGTCGTCGGCCGCGACGTGATGCTGTCGATCGAGAAGACGCCCGCCAACCCCGAGCGCCCGCTGCTTGAGGTGCGCGACCTGCACGTGCGCGACGACCGCGACCTCGAGCAGGTCGCCGGCGTCTCGCTCACGGTCAACGGCGGGGAGATCGTCGCGGTGGCGGGCGTCGACGGCAACGGCCAGCAGGAGCTCGTCGACGCGATCGCAGGGCTGCGGGCGCCGCAGGCGGGCTCAATCGTCGTCGACGGCCGCGAGATCGCCGGCAAGGGCGTGCGCGCGGCGACCGACGCCGGCGTCGCCCACATCGCCCAGGACCGCCAGCAGCGCGGGCTCGTGCTTCCGTTCACGCTCGCCGAGAACCTCGCGCTGCGCGAGTACCGCTCGGCCGCGTTCAGCCGCCGGGGGTGGCTCCGCACCGGGCACATGAAGGCCCGCGCCGAGAAGCTGCTGCGCGAGTACGACGTCCGCGGCGGCGGCGTCGAGGCGTACGCCGCGGCCCTGTCGGGCGGCAACCAGCAGAAGGTATGCGTCGCGCGCGAGATCGCGTCCGACCCGAAGCTGCTCATCGCCCACCAGCCGACCCGCGGTCTCGACGTCGGCGCGATCGAGTTCGTCCACCGCCGGCTGCTCGCCGAGCGCGACCGCGGCCGGGCGGTGCTGCTCGTGTCGCTCGAGTACGAGGAGATCCGGGCGCTCGCGGACCGGATCCTCGTCATCTACGAGGGCCGGATCGTCGGCGAGTTCCCGCCCGACGCGAGCGAGGAGGAGCTTGGCTTCGCGATGACCGGCGGCCGCTCGCGGCGGCCGGAGGAGGTGAGCGGGTGAGCACGCTCAAGGAGGAGCTCGTCGCGGAGTCCGAGGAGACCGGGGGCGCCGCGGCGCGCACGCCGGCGACGCTCACCGCGTTCCGGCGAGGGCTGAGCGGCGTCGCGGTGCCGATCCTCACCGCCGTCATCGCATTCGTCGCCGGCGGCCTGATCGTGCTCGCGACCGGGCACAACCCGCTCACCACGTACTCGTCGATCTTCGACGGGACCGGACTCAACTGGCTGTTCCCGTGGGTGAGCGGATCCGCGCGCGCGACCGCGGCCGGAAACCTTCAGCAGACGCTGCTGCAGGCGACGCCGCTCCTGCTGGTCGGCCTCGCGGTCGCGTTCGCATTCCGCGCGGGCCTCTTCAACATCGGCGGCCAGGGGCAGTACACCGTCGGCGGGATCGTCGCCGTGTGGGTCGGCTCCTCCTTCCGGAGCATGGACCCGGTGCTCCACATCGCGTTCGCGATCGTCGCCGCCGGCCTTGCCGGCGCCGCGTGGGGCGGCATCGCCGGATTCCTCAAGGCGACCACGGGCGCGAACGAGGTGATCTCGACGATCATGCTCAACTGGGTCGCGATCTGGTTCGGGGTCTACTGCTTCCAGCTCGGCGGACCGCTGCACAGCCCGGCGAGGGCAAACCTGACGACGCCCGTCTCCTCGAGCGTGGTCGCGGGGGCGAAGCTTCCGGTCTTCTGGGGAAGCGCCTCCCTGCAGGGCCTCGACGTCGGGATCTTCGTCGCGGTCGGGCTCGCGGTCGTGTACGCGATCATCATCAAGCGCACCCGCCTCGGGTTCGAGGCGCGGGCCGTCGGCTTCAATCCGGCCGCCGCCGAGTCGGCCGGGATGAGCGCCGGGCGCACCTGGGTCCGCGTGATGCTCATCTGCGGCGCGTTCGCCGGGATCGCGGCGTCGCTCGACATCCTCGGCTGGAAGTTCAACCTGTTCACGAACGACGTCCAGACCTCGCAGGTCGGGGCCTACGGGATCGCGGTCGCGCTGCTCGGGCGCAACACGGCGAGCGGGACGGCGGTCGCCGCGCTGCTCTGGGGGGCGCTCCTCACCGGCACGTCGAACCGCAACATCAACCTGAGCATCGACCCGACGCTCGTGCAGTACCTCACGTTCATGATCGAGGGGCTGATCGTGCTGCTCGTCTCGACCGACGTGATCACGCTGCGGCTGCTGCGGGGCGGCCGGCGGATCGGCGTGGCGCTCCGGCGCCGGCCGGTCGTCGCCTCGGCGGACAGCGCTGCGGGGCCGGACCGGGACGGCGGCGGCTCGTGAGCGCCCCCGCGACCTCGAGGCGGCACCCGTGAGCGGCCACGCGAACCGGGACGGCGGTGCATGAGCGTCCGGGCGAGCGCGGCGCTCCCGTCGGCCGGGGTCACCCGCCGGCAGATCGGAATCGCGGGCTGCGTCCTCGGCGCGATCGCCTGGGTGATCACGATCCCCCCGATCGAGGTCCGCACGCTCGTGCCCTCGATCGTGCTCGCCGCGCTCGCCGTGTGCGCGGGGGCCTGGTCGGCGGCGGGCGGTGAGCGCAAGCTCGGGATCGAGGCGATCGTCGTCGCGCTGCTCGCGGTCGCGGGCGCGGAGGCCTCGGTGCACTCGGCGCTCGGCACGCTCGAGTCGGTGTTCACGTGGTCCGCGCTCGTCGCGGCGACGCTCCGCTACATGACGCCGCTGCTGTTCGCCGCCCTCGGCGGCGTCGTCTCGGAGTCGAGCGGGGTCATCAACATCGGCCTTGAGGGCATGATGCTGATGGGCTGCTTCTGGGGGATCTACGGCGCCGACCTGCTGCACTCCTGGGTGTGGGGCCTGCTCGTCGCGATGCTCTCCGGCGCGGTGCTCGGCGCGATTCACGCGTTCTTCTCGATCCACCTGCGCGCCGATCAGATCGTCTCGGGCTTCGGGATCATCTTCCTCGCACTCGGGATCACCGGCTACTTCCTCGAGTACCACTACGGGCCGAACGGCACCCCGCTCAACATCTCGATGATCCCGAACGTGAAGCTCCCAATCCAGCACGTCGGGTTCTTCGGGACGGCGATCGGGGACGCGAACCTGATGACGTGGATCGGGCTCGCGCTCGTGCCCGCGCTCACCTTCTTCCTGTTCCGCACCCGCTGGGGACTCAGGCTCCGCTCGGTCGGCGAGAAGCCGCGCGCCGCGGACACGCTCGGGCTGCCGGTGCTGCGCATCCGCTACGCCGCGGTCATCGCCTCCGGCGTCCTCGCCGCGCTCGGCGGCGCCTACCTGTCGGTCGGCTTCGTGGGATCGTTCAGCAACGACATGACGAACGGACGTGGTTTCATCGCGCTCGCGGCAATGATCTTCGGGAAGTGGAAGCCATGGGGCGCGCTGTGGGCGACCCTCCTGTTCGGGTTCGGCAGCGCGATGGCCGATCGGGTCTCGAGCGTCAACTCGACGCTCGGCACCCTGTTCGAGGCGCTGCCCTACGTCGTGACGCTGATCGCGGTCGCCGGCCTCGTCGGACGCTCGCGGGCCCCGGCGGCGGACGGAATTCCGTACGTGAGGGAGTAGCCGTGGACGCGTCCGGACGGGCAAACTAGGGCGATGGCGATCGCACGACTGGCGCTGGCCAGCCTCAATGAGGCTGACACCCGCCTCAGCGACGAGGTCGAGCTCTACCAGCGCACGTACAACACGCTGCTGCGCTCCAGCGGGGAGACGCACCTGCGGGTGCTCGAGTCCTCGCACCGGGCGATGGGCTCAAGCCTGCACCCGCTCGCCGCGAGCGATGAGCTCGACCTCGGCGCGTTCATCTACGCGATCCGCCGCCTCCCCGACGGGATCCTCGACGCGAACCTCGTCGCGATGGGCCAGGACACCGAGTCGCTCGCGGCATTCGGCATGGACGTCGAGGACTGGGCCGAGACCGAGGCGCCGGCACGGCGCCGCCGCTGGTACGACGACGGCGCGGGCACGCTCGCCGTGCTCCTGGCAAGCGCCTCCGACGTCGACGACCTGATGCCGACGCTCGTCGCCTTCCAGATCGAGCACAACAAGATCCGCGTGCGCCAGCTCGCCGCCGGCTGGCGTCAGACGATCGGCGACGAGGAGCCCGAGCCGGAGCGGTGCGCCGCGCTGCTGGGCGGCGGCGCCGAGGACTGGGCGCGCCTGAAGGAGGCATGGGGCGAGCGCTTCGGCGAGCGCCTGCGCGGAATCGCGGAGCGCCGCAAGTCTCTGCGGGTGCGGATGCTCGGCGGCACGAACACCGGCTACGCGCGGATGACGCGGCGCTGGTGGGCGCCCGTGCGGGCCGAGCTGGCCGACGAGGGCCTCACCGAGCGGCCCGTCTACTTCGTGAGCTCGAACACGCACAGCCTCGTCAACATCGTCACCTCGGTCGCGGAGGAGCGCGAGGCGGAGCTCATCCGCTTCGTCGAGACGATGGACCCCGAGGACATCCTGCGCCGGGAGCTGCAGGCGTTCCGCGAGGGGCGCACCGAGGGCTCATGGGAGAACTTCCTGTACTTCGTCGCCCGCCTGTACTTCTCCGCGCGGGGCGAGGCCGGCACGGCCGAGCGTCGCAGCGCCGAGCAGGCCCGGGGCGTCACCCACCTGCCGAGCCGCACGGCGCTCCGCGTTCCCGCCCAGATCATCCCGCTCGCGGCGCTCCGCGCCGACGCGCTCGACCCGCGCGTCGGCGCCGTCGACGCGAACGCGCTCGCGGCCAGCGACGCGGTGATCGTCAACATCGACTATCCACTCGGTGTCGCCGCCTACAACATCCTGCGCGAGGTGGCCGTCGACCGAGCCGCGCTGCGCGGGGTCTACGTGCTCGGCAAGGCCGCGACGCTCAACGCCGACGTCGGCGACGTCATGATTTCGAGCGTCGTCCACGACGAGCACTCGGGCTCGACGTACTGGCTCGACAACGCGTTCACGGTCGACGACCTCGCGGCCGACCTGCGCTTCGGCTCGGGCCTCGACAACCAGCGAGCGGTGACCGTCAAGAGCACGTTCCTGCAGAACCGCTCGTATCTCGACTTCTACTACCGCGAGGCGTTCACGGTCGTCGAGATGGAGGCGGGCCCGTTCTGCAACGCGGTCTACGAGATCGCCGACCCCGACCGCCATCCCGTCGGGGAGGCGGTGAGCTTCTCCAAGCTCCCGATCGACCTCGGCATCATCCACTACGCCTCCGACACGCCGTACACGCAGGCGCGCACGCTCGGCGCCCGCGGCCTGTCCTACTACGGGATGGACTCGACGTACGCCTCGTCGCTCGCGATCCTGCGGCGGATCCTGTCGCTGGAGGGAGTGCTTGGCGAGACCGCCGCCGACGGTCGGCGCGCGGGCGTCGCTCACGCGGGGCGCGCGGGCGCCGCCGGACGATGAAGCGGGTCCTCGTCTTCTGCGGCTCCAGCCCCGGCGCCCGGCCGGACTACACGGCGGCCGGGGTGAAGCTCGGGCGGCTGCTCGCCGAGCGCGGGCTCGGCCTCGTCTACGGGGGCGCGAGCGTCGGCGTGATGGCGGCCGTCGCCGACGGCGCGCTGCAGGGCGGCGGCGAGGTCATCGGGGTGATCCCGCGGATGCTGCTCGAGCGCGAGATCGCCCACGCCGGCCTGTCGGATCTGCGCATCGTCGAGACGATGCACGAGCGCAAGGAGCTGATGGCGCGGCTCTCCGACGCCGTGATCGCGCTCCCGGGCGGGACCGGGACGATGGACGAGCTGTTCGAGATGTTCACCTGGAGCCAGCTCGGCCTCCACGGCAAGCCGATCGGCCTCCTGAACGTCGCGGACTACTGGGACGGCCTGTTGTCGTTCCTGCAGCACATGGTCGACGAGCGCTTCCTGTGGGCCGAGCACCGCGACAGCCTGCTCGTCGAGCACGACCCGGCGGTGCTGCTCGACCGCTGCGAGAATCACCGGCCGCGTCCGCGCGACAAGTGGGTCGACGTCGACGCGGGCGCCTGATGGCGGTCAACCTCGAGCTGAAGGCGAGCGACCCCGACCCCGCGGCGACCGCCGCCCGGGCGGCGGCGCTCGGGGCGGCCGACCGGGGCGTGCTCCGTCAGCGCGACACGTACTTCGCCTCCCGCCACGGGCGGTTGAAGCTCCGGCAGCCCGAGGGCGGCGACGCCGAGCTGATCGCCTACCGGCGCGGGGATGCGCTGCAGGCGGCGGAGAGCTCGTACGTGCGCGTGCCCGTGTCCGACCCGGGGGCTTTGTCCGCGGCTTTGGAGCAGACGCTCGGGACGCGGGTGGTGGTGTCGAAGCGCCGGCGCCTGTTGTCATGGGAGAACGCTCGCATCCACCTCGACGAGGTCGAAGACCTGGGGACGTTCATCGAGATCGAGATCGTCGAGCCGGACGAGCGCGCGCCGGCGCAGATGGCGCGCCTGCGCGAGGCGCTCGGAATCGATGACGCAGCGCTCGTCGCGGGCGGGTACGCGGACCTCCTGATCGACGGCGCGCAGTCGCTGCTGCGCGCCGCCGATGCCGCGATGCGCAACGCCTACGCCCCGTACTCCTCGTTCAAGGTCGGCGCCGCCGTGCGGGCGCGGAGCGGCGCGATCTACGCGGGCGCGAACGTGGAGAACGTCGCGTTCCCGCAGGGCGCGTGCGCGGAGGCCTCCGCGCTCGGGGCGCTCGTCACCGCGGGCGAAACCGCGATCACCGCGGTCGCCGTGGTCGCCGAGAAGCTCGAGCACTGCCCCCCATGCGGCGGCTGCCGCCAGCGCCTGGCGGAGTTCGGCGATCCGGCGACGCCGGTGCATCTCGGGCGGCCGGGGCACGAGCCGTCGACCGTCACCCTGGGGGAGCTGCTGCCGGGGGCGTTCTCCCGCGGGGATCTGGAGGCGTGAGCGGCGGGCGGCCCGAGAGCGCCGCGGAGGTCGCCGAGGCCGCGGCGGTGCTCGCGACGCGCACGCCCGGGGCCCCGCCACGGGTCGGCCTCGTCCTCGGCTCGGGGCTGGGCGCGGTCGCCGACGCCGTCGCCGAGCCGGTCGTCGTGCGGTACGAGGAGCTGCCCGGCTTCCCCCGGCCGACCATCGAAGGGCACGCCGGCCGTGTCGTGATGGGCGCGGTGGGCGGCGTTCCGGTCGCGGTGCTGCAGGGCCGCGCTCACGTCTACGAGGGCGGGAACCTCGACGCGATCCGGGTGCCCGTGCGAGCGCTGCGCGCGGCGGGCGTCGAGATCCTCGTGCTCACGAACGCCGCCGGATCGCTGCGACCCGAGCTCGGACCCGGCAGCCTGCTGGCGATCTCCGACCACATCAACCTGAGCGGGGTCAACGTGCTCGTGGGACCGAACGACCCCTCGATCGGCCCACGCTTCCCGGCGATGCGCGACGCCTATGACGCGTCGCTGCGTACGACGGCGCACGCGGTCGCCGCCGAGCTCGGGATCGCGCTCGCCGAGGGCGTGTACCTCGCGGTGAGCGGCCCGAGCTTCGAGACCGCCGCCGAGATCCGCGCGTTTCGCACGCTCGGCGCCGACGCCGTCGGCATGTCGACCGTCCATGAGACGGTGCTCGCGCGTCACTGCGGCCTGCGGGTGCTCGCGATCTCGGCGATCACGAACCTCGCCGAGGGGCTCAGCGACATCGAGCTCAGCCACGAGCAGACGCTGCGCGACGCCGCGCGGGCGAGCGCCGATCTGACCCGGCTGCTGCTCGGGGTGATCGGGCGACTGGGCAGCGACGGGCCACGCTGATAGACCTTTCTCCCGAGATGCGTTCGTTGCCCAAGGCCGAGCTTCACGTCCACCTCGAGGGCACCGCGCCGCCGGAGCTCGTGCGGCGCCTGGCGGAGCGCAACGGCCTCCCCCTCCCCGAGCGGATGCTCGGCGAGGACGGGCGCTTCCGCTACACGGACTTCCTCGACTTCCTCGCGACCTACGACCTCGCGGCGAGCGTCATCCGCACCGCCGAGGACTACCGCGACATCACGTACGAGTACCTGAGCGGCTGCGCCCACGAGGGCGTCATCTACGTCGAGCTCACGGCCTCGCCGGATCACGCGGCGCTCGTCGGCCTCAGCGAGGAGGACCATCTGGCGGGGATCGCGCGCGGGATCGACGACGCCCGCGCGGAGCACGGGATCGAGGGGCGGATCCTGATCTCGGCGGTCAAGAACTTCGGGCTCGAGCGCGCAGTGCGCGTCGCGCGCCACGCCGCCGAGCGCCCCCACCCCTACGTCGTCGGGTTCTCGATGGCCGGCGACGAGGCGGGCTTCCCCAATCAGGACTTCGCGGAGCCATACGAGATCGCGGCCGCCGCCGGGATCGGCTGCACCGTGCATGCCGGCGAGTGGGCCGGCGCGGAGAGCGTGCGCGCGGCGCTCGAGCTGCCGGTCACGCGGATCGACCACGGCGTCCGCGCGATCGAGGACCCGGCGCTCGTGTCGGAGATCGCCGAGCGCGGGATCGTGCTCAACACGTGCCCGACGAGCAACGTCGTGCTCGGCGTGTTCGGAAGCTACGACGAGCATCCCCTCCCCCGCCTGCGCGACGCGGGCGTGCGCTTCACGCTCGGGTCCGACGACCCGCCGTACTTCGGCGCGAGCGTCGCGGGCGAGTACCGGGTGTGCGCCCAGCGGATGGGGTTCACCGAGGACGATCTGCTGCAGGTGACGGCGACCGCCATCGACGCCGCGTTCTGCGACGACGAGCTCAAGGCGTCGCTGCGCCAGCGGCTGGCGGAGCCGGTCGCGTGAGCCCGCTCGGTGGCGTCAGGAAGCCTGGTTGCCTGAGGACGCCCGGTCGCGTGAGGAGGCCCGTCGCATGAGGGTCCTCGTCACCGGCAGCTCCGGCCACCTCGGCGAGGCGCTCGTCCGCGTGCTGCGCGAGCGCGGCGACGAGGTCGTCGGGCTCGACGTGCTCCCCTCGGAGCACACATCGGTCGTCGGCTCGGTCGCCGACCGCCGGCTCGTGCGGGGCGCGGTCGCGCGCGCGGACGCGGTCGTGCACGCCGCCACGCTGCACAAGCCGCACGTCGGCTCGCATTCGCGCGCGGAGTTCGTCGAAACGAACATCGCGGGCACGCTCACCCTGCTCGAGGCGGCGGTCGACGCCGGCGTTTCGCGGTTCGTGTACACGAGCACGACGAGCGCGTTCGGCCGCGCGCTCACCCCGGGGCCCGAGGCGCCGGCCGCGTGGATCACCGAGGAGGCGGTCCCGCTGCCGCGCAACATCTACGGGGTGACCAAGCGGGCCGCCGAGGACCTGTGCGAGCTGGCCTCGCGCGACCACCGCCTCCCGTGCGTGATCCTGCGAACGTCGCGGTTCTTCCCCGAGGACGACGACACCGAGTCGGTGCGCACCGCCTACGACAGCCTCAACCTCAAGGTCAACGAGCTGCTCTACCGCCGCGTCGACCTCGAGGACGTGGTGAGCGCCCACCTGCTCGCGCTGGAGCGCGGCGGCGAGCTCGGCTTCGCCCGCTACATCATCAGCGCGACCACCCCGTTCCGCCGCGACCAGGTCGAGCGGCTGCGCGCCGACCTGCCGAGCGTGGTCGCCGAGCTCTTCCCCGACTACGAGGAGATCTACCGCGCGCGCGGGTGGTCGATGTTCCCCGGCGTGGACCGCGTCTACGACAACGGCCTGGCCGTCCGCGAGCTCGGCTTCTCCCCCCGGTACGACTTCCGGTACGCGCTGGACCGGCTCGCCGCCGGCGAGGACCCGCGCAGCCCGCTGGCCCGGAAGGTCGGCGCGAAGGGCTACCACGCGGAGCCGACCGGCGTCTACACGACCCGGTAGTGGAGCTGTCCGGACCGTGGGGACGCCGGAACGAGTGGCGGTGCGGATCGCGGTCATCGGGGACCTGATGCTCGACGTGCTGGTCGAGCCGCTCGCCACGGTGCAGCCGGGCGACGACACGCCGGGACGGGTCCGCATGGAGTGCGGCGGCCAGGCGGCGAACGTCGCCGCGTGGGTGGTGGCACTCGGCGCCGAGGCCCGATTGGTGTGTGCGTGCGCGAGCGACGACAGCCAGGAGCGCGCGGCCGCACGGCTGAGCGAACGCGGCGTCGAGATCGTCGGCCCCGTGCTCCGCGGTCGCGTCGGCGTCGTCGTCTCGATCATCGGGGTGTCCGGGGAGCGCACGCTCGTCTCCGACCCGGGATGCGCGCGCTCGCTGCGGCCCGAGCACCTGGAGCGCAAGTGGTTCGCGGGCTGCGCCTGGCTGCACGTCTCCGGCTACCACCTGTTCGACGACGAGGCCGCGGGGTCGGCCCTGCGCGCCGCCGAGCTGGCGCGCGAGCACGGCGCGCGGGTCAGCCTCGACCTGTCGTGCGCGGCGCGCCTGCGCGAGCTCGGGGAGCGGGAGGCGCGTCGGCGCGTGGGCGGGCTCGGCCCGGACCTCGTCTTCCAGACCGCTCTCGAAGCCGACGCGCTCGGAGACGCGTCGATCGTGCCCGTGTCCGTCGTCAAGCAGGGCGCGAACGGCTGCACGGTCCTCTCCGGCGGCAACCGGTGGGCGCTGCCGGCCGACGACGCCGAGGTGGTCGACACCACGGGCGCGGGCGACGCGTTCGCCGCGGGCTTCCTCGTGGCCCTGGGGGCGGGCGTGGATGGTCCGGATGAGCTGCTGAGCGCCGCCCAGAGCGGCCTGTCCGCCGCGGCGCGCTGCGTCGCCCGCGTGGGCGCGATGCCGGACGTGCCCCCGACGGCGCCGGTCAGGACGGGGTCGCGATGAGCGCGGTCCGGGTGAGCTCCGAGGTGGCGCAGGCGCTGCGCGAGCGCCGGCCGGTCGTTGCGCTGGAGACGACGATCGTCGCCCACGGCTTTCCGTCCGGTGAAGGAGTCGAGGTCGGACGTGCGTGCGAGGCCGCCGTCCGGGAGGGCGGGGCGGTGCCCGCGACCGTGGGGATGATCGACGGCTCACTGAGAGTCGGACTGGAGGAGGCCGAGCTTGGGCGCTTCACGCCGGCGGCGCGCAAGGTCGGGCCGCGTGAGCTCGGGATCTGCAGCGCGCGGCGCCAGCTCGGCGCGACGACGGTCGGCGCCACGCTCGCCGCCTGCCGGATCGCCGGGGTGCGCTTCATGGCCACCGGCGGCCTCGGCGGCGTCCACCGCGGGCTGGCGACCCACCCGGACATCTCCGCCGACCTGGTGGAGCTCGCGCGCACCCCGGCGCTCGTCGTCTGCTCCGGCGTCAAGTCGCTGCTCGACGTCGAGGCCACGGCGGAGCTGCTGGAGACGGCGAGCGTGCCCGTGCTCGGCTTCCGGACGGACGAGCTGCCGCTCTTCTACCAGGCGCGTGGCGGCCCGGGGTGCGAGCGGGTCGAGGAGGCGGCCGAGGCCGCTCACGTCGCCGCCGCGCACTGGTCGCTCGGCGCCGCATCGGCGGTCGTGCTCGCTCAGCCGCCCGCCAGCGAGGTGGAGGACATGGACGAGCTGATCGCCGCCGCGCTCGCCGATGCCGAGCGCGACGGGGTCACCGGGCAGGGGGTCACGCCGCGGGTGCTTGCCTCGCTGCACGAACGCAGCGGTGGCCGGACGCAGGCCGTCAACCGGCAGCTGGCGATCGACAACGCGCGGCTCGCCGGGCAGGTCGCGGCCGCGTTCGCCGCGCTGGAGCACTGACCGCTCAGGGCAGGGCGCCCACCGCGGCGAGCACGAGGTCCCAGAACCGCTCGACATCGAGATCGACGCCGACCCGGTGGCGGCCGGTCTGCGGCGCCGCGGCGAAGTCGACGACGGTCATGCCCCTCGTCAGCGCCCCCGCCGTCTCGATCTCGACGCGGGCGTCCCGCGTCGTCACCAGCGAGGGGTCGATGACCGACGCGACCGCAACCGCGTCGTGGACCGGCGGCGCGCCCACGCGACCGGCCGTGCGGTACGTCGCGGCGAAGAACGTCATCAACTCGTCCATCCACCGCGCCGCCCGGGTGTCGACCTCGTCCAGGCGCTCCGCCACCTCGTCCGCGTAGAGCGCGAGGTGCGTCACGTCCAGGCCGATCATCGTCACGTCCCAGTCGGCGGCGAACACCGCCGCGGCCGCCTCGGGGTCGACGAAGATGTTGAACTCGGCCGCCGGGGTCGTGTTGCCGCGCGTGTAGCTGCCGCCCATGAGCACGACCCGCTCGACCGCCTCGGCGATCTCCGGGTACATCCGCAACGCGAGCGCGACGTTCGTGAGCGGCCCGGTGGGCACGAGCGTCACCCGGCCGGGATCGGCGAGCACCGTCTCGGCGATGAAGCGGGCCCCGTGGCCCGGGGTCACCTCGATGGCCGGCTCGATCGGCGGCGGGCCGTCGAGGCCCGACTCGCCGTGGATCTCGGGAGCGGTCCGCAGCGGCCGGACGAGCGGGCAGCCGGCGCCGGCCACGATCGGCACATCCGTGAGGCCCGCCACGGACGCCACCACCAGGGCGTTCCGGGTCACCAAGTCGAGCGTCTGGTTGCCGACCACCGTCGCGATACCGAGCAGCTCCACCCGCGGGTCGCCGGCCGCGACGAGCAGCGCGACCGCGTCGTCATGGCCGGGGTCGCAGTCGATCACGACCCGATGGGGCGTGGCGGATGGATCAGCGGACATGGCGCGGGGTCTCCGGCGACGCTCCGGCCTCTCCCGAGCCGGCGCCGCCGCGGGCACCTTACCGCTCGGAGCCTGGGCCCACGCCGCCGAGCAGGAGGCGCTCGAGCGCGCCGCCCAGCCACCGCTCGTACTTGGCGGGCGTCCAGCCCTGATGCCCGGTGAGCAGCAGGAACAGCTCGGGGTTGGCCAGCGCGGAGTAGGTGTCGGCGGCCGCGGCGCTGGTGAGGCCGCTGCGGAACGCGCCGTCCCGGCGCAGGAGCGCGATCAGGTTGCGCTGGAACTCGAGCCGCAGCGCGACCTGGCGGGTCACGTATTCCTGGAGCGAGTCATCGACGCGCGCCGCGTCCCGCAGCAGGTCGTAGACGGGTGAGACCCGCTCGAGCATCCCACGGGAGAGGCGGGCCGCGAGCCTGACCCGCGCCCGCGGGTCGTCCTCGGCGGCGAGCCCGGCGAGCTCCGGACGCTCCGCGAGCGGGACGGCTCCGGTCTCGGTCACCGCCTGCTCCACCACCGCGACAAGCAGCGCCCGCTTGTTGCGAAACCGCGCATACACGGTCTCCACCGCGACATCGGCCCGGTCGGCGATCGCCTCGATCGTCGTGGGGACGTACCCGCGCTCCAGGAACAGATCCCGCGCGGCGTCGGTGATCCGCTGAGCGGTCGCCGCGCCACGGTCCCTGCGTCGCGTGCGCGTCTGCGGAGGCTTGACAGGCGGAGTCACCTCTGAGATCGTAGCTTCACCACATCAATACAGTATCACTGTATCTCTACGGTGGTACTTCAGCAGGAGGGACCGCATCATGTCCGTGACCACCACGCCGGCGGCGATCGGCGCCGGCGAAGGCACTGTCGAGCTCTCGTTCGGTCGACCGATGTTCAAGATCGGCGCTCCCCAGGGCGCCACCTGGCTCGGCCTGATCGACGCCACCGTTCCGCCGGGCGGAGGCTTCCGCGTCCCCCACTGGCACGACGACATCGAGGAAGCGTTCTACGTGCTCGCGGGCAAGGTCGAATACCTGCTCGGGGACACCTGGATCACGGCCCGGACCGGCGGCACCGTGTTCATCCCGGCCGGCTGCATCCACGCCTTCCGCAATGACACGAGCCACACCGCCCGGATGCTGGTGATCGGAAGCTCGCCCGAGATGCTCGAGCTGATCCGCGAGCTCGGCACGAGCCCGCGCGAGCGCTGGGAGGACGTGTGCGCCCGTTACCGGACGCACCTCGCCTCCGACTCCCCGCACTTCCCCGCGACGGCGGCGGGCTGAGCGGGCCGGGCGCTCGACGTCCTCGCGCACGCGGCCGGGCGACCAGTCACACCACCTCAGGGCTGCGAGCGTGTCGCTCCGGGCCGCCGCGGACGGCGCCGTGGACGCAGCGCTTGTTCGACCTCGTCGAGCCATTCGGCATGCGATGCGCGACTGCGGATAACGAGGCGCTCCAGCCGCTTGGGCTCGGCGTACCACCGGCTGTCGGCGAACTCACCGTAGATGCGGCCCTGGCACGCCATGCGCACGAGACTGAAGGGCGAGCTGCGCCTCCACGTCGGCGACGAGGAGCTTCGGCTGACCGCCGGCCACAGCGCGGTCACGCCCCAGGGCTCGCCGCACACCTACCGGGTCGAATCGGAGACGGCACACTGGTTGGCGATCAAATAGTCCTCCGCCATGACGCGGAGCACGATCACCCGTAGGCTGGGCAGTGCCGATGCCCGCAGAGCGCAAACGTCATGCCGTGGACCTGTTCAGCGGCCTTGCCGCCGGCTACGACCGCGTCGGGGCGGTGATGAGCTTCGGCCAGGACCCTCGGTGGCGGCGCGCACTGGTCGACGCCATCGATCCCCGGCCCGGGATGCGGATCCTGGACGTCGCCACCGGCACCGGCATGGTCGCCTTCGCGCTCGCGGCCCGGGGCGCGGACGTGGTCGGCCTCGATCAGAGCGAGGCGATGCTCGGAGCGGCGCGTGAGCGTCTGCAGCGCACGCTGGCACTCGCTCCCCGCCTGAGCTTCCTCGTCGGGGAGGCGGAGTCGCTGCCGTTCTCCGACGGGGAGTTCGACGCCCTGTCGTTCACCTACCTGCTGCGCTACGTGGATGATCGCGCCGCGACGATGCGTGAGCTCGCGCGCGTGGTGAAGCCGGGCGGGAGGATCGGGATGGTCGAGTTCGGAGTGCCGCGCGACCCGGTGCTCCGCGCGCTGTGGCGGGTCCACACCCGCGTCGGGCTGCCGCTGCTCGGCCGCGCCGTGTCCCGCCCCTGGTACGACGTCGGGCGGTTCCTCGGTCCCAGCATCGAGCAGCTGCACGACTCCGAGCCGGATCTGCCGGCGCTCTGGCGCAAGGCGGGGATCACGGACGCGGCCCAGCGGGACATGAGCTTCGGCGCGGGGATCGTCGTGGCGGGGGTGCGAGACGGCGCTTCGAACCGATAGGCCGGAGGTCCCGCGCCCGGCGTTCTACGCGCTCTCGCCCGGCGGGTGGCGGGACGTGGTGACGCTCCTGCACCCGCCCTACACGGCCTGGCATCTCAGCTACGTCGCGATCGGCGCCGCGCTCGCGCCGACGTTCATGCTCTGGCGGCTGGGGGCGGCCATCGGCGCGTTCTTCCTGGCGCTCGGGATCGGCTGCCACGCGCTCGACGAGCTGGCCGGGCGGCCGCTCGGCACCCGCCTCCCCTCGGCGGCGCTGATCGGGCTGGCGGCACTCGGGCTGGCGGGCGCTGTGGCGATCGGAGCCGTCGGCGCGATCGTGGTGTCGGTGTGGCTGATCCCGTTCATGGTGGCGGGCGTGGTGCTGGCCCTCGGCTACAACCTCGAGTTGTTCGGCGGGCGCCTGCACACCGATCTGTGGTTCGCGCTCGCCTGGGGCGGATTTCCGGCGCTCACCGGCTGGTTCGTCGAGGCGCTGCGCATCCGCCCCGAGGGTCTGCTCGTGGCGCTCGCCTGCTGCCTGCTCTCGCTCGCCCAGCGCCGGCTGTCGACCCCTGCCCGGGAGCTCCGGCGGCGCACCACGTCCGTCGAGGGCCGCCAGACCCTGCGTGACGGCCGGATCATCGAGCTCGACACCGCCCGGCTGGCCGCGCCGCTGGAGGGGGCGCTGTCGGTGCTCTGGATGGCGATGGTCGTGCTCGCCGTGGCACTCGTGCTCGCGCGGCTGCGATAGGCACCCGCTCGCATCATCACGGGCCGGCGGGACCGATCGTCCAGATCCCGGGCTCGCCGACCGCCAGCCGTTCCGCGATCCCGGCATCATCGAAGGCGGCGGCAAGCTCGGCGGCGCCCTCGCTGTAGTGCGACCAGCCGCGGTAGTGCGCGGGCACGACCGTTGGCGCGCCGAGCAGCACCGCGGCGTCGGCGGCGCGGGGCGCCGTCAGGGTGAGCGGCCGGCCACGCTCCTTGCCGGGGACACGAGCACCGCCGGCGAACAGGATCGCGACATCGATGGCGCCGCCATGCGCAGCGATCTCGGCGACGGCCGCGATGCTCGCGTTGTCCCCGCTGACGTAGACGACCGGCAATCCGTCGCCCGTGAGCAGGAATCCCGTGACCTCGCAGTTGACGTTGCCGTCGGCGTCGCGCTCGCCGTCGAGCGGACCGTGCACCGCGGGCAGCGCGGTGATCGTGATCGTCGCGCCGTCGGGCCGGGGCACCTCCGTCGTCTGCCATCGCTCCAGGCCAACGGCCGGAGGCCCGAGCCGCGCGGCGGCGCCCGGTCCGGTGATGATCCGCTCCGCCTCCAGCGCGTACGCCCGTCCGGCCGGGTCGAGGTTGTCGCCATGCTCGTCGTGGCTCAGGAGCACGGCATCCGCGCGGCCGAGCGCGGCGCCGTCGAGGGCCGGGCCCTCCAGCTTCGCGTACGGCCTGCCAGGCGCCGGAGCGGGTGGGTCGAGCGTCGGATCGGTGACCAGACGCACCCCGCCGTAGTCGATCACGATCGTCGGGCCGCCGATCGGACCGACGGCGAAGCCCTGTTTCTCACGGGATATCTGCTGATTTACCATGAGGCGTCATGCTAGGAGGTCCTCACGGTATCTGTCAACTGGTACCGTGAGTGAGATGTTCGGCCCCGACGACGTGCTCGCATTCGCCAACACGCGGCTGGACCGGCCCGGCGGCCTGGTCGACCGTTTGCGCGAGCGCGAGGACGCCGCGCGCTGGCTGGCCGAGCACCTTCACTTCGCCCCGGCGCGAGGGCTGACCGCCGACCAGCACCGGGAGCTGCTCCGGTTCCGCGACGCCGCCCGGCGCCTGATCCAGGCCCGCAGCGCGGGCACCGCGCCGCCGCGACGAGAGCGGGCGGAGGTCAACCGCGCAAGCGCCGGCGCCCTCCGGGCCGAGCAGCTCGGCGCCGACTGGCAGGCGAGCGTCCGGTTCGGCTCCACCGGATCCGAGCGCTCCCGGGATCTCGCCGAGCTGCTGGCGGGACTCGCGCACGCCACCATCGCGCTCGTCGCCGACCCCACCGCCGATCTCGCCGAGTGCGCCGCCGACGACTGCGTCGTCCTGTTCCTGCGCACGGACCCGCGCCGACGCTGGCACAGCACCCGGTGTGGCAACCGGGTGCGCGCGGCTCGCAGCTACGCCCGCCACCGTCCGGCGGCCGCGCCCGGCACGTCGCCGCCATGACCCGGATCGGTGGCACCGAGACGCGGGACGGGACCGCGCACCCGCTCATCGCCGTGACCGGCGCTCGGATCACGTTCTACTCCGGCCGGCCGGCCGGCGTCCTTGGGCTCAGGAGGTCCGTGACGACAGGCGCCTGACGCCCCGCTTACGCCGCCGCTCGAAATCGGTCGTAGCGAATCTCGAGCCGGGCGGGGTCCGGACGATCCTCCGTGCGGCGGGGCTTGAGGATGGCGGCGCCGTGGAACCCCTGCAACCCCGAGCGGAGCATCGGTCCGTCCACCTCGTCCAGGAGACGCCTGGCGATGTGCACGACGCCGTCAGGATCGATGCCCATCAGGTTCCGGTCGTAGGCGAGATGATGAATCGCGCACAGAGCGATCCCGTTGACGACCGCCGCGGCGCCGCCGGGTTCGCGGTCATCGATGATGTGCGACGCCTGCAGGAGCGACGCCTCGCGGAGCCGGCACACGGCACACCGCGTCGAGTACGCCTGCAGGACCGCAGCACGGAATCGCTGCTGGTGCAGGCGGAAGAGCGCTTCGCGCGTCGCATAGCGGCGGAGGTCGGCATCGGAGCGGAGGCCCGCAGGTGTCATGTCGGCGGTCGGCATTCCGGCTTCCATCCACACGACCCGTGCACCGCGATCTATGGCGACGATGAACGCGGGCGCCACGGCACAGTACTGCCCAGGCGCGATCCCTCGGAAGTACACGATTGGTGCCGCGAGCTCGAACGCCGCGAGCATCGCCCGATTGTCCGCCTCGGCTTGCCGGAGCGCCGCGGTTGACGTCGACTGCGGATCGCGAAATCGATAGGTGAATCGCCCTGTCGCCTCATCGAATTCGTCCTCGTATGGCGCGGCCCGTCCCACCTTCGGGGGTGTTGTGACCAGGCAGACGGCGCCGGGGTCACGGCATTCCTTCGGCCGGAAGATCCCGCTGTAGAACGAGCCGAAGCTCACTCGTCGCCCGCGCGCGGTAAAGCCCTCGCGCAGCGCGCTGATAGGGATCACATCGGTGTACGCATGCTGCAGATCCCGCGCGCGCTCCACGGCGGCGCGGCGCAGCTCGATGTCGATCCCGCCTGCCATGGGCGGCGGGATTCTACGTCTTGATCAGGGCGCGAGCCCTCGGCGCCCGTCCCCACGACGAGAGCGCCGCCGCGGACCGATTGGCTAGTCGGGCCAGTCGATCTGCTCTGCGAGCTCGGCGGCGCCAAGCTCGATCAGCCGGCTCCGCGCCCGCTGCCTGTACGCGCCGCGCTCCGGGCCCATCCAGCTGACCTGCTTCTCGAGCGGGTCCACGATCAGCAGCTCCTCGACCTCGCGGGCGGCGTAGCAGTCGCGCTTGCTCCAGGTCTCGTCGTCCCGGGAGAGGATCTCGATCACCAGCGCGGCCGTGTCGTACCAGACCTGTCCTGGCCGAGCCGCCGGCGCCGCTCGAGCAGCGCCTCGAACTCGGCCGGCTGTGGGTCGCGCACAAGCGTCGGCATCTGCTCAAGGGTACCGCCGCCTTGGCCCCCCCCGCCGGGGCGGAGCCACCGACAGCGCCCGCGCCGATCAGCAGAACTCGGCGATCACCTCATCGAGCATCTCGAGCGACGGGCGCCACTCCACGCGGGCGCGAGCGGCCGCCATCTCCTCGGGATCGAGCAGGCCCCGGTCGCGCGCGTTCGCGAACAACCCGCGGAGCTCGTCGATGTACACCTCCTCCGCCATGTCGATGAGCGTCCGGGAGACGGAGGTGACGGGGATCCCGTCGATCACGGTCAGGTCATCGGGATGCAGCTCGTGACCGAAGTGAACGATGACCCCCTCGGGGAGATCGCGGGTGACACGCGGATCGGTGCAATCGGCGGGGACGTAGACGTGAATCGGTTCGAAGTCATCCATGTCCGAGATCGTCCTCCGCCTCCCTGTGACGAATCAAGACAGACATGTCACACTTCGTCACAAGAGGTGACGGCGTGGGTCCACTGGCGAGCCCCGGCGGCGGCCTGCGTGTGGACGGGACCGCCGCGGGGCCCCACGGCCGAGACCCAGCGACGGTCCGCTCGTGGACGGCACCGCTCGCCCGAGGACGCCGCTCGGTCAGGGCGCCTGCGGGAGCTTCTTCTTCGTGCCGCGCCGGGCCGGGTTCGACGGCGGTGGCACCACCGGCCCGATGTCGCCGTCGGGCGCCTCGTCGAGATCGACGATGACCGGAGCGTGGTCGCTCGGACCCGAGCCCTTGCGCGCCTGGCGGTCGACCCACGCCGCCTTCACGCGTGCGGCGACGGGAACGGACGCGAGCACCAGGTCGATCCGCATCCCCAGGTCCTGGTGGAACATGCCGGCGCGGTAGTCCCAGTAGGTGAACACACGCTGCTCGGGCCAGCGGTCGCGGACGACGTCGCGCAGGCCCACCGACTGCAACTCGCGCAGCGCCGCGCGCTCGGGCTCGGTGACGTGGGTGTGCCCGACGTAGGCCTCGGGGTCGAATACGTCCTCGTCGGCGGGCGCGATGTTCATGTCGCCGGCGACGATCGTCTCCTCCGGCCCGGCGGCGACCATCTCCTTGAGGGCCTCCAACCACGCGTGCTTGTACCGGTAATGCTCGGACCCCGGCTCGCGGCCGTTCGGCACGTACACCGACACGACGCGGATCCCGTCGCAGGTCGCCGCGACCGCCCGCGCCTCCGGGTGCGGAAACCCGGGACCGTCGGGGATCCCGCGGCTGACGTCGGCGAGACCGACGCGCGACAGGATCGCAACGCCGTTCCAGGCGGCCTCCCCATGCGCCGCCGCCTCGTACCCCCGCCGCTCGAGCTCCGCGCCCAGGAGCTCGGTGAAGCCGGCGTCGGCCAGCTTGGTCTCCTGCAGGCAGACCACGTCCGGGCGGCGCTCGTCCAGCCACGGCAGCAGCCGCGGCAGCCGCTGCTTGACCGAGTTGACGTTCCACGTGGCGACGCGCATCAGCGGTCACCGTAGCGCCAAGCGTGTCTCCCCACAGCGCTTCGCGCTTGCCGCGGTCAACGCGCTGCAGGGCATCCCCGCCCTCGAGGGTCTTTACTGACCGCTGATAGGGTAAAGGACATGAGCATCGTGTCGAGGAAGAACCAGATCACGATCCCGGCAGAGGTGATGCGCGAGGCGGGCCTGCAGTCCGGGGACGACGTGCGAGTACGAAGCGCGGGCCCAGGCCGCATCGAGCTCATCAAGGGCGAGGAGCTGCTCAAGGAGTTCGCCGGGCGACTTGACTCGAACACGTATCCGACTGGCTACCTCGACGACGTCCGCTCCGGATGGGCGTAGTCGTCTTTGACAGCGACGTCCTCATCGGATTCCTCAACCGCGACGACGCCCATCACGCCGACGCCGTCGAGAGGGTCAGGACCGCCATCGCGCCGGGGACACGGCGCCTCATCTGCGCGGTGAACTATGCCGAGATCATGGTCGGCCCGGTGCGTGCGGACACCCACGAACTTGTCTGGCAGATGCTCGTCCAGCTCAACATCGAGACGATCACGGCGGACAGGGTTCTCGCCGACCGAGCCGCCGCCATCCGCGCCCGCACCAACCTGAAGCTGCCCGATGCCTTCGCGCTCGCCACCGCCATCCACGCGGAGCACCGCGGCTGGCCGGACGTTGAGCTGGCCAGCTTCGACGAGGCGGTCCTGAAGGCCCACGCCGAGCTCCACCACGTCTGAAACTCGTCGAAGAAGACGACCACCTGCTGGCCGTCGGCCCGCGCGATCCGCCCGGGAAGGGTGAGCGCGTAGTCGAGATAGCGATCCGGGTCGCGAGCCGCCAACCCCGGGCTGAATGCGATCTCGAGCTCCTCGCCGAGCTGCGCCTCGGACTTCACGATCGCCGAGGTCTGCGGCGCGTCGGCGACCAGCCGGCCCGCCCTGCGCGGCGACGTCCACCGGGTCCTCGTCAACGAGCCCGGTGCACCTCGTCATCTGCCGGTCCGAGCGACCGGAGGCCAGCATGGGATACGACGGTGTCGTCGAGGAACGAGCACACGTTCATGCAAACTGGGTGCGCGACACCCAAGCCGCTACGATTTCGGTCATGAAGACGCTGCAAATTCGCAACGTCCCCGATGCTGTCCACGCGACCCTACGGGCCCGGGCGGCGGGGGCCGGTGTCTCGTTGTCGGACTACGCCCTTGCTGAGCTTGAGCGCGTCGCATCACGTCCCGCCGTCAGCGATGTGCTGCGGCGCGCGGGCTCGCGCGCCGGTGGCACCTCGACGCCCGAGATCGTCGCCGCGGTCCGCGCCGGCCGGGACCGCGACTGACCGGTGCTCGTCGTTGACACCTCGGCCGTGCTGGCCGCACTGGCCGACGCGGCGCCCGACCCGGCGCTCGTCGCCCGGCTCGCCGACGACTCAGACCTCCACGCACCGCACCTGATCGACGTCGAGATCCTCCACGCCCTCCGCGCCCTCGTGCGCTCCGGACAACTGTCTGCCGATCGCGCCCAGGACGTCCGGACGGATTTCGACGAGCTCGCGATCACGAGATACGGGCACCAGCCGCTCGCAGACCGCATCTGGAAGCTGCGCGACAACCTCAGCGCCTGCGATGCCGCGTTCGTCGCGCTGGCCGAAGCACTCGGCGTCGCGCTGATCACCTGCGACTCTCGGCTGGTGCGGGCCCCCGGCATCGAGGCCGAGCTCTATCCACGGCCATGAGCTCGCTACGGCAGGCCTGCGTGCGGAACCTCGACGGTGCTCGTCAGCAGCACGGCCTCGCGAACTGCCGCGCGGTTGGCCTCGGCGAAGTCCGGCGCGGCGCAGATGAGCAACGTCCTGCCGTCCTCGCCGCCGAGCATGCACGCGAAGAAGTCCAGGCCCTCGGGCGCGGGGATCTCCTCGACGATCGCGCCGCCCGGCGCAATCCGCACACAGCGGGCGCCCACCTCATCAGCGCACCAGATGTGGTTCTCGGCGTCCAGTCCACAGCCGTCCGGACCGAACTGAAGGTTCCCGAGCGTCTCAGCGAGCGTCGTCACCTCGGGTGTCGGGGCGAGCTGCGCCCAAACGCGGCGATCGACGAGCGAGCCATCGTCGGCGATCGTGAAGCTCGTGTAGCGGGCGCCGGCGGTCTCCCCCACGATCAGCGTGCGGCCGTCCGGCGTGATCACCGAGCCGTTTGGGAACAGCAACCCCTCGGCCGCCACCGACGCGCTCCCGTCCGGGTCGACGCGGACGAGATTGGCCAAAGCGGGGTCGGCGCCGCCCATCAGGTCGAACCCGAAGTTGCCGGCGTACGCGCGGCCGTGCATGTCGACGACCATGTCGTTCAGGTGCCCGCCGCAGAATCCGCTCACGTCCGCGTGCTCGCTCACCCCCTCCTCCTCGGACCACCGGAGGATCCGGTGATCGCGCATCGACACGACGAGCATCGACCCGTCGGGCATCCAACCGAGGCCTGACGGCTGCCCCTCGACCTCCAGCACCTCCCGTGGCTCCCCGTCGGTCCCGACCGACAGCACCAGGTGGCGGTAGAAGTCCGACACCCACCACCGCCCTTCGTGCCAGCGCGGGCTCTCGAAGAACGCGCCTCCCTCGAGCAGCGTGTGGAGTTGGAAGCCCGCCATCTGCCCGCTGTTCTACACAGCGCGGCGGCACGATTGCAAGCCCTCGGGGTCAATCGGCGGGCCGGGTCAGCCGCCTGCCGGCCGATTGAGCGATCGGGAGGTTCCGATCCGGCCCGAAAAGCGGTCGGGAGTCGGGGTGGCGAGCCGGGCTCAGCCGTCGTCCTCGGGGTCCTCGCCGCTCTCGGGGGTGAGGCCTCGAGCCTTCAGCCAGAGTTCGAACATCGGATCGGTCAGGCGGACTCGGGCACCGTCGCGAATGATGTCGGCCTTGTTCGTGAGGCTCTCCAGCGCCTTTCCGATGCTCGCGCGATTGATGCCCACCGCGGCCGCCGTCTCCTCGCTGTAGAGGGGTGTCGTGGTCAGCGCGATGGCTCGCGCCATGCGCCTTTCGTTCGGGGTGAGGACCCGCCAGACCGCGCGCATCAGCGGCGCCGAGTCGGCACTTGCCTGATCAAGCGCCGAGATCCAGGCCGACTCGTCCGCTTCGCCTCCGCGCGGCGTGCGCTGCCACAGGTAGTGGGCGAGCATCATGCTCCGCTGGGGGTGGCCCCGCGTGAACTCGAGCAGCGGCGTGAGCGCGGTGCCGGCGTCGCGGCCGGTCCTCTCGAACCGGCCGGCGACGTACGCGGCGACTTCGTCGAGCGGGAGGGGCGCGAGACTCTTCGGAACCGCCTGGTCGAGCAGCGGACGCTTCGGATCGGCGAACAACTGCTGCATGTAGCCGGGCGCCGAGCCGGCGAACGCGTACGTCGCTGCCTCGGTCTGGTGCTGGATCACGCTCCGGATCTTGCCGTCAGCGCCGGGCACGGCGAGCACATCCTGGATCTCGTCGAACGCGATCAGGCTGCTGGTTCCGTCGCGCTCGAACAGGACGGCAGGCAGCTCGAGAAGCCGCAGCAGGACGGACTCCGCGTCGACGTGTGGATTGCGCTGGAGGGTCGCCGTGAACCCGCCGCCACCGAGCGCGAGCCCGATGTTCCAGCTCCGGAACAACGCGTCGATGCGCCGGCGAATCGGGCCCTTCAGCCGGTCGTATCCACGCTCGATCCGGACCACGATCTCGGCGATCGAGAGCACATCCTGCAGGTCGACGAGCACCGTGGCCATCTCCTCCCGCTCGGCCGCCTCGAGCACACGCCGCAGCAGGGTCGTCTTGCCATACCGCCGCGGCCCCACGAGGCGGAACGAGTGGCGTCCCTCGGCGAGGGCGAGCAGCTCCTCGGCCTCGGGCTCCCGGTCGATCATGTCCTCCGACGCGAGGGGGCCCGAGAAGCGGAAGGGGTTGAGATCTCGCACGGTCGGCACGATCGGACACGGTACCAGCGCTTGCATACCTTTGGTCTTCAAATTCGCATACTAAAACTCTGCAAGCTAGCGTGCTGTCAGCATCCCTCGGGTGCAAGATCGATGACGACGACCTGCTTCGCGGCCTCGAAGAAGAGCCTGATGCAGTCGACGCCGTACTCGACGCGGTCCGGCTGGGTCAGGTCGTGGTCGCGGAGGAGGTCGCGCATCCGCCGCTCCGCCTCGATCTTCTGAGCGATCTGGATCATGCCCACAGGATCAACGGTGGGCATGTCACGGATCCAGACACGGATGTGCCGAGTCAGTGTCGATTCCGTGCCCAATCAGCCTCGGTTGCGCAGGCGGGTCTCGGCTGCTCGTGGCAAGCGTCGCCGACGACACCCGCCTCGGCCGCCGGGGCGGCGTAGGCGGTGGCAAGCGTGGCAACCGTCTCGTGGGCGTTGAGTCCGCTCGGATTGGGGACCACCCACAGGGCCGCGCCCGACCAGCGAGCGGCGGCAGCGGCCGCCGGCTGGCGCCCGAGCGTCGCGCCCCGCTCCCCGAACGCGTGGCGGTAGGCGGTGATGCCGGCGACCGCGACCACCCGCGGCCGTCGCTCGGCGACGAGATCGAGCAGCCGCTCTCCGCCCTCGCGCAACTCGGTCGCGGTGAGCTCGGACGCGCGCGCCGTCGCCCGCCGCACGAGGTTCGTGATCCCGATGCCGCGGGCGATGAGGTGGGCCCGGTCGTCGTCCGACATCCCCGCTGCCGGATCGATCGCGCGCTCGATGATCCCAGCGCGCAGCAGCGCCGGATAGAAGCGGTTCCCGGGGTGAGCGAAGTGGGTGCCCACCGCCGCCGTCCACAACCCCGGGTTGATTCCGACGAACAGCAGGCGCGGCCCCGGCCCGAGAACATCGGCGACCTCGTGGCCGCGGAACGCCTCAAGCTCCGCGCGGGTGAACCGCATCGCCTTCATCTTCCCGGACGCGGCCGACGGGCGAGCGTCGTCTTGCCCGCTCCCGGAGACCCTCGACGGCCCAGCCAGCCGGTCGTGCTCATTGACGCCAGCATCCTGATCTACGCCGTCGACCGACGCGCCGAGCGCCACGAACCGGCCGCAGCGTGGCTGTCCGAGCAGCTCAACGGGGCCGCGACGGGTCGGCTTCCCGTGGCAGACCCTCAGCGCGTTCCTGCGGATCGTGACCCATCCGCGAGCGGCCAGGCGACCTCTCGACGGTCAGACCGCGTGGCGCCAGGCGGTCGATGCCGGTCCGGTTCGGAGCGATGTCAGAGTACGAGGCGGCGTGCGATTTCCCGGGCTCCCAGGCTGTCCAGTGACTCTTGTACGCAGCGGGCAAGAAGCCATAGCCTGACCCGCTCTGGGTCGTGGCCGAGCAGCTCCGCCATCCGCCGCGCGAGCCCGAACGGGTCGCTCCTCAGCCGGTGCTCGCAGTTGAGCATGTGCTGGATCGGGTCGAACGCCGGGTCGCCGACCATTGGTTTGGGGTCGATGAGCAGCCACGGCTCTCGCTGCGAGGAGAGGACGTTCTCCGCGTGCAGGTCGGTGGACAGGAGAACCCGGGTTGGCGCGGTCGCGGGGAGGGTGCGGAGGATCTCGACGCCCTGGCGAGCCGGCCCCGGGTCGAGCCCGTGGCGGTCCTGTGCGTAGGCGAGCTCGAACGCGTCCGCCCACGCCTGGCACGTGTCCTCGAGTGAGCGGAACGGGTGGTCGGGCGGGAGCTCGCGCGCGTGCAAGCGGCGCAACAGGCCGACGATGATCTCGTCCTGCTCGGGCTCTGGGAGCGAGCTCCCGAGCGCCTGTCCGGGGACACATCGCTCGAGCAGCAGGGCATCCGTGCCGTCGAGATGGGCTGCTGCGAGACAGCGGACGGTACCGTCGCCGGCCCAGTGCAGCAGGCCCTCGGCTTCGTGCTCGGCCTCGCGATGGCGCCAGCTGAGCTTGAGGACCAGCTCGTCTCCGGCCCGGGTTCGGGCCGGCGCGACCCACGCGCACTGTCCACCCGGCAGGTACGGGTCGCCGAGCTCGAGCTCCCACTCCGACACGATCGCGCTCACCTGCGCGGGAAGGCCCGCAAGCCAGACTGGCCGGTCCGGGTGCTCGCGGCCATCCTCGACGACAGCGTTCGCAAGCCGCGGCGGGATCCTGATCGCGCCGCCTCGCCCGTCGGTCATCCGACCTCGCCGACCGCCACTCCGCGGGAGCGGAGCAGCTCGACGACCGCGTCGCTGGGCTGCTTCGGTCCGCCGTCGCCGACCGCGAGCTCGTCGGTCGGTGCACCGGCGTCGAGCAGCAGCGCCGCACTCCTCACCCAGTCAGGGGCCACGGCGCTCTCCGGGGCCTCGCCGCTGCCGACCAGCGCCCAGTCCAGCGGCTGGCTGGCCCAGCGGGTATCGCGGGAGGTCACCTCGGCGCCGTGGTCGAGCAGCAGGGCGACGGTGTCGGCGGCTCCGGCGTAGGCGGCGGCGTGGAGCGCCGTCGCGCCATCGTCGTCGGTCGCCTGGCGGCGAGCATCGATCGGGAACCCGAGCTCGAGCATCAACCTGACCGACGCGATGTTGCCGCGCTCCGCCGCTTCGACCAGGGCCTCGTGGTCGGACGGCTCGAGCCGATCCACGAGGCCGGGGACGGCTCCGGCCAGGCTCCGGGCCGCATCCGCATCTCCCGTGGCGATCGCCTCGAGCAATCGGTCGACCGGATCGTCGCCGGCGCGTCCGAGCAGTTCGACGGTCGCCGTCACGCCCATGGTCAGCGCCTGGCGACGGGCCGAACGGTCGTCCGCGCCGGCCGCGTCCGGGTCCGCGCCGGCGGCCAGAAGGATCGCCACCGCATCAGCGTCACCCTGCCTGACCGCTTCGACCAGCGCATCGGTGAACAGCTGCGGAGGGCCCGCCGCGTGCTCGCAGAGCAGCTCCAGGCACCAGGTGCCGCCGGCCGCATAGAGCGACGCGATCAGCGTCTCGGACCTGACCGGCGCGCCCCGATCCAGCAGCAGGCGGATGATCGGCTCGTTGTTGGCGCTCGAGTTGGCGCTGGTGACCGCGCACTCCAGCGGCCGCCAGCACCGTCGCCCGGTGCTCTTGGCGTCAATGTCGGCGCCGGCGTCGAGCAGCATCCGGGTGACCTCGGCGAGGCCCGGCGCCCGGGAGGGATCGAGATGGAACCGCGACGCGCACGCCAGGTGCAGCGCGCTCCACCCGCTGCCGAGATCGACGCGCGTCGCGACGCCTCGATCGCGGCGCAACTCCGCCCGCACCCGGGCGGCGTCGCCGAGCACGACCGCCGCGGGAAACCCGGAGGCGGCGAGCGACGGGTCCTCGTGCAGCATCCGTGCCGCCTGGCCGATCTGCAGGTTGACGCTTGAGCGCAGGAACCGCATCACCGGCTCGGGAATCGACGCCGTCCGCGCCTCGATCTCCCGGATCAGAGCCGGCCAGCTCGGCTGACCCAGCTCGCGCGCGAGCGCCAGCTGCGCCCCGGCCAACGTCAGCGGCGCCGACACAGCGTCCAGGCGAGCGAGCGCCTCCCGATCGCCGGCGCGCGCCGCGCGCAGCAATTCCTTCGCCCGACGGCGGGCCTGATCGAGGTGGGGGTGTCCAGGAAGCTCGGACATCACGCGCTCACCTTCGTCGCGCGCTTCGCGCCCTGCTCCCCCAGCCACCTCACCAACGGCTCGCGTCCGGTGCCGATTACATCCTCGCCCAGTTCCAGCATCCCCAGCGCGGCGACGTGCCCCAGCTTCTCAACCCTCGCGCCGCGCAAGACGACCAGCCGGGCGACCTGCCGGCAGCCGCAGCCGACGGCGTCATCGAGCGGCGAGCCGAGGGCGATCGACGCCCCCGGCGCCTGGACATCGAAGCCGCCATCGATCAGTGCGCGGGCCACCTCCACGTCATCGCCGCTTGCGGCCCAGTCCGGGGGCATCTCCGCGTGCTCCACGTCGCGGGTGTGGACCGCGTCGGCCAGCACATCCGCCAACGCGCCGCCGCTGGGCAACCGCACAGCTCCAGGCAGATCAGACATGACATCTCCTCGGCGGCCCGGTGGTCCGCGTACCAAGCCCGGAGATCGTCACGACGGCAAGCTCGATCGAGAGGTGAACTCGGTTCTGCCCGCGGACCCGGAGGCGCCCTCACACGCCCGCGACCAACCTACCACGCCTCTGAAGATCGGCGCCGAACATCAGCGCGTGGATGATCCACGCGACGTTGCTCGGGGGCTCGTTGTTTCGCCAGCCCGACGAGAGCACCCGACGAACGTGTCCGAACTGATCGAATGCTGGTCCGCCACTCATCGCGCCCAGCGATCCGCAGTCGATCTCGATCGTTGGGAACGGCGCCATCACCCGGTCTCGATCCTCGTAGACGGGCACCACCTCCCCGGCTGAGGCGTAGAGATCACCCTTCGCCGCCACGGGAATGCCATCGATGCGCTCCGGCTCCCCGTCCTGGCGCTGGTGGTGGGAGCCGAAGCCAAGAATCGTGAGCTTCTCTCCGAGCTGCGGCTCGCGGGTGCTGAGCGGCAGGCAGAGATGTACTCGTCTTCGGTGATCTCCCAGGTCGGCTCGACGCCGAGGAACGTGATGTCGCTCTCGTCCTCGGGATACCGCAGCGTCTTGAGCGCCCACAGGTCCGTGCGGCCGCGAGATCGGACCCCGAGACAATACTGGCTGCGGGTTTCGGCGTCGAGCGAGTCGTATTGATCGCGCACGACGTGGGTGGCGGTCAGGGACGAGGTCGGGCGCGACCATGACGCCCGACCCGCAGATGTCGAGCTTCTTGCCGTCCGGAAGGCGATGGAGAAGCGCGCGAGTATCTTGATGCGATAGGGACTGCATCATGATGCTAGAGTCGCCGAATGCGAACCACACTGACGCTTGCCGAGGACGTCGCGGCCGCGATCGAACAACTCCGCCGCGAGCGGTCGATCGGGATGAGCGAAGCGGTCAACGAGCTCGTCCGGGCAGGCCTCGCCTCACAATGCAAGGCTCGCGAGCCCTTTCGCCAGAAGTCCTACGACCTGGGCGTCCACATCAACGTCGACAACATCGGCGAGGCGCTCGAGGTGCTGGACGGTCCCGCGGCGCCATAGTGCTGCTCGATGCCAACCTCCTCATCTACGCCGTCGACCGACGCGCCGAGCATCATCAGCGAGCGGCAACCTGGCTGACAGAGCAACTCAACGGCCCACGTCGGGTCGGGCTTCCGTGGCAGACGCTGCAGGCGTTCCTGCGCATCGTCACCCATCCCCGGGCGTCTGACCGTCCGCTTGACGCTCGCACGGCGTGGCGCCAGGTTGCGGCGTGGCTCGAGACCCCCGTCGCCTGGATTCCGAACCCAGGCCCGGACTACCCGCGGATCCTGGGCGATCTGATCACAACGCACGACCTTCGCGGCAATCTCGTTCCCGACGCAGCGCTTGCGGCGTTGGCGATCGAACACGGCGTTCCAGTCTTCTCCGCCGACACCGACTTCGCCCGCTTCAAGGAGCTCCGCTGGCACAACCCACTGCAGTGAACGCCGCGGCGGGCCCGGCAGTCCGCGGAAGCAGGACGGACGCCGGCCCCCGCCGCCCTCGCGGCCGCGCCAAGCGCAGCGATGAGGATGGCGGGCCAACGGAGTCCGGCATGGAGCACCAGCCGAGCAAGGTGAGGAGTCCAAGGTGAGCGAGACACGAGTAGTCGCCGGCGGCTTCGCTTTCCAGAGTCGACGCGGTGGCGCGATGCACGCGTTTGGCTGAGCAACTGGGGCGCCGCTCGGTGAGCGCCACGGCGGCGGCGATCGTGGCATGACCGCAAAAATGGGGCACTCCTGACGTTTCCGTGGGTCTGGTGAGCGGCTGAGAAAGGGGCGCACGCCCCGTCGCTTCTAGGGTTTCCGGCTTCTTCACGGTCGGAACTTCTGCAGGCGATAGGAACGTGCGCGGTATCAGGGTATGGGCGCGGCTGCTCGGGCTGCACCGAACGGTGGTTGAGGATGTCGTGACGGGCAGCGAGGGAGAGGTGATCGTCGCGGTCCGTCCGACATGGCGTGAGCGGGATCGCTGCGGGATCTGCCGCCGTCGCTGCGGCCGCTATGACCTTGGCGAAGGTCGCCGTCGCTGGCGGGCGCTGGATTTGGCGAGCACGTTGTGCTGGCTTGAGGCGGACGCGCCGCGGGTCAGCTGCCGCCGGCATGGGGTGGTGGTCGCTGCGGGTGCCGTGGGCCAGGCACGGCAGCCGGTTCACGAGATCGTTTGAGGATCAGCTGGCGTGGCTGGCGTGCAACTGCTCCAAGACCGCGGTCGCCGAGCTGATGCGGATCGCGTGGCGAACGGTCGGCCGGATCCTTGAGCGCGTCAGCGAGGAGCAGCAGGCGAAGGTCGATCTGCTCCAGGGGCTCAGACGCATCGGGATCGATGAGATCTCGCACAAGAAGGGTCAGAGATACGTCACCGTCGTGGTCGATCATCACAGCGGCCGGCTGGTCTGGGCCGCCGCGGGCCGGGACCGTCAGACGGTGCTCGCGTTCTTCGATGCGCTGGGAGAAGAACGCTGCAAACAGATCGAGTTGCTGTCCTGTGACATGGCCTCCTGGATTGCCGGACCGGTCGCTGAGCGATGCCCCAACGCCGAGCGCTGCGTCGACCCGTTCCACCTGATCCAGTTAGCGACCGACGCGCTCGACATTGTTCGTCGCGAGGTCTGGAATGAGGCACGCCGGCAGGGGAACATGGAGCTCGCGCGCGACCTGAAGGGCGCCCGCTTCGCGGTCTGGAAGAACCCGGAGAACCTCACCGATCGCCAGCGCGCGACGCTGAACACGATCCAGAAGACCAACACCAAGCTCTACCGCGCCTACCTGCTCAAAGAACAACTCCGCCAGATCTACCGGGTTCCTGCCAACCAAGCCGAGCAGCTCCTGGACGACTGGCTCGCCTGGGCTCGGCGCTGCCGGCTACCGGCGCTCGTCAAGCTCGCCCGCACCATCCGCGACCAGCGCGCAGGGATCCTCGCCGCGATCCAGCACGGGCTCTCCAACGCCCGGATCGAGCAGAACAACACCCAGATCCAGCTGATCACCCGCCGCGCACTCGGATTCCACTCACCCGCCGCACTGATCGACATGGCGATCCTCAAGCTCGCCGGGCTGTGCCCGCCACTGCCGCGGTGAAATAACCCACGGGAACGTCAGGAGACCCGACAAAAGGTGACCCTCCTCGGTGTAGCAAATAAGGAAAGGCCAGGATTTCCGGGCCTTTCCTGAGTAGCGGGGGCGGGATTCGAACCCGCGACCTTCGGGTTATGAGCAGTACGCACACGTGATCCCCGGCATGCAGGCGGCGGCCGCTGCGGCCGTTGCCGATCTCATCCGGGCGGAAGCAGACACGGCTCGCGACGCGGCGTGACCCAGCCGGGACGTCGGCGCCTACGCGGGAGTGTCCGAGGATCTGTGTAGGCATGAACGAAGGAAGCGCTCATGCCCTCAACCACAGAGAAGAAGATCGATGGATGGTTGGATAAAGAAGCTCGGGATGGCGCCGGCGAGGCGCCAGCCGAGCCGGCGCCCCCGCCGAGACCTCGCAGACGCTCGAAGCTCAGCAGCGACACAGTCGATGACGCCGTGGAGCGCGCGAGACTGCGCGCGATGGTTCGGCGACCGGACGGCGAGCGGATCAGCGACGAGGTGATCGACCAGCTGCTGGCCGGCGCCAACAGCGAGCAGGAGATCGCCGGGCCCGGCGGGCTGCTGGCGCAGCTCACGAAGCGGCTGGTGGAGCGCGCGATGGAGGTCGAGCTGACCGAGCACGTCGGCTATGAGCCGCACGCCGAGCCGCCGGGCGGTGCGGGCAACACGCGCAACGGCACGACGCCCAAGCGGCTGGTGACCGAGCACGGCGAGGTTCAGATCGACGCGCCCCGGGATCGCAACGGCACGTTTGAGCCGCAGATCGTCCGCAAGCGTCAGCGGCGGTTTGAGGGGTTCGACGACAAGATCCTCGCCCTGTATTCCCGCGGGCTGTCCACCCGCGACATCTCGGCGCACCTGCAGGAGATCTACGGCGTGCAGGTCGGCCGGGATCTGATCAGCCGGGTGACCGACGCGGTGATGGACGACGCGCGCGCCTGGGCCAGCCGGCCGCTGGAGGACGTCTACCCGATCATCTTCCTGGACGCGATGGTCCTCAAGATCCGCGAGAACGGCTCGGTGCAGCGCCGCGCCTGCTACCTGGCGCTCGGCGTGACGCTGGAGGGCGAGCGTGACGTGCTCGGCATGTGGTTCCAAGAGACCGAGGGCGCGAAGTTCTGGATGCAGGTCCTGAGCGAGCTCAAGCACCGCGGCGTCTCAGACATCCTGATCTGCTGCGTGGACGGCCTGAAGGGCTTCCCGGAGGCGATCGAAGCGATCTTCCCGAAGACCACGGTGCAGACCTGCATCGTGCATCTGATCCGGAACTCGCTGAAGTACGTGCCCCGCCGCGAGCGCGAGCGCGTCGCCCGCGACCTCAAACCGATCTACACCGCGGTCGACGCCGATGCCGCCCAGCGCGAGCTCGAGCGCTTTGACGAGAAGTGGGGCGCTCGGTTCCCAGTGATCACCCAGGCGTGGCTGGAGGCCTGGGAGTACGTCATCCCGTTTCTGGCCTTCCCGCCCGAGGTCCGCCGAGTGATCTACACCACCAACGCGATCGAGGCGCTCAACCGCCAGCTGCGCAAGGCGATCAAGACCAAGGGCCACTTCCCCAACGAGGACTCAGCTCGCAAGCTGATCTACCTCGCCGTCCAAAATGCCGTTCCGGCGTGGACCCGAACGCGGAACTGGACCGTGGCGCTGCTGGCGTTCAAGATCCACTTCGGCGATCGCGTCCCCGACGCAAGTTGACACCCACTACTTGACACCCTCAACCCAAGGTTTAGACTTAAGACAAGCCCAGCCGCCTACACAGTTTTCCTGACGCCCTCCCGCGCTCCGCGAGCGCAGTGTGCAGGGCAAGATCGCGCTGACTCCGTGAAGACCTCGGTGACGCGTCGTTCGAGACCAGGCGGTGTGGGAGCGGCGCATCGAGGATGAGCGAGGCACGTGGCGGCGCCGGGGATCCTGGCGGCCGCCACGATCAGGTCGAGGACCTGCTCGAGGGTGGGATCGACCCCGAGCTCACCGGACTCTCGCGCCGCGTCCGGGAGCAGACGACCAGCAGCCACGACCCGCGCAGAGCCGGCGCCGCACACCGACCGTCTGCGCCGGAGCGCGCGAGGAGCTCGGTCGCGATCGGCACCGTCTCGTTGCAGTGGGCGTCGAGGCCCCGGGGCACCCTTCCCGGTGTGCGCCGGAGCTGCGCGCTCCGGCGCGTCTGTGGTTGAGCGTCCATGGGACCGCGGTCGTGCCCGGTTTCGCGCAGGGGCCGACGCGCGGGCGACGCGCTCCTGAGCTCGGCTCGAGCGCCGACCGTCGCCCGGTTCGATCAGGCCAGGCGGAGGACCGCCCGCGCGGAGGCGCCGGTGCCCACCGGTCGAGGCGCCGGTGCCTACCGGTCGAGGGCCCCGGTTCCCGCCGCGCCGCCCGCGGTCGGGATCTCCCGCCGGGCGACGCCGTCCGCGACCGCCGCGGCGGCGACGGCGGCGGCCACGCGGGGCGCGACCTCGCGGTTGAAGACGCTCGGCACGATGTAGTCGGCGTGGAGCTCCTCGGCGGGGATGACGGCGGCGATCGCCCGGGCGGCGGCGAGCTTCATCTCGGTCGTGATGGCGCTCGCCCGCACGTCGAGGGCGCCGCGGAACACGCCGGGGAACGCGAGCACGTTGTTGATCTGGTTCGGGTAGTCCGAGCGGCCGGTCGCCATCACCGCGACGTCGCCGCGAACCTCCTCGGGGTGAATCTCGGGCTCGGGGTTGGCCATCGCGAACACCACGGCTCCCGGCGCCATGCTCGACACGGCGGCGTGCGAGACGGCGCCCGGCCCGGATACGCCGATCAGCACGTCGGCCCCCGCGAGCGCATCGTCGGTGGCGCCGCGCAGCCCCCGCGGGTTCGTCCGGGCCGCCATCGCCGCCCGCGGCGGATCGAGGCCCGGCAGGTCAGGATGGAGCACGCCCTCGCGATCGCAGAGCACGAGGTCGGAGATGCCCTGCCCGAGCAGGATGTCCGCACAGGCGAGGCCGGCGGCGCCGGCGCCGACGATCACGACGCGCACGTCCTCGACCCGCTTGCCGACGACCCGGAGCGCGTTGAGCAGCGCCGCGAGGACGACGATCGCGGTGCCGTGCTGGTCGTCGTGGAAGACCGGGATGTCGAGCGCCTCCTGCAGGCGGGCCTCGACCTCGAAACAGCGGGGCGCCGAGATGTCCTCCAGGTTGATCCCGCCGAAGCCGGGCGCGACCGCGCGCACGACGGCGATGATCTGCTCGACGTCCTTCGTGTCGAGGCACAGCGGAAAGGCGTCGACGCCGCCGAGCTCCTTGAACAGCATCGCCTTGCCCTCCATGACGGGCAGGGCCGCCGCGGGACCGATGTCGCCGAGCCCGAGCACCGCGCTGCCGTCGGTGACGACCGCCACCATGCTCGACTTCATCGTGAGCGCCCACGCGCGCGAGGGGTCCTCGTGGATCGCGAGGCTCACCCGGGCCACGCCGGGCGTGTACGCCATCGACAGGTCGTCGCGGGTCGTGATCGAGACCCGCGGGGCGATCGCGATCTTGCCGCCCTTGTGCATGAGGAACGTGCGGTCGGAGACGCTGGAGACCGTCACGTCCTCGACCGCGCGCACGGCGGCGACGACCCGGTCGGCGTGATGGGCGTCGACGCAGGCGACGGTGACGTCGCGGACGACCGTCCCGGTCTCGACACGCACGAGATCGATCGATCCGAGGATCGCCCCTTCGGCGCCGATCGCCGCGGCCACCCGCGCGAACGAGCCCGGCACCTGCGCGAGGTGGACGCGCATCGTGAACGAGTAGGACGCCGACGGCTGCAGCCCCGCCGGCGCCTGCAGTGCCGAGCCACGCTCGTCCCCGTCGCCCGTCATCGACCGCTCCTCGCTCACGCCTGGATCGTATGGGAATTCGCGGTCACCAAGGCCGCCGCCCCGCGGCGGCGCCGCGCACGCCACGGGAGCTAAATAACACAGATTTGTGTTGTCTCTGTGATTTGTGTATTCTGTGTCGCATGCCCACCGATGCCGAACTCACATTCGCCGACCACATGGGGCGCTTCTACGCCCGCCGCTATCCGTTCCCGCCGATGGTGGGGCGGCTGATCGGATACCTCGCCGTCTGCGATCCGCCGGACCAGACGATCAACGAGCTCGCCGACGCTTTGCTCGCCAGTCGCAGCGCGATCGCAGGGGCGATCAAGACCCTCGAAGGGATGGGCTACATCGCGAGGGCGCGCGCCGCCGGCGAGCGGATGGACCGGGTCCGGCTTACGCTCCACGACCCGAACGCGCTCGGCATGGACACCTCCGAGTACGAGGAGATGCGCGAGCTCGCCCGTGAGGGGCTCGAGGTGATCGGCGACGCTCCGATCGAGCGGCGCGCGGCGCTGCTCTACATGGCCGCGTTCATGGACTTCCTCGTTGACCAGATCGGGAGGATGAAGCAGGACTGGGAGGCGCGGTGCGCGGAGCTGGTCGCCGCCGGCGAACTTCCGGAGACGGGAGGCCGGCGATGAGCGGCGACCGCGCACCGATGATCAGCGCGTCAGGCCTGCGCAAGTCGTTCGGCGACACGCGGGTGCTCGAGGGCGTCGACCTCACGGTGCCCGAGGGCACCGTGTTCGCCCTGCTCGGGCCCAACGGCGCCGGGAAGACGACGATCGTGCGCATCCTCTCCACGCTCATCCCGTCCGATGGAGGCGTCGCCAGCGTCGCCGGTCACGACGTGGCCGCCGACCCGGACGGGGTGCGCGCGGCGATCGGCGTGACCGGGCAGTTCTCGGCCCTCGACGAGATGCTCACCGGCGAGGAGAACCTCCGGCTGATGGCCGACCTGCATCACCTCGGCCGCGAGGCGGGGCGGGGGCGGGTCGCCGAGCTGCTCGAGCGTTTCGACCTCACCGACGCCGCGGACAGGCCCGCCTCGACCTACTCGGGCGGGATGCGGCGGCGACTCGACCTCGCGATGACGCTCGTCGGCTCGCCGCGGGTGATCTTCCTCGACGAGCCGACGACCGGCCTGGATCCCCGCAGCCGCCGCACGATGTGGGACGGCATCCGTGAGCTCGTCGCCGACGGGGTGACGATCTTCCTCACCACCCAGTACCTCGAGGAGGCCGACCATCTCGCCGACCGGATCGCGGTCCTCGACCGGGGCCGGATCGTCGCCGAGGGAACCGCCGAGGAGCTCAAGCGACGCATCCCGGGCGGCCATGTCGAGCTGCAGTTCGCCACCCCGGAGACGCTCCGCGCGGCCGCCGAGGCGCTCGAACCCTCCGCACGCGACGAGGAGCGACTCGCCCTGCAGGTCCCCGGCGACGGCGGCGTGAGCGCGCTGCGCCGGATGCTCGATCGGCTCGACGACGCGGACGTCGAGGTCGAGCAGATCTCCATCCACACCCCGGACCTCGACGACGTGTTCTTCGCGGTCACCGGACACGAAGCGATCGCGGAGGCATCGACGAGATGAGCGCCATCACCCACACCATCCCCGACTCGACGACGCTGCTGCGGCGCAACCTGCGGCGGTTGCAGCGCTACCCGTCGTTGACCCTGATGTTGATCGGCATGCCGATCGTGTTCCTGCTGCTGTTCGTGTACGTGTTCGGCGGCCAGCTCGGGCATGGCCTCGGCCACGCGCTCGCCGGCGGCCACACGGGGCGGGCCGGGTATCTCAATTACGTCACGCCGGGGATCCTGCTGATGGCGGTCGCCGCCGCCGTCCAGGGCACGGCGATCGTCGTCGCGATGGACATGACCGGCGGGATCATCGACCGCTTCCGGACGATGGCGATCGCGCGGTCCGCGGTGCTCACCGGGCACGCGCTCGCGAGCCTCATCCAGACACTCGGAAGCATCGGCGTCGTGCTCGGGGTCGCGATCGCGCTCGGCTTCCGTCCGACCGCGAGCGCGCTCGAC